>Ga0265331_10000006_pt1 | contig 418907 bp, 373 predicted proteins | sample 41923metaG_FD_202088 | JGI IMG/M metagenome (GOLD analysis project Ga0265331, IMG submission 202088) | Rhizosphere microbial communities from Carex aquatilis grown in University of Washington, Seatle, WA, United States - 4-19-23 metaG | ecosystem: Host-associated > Plants > Roots >... | reverse complement strand
TTTGGCTTGAAAACGCCGGGGGCAGAAACGAAGCGATTATAGTCCTGCGTCGAATAAAGAGAGTCGTTTCCAAATCCGGACTGCGACGTCAGGGTCAGTTGGGGCGTCAAATTGTAATCCGCGTTCAACATCACCGTGTCATTTTTCGCACGATATTTCGGTTCGATTTCGGATTGGATGACTCGCATATCTGGGTTTTGAACGGTGTCGCGATAAGGATTAAGGCCGGACGCAAATTGACCCAGATTGAAGATGGCGGTCAGATAAGGCAGCGTCTGACCGTTAGGAATCTGGAACGCATCTGGCGAATAGAGCGAGACCGGTTCGCAGCCCTGACCGAGATAGGCGGCATTGTTGAAGATATCGATTTTCCCGTTGTTTGGAACTGGCACCCCTCCCACACTCGTTGGCGTCGCTTGCGTCTTGCAAAGCTGTTTGCCGCTTCGCATGCGGTCGTCGTTTTCCGAGAAATGCTCCCACACCAAGGTCGTTTGCAGACTGGAGACCGGTTTGAAGCCGATGGACAGGCGGCCCGACCATAGATCGCGGCCGTCTATCCGCGTGTTTGTGAGTTCGTTGAGGGAATAGCCGCTGCGCTTGGTCCACTCGCCCGCCGCGCGGATATCCAGCCGGTCATCGACGATGGGCAGATTGATCATGCCTTCGAAGCGGCGTTCCTGATAGTTGCCGACTTCGGCCGAGGCCATCGCCTCGAACTGGTCGCTGGGGCGGGCGGTGGTGAGGTTCACCACACCTGCTGTCGCATTGCGGCCATAGAGCGTGCCCTGCGGCCCGCGCAGGACTTCGACTTGGGCGAGATCGAAGAATTCCTGTTCGAAGAAATGATTGCGGATGAAGGGAATATCGTTCATCGCGACAGCCACCGCGGGATCTGTGGCGACCGAAATGGCCTGGGTGCCGATGCCGCGGATCTGGATGGAATAACCCGAGAAATTCGTTTTCGTGAAGGTCATGTTCGGGACTTGCTTGATCAAGTCCGGCCCGCCGGTGGTCTGGCTGGCGGTGAGTTGTTCCTGGCTCAACGCCGTGATCGAGATCGGAATGCTCTGCACATCGGCGCCGCCGAGCTTCGACGATGTGACCGTGACGGTTTCGACCGCGTGCGACGGCGGAACGGCTTGCGCGAGCTGGGTGGGTTGGAGGGTTTGGATCGTGTCGATTGCCCCTCGCGCATCGGCAGCCGGGCCCCTGATGAGGAAGACATGATCTGCGCTTTGCTCGACGCGCAGATTGGTGCCTCTCAACAGTGCGTCGAGGGCTTCCGTTGCGGAATAGGAGCCCTTTACGGGGCGGTTGACGCGGCCCGCCACGAGCTCCTTGGAGAAGAGAACCTGGCTATCGGTTTCGACGCCGAAGGTCTTCAACGCAGAGGCCAGCGGCTGCGACGGGATATCGAGCTGTGTGCGGTTTTCGGTGATTTGGGCACCGGCAGCCGCGACCGACGTCAACATGAGCGTGGTGGAAGCCGTCAACAGGAATGCGCTTTGGATGGCGCGGAATGTCATTTTGCGAAACATCGTCCCCCCTTCACGGCGCATAGCGAAAGCGCCCCGATCTATGGGCTTCGACGCGGCAGGACACGCCGCCCCCAGATGCAAAGTTGCAACAGATGTTTTACGGGAGAAACGCTTCGAATGCGAAGCGTTCAACGCGCCGTCGCCGCGGGCTTTTGATGGAACAGCGAGACCTGATTGGAGGCGCCGGCCACCGCATCCACCGGGTAATATGCCTTCAACGCGTCGATCAGCGAAGTGACATCGCCTGCGTTGAACACGCCGCTGACGCGCAGCTTTGCCACCTGCATATCGCCGACCGAGACCTTGATTTGCGAATAGCGGTTCATTTCGGCCAGCACATAAGGCAGCGGCTCGTCATCGAACATCAGCTTGCCCTGCCGCCATGATGTGGCTTTCAGCACATTGGCAAGGCGGGTGATACGCGGCGGCGCATCGCCTTCATCGACGAGCTGGTCGCCGGGGGAAAGCTTGGCGAGCACGGTGGAGGGATCGCTTGCCGAACGCACGGTGACGTGACCTTCGGTGAGCGTGACGCGAACGCCCTTGCCCAACGTTTCCACATCGAACGCCGTGCCGGTGGCGATGACGCGGCGGCCATTGGCCTCCACGATGAAGGGGCGCGCGCGGTTCTTTTCGACCTGGAAATAGGCCTGGCCGCGCGTGAGATGAATAAGGCGCGTCTTCTTGGTGAACTCGACGGCGATTTCGGAGCCTGCATCGACATCGACGCGCGAATTGTCCGACAGGGTGACGACGCGGCGTTCGGCGATCTGGGTTGTGTAAATCTGTCTGGTGGGTTGCATGAACATATACGCGGCTGCGCCCAGGGCGGCGATGGTGAGACAGGCCGCCAGCGCATGGCGCCACAGATGGGGCATGCGTTCGGAGAGCCGCCAGCGGCGCTGGGCGGTGTTGCGGGCATCGGCCAAAGCGGCCTGGCGCAGGGTGACCATTTCGGGCTCGGCGGCGTGAATGCCCACCGCCTCCCACAGCGTGGAAACCCTTGCGAAGGCTTCGGCATGGCGGGGATCCTGTTCGATCCAGTCGCGGAAGCCGCGCGTCAGTGCGAGCCTGTTCGCGGTTGGCACCTCGTTGAGGCGGGTGAACCATTCGGCCGCGTTATCGAACACCAGATCGGTCTCGGTTGCGTCGCTCATGGGCGGCCCACCGTCTTGGCGAGATGGGCCAGCGCCTTGGTGATGTGCTGCTCCACCGCGCTTACCGAGACGCCGTAGAACGACGCGATATCCTCGCACTTCATCTGCTCCAGGCGGCGCAGGATGAAGATGTGGCGCGTTTTTTCGCTCAAGGCACCAAGCGCATCCATGACCCGTTTCAATTCCACCTTTGCTTCCAAGACGCGCTCGGGCGTCGGCTCCCCAGCCGCGGGCTCAGGATCGGTGGGCAGCATTTCGGTCACGTCGCGATGGGCGAAGTCTCGCCGTGCCCGGTCGCGCAACAGATTTACCGCGGTGCGGAAGATGAATGCCTCGATGTTGTGGATCTCTGTCGCCGGATCGAGGCGGCTCAGCCTGAGGAAAACATCATGCGTCAGGTCTTCGGCATCGGCGGGCTGGCGTGTGCGGCGCAGGAAATAGGCATAGAGTGCCGGGCGGTAACGATCGAAAAGCTCGTGCAGGATCGCGCCGCCGCCCTTTTCGGGCTGGCTTGCCGCCTGCTCCCCAGCACGTCCCTCTGCCCGCGACATCCTGCGCCTTTAGTAGCGGGGCGATGAGCCCCTGCCAACGTAGACGCACGACCAAGCCCTAGCCCCAGCCCCGCAAAGCCGGAAGGAGCGCCGCGACGTGGAGGCCACAATGGCGAAAGGCGCGGTGACCGGGTGGTCGCCGCGCCTTTGCGCTTGCAGGTGTTGGGATGCTGTTGGGTTTAGAAGTCTTGCGTGACCTTCACCCTGACCGCGTCATCGTGTGAGGAGGCGCTGAGAATGCCGTTATAGGCAGCGCTCGCCGTCAGGCCCGGCCAGATGCGCCATGCCACGCCCAGATCGGTCGCAGCTGCATCGCGGTCGCTCGCCATACCCGCCACGACAAACGGTGTGCTGCCGTTAAACGAGAGCGTGGAGAACGGTGTCGCCGTTCCGAACGTATGACGCCACCCCGCATTCGCGGTGACCGAGAACTCGGCATCCTGCGGTGTCTGGAAGCGCAGGCCCAAGGTCGAGAAGGTCGACGTTTCGGACTTGTTTTCGCCAGACAGGGCCGCCAGTCCGCCTTGTTCGGTGAAATCGGCGGTGTGAGCATCGACGACCGCGACATTCGCGAAGGGCGAGAAGGTGAAGCTGCGGAACGGCACGGCATAAGCCGCTTCACCGAAGGCTTGCAGGATCGAACCGTCGTAATTGCCTTCCAGCATATCGGAGTAGCCCGTGTACGAGACGGTACGTTCCGTTTGTATATTGCTGTGGGCATAGCCGAGGCCGGCGTTCAGGCGCAGGGCGTCGAAGGTGGCGCCTGCATAACCCAGGACGTGCACGGTGTTGAGGACCGCATCGCTGTTGCGCGCATCGGCTTCAAACTTGGTGTGGCTCCAGCCGGCGGCGAAACCGACCCGGATGTTGTCGACAACGTGCATGTCGGCACCCGCAAGGAAGCCCTTGGTGTCGTGGCGGGTGGCGGCTGCGTTATCGTCGATGTCGGTCGAGCCCCAATTGTCGAAGCCTTCGATCCACACGCCGCGATCATCGTCGTCAGCCAGGCGGCTGAGGATGGCGGTGCGCGGCATGCGCGAATCGTCCACCATCACGCCACGCAGAGAGGCGTGGATTTCGCCCGACAGCTGGTCGAATGCGCTCTGGGCCGTCGGCACGGAGGCGACCAGGATCGAGTGGTAGAGGGCGCCGCTGCCGAGAGACTGCAACGCAGCGCCGGTGGCCGACTGGTTGTCGGTGCGGCCGACGGCGGCATAGTTGATGTCGTTGCGGGTCAGCGTCAGATCCACGGTGTTGGTATTGTAGGTGACCGTGGGGAGCAGGAAGGCGAGATTGGAGGTCACGGTGGTAAAGCCGGTCGCCGAATGGGCAATACCGCCAGTCGCCGTGATGATCGTGTAGACCGTTTCGTTGTTCCAGCTGGTGATCGGCAGGGATCCCGCATTCACCTGGAGCGTGCCGCCGTTGATGGAGACCGCGCCGGCCGAATTCAGCCAATCCTTCGTACCGGTATTGGTGACATCCACTGCAAAGGTCGACCCGGCATTAAAGGTGAGCGTGCCGCCCGCAGCACCCCTGAGCGTGCCGATGACGCCGGAGGCACCGACGCCCGGAGAAACCGTGACGCCAGATCCGAAGGTCATGGTGCCGAGGTTCAACGTTCCCTGAACCTGTGAGCCCGAGCTCAGCGTTGCCGCGGTGACGTTGCCGCTGCCGGTGAGCAGGGCGCCATTCTGCACCACTGCCGAAGCAACAGTGCCGCTCACGGTCAAGGTGCTGAGGTTGGTGACCGTGGTGGTGCCGCCGAGATTGCCGCTGACAGTCAAAGCGCTGGCGGCGACGCCGTTGCCGACCGTGGTTGTGCCAGCGAAGGCCGACGAATTGCCACTCAACGTGAGCGTGCCGGCGCCCAACTGCTTGATCGCGCCGGTGCCGGTGATGACACTTGCCAGGCTCAAAGTGTTGCTGCGATTGAAAACGACTGTGCCGGCGCTGTTGATGAGCAATCCACCGGTGGCCGAAATCGTGCCTGTGGTGCTGCCCGCGCCGATCTGCAGCGTGCCGGCATCAACCTGTGTGCCGCCCGTATATGAGCTTGTTGCCGTCAGGACCAAGGTGCCGGCCCCGGACTTGATCATCTTGACGCCCGTTCCGGCGAGGACGTTTCCGATGGTCGCGGTATAGGTCGAGCTGGCTCCCGAGCCATCACCCACGGTGATGGTGGTCGAGCCGCTGGTGGGAACCAGCGTGATGTTGCTGCCCGTAAGAGACCAGCCGGCGCCAGCGCCAGTGAAGGTCATTCCGGTCGTGCTGACCGCACTGCCTACGGCGACCGCGCCGGGAGCTGCTGTTCCAGTGCCCTGGAAATAGGCGCCCAAGGAAGCCCAGGCATCGGCGTTCACGCCGGTCGGATCGGTCCAGTTCGTGTTCGCCGCGTTCCAGGTGCCAGCGCCGCCATGAACGGAGCCGTCAGCGACGACCGTCGTGCCGTTCCAATATTGCGGGTTGGAGGGAGCTGCCATAGCTGCCGTCGCGGGCAGGAGCAGCACAGATGTGCCAAGAAGCGCCGCGCGCAGCCGCGTGCTGGTAATCGTCCGGTTCATGATGTTTCCCCCAACACCGCCTGTCAAAGGCGGGCATAATTGAAATGGACTCGATTAAATTGACCAAACCCCTGCGCCGAAGCGCCACCCGGACGAGGAGATCGAATCGTCGTCCGCTTTTACTGGTAAGCTTGATATACATGGCGGGCCCGTTAGGGTCAATAACAAAGGTGTCAATACGGCCCGAGCGACGCAATTTTGAGCATAAGAATGAGCGGAAACGCCTTCTATGTTGCACTGCGGCAGACGCGTGACGCCTGCCGGTGTCTCGGGCAGGCATCGCAGGCACATTATACTCAGGCCGCTACAGCATAGTGAGCGGACCTCGTCTCTTTACATTCGCCGATGGGCCGCAGCTTCGGCAGGCCGTGAAATCTCTGTGTCGTTCGCCAGCGCGTTACGCCGCACCATGGCGCCGCGCCCATACCATGCGCGCGACCGATTGGTGACAAAGACCACGGACAGCATAACCGGCACTTCGACCAACACACCCACAACGGTCGCCAGCGCAGCGCCCGATTTCAGCCCGAAAAGGCTGATGGCCGCGGCGACCGCAAGTTCAAAGAAATTGCTCGCACCAATCAATGCGGAGGGAGCGGCAACGCAATGCGCCTCCCCGACCGCGCGGTTGATCATGTAGGCAAGACCGGCGTTCAAATAGACCTGGATCAATATCGGCGCCGCAAGAAGCGCTATGATAAATGGTTGCCTGACGATCTCCCCGCCCTGGAATCCGAACAGCAGGACGAGCGTTGCCAGCAGCGCCACAAGCGAAACCGGCTGAAGCACCGCAAGCAGCCCGTTCAACCCCGCAGCACCTTGCCGGGCGAATATCCAATGGCGCAACAATTGCGCAAGGACGATCGGAACGACGATATAAAGAAAAACGGACAACAGCAGCGTTTGCCACGGCACCGTGATCGCGGAAATGCCCAGCAGAAATCCGACAATCGGCGCGAAGGCGAAGATCATGATGACATCGTTCAACGCGACCTGGCTTAACGTGAAATGCGGCTCTCCGCGCGTCAGATTGCTCCAGACGAACACCATCGCCGTGCAGGGCGCGGCTGCAAGAATGATCAAGCCTGCGATATAGGAATTTATCTGATCCGCCGGCAGCCAGGCGCGAAACAGGTGGCCCACGAACAGCCAGCCCAGAAACGCCATCGAGAAGGGCTTCACCGCCCAGTTGATGAAAAGCGTTACCCCGATGCCGCGCCAATACTGCTTCACGCCCGCAAGCGCCGACAGATCGATCTTCAGTAGCATGGGGATGATCATGAGCCATATCAGCCCCGCAACCGGCAGATTGACCTGCGCGATCTTTGCCGCGCCGACGATCTCGAAGACACCCGGAAATAGCTGGCCCAGCAACACCCCGACAAGGATGCAGAGCGCGACCCACAGTGTCAGGTAGCGTTCAAAAATCGACATGGCGCGCGTTCCTCACGCTTTGAAGACACGGCGGCCCGTCGCATCGACAACCAGCTCGCCGCCCTCCTTGGCGAATGCGCCCAGATGCGTGGGGGGAAGGATATCGAGCACGGCCTCGGAAGGGCGGCAAAGCTTGACGCCCATGGGCGACACGACAATCGGCCGGTTGATCAAAATGGGATGGGCCAGCATGGCATCGAAAAGAGCTTCGTCGCTCAATGCGGGGTCATCGAGCCCCAGATCGTGAAACGGCGTTCCCTTTTCGCGCAGCAGATCGCGCGGCGCGATACCCATGCGCGCGACCAACCGGGCGAGCATCACCCGCGATGGCGGGGTCTTCAGATATTCGATCACATGCGGCTCGAGGCCTGCGTTGCGAACAAGGCCAAGGGTGTTGCGCGAGGTCGCGCAATCCGGGTTGTGATAGATGACAACGTCCATATTCGTCTCTCGCGCACCAAAGCCCTGCGATATCTAGCTACAGCAGGAAGGCTTTGCCTCTGGCACAGGGGCACAGCAGGCACTTGCCTGCGCATTGTGTTCGGCAGTGGCCACTCCATCTTCGCCATAGGCGGTTGCTTCGCCGAAGGTGAAGAATGTTTCCCACCGCAAGCCGGATGGATCGTTGACCCAACTCTTGTTGCCCTGGGCATAGCAACAGGTGATGGCTTCCTCATCGGCCGTTTGCTCGCCGGCGGCTTTCAGCCTGCCGGCCAATTCGCGCAATTCTTCATCGGCCTCAACCTGAATGCCCAGATGATCCACACCCGGGGTGCGCCCGCGCGTGGAAATCGCGAAATTCACGCGCGGATCGTCCAGCATCCATTTGGCATAATCCGGTTTGGCGACGACCGGAGGCGCGGCGAACAGGGTCGAATAAAATCCGACCGACTTTTCGAGATTTTCAACGGCGACGTGAACGTGCAGGCGCTTCATCGCGACCTCCCTTTTTGATCTGGACATCACAGCAGGCTTGCGACGCAAGCACCGCCAGCGGCTCGCAAACCACCGGACTGTTGCGGCAGCAATCCTGCGTCAGAAACACAAGCAGATCGCGCATCGCATCGAAATTGGCGGCATAGATGATGGATCGCCCTTCGCGGCGGGCGCGAACAAGCTCTGCATTCGACAAGATGAGCAGCTGGGCCGAAAGCGTGTTGGGGGCGATGTTCAATTCCCGCGCAATCTCGCCCGCCGCCATGCCCGCAGGCCCGACGGTGACAAGCAGGCGGAAAAGGGCAAGCCGGGCGTCTTGCGCCAGCGCGGAAAGCCTGCGGACGGCGATCTCTGATTCCATATTTCATATATTCTTGAAATAACGAACCTTGTCAACCCCCGATCGTCGCGGCAGGCGGCGGGATCAATGAGACAGGAAAACGGGGATCGGCGGATTCAAGAGCATGCTTGCGGTCGCGCCCCCGAGAATGAATTCGCGCACGCGGGAATTGCCGAACGCGCCCATCACGAGCATGTCTGCATGCGTATCTTTCACATGCGCGCGCAGGACATCGCCGATGTGGCTTCCTGCGATATCGACCTCGTCATGCGCAAACGAAATGCCGTGCGCGGACAGGTGCCGTTTCAGATCGTCGATCGTCCGCTCGGTGACGATATGCTTTTCGTTGAGCACGCTCAGAACGCGAACGTCCTTGACGGCCGTAAGCAGGGGCAAGGCATCGCGCAGTGCGCGCGCGGCGGCCCGGCTGAAATCCCATGCGATCACAACCGTGTCGAGCTTCTTGAACGCTTCAGAACCTTGGTGTTCGGGCAGAAGTAGCGTGGGCGCGCCCGACCCGAATATGACTGCCTCCATAAACCAGCGTTCAAAACCGACTTGCGATGACGTTGGCAGGATCGTCAGATCGTGAATCCGGGCGTGTTCGACCAGGGAGTCTGGTGCGGGAAACACGGTGGTCACTTCACGCAGGAGCTCCACGACGACGCGGTGTTTGGCGGTTTCGCCCTGGATCTCCTTCAATATCTTGTCCCGGTTCGCGTGGCTCACACTCAGCGCCTCGCCGATCATGCTCGAGATATCCACGAGATAGGTGCCCAATGAAGATGGCCACGCCGACCGATCCGGGTTCAACTCAAACAGCACGGCGCTGAGATGGGCATCCAGCCGGGCCGCAAGCCTCATCGCCGCCCTGATGGCGTGTTCCGGCGGAGGATCGGGATATGTCAACAACGGCAGAAGGATATCTCTGAAAGTCATGTGAGATCGCCAGCAATTGCAGGGCTTTGATAGCAGGCTCCGCTATGCGCGCAATTGACCAGGATCAATCCGCTTCAGCCGCTGGCGAGCCGGCCATGGCCGTGTATGAAGCGTTCCACATAGCTGTTGCCGCTGCGGTCGAGTTCGCCAACCGCGCCATTCCAGATGATCTTGCCCTCATGCAGCATCGCCACGCGGGTTGCTATCTTTCGCGCGCACGCAATGTTGTTGGTGATCGCAAGCGTCGTCGCCTTCAATTCGTTCACGGTCTTGATCACGAAATCATCGACGACATCTACCATGATCGGATCCAGCCCTTCCGTCGGCTCATCCAGAACAAGATAGGCGGGGCCGGCGGCGATTGCGCGGGCCAATGCCACGCGTTTTTGCATTCCGCCGGAAAGTTCGGACGGCAGAAGTTCGGCCACATCGGACCCCAGCCCGACCTGGGTCAGCTTTTCCAACGCGACGGCCTTGGCCGCGACACGCCCGACGCCCAATCCCTCCATCAGGCCAAACGCGACATTGCGCCAGACGGGCAAACTATCGAACAGCGCGCCCCGCTGGAAAAGCACGCCAAATTGCCGAAGCAGGCTTTCGCGCTTGCGCGCGCCCAATTGGGACAATTCCACGCCATCGAGAAAGATTTCGCCGCCATCTATCGGGAGCAATCCCAGAACGCATTTGGCGGTGACCGATTTTCCGCTGCCGGATGCCCCCATGATGACGGTCGTTTCTCCCGCGGCGAGGGACAAATCCACCCCATCAAGCACAACATGCCCGCCAAAGGATTTTTTGAGCTGCCTGATTTCGAGTTTCGGTGCGAGGGACGGCTTCATGCGAGCGATGGCGCCCTCCCTGACCTGCCCGCCCCCCGGCCGAGGCAAGCGAAAACTGAACACCGACAGTACAGTCACCACGCCTTTTCCCCAAGCGTCCCCGAAACGATCTTCGGGCATTTCTGACGCACCCGATAGCGGGATCATTTTGACCGCTCTTGATCTCGATCAATCCGCCCGATCCGCGCCTCCCGGAAATTGGCGGCGGAACAACGGAGCAATCGGGATGCCGCAACACGAGATGATGGTAACGATTTTTGTCACGGGCGCCTTTGTGGTGTTTGGGTTGGCGCTTGCCTATGGCGCCTGGCAATCCAACCGCCGGTCTTAGCCCCCATTTTCTGGCACTTGCGCCCCCGAACTGGTACAAATGACCCGACCGACGCACCGGCGGGGCCATGCGAGAATCACGAAGCGGAATTGCCAAATTTGCCGGAGAAGATGCGCTGTTTCTTGCGCTGATCAACACTGCCATCGATGGCATCATGGTCATCGATGAGCAGGCGATCCTTCAGGTCTATAGCCCGGCCTGCGAACGGCTGTTCGGCTATAAGCCGGACGAAGTGCTTGGGCGCAATGTCGATATGCTCATGCCCGAGCCTTATCACAGCCAGCACGATGCCTATCTCGAACGCTACAAGAGCACAGGCGTCCCTCACATCATCGGTATCGGGCGCGAGGTCGTCGGGCGGCGGAAGGACGGGTCGACCTTCCCGATGTATCTGTCCGTTGGCGAAGGCACGCTCAACAAGCACCGCATTTTCGTTGGTATCGTGAGCGACATTTCCGAGACGCGAGCGCGCGACAAGCATATTCGGGAGCTGCAGGGCGAACTTCTGCATGTCACCCGCATGACGGCCATGGGCGAAATGACTTCGGCACTTGCCCACGAACTCAACCAGCCGCTGACCGCGATGCTGAACTACACAAGCGCGGCGCGGCACATGGCGGGAAGTTTCGGCGAGCCGGGCGTGAAGCTGCTGGATGTTCTCAACCGCGCGATAGATCAGGCCGAGCGCGCGGGCCTGATCATCAGGCGTCTGCGCAATTTCATCGAGAAACGGGAGCCCAATCGCGCGCCGGAAGACATCAACAAGGCGGTCGAGGATGCGGTCGAACTTGGCATGGCCGGGCACCGCGACACCGGTGTCAAACTGCACCTGAATCTCCAGCGGCCCTTGCGCACCGCCCTTGTCGACAAGGTGCAGATCCAGCAGATCCTGGTCAATCTCATCCGCAATGCCGTCGAAGCCATGAGCAAGTCGGACAAGCGCGACTTAACGATCGCAACGCGACAGAGCGGCGACGAAATCGAGATCGCCATATCCGATACCGGAACGGGATTGCCCGAAGAGATTGTCAGCCGCCTGTTCCACCCCTTTGTGACAACGAAGGAGCACGGGATGGGAATGGGCCTCAGTATCTGCCGGACAATCGCCGAAGCGCATGGAGGCAAGCTTTCGCTCGATTCGAACACGAAGAAAGGCGCGACGTTTGTTCTGCGGCTGCGGACGCCGCCTGATGCGGAGGTCGACGCATGACAATCGGCGGCACCATCTATGTCGTCGACGACGATCCGGATGTGCGCGATTCACTCCAGATCCTGTTGGAGTTCTCCGGGTTTGACGTGAAAACATTCGATTCGGCTTTGAAATTTCTCGCGACCGACATTCGCCAGCTGAACGGGTGCCTGGTGGCCGATATCCGCATGCCCGATATGGATGGGTTGCAGCTTCAGGATGAGATCGTCCGCCGCAATATCGGCCTGCCGGTGATCGTGATTACCGGGCATGGCGATATACCACTGGCCGTGCGCGCCATGCGGGCAGGCGCAATCGACTTTCTGGAAAAACCGTTCCGCGAAGAAGCCTTGCTCGAAAGCATCCGCAGGGGGCTCGAGCACCGCAAGGATCACCGCAGCGATCCAAGCGGCGATATCGCCGCGCGGATGGCCACGCTGACCGAACGCGAACGCGAAGTTCTGAAGCTGGTGGTCGACGGCAATACAAGCAAGGAGATTGCCCGCACGCTCGACATCTCTCCGCGGACGGTGGATATCCATCGCGGCCATGTCATGGAAAAGATGCAGGCGGCAAAACTCGCCGACCTGATCCGCATGGCCATTTCGATGCGGGCGCTACTTGAGAGATAGAGTCGCCCGCAAAACGCCGTGCGAATCTTCCGCCCGTGTGATCGTGAAGCCCAGTTCGCGACACAGCGCCAGCATGGGCGCATTTTCCGAGAGCACCTCGCCAAACAATTCCTTCAACCCGCGCGCGCGCGAATAATCGATGAGGCGGTGCATGAGGAGGCGGCCGGTGCCATGTCCTTTGAGGTCGCTTCGAACCAGCACGGCAAATTCGGCGCGCACATTGTCGGGGTCCGCGGACTGGCGCACGACACCCAGAATATCCTGCCCATCCGGCGAAAGCAGAACGAACGCCATTTCGCGCTCATAATCGATCTGGGTGAGGCGCGCGAGCTGATCGGGCGGAAGGCTGCGCCATGGGGAAAAGAATCTGAGCCGGATATCTTCCGGCGCAAGCCTTTCGAACAATCGTATCAGTGCGGGAGCATCCTCCGGGCGGATCGGGCGCATCAGCGTGGGGCCAAATCCTTCAACCTCAACATCGCTTTCGAGCTGTTTGGGATAGGGGCGGATCGCGAAGCGGGTGTCGCGCGCGGTATCGGCAATGGCGGGGCCCAGCTTCACCCGCGCATCCAACGCGATGACGCCATGCTCATCGGCCAGAAGCGGATTGATATCCAGTTCTTCAATCTCATCATGATCGGCGACAAGCTGGGAAAGCTTGACCAAAGTAAGAGCGATGGCATCGAGATCGGCGGCGGGCCTGTCGCGATAACCCTGCAACTGGCGGAAGACGGCGGTGCGTTGCATCATCGCGCGGGCGAGATTGAGGTTGAGCGGAGGCAGCGCAAGCGATTTGTCGGCGATCACCTCGACGGCAGTGCCGCCCTGCCCGAACAGCAGCACCGGCCCAAAAGTGGGATCGACGCTCATGCCGACGATCAGTTCGTGGGCGTTCGGCCGGGACACCATTTCCTGCACCAGGAATCCATCCAGCCTGGCGGACGGCAAAGCCTGAAGGATGCGCGATTTCATGGCCTCGGCGGCGGCGCGCGCGTCCTCCGGCGTTCGCAAGCCCAATATCACGCCGCCCGCATCGGATTTGTGAACGACATCCTGTGACAGGATCTTCAGCGCGACGGGTGTTCCAAATTCCTTGGTTGCGGCAGCCGCTTCCCGGCTGGTTGCGGCGACCGCCAGACGCGGCGCCGCAATGGCATAGCATTGAAGCAAAGTGTTCAGGCGCATCGGACTGAGCCACTTTTCGCCATCGGCAATGGCCTGCGCGATTACTTTGCGGGCCTTGGGGACATCGGGCGCGAAATCCACGGGCATGGAGGGTGGGACTTCTTTCAATGCTTCCTGCGCGCGGCGATATCGCACCAGATGCATGAAACCGCGCACAGCCTGATCCGGCGTGTCATAGGCCGGCAATCCGGCCGCATTGAACAGGCTGCGCGCGGCCTCCGCCGTTTGGGTGCCGAGCCAGCTTGTCAGGATGGGGCGCTTGCGGCTTGCGGCGATTTCAATAACGGCGCGGGCCGCCTCAACGCTTGAGGCGATTGCGGTGGGGCAGTTCAGCACCAGCACGCAATCCACCTCCGGCGCATCGACCAGCGTTCCCAGCGCATCCGAATAACGCTGGGCGGGCGCATCGCCGATGATATCCACGGGGTTGGAGCGCGACCAGGTTTTGGGCAACACGCCGTCGAGCTTTGCGATCGTGGCAGGAGAAAGTTCGGCGAGCTTTCCGCCGCGATCGAGCAGGGCATCGGTGGCGAGCACGCCGATGCCGCCCCCATTGGTCAGGATCGCAAGGCGATCGCCCACATTGGGTTGGGTGGTGGCCACGCTTTCCAGCGCATCGAACACTTCATCGAGCGTCATCACGCGCAAGATCCCCGCCCGGCGGAACGCCGCGCCATACACCGCATCGGCACCGGCAAGCGCGCCTGTGTGCGATAGGGCGGCCTTGGCGGCGGCGGCATGGCGGCCCGCCTTGATGGCGATCACCGGCTTGACGCGCGCCACCGCGCGGGCGGCGCTCATGAATTTGCGCGCATGCGTCACGGCTTCGACATAGATCACGATGGCATGGGTTTTGGGATCGCCGGCCAGATAATCGAGCACATCGCCGAAATCGACATCGATCATGTCTCCCAGCGAAACGAGGTGGGAAAAGCCGATGCCCCGCGCCGAGGCCCAATCCAGCACCGTGGTCAGGATGGCGCCGGATTGCGCGACAAGCGCAATGCCGCCCGGCGCGGCGTTCATTTGCGCGAACGACGCATTGAGGCCTGCATAGGTGGAGACGACACCAAGGCAATTGGGACCGACCACGCGCAACAGATGAGGTTTTGCCGCTTCAAGCACCGAACGGCGCAAGCGAACGCCTTCTTCGCCATTTGCCTCGCCGAAGCCAGCCGTGATGACGACCGCCCCTTTCGTGCCACGGGCGCCAAGCTGCGCGATCAGTTCGGGAACGGTTTGCGGCGGTGTGCAGATCACCGCGAGATCGGGCGTCACCGGCAGCGCGGCGACATCGGGATAAGCCAGGGTGCCTGCAACGGCTTCGTGCCGCGGATTGACCGGCATGATCGGGCCCGCAAACCCGCCCGAAAGCAGATTCCTGGCGACCACATTGCCGACCGAATGTTCGCGCGTGCTGGCGCCGATAACGGCAACGGAACGGGGCCGGAAGATGAACTCCAGGTTCCGGATCGACATTCGCACCGCCTTTCGATTCGACCATTTGCGGCACCGGTCGTTCCGGCGCATTGCGCAGGATCAATGACTTTCCGGCCCCCCACAATAGTGTTGGCGATCACGGAATCCGGGAAACACCGATCAATGGTCAAAGACGAAGGCAAATCAGGCCCAGCCACTGTCGGTATCGTTGTCAGCGACGACGCCGTTCGGGATTCCATCCGGATATTGCTGGAATCCCATGGAATGGGCGTGGCCGCATTTTCTTCGGCCGATTCTGCCCTTTCCGCGCCGGCCGCGGGCTTCGTTTGCTGGGTGGTCGACCAGCAGGTGACCGGCATCAACGGGCTCGAACTGGTCGAGAAACTGCGTGCCAGGGGCGATTTGACCCCTGCTATCCTGATGGCGGCACAGCCTGAAGCCGGTCTTGAGAGGCGCATCAGCGGCGCCAACACACTGGCCCTGCTGATAAAGCCCATTCAGCAGAACGAACTGATCGCCTGGGTCCATCACGCCATTCACAACAGCAGATAAGTAGATCTACCTAGGCAATCACGCGGATTCCATTGGGCAGAACATCGGGCGCATCCTCTCTACAGAAGTTCACTTGGATGAGGCTTGCGATGACCTTGGCGCTGCATTCCGAAACGATCGAGACATTCGAACCTGTATCTCCTGCCGCATGGTCCAAAGCACATGACGGGGTAGACGATGCCGCGTCCTCTTTTCATGCGATAGGAAGCGTCGCCCGCTTCGCGCAGCATGAGACGATTTTTGCCGAAGGCGATAGCGCGGATTGCGTTTACAAGGTGCTGACAGGCGCCGTTCGCCTCTGCAAGATGCTGGCGGACGGGCGCCGCCAGATCACCGATTTCGCCCTGCCCGGCGATTATTTCGGCTTTGAAATGGATCGCGAGCACGCGATCACTGCCGAAGCGCTGGGCCAGGCCATCGTGCTTCGGTGCCAGCGCTCGCGGCTGGAACGGCTGGAGCGCGAACGCCAGGACGTGCGGACGAGCCTGATGCACATGCTGCGGCGCGATTTGTGGGCTGCGCAAAACCATCTGCTGATGCTGGGACGCCAGACGGCGAAGGAGCGTGTCGCCTCCTTCCTCTTGCTGATGGCACAACGGCGCAAACCCGATGGGTGCAAGGCCATCGAGGTTCCGATGAGCCGCCAGGATATCGCCGACTATCTCGGCCTGACAATCGAAACCGTGTGCCGGGCATTGAGCGAACTGAAGAAGACCGGCGTCATAGCTGTGCCCAACCGCCATCAGATCGTCGTGCGTAACCTGAATGTTCTGAAGAACATGGCATTGGGCGAGGAGTAGGAAAATGACAATCGCCAAGATCATCGCGCCGGTCACCGGATCTGCGCGCGATTCCCTGGTTCTGGCTACAGCATTTGCGGCGGCCAAACCTTTCAACGCCCACGTTATCGCGCTTTTCGTGCATCCCGATCCTTGGCTCGCGGTGCCTTATACGGGGGTGCCGCTGTCGGCCACGGTTACGCAAACCCTGATTGACGATGCAGCCATGCTTGCCGAAAAAGCTGGAAAACGGGCGCGCCTGACGTTCCACCAGCAGGCAGAAGTGGCGGGGGTGAAGGTGCTTGGAAAGCCCGCACATGTCGCGGCTGTGTCGGCTTCGTTCCGCGAGGCGCAAGGCTTCTTTCCCCATCTGGTGGCGAGCGCCGCCCAACTTGCCGATCTTGTGGTGTTTGGGCCGGTTTCACCGCAGGCGGGTTCCGATATCAACGAAGCCTTTGTCGGGACGTTGACGAAAATGGATCGGCCCGTCCTGATCGCGGACGATGTGCCGGGCCGGATGCTCTGCAATGTCTCCATCGCATGGGATGGCAGCATCGCCGCCGCGCACGCGGTAACCGCGGCCCTTCCCTTCCTGAAACATGCCGAACGGATCGACATCCTCACTGTTCACAGTTCATCCGGCGATCTTCACGATATGCGCGAAGTTTCGGAATATCTCGCACTTCATGGGCTTGCGTGCACGGAGCACAAGATCCGGTCGCAAGGAGAATCCGTCGCCCACGACATCATGGAACATGCGCAACAGCGCAATAGCGATCTTCTGGTGATGGGCGGTTATGGCCACAGCCATCTGCGGGAAACCCTGTTCGGCGGCGTGACATCCGATGTGCGGTGGCACCCGATCGTTCCGACATTGATGATGCATTAGGGAGCTGAAACCATGAGCAATCTTTTCCGAATCCGCCTCGAATTGGCGCGAATGGAAGGCTTTCCAGAAGGAAGTTCCGAACATGGATATGTGTTCGTGGCGCCTCTGACCAAACATAGCCACATCGATGCGGACCTTTGGCACACTGTAAAGGAAAAATGCCGCGTAACCCGGTTCTGGGGCAACGACCCCGTTCTGCACGGCACGTTGCGCCATGTGGGTCGCGGTTGGCGATTCGATTATGTTGTCGGTTCGCAGGAAGATGACGAGCCCTTCTTCAAGCTGGACCAGCATGCGATCAAGCCGGATAATTATGTGTCGATCACGGAGCAGGACGGCGTTCAACGGCCTTTCCGTATCGTTAGTGTCGATCGTATAACCACGCCGGAGCACGCATCATGACCGGACATGCCCATGCAGTGGTCTGGATAGATCACCGGACGGCGAAGATATTCGAATTCAATCGCCAGGAAGCCGAAAGCCGGACCATTCGCCATGCGAATGCCGCCGTGCAAATCCACCACAAGAGCGGCAGCATAGGTTCCGGCCACGCAACGGAGGACGCCACCTATCTTCAGGAAGTCATCGATGCCCTTGAGGGGCCTGCCGAAATACTGATAATGGGGCCGAGCCACGTGAAATGGCAGCTTCGCGCCTATATCAACCTTCATGCGCCGCACCTTGCGCAGCGCGTGATGGCCGTTGCCGATGCCGACCATCCCTCCGACGGGGAAATCATCGACGCCGCGCGAAAATATTTTTCCCGCGTCGATCACATGACGCCGCAACTCAACGCCCATACTCCATGACGGGACTGTTTCCTCGCAATCGGTTCGCGTTGGTGCTGCTGGCGGCGATTCTGCCCGTCTCAACAGCGCTGGCCGCCGACCTCGGGCCTTTGGTGCGCGATCGCCTTGCCGCCACTGGATCGGTGGAGGTGCGCCGCTTCTATGCTTCGCGCGGTTTCGAACCCGCATGGTCGGCGCGCGACCGCGCAATCGCGGCCGAAGCTTTGTCGAAGGCCGATGAAGAAGGGCTTGCGGCTGCGGATTACAGCCTTGCGCCGGACCGCGACCCCGCCTCGCCGCAAAGCGCCGCGCGCGCCGACATCGAACTCAGCGCGAAAATTCTGCGCTATGCGGGGGATCTGCGCACCGGCCGGATCGCGCCGCGCGCGGTGTATGATGATGTCGACCTACCCGCGCAACCGTTCGATCCTGCAGCGGCCCTGGAAGCGGCACTCGAGAGCGGCTCGCTGACGGCTTTTCTCGCGGACCTTGCGCCGCAGCAGCCCGAATATACGTTTCTGCGGACGGCGCTCGCACAATATCGCGAACTTGCGGCCAAGGGCGGCTGGCCGACACTGGCGCCGATGAAAGGTTTGGTTGAAGACCTTTCTGCCGACGAACAACAATCCTTGCGCCATCGGCTTGAAATCGAAACCCAGCTCCCGCCAACGCAAGGCGATCCGCCCCACGAGCTCGAGGCCGCGCTGCGGGCCTTTCAGGCGCGCAACGGATTGGAGATCGACGGAAAGCTCGGGCCGCGGACACTCCAGGCCCTGAACATTCCGGCTTCGTATCGCGTCTTGCAGATCGAGGCCAACATGGAACGGTGGCGCTGGCTGCCGCATCGCCTTGAAAGCCGGTATATCGCCGTGAACACCGCCGATGCATCGCTGGTGGCGATGGACAAGGGCGTGGCTGTTCTTACGTCGCGGGTGGTGGTTGGCAAACCGAAAACCCCGACTCCGATGCTTTCGGCCACCGTTTTGGCGGTCACCGTGAACCCGCCGTGGAACGTGCCCGCCTCCATCGCGGCGAAGGAGATATTGCCTAAGCTCCGGCGCAATGCGGCCTATCTCGCGAACCAGGACATGATCCTGCGCAACGGGCCGGCCGGCGATCCCCATGGATTGACGATACGCTGGCAGAATGTCTCGCGCGCTAGGTTTCCCTATCAGGTGCAGCAACTATCCGGCGAAAAGAATGCGCTGGGCCAACTGAAACTGGAAATGCCCAACCGCTTCGACGTCTACCTGCACGATACGCCCGCGAAGACATTGTTTGCGCAACCCGCGCGTTACTTCAGCCATGGCTGCATGCGCGTGCAACAGATCGGAGCGCTGGCGAAATATGCGCTCACGGGCGATCCTCAGGCCGATGTGGCGCGCCTTATCCGCCCCGATCAAAAAACCGACCGGCTGCCCTTGGAAAAACCCCTGCAGGTTTATGTTCTCTATTGGACAGCCTTTCGCGACGGGGATGGCGCAATTGCGTTCCGCAACGACATTTATGGGCGCGACACACGCTTGATCGCGGCTCTTTCAGGAAGGCGCGTTGCTGCAGCCGCCGCGCCGCAAATTGGATGCAGTGCCTGAGGGGTGGGTTTGCAGCCTCGCATTATCCGGCTAAAGTCCACTGCCCCTAAATCGTGAGTATATGTATGCGTTCCAAGCTGTCTCGCCGCAATTTTATTGCGGCTACCGGAGGAATTCTGATTGCCAGCGGCGCGGGCCCGGCACTCGCCACCCCGTTTGGGGGTTCCCGCTCTCTGGCGTTCGACTGCCTGCACACCGGCGAGAAACTTAAAGTCGAATATTGGAACAACGGCCAATATGTTCCCGGCGCGCTTGCCGAGGTGAACAAAGTGCTGCGCGACTTCCGCACGGGGGACGTTCATCCGATCGATCCGGGCCTGCTCGATCTGCTCGCCAAATTGCGCGGCACGCTCGACAGCCGCGATCCGTTTCAGGTCATCTCCGGCTACCGCTCGCCGCACACCAACGCCCTGCTCCACGAACGCAGCGATGGCGTGGCGAACCATAGCCTGCACATGCAAGGCATGGCGATCGACATCCGGCTGGGTGGCCGCTCGCTTTCCGATCTGCATATGGCGGCGCTTTCGCTCAAGGGCGGCGGTGTGGGTTACTATCCCCAATCCGATTTCGTGCATGTCGACGTTGGCCGGGTGAGGCGCTGGTGACGGATCGAGGTTGATCCAGATCAGAAGCAATCGCGAACGGATCGCTACGCTGACGCGCAGAAAGGATGTTCTGCGATGCCAGGCCCCACACAGCAGCAACAAAAGACGCTCTACGACTATATCGCGGCGCAACGCTTCGGCGTTGTGGCAACCGTTTCATCGGAACGCACGCCAGAAGCAGCCTTCGTCGGGATCGCCGTTTCGCCGGATCTGGAACTGATATTCGAAACAACGGACGCGACGCGCAAATATACGAACCTTCGGCTGGCGCCGCATATCGCATTCGTCATCGGAGGCGGCGATCAGCAGACCCTGCAATATGAGGGCATCGCCGACGAGCCCATGGGCGAAGAACGCGAAAGGCTGAAGGAGATATTCTTCAAGGCGTGGCCGGAGCTGCGCAATCACCAGGACTGGCCGGGCCTGACTTATTTCCGCGTGAAGCCGCGCTGGATTCGCTTCAGCAGCTATTATCGGCCGCGCAAGGTCGAAGAACTGATTTTCGAAATCGACGTTCCGCAACCGCCCGCGGGCTTTATGGAAAAGCTGCGCGCACTGCTGGGGTCGCGCTGATGCGGCCGAACCATTCCAGCCCTGACGCGGCGGCCGATCAGGATGCGGTCATCTCGTTTCTTTCCAGCGCAGCGGCCTATGGCCTCAAAGGCCAGGTGGAGCGCCACCAGACCCATGGTGCAATCGTGTTTCTGGCCGGTGACAAAGCCTACAAGCTGAAGCGGGCCGTTCGCTTTCCCTATATGGATTATTCGACGCCCGATCTTCGCCATCGCATGTGCCTTCGGGAACTCGAGGCAAACCGGCAGATGGCGCCCGAGATATATGAGACTGTTATGCCGGTCTGCCGGCTGCCATCGGGCGAGATGAAATTGGGCGACGTGCCGGGCGCGGAGGCCATTGACTGGCTTGTGACGATGAAACGCTTCGAGCAGAGCACGCTGCTCGAAAACATGCGCCGCGCGGGAACACTCACCAACGACATCCTGCGCCTGATCGGCCAGCGCATTGCCCGCTTCCACGCGACGGCCGCGCCAAACCACCAATATGGCGGGCATGACGGCATCGCGAGCGTGGTGCACGAAAATCACAGCATTCTGAGCCGCTCGATCGGGCGCCCCTTTGCGAAAGCGGATGTCGAAATGCTCCGCGATCAGGCGAGCCACCGCCTGCAATCGCTGCGCGGGTTCCTGGACCAGCGCCGCGAATATGGTTTTGTGCGCCGTGTGCATGGCGATCTTCATCTCAACAACATCTGCCTGATCGATGGCAGGCCCGTGCCGTTTGACGCCATCGAATTCAGCGAGGAATTCGCCCGGATCGATACGTTCTACGATCTTGCCTTCCTGTTGATGGATCTTGACCGGCACGGCCTTGTTGGCGGCGCAAATGCCGTTCTCAATGCGTATCTCGAGACCTCGAAGGACTATGCGGGGCTTGCCACCCTGCCTCTTTTTCTATCCTGCCGCGCGGCCATTCGCGCCCATGTGACGATGGCGATGGCGGATGCCGACGCCGCCAAGCTGACAGATGCCGAAAGGGAAGCATCGGGCTTTCTCAATCGCGCTCTCGACTATTTCAAAGCCCCGGCCTGCCGATTGATCGCGGTGGGCGGCGTGTCAGGCACGGGAAAATCCACGCTTGCGCGCAGCCTTGCGCCCGTTGTCGGGGCAACGCCCGGTGCTGTGATCCTTCGCAGCGATGTCATCCGCAAGGAGCTGTGGGGCGTAGAGCAGACAACGCCACTTCCCGCCGCGGCCTATACGCCAGCCTTCTCCGAACGCGTTTTCGAGACGATCCTGGAACGGGCGGAGATCGCCCTGCGCGCGGGGCACAGCGCAATCGCCGATGCGGTTTACGCAAGACAGGATGAGCGCGAGGCGATTGGGAAAATCGCCGCGCGCGCGGGTGTGGTCTTTACCGGCCTTTGGCTCGACGCCCCTATCGACACGCTCGAAAAGCGGATCGAGGCCCGCAAGGGCGATGCCTCCGACGCAACGCAACTCGTGTTGCACCGCCAGCTCGAGAACATCGACGTGCCGACGCAGTGGAGCCGCATCGAGGCCGGTACGACCCCCGAAGAGGTGTTCGCGCAGGCCCTGCGCGCTGTGCAACCGAAGGGGACAGCGTGAAACCCACATCCTTGCCTAGAAAGCCCAAATCATGAACGCATCAGACATCGCGCGGAAGCATTTCGCGGCAGCCATCAAGGAAGGCACCGATGCCGGATACGATGCGGACAGCCTTGCGCGATACATGCTGTCGGAGGTGGTTTCCAGCTATCTGCGGACGCGCTCGGTGAAAGACGTTCGCTCGGAACTGTCCTTCGTTGCCGACAATTGCGATCCGGATTCGGATTTTCCTTTCATGCGGCCTTGAAATGCCGAGAACCGCACGGAAGTTCCCTGCCCCATATTGATCGAAATCATCGAAATATCGGCCGTTTCGCGATATTCTTTCTTGAAATCGAAAGATTGGATCAGCGGCCGTGAAAGCACTTGTCTACCAGGGGCCCGGGAAGAAGGCGCTTGAAGATCGCCCAATGCCCAAAATCGCCGCGCCGACAGATGCAATCGTGAAGGTTTCGCGAACGACGATCTGCGGAACCGACCTTCACATTCTCAAAGGCGATGTTCCGACCTGCACGGCCGGGCGCATTCTCGGCCATGAAGGTGTGGGCATCGTGCAGGAGACCGGCACCGGCGTGACGGCTTTCAAGGCCGGGGATCATGTTCTCATATCGTGCATCTCGGCATGCGGAACCTGCGAAACGTGCCGGAAGGGCATGTATTCGCATTGCGAAACGGGCGGCTGGATACTCGGAAATACGATCGACGGGACGCAGGCCGAATATGTCCGCACGCCGCACGCCAACACCAGCCTCTACGGAATTCCCGAAGGCGCAGATGAAGATGCGCTGGTCATGCTCAGCGATATTCTGCCGACCGGCTTTGAATGCGGCGTTCTCAACGGCAAGGTGAAGCCCGGCGATACGATTGCAATCGTGGGCTCCGGCCCCATCGGGCTGGCCGCCCTTCTGACGGCGCAGTTCTACTCGCCGGCCCAGATCATCATGATCGATACCGATGAAAATCGCCTCGTCGTTGCAAAGCGGTTCGGCGCGACGCAAACCGTTCACAGCAAGGATGCGAACCCCGCGAAGATTGTGATGCAAATGACGGGCGGGCGCGGCGTGGACACCGCCATCGAAGCGGTCGGCATTCCGGCGACATTCGAGCTTTGCCAGGATATCGTCGCTGCCGGCGGAACGATTGCCAATGTGGGCGTTCACGGAGCGAAAGTCGATCTTCATCTCGAGCGGCTGTGGTCGCAGAATATCTCGATCACCACGCGGCTTGTGGACACGGTGACCACGCCGATGCTGCTGAAAACCGTTCAGTCGAAAAAGCTCGATCCCTTGCGGCTCATCACGCATCGCTTCAAGCTGGACGATATCCTCAAAGCCTATGACACGTTTGGGCACGCAGCCGAAACCCGCGCGCTGAAGGTTTTGATTGAAATGAATTAGAGTCGCTTGAACGAATCCCGGACAGGCGCGTTGCTACTTTGCGATGGCATGCGCCAATGAGCAATCGCAAGCTCCCGAGATGACCTAGAGGCTTCCATGGCGATCACCTTGCCCGCTGAACTCCTATCGAAAATGGACCGATACTGGCGCGCCGCCAACTATCTTTCGGTGGGCCAGATCTATCTGAAGGACAATGTGCTGCTTGAGGCGCCGCTGAAGTTTCAGCACATCAAGCCTCGCCTTCTTGGCCATTGGGGAACGACACCCGGTCTGAATTTCCTTTATGTTCACCTCAATCGCGTGATCAAGGCCAACAACCTAGACATGATATTGATCACCGGCCCCGGCCATGGCGGCCCGGGCCTGGTGGCGAACACATATCTGGAAGGATCGTATACCGAGCGCTATCCCGACATCGAGCGCAACGCGAACGGATTGTTGCGGCTCTTCCGCCAATTTTCCTGGCCTTACGGTGTTCCCAGTCACGCCTCTCCAGAAACGCCGGGATCGATTCACGAAGGTGGAGAGCTTGGTTATTCCCTTGCGCATGCCTTTGGCGCGGTGTTCGACAATCCGGATTTGATCGCGGCCTGCATTGTTGGCGATGGCGAGGCGGAAACGGGCGCGCTGGCCACAAGCTGGCATTCCAACAAATTCCTCAACCCCGCGCGCGACGGCGCGGTGTTGCCGATCCTGCATCTCAACGGATTCAAGATCGCCAACCCCACGATCCTTGCCCGCATCGAACCCAGCGAACTGGACAATCTGCTGCGCGGATACGGTTATGAACCGCACTATGTCGAAGGCCACGAGCCGGAGGCGATGCACCGGCTGCTGGCCGGAACGCTGGACCGGGTTCTTGCCGATATCCGAAACATCCAATCCGACGCGCGCTCGGCCCCTGCCGGCGCGGTTCGGCGGCCGCGCTGGCCGATGATCGTGCTGAGATCGCCCAAAGGGTGGACCGGCCCGAAGGTGGTCGACGGCAAGCCGGTCGAAGGAACATGGCGCGCCCATCAGGTGCCGATAGCGCATATCGATACGCCCGAGCACCTCAAGCAACTCGAAGACTGGATGCTCAGTTACAAGCCGCGCGAGCTTTTCGACGAACATGGCACGTTCCGCGAAGATCTGGCGGAAATCGCGCCCACGGGTCACCGCAGGCTAGGCATGAACCCGCATGCCAATGGCGGCGAATTGCTGAAGCCCCTATCCATGCCGCACTTCCGCAACTACGCGGTGGATATCGCCGCGCCGGGCGCAAAGCAGGCCGAGTCCACAAGGGTTCTGGGTGGATTTCTGCGCGATGTGATGAAATTCAATCTCGAGAAAAAGAACTTCCGCCTGTTCGGGCCCGATGAAACCGCATCCAACCGGCTTCAGGCCGTCTACGAAGTTTCGGACAAGGTTTGGATGGCGGGCTATGAGGACAACGATACGGACCTGAGCGCCGATGGCCGGGTCATGGAGGTTCTGAGCGAGCATCTGTGTCAGGGCTGGCTCGAAGGATATCTGCTGACCGGGCGCCACGGGTTGTTCTCATGCTACGAGGCTTTCATCCACATCATCGATTCCATGTTCAATCAGCACGCCAAATGGCTGAAGACGAGCAAGGCGATCCCCTGGCGCAAACCGATCGCATCCCTCAACTATCTTCTGACGTCCCATGTCTGGCGTCAGGATCACAATGGCTTCTCGCATCAGGATCCCGGGTTCATCGACCATGTCGCCAACAAGAAGGCCGACATCGTGCGTATCTATCTTCCGCCGGATGCCAATTGCCTGCTTTCCGTGGCGGATCATTGTTTGCGCAGCCGCAACTACATAAACCTGATCGTTGCCGGCAAGCAGCCCGAATGGCAATGGCTCGACATTGAATCTGCGGTTGCCCATTGCGTGGCCGGCGCAAGCATCTGGAAATGGGCAAGCAACGAGGGCGACGAGCCTGACGTCATCATGGCATGCGCGGGCGACGTTCCCACGCTTGAGACCCTTGCCGCCGTGACACTCCTGCGCGAATACGTGCCGGAGATGCGCATCCGCGTTGTCAATGTTGTGGACCTTATGACATTGCAACCGGCGACCGAGCATCCGCACGGCCTGGAAGATCGGGATTTCGACGCGCTGTTCGCCTGCGACAAGCCGGTGATTTTCGCCTATCACGGTTACCCAACGCTGATCCACAAGCTGACCTACAACCGGCGCAATCACGCCAACATCCATGTTCATGGTTTCAAGGAGGAAGGCACCACCACGACGCCGTTCGACATGGTGGTTCTCAACGGTCTTGATCGCTATTCGCTGGCTCTTGATGCCATCCGCAGGAGCGAGCGTTTTCGCGACAGAAGCGAAGACGCAACACAGAGATATTGGACGATGATGGAGCGGCACAAGCTCTACATCAGCGAACATGGCGAAGACATGCCGGAGGTTCGAGATTGGCGCTGGGCATCCTAGGTCATGCCGCGCCCTTCCACAGTGCTGGCGCTGAACGCCGGATCGTCATCCCTGAAGTTCGGCTTGTATCGCGTCGACGATTCTCGCGCGCGGATATTGGTATCGGGCGAGGCCCAATCCCTCGGCGAAGCGGCGAGCGATTTTTCGGTGCAAACCGGCGAAGGCAAGGATGTGTTTGCGGAACATGCCGGGCTTTCCGACCATGCCGAAGCCGCCTCCAGGATCTTGCGATATGTCGCGCAAGGTTCATGGCCGAAACCGCAGGCCATCGGGCATCGTATCGTGCATGGCGGCCCGCATTGCCGCGACCATGTGCTGATCGACGCGGAGATTCTGGGGCAGCTTGAGCAGGCAGCTCCGCTTGCCCCGCTTCACGTGCCTTCGGCATTGTCCGTTGTCCGGGTCTCGCAGGCCCTGCTTCCGGGCCTTGCGCAAGTTGCCTGTCTGGACACCGCGTTTCATCGCACGATGCCCGATGTTGCGCGCGTTCTGCCCTTGCCCAAAATGCTGCGGGCGGAAGGGATCGAGCGTTATGGCTTTCACGGCATTTCATGCGAATCCATTGTTCGCCAGATCGGCGCGAACTTGCTCGGGCGCCTGGTCATCGCGCATCTTGGAAGCGGCGCCAGCATCACCGCCGTCAAAGACGGAAGATCGATCGATACAAGCATGGGGCTGACCCCGGCGGGCGGCGTGGTGATGGGGTCGCGCACCGGCGATATCGACCCTGGCGTACTCTTCTATCTGCTGCGCAAAAAAGGCCTTTCATCTGACGAGATCGAGACCATTGTCGAGCGCAAATCGGGCCTTCTGGGAATATCCGGCATCAGCCATGACATGCGCCGCCTGCACGAGGTGGCGGCTTCCAATCCGGATGCGGCTTTGGCGATCGAGATATTTTGTGCATCCGTTCGCAAGCAGATCGGTGCGATGGCGGCGGTTCTGAACGGCATCGATCTGCTGGTCTTCACCGGCGGCATCGGCGAGCACGACGCTTTGGTGCGGGCGAAAATTTGCGATGGCCTCGAACATGCGGGCATGATTGGCCCGAATGCAAAAACATCCGGAACGATTGTCATGCACTCCGAGGAAAACGAGCAGATCGCATGGCACACGCGGCGAATTGGGCAATATCCGGCCGTTCCACCGGCCTGAATTCGCGCTGCGGCGGGGATGTCAGGCTTTTTGCCTGCCATCCAGATAATGAATCTCGCTGCTGGCGCGAAGGGCTGCCGCTGCGTCTTCCGGCAGATCGTCGCGCTCGCGGCCCGCTCCCAATTCATAGCCCGCCTGCACCTTCTGCACGGTGGCCGAGCGCATGGGAGAATAATAGTGAGCATGAAAGTGCCATTCGGGATGCTCGCGGCCATCGGTCGGCATCTGGTGAAGCGCCATCGAATAGGGAAAAGGCGCGTGAAACAGATTGTCGTAGCGCGCGGAAATTTTTCCGATGATGTCTGCGAGCAGGCCATGCTCCACCGGGGTCATCGCATCGATTGCGCCGAAATGCCTTTTGCCGAGCACCATTGTTTCGAACGGCCACGTGGCCCAATAGGGAACGACAACCAGAAAGCCTTCATTCTCGCAGACAATGCGCTGCCTCAACCCCCGTTCGAGCTTCACATAATCGCATAGCAGACAGCTACCGTGTGCATCGGCATAGGCTTTTTGGAGCGATTGTTCCTTGGATGGATCGCACGGAACATCCGCGCTCGCCCAGATCTGGCTATGCGGATGGCGGTTGCTTGCCCCGCCGATGGCGCCATGGTTTTCGAAGATCTGGACATAGTTTATCCATGGGATAGCGCCGAGCCGATCATATTCCAGCGCCCATTCGTCGATCGCGGCCCACAATTGCGCCGGATCGAGACGCGATGGGCCCAGATCGTGCCGCGGCGAATAGCATATCACGCGGCATATGCCCCGCTCGCCGCGCGCCTGCATCAGGGCGCCATGGCTTTGCGGTGTTTCGGTCACATCCGGCGAAAGCGCCGCGAAATCGTTGTCGAAGGCAAAGACGGAAGAATAGGCGGGATTGCGCACACCCGAGGCCCGCATATTGCCGGGGCAGAGATAGCAGGAAGGATCATACGCGCTTTCGCATTCCGGCGGGGGCCGCTCATCCTTTTCCGATTGCGGCCGCGCGCCGCGCTTTGGGCAGACCAGAATCCATTCGCCCGTAAGCGGGTTGAAACGAAGATGCGATCCGGGAAGCGAAGGGGACACGTCAGTCTCTCCATGCAGACAGGCGATTGACACAGGTCAACGTGGCAGACCGAACAGTCGGCCAGACTAGAAGAACAGGAGTGTGACCCATGACCGCCTCACCCGCACCGGCATCCGATTCCCGCAAATGCGATTTTGGATATTTCCACCTGACAAGCAAAGGCTGGACAAGATGCGATGAGCCGCCCTTTCCGGGCGACCGGCTCGAAACCTGGCAATATGAAGAGGAACGCCCGGCAGACGGCGTGAAAGACAGGATACGGTTGACGAGAATATGGTGTGCCGCAGGTATCCCCGAGGCGCAGCTGACGGCCCTGCACGCACGCTTTGGCGAAGCCGTGGTGCCGGATCCCGATCGCCACATTATTCTGGACTGTATCGGATAGCGCCGCGAAGGCCCGTTCAGGGCCTGCTGGTGCTCCAGGGTGTGGGGTTTGTCATCGCCTTGCGCTGACCGGCATCGAACAGGCAGGTGGTAAACGCCGCCGTGAATTGGTCAGTCGTCGTTTCGGGCGCCGCGCAACGATCGGCCGATGGTCCCTCTCCCGGTTTTGCGATCACATCGTCCGCGCTTGTCCAATAGAAGCGATAGCCGTTGGCGTGGGCGTAATCATAAACCTCCCGCAGAGACGCGAGCTGAATCTGGTCCGCCGCAAGTTCGAAACCGCGAACGCCGACCCCAACCAGCGTGTTGTCGGTCAGGTGACGGCGCGGCAAGGTGGGGCCATTCACGATCACATAAATATCGACTTCGGCACCCTTGAGCGCGCGCCCGCCTCCCACGGCCGAATTGACGGCGCCGCCGATCTGCGAAACGAAAAGGTTTTCCCGCACCGCGCCATCCATATACATGCAGCCATCTATGAATCGCGGCGGGAAATATCCCGGTATGGCCGAGGCCGCCATAATGCGCTGGACAATGGCGTTGCGAGCATCCTGCGAAGGCAGGCTTTGCGCAAGCCGCGTCAGATCGAACTGGGTAAAGCCGCCGCTATCGAAATTGACCGCACCGACCCATAACGTGCGCCCGGCCGCTGTCGCGCGCGAAAGGCCTGCAATCGCATCGTCATCCAGCGCCTTGGCGATTTCCAGCCGCATCGGTTCGGGATTTTTCAGCGAACTCCAGAATGGCAGGCCGAGAAAGGAGCGTTGCGTGAAAAGATCGTTGCTCGCCACCCCACGAAAGGCTTGCGCGATCGTTGCATCGTAATTGCTGCCCAACAGGGCGAACGGGGCGATCATCGCCCCTGTCGACACGCCCGTCACCACATCGAATTCGGGCCTCGACACATCGAGTTGCGGATTGCGAACCGACCAGCCGTTCAGAAAGCCCGCGCCATAAGCGCCCCATGCGCCGCCACCCGACAGCGCAAGTATATTCACCCGCTTGTGCCTTGCCTCAGGCGAGGTGAGATTTCGGTTCTGCGCGACCTGGGCAAGAGCGCCGTTGTAAACATCCATCGCGGCACCGGAGGAAACCTGGCACATCGCGCCATCCGGCCGCGCCCCCACGCAGCCTGCAAGCACGAGGCCCGCAAGCGCGATGCAGGCTCTTGCGGCCACCTTCTTCCATTGTTCCATGACGCCACGCATTGCAAATACCGGTCAGTGTACAATCAAAGTCGGGAAATCGGCAGTCTCCAACATATAGCGCGTGACACCGCCCAAGACGAATTCGCGCGCGCGGCTGTGCCCATAGCCGCCAAGCGCCAGAAGACCGGCGCCCGCCTTTTCCGCCGCGCCCACAAGGGCCTCTCCCACATCGCTATCCCGGCATGTGAGGCAATGGACATCCGCTTCTATGCCGTGCCATCGCAATGCGTTGGCCAGCCTTTGCGTGGCGTTCAAATCCACGGAATTGTCGCTTCCTTCCGACGCCGCGAGCACGACAACCTTTTCGGCGGCTTTGATGAACGGCATGGCGGCCGTCATCATATGGGCTGCTTCGGCAGAATCCTTCCACGCGATGGCGACAGTTCCAAACAGGGGCCGGAGCTTCGCTTTGCGCGACGTGAGAAGAAAGGGACGCCCGGACCGGATAAGCATGTCCCCCAGCTCGCCGGGGGTGAATCCGCCTTCATTGTGTCCGCGGCTTGTGACAATCACTTCGTGAAATCGCCCGCGCGTGCGGATTTCGGAGGCGAAATCGCCCTCCACTTCAATCCATCGGGCGCTTGGGCTTGTCGCTTTCCGGGGAGCGTCGGGCGTGGGCAGAGCGCGTGATTTGCAAAATCGGGTAAAGCAATCTTTTGCCTTGTCTCGCCGGATTTCGATATCGCCTTCAACGGCATCCCACAACTGCTTGGTGATGATGCCGTCGCTCGCGGTCATGCGGACCGCCTCCTCTACCGGATTGCGGCGCGCATGCAGCGCATCGATATGCGCGCCGAACTGTTGGGCGACCAGATACCCCAGATCGAGGACCGCTTCATCGGCCCCATCACCCGGCAGCGGCACGAGAATGGTTTTGATCATGTCTATTCCTCCATCCGAGGAATATGGCCTTTGGGGGGAATACGCGCCCTGATCGAGATCAAAGAATGCCAGCTTCAGGGGATTAAATCGTTCGGGCCTGTTTCCGGCGCCCGGCGGTTTTGCCGTGGGTTTTCATATATTCCGACGCTCGCGACGGCTGAGACAGGTCGGTGGAGGTCTTTACCGTGGGGCCCCAATCGAGTTCCAGCATGTTGCGCAATATCTGGAAATCACGCTTGCCAAGGCGCGCGCACAGCGTTTCCTCCAGATCCAGGATCGCCATTTGCGCAAAAGAACGCAGGCTGCTCGATTTTTCCGTGAAGCTCAGGATCATGGAACGGCCATCGGTGGGATCGTCTTTCGCGACGACAATCCCCAGATCCATGAGTTGGGTTGCGATATGCCCGATGGCCTGGCGCGACAAGCGCATCTTGCGCGCGATTTCGATGGGGCGCTGTATGCCCGCCGAAATATAGAGAACCATCATCGATTGCGATTTGTTGAGCGGGCGAAAGCCCGCATCCATGACGAGATTCTGCAGGCCGTTGTCGAACCAATCCCATGCCTCAAGCACGCCGGACATCAGAAAAGTGGAACTCTTGCTGCGTGCCATGACTCAAATCACCAATTTGGAGAACGGGCCGGAGCCAGCCTTTCGCTGTCGATAGCAAGCGGCGTGACCACAGGCAACGCCTCACACCAAAGGCGAATTGGGCGGCAGGCCGATCATCGCGCGGCCATGGAGTTCGGTGGCGGCATCCAGATCGTAGACCACATGGCTCGACATCACATTGATGTCTCGCAACGAGCGCTGGAGGGGATTGTCCATGAAATGGCCGCTGGAGCCGCTTGCCTCACACACGATGCGGATCGCGGTGCGGCACAATTCCATCGCATAGGCGATCTGCGCGCGCAGCGAAATGCGCTCGGCCGGTTCTGCCGGGCGGCCGCGCTGCCCGAACGTCATCAAGGTTCTGGCCACATCGCGGATCAGCAATTCCGCCGTGCGGGTTTGCATGTCGGCCATGGCGAGGCGCATTTGGGCGGCGGGCTTATCGGCCTGCTTGGCGTCGGTGCCGAACACCACGCGTTCCTTCAGCCTTTCGCGAAAGCACGCAATCGCATTGCGTGCGTTCCCGACCGCGGGAATCGCGGCTGTCAACGCCAGGAACGGCAGCATCGGCATTTTGTATATCGGGTTGTCATGCAGCAGGGAGCCCGGCGCGCGGCCTTCGCGCATGTGGGTGAAATCCAGCATGCGATGCTCCGGCACGAAAACATCGGTGGCCACGATATCGTTGCTGCCCGTGCCGATCATGCCATCCACGTTCCACGTGTCGAGGATGACGATGTCTGATACCGGCATCGCGAAGAACATGATCGTTGGCGGCATGGCGCCATCGGGCAATTGGCCGGTGCACAGAACCCAATCGGCGTGCATCACGCCTGTTCCCCATTTCCAGCGGCCGGTCAATCTGTAACCGCCATCGGCTTTGACGGCCTTGCCGGGAGGCTGGGTCACGCCGGGGGCCACGATATAGGGAAACTGCCCGAATATCTCGGCCTGCGCCTTCTCGGGGAATTGCGCCATCATCCAATTGTGCTCGACGCAGAAGCTTGTCACCCAGCCGGTTGAAGAACAGCCTTCCGCCAGCGGCAGCATCGTATCGACGAAACTTTCAACATCGAATTCCAATCCACCGTAGCGCTTGGGCACGAAATGATAGAAGACGCCGGTTTTGCGTATCGCATCCCACACAGCATCGACGGGCTTTCGGATCGCTTCGGCCTCGCGCGCATGGACGGCGAGCATCGGCTTTAACGCGGTTGTGCGCGCGGCAAGCCCTTCCGGCGTGAGCGCAGACAATTCCGCCGTGCTCAGCCAATCGGGCGCGGCCGGCAGATGGGAATGGAGTTTCTTCGGTACGTTGCTCATGGCCGCTTGCGCCCCTTCCGGTTCAATTTGGTAAAAAATTTTACAATCTATTCCGGCCATGCGCAAGCCCCCGGACGAGGCCAATGCGCGAGGGAGGCGCGAACGCCGAATACCGCCGTTCGCGAAGAGGGCGGTATTCGGCGATGGCCGACCGTTAAAAATGGTGTTTGCAGCCGCCGGTGAAACGCGCGGCATCGGGTTCGCGACCGGCGCTTCGCGCAGGCCGCGCCAACATCGCCGCGCGCCCCGCTACGGCGACGCGTGAATGCCGCCGCCTACCGGAAGCTGACTACGATTCGTTATTCGCCCAACCCGATGCTGATCGTGGCGAATGGGCCGTGGAAGCTGCGGCCGGTGGCGTGGCGGGTATCGATGCCGGTATCCATGGCGCCGAAGAAGAAATCGCCGCGATAGCCGAAGCTGAATTTCGCCGCGGAATAGCGCATCGAGAGACCTGCAAAACCCCCGATGTTCGGAACCACAACGCTGCGTGAGCGGGTGACGTGGTTGTGATGCGCATAGATGGTTGTGTAGAGGCCCTGAAAAAGGTGGGCATCATTGGCGCTCGTGCTTTGGTCCACGGTCGTCTTCTGGCGACCGAAAAGGACCGAGGCGTTGACACCCCAATCAAAGGTTATTCCGCCGTCGTCGGTGTCGCCGGCCAAGCTGGCAGAACTGTTCCAGGAAAGGCTTGGGCCAATACCGTGGAACGACGCCGTTTTATGGAGATGCGCGCCATAGGTATGCCAGTATTTGAGACCGGGGAAGGTGAAATAATTTCCGCTGCCGAGCGGCACGGATGTCGTATGAAAGCCGATCCATGGGCGCGCTTTTATGTCGATATCCGTCCTGGACGAGAATTGGGCGTAGCGCACGCCGAAATTCACGGTCGAGACACTGTTGCGCCCGAAGAGGCCCAGCCCCACATCCTTGCCGGCCTGGAAATCCAGGACCGTGTGGCTTTCGCTTTGCTTGGCCGTCGTCTCGGAGAAATTCTTAACGGGGAGAGGATCGAACGCGGTCACCCCGTAGACCACCGCGGATGGCGGCGGATGGATGCCTGCCGTCTGTTCGTGAACGTGTTTGTTTCCGTTGGCCCGTCCATAAACCGCGGCGGCCGAGAACACCCAATCGGATTTTTCCGGCTGGAAGGTGATCTTGCCTTCGAAGCCCTTGCTGTAGCGCGGCGCACGCCCGGTTTCGATGGGCGAAACAGGAGCGAAGGCCGGACTATCCGCGTTGTTGGCCAGGAATGGCGGCGCGTAGACATCGCTATTGGCGCCGACGCGCTCGAGTTGCGCGCCCAGTTCGATCCAGACCGTGGGACGGTCGTCATCGCTCTGCGCCGCTGCCACGCCCGTGGCGCAAATGAGGGCTGCTGCGGACACCGTTGCCAGAAGAGCCCAGCGCGAATGCTTGTAGCCGGATGTGTTTGTCAATTCGTTCATGGCCGTTCCCCCTTACCAGTTCTTCGTCACGCGCACGCCGATCAGCTTGGGATCGGTGAGAAAGACATTGGTTGTCAGGCCGCTGTCATCGCTGTTGAGGAAGGTGCCTGTGATGGCTGTCGTATTGAACACGTTCTTGTCATAGAGCATCACCTGCCAACCGTTCTGGTTGGTGAAGATCAGCGTCAGGTTGACGTTGGTGTAACCGCGCAGGCGATCATACGGATTGTCGTTGAAGACGCGGGCCCAGGAATAATCCTGCCAATAATAATCGCCGCGCAACGTGCCCGCCCAATCGGATGACAGCGGAACGGTGTATTGCGCGCCCATCGAAACCGTAAAGGGCGGCGCGTTGGGCAATTCGTTGCCGCTCAGATCCTTGTCGAAGCCCTGGCCGTTGTTCGGCGCGGTGAGCGGATTGAAGCCCGGATAATTGTAGATTTCCGACATCGGAAGGCCCACGTCGGAGAACGCGGTTCTGCCGGGTAGAGGATTGACGCCGTCTGCCGCCACATAGGGCAACGCGGTCACCGGATCGAGATGGCTTACATAGGCCGCGCCGCACATCTCGACGACCGAGCCGGGGCTGTTGCCATTGGGGTTGATTACCTCGTTGGTGATGGCGGCGGCCACCACATAAGTCGGCAGGATACAGTTGGAAGCTTGGCCGATGAAGGGTTTCAACACCATCCAGCCCGGCGTCCCCGCCGTGCGGTCGATCAGATCGACGGCCTTGCTGCCTTTGTTGAGGGAGGTGTCTTCCCAGCCGCCCGCGAAATTGAATCGCAGGCCCGGTGCCGGTTCCCAATTCGCCTCCACCTCGGCGCCTTTGACTTTGGCGTCGAAATTCAGATTGATCGAGGTGCGATCGACGATTTCGGAAATCTGATAGCCTTTGTAGTCGTAATAGAAAGCGCTTGCGTTGAATGTGAGCGCGCCATCGAGCAGCGTGTTCTTGGTGCCGAGTTCATAGGCGTTGACATATTCGGGTGCGAAAGCCAGCGGATGGATCGGGTTGGTCTGATCGCCTTCGCCAAACGAAATCAGCACAGGGCCCGGCGGGTTCGCGCCGCCTGCTTTATAGCCATGCGCGAAGGAGCCATAGACCAAAGTTTGATCGGTGAAATCGAGCTTCGGCGTCCAATTGGCGACGAAGCGGCCGGTGAACTTGCCCCAATCCTGATCCACCACACCTGTGCTCGGATAGCCATAGCCGCTGGTGGTGAGTTGGCTTGGTATCAAGGTGAAATGCTTTTGATCCTTGGTCCAGCGCAGACCGCCGGTCAGCTTGAGATCATCGGTGATCTTGTAATTGGCTTCGCCGAACAGCGCATAAGAGTTCAGGCCATATGGGTTCTGGCTGAGAAAATAATTGTGGCCCTGATTGTTGAGGCTGGTGAGCGGATTGGGATCGAGATAGACGCAAGACGAATCTCCCGGCGGATTTAGCGGCTTGCTGGGATCGGAATATTGATAGCCGCCCTGCCCATTGAACGAACCGATCAGGCATTGATGACCATCGGTCACGCCCGGCTGCCAATTTCCGACCCCGGGATATAGGATCGGCGAGGATCCTTCCCAATAAGAAAATGCCGTGAGCGCATTGATGAAGACGTAGTAATTTTCTTCCGTCTCGTAGTGCATATAGTTGCCGCCGGCGCTGAAATTGAACGGGCCGTCGAAATGGGACGAGACGCGGAATTCCTGGGAGGCCTGCCAGGAATGTTCGGTGGAAAGATCCTGGGCCACAAGCCGGTCGGAACAGCCCAATTGGGGATCGCAATAGACACCATCGGGTGACAGCAGACCGTAATCCACGCTTCGTGAATCGTACTGTCCAAACACGCCTTGATAGGGTGCAAATATGCCCGGTTGCGTATTGAACCGGTTGTAGTCCTCCGACGACCACAGGAAATCCTGATTGTAACCCGTTTGCGAGGTGAAGGTCAGTTGCGGGGTGATATCGTAATCCGCATTAAATTCCACGAGATCATTTTTTACTTTGTAGGAGGGATCGAGCGAGGTCTCAATAACGCGCAGGTTGGGAGACTGTACGGCGCTCGCATAGGGATTGGCGCCGATCTTCAGGATGCCCGCATAAAGCCCTGCCGAAACATAAGGCAGTGAAAAGCCGTTCGGCACTTGAAACGAATCCTGCGAATAAAGCGACGCCATCTGGCAGCCTTGGCTGAAATATCCGCCCTCATTGCTCGTTTGGTTGTTCGGTATTCCCGGCGCCGGCGTTTTCGCGCCGTCAATATAGTCGGGCAGCGGATCGGTATGGCAGAGCTGTTTGGCGCTGCGCATCCGATCGTCATCTTCGGAGAAATGTTCCCACACCAGATAGGTCTGGAGTTTTGGGCTCGGCTTCCAGCCGATGGTGACGCGGCCCGACCACAGGTCCCGGCCGTCGATGCGGCTGCCGGTCAGATCGTTGAAGGAATAGCCTTGCCGCTTGGTCCACTCGCCCGCGAGCCGGATGTCGACGCGATCATCCACGATGGGCAGGTTGATCATGCCTTCGAAGCGGCGCTGATGATAATTGCCGAGTTCGCCGCTCGCCATCGCTTCGAACTGGTCGGTTGGCTTGGCGGAGGACAGATTGACCACGCCGGCGGTCGCGTTGCGGCCATAGAGTGTGCCTTGCGGCCCGCGCAGGACTTCGACCTGCGCCACGTCATAGAATTCCTGTTCGAAGAAATGGTTGCGGATAAAGGGGATATCATTGAACGCGACCGCGACGGCTGGATCGGTTGTCACCGAAATGGCTTGCGTGCCGATGCCGCGTAACTGGATGCTGTAGCCGCTGAAATTGGTCTTCGTGAACGTCATGTTCGGAACCTGCTTGATCAGGTCCGGGCCGCCTGCAGTTTGCGTGGCGGTCAATTGCTCCTGCGAAAGGGCCGTGATCGCAATTGGAATGCTCTGCACATCCGCGCCGCCCAGCTTGGAGGAGGTGACTGTCACCGTTTCGACGGCGCGCGGCATCGGTGTTGCCTGCGCCAGCACAATGGAATCGATCGGTTGCACGATGCTGGCCGAGTGGCCGGGCACAATGGTGATCGCGCCCGAACTCTGGCGATGCATGACAAAGCCCGTGCCGGTCAGCAGGCGGGAGAGGGCCTCTTCTTCGGAGAGCGTGCCGCTGGCGCCTTTGGTCCTGATGCCTTTGATTGCTTCGTTCGAAACGAGCAGGGCAGCCCCGGTCTGCGCGGTGAACTGGCTGAGCGCGTGTTCGAGATCGCCTGCCGGGATATTGAACCGTTCCGCAGATGCGGGGCCCGCGATCATCAGAGCCATCGCGCAGACGCTGCCTGCCAGCGACGAGTTTAACATTTTGCCTTTCATCGTTTCCCCCTCCGGTGCGGACGCACCGATTGCCTGATAGAAATGTCAGCGCGAAATCACCGTGTCGGCCCCGCGATGGGCGACATGGAGCTTGAAAATGTCCTTCACGGCATCCGAGAAGGCTTCGGTATCGTTGGTCGGAAAAGCACCGCTCATGGTGAGTTGCGCGGTCGCGGAATCGGCGACGATGAGCTTGCCGGAATTGTAGCGGTTGAACTCGCTGGCCGCGGCCGCAAGCGTGGTGCGGTTCAGGATCAGCACGCCGCGCCGCCAGCTTAGCTCGGTGGCAAGCTCTTTCGAGGGCGCCTTGCTCAGGCGCAACGTGCCATCGGCAACGGTTGCGACATTGCCGGGCGTCAGAAGAACAGAACGGGCGGGCTTATCCTTGCTGGCAACATCGAAGCGGGCCTTGCCTTCCAGAAGGCTTACCGTCGTTTCGCGCCCATTGCGGCGAATGAGGAATTTCGTTCCCAGATCGACGACGCGGTGGGCGCCCATATTCACCACGAAGGGCCGCGTGGCATCGTGGGTGACCTGGAAATATGCCTCGCCCTTGTCGAGCCACAATTCGCGATCGCGCGTGCCTGTCGCCATCCGCAACACGGTGTCGGTGTTCAATTCGATCCGTGAGCCATCGGCAAGCTTGAGAATCTTCTGCCCGCCCACCGCGGTGGAATAGGTCTGCTGGTGCGGCGCGAAATAATAAAGTCCGCCCAGCCCGATCACCGCGAACATGGCGACGGCAGCAATGGCGCGGAACGCGTTTGAAATTGTCCAGCGGCGCGGGCTTTGCGGGGCCTGCGCAGCCGGGCGCAACACCACAAGGCGCTCGATACGTTCCTGCCCCGCTTCAAGGCGCAGGAACGCCACACGATGCATCACATCTTCGTTCAGCCACGCCTCGAAAGCCGCCTGATCGGTTTCATCCCAGGGCCAGAAGCGCTTCTTCTGGAGGAAATTGGCAGCGATGGCTTCGATCTCGGCAGAGCGGGTCTGGCTTGCATCGCTCATGGCGCCCTCCCCCGATCCACGGGTTCGCCGTAGAGCATGTCGGTCAATTGGCGCACGCCATTGGAGAGATGTTCGGAAACCGTGAATTTGGTGATGCCCATGCGCTCGGCAATTTCCTGCCCCGTCAATCCTTCGACATAGGCAAGCACCACGGCCTGGCGGCAGCGCGGCGGCAGACGATCGAGCGCCACTTGCAGGCGGCGCAATTCTTCGCGGGCCATGACGGTGCGATCCGGCCCCAGCGTGTCGATGGCGACACCCAGCGAATCCACATCGGCGATGACATCGATAGGTACCACCTGCTCGCGCCGCACGCGATCGATCAGCAGGTTGCGGGCCGTGGCAAGCAGGAACCGCTTGGCATTATCGGGAAGCTGCTTTTGCGCGGCCTCGAAAACGCGGGCGTAAACATCCTGCCGGAGGTCGGCGATGTCGGCGCGGTTTTGCCAGTTGTGCTGGAGATAATGCATAAGGATCGCCTCCAACGGCAGAACCTCGCGGACGAACCACGCCGAGACCTTGTCCACGCTCACGGTGCCGCCCTGCCCTTGCAGGTCGCCACTGCCGCGTCCGGTTGTGGGTGTTTCAGTCATCCCCCGCGAAATCCGCCCCTCGAGAGCCTCTCATCATGGTGCCGCACACCAAGACGAAGAAGCTTCCCCGGAGTTGGGGCTTCAGGAAAAGATTTTTCGGCTGCGGCGAATTATTTTCGAACGCAATCTTGTTGCGCGGGAGGCAAGAGTTTCCACCAAACACAAAGGGCGGCACGAAGGCCGCCCTTTTCCATCGATGCCCCGCCGACGCCTGATCCCTGGGGTGGCAACTGCTCTCAGGCAACCGCAAGCAGCTGCTTGCCCATATTTTCGCCGCTGAAGAGGCGCATCAAGGTGCGCGGCGCGTTTTCCAGACCGTGCTGGATATCCTCCCTGTAGCGAACGCGGCCTTCCTCGATCCAGCGTTCGATGCGGGCGCGCGCGAGCGCGAATTCGCTCTGGTGGTCGAGGACGATGAAGCCAGACATCGTCGCGCGTTTGAATACGAGATTGAAATAGTTTTCCGGCCCCGCCGGCATCTGCCCCAGTTCGTAGCGCGAGATGCCGCCGCAGATGACCACCCGCGCATGCATCGCCAGTTCGCCCAGAAGGCCGTTCAGGATCTTGCCGCCAACATTGTCCCACAACACATCAATTCCGCCGGGGGCGAGATCGCGCAGGCGGGTGCGCACATCTTCGGACTTGTAGTCGATCGCGGCATCGAAGCCGAGTTCGCTCACCAGCCAGTTGCACTTGTCAGCACCTCCGGCGACGCCGATCACCCGGCAACCGGCGATCTTGCCGATCTGGCCGACGACCGAACCCGTCGCACCGGCAGCCCCCGTCACGACGAGCGTATCACCGGCAAAAGGCCTTCCGATCTTGTTGAGGCCGAAATAGGCCGTCATTCCCGTGGTGCCGAGAACGCCGAGATGGGCGGTCAACAATTTGGTGTCTTCGATTTTCAAAACATCGGTGGCGGGAACCGTGGAATAATCCTGCCAACCGGTTCGGCCGGTCACCTTGTCGCCGGGTTTGAAGCCGCTCGCCTTCGAAGCAACCACTTCCGCAATAGCAGAGCCGCGCATGACTTCACCCAGTTCGGTCGGCGCCACATAGCCGCCGACATTTTCCATCCAGCCCTTCTGCGCCGGATCGAAACCGAGATAGAGCGTGCGCAAGAGAACCTCACCAGGCTCGGGGTCGCGAACGGGCGCTTCGACCCATTTAAAATCGTTATCCTTGAGCGGGCGGCCGGTGGGCCGCCCGTCGATCAGCCACTGGCGATTGATCTTCGTCATCTAAGACCCTTCCTGTTGTTCAAAGCTTGGCAGACGCCGGTCATCCCCCCCCGTCAATATTTACCTTCTGACCGTTGGCATAGCTGTTTGCGCCCGATACCAGGAAGGTCACAACAGAGGCGACGTCCTGCGGCGTGCTGACGTGGCCGAATGGCCATTGTGCGTTGAGATCGGAAATATCTTTCGTTCCCATGGCGGCCTTCGCCAGTCGCTCGCCCATATCTGTCACGGTCAAGCTCGGCGCCACGATATTGGTGCGGATGCCGTGTTGCCGTTCTTCCTTCGCAAGCGTGAGCGCCAGAGCTTCCATTGCCGCCTTGCCCATGTTGTAGGGCGCACCATTGGCGGCCATGCGCAACGTGGCCACGCTTGAAATCATCACGATGTCGCCGCGCCCGCGCGTGCGCATGTGCGGCACGACAAGCTTGCTCAGGTAGTGAGGGCCGAACGCATGAACGCGCACGACGCGTTCCATTTCGGCAGGGTCGGTGTCGGCGACAGCCAGGCCACGGCTGGCAATGCCGGCGTTGTTTATGAGAATGTCGATCTGGCCAAAATCGCGCATGATGTCGGCGACCATCGCCACATCCTCGTCCCAGTTTTCGACAGAGGCGGAATAAGCCCTGGCCTTGCGGCCGAGTTTTTTCACGGCCTCAACCGCTTCGGCGGCCGCCTGCTCGTCACGGCGATAATTGATGGCGATATCCGCGCCTGCCTCAGCCAGCGCCAACGCAATTGCGCGGCCGATACCACGGCTCGCGCCCGTCACAAATGCAACCCGACCCTCTAGTGATATTTTCACCGTCATCCCCTTTTTAACCACGACACGGATATTACCGGAAAAAAGGGAGCCGCCGAACACATCGCGTCGTCAGATCTGATCATTCATGTAGGCATCGAGGGTGAGGTGCTGTTGGCGAATGCGCATCTCGGAATAGCGGCCAAGATGCACCCTGTTCGTGCCCGATGCTTCCAGACCTTCCTGCACATAAGGGAGATTGCCCCAATCCTGCTCGACGACAGGGCCCAAGCCGCCCAGTTCGGCAGCACTCGACCACGGCTCATTTTCTCCCAGAAAGCGCAACTTCGCAGATGGCGGGCGCGGGCCGCTTTTGGGGCTTTGCCGCAATATTCTTATTTCCATGATGGCGGAATCATGCGCCTTCCCGTCTGGCAACCAGCGATAGACAAGGCTCGGGATAAAGCCGCCCCAAACCGCGAAATTGGGAAACATGTTGTAGATGAGGGAATCGCCGAGTTCGGCGTCTGCTGCGCCGGAATGATCGCGACCTGTCTCGGCTTCGAGGGCCTTGCGCATCAGATCGGCCACATAGGCCCGGGCGGTCGAACCTTCGGGAACCTTCGTCCCCGCGCCATCGACAGGCATGCGCCCCCGCCCGCCATTGGAGAGCATCGCTTCGGCAATCTCATCCTGCGTGTAGGTGCGATCCGTTACAAACGGGCTGGAATAGCCACGGCCGCTGATGTGGCGGGTGACGTGATCGCTGAAGACATCATATTGTGCATTGGCATCGGTGACGAACGGCATTATCTGTGGATGCGTCGTGATCGCGTGGTGGCTCTCCATAAATGCTTCGGCACACACCATCCAGTTCGCCTTAACCCGCTTCTGGACGTGTGCCGACATATAGCGATCTTCCGGCCGCCACCTTTCAAAATGGCGTGGGATAACACCCAACACGCTTTCCAGCGATTTCGCGTCGGGATCGAAATTGACAAAGACGAAGCCGCCCCAGGTTCCTACCTTGGCTTCGGGCAGATGCATCTTGTCTGCCGGGCATTGTGGAAAATCCCACGCCATCGGATTTTCGACGAACGTGCCGTCGTTCTTCCAGGTAAACCCGTGAAAGGCGCATTTGAACTGCTCTTTGCAGCCATCGTGGCTGACCAGCTTGCGGCCGCGATGGAGGCAGGAATTGTAAAGCGCCTTTATCTCGTTTTTGGCGGTGCGCACGATGATGAGCGATTTTCCCACCACTTCGTAAACGTGAAAATCGCCGACATTCGGAATCTCTTCTTCGCGGCACGCCATCTGCCAGGTGCGCATCCAGACTTTCTTGATCTGCGCCTTGAAGAATTCGGGATCGGTGTAGTGCTCGACCGGAATTTCGCCGACGCCCAAATCTGGCTCCGAGCGTTCGCGCAGGACGGCGGGCGGCGGGCGTGTGTCGCTGTCGAGGATCTGCTGGTAGTCGATCGCATCGCAATAGGGCGGTTTGAACTGGGACTGGCTCATCGGCGTTCCTCGCATCGGGAGCGCGGTTAGACGAAATCCGCGCCTTCACAGTTTTTTACTACCTTGCCAAAAAGTAGACCCTCGACGTGCAACTGGCAAGACCCTCAATGCGCAAATAAGCACGCAATGACGGGTTTTTCTGCACGGTCGCGAATGAAGGTGCGGCAACGGCTCCGCACGGCCACGCGTTGCGCAAGCACGAAAGCGGGATGGGATTAACCCGCGGCCTCTATATGTTCCGTCACCATCGCATTCACATGCGATGCCTTCTCCAGATGCGGCATGTGACCAGCGCCTTCCAGAACTTCGAGGCGGCCCGGCAGATTCGCGCTGTGCGAGACCGGGATGATGTTGTCTTCACGGCCCCAGATGGTCAGAAGCGGCACAGGCGACGCGGCCAATGCCTTGCGCAGCCCTTCGCGCTGGACGAAACGGGGGAAATTTGCATCTGCGATCTTGCGCAGAGCGTCTTCAGCACCATCGAGACGTTTGAATTTCAGCAGCTCCTCCGCCATGTCTGCCGTTACGAGCGCCGTGTCGGCGAACAGCAGTTCCAGCGTTTTCTGGAGATCTCGCCGTCGCTTGGCCTGGAGAAAGCCATCGATATAGGCGCGGGAAATTTCCCCGCCGAGCCCGGCGGAACAGATGAGCGTCAACGACGCGGCGCGTGCGGGTTCGGCGTCTGCGACCGCCATCGCCACCGCGCCACCCAGCGAGTGGCCGACAAGATGGGCTTTGCCGACGTCCAGCGCATCCATCGCCGCGATGACTGTGCGCGCCAGAGACGCGACGGCCCCATCGGCGACATTCTTCGACGAACCGCCATGTCCCGGCAGATCAAACGCAATCGTGCGGCGCCCCGCAGACAGCGCCGGCTGGTTGAACATCCAGTTGTTCAGATCGCCGCCGAAGCCATGCAGGAAAAGCACAGGCGTGCCACCTTCCCCCATCATCAGATAGCGCATCCGCTCGCCGCCGACATCGGCGATCTGCGGCTCGATGGACGGGCCACCCGCGCTTTGCTGTTGCGCTGCGATCTCGGCCATGCTTTGCGAAACGAATGCATCGATCTCATCGTCGGAAGATTCGGCATCGTCGATGACGGCGATAAGCTGACCGCAAGGCAATGTATCGCCCAGATTACCCAGAACGCGGCGCACTACGCCTGTTTCGGCGGCCTCGAGCGTGTTGGTGATCTTGGGCGTTTCGATATCGACCAGTGCGTCGCCAGCAGCCACCTGCGCGCCCGGCTCCACATACCAATGGACGAGCATGCCCTCTTCCATCGCGAGACCCCATTTGGGGATAGTGACACTGTGAAGGGTCATGGCGTTTGGACTTCCTATTGTGCCGCGATGCGGGCCGGATCGCTCAGTGCCGCGCGAACGGCGGCTTCGATCCGTGCGATGGACGGCACATACAGATCTTCGAGCGCGGGCGAGAAGGGAACCGGCGTATGCGGCGCGGTGACGCTTTTGACGGGTGCGCGCAACGAATAGAAACCCTTTTCCGCCACCAGCGCGGCGATATCGCTGGCCATGCTGCAACGAGGATTGTCTTCGTTCACCACGATCAGGCGCCCGGTGCGCTCAACGCTTTCCAGGATGGAGGCTTCGTCGAGCGGTGAGGTCGTGCGCGGGTCGATGACCTCGACAGAAATGCCTTCTCCGGCAAGCTTGTCAGCCACGGCCTTGCAGCGCGGCACCATCGCCGAAAATGCCACAATCGTGGCATCGTCACCGTCGCACACGATGTTCGCTTCGCCGAAGGGAATGGTATAGGCGTCATCGGGCACGTCGGTTTCGGTGTCGTAGAGCGTTTTGTGTTCCAGAAAGATCACGGGATCATCATCGCGGATGGCCTGGATAAGCAGCCCCTTCGCGTCATAGGCATTCGACGGCATCACAACTTTCAGGCCGGGAATGTGGGTGAAGATGGAATCGAGCATCTGGCTGTGCTGCGCTGCCGCGCGCAAGCCCGCGCCAGCCATGGCGCGCACCACCAGCGGCGTGCGCGCGTGGCCGCCAAACATGTAGCGGAATTTTGCGGCCTGATTGAAAATCTGGTCGAAACAGACACCAAGAAAATCCACGAACATCAATTCCACGACAGGTCGAAGCCCTGTTGCGGCTGCACCCGCCGCCATGCCGATGAAACCGGATTCGGTGATGGGCGTGTCGATCACACGATCTGCACCGAATTCCCCGATGAGCCCCTTGGTCACGCCCAGTACGCCGCCATAGGCATCGATCTCGCCGGAGCCGCCATGGCCGCCCGCCACATCTTCGCCGATGAGGACAACACGCGGATCGCGACGCATTTCCTGGCGCAGGGCCTCGTTGACGGCCTGGCGATAGCTTTTTTTCTGCACGATCCGCGCTCCTTATGCCAACGGCTCAATACTGGACATAGACATCGCGCTCGAGTTCGGCGGGCGATGGCCATTTCGCGCCTGATGCCGCAGCGACGGCGTCTTCGACTTCTTCGGCGACTTCGCGATCGATGGAATCGAGTTGTGCCGCCCCGAGCAAAGCGGCTGCGACGACCTTGGCGCGAAATTTCCCGATCGGATCGTTTTCGCGCGCCGCCTTGATCTCGCTTTTGGAACGGTAGAGCTGCGGATCGCCGACGAAGTGGCCATAATAGCGCGGGCATGTCGTTTCGATCGCGGTCGGGCCGCCGCCGCCGCGGGCGCGTTCCGCTGCCTCGCGCATGGCTTCGGCCACCGAGAAGAAATCCGTTCCGTCGACGGTGCTCGCGGGCATCCCGAACGCGGCTGCACGAGAAGCAAGATCCTTTGCGCCGCAATGATAGGAAACGCCCGTGCCTTCGCCATAGCCGTTGTTCTCCAGAACAAAGATGGCCGGCAATTTGAGAACGACCGCGAGGTTCATCGCTTCAAACATCGTGCCCTGATTGGCACCGCCATCGCCGGTGAAGGAAACGGCCAGTTTGCCGGTTTTTAGCGTCTTCGCCGTCAGCGCCGCACCGATGACCAGGGGAGGATTGCCCCCAACAATGGCGTTGGCGCCCAGCATGCCTTTCGAAAGATCGGCTATGTGCATGGAACCGCCCTTGCCACGGCAGAGCCCGCCTTCTTTGCCGAAAATTTCGACCATCATCCCTTTGACGTCGCAGCCCTTGGCGATGCAGTGACCGTGGCCGCGGTGGGTTGAGCCGATCCAGTCGTCATCGCCGAGCCCAAGGCAGATGCCGACGCCGGACGCTTCCTGCCCCGCATAGAGGTGGACGAAACCCGGCACGTTGCCGTTGGAGAATTCGATGTTGACGCGATCTTCGAAAGCGCGGATGCGCGCCATTCGGCAATAGGCATCGAGCAACTGGTCCCGGGTGAACTGCATGCCTCCCCCATTATTTTGTTTCAAATGGAGCCGACGGGCCGCATTGCCCCGCCTCCACTTCTTTACACATCTGCCAAAAAATGTGTCAAGCCGCATGGGACATGAAAGTGCGCCGCAATCTGCCCCCATCCGCAAAAGTTGACACAAGTGCCAAAAACCGTTGACGCCTGCCGGGCGATGCGAGAAGCTTGGCGCGCGAATTCCGGGGCCCCGTATGAGGCGCCGGATGGGAGGGAGGTTCGGCATGTCAGACGGAAAATCTCCCTCCCGTGTTGGATGGGGCGCGTGGTACGTCATTGGCGTTCTGGCGCTTGCCAACGTGCTTTCCAGCGTGGACCGGTTTTTGCTGAATCTGCTTGTTGAACCGATCAAGCACGACCTTTCCATTTCCGACACACAGATCGCCACGTTACAGGGCGTGGCCTTTGTCGTGTTCTACGCGACGCTCGGCCTGCCCATCGGGCGGCTTGTCGACAACACATCGCGCCGTTCGATCCTCGCAGCGGGGATCGCGGTGTGGAGTCTGATGACGGCGATGTGCGGTTTGGTGCGCGGCTATCTGGGCCTTTTTCTTTGCCGGATTGGCGTTGGGGCAGGCGAAGCCACGCTCTATCCCTCCAGCTACGCGATGATCCCCGACCTCGTGCCGAAGCACATGATCGCACGCGCGACCAGCATCTTCGTCATGGGTTCGTTCATCGGCGCGGGGCTGGCGTTGATCGCGGGTGGCTCCGTCATCGGCCTCATCGGAAAGGAGGGAGTGGTCCACCTCCCCCTGTTGGGAGATACGCTGGCATGGCGCGCGGCATTCCTGTTTGTGGCCGCGCCTGGCCTGCTTGTTTCCCTGCTTATCATGCTCACGGTGCAGGAGCCTGCACGCCAGGCAGTACGCGCAGATGAAACCACCACGGCCCATGCGACACTGACGGAAGTCTTCCAGTTCGTTCTGACGAACCGGCGCGTTCTGATTGGCATTTTCGCCGGGTTCAGTGCGCTCACCCTGTTCGGCTATGGCATGCAGGCCTGGACACCCACTTTCCTGATCCGCACCTATGGCTGGAGCACATCGCGGGTTGGCCTGACCTATGGCGCGATCATGCTGATCTTCGCGCCCGCAGGCGCGCTGGCTGCAGGCTTCTTTGCCGATTTCCTGTCGAGCAGAGGTTACAAGGATGCAAGCCTGCGCACCGCGCTGATCGGCTGCCTCTGCCTTATCCCGTTTGCCGTCGCCGCGCCATTGGCGCCCACGCCGACCATTGCCCTGTGCCTTCTGGCGCCGCTGAGCTTCTTTGCAAGTGCACCATACCCGCTCGCGGGCACCGCGATTCAGTTGATTGCGCCCAATAGAATGCGCGGACAATTGACCGCCCTGTTCCTGTTTATCATAAATTTCGTGGGCCTCGGCTTTGGGCCTTTGCTGATCGGCGTACTTACCGATTACGTTTTCGCAAACGAGAGCCTGCTGCGTTATTCGCTGGCGGGCGTGGCGGCCATAACGCTGCCGCTTGCCGCCATCCTTATCGCTTCGACGCTGCGCCCTTTGCGCAAACTTATCACCAATATGGGCGTCACGCCCGGCTCGCCCGCGGCACTCAAAGTTTAATCTTCAGGAGAAAAGACATGGACCTTCACCTTAGAGGCAAGCGCGCCCTCGTTACCGGCTCAACCCGCGGCATCGGCCGCGCAATTGCAAGCGCGCTCTTGGACGAAGGAGCAAGCGTGGCCATCTGCGGCCGTGACGCCGCTGGCGTGGAGCACGCGGTGAAATCGCTCGGCGAGAAAGGCAAGGTTGTCGGCGCCCCCGTTGACGTGGCCAATGGCGAGGCGCTGCGCGCGTGGGTCGCGGATTCCGCCGCGGCGCTGGGTGGGCTCGATATCGTCGTCTCCAATGTCAGCGCTGGCGGCGGCGGACGCACCAGCATCGAAGCGTGGCGGCAGAATTTCGAAGTTGACATGCTGGGCACCGTTCACACCGTGGAAGCTGCCCTGCCCTTCCTGGAAAAATCGCAAGCCGGCGCCATTACGATGATCAGCAGCACAGCAGCCGTCGAAGCGTTCCGGGCGCCGCAACCCTACAATGTGATGAAGGCCGGCCTCATAAATTACGCGAAAAACCTCAGCATCATGCTGGCTCCGAAGCAGATCCGCGTGAACACCGTGTGCCCGGGACCCATCTTTTTCGAAGGCGGTGCATGGGAAAACGTCAAGCGCAACATGCCCGAGGTCTATCAGGGCACTGTGAGCCAGATTGCCCTTGGGCGGATGGGCACCGCGGAAGACGTGGCCGCCGCCACGCTTTATCTTTCGAGCGCAGTGGCGGGATACGTCACCGGCGCAAATCTCATTCTCGACGGTGGATTCACCAAGCGCGTGAACTTCTAGCCGTGGCACCCGCCGAAAAGCCTGTGGCTGTGGTGACGGGCGCGTCCGAAGGGATCGGACGCGCCATTGCCGAGCGTCTCTCCCGCGATGGGATGCATGTCGTCATTGCCGATATCCAGGATGCCAAGGGCGAAGCGGCCGCGCGTGAACTCGGCGGCTCTTATGTTCACTGCGATGTCGCACAGGAAAACGAATGGAACGCGCTTGCGGAGGGGCTGGCGGCGCGATTCGGACGTTTGGATGTGCTGGTGAACAATGCGGGCATCAATCCGGCGCCCCAGGATTTCGCGTGTTACCCGCTTTCATCCTGGCACCATATGCTTGCGGTCAATCTGGACGGCGTCTTCCTTGGTTGCCGGATGGCGGTTAACGCTATGCCAAAGGGAGGCGCGATCATCAACATCGCCTCGGCGGCGGCGCGCAAGCCGGTGGGCGACATGGCCGGATATTGCGCCAGCAAAGCCGCGGTTTGCATGTTGACGAAAACCGTGGCGCTTTATTGCGGCCAACATCGGTTAAACATCCGCTGCAACGCGGTGCTGCCCGGCTCCATCGACACGCCGCTTGTAAACCGGCTTCGCGATGCAGCCGGAGATCCGGTGGCTGCGCGCGCGACGGCAGCGGCGCGTCATCCCATCGGCTTCGTGGGCGCCCCACAGGATATTGCCAGCATGGTGGGCTTTCTGGTTTCGGCGGATGCGCGCTTCATCACGGGCGCGGAGTTCTGCGTCGACGGCGGACTGACGCTTTGAGGAACATAAAATGAATGAAGTGCCCTCATCCGGCCATCCGCGACGCAAAGTCGGCTATCTTGTGGTCGGCGGCGAAGGCCATGACATGGATTACGTCCGGCTCGAATTGCTGCGGATGCTGTCTGAATACGAACATCTGCGAATCGTAGTCGCTGCGAATTATGACGACGTCGCGAGTATCGAGGAGGCAGAGTTCCTTATTTCCTATACGAGCAATGTCGCGCCCTCGCCTGCGGCCGAAAAGGCGTTGCACGCCTTCGTCTCGGGTGGGAACCGCTGGCTCGCGCTGCATGCCTCCAACGCGCTATACAAATTCACGCCGGAAGGTGTGGGTCCGCGGCAAGAAGCGTCGCTTTTCATGTCAACGCTGGGAAGCCAGTTCATGGCGCATCCACCCATCGCGCCGTTTCGCGTGGATGTCGACGACGCCGATCATCCGCTGGTGCGCGGCATCGCCTCGTTCGAGGCGAAGGACGAGCTCTATCTTTCGCGCGTAACAGGCAAACCGCATGTCATCTTGTCGACACGCTTTGCCGGCGAAGCACCGGGCTTCATCGACCGGGAATGGCCGAACGACGAGTCGCGCCCGGTTCTGTATCTGCACAAGGTCGGCAAGGGCGAGGTGCTGTTCTTCGCGCTGGGTCACGCGCGCGGGCACTACGACGCGCCACACCGCACCCCTTACTATCCCACCGTCGAACGCGGCTCCTGGGATGTACCCGAATTTCGCGAGATTCTTCGCCGCTCGCTTCATTGGGTCGCCTTGTAAAAACTTACAGACTTGTATAAATTTAAAACCCTTCCGGCATGGGAACCGTTATGCGCACCGCCGCCGCAAAATGCCCGATGGACTTCGATCCGAAGGCGCCGGATTTCATGGGCAATCCATTCGACTTCTATGCCTGCCTGCGCGCAGGCACGCCTGTGTTTTCAGACCCACGCTCGGGGATCACTTACGTCGCGACTTACGAGCTGGCGGAACATGTCTTCAGGAACCACGCACTGTTCTCGAGCGCCATCGACCGGCCCGCGATGCGCGACGGCGGAATGTTCCCCGCCCTCTCGGAGATCAAGGCGCAGGACTGGCCCAATGCGCTTACCATCACCCAGAATGACGATGTGCCAAGCCACGACATGTTCCGGGCGACTGTCTCGCAGTTCTTCCTTCCCCGGACTCTCGCCACCATCGAGCCCTTCGTGCGCGAACGCACCGCGCGGCTTCTGGACGACATGGCGGCAAAGGCAACGACCGAATTCGTGGCCGATTTCGCGGTTCCGCTACCAATCTCCGTGATCGGCCATTACCTTGGATTGGACGAGCACGGCTATACGAAGCTGAAGCAATGGTCTGATGCGTTTGCCGATGAACTCGGCCTGCTGGCCAGCAACGAGCGGGCACTTGAAGCGGCGAAGCTTGCGCTTGAATGCAACAGGGCCATTCTCTCCACCGCCGAAAAGCGGCGGGCGGTGCCATGTTCCGACATCATCTCGCATCTTGTGGCAGTCCGCCTGCCAGATGGGCGCGCGCTGAGCGATCCTGAATTGCTCTCTATCGTGCGGCAATTGCTGGTGGCCGGGAACGAAACGACGACCAACACGCTCACTGCCGGCGTTTTACGCATGGCCCGCGAGCCCGCGCTGCTGGAACGGCTGAAAGCGGAGCCCGAACGGATTTCCAGTTTCGTGGAAGAGACGCTGAGACTAGAAACGCCGGTACAGGGCCAGTTCCGCCGGGCAATGGCGGATACAGAGCTCGGGGGCGTGGCGATCGCGAAGGGGACGCTGCTGCATGTGAGGCTGGCTTCCGCCAACCGCGACGAAGCGGTGTTCGGAGAAGATTCCGACCGGCTGAAGCTGGGAGAACGGCCCGCCCGGCCGCATCTGGCGTTTGGGCTCGGCCTGCATTTCTGCGTGGGCGCCATGCTATCGCGGCTGGAGCTGAAGATCGCGTTCCTGGCGATCACGAACCGCTTCGGCACAATCGAACTTGCCGAATCGGCCTCTGACCTCGGCTACCACAAGCACTTCTATCATCGCGGGATCAAGCGGCTGCCCCTGAAGCTCGGTGGAGCTACTTTCTCCCCCCGGTCGAAACCGGTAGCGTCCTGACCATTGCAGATTCGCGAGATTCCCTTTGAAACATTCCCGAGCGCGACGAGAATTGCCGGATCTTTCGAAGATCACATTGCGGCTGCCCGACCCGACCAGGATCGAGGACGGCGAACTCTCCAAGAGCACCCGCACCCGCAAGCGCATCATGGATTCCGCCGTCGACTGCCTGGCCGAGACCGGCTACACCGGCACGACGACCACGACTGTCGCAGAACGCGCGGAGCTTACGCGCACGGCGATGCTCTACCATTTCCCTTCGCGCATGCTCCTGATCGAGGCGGTGATCTACTATATCCTGCGCGAACGGTTGCAGCTCTACATCGACGACGTGAAGAAGATCAAACCGGACGACTGGTCGTCCATCGTCGACGTCGCGTGGGGACAGCTTGAGACCAATCTCTTTCGGGCATTCTCAGAACTGCTCATGGCGTCTCGCACCGATCCGGATCTCGAAGTCATCTTTAGCCCGGCACTCGCCGAATATGACCGCGGGCGGCGCGAGGTGGCATTGGCCACATATCCCGAGCGCTATATTAACGCCCCCTGGTTCACGCTACGCCGCGACGTTTTCCGTTTTCTCCTCGAGGGCCTCGCGCTGCAGGGCGGCCTTTCCTACAACGCGGCAAAGCGCAAGGACGAGATCCTCAACTTCCTCAAAGCGCTTGCTTCGGGCAAGGAAGGCGAAGCCCTGTTGAACGCCGCCGTCAAGAAGCCCCGCCGCAACCACACCTGACAGCGAGGTGGATCGCGCGCCGGCCATGAGCCGACGCGCGATCATACCCCCTTAGAAGTGCCGGCTCACCTGCAGCGTAATCGTGCGCGGCAGGCCAAGCGAGCCGGCGACCTGACCACGGGGCCCCAGCGGTTTATCCCCGCCGAGTACCGCATAGACCGTATCGGTAAGATTGCGCCCGATGACCGCAAACTCCCACAGATCGTCGGTGATGCGCGCGCTTGCGTCCCACGTTGCAAAGCCGTTTTGCCAGCCGAACGGAGAATTTGTGGTGGTGACGTTGTATTTCGAACTGAACCGCACATCGGTCGTAAGCGACAACACGTAATCCTGCGTGAGCGGATGATTGTAAGTGGCGCCGAGATTTCCCGACCAATCCGGCGCGCGCGACAGAGGCTGGCCAGCTAGATTCTGCACGCCCGCGACACAACCTTCGGCAGCCGTTTGCCCGGTGAAGCATTGCGCCCCGGGGAAGCTATCATAACGCGCGTGGTTGTATCCGGCGGATGCGCGCAGCGCCAATTCCCGCAGAGCCTGATAACCTAGATTGATTTCGATGCCATCGACCGCCGCACTGCCCGCATTGGTGGTGAAGTAAGATGCGGTTGGCACGTCATAAGCGGTGAGCTGCAGCCCTTTGAAGATATAATGGTAGCCGGTGATATCGCCGGTCAGATCACCATCCATCTCGGCGAACTTCAACCCGATTTCGCCTCCGCGGACGATTTCCTGGTCGAATTGCTGATTGTCGACCGTGGCTTTGCTCGAATAGCGCGTAGGTGTCGACCAGCCGCCGGACTTGAAGCCGGTTTTGTAAGCGGCATACAGCATCGTGTTCGCGGTTGGGTGCCAGCTCAACGTCGCCTGCGGCGAAACATTGTGCTCGACGATGTTTCCGATCAGGCGTCGACCGGGCGCCAGGTAGCTCGCCTGGTAGCTCTTAAATACGAAGGTGTTTCCGCTATCGCCTGCTTTTTCTTCGAGCGTGTAACGCGCGCCGCCTGCGAGTTCGAGATTGTCAGCGATCTTCCAGTTCAATTCGGCAAAGCCCGAATAGGTTTCGCCCGAATAGGAATCCTCGGCGCTGGAAAAGTTGGTTTGTCCCGTCACTGGGTCCACCCCGACATAGCCGATACTACCGCTCTGCTGGAACTGGCGCTTGTCGTTCTGATAGAAAAAACCGGCTGTGAAATTGAGCGGGAAATCGAATGACGAAGACAGGCGCACTTCCTGCGTCCACGTCTTGTTGTAATCGTCGTTCTGGCCGGACGCGATGGAAAATGCGGTGTAATCGTAGTTGGAGAATTGGCGCTCGGCCATGTTGTAATAGCCGGTCACGGAGGTAACTGTCAGATCGCTGGTGAGATGGTAGTTCATCGTCAGCGAAGACAGATATGTCCGCACATCCATGAACGGAACACCTCCATGCGAGCCGGGATAATGGGCCGCAATCTCGGCTGGAATCGTACCCATCGAACTTGTTCTGTTGTCCGGCGAACAGGATCCATACGGATCGAGAAGATACCGGCTGGGGCTGGATCCCAGATCAAGGCTCATCGGCCCCGCTTGTCCGGGGCCGCACGACAGCATGACGGTGGACATGCTGGGTCCGTTGTCGTGGTAGTTCGCGCCCAGGAATTTGAATGTGGCGTCGAACTTGTCGTTGGGCGTGTAGGCAAGTGTGAAGCGGCCCGTCAGTTCCTTGCTGCCGGGATATTCGCCCTTGGGCGCTCCCGGCAAGGTGATACCAGCGGCGACCAGCTTGGCCGGCAGCAAAGCGGGATCGGTGATGGGGCCTCCCACATTCTTGACGTAACCGCCGGTCATATCGCTGCCGCGCAGGGCCACGCGTGCGGACAGATCATCCATCAACGGAACCGTTACCGCGCCTTCCATGATATATTGGCTGGCGGTCGTTTCGTATCCGGCGCGCACATAGCCTTCGAACGTATCGCCAGGATTGACGCTATTCAGGGAGATCACGCCGGCCGGACTGTTCTTGCCGAAATATAGGGCTTGCGGCCCCTTCAGCACTTCCACCGATTGCTGATCGAACACCGCCTGGTTGATAACGCGACCACGGCTGACTGGAACGCCATCTATATTGACCGTAACTTCCTGCTCGATACCGGCATCCACCGACGAAGACCCGATGCCGCGAACGGTGATAATGGCGCCATTGCCCGAGGCGGCGGCGTCCACGCTGACCTGCGGAATCTGATTGACAATGTTCGTCAGGTTCGAGGTCGCGTAGCGCTCCAGCGTTTCCTGCGTCATTGCATTTGCCGAGACGGGAACGTCGATCAACCGTTCGTTACGCTTGCGCGCGGTGACAGTCACCGTTTCGATGGTATCTGTGTTGGAGAGCTGCACCGGTTGATCGGTCGGGGCGGTTGCATCTTGCGCATTGGCCTGCGTGGCGCAGACGGCAACACAGGTACCCAGAAGAAATCCTCGCAATTTCATCACATTCCCCTTGCGTTTCGTTCCTGAACGGCCGAGCCGGCGATGCCGCGGCCTTATATCGTTAAAACAGACTTTTTGACAGACGAGTACAATTGTCAAGGGCGATCGGAATTGAAAAGGCCATGAGCAAAGCTCCGCCGGCGTAATTTCTGGTGGCGCACATAATGTTTCCGGTAGCGCTATTTGACATTTATGTCGATGCGACGATCTTCATATTTAAAGCCACAAATACGGCATTATCATGCACCCAAATCTCCAGAATTTCGCACGCCTCCACGCAAGGAACGTATCGATAGATGCCAAAGGACGATCCGGTTTGAAGCCGGACCGCCCTTGCCGCTTTTTGACAGATCGGTAGTATCCGTGGCTCCGCTGCAACATCTGAGGCCATCATGAACACGCGCCTGATACCGCTGACCGACCAAAATCTCCCTTCGGAAAGCGTCGAAATTGTGAAGCGCTGGCCTTACAATCTTCACCGCGTTCTCGCGTATAACCCGCAGACGCTCGCAAGCTGGCTGCAATTCGGCGAACACGTCCTGCGGAACAATTCGTTGCCGGAGCGCGAACGCGAGATCGTTATCCTACGCGTCGCATGGAACTGGCAGAGCGATTACGAATGGGGGCTGCATGTCCGGCTCGCGCGCTCGATCGGAATGAGCGAAGCTGATATACGCGCGGTGGCGCGGGGCGCTGCCGACAGTCACTGGCCGCCAGCCGAAGCCACGCTGATCGCCGCAGTCGATGACATTCACGATCACCGCCCCATCGGCGATGGGACATGGAACATTCTTGCTGCGCATTACACGCCCAAACAGCTCATCGATCTCGTGATGACCGTTGGCGAATTCGCGCTGGTGGCGATGATTCTCTCTTCGTTCCAGATTGCGAAGGAGAATATTCCCGATCTGGCGACGCTCGAATCCTATCGGTAATGCGATGTTGAACCGACGTTGGAGCTTGATTGCGCGCCCCCGGGGTCTGCCCACCGCGGAGCATCTGCGGCTGGTGGAGGACGAGTTGCGCCCGCCCGCGGAGGGAGAGCTGGTGCTGAGGAACCTCTACCTGTCCCTCGATCCCGCCACGCGCAAACGCATGGATGAGGCCGAAGGCTATCTGCCCGCCATCCCGTTGGGCGGCACGCCGACAACGACGGTGCTGGCGGAGGTAATTGAAAGCCGGCACCCGGATTTCCGGGGCGGCGAATTCGTCACGAGCTTCGGAGACTGGGCAGAACACAGCGTCGTCGGAGTCAATGCGATGACTGCCCGCATCGCGCCGACGCCAGAGATTCCTTTCACCCGTCACCTGAGCGTTTTGGGTATCACAGGCATGACGGCCTATTTCGGCCTGCTCGCTTGCGGGGAACCCAAGTTTGGTGAAACTGTTCTTATCAGCGCGGCGTCCGGCGCGGTGGGATCGCTAGTGGGGCAGATCGCAAAACTTCACGGCTGCCGTGCGGTGGGAATCGTCGGCACAGAGCTGAAACGGCGTCGCGTGATCGAGGAATTCGGCTTTGACGACGCCGTTGTCCATCAGGGGCGTGATATCAGCACACTGGCGGAACACATCCGAAAAGCATGCCCCCAAGGCGTGGATATCTGCTTCGAAAACGTGGGGGGCACGCCTCTCGATGCATCCCTTCTCATCATAAATGGCGGAGCCAGGATTGTTCTGTGCGGCCTGATCGCCGGTTACAACTCGGGACGGTCGCAAGGTTGTCAAAACCTGTGGCAGGTCATCGCGCGCTCCGCTTCGATGAAGGGCTTCCTGGTGAAGGACTACCTCCATCGTCGCGACGAGGCGTTGGAACCACTGAGCCGTTGGCTCGCCGCGGGCGACTTAAAGGTGCGCGAGCATATCGAAGCCGGCATTGAAAATGTTCCAACCGCCTTCTCCAAACTGTTTGATGGCAGCAATGACGGCAAGCTGATCGTCGCGCTTCGCCCGGAGATGGTCAACCCGGATGGATCCGTCGAACATCTGACGATGCGAGGCGGTTAGCCACCCAGGCCTATGCTGATGGTCGCAAATGGGCCGTGGAAGCTCATATTTTCCTTTTTGCGGACGTCCATGCCGCCATCCACCGCGCCGAAGAAAAAATCGCCGCGATAGCCGAGGCTGACCTTTGCGTTTGCGCGATACAGGCTGATTCCCGCAAAGCCGCCGATGTTCGGAACGACAACAGAGTGGCGGCGCGAGGCAGCCGGAGGGCTGCTGCGATAGCCGACGGTGTTATCATAGTTGGCCTGATATTTGTTGAATTTCGTCGAATAGCCCTGATGCTGTGCGCGCGCTTTTTGACGGCCGAACAGTACGGCGGCTCCCGCACCCCAATCGAACGAGACGCCGCCTTCCTCATTGCCTGCGAGCGTTGTCGAACCATCCCACGAAACGCTGGGGCCAAGACCAGAGAAGCTTCGGTCGGCTTTTCCCTGGAAATCGAAATTGGTCCAGTATTTTCCATAATTGCCGGCGAGATGCACTTCGGGGCGGCCGACCATGCCCACGTTCTTGGAGGACGTGAACTGGGCAACGCGCAAGCCGAAGGAAAACTTCGATGTGCTCTGGCTGCCGAGAACGCCCAAACCGACATCTTTTCCGACCTTGAAATCAAGCAACAGATGGCTTTCGGCATCCTTGTCGCGGACATCGGAATAGGCCTTGATCGGCACGGGATCGAGTTGGGGATTGCCGTGGCCATAACGCCCCTCGGTCAACGGAACACCTGCCGTCTGCTGGTGCACGCGCCGTGTGCTGTTGGAGCGGCCATAGACAAGCGCCGCCGATACCGACCAATCACTACCCTGCGGTGTGAACGTGATCTTGCCCTGCAACCCTTTGCTATAACGCGGGTTCCTTTGGGTCTGCAGGGCCGTTCCCTGCTCGAAGGCCGGTGAATCGGCATAGACGGTCGCAAAATCCGGCGTGAAGGGTTCGCCCTGCCCGCTGAGGCGTTCCAACTGACCACCCAACTCAATCCACACGGTGGGATGATCTGCATCTGCTTGCGCAGCGCTGGCACCCTGCCCTGTGAGCATCGAAGCCAGAGCAAGTGTGCACACCGTGCCGAGAAACCGGCCGTGCAACATTTTGCGGCTCCGCGCCGCAACGATCAATTCGTTCATGGTTTCATTCCCCCCGTGATTTTCGCCGTCATTCCCGATCGAGCAGTGCGTTCCGACTGCAGGCGAATTCGGGCGCAAAATGTCCGCTTATGTTTCTGCCTCATCTCATTCACCAGTTCTTTGTGACGCGGATGCCGATCAATTTTGGATCGGTGAGAAAGACATTGGTCGTGAGGCCGCTGTCATCGCTGTTGAGGAACGTGCCGGTGATCGCGGTCGTGTTGAAGACATTCTTATCGTAGAGCATGACTTGCCAACCGCCCTGGTTCGTCAGGATCAATGTGAGATTGAGATTTGTGTATCCGCGCAGCCGGTCATACGGATTGTCGTTGAACACGCGCGCCCAGGAATAATCCTGCCAATAATAATCGCCGCGCAACGTGCCTGCCCAATCGGATGACAGCGGAACGGTGTATTGTGCGCCCATCGAAACCGTGAAGGGCGGCGCGTTGGGCAATTCGTTGCCGCTCAGATCCTTGTCGAAACCCTGGCCGTTGTTGGGTGCCGTGAGTGGATTGAAACCCTGATACCCGCTGATAGGCATATCCCCGAAGGCGGTGTTCGTTACTGTCGGCGGTCCCGATGTGTCAAAGGGCAGCGATGTCACCGGATCGAGATGGGAAACATAGGCTTCGCCGCACAATTGCACGACAGAGCCTGGGCTGGTGCCATTCGGATTGATCTGCTGGTTCAGGATGCTGGCCGCCACGACATAGGTTGGCAGGATGCAATTGGAGGCCTGGCCAATGAAGGGCTTGAACACCATCCAGCCATCCACACCGGCGGTGCGATCGATCAGGTCAACCGATTTGCTGCCCTTGTTGAGGGAGGTGGATTCCCAACCGCCCGCGAAATTGAACCGCAGGCCCGGCATGGGCTCCCATGCGCTTTCAATTTCCGCGCCTTTGACCTTGGCGTCGAAATTCAGGTTAATCGAGGTGCGATCCACGATCTCGGAAATCTGGTATCCCTTGTAGTCGTAATAGAATGCGCTGGCGTTGAAGGTGAGCGCGCCATCCAGCAACGTGTTCTTTGTTCCGACTTCAAAGGCGTTGATATATTCCGGCTTGAAGCTGAGCGGATGGATGGGGTTGGTCTGATCGCCATCGCCGAAGGAGATCAAGACCGGGCCAGGCGGATTGGCGCCGCCCGCCTTGTAACCCCGCGCATAAGATCCATAGACCAGCGTTTGATCGGTGAAGCTCAGTTTCGGCGTCCAGTTGGCCACGGCGCGGCCAGTGAACTTTTTCCATTCCTGATCGACCGTGCCAGTGCTGGGATAACCGAATCCGCTGGTCAGGAGTTGGCTGGGGATCAGGGTGAAATGCTTTTGATCGTCGGTCCAGCGCAAGCCGCCGACGAAAGTGAGGTCTTCACTGAGCTTGTAATTGACCTCTCCGAACAGGGCATAGGAGTTGAGGCCATACGGGTTCTGGCTGAGGAAATAATTGTGTCCGTCATTGTCGAGGCTACTGAGCGGATTTGGATCGAGATACATGCAGGAGCTGAGCCCCGGCGGGTTCAACGGAAGGCCCGGGTTGGAGTATTGATAGTTGCCCCCGCCATTGAAAATGCTCTTTGTCAGGCATTGGTGACCATCTGTGACATTGGGTATCCAATGGCCGACTTGATCGTAGCCGGCGACCTGCTGGTTGGGCATGTCGCCCGTCCAATAGGCGAACGCCGTGAGGGCGTTGATAAAGACGTAGTAATTCTCCTCGGTCTCATAGTGCATATAGTTACCGCCCCCGCTGAAATTGAGCGGGCCTTCGAAATGCGAGGCGATGCGAAATTCCTGATTGAGCTGCCAGGCGTGTTCGGACGACAGATCCTGCGCGACAAGGCGATCCGAACAACCAAGCTGGTGGTCGCAGAAAACGCCATCCGGCGAGATAAGCCCGTATTCGAGTTTCTGGGTGGTTGTGCTGCCCAATCCACCCGATGTGGGATCGAACATCCCGGGCTGGGTGTTGAACCTGTTGTAATCCTGCGTGGCCCACAAGAAGTCCTGATTGTAGCCCGTCTGCGATGTGAAGGTGAGCTGCGGTGAGACATTGTAATCGACGTTCAACTCCACAAGATCGTTCTTGACCTTGTAGGCAGGATCAAGAGTCGTCTCGATGACGCGCAGATTTCTCGATTGCGTCGTACCCGCGTAAGGATTTGTGTTTTCCTTGAATATCCCGCCATAGAGCGCGGCGGAGACATAGGGCAGCGAAAATCCGTTCGGCACTCCAAACGATTCATCGGCGTAAAGCGATGCGGGCAGGCAACCCTGGCTGAAATAACCGCCCATATTGCTTGCCTGGTTATACGACAGACCGGTCGGAGGAACCGCAACACCGTCAACGGTCTGCGGGATCGGAGCGGTCTTGCACAGTTGCTTCGAGCTGCGCATGCGATCGTCGTTTTCCGAGAAATGCTCCCAGACGAGGTTTGCCTCGATGTTCTGCGTTGGCCGGAAGCCGATGCTGACGCGGCCCGACCACAGATCGCGGCCGTCGACACGGCCGTCCGACAAGGCATTGAAGGAATAGCCCTGGCGCTTCGTCCACTCGCCCGCCAGGCGGATATCGAGCCAATCGTCCACGATGGGAATGTTGATCATCCCTTCGAAGCGTTTCTGGTGATAATTGCCGAGTTCGCCGCTTGCCATCGCTTCGAACTGATCGGTCGGCTTGGCCGACGTCAGGTTCACAACGCCCGCCGTCGCATTGCGCCCATAGAGTGTGCCTTGGGGGCCGCGCAGCACCTCTACCTGGGCCACGTCGTAGAATTCCTGTTCGAAGAAGTGATTGCGGATGAAGGGAATATCGTTGAAGGCAACCGCCACGGCCGGATCGGTGGTCACCGAAATGGCCTGCGTGCCGATGCCGCGCAGCTGAATGCTGTAGCCGCTGAAATTGGTTTTCGTGAACGTCATGTTCGGAACCTGTTTCACGAGGTCCGGGCCGCCCGCGGTCTGTGTGGCGGTAAGCTGTTCCTGGGAAAGCGCGGTGATCGAAATGGGAATGCTCTGCACATCCCCTCCGCCAAGCTTCGACGATGTTACGGTGACCGTTTCCACAGCATGCGAAACAGGCGCGGCTTGCGCGATCTGCAAGGGCATGGCCCGCTTATCTTCGCGCGCGGATTGACCCCGGATGATCGCGACGACGCCGGATGTATCGCGGCTGGCCGAAAAGCCCGTTCCTTTCAGGATGCGCGACAAGGCTTCCGAGGGGGGCAGATCGCCTTTCAGGCCCCTGAACGGAATACCCTGAACCGCGCCATTGGGAACCATCAACGCGACACCCGATTGTGCCGAATACGCATCGAGTGCGGCTTCCAGATTTCCCGAGGGAATATCGAAATTCTGGGCAATGGCGGTTGCCGAAAAGAGCGCGATGGTTGCGGCGCTCACCAGCAGCGAGCGGGAAAATATGTGTTTTGGCACGATGCCCCCTTGATTTTGGCGTTTAAAATTTTGTTCGCGACCAGGCCTCGTCAGCGCGAGATCACGATTTCGTTTCCGCGTTTGGCGGCATGCAAGGCGAATGTTTTCTGCGTAACCCGGACGAACGCCCCGATATCGTTGGTGGGCAATGCGCCGTTGAATGTCAGGTTCGCGGCGTAGGAATCGCCGATCGCCAGTTTCTCGGTGTTGTAACGATTGAATTCCTTGACCGCGTCGGCAAGCGTGGCGTGGTGAAACACGAGCATGCCGCGCCGCCAGCCCAGCGCGCTCATCACGTCATCGGGCGCCTGCCGCTGCACCTCCAGAGACTGCGCATCCGCGATGGCGACATCCCCAGGCCTGAGCACAGCGGAGCGCGGCTGCGCTCCCGCGAGGCTATCCAGCCGCGCGCTGCCTTCCACAAGCGTGACCCGGATCGATCGGGCCTCTTTGCGAACGGCGAATTTCGTGCCGATATCCGTCACCTTGTGATCACCGGCAGTGACAACGAACGGGTGCGCGCCGTTGTGAACAACCTCGAAAAACGCCTCACCCTTGTCGAGCCAGACGCGCCGCTCCCCCTTCGCATTGGCGACGCGAAGCGATGTGTTCGTGTTCAGCTCGATGATGGAGCCATCCGGCAAGGTCACCGTTTTGTGCCCCCCGACCGCTGTGGCAAACGTCCGCACAACAGGCGCTTTCAGGAACGGCCGCACGCCAATCCCCACCAGCACGATCACCGCCAGCCCCGCCACGGCGCGACCGAAGATGGGGCGCAATCTGTCACCCGCAACAAGCGTCTTCCGGCCGGGTGGGCGCAACGCGGCAAGGCGCTCTGTGCGATCCCACGCGGCCTCGAGGCGCAAAAATTCGACGGCATGGGCAGGCGATTGCGCAAGCCAGGCTTCGAGCCCGGCCTCTTCCTGCGCGCCCCATTGCTGCGATGAACGGCGATCGACCAGCAAGGCGGCCGCGCGTGCACGCACGCTTTGGAGAGAGACATTGTTGTCGCCAGCGACGCTCATTTCTGCCTCCTGAGGTCGGCTGCCTCGCCGTAAAGCATGTCGGCCAGCGCGCAGATGCCGTCCGCCAGATATTGCTTGACCGTTTCCTCACCCACGCCCATCCGGCTTGCGATTTCCCTTCGCGACAGACCCTCGATCTGGCGCAGGACGAAGGCCTCGCGAAAGCGCGGGCGCAAACGATCCAGCGCGCTTTCCAGGCGCCGAAGTTCGGCGCGCGCGATCAGCCGGCGGTCTGCATCGGGCTCGTCAACGGCGATGCCAAGCGATTCCATGTCGGACATGATTTCGATGGGGACGATGCGCTCGCGCCGCACACGATCAATGATGAGATGGCGGGCGGTGGCGAAAACGAATGCCTTTGCGTTGTCCGGGATTTCCTTGCCCGCCGCTTCATAGGTGCGCACATACACATCGTGAAGCAGGTCTGGAACCTCGCTCGCGTTGCGCCAATTGTGATGAAGAAACTGAATCAACGCGGCCTCCAGCGGCAACACTTCCCGAACAAACCACGCGGACACGCCCGACGCGTTTTTGGACGAGCCGGAATCCAACGGACTTGTGCCCTCACGATTGCCCGGTATTTCAACCATCCCCTGCCGGCTTTCCTGTCTGATGGAACAGAAGCTCAGGACTACACTTGGATGACGATTGAGTCCCGGTCTCGGGGGGCGCGGTATTGGAGAAATATTCTTGCGCAATCCCCGGTCGAAACGGGATCGCAGCGATGCTGGTCAACAGCGCGCGCACATGGGCGCGGCTGCGATATGGCAAGCCGATACAGGCAGCCGGCAAGTCGCCGCGCTGCCCGTCGTTGGCTCAGAAGAGCGGGCGACGAATGACCGTCGCCCACTCGGAATTATCGATTATCCGCCCAACCCGATGGCGATGGAGGCATAGGGACCGTGGAAGCCTGTAGTCATCGATTTGTGCGTAGCCAGCCCGCCATCCATCGCACCGAAGAAGAAGTCGGCACGGTAGCCCGCGCTGATCTTTGCATTGGTGAAGCGATAGGACAGTGCTGCGAAGCCGCCGAGATTGGGAACGGTGACGCGGCGAGTTTCGGTGCGGTTCACCGTATTCTGGTTCGTAACAGACGTCACACGGGCAAGAATTGTAGCCTGATTGAAGTGGGCAATCGTGCTGTAATTGACCTTCGATTTCTGGCGGCCGAACAGCAGGGCTGCATTTACGCCCCAATCCAGCGCGAGCTGGCCGTCGGCGACGTCGCCCGACAGGCCGGCGGTATTGCTCCAGGACAGAGACGGTCCGACGCCATGGAAGCTGCTGGAGCGTTGCTGGATGGTCGCCGAATCATGGGTATCCGGCGCTATGATGTATTGATATTTTCCCAGCACGTTGATGCCGCCGTGGCCATAAAATCTGGCGTCGGGCTGCGCATAGGAATGGCCTTTTGAACTCGTATTCATCTGCGCATATCGCACACCTGCGCTCAGAACAGACTCTGTGTGCCCGCCGAACAGACCTATGCCGATGTCTTTTCCGGCCTGGAAATCCAGGATGACATGGGCTTCCCTGTTGTCGTTGGCCTGGATGACATAGTTTGTGTTGTGCGGGGTGAAGGGTCTGGTGCCCAGAATGCTGCTTTTCGTATATCCAAGCTCGCCGGTGATCTCATGGCGCTGATCCAAACGCCTGCTGGTATGGGAGCGGCCATATCGACCGGAGACGTTGAAAATCCAATCCGATCCTTTGGGCTGGAATGAAATACTGCCTTCCGCGCCCTGGCTACGCCCTTGGGCCTTTTCCATGTCGGTGAAAGACGGAAAACCGCCTGCGCCCTGGCCATAGAAATTCGAGGCTGTGGGCGTGGAGGAAAATCCGCCGGTGGTTAAGCCGTCGAGAGGTGGCACCACTATGTCGTTCGAACCGGCCAGGCTATCGAAATGCCAACCGCCTTCGATCCATAGCGTCGGGCGATCCGAAGCAACCGCATCCACCGTGGACGCGACACAAGCCGCCAGCGCCAAGGCCGACGTTGTGACGAGCAGGCCAAGCCGGATATTTTTCTGCTTTGTCTGGATATTGATGAGTTCACTCATGGTCCGTTCCCCCCTTACCAGTTCTTTGTGATGCGGACGCCGAACAGCCGCGGATCGGTGAGGAAGATATTGGTCGTCAGACCGCTATCGTCGGAGTTCAGGAACGTGCCGGTGATGGCTGTCGTGTTGAAGACGTTCTTGAGGTAACCCACCACCTGCCAGCCGTTTTGGTTCGTCAGGATCAGCGCCAGATTGATGTTCTTGTAACCGTGCAGCTTGTCATAAGGATCGTCGTTGAAGACGCGCGCCCAGGAACTCGCCTGCCAATAGAAATCGCCGTGCAGCGTGGCGGCCCAATCGGATGTGATGGGCATCGAATATTCCGCCGAGAACGATGTCGTGAAGCGTGGCGCGTTCGGCAGTTCGTTGCCGCTCAGGTCCTTGTAGAAGCCCGCGCCGTTGTTCGGTGCGGGACCATAATCGGTTCCGTTCCAGCTATTCTGACCGGTGTAGGGGTGGCCTGGTGTGCCCGCGACCGGATCGAAGCCCGGATATGTGCCGGGCGCAGGAGGTGATCCGAGGGTAGTGACTGTTGGGTTAGCTGTATAGGTCAGATTCGTAACGGGATCGTTGAGGTTGGCATACGCATAGCCGCAGGCTTGGGCTACTGCGTTTGCATTATTGTGGAGCAAGTAACCGACGACATAGACCGGCAGCACGCAATTCGATGCCTGACTTACAAACGGTTTCACAACAACCCAATCGGGATTACCCGCTGTTCGATCCATCAGATCGACGGCCTTTGATCCGTCTGCAAGGCGCGTCTGCTCGTATCCGCCCGAGAAGGTGAATCTCAGGCCCGGCACCGGCTCCCATTTCGCTTCGAGTTCCGCGCCTTTGATGCTCGCATCGAAATTCAGGTTGATCGATGTGCGATCGACGATCTCCGAAATCTGATAGCCCTTATAGTCGTAATAGAAGAAATCACCATTGAGCGTGAGTGCGCCATCCAGCAGCGTGTTCTTGGTGCCGAGTTCATAGGCGTTGATGAATTCCGGGGCGAATGTCAGCGGATGCGTCACGCTTGGGACAGTGCCGCTTTGGAACAGGAGGAACAGCGCGCCCGGCGGATTGGCGCCCCCTGCCTTATAACCATGTGCGAAAGTGCCATAGACCAAGGTCTGATCTGTGAAGTTTAATTTGGGCGTCCAGTTGGCGGCAAAACGGCCTGTCCATTCCTTCCAATCCTGATCGACCGTATTGGTCACGACATAGCCATAACCTTCAGCGAGCAAGGCGCTGGGAATACCGACGAAGTGTTTCTGGTCGTCGGTCCAGCGCAGACCGCCGGTCAGTTTCAGATCATCGAGGACGTTGTAATAGACCTCGCCAAAGCCGGCGTAGGAATTGAGCGTGTAGGGGTTCTGGCTCAGGAAATAGTTGTGGCCCTGATAATCCAGGTTGTCGATGGAGCCCGGGTCAGTCCAGCCGCACGCATATCCCGCCAAACCAGGATCACTTGGATTGACCAGTTGCTTGCTCGTCAGACATTGCAGCGTGCTTGGATCGGAGAGGTTCCAATTTTTCAATGTCTTGGCATTGTACAGTGTGAGCGTATTGAAGAAGACGAAGTAATTTTCCTCCGTCTCATAATGCATGAAGTTTCCGCCTACACTGAAATTCAGCGGACCACTTAGGCTGGAAGCAAGCCGGAACTCCTGATTGAGCTGCCAGGCATGTTCTTCGACCAGATCTTCAGCGACCAAACGATTGCTGCAGCCCAATTGCGGATCGCAGAAATATCCGGTCGCGACAGGGGGTAACAGGAGAGGATTTGAGGTGTCGCAATGATTGCCGCCAACGCTCAGCGTACCGTCCCCACAAACGTAGTTTCCATCGGGTTGGGTCAGTGTGCCCCACTGATATGCGTCGGTTCCGGGGATGTAGGCAAAGATGCCGGGCCGCGTGTTGAAACGGTTGTAATCCTCAGTCGACCAGAGAAAATCGTTGTTGTAGCCGGTTGACGAGGTAACGGTCAGTGCCGGTGTGACTTTATAATCGGCATTCAGCTGGAATACATTGTTCTTCGCGCGATAATCTGGATTGAGCGACGATTCTATGACACGCAGATCAGTTGATTGCGTAACGCTGGCATAAGGATCGTTATTCCCCCTCCCGAAACTTACGCTGGTCAACGGGCTCGCGAGAGACTGACCAAAGCCTGCACCGATAACGCCGCCATAATAAGGTAGAGCCAAAGCATTCGGCACTTGAAACGCTTCTGGGCTGTAAAGCGAAACGGGCAAACAACCCTGGCTTAGAAATTCCTGCCCCAGCTTGCCGTCCGAGCCCACCGCCGTCGAATAGCCGCCGACAGTGGCCGGGCCGTTGTCACGCTTGCAAAGCTGCTTGCTCGAACGGATACGGTCATCGTCTTCCTGGAAGTGTTCCCACACAAAATCAACCGTGAGGTTTTCCGTCGGCTTGAACCTGACGGTCGCGCGGCCAGACCACAGATCGCGGCCATCAATGGAACTATCGGTCAGACTATTGAACGAATAACCATTGCGTTTGGTCCATTCGCCCGCGAGGCGCAGATCGAGCCGGTCGTCCACGATGGGCAGGTTGATCATGCCTTCGAAGCGGCGGTTCTTGTAGTTACCGAAATCGGCCGATGCCATGGCCTCGAACTGGTCGGTCGGTTTGGCCGAGGTCAGGTTCACAACACCCGCGGTAGCATTGCGGCCATAGAGCGTGCCTTGAGGCCCGCGCAACACTTCGACCTGAGAGACGTCGTAGAATTCCTGCTCGAAGAAATGGTTGCGGATGAATGGCATGTCGTTGAAAGCGACCGCAACGGCCGGATCGGTGGTCACCGAGATGGCCTGCGTGCCGATGCCGCGCAGCTGGATGCTGTAACCGCTGAAATTGGTCTTTGTGAACGTCATGTTCGGAACCTGTTTGATCAGGTCCGGGCCGCCGGCGGTTTGCGTGGCGGTGAGTTGTTCCTGGCTTAGCGCGGTGATTGCAATCGGTATGCTCTGCACATCGGCGCCGCCGAGCTTCGATGAGGTGACTGTGACCGTTTCCACATTGGAGCGTGCGGGCAATACCGCCTGCGCGATCTGGATATTGTTGATGGAGGGCGCATCGTTGAACGAGCTCTGGTCGTGAACAATCGTGATTTCGCCCGTGCTGTGTCGGTGGACGATGAAGCCCGTGCCGGACAGAAGGCGCGACAACGCAGCATCGGCCGCGATGTTGCCTTTGACGCCCATCGTCCGGACGCCGCGCACCGCATCGTCTGCGTAAAGAATGTGCACACCCGTTTCGGTGGCGTAGGCATCGAGCGCCGAGCCCAGATCGCCGGCCGGTATGTTGAGGTTCGCGGCCACAGCGCCCGTTGCGCACAACGTCAGGCAGGCCGTTTGCAGCAAGGCGCGTTTCAGATAGCTGGCTTTGGACATGTTCCCCCTACTTTCGCTGTTCAAGCCGTTCAACGTGAGATGATCGTTTCGTCTTCGTGGCGCGTAACGCGCAGGCCAAGAATTTCCTTTGCCGCATCGGCAAAGCCTTCGACGTTGGCGGTCGGAAAGGTTCCGCCCAGCCTGAGCCGGGCGGTTGCCGCATCGGCGATACTGAGCTTGTGCTGGTTGTAGCGATTGAACTGCGCCACAGCCTCGGCGAGCGTGGTGTGGCGGAAGATCAGAACGCCGCGCCGCCAGCCCAATTCTTCGCTCAACACGGCGTTGGAGCGCGTGGTGACCGACAGCGTGCTTGCGGTCGCCGTCGCGATTTCGCCTGCGCGGAGCACGGCAGAAGCGCCGCGCTGATCCGCGCCATCGCGGTTGAGCCGGACATCGCCTTCGACCACAGCCACTTCAAGCCGCTCTGGATCGCGGCGCATCACGAATTTGGTGCCCAGGTCGATCACCCGATGATTTCCGGCAATGACGACGAAAGGCCGCCTGGGATCATGCCTCACATCGAAATAGGCCTCGCCGCGGTCAAGCCATATTTCGCGCCGGTCAGCACGATCGGAAATGCGCAGGCTGGTGCTGGTGTTCAGTTCGATCTGCGAGCCATCCCTCAAGGTGAGGATTTCGCGACCGCCGAGAGGGGTCTCGTAAGCCTGACTGTGCGGGATGACGGCATAGGTGCCCGCGCCGGCCACCACCATCGCCACAAGCGCCGCCGCAACAAGGAATCGCGGCATGGCAGAACGCGCGCGCGCCACCGGCGTTTCGCGCATCGGGCGGCGCAGCGCACTCAGGCGATCCGCCTTGCTCCAGACATCTTCCAACCGCCAGAAGGCGATGCTATGCGCCGGAGACTGGTCGAGCCACGCATTCAGGGCCGCTTCGTCATCCGCGTTCCACGTTTCGCAATCGCGGCGCTTAATGAGCCATTCGGCAGCGCTTGCGCGAATACTTTCGCCATCGGTGGGGGCTTGCTCGGGATTGCTCATGTCTTTCTCCTGAGCTGCGCGGGATCGCCATAGACCATGTCGGCCAGAGCGCGCACGCCATGGGTCAGATGGGCGTTGACGGTGAATTCGGCGATGCCCATGCGCTGGGCGATTTCGCGCCGCGAAAGCCCCTCGACCTTGCGCATCACCACCGCCTCGCGGCAGCGTTCGGGCAGAAGATCGAGCGCGGCTTGCAGGCGGCGCAATTCCTCGCGCGCCATCACGGTGCGATCGGGGCCCGGCCCCTCGAACGCCACATCGAGCATGTCCAGTTCGGCCACCGTTTCGATCGGCACGATCTGATCCTTGCGGATGCGATCGATCAGAAGATTGCGCGCAACCGTGAACACGAAGGGCCTCACCGGCTGCGGCAGCTGCTTTTGCGCGGCCTCGAAGATCCGCACATAGACATCCTGACAAAGGTCATCGATCTCGCTCTTGCTTCGGCCGCTGCGACGCAGGAACTGCATCAGAGCGGCCTCCAACGGCAGGACTTCCCGGAGAAACCAGCCTTTGAGATCGGACACGGCTATGCCTGCACCGCCATCGTGCTGCCTTCCGAGACCAATTTCGGGCGTATCCGCCATCCCCCTGAACATCCCGGCCATCACGGCCCAAGGCGGGCCTACATGGGATTCAACGAACCCCGCATGCGGATGAGCTAGTCGAAGGGGAAAATATTAGAGATAGGCGATCCCGGGCGCCAATGGCGGCCAGCGCAATGCGCGGGCCGCGCGCACCCCAGGTAACTTTGTGTCAGGCCAAAGCCGGCCGCGCCGCTTGCCGCGCGGGCCCGGCAATGGCGCCCTTGCCTACTTACAGTTGCGCGGAAAGCGTGGCACCGAAGGTGCGCGGCGACCCGTAGGCGGTGGTCCGCAACACACCGATCGTGCTGCGGTCATCGGCATAGGTAATATAAGTGTCGTTGCCGAGGTTCTTGGCCCAAAGCATCACACCGTATTTGCCGACATTGAGGCCCGCGCGCACGTTGATGAGGCCATGGGAATCGCTTTCGAACGCCTTGGAATTGCTCGCCTCGTAATAGACCGGAGATTCGAACACATATTCGAGCCGCGCCACAAAATCGGCCCAGCCCAGCGCGTGCATATAGTCCGCCGCCACATTGCCGGTCCAGCTCGGGGCTCCGATGATCTGATTGCCCGAACAATCGACAACGAAACCGCCTGTCGAAAGCGGCTGCAGGCATTGTGCAAAGGTGTCATACCGCGCATCGACCGCGCCGACGCCGGCGCGCAGACGCAGATCCTCGGTCACGATGGCGGTCACTTCGATCTCCGCACCCCTGATCGTGGCGCTCGCCGCATTGGTCAGCGTCGGCACGTTGCCCAGCACTTCGGAAACCTGCATGTCGTTGTATCTGGTCAGGAACAGCGCACCATCCGCCCTTATCCTGTGATCCAGCCAATCGCTTTTCACGCCCACTTCATAACTCGTCGCGTTCTCGGGACCGGCAAACAGGCCTTGCGTGTTGCTGACCAGATCGACATTGAAGGCGGCGCTCTTATAGCCCCGCGCGATCCGCGCATAAAGCATCGCATCCGGCGTCGCCTGCCACGAAAGCGAAGCGGTGGGCGAAAGATCGGCATCCGAAACGTTTTTCGCATAAGCGAGATTCGGCAGGCCGAAGAACGTGTAGATGCCCGTGGGATCGATCTGCGAGAAATTCACGCGCTTGTCTTCATAGGAATAGCGCAAGCCCACGGAGGCGGTGAGCGCATCGGCAATATGCCAGTTCACATTGGCGAAGGCAGCATAATCATTGCTTCTGACGCGGCCTTCGGTGCCCAGCAATGCGCCCGGCGGCACGCCGAGATCCGAGCCGATGCCCAGGCTGCGATCGGTGCTGACGGTCTGCCCCAGATAATAGAGCCCGGCGACATAATCGACCGTATCGGCAAGCTGGCCGTTCAGCCGCAATTCCTGCGACCAGAAGAAGCTGCGATCACCCCATCTGTCCACGGCAATGTAATCCACCTGGTTCTGGTCGTCGTCCAGCGATGCCTGATAGGCCGATTGGCGATAGGCTGTAATGGAGGTGATCGTTCCGAACGAAAGTCTCACCTCGCCGGTCAGCGACACGCCATAATTGTCGCGATGAAGATAGTCTGGGCGATTGTTGTCGATCGTGTGCGGCATGGTCGATTCCGGCGTGACGAAGCCCGCCAGATCGGTGACCTGAAAGAAAGCCGGCCGGCCGCGATCATGCAGCCCATCGACGGTCAAGACGAATTCGCTGTTCGATGTGGGCGTGTAGTAGAGCGAGCCGCGATAGGAAAGCTGGTTCAGCGAATCCCCGCTCGGCCCGCCGTTAAGATGGCGATAGAAGCCATCCTGCGTGATATAGCCGATCGAGAGCTTGGCGCTCAACGTATCGTCCACAGGGCCTGTGATGTAGCCTTGCACATGAGCCAGACCATAATTGCCCAATTCCAAATTCAGCAGGCCATGGGTTTCGTCGGCATCGGGGCGCACGGTGGTGATGTTGAAGGCGCCCGCGATGGTGTTCTTGCCGAACAGCGTGCCCTGCGGGCCGCGCAGAACTTCCACTTGGGCTACATCGATCAGGTCCTGATTGTAATTTTCCGGGCGGCCCTGATAGACGCCATCGACATAGAAGCCGACGCCGGATTCTACACCGATATTACGCACCAGGGTCGAGATGCCGCGAATGCTCACCTGCCCCTGAAGCACGCCCGCGATCCCGCCGCTCATTGCGATGTTGGGCGCCTGCGAAAACAGATCGGCCGTCGTGCTGACGCCGGCCGCCTGCAAATCCGCCGCCGTCAGCACCGTAATGGAGGCCGGAACCTGCTGCAGGTCTTCCGAGGTTTTGCGCGCCGTCACCGTGACGGTTTCGATGGTTTCCGGCGCGGTCTCGGCCGACGCTGCGGCAGAAAACACAGTCAACAGGCCGATACCGGCCGCAACGCAGATATTCCGATTCATCTCATGACCCAGCAAACAGTGGCAGCCGGTCTCCGGCTCGCCACGTATTTGGGGCATAAAGTGTTAATTTTCGTTTGGGATACGGCCTATAGGTTGGAGCGCAGCAGGATTGCAAAAAAGAGCGCCCGAACAGGCTCAATATTTCCGATCAGGCCGCCTTCCCTATCCACCTATTCCGAGGCTTACATTCAGATAGGGCCCGTAGAAGGCACGGTTGGTGCTCTTGGCGGTATCCTGCCCGCCATCCATTGCACCAAAGAACGCATCGGCCCGGTAGCCGAAGCTGATCTTTGCGTTGTGATAGAGCGCGGAAGCCCCAAGGTAACCGCCGAGGTTCGGAACAATGGCGCGTTTTGAGCGCGAGAACGAATGCTGCGTCTGGTGGACGTTTTCGCAACTCGAAAGTGTGCCGTAGCCGCAATAGGTTGTTTGCACCTCGCCGCTGCCTTGCGCCTTCTTGCGGCCGAACAGCACCGCTGCGTTCACGCCCCAATCGAGGGTGATTTCGCCGTCTTGCGCATTTCCGGCGACAGAGGCGGACCCATCCCACATCACTTCCGGACCGATGCCGTTGAAGCTGTGATGTTCCTGATTGGTCGCGTTGTCGAGGTAGTGATATTTGGCGAAATAGGATTTGTCGAAGGCATAGAGCGGATCGGAATCGAAGGCCGATTTGATTTCGCTCTGGAAGCGCACCAATCGAACGCCCGCAGAAATCGTGCTGCTGCCGCCTTCGCCGAACGACCCCAGCCCGACATCCTTGCCGAGCGTGAAATCGATCATCGTGTGCTCTTCTTTCACAGTGCCTTGCGCGTCGGCGAATTCGTTGAACAGGCCATAGCAAACACCGTTGTGGACCAAAGACAAGGACGAAAGCTGCGAACATGGGACAGCTGAGCCCGAAGGGAAGAATTGTAGCGTGTCCTTGGTCAATACCCGGGTCTTGTGCGCATGCTTCGTGACAGAAGACCGTCCATACCGAACACCTGCCTTCAATATCCAATCGGAATCCGCAGGCTGGATTTTGAGCGATCCTTCCCAATCGAAGCTCGCGCCGGGTGCTTTTTCGACGTCCTGAGATTGCGGCAGGTCGGCGCGCAGTGCCGGCGTCCCTTCCGCAAACATCGGCGCATAGGGCTGGGTGTCGGCATCGAGCTGGGCGAAGTTGCCGCCCAGTTGCACCCACACTTGAGGGCGGCGGTCGTCCGCATCGGAGAAGAAATCGAGACCATAGCCGTTAGACGACGAGCCGCCGTCAAAATGTTTGGTCACACGCACGCCGAACAGGCGTGGGTCAGTTAGAAAGATGTTTGTGGTCAGGCCGCTATCATCACTATTCAGGAAGTCGCCGGTGATGGCTGTGGTGTCGAACACATTCTTCACATACCCCATCACCTGCCAGCCGGACGTATCGGTCAGGATCAGCGCGAGGTTCAGGTTGGTATAGCCGTGGATGCGGTCATAAGGATCGTCGTTGAACACGCGCGCCCAGGAAGCCGCCTGCCAGTAGAAATCGCTGTGCAGGGTTGCCGCCCAATCCGAGGTAACGGGAATGGAATAATCCGCCCCCAACGACAGCGTGAAGTGCGGCGCGTTCGGCAATTCGTTACCGCTGAGATCCTTGGTGAAACCTTCACCGTTGTTCGGGGGCAAACCCAGGCCGTTGTTGACGCCGGCAGGTGCATTCGGATCGACGCTCGAAGGATCGTAACCGGGATAGCCGGCCGGAATTGGGCCGCTCGCGGGTACCCCATAGTAGTTCGTCGTGATGGGATCGATATGCGCCGAATAAGCCATTCCGCAGGCCGTGACGCCAAGATTGCCCTCACCACCGCCGGCATATTGCTGCACCAGCGCCGCGGCCACATATTCCGGGAAGATGCAGTTCGACGATTGGCCGACGGATGGTTTCATCACCACCCATCCGGCATGGCCCGCCGTGCGATCGATCAGGTCGATGGCCTGCTGCCCATTGTTGATGCGCGTGGCTTCATAACCGCCCGCGAAATTGAACTTGAGGCCCGGCACCGGCTCCCAAGTGGCTTCTAATTCCGCGCCTTTAATGGTGGCGTCGAAATTCTGGTTGATCGCCGTACGATCCACGATCTCCGAAATCTGGTAGCCCTTGTAGTCATAGAAGAACACATCGCCATTCAAGGTGAACGCGCCGTTGCCCAGGCCATTCTTGGTACCGAGTTCGAATGCATTGACATACTCGGGCTTGAACGTCAGCGGATGTATCGGAAAGCCGATATTGACTTCCCCCGCGCCACAACCCGCAGCCGTGAAACCGCAGCTGGTATCGGCGTTGATCAGCACGGGGCCGGGCGGATTGGCGCCGCCCGCCTTGTAACCGTGTGCGAACGACGCATAGAACATACTCTGGTCGGTAAACGAGAGCTTGGGCGACCAGTTGGCCACCACACGGCCGGTGAATTTACTCCACGATTGGTCGACAACGTCAGTGATGGGATAGCCATAGCCGGTTGTCAGCAACTGGCTGGGAATGTCCACGAAATGCTTCTGGTCATCGGTCCAGCGCAGCCCGCCGGTTAATTTCAGATCGGGTGTGATGTTATAATAGGCCTCGCCGAAGAGTGCGTAGGAATTCAATATGTAAGGATTGTTGCTGAGGAAGTAGTTGTGACCCTGATCGTCCAGTTCGGTGATCGGGTTGGTATCGACATATTGCGGTGATTCCGTGGGCACGCTGTTGAGCGTGAGCGGGTTGAAATAGGTTTCGCCGTTCGCCAGGCAGTAGAAGGTGGTCTCGACACTGCCGCCCCGAGGATTGAGACAGATGTTGTTCGCCGAAATCATCGTGAACGTGTTTGAGAAGACGTAATATTTCTCGTCTGTCTCGTAGTGCATATAGTTTCCGCCCACGCTGAAATTCAACGGGCCGGAGAAACTGGAGGCGAGACGAAATTCCTGATTCATTTGCCAGGAGGTTTCGGTCGCCAGATCCTGCACCACCAAGCGATCGCTACAGCCGAGCTGGGGATCGCAGAAGACGCCGTTTGCATCGGCATAAGGATTGCCGATGAAAACACCCGGCGATGTGTCGAAGCGGTTGTAGTCCTCGCTCGACCAGAGGAAGTCGCGATTGTATCCCGTGTCGGAATAGAGGCTGATGGCCGGCGTGATGGCCCAGCTGCTGTTCAATTCAAGCGTGTCGTTCTTCGCCAGATATTTGGGCTGGATCGCAGACTGGATGTTGCGCAGGTTGGTGGATTGGGTGGTTTCGGCATAAGGATCGACACCACCGCTGAGCAGGCCTTCGAACGACGCTCCATTGACGAACGGAAGCGAGAAACCGTTCGGTACGCCGAATGCTTCGGGCGCATAGAGCGAACTCGGCAAACACCCCTGGCTGAAATAGGCTTCCGAAAGATTGAATACGGTGCCTTGCGAGGCGGGGACAGACACCACCGTTCCGTCCGCGGCCCTGAGCGTGCCCGGCTGGGTCAGGCTCGATGTGCCTGGGCCGTAATCGGTTTTGCAAAGCTGCTTGCCGCTGCGCAGCCGGTCGTCATCTTCCTGGAAGTGTTCCCAGATGAGATAGGTTTGAACAGTTGAAGCCGGTTTCCAGCCCAGCGTGACGCGGCTGGACCACAAATCGCGGCCATCCGTCTGATCGCCGGTCGTTTCGTTGAGCGTATAGCCGTTGCGCTTGGTCCATTCGCCCGCGATACGAAGATCGAGCTTGTCGCTGACGAAGGGAATGTTGATCATGCCTTCGAAACGGCGGTTCTTGTAGTTGCCGATATCGGCCGACGCCATGGCTTCGAACTGGTCCGTCGGCTTGGCGCTCGTGATGTTCACCACGCCTGCGGTCGCGTTGCGGCCATAGAGCGTGCCTTGCGGGCCGCGCAGCACTTCAAGCTGCGACAGATCGTAGAATTCCTGCTCAAAGAAATGGTTGCGAATAAACGGCGTGTCGTTGAAGGCCACCGCGACCGCCGGATCGGTCGCCACCGAAATGGCCTGCGTGCCGATGCCGCGAATCTGGATGCTGTAGCCGGTGAAATTCGTTTTGGTGAAGGTCAGGTTCGGCACCTGCTTCACCAGATCGGGGCCACCGGCTGTTTGCGTGGAGGTGAGTTGTTCCTGGCTGAGGGCGGTAATCGCGATCGGAATGCTTTGAACATCCGCGCCGCCCAGTTTGGACGACGTGACGGTGACGGTTTCCACCGCGGACCGCGCCGTTGGGGCGGCCTGCGCCAGTTGCAGCGGGGTAACATCGCCTGCCGCTTCATCCTCGGAGGACCGACCGCGCGAAATACCCAGCGCGCCGGTGCTGTTGCGATGAATGACAAAGCCGGTTCCGGAAAGAATGTGCGATAGCGCGGCCCCCGCCGGCAGATCGCCCCTGACGCCTTTGCTGCGCACCGCGCGCACGTCGGTATCGAGATATATCAATTCAACGCCGGATTGGCGGGAGTAATTGTCGAGCGCGGTCTTCAGATCGCCTGCGGGAACATCGAATTCCTTCGCATGGGCCGTGCCCAACGCAAGGGCCGATGCTGCCATCAGCAACGCCGCCTTGAAACCGATCCGTTCGTTCATTTTTGTTCCCCCCTGTTCACGTTCCAAATGGGCGCGGCCTCAATGCGAGATCACGAAATCCCGGCCACGGCGTTCGACCCGCAGGCCCATCAATTGCTGCATGATTTCCACAAAGCCGCTCACATCGGCGGTGCTAAATTTTCCGCCGATGGTTTGCTTGGCGATGGAGCGGTCGGCGATAACGAGCTTGGTGTCGTTGTAACGGTTGAATTCGGCGGCCGCGTCCGCAAGCGTGGTGCGGTCGAAGATCAACATGCCGCGGCGCCAGGCCATTTCGTCGTTCAATTCCGCGGCGGGCTTTTTCAGAACCGCTATACTGGCAGCGGTGGCCACCGCAACCTCGCCGGGCTTGAGCACAATGGAATGATCGCGGTCGGCGGCGGCGGCCGGGGCGATTTCTGCGCTGCCTTCGACAAGGGTGACTTGCAAGCTGTCGCGCCCTTCGCGCACGGTGAATTTGGTGCCCAGATCGGTGATGCGATGGCCGCGCGCGATCACGGTGAACGGGTGGGTGCCATCGTGCACGATCTGGAAAAAGGCCTCGCCGCGTTCGAGGATGACTTTGCGTTCGGTGGCGTTGGCGGCAATGCGCAAAGAGGTGTCAGTATTGAGTTCGATGCGCGAGCCATCGCCCAGGGTGACGACTTTGCGTTCACCAAGTGCTGTTGCATAAACCGCATCGCCGGTGCGGGTGGCGAGATAGGCGGTCGCGCCGATGGCGGCGACGGCGATGACGGCGGCGGCCATTTTCGTGAAACGAAGCCAGCCCGGGCGTTGCGGCTCGGCGCGCGACGGCATGGGTGTGTTGCGCAGGGCTTCGAGGCGGCTGCCGCGCTCCCAAGCCGCTTCCAGCCGCCAGAACGCGACCTGATGGGCGCTGGTTTGCGCGAGCCACGCATCGAATTCGGTTTGGCGCGCGTCGTTCCATTCGCCCTGGCGGCGGCGCAACCAGGCCGCGGCCTGGGCTTCAATTTGGCCGGCCGCGGAGGCAGACAGGTTTTCATCGGCGTGGCTCAATTGCCCCTCCGCAGATCGGACGGTTCGCCGTAGAGCACCTCGGCAAGTGCGCGCATCCCATTGTCGAGCTGCTGCGAAACGGCGGGTTCGCTGATGCCGAGGCGCGCGGCGATGGCGCGGCCGGTGAGGCCCTCAATGCGGGCCAGCACAACAACTTCACGGCAGCGTGGCGACAGGCGATCAAGCGCGATCTGCAGGCGGCGCAGCTCATCGCGTGCAACGACGGCGCGTTCGGGGCCCGGCATGTCGATGGCGATGTTGAGCGCTTCGAGATCGGACACCGCATCGATCGGCACCACCTGCTCGCGGCGCATCCGGTCGATCAGCAGATTACGCGCGATGGTGAAGACAAAGGGGCGCACCGGATCTGGCGGCTGCTTGCGCGCAACCTCGCAGACGCGGACATACACATCCTGACGCAGATCCGCAGCATCGCTGCCGCTTGCCAGATTGTGGTGCAGATACTGCATCAGGGCCGCTTCCAGCGGCAGAACTTCCCGGACGAACCAAGCCTTCACCTCAGCCGTGTTCATGCCCGCGCGCGCCGCGCGCACAGCTTCATTTTCACGTTGAGAATCCGGTGTCTCGGCCATCCCCCAGGAGCTTCCGCCTAACGAGGGTTAATCGGTGACGTTCATCCCATACAACGGATGGGGCGCGCCGAGATTAAGCTGGGGCCTGAAATTTTTCGCGTGGCGGGGCACGCAACAATATTGCTAAATTTTGGCCAGACGGCCGAAGCGCTGCATCTGTTTGTGATGCAGCGCTTCGATCTGCCCGACCCGGGGAGTTTATCGCCTCAAAGACCGAGGCTGACATTCAGATAGGGGCCATAGAAGCCGCGGTTGAAGGTTTCCCTCGTCTGTTGGCCGCCATCGACCGCGTTGAAGAACGTGTCGGCGCGATAGCCGAGGCTGAGTTTGGAATTGCGGTAACGCATCGATGTGCCGATATAGCCGCCGATATTCGGCACCGTGACGCTGGTGGACCGGCTGATGTCTTCGTCGGGTTCATGAACCTGCCCGTCCTGGCCGCCGATACCCACGCCATCGCAACCCGCATTTATGCCGAGGCCGGTGTGGCGGCAATGCTCGGCGGTGTGATGCAGGACGACTTTCTGTTCGCCGAACAGAACGCTTGCGTTGATGCCCCAATCGAACGTGAATTGCGCATCGTCGTCATTGCCCCAGAGAACCTGCGTAGAGTCCCAGGTCACCTCAGGGCCAGCGCCGCGGAAATTGCGTTTCTCATCGGAGGTGAATTCGTAGGTATCGTGATATTTCTGGAAGGCGCTTTGATAGATATTGTAGTTCGGGTCTGCGCCGATATCCAATTTCGACCGTTCGGTGAACTGCGCGATCCGCACGCCGCCGCCGATGGTGCCGTTCATGCTGCCCAGGCCCACATCCTTGCCCAATGTGAAATCGAGCATCGTGTGGGTTTCACGGGAGATATTTCGCGAGTCGACGAATTCCTTGATCGAGCCGTGATAACAACCCGCCAGATATGCCGGGCCATAATATTGCCCCACGAAGGTACACGGTATCGAAGAGCCGCCCGCGATCACATTGGTTTTTGTGCCAGCATATTGGCTCTTGTGGAAATGTTTGTCGCGCGAGGTGCGGCCATAGCGGATTCCCACCTTCAGCTTCCAATCGGAATCCGCTGGCTGAATGGTGGCGGCACCCTGCCAGTCGAAGCCCATATTCGGCATCTTCGCGAGATCCGGCGGCGTGGGCAGGCCGGCGGGCCAATTCGGCGTCGGCCCGCCGCCGTTCGGGAAATTGGTGGCGTAGGCGCTGGTGGGATCGTAAGCAACCGCATCATGTCCCATCACGGCGTTGAAATTGCCGCCGAGTTGCAGCCAAAGCTGGGGGCGCGCATCGGAATCGAGGAAATCGAGGCCGGTGGTCCCGCCCGAGCCGCCCGCATCGAAATGCTTGGTCACGCGCACACCGAACAGGCGCGGATCGGTGAGGAAGATGTTGGTGGTAAGGCCGGAATCATCGCTGTTGAGGAAGTCGCCGGTGATCGCGGTGGTATCGAAGACGTTCTTCATATAGCCCATGATCTGCCAGCCACTCGCGTCGCTCAGGATCACCGCGAGATTGACGTTGGTATAGCCGTGGATGCGATCATAGGGATTGTCGTTTTCGACGCGCGCCCATGAATCAGACTGCCAGTAGAAATCGCTGTGCAGCGTGGCGGCCCAATCCGGCGATATCGGAATCGTGTAATCGCCCGACAACGACATCGTGTAGTGCGGTGCGTTGGGAAGTTCGTTTCCGCCCAGATCCTTGGTAAAGCCCTGGCCGCCATTGGGGGCCGTCGAGGGATCGTATCCGGGATAGACGATCGCCGGATAGCCGGGCCTGCTCAGCGTGATCGGATAGGCGCCCGCCGAATAGGGTTGCTGGGTCACCGGATCGTTGCCCGCATTGTAGGCGATGCCACAAGCTTGCGGTCCGGGATTGCCTTCGCCGCCACCCGCCCATTGCACGACGAGCGCTGCGGCAACATATTCCGGGAAGATGCAATTCGAGGATTGCCCGACGAACGGCTTCATCACGACCCAACCCGGCGTGCCGGCCGTGCGATCGATCAGGTCGATGGCCCGCTGACCGTCGTCGATCCGGGTGGATTCGTAACCGCCCGCAAACGCGAATTTGAGCCCCGGCATCGGTTCCCACGTCGCTTCCAATTCCGCGCCTTTGATTTTGGCGTCGAAGTTCAGGTTGATCGCGCTGCGGTCGACGATCTGTGAAATCTGGTAACCCTTGTAATCGTAGAAGAAGACATCGCCATTCAGCGTTATCGCGCCGTTCGCCAATGTGTTCTTGGTGCCCAGTTCATAGGCATTGATATATTCGGGCTTGAAGGTGAGCGGATGGACCGGGAACGTGATCGTGTCGGTGTATTGCAGCAGCACCGGGCCAGGCGGGTTGGCTCCGCCGGCCTTGTAGCCATGGGCGAACGACCCATAGAACATGCTTTGGTCTGTGAAGGGCAGCTTCGGCGTCCAGTTGGCGACAGCGCGGCCGGTGAATTTGCTCCACGATTGATCCACCGCACCGGTCGTCGGGTAGCCATAACCATGTGTCAGCAATTGGCTGGGGATTTCCGTGAAATGCTTCTGATCGTCGGTCCAGCGCAGACCGCCGGTCAGCTTCAGTTCCGGAGTGATATTGTAATAGGCCTCGCCAAACACCGCGTAGGAATCGAGATTGTAGGGATTTTGACTGAGGAAATAGTTGTGGCCCGCATCGTTTAGCGAAGTGATGGGATTGGGATCGAGGTATTGGGGCGCCTCGGTGGGGACGCCACCACCGGATTCCGGCGGCGAATAGCCTTTGCCGTTGGGCAAACAATAGAGATGGTCGGTGACGTTCTGGATGTAATCATAGCTACAGTACACCTGCCGCATCGAAATCATCGTGAACGTATTGGAGAACACGTAATAGTTCTCCTCCGTCTCGTAATGCATATAGTTTCCACCGGCGCTGAAATTCAGCGGACCTTGGAAACTGGAAGCCAGACGGAATTCCTGACTCAATTGCCACGCATGTTCGGTCGAGAGGTCCTGCACGACAAGCCTGTCGCTGCAGCCAAGTTGATGATCGCAGAAAACGCCGTTATCATCGACGAATGGGTTGCCGCTGAATGAGCCGCCCGCGAAAATTCCCGGCGTCGTATTGAAGCGATTGTAATCTTCGGTCGACCACAGGAAATCGTTGTTGTATCCCGTGTCGGAATATAACGTCAGCGCAGGCGTGACATTCCACGCCGCGTTGAATTCAACAGTGTCGTTTTTGGCGAGGTATTTCGGCTGGATCGCCGATTGAATGTCGCGCAAATCGGTGGACTGTTTGGTATCGATATAGGGGTCTTTTTCACTGTTGATCAGATTCTCGAATGCAGCGCCGGAGACGAAAGGCAGCGAGAACCCGTTCGGAACGCCAAATGCTTCCGGTGCATAGAGCGAACTCGGTAGACAGCCCTGGCTGAAGGTGGCGCTGGTAATGTTGAAGACGCTTTCATGCGGGTCATCCACATGCACGATCCCGTTCGGCGTCGAGAATTGGCTGATGCCGGGATCGGTCTTGCAGAGCTGCTTGCTGCTGCGCAGGCGATCGTCATTTTCGCTGAAATGTTCCCAGATCAGATAGGTTTGAACGGTCGAGGCCGGTTTCCAGCCCAGGGTGACGCGGCTCGACCACAGATCGCGGCCATCTGTCTGTTCGCCGGTTGTTTCGTTGTAAGTGTAACCATCACGCCTTGTCCATTCGCCTGCGATGCGCAGGTCGAGCTTGTCGCTGACAAACGGAATGTTGAGCATCGCTTCGAAGCGGCGGTTCTTGTAGTTGCCGATATCGCCGGAGATCATTCCCTCGAACTGATCGGTGGGTCTCGCGGAGGTGATGTTGACCACGCCGGCGGTCGCGTTGCGGCCATAGAGCGTTCCTTGCGGGCCGCGCAGAACTTCAACTTGGGCAAGGTCGTAGAATTCCTGTTCGAAGAAATGGTTTCGGATGAAGGGCGTGTCGTTGAACGCGACCGCCACAGCGGGATCGGTCGCCACTGAAATGGCCTGCGTTCCGATGCCGCGCACCTGAATCGAATAGCCGGTAAAATTTGTTTTTGTGAAGGTGAGGTTCGGAACCTGTTTCACCAGATCGGGGCCACCGGCGGTTTGTGTGGAGGTGAGTTGTTCCTGGCTCAGGGCCGTGATGGCAATCGGGATGCTCTGCACATCCGCGCCGCCCAGCTTCGAGGAAGTCACCGTCACCGTCTCGACGGCAGCGCGCGAAGGTGCCGCCTGAGCCAGCAGAATGTCCGCCCTGCTCACCTCGCCTTCGTAAGCCGCAGACTTTTCCCGAACGATGGCCAGCGCACCCGAAGCATCGCGCCGGGCGGAAAAGCCGGTGCCGGAGAGAATCTTTGCAAGGGCGGAATCGATCGTCAGGCTGCCGTTTGCGCCTTGCGTGCGCGTGCCCCGGATCGCATCGCCGGAAACGATCAGCGCAACGCCGGTCTGCCGCGCATAGGCATCGAGTGCCGCGCCAAGGTCGCCCCGCGGGATGTTGAAATCCTGCGCATAGGCGTTTGACGCCAAAAGCGCCACGCAGGAGACGCTTGCAAGCGTGGCGCTTCTGTATGTCCAGTTCGGCATTTTAATCCCCCCGATGCGGTGTGAAAAACACTTGAAACGATAGTCTTCAGCGAGAAATCACGATGTCTTCTCCGCGTTTGCCGACGCGCAGGCCAAAAACCTCTTTGGCGACGCGCGCGAACGCCGATACGTCGTTGACTGGAAAAGTGCCAAGCACGGTGACTTTGCCGATTTCCGCATCCGCAATGACGATTTGCTGGCGGTTGTAACGGTTGAATGTGGCCACGGCGTCCGCAAGCGGGATGTAGTGGAAGATCAATACGCCGCGCCGCCAGCCAAGCTCATCGGCAAGCGCAGGTGCGGGCTTGCGCGTAACGGTGAGCGTTTTGGCGGTGGCAATGGCGACATCGCCCGGCGTCAGGATGGCAGGGTGTTCGCCGGTATTGGGATTGAGCGCATCGATCTGTGCGCGCCCCTCAACCAATGACACTTCGAGCCGTTTGGCATCCTTGCGAACCAGAAATTTCGTGCCCAGATCGATCACACGGTGCTCTGCCGCGTGGACGACAAAGGGATGGGATGCATCGTGCACGATCTGGAAATAGGCTTCACCGCGATCCAGCCATGCTTCGCGCTGACCGGGCGCGATCCGCAATTCCGATTTGGTGTTGAGGTCGATCTGCGAACCGTCGGCGAGCGTGATTGTCTTGCGCTCGCCCAGAGCGGTCGCATAGCTGCGTTGCCGCTCAACCGTTTGATACCATGCACCAATGGCAAGCATCGAGCCAATTGCCAAAGCGCCGGCGATCTTCAGCCGGTTACGGGGTTTGGCTGCCGCCGGCCGCGGCTGGCGCATGGGCGAACGCAGCGCGGCAAGGCGCTCGCTATCGCTCCACAACGCCTTCATCCGCCAATAAGCTGTGAGATGATGCGACGACTGTGCGAGCCACGCATCGAACTGGGCATTCTCGGCCGCGCTCAGTTCACCGAATTCCTGTTTTGCCAGCCAGGCAGAGGCTTCAATTTCCAGATCCTCTGCGCGGGGCGCTGCGATATGTTTTCCTGCCGCGGCCATATCTATTTCCCCATATCCAGGACATCGCGGAAATAGGGGGCTGCCAGCGCGCGCATGCCTTGCGCGAGATGTTCGGAAACCTGGCGCTCCGTGAGCCCAAGGCGGGCGGCGATTTCGGCGCGCGAAAGCCCTTCCACGCGCCGCAGCAGAATGACTTCCCGCTCATTGGAGGAGAGCCGATCCAGAGCCGATTGCAATTTGCGCAGAACATCGCGCGCGATCACGCCACGCTCCGGGCCCGGTGTGTCGACGGCGATATCCAGAGAATCGATATCGGATGCCGCATCGATCGGAACGATCTGCTCATGGCGCATCTTGTCGATGAGCAGGTTGCGGGCGGTCGCCAGCATGAAAGGCTTTGCTTTTTCGGGAATCTGTATGGCCGCCGCGTCGCAGACGCGGGCATACACATCCTGGCGGAGATCTTCGATCTCATCCTTGTTACGCCAGTTCCGATGCAGAAAATGCATCAACATCGCCTCCAGCGGCAATACTTCCCGGACAAACCAAGCCTCCACGTCAGACGCAGTCATGCGCGCGTCCGAGCCATGGGGATCGGCGTTGCCTCGATAGATCTCCGGTGTCTTGGCCATCCCCCGCCAGCTTCTGCCTTCTGAGGGTTAAGAGCTTAGGACTCAGCTATAAGACGGGCGAGGTGGGCCGCTTTACAAAAATAATCGCCCCCTGCTTTGCGGCGCAGCAAAATCGCACAATATTGTTTCACGCGCGGAGCCGGCGCGGGGGCCGCGTCACGCTGCTGCTCGGGACCCCAAGCACTATCCGGATAGTTCGGATGGCCTGGTAGGTGGGCTTCCACCGCGAACGAAAAAGGCGGCGGATCGCTCCGCCGCCCTATCGACGCCAGACCTATATCATTCGCTTTAGCCGCCCAGGCCGATGCTGAGTTTGGCGAAGGGGCCGTGGAAATTAAGATCCGAGGTCTTGCGCGCATCGATGCCGGTGTCCGCTGCGCCGAAGAAGAAATCGGCGCGGTAGCCGAGGCTGACCTTGGCGTTGGGGAATTTGACCGAGACGCCTGCGAAGCCGCCGAGATTGGGCACGGTGACGGTGCGCGAACGATCCCTGTCGGTGTTGATCTTGTATAGCACCGCATAACCCGCTTGACGCCCCGAAGAATGATAAGCGTAGGTGTTGTGATGCACCCGCGCTTTCTGGCGGCCGAAAAGCACAGCGCCATTGATGCCCCAGTCGAGCGCGAGTTCGGCGCCATCCGCGTGGCCGATAACCGGCGCGGACGCCGTCCACGACAGAGACGGTCCGATGCCGCGGAAATTGCGCTCACTGTGGCCGAACTGCGTATATTGGTTGAACGTAGGAGCTGCGAGGTATTTGCTGGGAAGGTGTAATGAGCCGAGCAAATTGGTGATGCCGACATGTGGGCGCACATGAATATCGGCCGTCGTCTTTGATGAGAATTGCGCGTAACGCACGCCGACTTCCAAAATCGACGTCCCGTCATTACCGAACATGCCAAGGCCCACATCCTTGCCCGCGGCGAAATCGAGGATGAAATGGCTTTCGTTCTCGAGCGCCTTGGTGTCTGCGAACCGCGAAATGTATAAGGCGTGCGGCCCTATCGCGGGCGGGGTATAGGTCTGGTTGTGGACGTGCTTGTTGCCGTTGGAGCGGCCGTAGCGCACGGCCGCGGTAAATACCCAGTTGGTGCCGTTTGGTTCAAACGAGATCCTGCCCTCGCCGCCGACCGCATAGCGTGGCGTGCGCTGAGCTTCGATAGGCGACACAGGCGAAAACGGTGGCGGCTGCGGATCGGCCAGCAGGTAAGGCGCAATGAAACGGCTCGTCGTGCCATCGACACGCTCCAACTGTCCGCCGAGTTCGATCCAGACGGTGGGATGATTGTCCTCGCTTGCCTGGGCGATGCCGGTGACCGGCCCGCACAAAGCAAGCGTACAGACGGTTGTCAGCAGCATCCAGCGGAAATCGCTTTTTCCGGCTTGTGTGTTTATCAGTTCGCTCATCGGTTCCCCCTTACCAATTCTTCGTGACGCGGATACCGATCAGCTTTGGATCGGTCAGAAACACGTTGGTCGTGAGCCCGCTGTCGTCGCTGTTCAGGAATGTTCCGGTGATCGCTGTCGTGTCGAACACGTTCTTGTCGTAGAGCATCACCTGCCAGCCAGACTGGCTGGTGAGGATCAGTGTGAGATTGACGTTGGTGTAGCCGCGCAGGCGATCATAGGGATTGTCGTTAAAGATGCGGGCCCAGGAATAATCCTGCCAGTAATAATCGGCACGCAGCGTTCCGGCCCAATCGGTGGTGATGGGCATGGTGTATTGCGCACCTGCGGAAACGGTGAGCGGCGGCGCATTGGGCAATTCGTTGCCGCTGAGATCCTTGCTGAAACCTGCGCCGCCATTTGGCGCTGTGGCGGGATTGAAACCGGGATAATCGGGCACAAGCGCCAATGCACCTGTTTGCTGACCGTTGGCCCCAACCTTCGGATTAGCCGTGTACGGTAATAGCGAGATCGGATCGACATAGCTTCCATAGGCTGTGCCGCAGGCGGAGACCGACGGATTTCCTTCCCCATAGTATGCCCCCGCCTTAATCAGATAGGCCACGACATAGGTCGGGAAAATGCAATTGGACGCCTGGGTCACGAACGGCTTGACCACCACCCATCCCGGCTGTCCCGCCGTGCGATCCATCAAATCAACGGATTGGGAGCCCTTCGCGAGTTCGGAGTGTTCATAACCACCTGCGAAATTGAACCGCAATCCGGGGAGCGGCTCATAGCTTGCCTCAAGCTCGGCGCCTTTCACATGAGCGTCGAAATTCAGGTTGATGGAGGTGCGGTCGACAATCTCGGAGATCTGATAATCCTGGTAATTATAGTAGAACAGGCTTCCGTTCAGTGTAAGCGCGCCATCAAGCAACGTGTTCTTGCTGCCAAGCTCGAAGGCATCGATGAATTCCGGTTTGAAGGTGAGCGGATGAATCGGGATACCCGATACGCCGGTGCCGGGGCCATAACTGTAGAAGGTGGCGCCGGGCGGATTGGCGCCACCGGCCTTATAACCATGCGCGAACGAGCCATAGACCAAGGTTTGATCGGTGAAGGAGAGTTTCGGGGTCCAGTTCACTGCCGCGCGGCCGGTGAACTCCTGCCAGCTCTGGTCGATGGTGCCGACGCTCAGATAGCCATAACCGGCAGCGAGAAGCTCGCTGGGAATCGAGGTAAAGTGCTTGCGATCATCAGACCAGCGCAGGCCGCCGGTGAGTTTCACATCCTTGGCAACATCGTAATAGACCTCGCCGAACCCAGCATAGGAATCGAAGGCGTAAGGATTCTGACTGAGAAAATAATTGTGACCTTCGTTGCTCAGGTTCGTCAGGGGATTGATGTCGATGCCGTAACAAACCGAACCAGGTTGCCCAGCCCCCCGGGTCGGATCGTTGTCCTGGTAGCCACCTGATCCACCAACGGCACCCTGCCCCCTTCGACAAACCGTGTTGTACGGATCGGTTGGATTCCATAGTGGAGCATCGGCGGGCCTGCCGCTGAAGACCGTGAATAACGTAAATGCATTTGAGAGAACATAGTAATTTTCTTCTGTCTCGTAGTGGATATAATTTCCGCCCACACTGAAATTCAACGGGCCAGAGAACTTCGAAGCAAGTCGGAATTCCTGGCTTAACTGCCAGGCATGTTCCTCGGTAAGGTCTTGAGCAACAATGCGATTGCTGCAGCCAAGTTGCGGATCGCAAAAATATCCGTCTGCCCCAATTGGACTGTTGGCGCGCGGGGATCCACCATCGGTTACCTGTTGGAAAGCGCCGGGTGACGTGTTGAAACGATTATAGTCTTCGCTGGACCACAGGAAATCGTGGTTGAATCCGGTTTGCGATGTGAACGTGAGAGAAGGAGAAATATTGTAATCTGTGTTGAGTTCAATGGTATCGTTCTTTGCTTTATAGGTCGGATCGATCTGCGTTTCGATGACGCGCAAATTTTGAGACTGCGTAGAGCTCGCGTAAGGATCAATGTGCGGATTCAGCCCCCCACTATAATAGCCAGCAATTACATAAGGTAGGGAATAGCCGTTCGGAACCTGAAACGCGTCAGCGGAATAAGGCGAGGTGGGCAGACATCCCTGGCTCAAGTACCCCTGAGTCAGAGTGAATATCAAATTGATCGCGCCAGATGAATCCTGGGCACGCGGTACCGCGACTCCATCGACGCTCGTTAACCCTGGATCATTTTTGCACAATTGTTTCGCCGAACGCATGCGATCGTCATCTTCGGAAAAATGTTCCCAGACGAGATACATCTGCAGATCTTCGATCGGCTTGAAACCGATGGTCACGCGGCCTGACCACAGGTCGCGGCCATCGATGCGGCTGTCGGTGTTCTCGTTGAAGGAATAGCCCTGGCGCTTGGTCCACTCTCCGGCGACACGGATATCGAGGCGGTCATCGACGATGGGGATGTTGATCATCCCTTCGAGACGGCGCTGGTGATAATTCCCCAGTTCGCCGCTTGCCATCGCCTCGAACTGATCTGTCGGCTTGGCGGTGGTAAGGTTCACCACGCCCGCGGTCGCGTTGCGGCCATAGAGCGTGCCTTGGGGCCCGCGCAAAATCTCCACTTGCCCCAGATCGTAGAATTCCTGCTCGAAGAAATGATTGCGGATGAAGGGTGTGTCGTTCAGTGCAATCGCCACCGCTGGATCGGTGGTCACCGAAATCGCCTGGGTGCCGATACCGCGGATGTTGATGCTGTAGCCGCTGAAATTCGTTTTGGTGAAGGTGAGGTTGGGCACCTGCTTCACGAGATCGGGGCCGCCCGCGGTCTGCGAGGACGTCAACTGCTCCTGACTGAGCGCCGTGATCGAAATCGGGATAGACTGCACATCCGCGCCACCGAGCTTCGACGAGGTGACGGTCACGGTTTCAACTGCCGCGCGGGAAGGCGCGGCTTGCGCGAGTGTCAGCGGCGTCACGGGCTCGGCCTCGCTGCTCGACATGTTGTGGACGATGGCGATGCCGCCGGCGGCGCGGCGCATGGAGAAACCGGTGCCTTTGAGCAGGCGTGTCAGCGCATCATCCGGCGAAAGATTGCCGCGCGCGCCATCGGTGTGCAGCCTCTGCATCTGGTCGGCGGGATAGATGAGATCCACGCCGGTGCTGGCGGTATATTGATTGAGCGCGGACTTCAGATCGCCGGCAGGGATATCGAAATCCTGCCCGGCGGCATGTGCCACCATCAGCAGCGACAACGCGCTTCCGCCTAGCAGCGTGCGCAGGAAGGTTTTTCTGGCCATCGGTTTCCCCCTCGAAAGTGGCAGGCGCGCCGGATTACTCGGCGTGTTGATCGGTTGAAATGAAGATCTCGTTGCGGCGCTCTCGCACTTGCAAGCCGAGTACGAGGCGCGCGACTTCGGCAAAGCGTTCGACGCCGCTGGTGGTGAAGGTGCCGCCGATCTTGCGGCCCGCGGCGTCGGCATCGGCGATCACGAGTTTCTGGCTGTTGTAACGGTTGAATTCCGCAACCGCTTCGGCAAGCGTGGTGTCACGGAAGATCAGCACGCCGCGCCGCCACGCCAACTCGTCTTTCAGCCGGCGTTCGGGGGCGCGGCTGACCGAAATGGAATCCGCCGTCGCAATCGCGACATCGCCGGGCTTGAGCAGGTTGCCGTTTGCCTTGACGGGCTCGTTGGCGAATTCGATGCGGGCAAGACCTTCGACCAGAGAAACCTTCAACCGGCCGGGATCGTTTTTGACGAGGAATTTTGTACCCAGATCGGTGATGCGATGGCCATCGGCCATGACGGTGAACGGATGGGCGGCATTGTGGGTGACTTCAAAATAAGCCTCGCCCTTGTCGAGCGTAACCGACCTGTCGGACGTGCCTGTTGCGATATGCAGCACGGTGCTGGTGTTGAGTTCGATTCGCGTGCCGTCGCTCAGCGTGACGACTTCGCGTCCGCCCAAGCCCGTGGCATAGGTCTTTTCCCTGGGGGCCGCGAAATATTGCGCGCCCACCGCCGCAAGCGAAACAGCGGCCACGAACACCGCGGCGATGCGGATGACGGTGCGCCAGTTGCGCCGGGCAGAAGCCTCACCCCGGCGCAGATGGGCCGGACGCAATGCGCCTATCCTGTCGGTGCAATTCCAGGCCGCAGAGAGCCGCCAATAAGCCGTGGTGTGCGCCCAGGATTCGGCGAGCCAGGCATCGAGTTCGGCCTGGTCTTCGGACTTCCATGTTTCATGCGCGTGCTTCTTGACCAGCCATTCGGCCGCGCGAGCCTCGATCTCTTCGGCAGTGGCGGGCGCGGGGCTGCCTTGCATTTCGCTCATGGCGCGCCCTGCAGGTCTGCGATATCGCCGTAGAGCATATCGGCCAGGGCACGCACGCCGGCGGTGAGATGGGCATCGACCGTGTTCTCGGCAATGCCCATGCGCAGCGCGATCTCACGCACCGAAAGACCCTCGATCTTTTTGAGAACCACGGCTTCACGACAGCGTGGCGGCAGGCGATCGAGGGCGGCTTGCACGCGGCGCAGCTGATCGCGCGCGATGGTGTTGCGGTCGGGGCCCGGCTGGTCGACCGCGATGTCGAGGGCTTCCAGATCGGCCACCGCTTCAATGGAAACGATCTGGTTGCGGCGGATGCGATCGGCAAGAAGATTGCGCGCGATGGCGAAAACAAATGGCTTCGCCGGGGGGTGCGGAATTTCCCTGCGCGCGGCCTCGCAGATGCGGGTATAGACCTCCTGCCGGAGGTCGGCGATCTCGCTCTTGTCGCGCCAATTGTGCCGCAAAAATCGCATCAACGCCGCCTCCAGCGGCAGCACCTCGCGGACGAACCAGATTTCCAGGTCAGGCGTGCTCATGGCCGCGCCCGAAAGGCGCGGGTTGGTATTGTCACGACTGGTTTCCGGTGTTTCGGCCATCCCCCGCCAGCGTCCTGCCCTTCGAGGGTCAGAGATCAGGTTACACCTGGGTATACGAGCGGCGCGCGGAAATACCTTAGGCGGGCGGGCGGAATTTATTTGCTGTTCGCCCCGAGCTCCCGCGTTCGCAGACGCAAAAACGGAGGCCGATTGGCCTCCGTTCCGCTAGCGGTCGTCGGTTGAGGGCGTCTAACCGCCGAGACCAATGCTGATGGTGGCAAAGGGGCCGTGGAAACCGACATTGCTGGAATGGCGCGCATCGATGCCGGTGTCCATCGCGCCGAAGAAAAAGTCGGCTCGGTAGCCGAAGCTGACCTTGGCGTTGGGATAGTTCATCGAAAGGCCGGCGAAGCCTCCGAGGTTCGGCACCACCACAGAGCGAGACCGGTCGCTTGGCGCGGGATGACGATGATAGGTCACGGGATAAACATTGGTCAGATATTTCGTGGGCAGGTGATGATGGGCTTGGGTAGAATGACCTACCATCGCTTTCTGTCGCCCGAATAGAATTGCAGCATTGACGCCCCAATCCAGATTCAACTGGGCATCTTGTGAATTTCCCGCAAGCGCGGCCGACGCATTCCACGATAATGACGGCCCTACACCCCTGAAGCTGCGCGCTGCGCTCGCTGCCATCGTGTATTGATGAAACGAAGACCGCAGCAAGGGCCGGTCACCGCCAAAATAGGTATGTAGGAACTTGTGAACTGCATTTATCTCCGGGCGGGCAGTTATGTAAGCGGTTGAACTCTGCGTAAATGACGCAAAACGAACGCCTGCGTTGATCTCAGACGAGCCCTGACGGCCGAGAAGACCGAGGCCCACATCTTTTCCCGCAGTAAAATCAAGAATGACATGCTGTTCGTGAAATTGCGTTTGCGTATCGGCAAGCCGCGATTTTGGAAAGGTCTTCGTGTAGACATGGGTGTAGTGATAGACGTAGCCGGCATAGGTGTATGAAAACGAAGCGTCGAACGGAATTCCCGGCGCTGGAGATTGCTTATGTGTGTGGCGCCTGGCGTTTGAGCGCCCATAGCGGATGGCGGCCGCGAACGTCCAATCCGAGCCTTCGGGTTGGAAGCTGAGCTTGCCCTCCGCGCCCACCGCAAATCTTGCGGACTTCTGGCTGCCGGTGAAGGATATTCCCCGATAAACATCGGGCTGCGGATCTAGCGACATGAAGGGCGCGGTGAAGGGACTGCTCATCCCCTGCGTTGCTTCCGCCTGCCCGCCCAGTTCGATCCAGACGGTGGGGCGATCGGCATCGTCCGCCACCGCAAGACCGGTCGAGACGATATAAGCCGTCAGCGCAATCGCTGAAGATGTCGCCAATAGTTGCTTTCGGATCGCTTCGCTCTTGTTTCGCGCATCGATAAGCTCGCTCATTGTGAAATTCCCCCCAAAATAACAGCGACGACGATATGTGTTCCGGCTTTTGTCATGGCGCTCACCAGTTCTTTGTGACGCGTACGCCAAAGAGGCGCGGGTCCGTCAGGAATATGTTTGTCGTGAGCCCGGAGTCGTCGCTGTTGAGGAAGGTGCCGGTGATGGCTGTCGTATCAAACACATTCTTAAGATAACCCATCACCTGCCAGCCGCTCTGGCTGGTGAGCACAAGCGCAAGATTGACGTTGGTGTAACCATGGATGCGGTCATAGGGATCGTCGTTGAACACACGCGCCCATTGCGCGGCCTGCCAATAAAAGTCGCCGTGCAAAGTCGCCGCCCACTCTTCGGTTATCGGCATCGAATATTCCGCCGAGAACGAGGTGGTGAATTTCGGTGCGTTGGGAAGTTCGTTGCCGCTCAGATCCTTCGCGAAGCCGGCGCCATTGCTACCCGGAAGACCCAGGCCATTGTTGACGTTGGCCGGAGCATTCGGGTCTACGCTGAGCGGATCGAAGCCGGGATAGCCAGGCGGCGCGATACCGCCCCCCTGGCCGCAATTGCACCCCACCGGAGGATGCGTCCCATTGCCCGTTTCGACATCGTAATCAAGAAATGTAACCGGATCGAGATGCGAATTATAAGCAACGCCGCAGGCGGAAACGGCAGAAGCTCCCTCTCCACCGGAACGCGGCGCCAGAACCGCAACGACATATTCTGGAAGTATGCAGTTCGACGATTCCGTGACGAACGGCTTCATCACCACCCAGCCGGGGCGGCCGGCCGTGCGATCAATCAGGTCGACCGAGCTTGAGCCATTGGCAAGTCTTGTATGCTCGTAGCCACCGGCAAATTTGAAACGCAGGCCCGGTAGCGGTTCATAGCTTGCTTCCAGCTCCGCACCATTGACGGTTGCATCGAAGTTGAGATTGATCGAAGTGCGGTCGACGATCTCGGATATCTGATAGCCCTTGTAATCGTAAAAGAAGATGTCGCCGTTCAGCGTGATTGCGCCATCGAGCAGAGTATTCTTGCTGCCAAGCTCGAAAGCGTTGACATATTCCGGCGCGAACGTGAGCGGATGGATCGGCACGCCATAACCGCCCGCCGTGCCGTTATAATCGGTGAGCACAGGGCCGGGGGGATTGGCACCGCCCGCCTTGTAACCGCGCGCGTAGGAACCATAGATGAGGGTCTGATCGGTGAAATCGAGTTGCGGCGTCCAGTTGACCGCGGCCCGGCCGGTGAACTTGCTCCATTGCTGATTCACCGTTCCGATATCGGCATAGCCATAACCCACCGCCAGAAGTTCGCTTGGAATGAGGGTGAAATGCTTGCGATCATCTGTCCAACGCAAGCCGCCCGTCAGCTTCAGGTCTTTGAAGATGTTGTAATAGACCTCGCCGAACCCTGCATAGGAATTGAGCGCGTAAGGATTCTTGCTGAGAAAATAATTGTGACCGAGATCGTTCAAGTTTTGCAATGAGTTGGGGTCCATGTAGTGACAGACCTCCGTTGGTAGGCCCGCGCCCGCCCGTGGATCATTATATTGCCGACCGCTATTGCCGAACTGGTTTTGGATCAACAGGCAATCCAAATTGTCTGTGACGCCGGGCACATAGGGCACTGTGCGAATTGTGGCGCCATATGCCGAAAGGAGACTCAGCGTGTTTGCAAAAACATAGTAATTTTCGACAGTCTCATAGTGCATGTAGTTGCCCCCCAAACTGAAGTTCAGTGGGCCCGCAAAATTCGAGGACAAGCGAAATTCCTGGCTCAACTGCCACGCATGCTCTGACGACAGATCCTGCGCGACCAATCGATCGCTACACCCGAGCTGGGGGTCGCAAAAATAGCCGGCGGGGCTTACAAGCGAATTGGCTTTCACCCCGTTATTGTCGGGTATCTGGGTGAAGATTCCGGGAGATGTATTGAAACGATTGTAATCTTCGGTCGACCAGAGAAAATCCTGATTGTATCCGGTCTGTGACGTGAGCGTCAGCGCGGGTGAGAGGTTGTAATCCAGGTTCAATTCGGCCGTGTCGCTCTTGGCTTTGTAGATGGGATCTATTTGAGTCTCGATAACGCGAAGATCGCGCGATTGTGTCGTACTGGCGTAAGGGTCGACTTGGACGTTCATTGCACCGGTGATGTACCCAGCCACCACATAGGGCAACGCATACCCATTGGGCACTTCGAACGATTCCGGCGAATACAGCGAAGCAGGCAGGCAGCCCTGGCTGACGGAGGCTTGTGTGACTGTGAACGCAAGTCCGATGGCACTAAGAATACTGGTGGGGGACGGGAGCGGTACGCCATTCACACTCTGCCGGCCCGGATCGGTCTTGCAGAGTTGTTTGGCTGTACGCATCCGGTCGTCGTCTTCGGAGAAGTGCTCCCAGACGAGATTGGCCTTGAGATTTTCCAGCGGTTTCCATGCCACCGACAGGCGGCCCGACCACAGGTCGCGGCCATCGACCTGATTGCCGGTTAGCGCGTTGAGCGTGTAACCGTTGCGCTTTGTCCATTCGCCCGCGAGGCGGATATCGAGGCGATCATCGACAATCGGAATGTTGAGCATGCCTTCGAATCTGCGATTGTGATAATTGCCTATATCGGCCGAGGCCTGCGCCTCAAACTGATCGGTCGGCTTGGCAGTGACCAGATTGACCACGCCCGCTGTAGCGTTGCGGCCGTAGAGCGTACCTTGCGGCCCGCGCAGGACTTCAGCCTGACTGAGATCGAAGAATTCCTGCTCGAAGAAATGGTTGCGGATGAACGGTATGTCGTTCAGTGCGACCGCGACCGCAGGATCGGTCGTCACCGAAATCGCCTGGGTGCCGATACCGCGGATCTGGATGTTGTAGCCGCTAAAATTCGTTTTCGAGAAGGTTAGGTTCGGCACCTGTTTCACGAGATCAGGGCCGCCCGCCGTTTGCGTGGCTGTGAGCTGTTCCTGGCTAAGGGCTGTAATCGCAATCGGGATGCTTTGCACATCGGCGCCGCCAAGCTTGGACGACGTGACCGTGACGGTTTCGACCGCGGCGCGGGGGGCCGGGGCGGTTTGCGCCATCCGAATATCGGAAACATCTTCAACGGCGTTGAGTCTGGCCCTGTCGATACCGATCGCGCCGGAAGGATCGCGCCGCATGATGAAGCCGGAGCCGCTGAGAATTCGCGACAATGCCTGATCGGCCGGCAAATCGGCATTTACACCCTGTGTTCGGGCACCGCGAAGGGCGCTGCTCACATAAATCAGGGAGCTTCCGGTTTGCGCCGCATAGGAATCGAGTGCGACCTTCAGGTCACCCGCTGGTATCGAGAATTGCTCGGCGCCAGCCTGCGTGCATACCAGAGCCACGGCGATGACCGTAGTCAGTTTAAGATAAGATTTCAAAGATTCCCCCTGCTTCAATCAATGCGAGATCACAATCTCGTCGCCCCGTTTTTCGACACGCAGACCCATCAGCTGCTGAGCCACCCGCGCAAAGCCTTCCACATTGGCGGCGGCAAATGTGCCGCCAATTTCGACTTTCGCCGTTTTCGGATCGCTGATGACTATCTTCGTCCGATTGTAGCGATTGAACTGCGTTGCAACCTCTGAAAGCGGCGTATCGCCGAAGATCAACACGCCACGGCGCCAGCTTGTTTCGCGCGCCGTCTCGCTGCCGGTTTTTTTGGCGAGCGATATACCTTCTGCCGATGCAAGCATGTCGTCGCCCGCGCGCAGGACGACCGATCCGTGCGCCCCGGCCGCGCCCGCCCCATCGAAGCGCGCGATGCCCTGCAACATGATGACCCGAACCCGCCCCTCGTCGCGGCGAACGACGAATTTCGTTCCGATATCCGTTACCCTTCCCGCGCCGGCCGAGACGACGAACGGATGCTTCTTGTCATGCACGACGTCGAAGAATGCTTCGCCTCGCTCCAGCCGGATGTGCCTGCGGTCGAGATCGTCGGATATCCGCACAACGGTATCGGTGTTGAGTTCGACACGCGAACCATCACGCAGGGTTAGCGTTTCGCGCTCCCCAACCCTGGTCGCGTATGTGCTGAATTTGGGCAGCGCGGAATAGTACGCCAGGCCCGCACCTACGAACGCGATCAAGCCCAAGCCAGCCGCAATCATTCCCGCACCGCGCAGAGAAACGCGTCTGCCCCAGCCGCGTTGGCCCGGGCGCAGCGCGGCCAACCTCTCGGCGCGCTTCCAGCCGGCATCGAGTCTCAAATAAGCGATGCGATGGGCAGGCGAAGCCGCGATCCAGGCTTCGAGTTGCGCTCGATCTTCCTGCGACCACGCGGTGCAATCGCGCCGCTCGATGAATTGGGCTGCCTGCTGCTCAATGGCGTTTAACGGAAACTCGTCTTGTTCGAATCGCGTTCCGCTCATGGTTCCCTCCTCAGATCGGGAGGATCGCCATAGAATTTCGAGACCAGAGCACAGATGCCGTCAGCGAGATATTTGGCAGCCGAAGATTCCGTGATCCCCATGCGCTCGGCGATTTGCTTGCGCGAGAGGCCTTCGACCCGTTGCAGCATCACGGCCGTGCGCCAGCGCGACGGCAGCTTGTCCAGTGCGGCCTGCAACAGCCTTAATTCGTCCCGCGCCTGGACGATCCTGTCCGGTCCCGGCGCCTCGCTCGCCGCCCCGAGCGCATCGAGATCGGAAACAACCTCGATCGGCACAATCTGCGCATGTCGCACGCGGTTTATAAGAAGGTTGCGGGCGGTCGCAAAAAGGAACGGCTTTGCGCGCTCAGGAAGCGCCTCTTTGGCGGCTTCATAGACACGAACGTAGACTTCCTGCCGGATATCCGAAATTTCGCTTCGATTGCGCCAATTGTGCTGCAGATACTGCATCAGCGAAGCCTCGAGCGGCAGGATTTCGCGGACGAACCAGGCGTCAACCTCGATTTCAAGCGTGTTCACGCCGGAAAGGGCCCGGTTAGCAGTATCGCTTGTGGTGTCGGGCAGATTCCCCATTCCCCACCGTCCGAAGCACCCTTGCCGATACGGTGCTCACCTATTCTGACAATCCAGAACGTTGAATGAAGACGGTCCGAATGAAGAATTTTTCGCAGGGCTGCCGCAAGATTATTTCAGAAGCACGTGCCCCGCGGCCTCAGCTTTGCAGCACCCCGTGCAAGCGCATCCCGAAGCTCGCACAAGCTTTCTCATAAACCCGGATATTGTTTTTCCCGATGGCCGCGACCCTAAGTCGGGATATTCCAAATCGCCACGCGTCAGCCTCCAGTTCTCCGAAAACGCGAAGCACATCGTCGGCCGGAAGCCATGATTTAAATTGCCTCTTGGCGGACCGGCCTGCCGCGGCCTCCAAATTTGTCCCGTTCGGGCCCCATCTCCGAGGCAAGGGGTTGGAATATCAGCGTGTTTCACTGTTAATGGGCCGGGTGCTTGATCTCCCGCCGTTTCACAGGCAGGAGAACGGCCGAAAGCCATTTGGGCCTTCCTCTTTGCCGATGTCGGCACCCTCTGTTCCCACAGGGCGATAGTTCACAATCCCCTTTTGCGGGCGACGGAATCCCAACATGACTACAGACGGCACAGGCCAGGGCGATCCCGGTCAGATTCCTACCGACACCAAAGTAACGGAGCTCTCGGCTCACAAATCCTCCCAAAGCGCCCAAGGCCATCCGCGGCAGAGCCAGATCATGCTGGCCTTGGGCGCGCTTGGGGTGGTCTTCGGGGATATCGGCACGAGCCCTCTTTATGCTCTGCGCGCATCCGTCGTCTCAACCCAGGGCCATGTTGCTGCCGAGGTCGCGGTCATGGGCGCCCTATCGTTGATTTTTTGGGCGCTGATTATCGTCGTCACCGTAAAGTACGTGGCCCTGATAATGCGTGCGGACAATAACGGCGAGGGTGGCGTTCTTGCGCTCGCTGCACTTGCGCACCGTTCGGGAAATCTCGGCCGGCGTTCAAAAGCGGCAATAGGAATCGCCGCAGTAATCGGGCTGGCGCTGTTCATCGGCGACGGCATGATCACGCCCGCAATTTCCGTTCTCAGCGCATTGGAGGGGTTGAGCGTCGAAAGCCGTGCGTTTGCCCCTCTGGTACTACCCATATCGTTGGCCGTTCTGATTGGCCTGTTCCTCATGCAAAGCAACGGCACCACGCGTATCGGCCGGCTCTTTGGGCCGATCATGGTGCTGTGGTTTATCTGCATCGGCGTTCTTGGGTTCGTCGCGATTCTGCATTTTCCGCACATCCTCACCGCGATCGATCCACGCTATGCGATCACCTTGTTTATCGACGAACCCTGGAGCGCATTTGTAGCTCTGGGATCGGTGGTGCTGGCCGTCACAGGCTGCGAAGCACTTTATGCCGACATGGGCCATTTCGGCCGCCGGCCGATCCAGTATGCGTGGCTTATCGTTGTCCTGCCGCCGCTCGTTTTGAATTACTTCGGGCAAGGGGCGGCAATTCTTGCCAATCCGGCCGCCGCCTCCTTTGCATTTTACGCATTGGCGCCCCACTGGGCGCACTATCCGCTGGTGGCATTGGCGACAATCGCCACCATTATCGCCTCGCAAGCGGTAATTTCCGGAGTGTTCTCCATTACGCAGCAGGCCGTTCAGCTCGGGCAATTGCCGCGCATGGAAATCCGCCACACATCGGCAACGGAATCCGGGCAAATTTACGTGCCCAAAATGAATACCTATCTGTGCGTCGGCGTCGTCCTGATCGTTCTGATTTTCAAAAGCTCGGACGCTCTTGCGGCGGCCTATGGCATCGCCGTCACCGGTGTCATGGTGATTTCCACCATCCTGGCCGGCGTCGTAGCCGCACGACAGTGGGGTTGGGGGAAGTATGCCATCCTGATATTTGGCGCGTTGGGCTTGGTCGATCTTGCGTTTCTCTCTTCAAACACCTTGAAAATCGTCCAGGGAGGCTGGTTCCCCCTGCTCGTGGCCATTGCTGTCTTTGTCATTATGGAGACCTGGCGCCGGGGCCGGCGGATTCATCTCGAGCGGATTCGCAACGAATCCATGCCCATCGAACTTCTGATCGAACGCGCGGACAAGCATCCGATGCGCGTGGCCGGTATCGCTGTCTTTATGACTGCGCGCAACGACCGGGTTCCGGGGTCCCTGCTGCACAATCTCAAGCACAACAAGGTGCTACACGAACGCATCGTTCTATTGCATGTGGAGGTGGAAAATACCCCCTTCGTCTCCGCATCCAGGCGGGTGGAAGTGACCAAACTCGGCAAAGGCTTCTTTGGCGTGCAGGTCCGGTATGGCTTCTTCGAAACCCCGGATGTGCCCGCGGCCTTGCAGGCAGCCAGGCCTTTCGGTTTGGTCGTCGATATCGAAACCGCGACGTTCTTTATCGGCCATGAGACGCTCGTGCCCGCCGGTCACCCTGAAATGGGCCGCTGGCGAACCTGGCTGTATATCTGGCTCGCCCAGAATGCATTATCGCCCGCCAAATTCTACCATTTGCCAACCAATCGCGTTATCGAACTGGGCACGCAAATAAGCATTTGAACCGCGCGTTGCTGCCAAACACTTTATTGAAGCAGAAGCAGTCGGTACCCGATACCGGGCTCCGTTATCAGCAAATTGTGAGCGCCCTGCGGTTCGATCTTCTGACGCAACTGGCGCATCAACACGCGCAAATACTGCACATATTCCACATGGGCCGGCCCCCAGATCTCCGTAAGCAGCTGCTGATGTGTAACCACCTTGCCGGCGTGGCTCACGAGGTATCGCAGCAAATTGTATTCCTTTGGAGACAGATGAACTTCCTTGTCGCCGAGTTGAACCCGGCGGTTGACGAGGTCGACCGTCAGGCTCCCGCTTCGGAAGACTGGTGCTTCCCCAATCGTTTGCAGGCCGTGCCGCAACGCTGCCTTGAGTCGCGCAAGCAGCTCCGCCATGTCGAAAGGCTTTGTGACGTAATCATCGGCCCCCAATTCCAGCGCCTTCACCTTGCCCTCAACGTCACTGCGCGCCGATAGGACGACGATGGGTGTCAATGTGTTGCCGCGTATCGCCTGAATCACCGCAAATCCGTCCTGATCGGGCAGGCCCAGATCGAGGATGACAGCATCCGGCTTTTCTTTCGTGAAGACCTTTAAAGCTTCCGCGCCCGTACCCGCCTCCACACATTCATAGCCATGTGCCGGTAACCCGGCGCGGAGAAAGCGCCGAATTTGGGGCTCATCGTCCACGATGAGAATCTTTGGCAGCTTAGCTATCATGGGAAGCCACATCATGCGGAGCGCGGGGCAATGAGATTGTCAACGCGGCACCACTTCGGTCCATCCGATTTGCTGCATCGAGTGTCCCGCCAAACGCCTCTACAAAACCTCTTGCAACAGCAAGGCCGAGCCCGGTTCCGGCCACGCGCCGATCCGAAGCCTTGGCGCGATAGAACTTGTCAAAGATAAGCGCAAGCTCGTCTGGCGAAATTCCCGGCCCTTCATCCTCGATAACAAGCAAAACCCTGCTTCCCGCAGATCGCGCGTGAATGCGAATGCTGGATCCCACGGGCGCGTATTTCGCGGCATTGTCCAACAGATTCACAATCGCCTGTTCCAGGAGCAATGGATCGACATACACAAGCGGGAGGTCATCGGGCGCGTCGAAAACAATGTGATGCCCGGAAAGGCGGCGAGCCAGGCGTTTGCTCGCAGCATCCACAAGGTCCACAGCGTCCAGAACTTCCAGCTTGACACCAAGCGCGCCCGCTTCAAGTCGCGACATATCGAGAAGATTTCCGACGAACCGATCAAGACGCTCGGCTTCTTCCCTGATCATTTCCAGCAGGTCTTCGGATTGCTTGAGATCATAGAGATGTCGGCTGGAAAGCAAGGTCGTCGCCGCGCCCAAAATCGACGCCAGTGGGGTTCGCAAATCGTGGGAAAGAGAGGTGAGCATGGCAACCCGCAACTTGTCCGCCTCGGCCCGCACCTGCGCCTCATCCACGCGTTCCACGAGTTCGGCGCGCTCGATCGCGATGGCGGTTTGATCGATCAGCGCGTCGAGAAGGCGTCGTTCCTCCGGCGTGAACAACGCCTTGTCGTCATGGCGCTGAAGCCCCGTCACGCCGACAAGCCCCTGCCCTGTCCGCATGGGAAGAAACAAGCGTTTGGCGCCGGGAAGCGTTTGAGAATTTCGCCCCGCGGGCTGACCATGATCCCAAGACCATGCGGCGGCCGCCAGATCCTGCGCATCAAGTTCATCTTCGGGCGGATATCCGGCGCGAACGGCAGGTCTGCCTGTCGTCGGATCGTTGAGCAGGATCACCACATTGGCCTTGAGCATTGACGACATCTGAAAGGCAGCCGCCCAAAGGATATCGTCAAGCCGCGCAATACTCGTCAACTTTCCGGTGAAGCGGTAAAGCTCTCCCATCGCGGAAGCGCGCGCCGATGCGAGATCGGCCTGGGCGCGCACGCGCGCGGCCAGATTGCCCGCGATGATCGCGACGAAAAGCAGAACTGCAAAAGAGAGCCAGTTGTTGGGATCGGAAATCGTGAACGTGTAAAGCGGCGGCAGGAAGAAGAAATTATATGCCATTATGCTGAGGAACGTGGTGAACAAGGCCGGCCAACGGCCAAACGTGACCGCGCTCACCAGCACCGGCACAAGGAACACCATCCCCAGACTGCCGAGCGAATTTGCCGATACGGCATTGAGGAGATAGGCGACCCCGATTGTTGCCGCAGCCGCAAGCGCGCTCCACCCATAGCCCGGCAGAACGTTGGGATTGGCGACAGCGGTCTTCACGCTCTTTGCGGGGATCAACTCGCCCTTTGAAGAAACGGCCGTCACGCTGATTGCGCCCGCATTGCGGATGAGATCTCGCACCACCGAGCCGTGCAGGAGTTCGAACCACCAGCGGCGTTCCGCCTTGCCGATGACAATCTGCGTGATGTTGTTCTTGCGCGCGTAGGCAAGGATGGCTTCAGGAATGTCCCGGCCGGGCAACGTAACCGTCTCCGCGCCCAGGCGCTGCGCCAGGCGCAACGTATCTGCTATGCGATCGCGCTCGACTTCGTCGAGGGTGGAGTGACGTTGGCTTTCGACATAGGCGGCGGTCCATGTGGCTTTCAACGCATCTGCCAATCGCCGCGCGTGGCGAACCAGTTCGGCGGATGAGGGATGTTCGTTGATGCAGACGAGTATCCGCTCGCCCGCGGGCCATGGGCCGCCGATCGCATGGGCCTGCATGTAATCGACCATGTCGCGATCAACATGCTGGGCGACTTTTCGAAGAGCGAGTTCGCGCAGCGCGGTGAGGTTGCCCGGCGAAAAGAAGTGGCGCAACGCCCGTTCGGCCTGCGTCTTCACATACACCTTGCCTTCGCGAAGGCGCTTGAGCAAATCGTCGGGGGTGAGGTCGATCAGCTCGATTTCATCGGCGATGTCGAACATCGCATCCGGCACCGTCTCGCGAACGCGGATGCGGGTGATCTGCGCAATGACGTCGTTCAGGCTCTCGATGTGCTGGATGTTGACCGTGGTGAAAACATCGATACCGGCAGCCAACAGCTCCTCGACATCCATGTAACGTTTGGAATGGCGGCTTCCCTCCACATTGGTGTGCGCGAGCTCATCGATGAGAACCAGGCTCGGGTGGCGCTGGAGAATCGCATCGATATCCATTTCGGCAACCACGCGGCCCTTATAGAGCCCGCGCTTTTTGGGGATGGTTTCAAATCCCCTCGTCAGCAATTCGGTATCGCGACGGCCATGGGTTTCGACCACGCCGATAACCGCATCTATCCCGTCGATGCGACGCTGGTTGCCCTGCGTGAGCATTTCATAGGTTTTGCCCACGCCGGGTGCCGAGCCCAAAAAAATCTTGAGCTTGCCGCGCCCTTCTCTGCGTGCCTGTTCGAGAAGGGCTTCGGGCGACGGGCGAGCATCTGTGATTCGCGCAACCATGCCCGCAGAATAGCTCAGCCGCCGCCGCCATGCATGGCATCCAGCGCGAGATTGAGCTTCAGAACATTCACATGCGGTTCACCGAGAATTCCGAACACTCTTCCTTCGGTTTGCTGTCCAACCAGCCTGCGCAGCACCGCCTCATCCAAGCCGCGCGCCCTGGCAACACGGGGCACCTGAAAAAGCGCCGCGGCAGGCGTGATATCCGGATCCAGGCTGCTGGCGGAGCTTGTTACCAGATCGACCGGAACAGGCGCCGAAGGATTTTCCGCATGAAGTGCCGCGGCATCTTTCTTGACGCGCGCGATCAGCGGCTTGGCGGTTGGGCCAAAGTTGGATGCGGCGGTGTTGCCGGCATCATAGGGCGCAGAGGTGGTGGACGGGCGGCCATGAAAATATTTGGCCGCTGTGAAATTCTGGCCGATGAGTTCGGAGCCGATGATTTTTCCATCGTGTTCGATCAGGCTGCCATTGGCTTGATGGGGAAACAGCAATTGGGCGATGCCTGTCATGCCGAGCGGATAGATGAGCCCGGTGAGGATCGTGAACAGCACGATCAGCATGATGGCGGGGCGGACATGTTTCAACATGGTGCGATCCTCAGGCAAGGCCGATGGCGGTGACGGCCAAATCGATCAGTTTGATGCCGACAAACGGCACGATGATCCCGCCGACGCCATAAACCAGCAAATTTCGACGCAGCATGCTCGCCGCGCCTACGGGACGATAGGCAACGCCGCGCAAAGCCAAAGGAATGAGGGCGATGATGATCAGCGCGTTGAAAACGATGGCAGACAGGATCGCGCTCTGCGGTGTGTGCAGATGCATGATATTCAGCGCCTGCAATTGCGGATAGAAGGCCAGGAACATTGCAGGGATAATGGCGAAGTATTTCGCCACGTCGTTGGCAATGGAAAAGGTGGTGAGCGCCCCGCGTGTGATCAGAAGCTGTTTGCCGATCTCCACGATCTCAATCAGCTTCGTGGGATCGCTATCGAGGTCGACCATGTTGCCGGCTTCGCGGGCGGCCATTGTGCCGGTGTTCATCGCCACGCCGACATCGGCCTGGGCGAGCGCCGGCGCATCATTGGTTCCATCGCCGCACATGGCGACAAGCTTGCCCTGGGCCTGTTCATCGCGGATAAGCTTGAGCTTGGCTTCGGGCGTGGCCTGCGCCAGGAAATCGTCTACGCCGGATTCCGCGGCAATTGCGGCAGCTGTCAACGCATTGTCGCCTGTGATCATCACCGTGCGGATACCCATTTTCCGCAATTCGGCAAAACGTTCGCGGATTCCGCCTTTGACGATATCCTTGAGATGGATGATCCCCAGCAGCCTTCCATCCTTGGCAACAGCGAGCGGTGTGCCGCCCGATTTGGCGACCTGCTCTGCCATTGCGATGAACATGGCCGCGCTATCTTTTCCCAGCGCCTGCAACGCGGCGGCAGCTTCATCTTCCGACTTTACATTTGTGGGGCCCTTGACGCCGCGCACATAGCTCAGCACCGCATCCACCGCGCCCTTGCGTATGGAAAAACCGTCATAATCGATGCCGCTGATCCGGGTGTGCGCGGAAAAAGGAATGAATTTGGCATGGAGAGGCGCCATCTCGCGGCCGCGAATGCCATATTTTTCTTTTGCCAGAACGACAATGGAACGGCCCTCGGGCGTTTCGTCGGAAAGCGAAGCCATCTGCGCGGCATTCGCAAGTTCCTGCGGATCGACGCCCGGCAGGCTCAGAAATTCCGTCGCCTGGCGATTGCCCAGAGTGATGGTGCCGGTCTTGTCCAGCAGCAGCGTGTCGACATCGCCCGCTGCTTCAACCGCTCTGCCCGACATGGCCAGAACGTTGAACCGCACCAACCGGTCCATACCGGCGATACCGATGGCAGAGAGGAGCGCCCCGATGGTCGTTGGAATCAGCGTAACAAAAAGCGCGACCAAAACCAGCACTGACATGTGGCCGCCGGCATAGGTCGCAAAGCTTGGAATGGTGGCAACCGCAAACACGAAGATGATGGTGAGTCCCGCAAGGAGAATGTTGAGCGCGATCTCGTTGGGCGTTTTCTGACGTTCGGCGCCTTCGACCAATGCGATCATGCGATCGAGGAAAGTGTGGCCGTAGGCTGCAGTGATCTTCACCTTGATCCAATCCGATATCACGGTCGTGCCGCCCGTTACCGCCGAACGATCGCCGCCGCTCTCGCGGATGACGGGGGCGGATTCTCCGGTGATGGCGGATTCGTTGACCGAGGCAACGCCTTCAACAACATCGCCGTCGCTGGGCACCAGATCGCCCGCCTCGACCAACACGACATCGCCGGGTTTCAACGTGTCGGCGGCAATGAGTTGAGCGTTCGCTGCGCCGGGGACCAGCAGCTTGGCCATGGCATCGGTTTTGGTTTGCCGCAACGATGCGGCTTGCGCTTTGCCGCGCCCTTCCGCAACGGCTTCCGCGAAGTTCGCGAACAACACCGTGAACCAAAGCCAGAGATTGATCTGAAACGCAAAGGCCAGGTTCGGCGCGCCGATCGCGAGATCGCGCAGGAAAAGAACGGTGGTAAGCGTGGCGACAACTTCAACCACGAACATGACCGGATTTCGGATCATCATCCGCGGATCGAGCTTGCGGAAAGCGCCGCCGATAGCCGGAACGAGAATTTTCGGATCGGTAATCGTCGCAATTGTGCTGCGGCTGCGGTTTTTGGAGAGTTCCATCAGAGGTGCCTCTTTCGGCGCTTAGTAAAGTGTGCCGGCGTACATCGCCAGATGTTCGACGATCGGCCCCAGTGCGAGCGCGGGGAAGAATGTGAGACCGCCGATGATGACGATCACCCCAATCAACAAGCCCACGAAGAGACCGCCATCGGTCGGAAATGTTCCGGCGGATGGAGGAACGATCTTTTTGGCGGCAAGCGAACCTGCGATAGCCATCATCGGCACGATCATCAGGAAGCGGCCGATGAACATCGCAAGGCCCAGCGTCGTGTTGTAGAACATCGTGTTGGCAGTCAGGCCTGCAAAGGCGCTGCCATTGTTTGCGGTGGTGGAGACGTAGGCATAAAGAATTTCGCTGAAGCCGTGCGGGCCCGCGTTTTCCGGCCCCGCGAGGCCGGCAGGAAGCACGGTTGCGAGTGCCGTGAAGCCAAGCATCGAAAGCGGCAGAACGAGGATGCCGAGCATCGCCATCTTCACCTCTTTGGATTCCAGCTTCTTGCCCAGATATTCCGGCGTGCGCCCGACCATCAAGCCAGCCACGAATACCGCAACGATGGCGAACAGGAGCATTCCGTAGAGGCCGGATCCCACGCCGCCGAAAATGATTTCACCGAGCATCATATTGACGAGCGGAACCATGCCGCCGAGCGGCATCAAGCTGTCATGCATCGCGTTGACGGCGCCGCAGGACGCATCGGTGGTGACGGTTGCAAACAACGCAGAATTGGCGATGCCGAAGCGGACATCCTTGCCCTCCATATTGCCGCCGGCTTGAAGGGCAGTTGAAGCCTGATCGATATGAAGAGCCGCGAATGCCGGATTGCCGGCAGCTTCCGCCCAATAGGCCGTGGTCACGCCCACCAGGAACAACAGACCCATGACGGCGAAAATCGCCCAGCCCTGCCGCTGATTGCCGACCATTCGACCGAACACATTCGTTAAACCCGCGCCGATAGAGAAGATCAGGATAATCTCAACGAAATTGGTGATCGCGTTCGGGTTTTCATAAGGATGTGCCGAATTCGTGTTGAAGAAGCCGCCACCATTGGTGCCAAACATCTTGATGACTTCTTGCGAGGCGACCGGGCCTTGCGCGATGACCTGTTTGGCGCCTTCCAACGTGGTCGCGTGGACATATCCACCGAGATTTTCGGGCATGCCCTGCCAGACGAAAAACAACCCCACAACGATGGAAATGGGCAGCAGGACATAAAGCGTGCCGCGCGTGAGATCGACCCAGAAATTGCCTACGCCCTTGGCCGAGCGCCGCGCGAAACCGCGGACAAGTGCAATCGCAAGAGCGATGCCGGTGGCTGCGGAAACGAAATTGTGCACCGTCAACCCGGCCATTTGCACGAGATAACTCACGGTGGTTTCGGGCACATAAGATTGCCAGTTGGTGTTGGTGACGAAGCTGACCGAAGTGTTGAAGGCCAGATGTTCGCCAACCGCCGGCAGCTGCTGCGGATTGAAGGGAAGGACCGCCTGCAACCGTTGCAGGCCATAAAGAACGAGAAACCCCGCCATGCTGAAAGCCAGCATTGCGATGGTGTAAACCAGCCAATGCTGGTCTTCTTTCTCATCGACGCCGCCGACGGCATAGAACACACGCTCAATCGGGCGCAGCAGCGGCGAAAGGAATGTGCGCTCGCCATTGAAGACACGCGTCATGTAACCGCCGAGCGGCTTGGCAAGCGCGATGATGATTACGCCAAAGAGCGCAATCTGAATCCAACCACTGATCGTCATTTGATGCGTTCCCTCAGAACCGCTCGGGGCGGACCAGTGCGTAAACGAGATAGGCAAGGAGCCCGACGGTGACGAGCGCGCCCAGAACATAATCGATAATCATCGCGCGCTCCTCACAACCGGTCGCAGACGACGGCGTAACCCATCGCAGCGGCAAGAAACGCGAGACCTATGGTTATAAAAAGAAGATCGAGCATGGAAACCTCATTTGCCCCGGAGGAACTCGCGACGGGTAATTAGCACTCGAACTGCATAAAAGATCGAGATGGAAAGCAGCCTGCAGGTATAAGAATTTCATAAAAGCCGCCACCGACGATATGTGGAGCGAATACGCATACAGCACTGTTTCTGTGAGGTTTTTGGGTCGGATTGGCAATGCAATCGTCGCAATCGTCTCCTGTGCTGGCGGCACAACGCAGTGCGGTCGCGCGAGAGACGCTACACGATCAAGCCCACGGATGCGATCAGTGAATTACCGGCGCCTGGACGATTGAAGATATGGCGACGACCAGGGCTCCAGCCGCGGCCAGCACACACGACATTTCAAACAGCACGCGGGAAATAGAGTTTCGCGTGTTGACTTCTCGCGGGGGCTCCGACGAAATATGGCTAGAAACTTCCGGCCAAAAGCCTGTCTCGAAATCCGGCGTGGGAACAACAACCAGGTTGCGCTGCTCCGAGGCCCTATCGTCTGCAGAGCGCTTGAAAGTGAGAACTTGCGCCATTCGATGCCACCAATCGATACCCGCAAAAGGGTCGTCGACCGATTGATATTTCGAGAGGGCATAAAAATTCCATATGGAAAGCAATTCGAAATCATGACGAACGACAAGCCCGATGATGAATGGCCCAGCCTGCCCTATAGCGAATGGGCAGGTACTTGTGAGGCGCTTCATCTTTGGACCCAGATCGTCGGCAAAGTGCGGCTGGCACAGACGCCCTGGCTCAATCATTCCTGGCAGGCACCGCTTTATGTGACCTCGCGGGGGCTCGCCACCGGGCCCGTGCCCCATGGGCGGCGCTATTTCGACATGGAATTCGATTTCGTCGAGCATGTTCTTCGGCTTCGCAGCGATGCGAATGCGATCGCGTTGCCGCTCCGGCCGATGGCGGTTGCCGAATTTTATGCGCAGGTCATGGGCGGGCTCGACGCGCTAAAAACACCCGTTTCCATTTTCGCCGCGCCGAACGAGATGGCGGATTCTGTGCCCTTTGCGCGGGACACAGGCTTGCGGCCCTATGATCGCGAACACGCATATCGGTTCTGGCGGGTGCTTCTGCAGGCCGACCGCATCCTGAAAGCGTTTCGTACCGCCTTCCTCGGCAAGGCGAGCCCGGTTCACTTCTTCTGGGGCAGTTTCGATCTTGCGGTAACGCGCTTCTCGGGCCGCAGGGCACCGCGGCATCCGGGCGGCGTTCCGCATCTGCCCGATGCGGTGGTGCGGGAAGCTTATTCCCACGAAGTCAGCAGCGCGGGATTCTGGCCCGGCGGCCCAGGGGGACAGGACGCGGCGTTCTATTCCTACGCCTATCCCGAACCGCCGGGCTTTCGGGAAAAGCCGGTTTCCGCAAAGGATGCCTATTTCGACCCCAATCTCGGCGAATTTCTTTTGCCATATGCGCGGTTGCGAAAATCCGCCGATCCCGAAGCGGAAATCATGGGCTTTCTGGCATCCACCTATGAGGCTGCTGCCGACGCCGGCAAATGGGATCGTGCAAATCTCGAATGCGCAATCGGCACTGCGGGGCGGCCCCGCCCCGTTCCGTAGGGCCGGCACCCACACGGATACCCGATCCCGGTGAACGAAGTATCAGAAAGTCACTTGCCCCCTACAGCCCATTACGGAAGACCGATGCTGATGGTGGCAAAGGGGCCGTGGAAATTGACGTTTTCGGTGTGCCGCGCATCGACACCTGCATCCATTGCGCCGAAGAAGAAATTGGCGCGATAGCCGAAACTCACTTTCGCGTTGGACCGCCTGAAAGATATGCCCGCAAGGCCGCCGACATTGGGCACGATCGCCGAATGAGAGCGATTGACCGGGACGGGATGGTGATAGCCGCTCTTGACCTTGGCATTGTAGCTGCCGGTGTAGAAGATGCCGGTCGTCTGATGGGCGCCGGTTACCTTCTGGCGGCCGAACAGGGCGGCGGCATTTGCGGCCCAATCCAATGAGATCTCGGTCGTATCGGGATTGCCGATGATCGGCGTGGAGCCAGTCCAGGAAATCGACGGGCCGAGGCCGCGAAAGCTGCGCTTGATGTCTGCGCGGGCGTAGTAGCTGTGATGATGCAGCAGATTAACATTAAACGCATTCGATGGATAATACTGATCCGGTAATGAACGGAAAACGGCTGTCGACTTCGAACTGAATTGGGCATAGCGAATGCCAAAGCCGAAATTGGAGGTCGAGTGACCGCCGAGCATTCCAAGGCCCACATCCTTACCCGCCTTGAAATCCAGAACTGTATGCGCCTCATGGTAGGTCGTCTGCATGTCATTGAAATGCGTGATGGTGTGATAAAAAGTTCTATATTTATTCGTTCCGGGTACGCCGACATGTTGCTTTATCTTCGTACTGGTCTGCTGATGAAGCCGCTTGTTGCCATTTGAGCGGCCATAGCGAACGGCTGCGGTGAAGACCCAATCACTATTCTTGGGCGCGATCGAGATGCTGCCTTCGCCGCCAAACGCGAAACGTGGCGGCCGCTGCGCGTCCAGCGGTGAAACGACGTTATATGCCCTATCGAGATTGTTGATGACGAATGGCGGTGAAACCGGCTCCTGCGCGGCGCCACCACCTTCAAGTTGTGCGCCCAGCTCAAGCCAGACGGTGGGACGATCAACATCTCCGTTCGCATGGGCCTCCTCCGCGCCACACACGCCAGCAGCCAAAACCGCGGCGGAAACTGTGGTAAGCAATCGCCAGCGGAAATCGCTGCCAATGCGCCTGCCTTGCATCAATTCGCTCATCGCGGCCCCCTCACCAGTTCTTTGTGATGCGAACGCCGACCAATCTGGGATCGGTCAGGAACACATTCGTTGTCAAATTCGAATCGTCGCTGTTCAGGAAAGCGCCCGTGATGGCGGTCGTGTTCATCACGTTCTTGATATAAGCCATCACCTGGAAACCGCTCTGGCTTGTCAGGATCAGTGTGAGATTGAGATTAGAATAGCCGTGCAAGCGGTCATACGGATTGTCGTTGAATATTCGCGCCCAGCTATCGTCCTGCCAGTAGAAGTCGGCGCGCAGCGTTCCCGCCCAATCCGCTGTGACGGGCATCGAATATTGTGCCCCCGCCGAGAAGGTGAAGGGCGGCGCGTTCGGCAATACGTGATGGCTGAGATCCTTGTCGAAGCCTTCGCCCAGGTTTGGTCCACTCAAGGGGTCGAAGCCGATATATCCCGGCAGATTGAGGGGTTTGCTGCCACCCAAGCCATCGTTCATGAGCGTCGGAATGCCTGGCACATGGGGAAGCTGGGTGACGGGATCCAACCCCTGTGTGTAGGCATGGCTACAAGCGATGACCGGGTTTGTATTACTTTCGTTACTGCCCGAGAAGAGGTTCTGGCGCAGCAGGGCCGCCACCACGTAAACCGGCAGGATACAATTCGAAGCTTGCGTCGGGAACGGACGCACCACCATCCAGTCCGGGTTACTGGCGGTGCGGTCCATTAGATCGATAGCCTTCTCGCCCCGGGCGGCTCGGGCATCTTCATAGCCTCCGCTGGCATTGAAGCGCAGGCCCGGCATCGGCTCCCACGTCGCCTCGACTTCGGCGCCCTTCACATGGGCGTCGAAATTCTGGTTGATCGCGGTGCGATCCACGATCTCCGAAATCTGATAGCCCTCATAATTGTAGTAGAAGATGCTACCGTTCAGCGTGAGCGCGCCATCCAACATGGTGTTCTTGCTGCCGAGTTCGAAGGCGTCGATGAATTCGGGCTTGAACGTCAACGGATGATCCGGATTGGCATCACCCACCGCGAAAGCCGGCAGCACCGGGCCAGGCGGATTCGCGCCGCCTGCTTTGTAGCCGTGCGCATAGGAGCCATAGATCAGTGTCTGATCGGTGAAATTCAATTTCGGCGTCCAATTCAGCGCCGCACGCCCCGTGATGGCATCCCATTGCTGATCGACCGTGCCGCTTATGGGATAACCCGCGCCGTCATTGATGAGTTGACTGGGAATATCGACGAAATGTTTCTGGTCTTCGGTCCACCGCAATCCTGTGATGAATTTCACATTCTTGAAGATGTCGTAATATGTTTCGCCGAACGCGGCGTAGGAATTGAGCGTGTATGGGTTCTGGCTCAGAAAATAGTTGTGCCCCTGATTGTTGAGACTGCCGATCGGGTTGGGATCGATATAGACACAGGCATTGACTTCCGGTTCGCCGCCGCCAAAGGCTGGGTCGTGATATTTGAACCCGCCATAGCGGGGTAAACATTCATGATTGTCGGTAATGTTGGGGTACCACGGGATCTTCCGTGGGTCCGCCGGATTGGTGTCAACGCTTTCCGCGTTGGCAAATCCGGTCATCGTGTTGATAAAGACGTAATAGTTTTCTTCGGTTTCATAATGCAGGTAATTCCCACCGACACTGAAGTTGAATGGCCCCGAGAAGTGTGACGCCAGGCGGAATTCCTGACTTGCCTGCCAGGCATGCTCTTCCGAAAGATCCTCAGCCAGGATGCCGCTACTGCAACCCAATTGCGGATCGCACAATTGGCCGAACGTGTCGGTCATGGTGATAAGTGAGCCCGGGGTAGCCGAGCCCGCGCCAAAGATACCCTGCGTTGATGCGAAGCGATTGTAATCTTCGGTCGACCAGAGGAAATCATTGTTGAAGCCGGTTTCCGAAGTCAGCGTCAGCGTTGGTGTGACCCGATAATCGGTGTTCAGTTCGACGGTGTCGTTCTTTGCCTTGTATTGCGGCGTGAGCTGGGTATCGATCACGCGCAAATTGGGCGACTGCGTCTGGCTGATGTAAGGATTCAACAAGCCGGTAACGACACCAGCGAATTGTGGTGCTGTATAATAGGGAAGCGAGTATCCGTTCGGCACGCCGAAGGCTTGCGGCCCATAAAGCGGGCCCATCTGGCAACCCTGACTCAAATAAGCGCCGAAGCTTGCGAAAAGCGCCCCACCTGGTGGGACGGGCTCGCCCCCTACAGAGGTGGGAATGGGCGCCGTGGTGCAAACCTGCTTGCCGCTTCTGAGGCGATCGTCATTTTCGGAGAAATGTTCCCAGATCAGATAGGTCTGAAGATTTTCGAATGGCTTCCACCCAATCGACAGCCGCCCGGACCAGAGATCGCGTCCGTCGATATCATTGCCGGTGTGTTCGTTCAGGGTATAGCCGTTGCGCTTGGTCCATTCGCCTGCCGCGCGAATGTCGAGCCAATCATCGACGATGGGAAGATTGACCATCCCTTCGAAACGTTTCTCGCCGAAATTGCCGAATTCGGCCGAAGCCATCGCCTCGAACTGATCGGTCGGGCGCGCGGAGGTGAGGTTCACCACACCCGCAGTCGCGTTGCGGCCATAGAGCGTGCCCTGCGGGCCGCGCAGCACTTCGACCTGCGCCACATCGTAGAATTCCTGCTCGAAGAAATGGTTGCGAATGAACGGTGTGTCGTTGAAGGCAACCGCCACCGCAGGGTCGGTGGTGACGGAAATTGCCTGTGTGCCGATGCCGCGAATCTGAATGCTGTAACCGCTGAAATTCGTTTTGGTGAAATTAAGGTTCGGCACCTGTTTCACCAGATCCGGACCGCCCGCCGTCTGTGTCGAGGTGAGCTGCTCCTGGCTGAGCGCGGTGATGGCGATGGGAATGCTCTGCACATCGGCGCCACCGAGTTTCGATGATGTCACCGTTACCGTTTCCACCGCTGTCCGCGCAGGCGACACGGCTTGGGCAAGCTGCATGGCCGGCAATTCGATGTCGTTCACCGAGGAATGCTCGCGCACGATCACCAATGCGCCCGATGGCCGGTGGTGCACATTGAACCCGGTGTCGGCCAGGATGTGCGAAAGCGCCTCATCGGCAGAGAAATTGCCCTGCGCGCCCCCGCTTCGCACGCCTTTGACGGCATCGGCCGATACCACAAGCTGCACGCCGGCCTGAGCAGCATAGGCATCCAGCGCCGATTTCAATGCGCCACCCGGAACATTGAAGGTTTCGCCATGCGCTGCGGCACACAGGGCCACAGCGGATGTGCCCGCCAGCAACGACAGAAGATGTTTGGATTTCGGCATTTTCCCCCTCTTTCGGGCCGCGCGGGCCCGTGTGCTTTCAGCGCGAGATGCGAATTTCGTCAGGCCGTGTTTCGACATGCAGCCCAAAGGCCACCTGCACGGCGTCGGCAAACGCCTCGACATTGTTCAACTGGAATGTGCCTTCGATCTTCAACCGGGATGCCGCGGAATCGGCGATGACCAGCCTCTTGCCGCCATATCGGTTGAACTCCGCCGCCGCATTGGCAAGTGCCGTGCTGTCGAACACGATCACGCCGCTGCGCCAGCCGAGTTGATTGGTGATGGCGCGCTCGGGCCTGCGTGTGAGCCTGATCGCACCGCCTTTCGCGACAACGACATCGCCGGGCTTCATGTCGATGGATGATCCATGGGTCTGGGCGGCTGCGGCATCGAAACGGGCGCGGCCCTCCAGCAGCGAAACTTCAAGCACGCCTTCATCCTTGCGAACCAGAAACCGCGTGCCGAGATCGACGACACGATGATTGCCCACCGTCACGCTGAAGGGATGAGCCGCATCATGCTTGACCTGAAAATAGGCCTCGCCTTTCTCCAAGGTCACATCGCGCGCCCCCGTATCGGCCGCGATCTTCAGCACCGTGTCGGTGTTGAGCTCGATCTGCGTTCCATCCTTGAGGCGAATGACCTCACGCCCGCCAACCGTGGTCGCGAAAACCTGCGGCGCGGATTTGGAAAAATATTCCGTCGCCAGCGCACCCAGTGCGGCAACTGCCACCAGTGCGGCCACCGCGCGAAACGTCATCAGCCAGCCGCGGCGTTGCCAGAACCGCGTCTGTCCGGGCAAGGCGGGACGCAGGGCCGTCAAACGCTCGGTCCGATCGACCGTCGCATTCAACCGCCAATAGGCGACGCGATGGGCCATGGATTGCGCGAGCCAGGCATCGAGTTCGGCCTGGTCGGCATCGCTCCACGCCCAGAAATGGCGGCGCTGCGCCCAATCGGCGGCTCGCTCGGCGATGTCTGCTTGGGATGTGCCTTCGCTCACGGTTTTCTCCGGGGCTTGACGTCTTCGCCGTAGAGCATGTCGGCAAGGCCCGAGATGCCGCTGGCCAGATGGCGCGAGACCACGCCTTCGGTGATGCCCATGCGGGCGGCGATTTCATTGCCCTGCAGGCCTTCGATGCGGCCAAGCACAATGGCCTCGCGCGCCCGCGGCGGCAGACGATCCAGGGCCGCCTGCAACCGGCGCAACTCGTCGCGCGCGATTGCGGTGCGTTCGGGGCCGGGTTCGTCGATCGCCAGGCTCAGCGCATCGACATCCTCCACCGCCTCGATGGGGACCACATGCTCACGGCGGATACGATCGACCAGCATGTTGCGCGCGGTGCGGAAGACGAACGCCTTGGCGTTATCGGGCCGCTGTTCCTGCGCGGCCGAGCAGACGCGTTCGTAGACGTCCTGCCGCAGATCGGCGATGTCGCTTCGGTTGCGCCAGTTGTGCTGCAGGAACTGCATCAGCGCCGCCTCCAGCGGCAGAACCTCGCGGACAAACCACGCTTCGAGTTCGGACGCGTTCATGGCTGCGCCCGGACGGCCGCGTCCGGCGTTTTCCCGTGTGGTATCGGTTGTCTCAGCCATTCCCCCGCCCGCGTCCTGCCCAGAAGGACCCGCGTGTGGATCACGTCTAGGCAGACGAAGGATGGCGCGAATTCTTGCCGTGCTGGGGGAGAAATTTATCGCAGCACAGACGCAAGTTTGTGTCTGCCGGCTCGAACGAGAGACATCAGCGATTTGGAAGAAGATTCTCGCTCAGTTTTGGGCAGAAGGAAAAAGAGGGCGGAAATTGCCACCGCTTCGGATCTGCCCTTTGGCGAAATCGAGCGCCTGATTTGGAGCGTTGGGACAGAGGGCCGCGCGTAACCTTATTCCGAAGGCATGGCGGCTTGGCTCGACGGCCCTTCACTGCCCTCTGGCATCGGATCGTGCAGGAATTGCTATCCTCACAATCCCGCTAAGTCCTTGAAACACTTGGAGCGGGCGAGGCGAATCGAACGCCCGACCCTAACCTTGGCAAGGTTATGCTCTACCCCTGAGCTACGCCCGCAGTCCAAGCGAGCGCGGGTTATTGCCTAGCTTGGAGGAAGATTCAATAGGCTTGTCAGGGGTGTAGGAACCCCGCCCCGGGGCGTGTTGCGCTGCGGCGCGGGGGTTCCTAACAATTAACCGGGTGTAAGGCGGCGCGGTGGGCATTTGGCGACGTTTGAGGTGATCGGCGGGCGGTATTCCGGCGGGCTGGTGCGCTGGCTTGCCTCCCTATACCGGCGGTCCGATGCGGTTCGCGGCTATACGCTGTTGAGCCCCACCATGCTGGTGATGCTGGCGGCGATGGCGGCCCCCATGGCCCTGCTGGCGGTCTACAGCTTCTGGACGCAGGAGGGCCTCGCCCTCGACATGCATTTCACGCTGGATCGCTACGCCGAAGTGTTCTCGCGCGAAACCTATCGCGAACTGTTCTACCGCTCCCTCTATATATCCTCGCTCGTCACGGTGGTGACGGTGCTGCCCGCCTATCCCATGGCGTATTTCGTGGCGTTCCATGTGCCGCAGCGCACGAAATTCGTCTGGCTGATCCTGCTCACCATCCCGTTCTGGACAAGCTATCTGCTGCGCGTCTTCGCCTGGAAGATCATCCTGGGCTATAACGGCGTCATCAATTCGGGGCTCATGGCGCTCGGCGTCATTCATCAGCCGTTCGAATTCCTGCTCTACAACACAACCGCCGTGGTGGTGACGCTTGCCCATGCCTGGGCCGCATTCGCGATCCTGCCGATCTATGTGTCGCTGGAGAAAATCGACCGTTCGCTTCTTGAAGCCGCCTCCGATCTTGGCGATGGGCCGATCCGCCGCTTCTTCCGCATCACCCTGCCCCTTTCATTGCCCGGCGTGATTGGCGCCGCCGTGCTGATCTTCGTGCCGACCACGGGCGATTACGTGACGCCGACCCTGGTGGGCGGCTCCGATGGCGTGATGATCGCCAATGTGATCGAGGTGCAATTCGCCAAGATCGGCAACTGGCCGATGGGGGCCGCACTTTCGATCGCCAGCATGGCAGCGGTCGGGCTGATCACGCTTCTGTCGGTGCAGGCGGTGCGCATGGCAGTGGCGAGGACGAGATGATGCGCCCGCGCCGCGGCAGGATATGGCTGTTTTTCTATGCCGTTCTCTATCTCGCCTTCCTCTATTTGCCGGTGCTGTTTCTGCCGCTGTTCTCGTTCAACGATTCCGCCTTCATCGCCTTTCCGCTCGTGGGTTTCACCACCAAATGGTATGCGCAGATGCTGGCCGATAGCGCCATGCATCAGGCATTGTGGAACAGCCTGAAGGTCGGGTTCGCGGTTGCGCTGATATCCACCGCGCTGGGCCTTCTGGCGGCCAAGGCGCTCACGCGCTATCGCTTGCCGGGCGGTGCGGCCGTTCTGGGCTTCACCAGCCTGCCGCTTTTCATTCCCGATATCGTGCTCGGCATTTCGATTTTGATCCTGCTCAATGCGGTGGGCATGCCGCTTTCGCTGATGAGCGTGGTGCTGGGCCATGTGCTGATCTGCGCGCCGTTCGCGATCACCGTTTTGATGTCGCGCTTCGATGGCTTCGACAGAAGCCTGGAGGAAGCATCGCTGGATCTGGGCGAAAATGCGTGGACGACCTTCTGGCGCATCACCTTCCCGCTGGTGCTGCCGGGCATCATATCGAGCCTGCTTCTCACCTTCATCGTTTCGTTCGATGAATTTCTCATCGCCTATTTCCTGGCGGGCACCGATGCAACCCTGCCGATTTACATCTGGGGCCAATTGCGCTTCCCCTACAAGCTTCCGGTGGTTCTGGCGCTGGGCGCGGTGATCCTGATCGTATCCTGCGTGCTGGTGGTGATCGCCGAATGGGTGCGGGGGTTGGGTGTCGATGGCAAGCGCCCGGTTGGCGCATAGGAGAAGATGGTGGACGACGCCTATATCAGGATCGACAGGATCACCAAGCGTTTCAGCGGCGTCACCGCGGTGGATCGCGTGGATCTTTCCATCCGGCGCGGCGAATTCTTTTCGCTGCTCGGCCCTTCCGGCTGCGGAAAAACCACGCTGCTGCGCATGATCGCGGGCTTTGAATATCCCGATGAGGGCGAAATCCATATCGATGGGCTGCCGGTCACCGACCTGCCGCCCAACAAGCGCCCGTCGAACATGGTGTTCCAGTCTTATGCGATTTTCCCGCATCTGAATGTGGCCGATAATATCGGCTATGGCTTGCGCCGCGCGGGGCTCACGAAAGCCGAACGCAACGCCCGCATCGAAGAAGCGCTTGCCATGATCCGCCTGCCCGATATGGGCAAACGCAAGGCCGATCAGCTTTCGGGCGGCCAGCGCCAGCGCGTGGCATTGGCGCGCGCGCTGGTGAACCGGCCCAAGGTGCTGCTGCTGGACGAGCCGCTGGGCGCGCTCGACAAGCGCCTGCGCGAAGCCATGCAGATCGAATTGCGCCAGATCCAGAAAACGGTCGGCATCACCTTCGTCTTCGTTACCCACGATCAGGAAGAAGCGCTCTCGATGTCGGACAGGATCGCGGTGATGTCCTCCGGCCAGGTTCTGCAGATCGCCGATCCGCGCACGCTTTATGAAAAGCCCAATTGCCGCGAAGTGGCCGATTTCATCGGCACGATGAATTTCTTCGAAGGCACGGTCATCGGTACCGGCGGCGACATCACCGAGATCGATGCGGGCGCTGCCGGCCGCCTGCAGGCGCGCAACGTGGCTGTCGCCTTGAGCGCGCCCGGCACCGAAGTGCTTCTCGCGGTGCGCCCCGAAAAGATCGCGCTCAACACCGCAAATTCCGCAAGCCTCATCGGCCGGGTAAGTGCGGCCGCTTATCTGGGCGAACGCAGCCATTTGCAGGTGAGCGTCGAAGGCCTGAAAAATCCCATCGCGGTCGCGGCACAAATGGCCACTCAACACGCGGGCGCGCAGGTGTCGTTATCCTGGGCGGCGGATGCGGCAATCGTCCTGCCGCGAGAATAAGCATCTCAACATCTGCTGTGGCGCCAAACGCAAAACACAATTCAAAATTCACGCAGCAAATATATTCAATCGTTTAACCCCCACCAGCGTTACGCTGCAAATAAATCCGCGCACCCCCTTGCAGCGCAACGCTCCACGGGGCAAAATGGCTACCTTCCCGATAATCTCGTTCAGCCCGGCAGAACACGCTCGAAGATTTCGCGCGTGAGCGTCTGCGCGGCGGCGAGCTTGGCTTCAAGGCCCACAAAATCGCCCGCTTCACCGGCGCGCGCGAGCAGCGCTTTGAGGCCGGAAGAGGCAGTTTGCGGATCGAGCGTGGCATCAAGCGCGATGCGCAGAACTTGCTGGAGATTGCCCTGAAGGGTCGCCGCGTCGATCAGGTGAGAGGCATCGGCCGTGGGCAATGCACCGTGTTTTGCCAGCCGTTGCAGCGCATCCACGGTGTTCTGGTGCAGCACGCCGTCAAAATTTGCAGCATCGCGCAGCTGGAGGAATTGCGTGACAAATTCGATATCGACAAGGCCCCCCTTGGCGAATTTCAGATCCCAGCGGCTCTTGCCGGAAAATTGGAGCGCAAGCTTGTCGCGCATGTCGCGCGCGTCTTTCAGCAATTTGTCGGCGTCGCTCGATGCAGAAAGGGTTTTACGAATGATGGTTTCGATCTTTTGGCCCAGTTCGGCGGGCGCCGATATCACGCGCGCGCGCGTCAGCGCCATGCGTTCCCAGGTCCAGGATTCGGTTTCGTGGTAGCGGGTGAAGGATTCCAGGCTCACAGCTACCGGCCCCTTGTTGCCCGTCGGCCGCAGGCGCATGTCCACTTCGTAGAGCATGCCTTCGGCGGTGGGCGCGGTGAGGGCCGCGATAAACCGCTGCGCCAGCCGCGCGTAATAAACGATGACGGGAAGTTTCTTCGCGCCCGTGCTTTCGCCATCGGGCGGCGCGTCATAAACGAAGATCAGGTCGAGATCGGAAGAAGCCGTCATCTCGCGCCCGCCGAGCTTGCCCATCGCGATCACGGCGAACGCGCCGCCTTCGATATGGCCCGAGGCGCTTGCGAGCTCGGCTTCCACGACAGGCAAAAGGCCCGCGATAATGCTGTCGGCAATGTTGGCGAAAGCCGGGCCGGCTTCTTCGGCCTTGGCCACGCCATCGATGATCTGCGCACCAACGCGGAAAATCTGTTCCTTGGCGACGCGGCGCGCGCCATCGAGCGCGCCTTCGAAATCGCGCGCGGCGGCAAGCTGGTTTGCGAGCAGGCGGTCGAGTTGCCGGCGCGAAGGCAATTCGCCGAGGAAGCCCGGATCGAGCAACGCATCGAGCGTGGCCGGCGAACGCGCGAGATGGGTGGCGATGCGCGGCGCGGAACCCGCGATCTCGGCGATCAGGGTCAACAGATGTGGATTGGCATGGAGCATGGAGAACAATTGAATGCCCGCGGGCAATCCATCGAGAAAGCGGTCGAACTGCGCGAACGCGGCATCGGGATCGGCGGTTTTGCCCAGCGATTCCAGCAGCGCGGGCGTCAATTGCGTCAACCGTTCGCGCGCGCGCGCGCTGCGCATCGAGCGCACACGGCCATGGTGCCAGCCACGAATGGCGGCAGAAGCATGGCGCGGGTCCTTGAAGCCAAGCTTGGTGAGCGTTTCCAGCGTTTCGGGATCTTCCTCCACGCCGGTGAAGACAAGGCTCCCGCCCTCGGAGGCGAGCGGCGCCTCGCGCTCGAACAGGCGGCTGTAATGGCCTGTCACGGTTTTGAGCCGCGCGGTCAACGCCTTGCTGAAATCGGCCACCGTGTCGAAGCCCGCGAAGAACGCGATATGAGCAAGTTCGTCTTCGCTTTTGGGAAGGGTGTGGGTCTGTTCGTCCTCGATCATCTGAAGGCGGTGTTCGAGATGGCGGAAAAAGAGATAGGCATCCCTCATCTCGTCTTCGGTCTTCTGCGTGATGAGGCCCCGCTCCCGCAAGGCGTTCAGGGCCTCCAGCGTCGCGCGCGGCCGCAAATTGGGGTTGCGCCCGCCCAAAATCAACTGCTGGGTCTGCGCAAAGAATTCGATCTCGCGAATGCCGCCGCGCCCGAGCTTGATGTTGTGACCGGCCACCGCGATCTTCGCATGGCCCTCATGGGCGTGAATCTGGCGCTTGATCGAATGAATATCCTCGATGGAGGCATAGTCGAGATTCTTGCGCCACACGAAAGGTTCAAGCGCCTTGAGGAAATTCCGCCCCGTTTCGGGATCGCCCGCACAGGCACGCGCCTTGATCATCGCGGCGCGTTCCCAATTCTGCCCCATGCCTTCGTAATAGGCCTCCGCCGCATCGGTGGAGATGGCAACCTGCGTCGCCCCCGCATCGGGCCGCAGCCGCAGATCGGTGCGAAAGACATACCCGTCGGAGGTGACTTCGGCGATCAGCTTCACCAGCGCCTTGACGATATCGACAGCCGCCGCCCGCATGTCGTCGCGCTTGCGAAACGGAAATTTCCGGGCGTCGTAGAAGATGACGAGATCGATATCGCTGGAATAATTCAATTCGAAGGCCCCGTATTTGCCCATGGCCAGCACCACAAGCCCCGTCATCGCTTCAAGCTTCGCCGGATCGCGTTCGGCAAAGCCGTTGCTTGCAGCCGTTTCCTTCAGGATGAAGCGCAGCGCGCCTTTCACCGCGGCATCGGCAAAGCGCGTCAGCGCGCCCGTGACCTGCCGCACATCCCACAACCCGCCAATATCGGCCAGCGCGATGGCAAGCGCGGCATGGCGCTTGGCGCGGCGCAAAATCGCCATGGCGGTGGCAATGTCGGGGGCTTCGGCGGCGGCCAGCGTTTCGGCCTCGATATCCTGGAGCGCACTCTGCGGATCGCGCTCCAGCAGGGTGCGAAGATAATCGCGATCACGCAAAGCCAGGCGCGCGAGATAGGCGGAATTGCCGAACGTGCTTTCGAGAAATGCGCGAACCGGTCCCTGGGGCGTGAAACCGCCCTCGCCCGCCGCAAGGTCGTTCAGCGTGCGTTCGGCGCGCGCTGGCTCATAGATCTTTGGGAAGGGGCCGGGAGATTGCCGGAAGCCGATTGCAGACATTTGTTCATCATAAAAGAAAAAGCCCGCCATGCGACGGGCCTTTGCCATGCCGCGAAAAATAAATCAGCACCCGGCCGAGGATTTGAGCTGCGAGGATGGCTTGAACCGCAGGCTTTTGGAGGCCTTGATCGTGATGGGTTCGCCCGTCTGCGGATTGCGCCCATTGCGGGCGCCGCGTTTGGTGACGCGGAAGGTGCCGAACGTGCCGATCTGGAATTTGCCGCCGTTCTTGCAGGCCTTGAGCCCCTCTTCGATGGTGCCGAAGACCAGTTCGATGGCGCGCTTGGCCTCGGCCTTGGTGACATTGCCCTCACGGGCAACGGCTTCGACAAAATCCGCTTTGCTCATATCCCATCCCTCCGACGCAGGCGGGAAAAGAGTACCCATGTGGGTCCGGCGCGCCACCCAAAAATGCGCGGCAGATTGAGGTGTGGATTTTCGTGGCTGCTGCTGGCTTTGGGCCCCTCGCGATTCGCAGCGTCGCCCCCTCACGGCGCGGATACGGCGAAACGGGTGTGCGAATCACAAAGCGCGAATCATTCCGCCGCGGCTGCCCGCGGCCGGCGCGCGGGAAAGAGCAGCGTCGCGCGCAGGCCCGGTGCGTTGTCGGTCAGGGTGAACACCGCATCGTGCAACCGTGCAACGGCAGCGACCAGCGAAAGCCCCAACCCCGTGCCCGGCGAATTGCGGCTGGCTTCAAGGCGAACGAAACGCTCCATCACCCGGGCGCGATCTTCGCTGGGGATGCCCGGCCCCGTGTCGGAAACGCAGAGCTCGACACCGGCAGGGGTTTCGGAGGCGGCAAGCGTCACCTCGCCGCCTGCGGGCGTGTATTTGATGGCGTTGTCGATGAGGTTCGCCAAAGCCTGCGAAACAAGGCTTTTGTTGCCTTCGATGGGTGCCGGTCCGCCGGGTTTTACGGCAAGGCGGATACCTTTTTCTTCGGCGAGCGGCGCATACAGTTCGGCCACACCTTCCACCACCGGAGCAAGCGTCATCGGCGCCATGGCTTCACGCGCGGCCCCCGCTTCGGCCTCGGCGATAAGAAGCAAGGCGTTGAAGGTTGCAATCAGATGATCGGTTTCGTCGATAGCGCTCTGAATCTGTTCGGCATTGGCCTCGTCGGTATGGGCAAGCGCGGATTCCAGGCGGTTGCGCAAGCGGTTCAACGGCGAGCGAAGATCGTGCGCCACCGAATCCGTCACCTCGCGCATACCCTTCATCAAGCGTTCGTTGCGGTCGAGCATGCGATTGAGATTGTTCGCGAGCACATCGAACTCGTCGTTCGACCGCGTTGTGGGCACTCGGCGGGAAAGATCGCCCAGGATGATGTCTTCACTGGTGCGGTTGATGGAATCGAGACGCCCCAGCATGTTGCGGCTGACAAAGCCGCCGCCGATAAAGCCGAGCAGCAACATCAGCCCCACCGTCCAGGGCAATGTCGTGGTGAACAGCCGCACCGTTTCATAACGTTCGTGAACGTCACGGGCCACGAGAAGCTGGAAGCCGCCGGTAAGCGCAAACGCCCGGCCCCGCGCGCGGCGGCGTTCGGTTTCGGTCCCGAAGCGGCGTTCGTAATCGAACTCGATGAAATGGCCGGATTGGAACTGCACCTGCGGCCAGCCATCCAGATTGCCCGCCAGCGGCCGGTGGACGGCATCGGTCAGGAGATAAAGCCCGTGATCGCCATGGATGGAGCGGCTGATAATAACGTCCACCAGCCCGCGCAAACCCAGGCGCTGATATTGTTCGGAAAGGCCGGTGATTTCGGCTTCGATGGTCTGGTCGGTCTGCGCATCCAGCGCCCGGCGCGTGTTCCAATAGCTGAACGCGACAAGCGCCACCGCCGATGCCGCGAACAGCACCAGATAGATCAGCAGAATCCGGAAGGCCTGAGAGCGGAGAAGCCTTGGGATGCGAATGCTAGTTGCGCGCACGGATCATGTAGCCCGCTCCGCGAATCGTATGCAGCAGCGGCGTCTCGAAACCCTTGTCGATCTTGGCACGCAGGCGGGAAATATGCACGTCGATCACGTTGGTCTGGGGGTCGAAATGATACTCCCACACGCTTTCGAGCAGCATGGTGCGCGTCACCACCTGGCCCGCATGACGCATAAGATATTCCAGCAGGCGGAATTCGCGGGGCTGGAGGTCGATCGGCGTGGTGCCCCGGTTGGCGGCGCGGGTGAGCAGATCAAGCTCGAGATCCCCCACCTGGACCCGGGTGCGGACGGTTGCGGGGCTGCGCCTGCGCATCAGGGCATCAATGCGGGCCAGCAGTTCGACGAAAGCATAGGGCTTGGTCAGGTAATCGTCGCCACCCGATTTCAGGCCCTTCACCCGGTCGTCGACTTCGGAGAGCGCGCTCAGGAAAAGCACCGGTGTGGAGTTGCCATGTTCACGCATCTCCTCGACCAGCTTGAGGCCATCGAGCTTGGGCAGCATCCGGTCGACCACGGCCACGTCATAGGGGCGCGACAAAGCGAGCGTCAGTCCTGTGTCGCCATCGGCGGCATCGTCCACGACGTGGCCCGATTCCTTCAGGCCGTTGACGAGATAACGCTGCGCTTCAAGATCGTCTTCAACGACGAGTATTCGCATGAAATCTCCTGTTTCAAAAAAACAAGTCCGCGCCGGTGGCAACGGGGGGGATGGGGCCACCACCGGCGCGGGGGCCGAACGGCACGAATGCCGCCCGATACGCCAAACTCAAGTTTCTCCAATATCCACGGCGATGAAACGTTCTCCGCCGCCACGGGTCACCAACAGCAATACGCTTTTACGACCGGCCGCGTGTGCATCCGCGACACGGCCCTGTATGTCCTGCGGCGAATGCACCGCCTTGTTGCCAACGGAACGCACGACGTCGCCGGGCCGCAAGCCCTTCTCGGCCGCATCACTGTTGGGATCGACATCGGTGACGAGCACGCCGTTCACATTGTCGTCGAGATTGAACTGGCGGCGCGCGTCCGGCGTCAGCGACGACAGGCCGAGGCCCATTGCCTTCGTCTTGACGTCGGCCTGGCCGGTGCTGCCGCTCTTCTGCGCGGATGCGACCTGCTCATCCTTGCGCTGGGTGATATCGGCGGTGATGTCCTTGCGGCTGCCGTCGCGCATTACGGTGAAGGTGGCCTTGGAACCAGCGAGCAACGAGGCCACGCGACGCGAGAGATCGCGCGAATCCTGCACCGCTTTTCCGTTGACCGCGATCACGACATCGCCCTGCTGCAGGCCCGCTTTCGCGGCGGGGCCGCCAGCCACAACTTCGGCGATGATCGCGCCTTGCATTTCCTTCGAACCAAGGCTTGCGGCCATCTCAGGCGTGATCGACTGGATCTGCACGCCAAGCCAGCCGCGGCTGACATGGCCATGGGTCTTCAATTGGGCCACCACATCGTGAATCGTGGAAGCCGGAATCGCGAACCCGATGCCGACGCTGCCGCCGGTAGGCGAATAGATCATGGAATTCATGCCGATGACCTGCCCGCGCAAGTCAAATGTCGGCCCGCCGGAATTGCCGCGATTGATGGGCGCGTCGATCTGGATGAAGTCCGTATAGGGCCCATTGCCAACATCACGACCGATCGACGAAACGATGCCGGCCGTCACCGAATTGGAAAGACCGAACGGATTGCCGACGGCGACAACCCAATCGCCCACGCGAAGCTGGCGATCATCGCCAAATTCGACTGTGGGAAGCGGCTTGTCGCTTTTCACCTTGATCAGCGCCACATCGGTTGCGGCATCGGCGCCAATCAACTTCGCATCGAGTTGACGGCCATCGGGCAATTTCACGGTGATCTTCGAGGAATGATCGACGACATGATTGTTGGTGACGATGTAGCCCGTCTTGTCGATGATGAAGCCCGAGCCGACGCCAATGGATTTCTGCGGTGCCGCGTTCTGGCCGCCATAGTTGCGGAAGAACTGGCGGAACGGTTCGGGTATGTCGTCGGGAAGTTGGCCCATCGCCGCGGTCGGTTCGGCCTTGGCTTCGACGGTGACGCTGACGACGGCGGGGCTCACGCGCTCCACCAGATCGGCGAAGCTGAAGGGCGCACCGTTCTCGAGCATGCGCGGGGGCTGAACATGCGGCTTGGCGGGCACATTGGCCGCGAAGGCTTCCGTAGAATGTGGGACAGGCGGGGCGGCCTGATGATCGGGGGCCAGCGCAAATGCGCCAAGGCCCACCACGACAATGACAGCCGCAGACGCCGCAGCGAGCAGGCGCGAATGACGCTTCTGCTGGTTCGCGGGGGGCTGGGTGTTCTGCATGAAAATCTTCTCCTGGAAGTGAATGGGGCTGTGACCCCGATGCTGTCCCCTTTGCCTAGGGTAAGCATCTACAGGCATCATATTGCCTGTTTCTATCCTTAATATTACTTATTGGTAATGTTGGTATTGTGGCAATCGGGATTACCCCGTTTTGGCGCGCTTTCGGGCCCGAACAACCACCGAGGCAGCAATTCCACCCCCAAGCAGAAGGACGGCTGCCGGGCCAAACCAAAGGAGCCAGGTGCTGGGCTCCAGCGGCGGCCTCATCAGGACGAAATCGCCATAACGCCCGACAAGATAATCCTTGATCCGGGAATCGCTGTCACCGGCTTCAATCCGTTCGCGGATCAGCCGGCGAATGTCGGCAGCGATGGGCGCATTGGACTCGTCAATGGATTCGCCCTGGCAGACGACGCAGCGCAATTCCTTCTGCAAAGCCCGCGCGCGCGTTTCCATCGCAGGATCGGTCAACGCCCCTGGTGCAGGCGCTGCGTGCGCGGCGCTCGCGAAAAGAATGAATGCGAGAGCCAACCGTTTCATTCGGCGGCAACAGCTTGCGCATTCGGCTGCCTGCTTTTGGCGCGCACACGGCCCCACAGGCTTGCCAGGCCGCCAAGCGCCATGATCCCGCCGCCAAACCAGATGAAAGGAGCCAGCGGATTGTAATAGGCACGCACGATGAATCGTCCCTTGCCCCGCTCATCGCCAAGCGCAAGATAGAGATCGGAGAAGCCAGTGGTGCGGATCGCGGTTTCGGCCGTTTCCTGTTGCTCGATCGGATAGACGCGTTTTGCGGGCCACAGGGTTGCGATGGTGTTGCCCCCGGCGCTCACATGGATGTCTGCCCGAATGGCTGCGTAGTTGGGCCCGTCGTCGCGCTCGAATTGCCCCATGGTAAGGGTGTAGGGGCCGACCGTGGCTTTTTCACCGGGACCAAGCAGGGCAAGCGTTTCAGCGCGCCACAATGTTGTTCCCGCAACACCCATCAGAGTGACACCGAGCCCCGCATGAGCAACGGCAACGGCGAAAGCGGCGGCGGTTTTAACGGGGCGCCTGATGAGATCGAGAACGCTTGCTGCGATCACCCAGGCTGCAAGCGCAAAGATGCCCGCCGCGGCAACGATGTGGGATGCAACCACGAAACACACGATGATCGCAGCGACAAGGGCTGCGCCAAGCGCAGGAAGGAGCGGACGCGCCGCTTGGGCAAACTCTGCCTTGTGCCATGATAGGCGTGGGCCGAAAGGCAGCGCGATCAGAAGCAACACAAAGATCGGAACGAACGTAAGGGCAAAGAAAGGCGGCCCGACCGATATCTTCGTTCCTGTGAAGGCATCAAGGAACAGGGGGTAAAGCGTGCCAAGAAACACCGTTGCGGTCGCAGCAACGAGCAGGACATTGTTGACGAGAAGTGCCGTTTCACGACTTACCGGCTCGAATGCGGCACCCGTTTCAAGCGAGGGCGCCCGCCATGCAAAAAGCGCCAGCGCACCGCCAATGGCCGCAACCAGCATTATAAGGATGAAGGTGCCGCGCTCGGGATCGTTGGCAAAGGCGTGAACCGAGGTGAGCACGCCGGAGCGAACAAGGAAGGTTCCGATCAGGCTCAACGAAAAGGCGGCGATGGCAAGGAGCAAAGTCCAGGTGCGGAAGGCGCCGGTGCGTTCGGTTGCAAGCGCCGAATGCAAGAGCGCTGTGGCCGCAAGCCACGGCATAAGCGAGGCGTTTTCGACCGGGTCCCAAAACCAGAAGCCGCCCCAGCCAAGTTCATAATAGGCCCACCAGCTTCCCAGCGTGATGCCGATGGTGAGCGCAATCCAGGCCGCCAGCATAAAAGGCCGCGCAGCGCGCGCCCACGAAGCATCGACTTCACGTGTGATGAGGGCGGCGGCGGCATAGGCGAAGGAGGCCGAGAGGCCAACATAACCGATGTAAAGTGTGGGCGGATGAACGGCAAGACCCAGATCTTGAAGCAACGGATTGAGGCCCGCGCCATCGAAGGGTGGCGGATCTATGCGCAGAAAAGGATTCGAAGTGAAGAGGATGAAAAGCAAGAACGCGACAGCGAGCAGGCCTTGCACACCCAGCGCCGCCGATGTGAGGCGTGCGCTGCCGCGTTTGGCAAACGCAATCGCCCCGGTATAGAGCGCGAGCACCAGCACCCAAAGGAGCATCGACCCTTCATGATTTCCCCACACGCCGGTGATCTTGTAGAGCATCGGTTTGGCGAGGCTCGAATTGTCGGCAATATTGAGTACGCTGAAATCCGACACGATAGCGGCATAGACGAGCGTGCAGAATGCCAGCGCAATGAAAACGAGCAACCCCATGGCAGCACTCGACGCAATACGACGCGAGACATTTGCGGTCACGCGCGCGCCCGCAAGACCGGTTGCTGCCATCACGATAGACAAGGCGAGAGCCAGCGTGAGCGCAAGCTGACCGATCTCAGCAGTCATGCGCCGCCTTCCTTCCAGCGGCCGGAACGCTTGAGCGCGTCAACGACTTCGGGCGGCATGTAACGTTCGTCATGCTTGGCGAGAACTTGTGTGGCGTCAAAAGTGCCACTCGGGTTCAAGGCCCCCATGGCGACCACGCCTTGCCCCTCGCGAAACAGGGCGGGAAGCACACCTTCATATTTCACCGGCACGTTTGTCTTGCCGTCGGTGACCGTGAAGGCGACCTCCGCGCCGCCGCCATGTTTAAGACTGCCGGCTTCCACCAATCCGCCGATGCGAAAAGCAATGCCGGGAGCAACGTGTTTGGCCGCAACATCGCTGGGACTGTAAAAGTAGAGTACGTTGTCCTTCAGCGCGGTGATGACCAACGCCGCGCCCCCCGCGCCCGCCACCAATACGGCAAGGACGAAGTAGAGGCGGCGCTTTTTGCGGGCGTTCATGGCGGTGGAATATATAGAGTGATGGCATATGTCACCAACGGGATGGATGCGGCACTCGGCCCCGCTCGGGCCGGCTTTGGAGGCAGGCCATGAAGGCCTTTCGTATGCTTGCCGCGGTTTATGCCTTGTTCCTGGCAGCGGCTTGCTATCCGGTGACGACCTCGAACCCGGTTGGAACCTCCACAGGCTTTTCGGCCGACCCGGCTTTGGCTGGACTGTGGCGCGCCGAAATGGCGCATTCGGCGGGTGAACTCGTCTACTTCCATTTCCTGCCGATGCAGGATGGCAGCTTCAAGGTGGTGATCGTCTCCGGCGGGGAAAAGCTCGGCGGGGAATAGAGCGTGGCGCGCGTTTCAGCTGCCAATATGGGTGAGCACCATTTCCTGAATGCGGAACTGGTATTCAGCAATGGGAATCGGGAAAGCGATTCCGCGCGCGGAACCGTTCCACTGCTCTACCGCATGGAAGCGGATGGCCGGGTAAGCTTGTATTTGATGTCGGAAGACGCGGCGAAGGCAGCGATCCAGACTGGCGCGATAGCGGGCACCATCGAGCCGGGAGATTTGGGCGATGTGTCCATTACCGCCGATCCCGACGATCTCGACAGGTTCCTCACCAGCGACGAAGGTGCGGGGCTGTTCACGGAGAAATTCGCAACGCTCACGAAAATGGGTCAGTGACCGCCGCGGTGCAGAATCTCTTTGGCATCGCCTGTGTCATAAGCCAGCCCTTCGGAAAGCAGCGTGATCTGGCGAGGCCATTCGGCCCGTGCGAGGCCTTTGCGCGTCAATGCATTCCAGACGGCTTCGTTGTAGAGCCCCGTCGCGTCCTTGCCAGCCACCACGCCGTCGCCAAGGTGGAAATGATCACCATGGGCCTGGGGAAAGGTATGAACGGTAATCTCGCCCTGACCGGGGCCGCCTTGTGCGGCGGCAGGCAGGCGGGCAAGTGCCTGCAGCAATGTGAGCGTGCGCAGTTGCAGCGGGTTGAGCTTGAGCGGGTTCGATCTGGGCGGCATTCGGGTTTCCTGAGGGCCATGCAATTCGGACGCAGAGGGGTATAGTTCGGCCTTCGCCATATCGCAATTGCAGGGAACATCATGACTGGACCGCTTCACGGGCTGAGGGTGATTGATTTTGGCCGGTATATCGCCGGACCATTTTGTGCGGCCCTTCTGGGCGATCTGGGGGCGGATGTGATCCGCGTCGAGAAACGCGAGGGCCGCGAGGACCGTACGCTGGTCCCCCTGGCCGAAAAGGAAGATGGAAGCCCCCGCGAGGGCGCGATGTTCCTGCAAATGAACCGCAACAAACGCAGCCTGGTGCTCGACCCCATGCATGAGGCGGGGCGCGAGGTGGTGAAGCGGCTCATTCGCGATGCCGACGTGGTGATCGCCAATCTGCCGGGCGAGACCTTGAAGGCAATGGGCCTCGATTACGAGAGCGTGTCGGCAATCAATCCCCGTGCGGTGGTCGCGGTGGTCTCCGCCTTCGGGCTGGAAGGCCCCTATGCGTCGCGCGTCGGTTTCGACGGCGTGGCGCAGGCCATGTCTGGAGCGACATATTTTTCCGGCACCGACGAACAGCCCGTGCGGTGTTCGGCCCCTTATGTGGATTTCGGGACGGCGTCACTCTTGGCAACGGGAGTGCTCGCGGCCCTCAGATCGCGCGACCAGACGGGTAAGGGACAACTGGTGGAAGGTGCGTTGTTGCGCACCGCGCTTACCTATTTCTCTCCCACCCTGATCGAGGAAAGCGTGCTCGCGATCGACCGCGTTGCATCGCTCAATCGAAGCCAGACGGCAGGGCCTTCCGATATTTTCCATACCAAAGACGGGTGGATCACCGTGGCGGTAAACGGCGACCCGTTGTTCCGGCGCGTTTGCAAGCTGATAGGGGCCCCGGAATGGATCGAAGATACACGCTTTTCTTCCGACAAAGCCCGCGGCGACAACGGGGAGATTATCTCCAAACGTGTGGGCGAATGGTGTGCTGCGCGCACCAGCGAGGAGGCGATTGCGGCGTTTGAAAAGGCGCGCGTACCTGCGGGGCCTGTCTATCGGCCACGCGAGACTCTCGCCGATCCGCATGTGCAGGCTGGCGGCTTTTTCACTACTATAAATTTCCCCGGCATCGGCAATGCGCCAATTGCAGAAACGCCGGTAAAACTGCACGGCACACCGGGCACGGTACGAATGCGCCCGCCGGTGCTTGGCGAACATACCGACGAGATTCTGCATGAGCTTGGATATTCGGATGGAGACATCGGCAAGCTGAAAGACAGTGGAGCAGTTTAGGCCGCCAGATTTGCGCGCGCCCTGCGACGAAGGAAATCAGCTTCTTCTTCGCTAAAGAGAATTGCGGTCAATTCCACAGCCGCCTGAAAGAAGGGCAAGGCTTTGGCGCGGCGCGCTTCATCCGGGTCGCGCATCAGCTTTACGATGTCTTCGTTGTAGACCCGCAATTCGCGCTCCACTTCATCAGCGGCGTCCTTGTGAGTGGCCCCGAATGAGGCTCGGCCCGCCAAATGGCGGCAGCCGACAAGAAGTTTTGCGTAGCGAACGGCACGTTCGGCTTTATCGGCATGGTCTGGCATATGTTCAATGTTGGGAACACGCGGGCCGCCGCCATAGGAACCGCTTTTGTGCATCGGTAGTACGCCGAGAATTTCCTTTGGCGCTTTTTGCATCATCGCATCCATCGCTTCGCCAACGAGCGCGCGATCCTTCAACAGATTCTGCCCCCAACGGCCATCGCGGCGTATTTCGATTTCCTTGACGACGGCACTTGAAAGTTCTGTGAAACGCAGAAGGGTTTGAAGTAGAAAATCGACGTCGAATTGCGGCGGGCGAAGCGCGCGTATCCGGAATGCGTAATCTTCGAGATCGTGGAACAGGAGTTCTCCCGCCATTCCCATATCGGTAGAAGAAATCAACGTGTCTTGGGTTTTGCGCGTTATCATCAATGGCAGGCGCAGCGCCTCCCATGGCTTGGCAAGGCGGCTCATTGTAATCACGGTAACGTAGGGTGCCGCATCGGGATTGGATTGCAGCAACTCGTCGTAAATTTCGCGCAATGACCAGATCGTGCCTTCGGTGAGCATTGCGGTGCCGCGCGAAAGCTTTTGCTGTATCTCCAGAACCTGACGGCCGACCCCCAGCATCAGCGCCATTTCCCCGGCATCCGCAAGCGCGAGATCACCGAGGGTTGCTTGCGCGATTTCGCGGGTGTGCGCATCGGCGAGAGCATTGCGGATTGCGGCCGAAACGACTTGCCAGAAATCTGTGGCGAAGGTGTAGGCCATCGATGCGTTTTGACTGGCGACAGCAGTGCGCACGTCGCTCGAATAGGCTTGAACCTTTTCCGGGATGAGCGTGGTGCTAAGCCAGGTCCAGACGGGAAGGATGCTTTCGCGCGCAATGCGACCCTTCAGCTTGGCTTTGCCGCCGGCAGAAATCAGAAGGTCCTCGAACGGCTGGCAGAACAGGCGCAGCGGCGTGAGCGTGCGGCCTTCGGGTGAAGTCTGGCGCAAGGCGGGGCGCAGGCTTTCCAGGATTACTTCGTGGGGTATGCCCTTCCCCTCGAACAGCTTGTCGGCCTCGATGGCTTGAGCCAATTGCTGCGCCGTAGCCGGAGGAAGGCGGCCCAGAAATGAACGCAGCATTTTTTCTTGTGCAGGAAGCATGACTTTTACGGCCCGGTCTCGCGCAGCCTAGCGGGGATACGGTTAATGGGTTGTTTAATGTGGGCAACAGCAGCGCGATCAGACAATTGCGGGGAGGGTCAGCTTCGTCTGCAGGCCGCCCGATGGGCTCTCGTTCAACTCCAGCGTGCCGCCATAGAGCTTGGCGATGTCGCGCACGATGGCAAGGCCCAAACCCGTTCCCGGCACGGATTCATCAAGCCGTTCGCCACGCTCGAAGACGCGGGAGCGATCTTCTGGTGGCAAGCCCGGACCATCGTCGTCAATGATGACCTGCAACTTTGCGTTGTTGCGGGTGGCAGCGACGCTCACCCGATGCCTTGCCCATTTGCAGGCGTTGTCGATCAGGTTGCCGGCCATCTCTTCGAGGTCCTGGCGTTCGCCACGGAAGTAGAGATCTGGGTCGCAGGCAAGTTCGATCTCAATATTGCGATCCACATGGATACGGGTGAGCACACGCACCAAATCGGCAAGCGCAGGTTCGGCACGGGTACGGTTGCCGAGCACATCGACCGCTCCTGCCGCGCGCGCGCGTGTCAGGTAATGATCGACCTGCCTGCGCATTGCGCCGACCTGACGCTGCACGGCATCGGCAAGCGGGCCAGGCTGCGCGGATGCTTCGCTTGAAAGAATGGTGAGCGGCGTCTTCAGATAGTGCGCAAGATTGGAGACGTGGGTGCGGGCGCGGCCAACAACTTCCGCGCTGTGTTCGATCAGGCTGTTCAATTCGCTCGCAAGCGGAGCGATTTCCGCAGGAAAATCACCTTCCAGCCTGCGTGCCGAACCATCGCGGATACGGGCAAGGGATTCACTGACCTTGCGCAACGGCAACAGACCCACACGAACCTGAACAAAGATGGCCGCGATCAGGCCCAGCCCCAATATCGCGAAGGACCAGATCAATGTGCCGTTGAACTTCGCGATATTGGCCTCACTCTGTGCCGTGTCGCCCGCGACAAGGAACATGAAGGCCCTCGTGTCCGATGGATCGGCGGTTGCCGTGATCGGGAATTCCACGCGTTGCTCGAGCACACGGATATGCTGATTGTCCGGCCCCTCGGCGTGCCCCCAGATGAGGTTGCCGGATTTTGTGGCGCGCTCGATCTTTATCGACTTGTCCCACAGCGAGCGCGAACTCTGCTGGAAACTTTTGTCCCCAATGGGAACGATCTGCCAGTACCAGCCAGAATAAATGCGTTCGAAACGCGGATCGGTAAAACGCCCCAGAAGCGAGACAATCCCGTAGCGATCGGGTTCGGCGGCAGCGATCATGCCGTCGAGATCGAATTTGAGTTGCGAATCGTAGTTGCTTTCGACAGTGGCGCGGAACATGCCGGACAGGATTGCGCCGCCGGCAGCGAGCCCAAGGACCGTCCACACCGCGGCTGCGATGATGAGGCGAGCCGAGAGCGAATTAAGCCTTGGCGCGATCTTCGTTCCCGGCACTGTTGGCTTCTTCGAGGCTGTAACCAAGACCGCGCACCGTTTGTATCAGATCGGGGTCGAGCTTTTTGCGCAAACGCCCGATGAAAACCTCGATCGTGTTCGAATCGCGATCGAAATCCTGATCGTAGAGATGTTCCACCAATTCGGTGCGCGATACCACCTTGCCTTTGTGATGGGCAAGATAGGCAAGCAAACGGTATTCGAGCGAAGTCAGTTTGACCGGATTGCCGTTGAGCGTCACGCGGCTGGCGCGCGTGTCGATGCGCAAGCGGCCGATTTCGATCTCGCTGGTCGACAACCCCGCGGCGCGGCGCAGCAGCGCGCGGACGCGGGCAAGCAGCTCCTCTGTGTAGAACGGCTTGGCGAGATAATCGTCGGCACCCGCATCAAATCCCGCCACCTTGTCGCTCCAGCGATCGCGCGCTGTGAGAATGAGGACCGGCATCGTGCGATGGTCTGCGCGCCATTTCTCCAGGACGCGCACGCCATCCATCTTCGGCAGGCCGAGATCGAGGATCACGGCATCGTAAGGTTCGGTATCGCCAAGGAAATGGCCTTCCTCGCCATCGGAAGCGGTATCGACCGCATAACCGGCATCGCTCAGCGCCTTCTTCAAAAGGCGTTGCAGATCCTTGTCGTCTTCAACCAGCAAGATACGCATTCAATGACCCCTATCGAGGTTGCCGTGTCTGCCGCCACGCGGGCCGTTGTCCCAGTTGCCGCGATCGCGCCAGCCGCGGTCACCATCGGGGCGGTTACGCCTGCCGGTTTCACCGTTGCGAAGGTCTGGCGGGCCGCCTTCCATACTGTGCTGCGGACCATAGCGATCCTCGAAATAGTTGCGCGGGTCGGGCGGCTGGAGCGCGCGGCGGCGCACGCCTTCAACGCCAAGCACCTGGCCTGTTCGCGCATCGGTATCGAGCCAGATAATTTTGCCCTCGGGTGTCATCCATTTGAGGCGATAGCGATAATCGCCATCGGGACCTTCCACGGGGCCTTCGGCATCATAGAACGTGCCGGGATGGCTGCGGCGGATATCGGGCAAAATACGGTCCAATGGGCGGATTTCACCGTTTCGGATGCGTTCGCGCATGTGATCGCGCTGGGCTATCGCGGGGGTCGCGCCCGCGGCCAGCATGACCAAAAGCAGCGCGGGCACACCAATACGCATGCGGCTTTCTAATTCCTCCGAAATGAACCTTCGATGAATGCGCCAGCCAGAACACGTTCAGAAATCATAACGCAATATGCGCAACAGGAAACGAGGGTTTCGCCCCCCGTTTCCAGCGTTCCTTGAGGTGAACGGCCTGGTGGCAAGCCCCTCCCCATCAGGCCAGACTACCGTCAAGCGAGAACCCGCGCAGGCGTTCTTTCTGCGCGGGTTTCTCTTTTCTTGGTCTTTCCGCCCGCAACTAAGGTAAAACCCTGCCTAGACCTTACGATTATTGCAAATTGGGCCTACATTTGTCTCGATCTCTCCTCCTGAGACATGATGCCGGTCCTTTCCAAAGACCTCCTGACGGACACGCTGCCGCTCTGCGTGGATCTCGATGGCACGTTGATCCACACCGATACGTTGCATGAATCTGCCGTCGCGGCGGTGTTTTCCGACTGGAGCAACCTGGGCCGCTTGTTCGTTTGGCTCCGGCGCGGACGAGCGACCCTGAAACACGAATTGGCTGAACGCTGGAATTTCGACGCGGCACTGCTTCCCTACAACGAAGAGTTCGTGGCGTTGCTGCGCGCGGAGAAAGCCGCGGGCCGCCGGCTCATTCTGGTGACGGCGGCGGATTCGCGCGTGGCAAAGGCCGTCGCCGATCATCTGGCGCTGTTCGACAATGTGATGTCGTCTGACGGCGCAATCAATCTGCGCGGAGCCCGCAAAGCGGAGGCATTGTGCGCGAGTTTCGGCGACAAAGGATTTGTCTACGCCGGCGACAACGCAACCGATCATGCTGTTTGGCGCAATGCTGCGGGCGTAATTGTCGTGAACGCGGGCGGGCATCTGCGGCGGGTGGCGATGCGCCGTTACGAGGGTGCATCGACGGTGGGCGCGCGGCGTTGGCAGGGGCGTGCGCTGCTGAAGGCCCTCAGGCCCTATCAATGGGTGAAAAACATTTTCATCCTCGTGCCGCTTTTTACCTCCGGCGGTTTGCGAGACCTCGCAGCGTGGGAACATACGCTGGTGGCGATGATAGCATTCTGTGCGATGTCTTCCGCCATCTATCTCATCAACGACATCAGCGACATCGAGGCCGATCGCGCCCATCCGCGCAAGCGTTATCGGCCATTCGCCAACGGCACGCTCGGCATCATGACCGGCCTGGTTTGGGCGCCATTGTTGGCGCTTCTGGGAGCGGGCCTGGGTATCTGGAGCGGGGCATGGATAGCGCTCGGCATCTATGCCGTGTTGTCGCTCAGCTACACGGCGCGCCTGAAGGAAATGCCGCTGATCGACGTGTTCATCCTCGCAGCGCTTTATACACTCAGGCTGGAAGGAGGCGGCGAGGCGAGCGGGCACACGGTATCGCTCTGGCTGTTGGGCTTTTCGTCGTTCCTGTTCCTGGGGCTGGCGCTGATCAAGCGCGTATCCGAACTGGAGCGGTTGCGCGCGAGCGGGACGGCTGCTTGGGCCGCGCGGCGCGGATATGACGTACAGGATTTGAATATCCTTCAAATGTTTGGCGTCGGCGCCACGTTCGCATCCATCGTGGTGCTTTCGCTCTATGTGCAGAGCCAGGCGGCGTTGCGGATATATGAACGCCCCCAGATACTTTGGGGGCTCATTCCGCTTGTGCTGTTCTGGCAATGCCGGCTGTGGCTTTCGACAGCGCGGGGCTACATGCACGACGACCCCATTCTTTATGCGTCGCGCGACTGGGTTTCATGGCTGGTATTCGCGCTAGCCGGCGGCCTGATGCTGGCGGCGGGCCAAGCGTGACGCGGCGATGACGTTGCGATCATCGCACACAAGCCCCGGGAAAGCGCAAATCCTCAGCAGTGGAATGTGGCGAATTCCTCGACAGGCGCGCGCTCGCTGACGAGCGTGTTCACCGGGGCCGTTTCGTCCGCATAACCAATGCCCATGCCGCAGAAGACAAGTTCGTTCTGCGGCACGTTCAGATATTCCCGGATCACCGGATGCCACACCGCCCACGCTTCCTGAGCGCAACTGTGCAGGCCGTGTTCGCGCGCCATCAGCATGATGTTCTGAAGGAACATGCCCAGATCGGCCCATTGGCCTTCCTGCATCTGCCGATCCATCGTGAAGATGAGGCCAACCGGTGCGCCGAAGAATTCCCAATTGCGGGAAAAGAATTTCAGGCGCGCGGCCTTGTCTTCGCGCGGAATGTTCACGGTGGCATACATCATTTCGCCGACGCGGAAGCGGCGCGTGCGATAGGGCTCTGTCAATTCCGGAGGGTAGATCTTGTATTCCGGCGGCTCGCCCATCGGGTTCTGCGTTCGCGCGGCGCGGACGCGGCGAAGCAGTTCCTCCCGCCCCTCGCCGATCAGCACATGGACACGCCATGGCTGCACATTGCCCCCGGTTGCCGCCCGCGAGGCAACCGCGAGGATATCGCGGATCGTTTCGGGGGAAACCGGATCCGGCTTGAAGGCGCGGATGGATTTGCGCGTAAGGATGGCATCACGAACGTTCATGCGGCACTCCGGAGATGGCAATGCCGCATGAATGCAGGCGCGCGGGCGGCTGTAAAGGCCTTATGCCAATGCATCCAATGCCGCCGTTATCTGGGCGTTCATCGCCTTCCATTCATCCTCGCTGGGATCACGGTTTTCGGCTTGCAGGGCGCGGATGGTGGCTTGAAGCTGGGCGATCAGATTGGCGGCGTTGCCGCCGGCCTTGAGGATTTCGTCCAGCGCGGCCAGTGCAACCGCGATATATTGCAGGATGATCACGATGAGGCTCCATTCGATTGGGCGGGAAGTTGCGCCGTGATGGCGGCGAACGCGCTCACCGCGCCGGTGGCGGCAGCGATGGCTTTTTGCAGCGTGTCGCCATTGGCGAAGGCCGGATCGGTGACGACGGCTTGCGCGGCATCGAGGCTGGCCTGCGCCGCCCTGGCCGATGTTTTGATCGCCGCCACTGCGCTCGCATCCGAGCAAAGCGGCTGCGCGGGACAACGTGGCAGCGCCGCATACGCATCGGCTGTGCGCAGGGCAACAAGGAACGCAGCCTTGGTTTCATAGACGGCCTGGGCCGGGGTTTGCGGCGCGGGGAAAATGTTCGCGCAGGATGCAAGCAGCAACGCGATCGTGGCCGCGATGAATTGCGCACGCATCACTTTGTCTCCTGAAAATAGGTGTGCAGGATCCACGTCAACACAGATTGTGCGGCCTGTATCAGCGCCACGGCTTCGAGTTTCACATCGTCGGGCATATCGATGCCGAACAATGTGAGCAGCATCGCGAGAAAGGCGACGGCCTGTGTCCAGTTGATCTTTGAGAAAGAAGAGGGATTCATTTTCATCTCCTGAAATGGAAAAGGCCCGCACGGATGGCGGGCCTGACTGCCCGGTGCCGCCGGGCGCGGATTGCATGAAATGTCAGCCGATCACGGCCGCGAAGACGCGCGATGGCGGCGCGCCGCCGCCTGTCGGTGTGTATGTGATGACGATGATGCCCTGAGCGCCCGAACCACCCGTGCCCAATGTGCTGACGCCATTGCCGCCTGCAGCACCGCCGCCGCCATAGAGCCCGCCATTTCCGCCGACGCTGCCTTGTGCGGTGGAATAATTTGCACCACCACCGCCGCCGCCGCCGCCCGCGCCATGCGTGGCATCCCATTCGGTACCATCGCCGCCATCACCGCCCGGTGAATTGGAATTGCCGTATCTGCCGCCGCCACCGCCGCCGCCATTTGTTCCGTTGCTGGCAGACGCGCCGCCGCCGCTTCCGGAATGATTGTTTCCGCCTGTTCCGCCCGCGACGGATTGGTTTGGCCCGCTTCCGCTGAGACCGCCCACACCCGCAGAACCGCCGCCGCTGCCACCGCCGCCGCCACCGGGGCAGGAATTGGCGGCGGCCAGGGCACCGACAACGCCATTCGCACCAGCGCCACTCGGCCCCGCGGCCCCGCCACCGGATCCTTGACCATTGGAGCCGCCGCCGCCGGAGCCTCCGGAATATTTCGTCGTCCCGATACCGCTGGCGGAAGCGCCGCCCGCACCACCCGTAGCGGGCACGCCCATTGTGCCGCCGCCGCCACCTTTTGCGGCGACCGATGCGGCGGCAAAACTGGCACCGTTGAACCAGCTATCGCCGCCTGAGGTGCCGGTCTGGTTTGTTCCTCCACCCGCGCCGCCAAGGCCCACCTGAAAGGCAACAGAACTTCCCGGCGCGAGCGAAAGGTTCGAGATTTTTGAATAGGCGCCACCGCCGCCGCCGCCCGCATATTTGCTGCCTTGCTGACCGCCCGCGGCACCACCGCCACCGCCAATCAATTCGATGGAATTGTCGGCGTTGTTCCAGTCAGCGGGGACTGTCCAGCTTGAGCCCGAGGTGAGGAATACGATTGTAGACGTCATGATTTGACGACCTCCAGCACGAGTGTGACGCGCGTGACGGTGGAGGCGGAATCGACATTGAAGCGCAGCGTTTGCCCGGCGGAGATCGATGTGGTCCACCCGGTGAGCGTTGCATCCTGGGATTTTGCGGCGCTGGAAAGCGTGGGCTTGGCCGAGGCGGTGATCGTATCGGCAATGGTGGGGGGATAGTTGGCGTAACTGTCCTTCCAGATATCGATGACGATGGAGCCTGCCTGATCGGCGAGCAGGGTGGCGCTTGCGATCATGCAATCGAACGGGATCATCAGGTCGCCCTTGATGCCGGTTGCAATGGCCGAACCGCCACCATCCATGACGAAAGCGATTGCCGCGATCCTCGTATTGTCGAGGCCGAGCGTGGTGACCATGGCGGCCGCGCTCGCATCGTCGAGCAGCGCGCGGGCGGCTGGGGTGCAGGCGATCTCTTCCACCGTGCCGGCGCCAGAGGTGGCGCGGCCCAAGATCTTGTCGGTGGCGCTGATATTCTGGATTTTCGCATAGGTGATCGCGGCATTGTCGATATCCGACGAACCGGCGGTGTTCTTGGCCGCGAGCGCGCCAGCACCCGAGAGCGCGGAAATCGCGATGTTGGATGGGGAGATGTCGATGTCGATCTTGCTGTTCGTCGTGTCGTCGGTGATCGTGAGTTTGGTGGAGGCGGCGTTCAGCTTCTTGAACTGGAGATCGACACCGGACTTCGTTTTGAAGACGCCCGTTCCCGCCGTGCCGACATTGCTGGCGGTGTTGACCTCGCCGCCGCCCCCGCCGCCACCGGAATGGGCATCGACATATTGTTTGGTGGCGGCGTGAAGCGCAGAGGTGGGATCACCCGCAAGCGTGATGAGGCCGCTTGATTTGTCGAGCACTATGGCTTCGGTCCAGGCGCTGCCATCGGGCGAAACCTTGAAGTGAAAATCATCATCGCCCGCGAGCCCCGCTTCCGCGCGGCCGGAAAATCCATTCTGGAACAGCAACGATGCGGTGTTGGATGCAGTTTCCTTGTTGACGGTGAAGCGAATGTCGCCGGTGCCGCTTGAGGCGGCTTCGAGTGCTGCGAACAACACCGCGTTGGATTTGACGGCGAGCTTGTTGGTCACATCCGCGCTGGTGTTGACGCCAAGCTGGGAGACATTATCCAGCGGAACATAAGCCGCATAATCATTCCAGGCGCTGCCATCGAAGGCGATGAATTTGCTTTCGTCGATCACCAATGCGACGAGCCCTGCGAAGGGCGCAAAAAAGCGCCAGCCGCCATCAAGGCAGAATGCGATCTTCCCATCCTTGCCGGCCCAGGCATCGGCGGCGGGGCTTTTGATAAGATAAGCGTCGCCATCGGCGGGGCTTGCGGGCGGGCTTGCGAGATCGCGATCGAGGAAACGGGCGCCCAGCAACGCATCGAGTTCGGCAAGCGCTTCATTGTGGGTGACGTGTTTTTGCGCCTGGGCTGCCGCGATGAACGGCAACCCCGCGCGCGGGGTTTCGGTGGTCATGGCAATCTTTCTATAGGGTGATCGCGGCGGTGGCCTTGGGGCTTCGGCCGACGGTGGAGGACAGTTGATAGACGTTGAAACGGAAAGGCGATGGCAGGCCGCCCGGAAAATCGGCGGCGATTTCGGATGACGTATAAGTCAACGCTGGCGACGACAGGCCATTGAACGATCGCGCCACGGTGCCCGAGATATCGAGAATTTCGACGTCATAGGCCTCGGCCGTTTCGCTCATCGGGACTTCGGTCTGTTCCCATCCATCGCTGCCGGGCGAACGGTCGCGACGAATCCACGACAAGGCGATATCGCTGCCGGTATACGCCGCGCGCAGCTGGCACGGCGCGAAGGGGCGCAGGCCCACGCCCGCGAATTGCTTCGCGGCGCCCTGATAGGCGGGATCAGAAATCGCTTTTCCCTGCGGACCCCAAAGATAGTTGAACGCCAGATTGTATTGATCGAGAGTGAGCGACAATTGCTTCTGCGCGCCATCGAGCAACACCACGCGCGCGCCTGCGGGCACGGGATCGCGCATCGCGGACTCCGTGCCTGCCTGACCACGCAGGAGCCTGGAAAGGGTCCATTGGCCCGGAGCGGTCAGCTCGGCTTGCGCGAACTGGATCACTTCCCATTCGCCATCTTCGTTTTCCAGTGCAAGCGCATTGGCACCGCCCAGCACGGAGAGATCATCCTTCGCGGACAGCGTTCCGTTGAAGAGGCGCAATCGCAGGATGTTTGTTTCATCCCAGCGTGAGGTTGGGCCGCGGTGGAAATCGGCGGTCGTGACGCCCATGATGGCGGCGCGGGTGAGCTGGGTGTCGAGCGTGTAGTTGGATTCGCTCGCGCTCTTCAGGATCAGCACCGCGCCGGGCCACGGGCTTGCGAAGGCGCATACCGTCGGCGCCCATGGCGTTTCGGCGCCGGTGAGGAGCGGCAGATCCAGGAACGCGACCAATGCGCGGCCGGTGAAAGCCAGCGATTGGGCAGCGCCAAGCGCGCGCGAAGGGCCGATGATGGAATCGTAAATCGAAGGATCGGTGGCGACCGTTTCGAGATTGCGGAAGCCCGCGTCATCAATGGCGGAGATGCGCAGATGACGCATGCGGCCGCCGGCATCGAGCAGGATTTCATCGGCGGCATCGAGTGCTATGCGCGATGGGGGCAGCGCAAAGCGGCCGGTTTCACGCATTACCCATGCATCCTGCAACAACCGTGAACCGATGCCGATGGCCTGGCCCTGATCCAGCACCAGCGGCAGGGCAGAGGCCGCAACCCGATCCGACAGCGTGACAAGGCGGCGGGCTTCGGCGACGGCCTGACGATAATCGGCATCGGCATCGATATAGGAAATCCGCGAAGCGTTGGGCAGATCGGTTTCCTGGGCGCGGGTGAACGAAAAGCCGAAGCCCGGCTCGCCATCGGGCAAAACCAGATCGGATTGCGAGATTGCAAGTGCTGTGGGGCGACCGCGGGCGATGAATTTGATCTTGCCTTCGCTTTCCACCGCATCGAAACCATAGGCAAGGCCGAGAGGCGCCAGCGCATCACGCGGGCTCATCGTATCGGTGATGGCATAGCCGGTGACGAGGCCATCGAGATTTGAGACATCGCAATCGGTGAACCCGGCATCGGCGCAGATATCGCTGACGAGATCGGAAAGCTGCACCGCGCCCAACCGGCCGTTGAGCCAGTGACCCAGGCGATAGTTTTCCGCATCTCCCCAGACATCGCTGCGCGAGGGGAAGAAGGGATAGGGGCGCGCATCCCATGTCCACAAATAAAGATTGGACGTGTCGATCATTCGGCCGCTGTAGACGCTGGAGGATGGATTGTTCGCAGGCGCTGCCCAGAAATTCAGATGGGCTTCGAGGAAACGGCGCTGGACGAGATCATCGCGTTCGCCGTTCGAATAATAGGGGAACGCGCTTTCGGAGGATTTCGCATCGACGAAGACATTGGGCTGGTTCGCGCCCTTCTCCACCGCCGGGCAACCGAGTTCGCAGAACCAGATCGGTTTGGATTGCGGCGCCCAGCCGGTGGGCGATCCGCTTTCGCTGCCATCGGCGCGGTCATAATGCGGGTTCGACCACCAGTTCCAGAAATCCTTTTGGCGAAAGATCCAAGGTTTGCCGCTTCCATCGGTGATCGCGGTGCGCAGCTGCGCGTTGCGATCGGCATCGCTTGCATAATACCAGTCGTAATCCTCGCCTCCCTGGATGCTGCGGGCGAGATAGGCTGTGTCATGTGTGCCGGTGGGACCGTTCACGGCATCATAATCGGCCTGTGCGGTGCCATCGCGCCAGTCGGCGAGCGGGAGATAATTGTCGATACCGACAAAATCGATATTCGCATCCGACCACAGGGGATCGAGATTGAACAGAACCGCGCCGGGCGCATCGCCTGTTTGGTGGTTGTTGTATTCGGACCAATCGGCGGCATAGCCGATCTTCGTGCCAGCCCCCAGAATCGCGCGCACATCGGCGGCGAGTGTTTTGAAGGCGGCGACGGCAGGATAGGTGGTGGCATCGCTGCGGACGCGCATCAGCCCGCGCAATTCGGAGCCGATGAGAAATGCATCCACACCACCGGCATCTTTGCACAATTGCGCATAGTGCAGGATCATGCGGCGATAGCCCCATTCGCCATCGAAGAAAGCATCGACCTGCGTTGTGGCAGCGCCTGTTTTGTCGGGCGAGCCGGAAACGCCCGGCGCGGGATCGCAGGTGATGCGGCCGCGCCAGGGATAGGCGGGTTGGCCTTCCGCGCCAGTGTAGGGATTGGGCAGCGTGTTGCTTCCCGCGATATCGAGGAACAGGAACGGGTTGAACATCACGCGCAAACCCCGCGCCTTCAAATTGCGGATGGCCGCCACGATGGTTTGATCCGACGGCGTGCCGCCAAAGGCGGGGCGGCCATCGACCTTGCTCACGAGATGGGCGTGTTCGCGGGCAATGCCATTCACGTTCCAGATTTCGGGATAGGTGTTCTTGAAGGTTTGCTCGACTCCGGGTTTGATTTCCAGCTCGCCGCAACGCAGATCGTTCGCAAACCAGCCGCAGATCAGCGAAACCGCGGCCGTGTTGGGCGCGATGGCCTGCAACTCATCGAGCGAGGACGAGATATCGGCCTCGCCATCGGCGTTGTGCGCGTTCTCGGGGATCGTGGTGCCTTCGCCATTATCCGATGTCACGATTTCATCGGCGTAGATGAATTCGCCGGCACCCGGGATGAGGGTTACGCCGGTCAGGCGGTTTTCGAGCGCGCCCGGCCTATCCGATGAAATCGCGCGGATGATCTCGAATTGCAGTTGCGGGATTCGGTTGCCGAACTGGCCGAGCGGCATATCCTCGAACACGATATAGCTGAGGCCGCGATAGGCGGGCGTGTTGGCGGGGCCTTCGATTTCTTCGATCAGCGGATCGAATGTTTGAACCTCGTCGCCGCGATAGAAGCGCGTGGTGAATTGCGAAAGATCGACCAGCTTGCCATCGGCCCAGACGCGGCCGATCTTGGTGGTTATCCCTGCGCACAAACCCACGGCGAACGAGATGGTGTAGGTGTAATCCGTTTCGGTGACCTTGACGCTGGAACCCGAACCCTTGCCCCCGCCGGTGTTGGTGGTGACGGCAGTTTCCTTGAACTTCGAGGCCCAGATCAATTGGCCCGCCACGCGCATGCGGCCGAACACGCGCGGGATCGGCGCACCTTCGGTGGAGGATTGCACGTTGATATCGGAAAGACGCGGACCCTGGCGCACGATGTGCTGGCCGGGCATGAGCGCGGAATCGATGAACGAGCCCGCAAGCGCGCCGATTGCGCCGCCGATCTGCGCGCCGGTGATCGACATGCCGAAGGCGGAGAAGCCCGCGCCGAAGATGGAGGGACCGAGGGCCGAGCCGACGGTGCCGAGAACGAGAGATGCCATGATGGACCTTTTTGGGGCGAATGGTGAGTGGCGAATGGCGAATTGGGAAATTTCTATTCGCCATTCGCCATTCGCTATTCGCCATCTACATTCTGAATGCGAAAGCGAGTTTCTTTTTCCAGAAGACGGAGAACGGTTCTTCGCTCACGCGCTTGTTTTGGCGGGCGTGGATCAAGGTGAGCGCGCCGCCTTTCTCCGCGACGATGCCGCAATGTTTGGCGGGGCCACTTCTGGTCATGCGAAACAGGGCAATATCGCCGGGGGCGACACTTGCCGTGTTGATTTCATGCAGGTGCCGGGCGAGCGCGGCATATAGGGTTTCCTCACCACTTGCTTCGGCCCAATCCTGCGAATAGGGCGGCACGCTTTGCGGTTCTTCGCCGTGAATCTCGCGCCACACGCCGCGCAGCAGGCCCAGGCAATCGCAGCCCGCGCCTTTTGCGCTTGCCTGATGCACATAGGGCGTGGCGAGCCAGCTCCGCGCGGCGGCGACGATCGTTTCAGTTTCCATAGCGGCTGCCGCCATCGAGCACCTGGCTTTGGGCGACGGTTGCAACCACCGCATCATTGCCGGGCATATAGGGAAAGCCGCGAAAGTTTGCGGCGTTGTTGAACCTGGCCTTGCAGGTGGAAAATTGCTTGTCGCAACCCGCGGTGATCGCAAACGCATCCGAGATAGCGATGGCGTCACTCATCGGTTGCCACAATTCGATGCTGACGCCGAGGTTGGAAACGCCGTGGCGTTTCACCTCCATTGCGCGGCCCGCATTGGCGCCGCTGGTAAAGGTGAGCTTGCCGTTGGTGAACCAGCCATCGGCAAAACTTTCGAGGCCGGAAACCGTGAGGCGACGGTTATCGCCCACTGTGGTGACGATACCGCTGCCGGCAAAGGCCGCATTGTCAAGCGCGAAGGTGCAGCGCGCATCGCCCAGATCGGCATCGCAGGAATAGCCGAAAGCGCGGCCCACGGGCTGGTTCAGGATGTGGGCGAGGCCACGCACTTCGGCCTGGAACGCGGTGCGCCCGCGCTGGACCTCGCCGAGGCTGCCCTTGCGCATCAACACGCGCTGATCGGGCGCGTTCCAGTTCACGCGCCAGATCTCGATACTCGCATCATCGTAGAGGCCGCTTGCGAGATCGCGTTCGTTGATCGTATCGGAATTGAGCGCGCCGACCACGGTGAGGTTGTCGACCGCCAGGCCGAGAGAAGATTGCACGTCGCTCGCGGTGAAGCCGGAGGCTGCTTCATAGGTTGTGCCGCCAAAGGCGATGGATGTGTCGTGATCGGTGAAGCCTTGGGTGGCGCCATCGTTGCGGGCGATCTTCCAGCACCAGCACAGGGTCGTGGCACCGCTTTCGAGATGGGTTTGCAGATCGGCAGAGATGGCTTTCATAGCGCGACCTCGACAATCGGGATGCTGGGGATTTCGCCTGCCGCGAAGCTCGACAGGTTCACCGAAAGCGAATCCGTGTCGAAGCGCACCGGCGTATCGAATTCGAAACCGGCGGTGATCGCGGCGGCGGCGGCGGGCGCGGTTGTGAAAGCGATCCGGCCGGTGGTTGTGTCCAGTGTGAAAGCCGTGGTTTCGGTGCCGTTGATGGCGGCTTTCACGGTTACGGGCTTTTTGATCGTGCGGATCCAGCTTGCCGTGCCGGAGGTGTAGGTCTTCACAAGCTGGAAGGTTCTGGTTGTGCCGTCGCCCACGGCGATTTGCTGATCGGTGGGTGCGATGGTCGCTTGCGGCGCACAGGATTTGAAATCTGCGAAATCCTTGAAGCGGAAGCCATAGAGCCGGGCCAGGCGCGCCTCGAAGAAGGCGATGACGGCGTGCAGATCGTCCAGCGTTTTCACGCCGTAGCCCACATCATAGCGGCGGCGCGAATTGGCCCACACGGCATTGCGTTCTTCAAAGCCGGAGCCGAGCGTGACGATTTCGGTCTTGCGTTCGGGGCCACCGCTCGAATGCAGCGCGATGGAGGTGGGGAAACGGATTTCGTGGAAACTCATCACAGGTTCCTTTGGCCGCGGGCGAGCGCGCGGGTCATCATGGCGGCAAGTTGCGGTTCGGATTTGAGGAAACTCGGCGCATCTTTCGCCTGCACGTTGAGCACGATTTGCGGGCGGCCGGATTGCAGCGCGCTGTTGGGCGCGATGGCGCCGTTCGACGAGGGCACGAAAAGTTCGGGGCCCTGTTCGCCCACGAGATAGGGCACATCGGCCGCAACCGGGCCGCCGCTTGCGCGCGCACCGCCGACGGGGATCAGCGAACTTGCGATGGAACTGACCACGCCTTCGATCGGCTTGACGATGAACTGGCTGATCGCCACGCGCTCGAAATCGGCCAGGATCGAACTCACCATCTGATTGATCGAGAGCTTGCCGGAAACAGCCGCGCGGCTGATCGTGTTGGCGACCGCATTGAAACTGCGATTGATCGCGGTTTCGATGCGCGCGCCGGTATCGGCGACGGGGCCGTTGGCGAAATCGGAAAGCGCCTTGGCCGCGGAATCGAGCGCGCCGTTGAGCGGCGTCAGATCCGCGCCGAGTGTGAGGTTTTCATCGGCCATCGGGATAGGCTTCCATCAAGTTTGCGAGATCATTGCGGGAAAGCGGGTTTGCGCGTTTGGGCGCGTGGCGGGCTTGCCAGCCGGTGGCCGCTGCGCGCCATTCCTTAAGGCTCATGTTCCAGAATGTTTGTGGCGGGAGCGCCATCAGGCCGAGACCGAATTCGAGCCAGCGCTCCCAGGAAAAGGGGTTTGGGTGCCCTCCCCCTTCGGCTCGTTGTGCAGGCCTGCGGCATCGAACGCCTCGCTCACCGCGCGCACGATGCTGCCAAGATCGCAGGCGAGTTTCAGCACATCCGCCGGGCAAATGTTGTGGCCGCCGCCGCGCAGCAAGGCTGCGGCAACGATGGCGAGATCGGCCGCGCGCAAGGTTTTGAGGCGCGTGGATATTTGGCTGAGATCATCGAGGCCGAGGCCATCTTCGATTTCGGCGAGCGCGCCGAGCGTGAGCAGCAGGCGATAACTCTCGCCGCCTGCTTCGAGGGCGGTTTCGCCGCGAACTTTGTTGGGCATGTCAGGCCCCGGTGAACGCAAGCGCGCCGGCCGATGCGAGCGAGAGCGATATCTTCACTTCGCCGTCATAGGGCCCATCATATTGCAGCGAGGTGATCTTGAACGGGCCCGTCACCGTGCCGAAATTCGGGATCGCGATCTGGAAGTTTGGCAGCGTCTGGTTGAAGAAGGCGATGCGCAACGCTTCGTCGCTGGCCGCATCCTTGAACACACCGCTGCCGGAAAGCGTGGCTGATTTCACACCGGCATCCAGCAGTTCGCGCCACATATTGGCGGAATCCGCGCTGGTGATATCGACGGTTTGCGCGTTGAAGGCGAGCGTTGTGGCGCGCAGGCCCGCGACGGTTGCGAAGGTTTCGGGATCGGCGCCATCGCCGATCTTGATGAGCAGGTCTTTGCCTTTTTGGGCGGACATGGTTTCTCCTTAGGTGGGTTCGGTGACGGCGCGGAAGCGCAGGATCGCGTGATAGGTCTGACCATCGGTCTGGCGCAGGAATTCCGCGCTTTGGTATTTGATGCCGATCAGGGTGTGGCCGGCGGGTGAGAGGGCGGCATCATCCAGTGCGGCGCGGATGGCATCGGCGATGGATTTGCTTTCCCTGCGGCCGCGCGCGCGGGACCAGACGTGCAACACAAGCGCGTGTTCCGTGCCGGTGTCGGTGGATGTGCTCCAATCGGTTTCCTTGTCATCGCCAATGACGAGATAAGGCATGGCGGCATTGCGCGGCACCTCATCATAAACGCGCGGCGGATCGCCCAGCACCGCCCTGATGCCCGCATCGGCGGCGAGGGCTGCGAAGATCGCGGTTTGCAGGGCCCAGCTTGCGGAACTCATGGGATTTGCTCGCAGAGAAGCGTCATGATCTGGGCTTGCGGGCCTTCGTCGAGAACGCTTCTGATTTCGAATGTGCGGGTGCCGACGATCACGCGCTGGCCCGCCGCGATATCGGGGTTGCGGCGCAGGGTGAGGCGGCAGCGCATTTTCGATTCATCGCGGTCGGGACCGAAGGCATCGCTGCCGCTTTGCGGTTCGACGCGGACCCAGGCGGCGGCGATGCTTGACCAGCCATCGTCGAAGCCGCCGCCGCCATCGCCCGCGAACGTTTTCGCAACGATGGCGGCGCGCTGATTGAGGGCGCCGATCACAGCTTGAAGATCCTGTAGGGCGCGAGCAGCGCCAGCGCCGCCTGCGAGGGATCGAGGCTGGCATCGCCGCGATTGGCATGGAGATCGGCGACGATTTCCAGGATCGCGGTGCGGATGGCCTGGGGCACATCGCTTGCGTGATCGCCATAGCCCGCATCGAATGCGATGGCGATGGCGTTCAGCGCGCGCGCATTGGCGGCAAGCGCGGGCGATTTCAGCGTGACGCGCGCGGGCGCAGATGCCGCATCGACCTGATAAAGGCTTGCGTCGAGAACCGTGGCCGTGTCGTCCACGGCGTAGGTTGTCAGTTGGGTGACCGCCTGTGACGGGGGCAACGGTATCTCGACGCAATTTCTTTCGGGCCAGCAATCGAGCCACAGAACCCAACTCTGCGTGACGAAGGCGCGGCCCGTGTGCCATTCGGCGCGGGCGCGGGTGGCGGCGATCAACGCGGTGATCAGCGCATCGTCATCGGTGGTATCGACCTTGAGATGGGCTTTCGCTTCCTCGAGCGTGACGGGTTCGATAGCGGGTGGGGTGATGAGTTGGAGGGGCATCAGAGTTTCTCGGAATTGAAAAGAGTGTCATCCCCGGCCGAGCGACAGCGAGGGGAAGGGGACCCAGGTGGTAGATACCGTGATGGTATTGCTGCCTGGGTCCCCTTCCCTCGCTTCGCTGCGCTACGCTCGCCGGGGATGACAGGGAGTTTTTCGGGTTACGACGTTCCGAATTTCATCAGCTTGATCGCTTCGAAATTCTGCACACCGCCGCCGACGCGTTTGGTGGTGTAGAACAGGATGTAGGGTTTGGACGTGTAGGGATCGCGCAGCACGCGGATACCGACGCGATCGACGATCAGATAACCCCGCGCGAAATCGCCAAACGCGATGGAATAAGAGTTCGCGGCGATATCGGGCATATCTTCGGATTCCACCACCGGATAGCCGAACAAGCTGGCGGGCTGGCCCGCGATGTTGCTTGGTTGCCAGATGTAATTGCCGGTGGAATCCTTGAACTTGCGCACGGCGGCTTCGGTCTTGCGGTTCATCACCCAGGTCGCGTTGGCGCGATAGGACTGCTTGGGTGTGTAGGCGAGATCGAGCAGACCATCGGAGGGGTTGCTGGCCGCGAACCCGGCCGAGACGCCGGTTGCGACATAGCCGATACTGCCCCAGCTCCACGAACCATCGGCGACATTGGTGTAGTTCAGGAAACCCTTCGGCTTGCTCGAACCATCGCCATTGACGAAGGCCGCACTTTCCTGTTCCGCGAACACGGTTTGCACTTCGCCCGCGAGCCAGGTTTCGATATCGACCTGGGCATCATCGAGCAGTACCTGCGTTGCCGCCGGCATTGCATACAATTCCATCGCGGGGAAATCGACCACGGAGAGCGTGGGAGAATTGGTTTGCGTGCGCGAACCGGTTTCGGCCACCCAGCCGGTGGAAGCGCCAACCGTGGTGATTGGCTTGCGATAGATGTTGCCGCCGATCTGGCGCACGCTGGCGATGGCGCGGATGGGTGAATATTTCTGCAGGATGCGGTCGATCGTCTGTTCGATCTCCAGCGGCACGACATAGCCCCCATCCGGGTTGGAGCCCGCCGAGAGCGATTTCAGCTCGAGCGCATCGAAGCCCGACGCATCGCCCTTGCGGACATAGCGATCGAACGCGGTCTTGCGTTCGCGGGTGGCGCGATCAGGTGCAGCCTTGAATTCACCGCCGAGGGAGGGGCGCGTGGAGGCCAGCGTCAACTCATCGAGCGCGCGCTTCTGTTCATCCAGCGCACGGTTGAGGCGATCGACCTTTTCATCGGTCACCACATCGGTGCTTTTGCGCTCGATCTGGGTGAGGCGTTCGTCGTTGGATTCCTTGAACGCCTCGAAGGCGCGCAGGAAATCGTCGAACGCTTCCTTGATCTCAAGGCCGTTTGCGGCATCCTTGGTTTCGAGGGATTTGGTTTCGAAATTCATTCGTTCTTCCTTTTCAATGAAGATTGTCATTCCCGGCCGAGCGTCAGCGAGGGGAAGGGGACCCAGGTGGCGGACACCTTTCGGTGTTTGACACCTGGGTCCCCTTCCCTCGCACCGCGCGCTTTGCGCGTGGTGCTCGCCGGGGATGACAGTGTGGTGTTGCGAAGTGAGATGCTGGCTGCGCGAAATGATTCCGCGAGCACATCTTTCTTCGTGCCAATGGCCGTGATCTGGCTTCCTTGCAGCAAGGGGAAGGTCACGACCGAGACTTCCCAAAGCTCTATGTCCAGCAGCGTGCGCAGGCCCGTTGCCGTGTCGCGGCGGGCGCGCCGGGTGCGAAAGCCGATGGACAATCCGTTGAGCGCGCCTTCGCGCAGGAGTGCCGCCACATCGCGGCCGCGCTCTATATCGGTGACGAGGCGCCCCTTGACATAAAGCCCGCGCGAATCCTCGCGCATCTCTTCCCACACGCCGATGGGTTCGTGCGCGAAATGCTGGTAGAGCATACGCACGCTTGCGAGGCCCTGCTTCCTGAGCGAAGCGGCGAACGCGCCGGGAGCGACGACATCGCCCGCCCCATCGGGCACGCCGAAGAGAGAGGCATAGCCTTCGAATTCATCGCGGTTGAGCGATGTCAGCCGCGCAGGCGCGCTGACATGCGCCAGGCGACGCCTGGCGTGTTGCACTTTGATGGTCATGTTTGTCTTTATCTGTTGGTGGTGCGATCGAGCTTGGCTTCGATGCGATCGAGCGATTGCTTGATCGTGGTCACCTGTTCTTCGAGGACAGCGACACGCTCGATGGCGGCCTGATTGTTGGCGGCGGTCTTTTCCAGAACCGTGATGCGTTCGGCGGCGGAGCCTGCCCAGAACAAAGCGCCAGCGGTTTGCAATAAAAAAGCCGCCACGAGGGCGGCTGGGAGGCGGCGATCCAGCATGGGCTGGATACTTTCGGCAAGGATGCTCATGATTACTTTCGATTCGCCTATCTTACTGCTTGATTTTGGAGGATACGTGACTGAGTTCAGAACTCTAACTTTTGTCGGCGGTATGCAAAGGGCTCAGGGTAATAACCTTCGCGTTGCACTCTGCGAAATGGTCAACGGTGGTGCCAAAAAAATTACAATATTATTCTCAAGCGACGGCGGCTCACCTAACGAAGCCATTCCCCTGTTTAGCTTTCTTCGAGCACTGCCTGTTGAAATTACCATGCACGCGATTGGACCTGTAGATAGCTTGGCAATACCTGTATTTCTCGCCGGTAAAAAACGCTTCGCGTCAAAAAACGCCACGTTTCTATTCCATCAATACAATTGGTCATATGGGCAGCCTCAAACAGATCAGCAATCCTTGCTGCGTGAACGCCTCGCGATTCTCGACAGTTCGATGAACTGGACCGTTGGGATCGTTAAGGAGAGAACAAAGATCACTGATGCCGACATTGAGTCGCTTAAGTTGTTCGATCATCCAATGATTCTCACCTCCGCCCGCGCAGCCGAACTGGGCCTTGTTGAACAAGTACTCGAACCCACGATCAACAGGGACACAGGTCCCAGGGTCGTCATTTAAATATATTGCGAGCATTTTCTTCCTAATATCCGTTGTCATCTGATGTCGGACTATACCCTGCCGCCGCGCGTTTTTCGTTCAGCGTCAGGAAGTTCGCATTGCCGATGCGGTCCCACACTGTTTCGCGTTCCATGGCCAGCGCCTCCACCGAATCCGGGTCGTAGCCGATGCGCAAGGCCTCGCCGAAGCGGGGGGCTAGCCAGCGGGTGAGATCCTGGGCGGTGCGGGCGACCAGGGGCAGAACCGTTTGGCGCCAGAAGGCGAGGTTTGCTTCGCGATAGTTGGCGTAGGTGTTGTCGCCGGGCAGGCCCAGCAGCATGGGCGGTACGCCGAAGGCGAGTGCGATTTCTCTTGCGGCGTTGGCGCGCGTATCTGCGAAATCCATGTCGCTCGGCGTGTAGCTCATCGCGCGCCAATCGAGGCCGCCTTCGAGCACCATGGGGCGGCCCGCGTTGGCGGCGCCCTGATAGGCGGTTTCGAGTTCGGTTTTCAGGCGCTGGAACTGGTCGTCCGTCAGGCTCGAACCATCGGGGCCCTTATATATAAGTGCGCCGGAGGGCCGCGCCGCATTATCCAGCAAGGCTTTCGTCCAGTTGGCGCCTGCGTTGTGGACATCAATCGCTGTGGCCGCGGCGCGGATGGGGGAATAGCCATAGAGATCATCCAGCGGGTGAAACAGGCGCGCGTGCAGCACGGGCAGGAAACCGTTCGCATCGCGCTGGATGCGCCTGGTGAGGCCATCGACGGCGTAATCATAGGCTTGCGGCCAGCCGCGCGGACCGGGCACGATCTTCACGCGATCCGGGCGCAGCACATGCAGCTCGCGGATTTCACCGCGCAAGGTGGCCGCCTCAAGATAGGCATCGCCCGCACATTGCAGGAACGCATACCAGCGTTCGAACAGTGCAGCACCACTATCCTGCGGATTGGGGCTGGTGAGCAATGTGCGCAGCGGATGGGTTTCGAGTTCGCGGTCACCGTCGTAAAGAAGGAAAGGCACGCTGGCAGCACCCTCGGCGATCATGCGCACGCAGCGATAGGCGATTGCATTTTGCATCACGCCTTCGCGGGCGAGTGTGGGGTAATCGCGCGCCGTCCAGCTTGCGCTGCCGCCGCGCATCAGGGCGAGGAATCCGGTCAGCGATTTTTGTTCCGGCGCGCGGGCGGCGCGGCGGTTGAGGAATTCGAACATTTTTGTCTCTTGGTTGGGAAGTGGGGGGTGGCGAATAGCGAGTAGCGAATAGCGAATAGGGATAACTCCATTCGCTATTCGCTACTCGCTACTCGCCATTTGCGTTACAACGTTCTCACTTTCGGCCTGCTTCGTTTTACGCCGAACAGATCCGTCAGCGCCCAGACGAGGGCATCCATGCGGTCTGGGCTTTCGCCGGTTCCATCGTATTGGCACATCTGGTCTTCCATTTCGGCGAAACATCCGGCGTGGTGGATGCGGCCTTGTTCATAGAGCGCGGCCATGGGGGCGGCGCGGGTGATTTTTCCGCGGCGGGCATGAACCAGTTGCACCGGCAGGTTCGGCGCTGCCTGCTGCAACACGCTTTTCACCATCTCGCCGCCCTGATTGGCTTCGGCGATGATGGCATCGGCGTTCCAATGCTCGAACGCATCGGCCACCCTTGCGGCCCATGCATTGGGCGAAAGACCGCCGGCGGAAAGATCGGCGAGCACGAAGCCCGCTTCACTTTCCGCCCGGCCGGCGACAACGATGCCGCATTCATCGCCATGGAGCGATGCGGGCGGGTCCACGCCGATGACGACGCGGGAGAGCGATTGCGGCGCGCAGGCGACGCGCGCACGCTCGATCCAATCACGGCGCCAGAGCGCGGACTCGTTGTCTTCGATCAATTCGGCTTCCAGTTCCTGCCGCCCGAGGCGGGTGCCGCCATAGCGGCTTTGCATGGCTGCGAGAAAACCCGGCGCCAGGTTTGCTTCGTTTTCGCGCGTGGTGCTTTGCGTTCGCGCGACTGTTTTGTCTTCGAGCAATGTTTTCAGCACGGCGATGTTGCGCGGGGTGGAGGTGAGCGCGAGCTGCGGATTTTTGCCCAGCCGCAGCGACATCAGCGCCATGTCCAGGGCTGCCTGCGCGTTGTTCCACTTGGCGAATTCATCGCCCCAGGCGGCTTCGAACTGGTGGCCGCGAATGGAATCGGGTTCTTCCGCCGACAGCACGATTGCCATCGCGCCGCAGGGCCAGAGCACGCGGTTGTTGGAGGGTTCGTAGCGCGCGGCAGGGGCCACGCGCAGCAAACCGGATTCGCCTTCGATCATCACTTGCCTTGCATCGTTGTGGGTTGCGCCGATCAGCGCCACGCGGCTGTAACGGCCGCGCGCGATCCCTTCGGCGATCCATTGCGCGCCCGCGCGGGTTTTGCCGCTGCCGCGCCCGCCGAGGAACAGCCAGATGTGCCAATCGCCATCGGGGGGCAATTGCGAACGCCGCGCCCAGAAGCGCCAATCGCGGTTGAGGAAATCGGCTTCATCGTCATTTAGACTCGTCAGGAACGCCTGCCGCGCGTTCGGCGGCAGAGAGTTGATCGAGGCGGCGTTCAAGGATCGCGCGCTTGTTGTCATTGGGTTCATCCACCTTGTGTTCGCGCAATGCACCGCGCTCCTTTTCGATCCGGGTCAGCCGTCCGAGCGAACGCTCCATCGAGGCGAGCGCGCGGGCGACTTGCGCTTTCTCCGCAGGGTCTGCGGGAACATCGGTCTTCTCGATGATGTTCAGGTGCCGGTCGAGTTCGCGGAAAAGTCTTTTCACCATAAGGTCCATCCAGTCTTCATCGATGTCTTCCGGTTTCAGCTCGCAATATTTCTTGCGCGCCCAGGCCTCGAGCACGCCGGGCGCGAACTGAGCCTTGTGAGGCATCGGGGTTTCTCCAAAAGAAAAAGCCGGCGTGGAAGCGCCGGCGGAACACGCATGTGGAAACGTTGGCGGACCGAATTTTTCGGTTCGCGTCGCTTCGTTCGCAATTGTTGGGATGTAAAGAATATGACTCGTGGAGCGTTGCGCTGCAAGGGCAAAGTTGGTGCGCGCGCAAATTTTTTGCAGCGTAACGCTGGTGGGGGTTAAGCGATTGAATTTGCGCGATGTGGAATTTTTTTATTGTGTTTTGGTGGTGGTGAAGACGGAAGATGTAGAAATTTGTGTTCGGTGCGCGAGAAAGAGATTCGCGATTTTTCTTCTCACCTCCCCCTCGCGGGGAGGTCGGCGGCGCGCATCGGCGCGACGACGGGTGGGGCGCGGTGTTAGAATCTGGAACACTGCCTTCGTTGAGGCATCCCCCCACCCGCCGTTGCTTCGCAACGTCGACCTCCCCGCGAGGGGGAGGTAATACAAGCGGTACTTCTTGCGGCATTCGCTTTGTGCAAGGCTGCGTCCATGCGTTAGCGCCTTGAATGCGCCGCAAAGTTCCGGGATCAAAGGTATATGGCGAATAGTTTGAAGAAGGTCTGGGCGCGGCATCGCCGGGTTGTGCTGCGCGTGGGCTTTGTGGCGGCGTTGCTCGCGGTGATCGGCGCGGGAACTCTTTATATACTCCCCGATGTGGTGGGTTCGCTGGCGCCGAAGCTTGATCTTTCGCGCGATCTTTATGCGATGAACCGGCCTGCCGCCTTCACCTTTCTCGATGCGCAAGGCCGCGAGGTGGGCCATCGCGGTGCGATCGTGGGCGAACGGCTGACGCTGGAGCAGATGCCCGCCTATCTCCCGGCCGCCTTCATCGCCATGGAGGACCGGCGGTTTTACGACCATGGCGGGTTCGACCTGCGCGGGCTTGTGCGGGCGGCCTGGGTGAACTGGCGGGCGGGCCATGTGGTGCAGGGTGGCTCCACCATCACGCAGCAACTGGCGAAGATTCTCTTTCTCACCTCGGATCGCACCTATTCGCGCAAGCTGAGCGAGGTGATGGATGCGGCCGCCCTCGAAAAGCAGCTCACCAAGAAACAGATTCTGGAGCTTTATCTCAACCGCATCTATCTGGGATCGGGTGCTTATGGGGTGGATGGCGCGGCCCATGTTTATTTCGGCAAATCGGCGCGCAATCTTTCCCTTGCGCAGGCGGCGATGCTGGCGACGTTGACGCGCGCGCCTTCCGCCTTTTCGCCCCGGCGCGATCTGGCGGCGGCACAGACGCGCAGCAGGGATGTGCTGGCCGCGATGGTTCGCACCCATGCGATCACGCGCAAACAGGCGAAAGCCGCGCAAGCAAACCCCGCCCGCATCATCGACCGCACGGTGCAGGATGCGCGCAACTATTTCCTCGATACGGCGGCGGATGAAGCGCGCGCCGATGTGACCATTGCGGGCCAGATGCCGGGCGAAGATCTGATCGTGCACACCACGCTGGAGCCCAAGCTGCAGGACGCGGCGCGCCTGGCGCTGCTCAAACACCTGCGCAAGGATGGCAAGCGCCTGCGCGTGCATGAAGGGGCCATCGTGATGATGAAGCCCAATGGCGCGGTTTCGGCGCTGATCGGCGGGCGCGATTACGACGAGAGCGTGTTCAACCGCGCCACGCGCGCCAAGCGCCAGCCGGGTTCGGCGTTCAAGCCGTTTGTCTATCTGGCCGCGGTGGAGAACGGGATCAGCCCGTGGGACACGCGCGACGACGGGCCGGTGGATATTGGCGGCTGGCAGCCAACCAATTATGGCGGGCGCGAATATGGCACGGTGACGCTTGCAAGCGCGCTGGCCCATTCGATCAACACGGTGACGGCCGGGCTGGCGCAGGAAGTGGGCATCAACACTGTTATCAAGGTGGCGCGCAGCGCGGGGATAACCTCGCCGCTCGAACCCAATGCGTCGCTGGCGCTCGGCACCAGCGAGGTCACGCCGCTGGAGTTGACGGCGGCCTATGCGACCTTTGCCTCGGGCGGGATGAAGGTGCCCCCCTATTTCGTGACCGAGGTGGAAGACCGGCGCGGGCACATTTATTTCAGCCGCAAGGATATTGCGACCGAGCGCGTGATTCCCGAGGACGCGAACAAGGACCTTACCGCCATGCTCTATGGCGTGGTGATTTCGGGCACGGGCACGGCCTCGCGCCTACCGGGCCGCGAATCCGCGGGCAAGACCGGCACCACACAGGATTATCACGATGCATGGTTTGTGGGCTTCACCGCCGATTATGTGACCGGGGTGTGGGTGGGCAACGACGATTCAAAGCCCATGCGCAATGTTACCGGAGGCACGCTGCCCGCCGCGATTTGGAAAGATGTGATGGTTGTGGCAGAGAAGGGGCTGCCCGCGAAGCCGCTTTCGAAATCGGAACCGCAGGCGCCGGAAGTGGATGAGGACTCTCCTTATGCCGGAAGCGACGCATCGCCGGGCTATCGCGGTGACGACGAAAGCGACAGCAATGGCGCGGCGCGCGCGGACAATCACCGGCCATCCTTCCTCGACTGGCTGTTCGGGCCTTCGCGCGACGAGCAACATGAACAGCGCGGCAATGGTACGCGATCTGACGACGAACCGCCCGTGGACGATGACGAGCGCTGATGCAACCTCGCTACGCTCGCCGGGGATGACAGGTTTTATTTGTGAAAAGCCATGCGACTGATCTTTAAAATTCTTGGTTGTCTTGTGATCGGCGCCGCCCTTGGCCTTGGCGCGACGTGGCTTGCCGTTTCGCGGATGAACCTTGGCGCTGTTTCCGATGGGCCGTGGACGATGAGCCTGCTCACGGGTTCGAGCCAGAGCGGGCCTTATCTGCGGGCGAACATCGCGCTGCATGGGCTGCTTGCGCTCAACCGCAGCGAGACCGTCTATTACACCGCCGATCATGACAGCGCGGGAGAATGGCTCGATGGCAATTGCATCTATCGCCTTGAGGGGCGCGAGCCGAGCGCGCGCTGGTGGAGCATCACCGCCTATGGGCCGGACGATTATCTGATGGCGAACAAATATAACCTCTGGTCGATTTCGGGCGAGACGGTGCAACTGAAATCGGACAGCACCTTTGCCATCACCGTTTCCAAACATCGCGCGCCCACCAACTGGATACCCGTGACCCGGGGGCGCTTCAGCCTGACCTTGCGGCTTTATAATCCCGGTGCGGGTGTGGTGGACGATCCGGCCAATGCGATGGTGCCCACGATCAAGCGCGTGGTGTGCGTATCATGAGGCGCGCGCTTCTCTGGATCGCGGCGGCGCTGGCGGTGGCGGCAGTCGTGCATTATTTCACGCTGACGGCCACGCCCGGCTTCATCATGAACAAGGTGATGATGAAGATGGGGCCGGTCAACGAAATCCATCACATGGACCGGGTGACGGCGGCCTCGCGCGGCGTGGTGCGGCCTTCGCCGGATCTGCTTTATTCGGTGTGCCCGTTCGATCTCTCCAAGGGCGCGCTGCATGTGACGGCGAAAGTGCCGGTGGGCACCTATTGGTCGGTTTCGATCTTCGATGCCGATACCAACAATTTCTTCGTGAAGAACGACCGACAGGTGAAAGGTTCGATCGACCTGATGGTGATGCTGCCGATGACGGATGTGAAAATGCCGGCGAACAGCCGCCAGGTGCTTTCGCCCAGCGCGAAAGGGCTGGTGCTGTTTCGCACCCTGATCGCCGACGAAAACGGTTTTGCCGCGCTTGACGCGGTGCGCCGCACGGCGCGCTGCGATCTCGTTCGCCCTGTTGCTACACGCTGACCTGCACCATGAAAAGCGGAGGCTGGCCCGCGGCGATGAGGGCCGCATCTATCCGGTCGATCAGGCGGTAGGGCTCGACGGGTTTGACGTAGAGGCCGGTGAAGCCCAGCCGCTTGTAGGCGGATTCCGGCAGGCCGGTGACGTTTTCGGTCAGCGCCAGAACGGGCGCGTTGTGCCCGCGCCTTCCCGAAAGCCTGATCTTGTTCAGCGCATCGAAGCCATCGCCCGCGGGCAGGTTGAGGTTGATGATGACGAAATCGATCATCAGTGTACGGAATTTCTTGACGCCGTCCGCCCCGCAGACCGCGAAATGGGGCTCGGCCTCGATCAACTGGCAGCAGGCGGCCAGAAGGCGTTGCTGCAACTGGTTTTCCTCCACGCAGAGGATCTGAAGCGGGGTGAAACGGCGGGTCAGGCGGGTCATCGGCTACACAACCATAGATTGTACTATGGTCATTATGCACGCGAATCTTAAGGACCGGTTTCCGCGCCTCGCACAACAGGGCACAATCGGCCGTTCGCAGGGGAAAATCATGCGGTTAGGTATTTTGCTGGCGGCGGCATTGGTTCTGGCGGGATGCGGCCGGGAGCCATCTCACAAGGCCCCGGGCCCGACGAAGATCACCTTCGTCACCGACTGGAAGGCCCAGGCCGAGCATGGCGGGTTTTACGAGGCGCTGGCGCTTGGGCTCTACAAGAAGCGCGGGCTCGATGTGCACATCCTCGAAGGCGGGCCGAGCGTGAATGTGCCCCAGATGCTGGCGGGCGGGGCCGCCGATTTCGGCATCGGATCGAACGCCTTCATCCCGATGAACCTGGCCCGCGAAGGCGCCCGCATCAAAGCGGTGATGGCGGTTTTCCAGAAAGACCCGCAGGTGCTCATCACCCATCCGCGCGACGATGTGAAATCCCTGGCCGATATGAAAGGCAAGCCGATCATGATTTCGGATGCCTCCACCGCCGCGTTCTGGCCGTGGATGAAAGCGAAGTTCGGTTTTCAGGATAGCCAGATCCGCAAATACACCTTCAACCTCGCGCCGTTTGTGAGCGACCCCAAGGCGATCCAGGAAGGCTATCTTTCGAGCGAACCCTACACGGTGCAAAAACAGGCGGGCTTCACGCCGCAGATCTTCCTGCTCGCCGATTATGGCTATCCGGGTTACGCCAACATGGTGATGGTGCCACAGAAATGGATCGACGAGAATCCCAAAGCGGTGCGCGCCTTCGTGGAAGCAAGCATCGAAGGCTGGAAACAATATCTCTATGGCGACCCATCGCTCGCAAACGCCATCATCAAACGCGACAACCCCGAAATGACCGACGATGTGATCGCGCAAGCGCGCGACAAGCTGAAATCCTATGGCGTCGTGGCGCGCGAGGGGCTGGGCGGGATGACGAATGCGGGCTGGAAACGGTTCTTCGACGCGATGAGCGCGGTGGGGCTTTATGACAAGGGGCTGGATTGGCGCAAGGCATATGATCTGGAGTTTGTGAAAGGCGCTTCCGCAAAAGCAAATTAGCTTCTAGAATTTACATAGACTTTCACCTCCCCCTTGTGGGGAGGTCGAAGCGCGGTTCGCGCTTCGGGTGGGGGACCGCTGTTGCAGAAGAGCGCCGACAAAGCCGCCATCACTCGTGCCCGCAACCTGCGCGAGAACGCCACCAATGCCGAGCGCAGGCTATGGTCGGAATTGCGGTTGCTGCGCCGATCGGGTTTTCATTTTCGCCGTCAAGCTCCGTTTCAACGCTATATCCTCGATTTCGTTGAGCACAGCGCACGACTGGTGATCGAACTCGATGGCCCCCTGCATGCCAGACCGGAAAACGAGTTGCGCGATAGCACTCGCGACGATGCGTTGGCGCGGGAAAATTATTACACCCTCAGAATATGGAATCGCGAGATCGACGCGGACATGAACGGCGTTATGGAAACGATCCTTCGGGTTCTGGATGCGCGGCGCCGCGCTGTTGCAGGCGTGCGGCCGCATATCGAACTTCCGCAACGGTGGAGATGATGCATTCGCTTCGGCCTCGGCCCCCCACCCGGATCGCTTCGCTCTCCGACCTCCCCACAGGGGGGAGGTGAAGGGTGCTTCTCCAACTTTCCCGCATCACCAAAACCTTCGCCAATGGCGTGGCGGCGCTGGGGCCTATTGATCTTGGCGTGGCACGGGGGGAATTTGTTTCGCTGGTGGGGCCTAGCGGGTGCGGGAAATCGACCGCGCTTCGCATGATCGCGGGCCTCATCTCACCGAGCGCGGGCGAGATTGCGTTTGCGCAGGGCCGCCCCGAGATCGGGTTTGTGTTTCAGGAACCCACACTCATGCCATGGGCGACCGCGCTTGAGAATGCGCGGCTGCCGCTTGTGCTGGGCGGCATGGCGCGCGACGAGGCCGAGGGCCGCGCGCGGGCGCAATTGGTCAAGCTGGGGCTTTCCGGATTTGAAGGCGCTTACCCGCGCGAGCTTTCGGGCGGGATGAAGATGCGGGTTTCGATTGCGCGTGCGCTGGCAGCCCAGCCGCAATTGCTGCTGCTCGATGAACCATTCGCCGCACTGGATGAACAGACGCGCGGCGAATTGAACGACGATCTGATCCGGCTGTGGCGCGATCATTCGCTCACCGTGATGTTCGTGACCCATTCGGTTTCGGAGAGCGCCTATCTTTCGACGCGCGTGGTGGTGATGAGCGCGCGGCCGGGGCGGATTGTGGAGGACATCGCGTTGCCGCATGCGCCCCTGCCCGATCCGGCACGCCGGTTCGCGCCGGAATTCTCCGATGTGGCGCGGCGGATTTCGGCCTCGCTGCAACACGGGCGGGGTGCGCGATGACGCGAGCGTTGCAAATTCTCGTGCCGCTGGCGGTGGGCGCGCTGGCGCTGGCGCTTTGGGAAATCTCGGTTCATGCGTTCGATGTTTCGCCCATCGTGCTGCCCGCACCCAGCGGAATCTGGGCCGCCTTCAAGCAGCATTTCGCGCAATTGATGGGCGCGTTGTGGACGACCTTGCGGATTTCCGTGGCGGCGTTTGTTCTGGCGGTGATCGGCGGGGTGGCTTTGGCCGTTCTCTTCAGCCAGAGCCGGATGATCGAAACGGCGCTTTATCCCTATGCCGTGATCCTTCAGGTGACGCCGGTGGTGGCGATCGCGCCCATCGTGACGATCTGGATCGGATATGAACGCATCGATCTGGTGTTGTTGCTGCTGGCGGTGATCGTGGCGTTCTTTCCCATTCTCGCCAACACGACCTTGGGCCTGCGATCCGCCGATCACAATCTGATCGATCTGTTCCGGCTTTATGGCGCATCGCGCTGGCAGATATTGTGGAAGCTGCAATTGCCGACCGCCCTTCCCTATCTTTTGGGCGCGATGAAGGTTTCGGGCGGGCTTGCGCTGATCGGCGTGGTGGTTGCGGAATTCGCCGCGGGTTCCGGCACGGCAACGGGCCTTGCCTGGACCATTACGCTGGCCACGCGCGAGCTTCATATCGCGACCGCCTTTGCCGCGCTCGCATTGCTGTCTCTTTTGGGAATCGCGATCTTCTTCGCGCTGACCGCGCTCGAATGGGCGCTGTTGCACCGCTGGCATGAGAGCGCGGTGCGGAAGGAAGTTTAAAAGAACCCTCCCTTTCCCGCAGCGGGGGCGAGTGCCACCTCACACGCAACACCGAAATCGTTTCACCATTTCCCCCTCACCCTAACCCTCTCCCCCAAGGGGGAGAGGGAATATCAATTTCGTCTAGCTGATCGACACGCCGATCAGATGGCCGATGCCGAAGGTGACGGCGGCGGCGGCATAGCCGATGAGAAGATGGCGCGCGGCGGAGAGCAATGCGTTGCGGCCCGTGAACAGCGATGTGACCGCGCCGGAAAGCGCCAGCGCCGCGCCCGACAGCGCGATGCTGGCGAAGACAGCGGTATCGCCCGAGAGAAGAAGAAACGGCACGACCGGCACCACAGCGCCAGCGGCGAACAGCGCGAAGGATGAGGAGGCCGCCGCATAGGCCGAACCGCCCAATCCTTCGGGATCAAGCCCCAGTTCCTCGCGCACCAGCGTATCCAGCGCCACATCGGTATTGGAAAACATCTTGTCGGCGAGGCTTTTGGCGGTTTTCTCATCCAGCCCCTTGGCCTGATAGATCAGTTCGAGTTCTTCGCGTTCGAGCTCGGGGGCGGATTCCAGTTCTTCCTTTTCGGTGGCGATCTGGCGGGCGGCCAGTTCACGCGACGAACTGACCGACAGCCATTCGCCCATCGCCATCGAGCACGCGCCCGCAACGAGGCCCGCAAGCCCCGTGAGCAGAATGGTGTGGGCGTTCGCGGCACCGCCCGCAACGCCCATGACGAGGCTCATGTTGGACACGAGCCCATCGTTCAATCCGAGAACGGCCGCGCGCAACGCATTGCCGCCGCCGCCGCGATGGCGGCCTTCCAGTCGTGCCAGCGTTTGCCCCGGCAACCCGCCGACACCGCCGGCGGCGGCCTGAATGATGCGCGCGTGGCCGCGTTCGTCATTCGGCAAACCTGCGGCCACCGCATCGGGCTGATTGTCGTAATGGGCGACGTCGCGGGCCTCCGCACTCGCCACCACCGGCAGCATGGCTGCAGCCCCCAATCGCCGGCTCAGCCACGCAAGCGTGCGCGCGCGGGTGGAGGGTTTGATGCCACGCCATTTGGCGCCGCTGCGTTCGAGCTTGCCCGACCAGAATTCGGCGTGGGCGCGCTCGACCTGGGCGAGCCTGCGATAGACGGCGGAAAGCTTCTCATCCTTTTCAGATTCGGCGAGCGCGTCATAAAGGGCCGCGCCATCGACCTCGCCCTGAAGATTGCGCGCGTAACGGCGCGTTTCGGTATCCGCCAAGAATTTCCCCGTTCGATAGGTGCGGGCAGTCTAGAAGTCGGCGGGGGCATTGTCGCGGGCGCGCTGGATCGATTTGGCGATGCCATCGAACACCATGACGAGGCCGCGTTCGAAGACGCCCGCCATCGCCGCGGGATCGGTGATCTCGCCCTGCACGCTGCCCAGCACGAACGCATTGGCGATATGGGCCGCGCGGGCGGCATCGGCCGGGCCGAGCCCCGCTGCCGCAAGCACGCGGCATTGGCCTTCGAACAGCGCGCCGTCTTTTGCGGGGTGCGCCGCCAGAAGCGGAAAGGCCTTGGGATGGGCCAGCGCCATGGCCCGCCAGTTTCGCGCCGCCTGCCCGAGCCAGCTTCGCCAGCCGAGATCATCGGGCGGGATGGCCACCTGGCTTTGCAGCAGGGCCGCGACCCCGGCGGCGAGGAGCTGCTTGCTGGGGAAATGATGATAGAGCGCCATGGCTTCGACCCCCAGCTGCGCACCGAGCTTGCGGGTGGAGAAGGCATCGAGGCCTTCCACATCGATTAGAGCCAAGGCATTGGCCGAGATGGCGGATTTTGTGAGGCCGGTGGGGCGGGATGCGGGCATTTTTACGATGTAAGGTTTGTGTTCTTTGTGACCTTACACTGTAATGTTTGGGGGCGCAATTTGGGTGGGTCGCGGGCGCGGCTTCCCTTTCCTCCCCCGCTTGCGGGGGAGGCGCCCTCGCGCCAGCGAGGCGGAGGGGGGAAGTCTCCCTATTGGGCCGGATTGGGCGTCGGCCCCCCCTCCGCCGCTTCGCGGTCCCCCTCCCCCGCACGCGGGGGAGGAAAGGTGGAGGCGAGGTGATATTACGGTACGCAGATGTGGAATATTTTAAAATACACGTTTTGAATGTGATGTCTTGATTTTGCAGTGCGAAAGTGTGACGTAACGGGCCATGGCCGCACCTGCTCCACAGATGATTACCGCAAACCGCCTGATCGACGGGGAAGTGCTCTATTGGCGCGACGGCGCCTGGGTTTCCGCCTTTGCCGATGGCACCGTTTATGACGACCCCAAGGCGGCCGAGGCGGCCCTGGACGCCGCCAACGCATTCGTGCGGGACAATGTGGTGGTGGGCCTCTATGCCTTCGACGTGCGGCACACGGCAAAAGGCACGGAGCCGGTGAAGGAACGCGAGATCATTCGGGCCGCGGGCCCCAGCAACCGCACCGACACGGGCAAACAGGCGGGCATGGGGCCGCAGGAGCCCAAGGACATAGCGCCGATAAACCTATAGGCCGAGCCATGTACAGGTATGACGAATTCGATGCGAAGATGGTGCGCGAGCGCGCCGAGCAGTTCCGCTATCAGGTGGAACGGCGCATCAAGGGCGAGCTGACCGAAGACGAGTTCAAGCCCCTGCGCCTGAAGAACGGGCTCTACCTCCAGCTTCATTCCTACATGCTGCGGATCGCGGTACCTTACGGCACGCTTTCGGCGCGCCAGATGCGCCAGCTTGCCTTCATCGCGCGCAAATACGATCGCGGCTACGGCCATTTCACCACCCGCACCAACATGCAATTCCATTGGCCGCGGCTGAAAGACGTGCCCGATATCCTGCATCATCTGGCCGATGTGGAGATGCATTGCATCCAGACGAGCGGCAATTGCGTGCGCAATGTGACGGCGGATCATTTCGCGGGCGCGATTGCGGACGAGCTGGAAGACCCGCGCCCGATTTCCGAAATCTTCCGCCAATGGTCGAGCTTCCACCCGGAATTCAACTATCTGCCGCGCAAGTTCAAGATCGCGGTATCGGCGACCAAGAAGGATCGCGCGGCGGTCAAATGGCACGATATCGGCATCGAGATCATCCAGAACGAGGCCGGCGAAACGGGATATCGCGTGTTCGTGGGCGGCGGCATGGGGCGCACGCCCTATGTGGCGCTGCTGATCGGCAAGTTCGTTTCGAAGACCGATATCCTTTCCTATGTCGAAGCGATTTTGCGCGTCTACAACGAATATGGGCGGCGCGATAACATCCATAAGGCGCGCGTGAAAATTCTGGTGCACCAGCTGGGCGCCGATGAATTCCGCCGCCAGGTGGAGGTGGAGTTCGCCGAGATCAAGAAGAAGGGCACCTTGCAACTGCCGCCCGAAGAATTGCAGCGGATCGAAACCTATTTCGCGCCGCCCGCTTTCGAGGCGCTGCCCGATGAATCGCCCGAATTCGATGCGGCGGTGAAGGCCGACAAGGATTTCGCCGACTGGACCAAGACCAGCCTGACGCCGCATCGCGCCAAGGGCTATGCCATCGCCACGATCTCGCTCAAGAACATCGGCAAGACAACGGGCGACATCAGCGCCGATCAGATGGACGGCGTGGCGCAGATCATGGACGATTTCGGGTACGAGGAAGTCCGCGTCAGCCATGAGCAGAACCTTGTGCTGCCGCATGTGCGCAAAAAGGATCTTTCGGCCGTGTTCGCACGCCTCAAGGCGCTGGATCTGGCGGAAGCCAATGCCGGGCTCATCACCGATATCATCTGCTGCCCGGGGCTGGATTATTGCGATCTCGCCAATGCGCGCTCCATTCCCATTTCCATGGCGATCCAGAAGCGATTTTCCGATCTCAAGCGCCAGCACGATCTGGGCGAGATCAAGATCAAGATGAGCGGCTGCATCAATGCCTGCGGGCATCATCATGCAGGCCACATCGGCATTCTGGGCGTGGACAAGAAGGGCGTGGAATTCTACCAGATCCAGCTTGGCGGATCGGGCGCGGAAGATGCGAGCGTGGGCGAGATCATGGGGCCGGGCTTCGGCAAGGATGAGATCGTCGATGCCATCGAGCGCGTGGTCGAAACCTATGTGAAGCTGCGCGAGCCGGGCGAGCGGCTGCTCGACACCTATCGCCGCGTCGGCATGACACCGTTCAAGAACATGGCTTATCAGGAACAGCTTCATGCCGCTTATTAAGGACGGCAAATTCACCGCCGACCGTTTCATCTTCATTCCCGATGGGCAGGCCTTTCCGGAAGACGGCGGCGTGATGGTGACGCTCGACCGCTTTCAGAGCGAATGCGAGACTTTGCTCGCCCATCACCAGCCCGTGGCGGTGCGCCTGGCGGCGAACGAAAATCCCGAAGTGCTGAAGGACGATCTTGCGAAGATCGCGGCCATCGCGCTGGAATTCCCCGTCTACAAGGATGGGCGCAGCTTTTCCTGGGCGCGGATGCTGCGCGATCGCTTCGGCTACAAGGGCGAGATCCGCGCGGTGGGCCATTTCCTTTACGACCAGCTTGCCTTCATGGTGCGCGTGGGCTTCGACGCCTTCGACGTCCGCCAGGATTTCCGCATCGAGGAATTCGAACGCGCGATGCACGAAATGACCTATGTGTATCAGCCGAGCGTCGATGGACGGAAAACGGTGATGAACATAAGGCGCGGGGAATAGAGTTTCCCGCTTTCCTTGCTTCTGTCGCGCCGCCGCAAGAGGCGCGCGCACTCGAAAAACTAATCCGCGATCATCGCCAGCGTGTCGAACTTCTTGTCGATGCCGGGTGACAGGCTTTGCGCGGCCTGGAAATCGGCGGCGGCGCTCATCTGGTCGCCGGATTTCTGTTCGGCAAGGCCGCGGCCATAGAACGATGTGGGCTCCGGATCGTCGGCCAGCGAAATGGCGGCTGTGTAATCGGCAATCGATTCCGCAAACCTGCCCATGCGCAGATAGACGAGCCCGCGGCTATCGAGAAAATCGGGCTGTTGCGGCTTGATCTTGAGTGCGGCATCGCAATCGGCAAGCGCCTTGTCGAGATCGCGGTCAGCGACGGCGCGAATGTAGCAGCGCGCATTGTAGTTGATTTCGCTATCCTGCTGGCCCGCGATCAGCACATCGAGAATGGCAATTGCACCGTCCACATCGCCGCCGACGGCGCGAATGGCGCTCAGCTGTTCCTGCACCAGCGCGCTGCCGGGTTGGGCCTTGAGGGCAGCCTCGGAATCCTTGGCCGCGAGTTCGCTTTCACCGCGCAACAGATGCAGCCTCGCGCGGCCATAGAGAACACGCCAGTTGCCGGGCTGGGCCTTGTAGGCACGATCAAGATCGGCCTGCGCCAGATCCAATTTTTTCTCGGCCAAGTAATAATCGGCGCGCTTGGCCACGGTTTCCGCGATATCGGGCCACGCGGCCAGCGCGGCGTCGATATCGGATTGGGCAGCCGTTGTTTCCTTCTTCGCGTTCAATATCTCGGAGCGGTTGAGATAGAGGTTCGCCAGATCCTCGCCCTGATAGGCCTTGCTCTGGATCGCGGTGTTACAGACGCCAAGCCTTTGGGCGAGCGTGAAACGACCTTCGTCGAGCGCATAGCAGGGGCCATATTTGGCGGTGAGTTCTGCGTTTCTGGCCGTTTGCCCAAGGGCGGGTGCGGCGCACAGTAATATTGCGCCAGTTATCGCGCCAGATATCCAAGTCCGCATGCTTGCCCCTCCAAGACGTTTCTAAATAACGCCAAAGTGTGGTGAGGGGAAGATCGCGCAAGCCAAAGCCCACCGAAGAATTGCAGGCGCCGCTTGACCCCCTGCCCCCCCGGCCCTAAGACGCGCGCCCATGAACGCACGCCCCGCCAACGTCACGGAACTGCCTCGCTTTGCCTCGATCGAGCAATTGATCGAGAAGACGAAACCCGTGCATCCGACCTATGTGATCCATCCCGAGAAGTTTCGGGTGGCCGGGCAGCGGTTTGTCGAATCCTTTCCGGGCGACACGCTGTATGCGGTGAAGGCCAACCCGCACCCTTATGTGCTCAATCAGGTGTGGGCCTCGGGCATCCGCCATTTCGACACAGCCTCGCTTGCCGAGATCGAACTGGTGCACGGGCTGTTCCCGGATGCGCAATGCCATTTCATGGCGCCGGTGCGCCTGCCGGGTGCGGCCAAGATCGCGTTCGAGAAACATGGCGTGACCGATTTCGTGATCGATTGCGACTACATGCTGGACACATTGCTGGCGGAAACCGGCAATCCGTCGAAGCTTCGCATCTTCGTACGCATTGCAACGCCGCTCGGCGGCGCGGTTCTGGAGCTTTCGAGCAAGTTCGGCACAACGCCGGATGATGCCGCCCGCCTTCTGAAGCGCGTGGTCAAGGCAGGCGCGCAGCCCGCCATCACCTTCCATGTCGGGTCGCAATGCCTTTCGCCGTTTTCCTATGCGCAGGCCATCGAGATGGCGCGGCGCACCGCGGCACTTGCCGGCGTGAAGATCGCAGCGCTCGATATCGGCGGCGGCTTTCCCGGCCCCTATCCGGGCAACGATGTGCCGCCCTATCACTGGTATTTCGATACGATCCGCGAAGCGCTCGCCACCTTGCCGGAGCATGAGAAACTTCCCGTGATCTGCGAGCCGGGGCGCGCGCTGATCGCCGAAGGGCTTTCGCTGGTGACGCAGGTGACGCTGCGCAAGGGCGACAGCATTTACATCAATGATGGCGTCTATGGCAGTTTCGACGAACTCACCCTGCCCGGCTGGACGGCCGATTACGCCCTGCATGCGGTGACGCTGGACCAGAAGGGCCGCGCGCGGCCCAAGCTCGGCACGCCCAAGGCGTTCCGTGTTTATGGGCCGACCTGCGATACGCTCGACGTGCTGCCGCGCCCGCTGCAATTGCCCGATACAATCGCACCGGGCGATTTTGTGGTGTTCAGCGATGTCGGCGCCTATTCGGTGGCGGTGCGCACCGATTTCAACGGCTTCTTCCCCGATAGCTGGGCCATCGTGGGCAATTAGCCCTTCATCGCGCCCCACCTCGCAACGGCCAATCCGCAAGGGACGAGCGATCTGCCATTGGCGGCACGATGTTAAGCATTGATTAACCGCACGAAACCTTAACCAGCGCGGGTCTAGCGTGGCCCCATGCTGAGCGCGAAAGAACGTCTGACACAGCTCGTCGCCCTTGCCGCCGATCCCACGGCGGAGGCGCGCGGGCAGATGATTTCGCAGCTCACCGATTTTCTTGCCAGCTGGCCCGAAGAGCTGCCCCAATCCATGCGCGCCACACTCGAAAAACTGCTGCAACGCAAACAGCGCGAGGCCAATGCGGGCAATCTCGACGAACGGTCGCTGGTGGCGGTCGCGCGCGAGCGCGCGGCGCACGACTGGGCCATCGAATTTGCGGGCTTCATCGGGGTGGATGTGGGGCTGGCGCAGAAGATCCTGCGCGAGCCGACAGGCCAGGCGCTCGCCATTGCCTGCAAGGCGGCCTATTTGAGCCGCATCGCCTTCTCGGCGCTGGCCGTTTTGGCCGCGCGCGACGAGATGCCTGCGACCGAAGAGATGTATTCGCGCCTTGCCAATTACGATGCCGTTTCACGCAGCGAGGCGATTGCCACGCTGGAAACCTGGCGCGCGACACGGGCGGCGTAGCGCTTTCCATTTCCCCGGAATACCGCTTCACTGGCCGCCACGGCACAGGGAAGCAAAACCATGGCATACGAAACCTATCGGCTGCTGAAGATCGAAACCGGCGCCGGGATCATCACCGCCTCCATCGACAATCCGCCGATCAATATCATCACCATGGAATTGTTCGGTGAACTGGCGCGGCTTTCGGCGGAACTGGAAGCCGATCCCGATCCGCTCGTGTTTATCCTGAAAAGCGCAAATCCCGATTTCTTCATCGCGCATTTCGATGTGAACGCGATCCTCTCCTTCCCGACCGATCAGGCGCCTTCGCGCGAGGCGGCCGCGAAGAACGAATATCACGCGATGTGCGAACGCTTTCGCACCATGGGCAAGGTGACCATCGCGCAGATCGAAGGCCGCGTGGGCGGCGGCGGCAGCGAGCTTTCCATGGCGTTCGACATGCGCTTCGGCGTGAAGGGCAAGACAATCGTCAACCAGATGGAAGTGCCGATCGGCATTCTTCCCGGCGGCGGCGGCACGCAACGCCTGCCGCGACTGGTGGGGCGAGGCCGCGCGCTGGAAGCGATCCTCGGCGGGATCGATCTCGATGCACAAACCGCCGAACGCTGGGGCTGGCTCAACCGCGCTTTCGCCGCAAACGAAATCGGCCCCTATGTCGACGCACTCGCCAGACGCATCGCATCGTTTCCGCCGGATGCGGTGCGGCTTGCCAAACAATCGGTCGATGCCGCGGCCCTGCCGCTGCAGGACGGGCTGGCCGAAGAAGCATTTCTGTTCCAGCAACTCATCCGCAGCGATGCCGCCCGGCGCAACATGGCGGCGTTCATCGAAATGGGCGGGCAGACGCGCGAGGGCGAGATGAGAATCGCGGAATTGAGCGCGAAGGTGGCGGCCGCGAAATAGCTTCAGCCTTCGGCGTGAACGTCCGAGCGTTCGCGCGTTTTGGCGAAACGGATGGCGGGGTAGCGGTCGGAGACGTAGCCCATCTCCCAACTGCTTTTGGCGAGAAACACCGGGGCGCCGTCACGATCGGTCGCCATCTGGTTTCTATAGGCGGCGTAGAATTTTTCGAGATCGGCGTCTTCGCCGCTGACCCAGCGCGCGGTGTCATAGGGGCTCGGCTCCAGATCGGCATCGAGGCCATATTCGGCGCGCAGGCGCGATTTGAGCACATCCAATTGCAGGGGGCCGACGACGCCCACGATCCAGTTGGCGCCGAGCATCGGCTTGAACACCTGCGTCACGCCTTCTTCGGCGAGGCTTTCGAGCGCGCGGGTGAGATGTTTCTGCTTCATCGGATCGGCGAGCTTCACGCGGCTGAGAATTTCCGGCGCGAAATTGGGGATGCCGGTGAACACCGTGTTGCCGGATTCCGACAGCGTGTCGCCCACGCGCAGCACGCCGTGATTGGGAATGCCGATGATATCGCCCGGCCAGGCTTCATCCACCGTTTCGCGCTCCTGCGCGAAGAACAGGATCGGGTTGTGGATGCCGATCTGTTTGCCGGTGCCCGATTGTTTCAGCTTCATGCCGCGCTTGAATTCGCCCGAACACAAACGCAGGAACGCCACGCGGTCGCGATGGTTCGGGTCCATGTTGGCCTGCACCTTGAAGACGAAGCCGGTGACTTCTTTCTCTTCCGGGTGAACCACCCTGCCCTTCGCGGCCTGCGCGCGCGGCGGCGGGGCGTGCTCGGCAAGCATGGAGATGAGTTCCTTGACGCCGAAATTCTTCAGCGCCGAGCCAAAGAACACCGGCGTCAGATGGCCTTCGCGATAGGCGGCCGCATCGAAATGGGCGAGACCGGCCTGCGCGAGTTCGGCTTCTTCTTCGAGCTTGGCGTAGACGTCTTCCGGCAGATGGTCTTTCAGCGCGTTGGCGCCGATGCGTTCGTCCTTGCCGAAGACGGAGAACTGTTCGGAATAGAGATCGAGCACGCCTTTGAAATTCAACCCCATGCCGGCGGGCCAGACCATGGGCGCGCATTCGAGCTGGAGCTGGTCGGCGATTTCGTCGAGCAGTTCGAAGGTGTCGCGGGCTTCGCGATCCATCTTGTTGACGAAGGTGACGATGGGGATGTCGCGCAGGCGGCAGACTTCGAACAGCTTGCGCGTTTGGGCTTCGATGCCCTTGGCCGCGTCGATCACCATCACCGCGCTGTCGGCGGCGGTGAGGGTTCGGTAGGTGTCTTCCGAGAAATCCTCGTGGCCGGGCGTATCGAGCAGGTTGAAGATCGCGCCCGCATATTCAAACGTCATCACCGCGGAGGTGACGGAGATGCCGCGTTCCTGCTCGATCTTCATCCAGTCCGACCGCGCGCGCCGCGCCTCGCCACGCGCCTTCACGGCACCGGCCGCCCGGATCGCGCCGCCGAGCAGCAGCAGATGTTCGGTCAAGGTGGTCTTGCCCGCGTCCGGATGCGAGATGATCGCAAATGTCCGCCGTTTGGCGGCTTCGCTGGCGGGGGTGTGGACGGTGCTCATAAGGCGGCGGGGGATACAGCACCAGACCCAAAATGTCATCCCCGGCGAGGTTCGCGCTTTGCACGGGCCGAGGGAAGGGGATCCAGGCGGCGAAAATCTTTCGAATGGCGAACGCCTGGGTCCCCTTCCCTCGCTACGCTCGCCGGGGATGACAAAGAGTGTTCACACAATCGGCTCATCCACGAAGGCTCTGCCCTCACGGTCTTCGATTTCCACGATCCAGAGGTCGGGATCGAATTTCATCTGTTTTTCGAAATAGATTCGGGCCGCCTCATCGGTGGCGGCATCGCCCAATACCTTCATCCAGATCAGATCGCCCTCGCCTCGGCGGGCCTGCATCAGCACCATCGAGGTGCCATCGAGGCGGGCGATTTTCAGGAATACCGCGCCTGCTTCTTCGGAGCCCTTCTTCACGACATAGGCGCTCGCGCCCGCCACTTCCGCGCGGCGGATGAGCGCGCGGACGAAGATGCCAGCTTTGAGACGTGGGATCATGTGGGGCGAGTGGCGAGTGGCGAGTGGCGAATAGCATTTTCCACTCGCTATTCGCTACTCGCCATTCGCTTCGCTTCAGGCTGCGCCGCGCAGTTCCGGTTGTTTGGACGGGCGGGCCGCCAGTTCGGGGACGATTGCGGGTTCGGTGCGCTCCGGCATCTGGGCGGGGACGGCGTTGGGCAGGCGGACGCGGACGATGGTGCCCTCGCCCAGCGTGGAATCGATGATCGCCTCGCCGCCATGCAGGCTTGCCAGCGCGCGCACCAGCGCCAGGCCCAGGCCCGTGCCTTCCTGGCTGCGGACATGTTCGTTTTCGACCTGCTCGAAGGGCTGGCCCAGACGTTCGACATCGGCCTGCGCGATGCCCACGCCGGTATCGGCCACGGCGATTTCGATGCCGCCTTCCCAGCGCACGGCGGTGACGCGCACCTCGCCGCCCTTGGGCGTGAATTTGATGCCGTTGGAGAGCAGGTTGATGAGGATCTGTTTGATGGCGCGCCGGTCGGCATACATGGTGGCCGCACTCTGCGCGATGGCGGCTTTCAGGACCACGCCCTTGCGCTCGGCGGGCATCTTCACGAAGCGCAGCGCCTCGCGCGCGATGGCCGAGAAATCGAAGGTTTCTTCGCCGATCTCGAACTTGCCCGCTTCGATCTTCGACATGTCGAGCACGCCGTTGATGAGTTCGAGCAGATGGCCGCCGGATTCATGGATCAGGCGCGCATATTCGACATAACGCGGCGAACCCAGATTGCCGAACATCTCATGCGTCATCACTTCGGAAAAGCCGATGATGGCGTTGAGCGGCGTGCGCAGCTCGTGGCTCATATTGGCGAGGAAGCGCGACTTGGAGCGGTTGGCGGCTTCGGCCAGATCGCGCGCTTCGACGAGCGCCAGATCGTTGGCCTTGCGTTCGGAGATATCGCGCGTGATGGCGACCATGTTGTGCTTGCCATCGGCGCGGGTGGCCGGGCGGCAACGGATTTCGGTCCAGATGAACGTGCCGTTGCCGCGGCGCAAACGAATTTCGGCGGAGGCCGCGCGGCCAAAATAACTTGCGCGCACAAACACCGATTGCATCGTCTTCAGATCGTCCGGGTGGACCATCGCGGTCGGCGCCAGACCGATCAACGTTTCGGGGGCGACACCCAACAGCGTTTCGGCGGCAGGGCTTGCATAGCGAATCGTGCCATCGGGGCCGTGGCGGGTGATGAGGTCCATCGCGTTGTCGGCGAGGAAGCGATACATCTGCGCGTTCTCGGCCAGCGCCTTGTCGGCGGCGCGCTGGCGATCTTGCGCGGCAGCGGCAACGAAAGCGGCCTGCACGACAGCGGCGAGAATAGAGCCGGCATAAAGCTGCCAGGCGGGCAGCGGCAGGCGGGAATCGGGGAGCGCGCCCAGCGCCTGCATCGCGGTGACGAGCACCAGCGCCACACCGGCGGCGATTCCGGCGCGCAGAACAGCGGGGCGGCCACCGGCCAGCGCCGCTTCGGCGGGCACAAGAACGAACCACACCATAAGCGGCGAATTGAGGCCGCCGGTCAGGGCAGCGAGATAGCCGATGAGGGCGGCGAAGATGGCCAGCGCTGCCGACTCAAGGTCTTCCAGCGGGATATCGGTGAAGGCGAGCACGGCAAGAACCGCGGGCGCGAACAGGCCCACGACGGCTGCACCTTCCGCGGCATCGGGACGGCCGACGAGGCCGATGAACACCAGCGCCAAAAGCGCGCCGAGGCCCGCTTTCGCCGTCTGTATCGAAAAGAATCGCTGGCGCTGGGCCCACTCTTCCTTCGAATACCGTTCCTTACCGACAAACCTCGTGCCGATGCCGATGAAATTCTTCATCTCACGTCCGGGTCTTTGCACTTCGTAAAGCATCTTCGGGGGGTCATGCTTAACGAAGATTGAATCGCACCCGATTTATTACCGATTTTTTCAGCACGCCCGTTTACCTCTCGGTAACCATAGTGAACGGCTGCAAGTTCCACCTTGTTTTGCAACGATTCTCTAAGTCCCGCGAGTGCAAATTGGGGTTGCACTGATCAGGACCGGGGTAGTTGAGGCTCTCGCAGAAACCGCGCGCGCCCGAAAACGAGGCGCTGGCTTCGGCCGAATCATTGGCGCTCATTCCCGAGGCGCTCGATGCCCTGCGGTTGGCCATCACGATCTTCGATCGCGATATGAAGCTCATCTACGTCAACCGGCATTTCAACTATCTCTACCGTTCCATGCCCGCGCGCGAAACGCTGCTGGGCGCGAGCTATGAGGATATGATTCGCCTGGAAATACTGGGCGGCGAGGTGGATGCGAAATCGATTCCCTCGGGCATCGAGGCCTATGTCGCCCGGCGCCATGCGCAATTCCGCCCCGGTGAATTCAAGCCGCTCGACATCCAGCTGGCCGATGGGCGCATTGTCGAGATCAAGGCCCGCCAGACGCCGGACGGCGGCTGGATCGCGCTGTGGACCGACGTGACGCAGGCCCGCCACACGCTGATGCGCTTCGAGGACGTGACCGAACTTTCGACCGACGCGGTGGCGTTTTACGATCGTGCCGACAAGCTGATCGCCTGCAACGAAGGCTATGCCCAGAGGGTGGGCGTGACATCGCCCGAACAGCTGAAAGGGCTCACCTTCGCGGAAATCATTTCGCGCGCGGTCGCAAGCGAGCAATTCGTCATCGCCCCCGATGTGGATTTCGTGGCGCAGCGCATCGAGATGCGCCGCCTGCCTGCTGCGGCCTACACGCTGGAAGCCAAATCCGGCATCACCTATCTGGTGCGCGACCGCGCAACCCGCGATGGCGGGCGCGCCGTCGTTTTCACCGACGTCACCGACAACCGGCGCACCGAGGCAGCGCTGGACGACCAGATCGCGGCCCTGGAACGTACCAAACAGGCGCTTACGCGGCTTCAGGCCGATTCGCTGCGGCAGGCGAACTATCTCTCGGATGTGACCAAGAAGCTGGGCGATGTGCAGGCGGAAGCCGGCACCGCCAAGACCGCGCTTTTGCGCACCATGAGCCACGAATTGAAGACGCCGCTCAACGCGATCATCGGCTTCGCCGATCTGCTGCGGGTTTCCGGCGATGCGCTTCCGCCCGAGAAGGTTCTGGAATATGCGGAGCTGATCCATGAGGGCGGGCACAATCTGCTGCGCCTGCTGAACCAGATTCTCGATCTCACGCGCATCGCGGGCGGGCGATACGATCTGCGCCGCGAAAGGCTCGATGCCCGCCAGGTGGTGCGCGACGTGCAGGAGAATTTCAGCGAACGCGCGCGCGCGAAATCCATTGCCTTCGTCGATGGAGGCTGCGCGCCCGGCGTCATGGTCGATGCCGATGAGGGCGCGCTGCGCGCGATGCTGGGCCAGCTCACCGACAACGCGATCAATTTCACGCCGAAGGGCGGCGCGGTCGAGTTCATGGTCAATCGTTCGGGGCCGCGGGTGCGCTTTGTGGTGTCGGACAATGGGCCGGGCGTGGCCGCCGAAGACCTTGAGCGGATTCTCGAGCCTTTCGAGCAGGTCGGCCGCGGCACCTCCGATCATCAGGGCGGCGCGGGGCTGGGACTCACCGTCGCCAAGGCTCTGGCGGAACTTCATGGCGGCTCGCTGGCGGTGGAAAGCGTTGCCAACCATGGCTTTACCGCGATGTTGGAGCTGCCCAGCGCCTGACACGGCACTCTTTGTTGCGCTGCGATAAAAGTCCCACACCGTTCGAGAATACAGCCTGAAATCCTAGGTCAAGAGAGTGCGGGTGAAAAATTTCTCATGGCGACTTTCTTTAGCCGGATCAATTCATTAACCATATTTTTTCTGGCCCGCTGAAGCAGCTTTTGGAACTTTTCTTCGGATTTGCTATCGAACACCCCAAAAAGTATAGGATAGTTGTCCCACGTAGCCAATTGTCTGGCTGCAGGAAATTTCGAGGGGACGACATGAAACGCGTTGGGTCAGCAAAAACGAAAAACGTTCAAAGCAGAAGGGTGGGGTTGGCGCAGGCTGTGGTGGCAAGCGCTTTCGGCGTTGCGTTGGAAGAGATGCACACGCGCACCCGCACCAAGCCCGCACAGGAGGCGCGCCAGCTTGCGACCTATCTGGCGCGCGTGGTGTTTGACATCAGCCTGCGCGAACTTGCGCGCGAAACCGGGCGCAGCCCCGGCACGGCGTTCTATGCCTGCAAGCAGGTCGAGAACCGGCGCGAGAAACCGGAATTCGATCGCACGGTGGATTTTCTCGAACATCAGTTGCGCGCGGCGGCGGGAGTTTCGCTATGAGCGTGGGCGAACAGGAGATGCTGCGCGAAGCGCGCCGCGTGTTGCACAGGCTTGCCGGCGGCAAGCGGCTGGTTGTGTGCGATGGCGGGCGCTTCGCGATCACGGCCACGGGCCTGCGGCGCAACACCATCAAGATCGAGCGCGAAATGGTGGAGGCGTTCGTGGCGCGGGACTGGCTGCGCGGAACCGCCGCGAACGGCTTCACCCTCAGCGATGCCGGGCGCGGCTGGCTTGCGCGGGCCCAATGCGAGGCGGGCGACCCGTTTCTGGCCCAGCACCGCCTCACCTCGCGCCGCCTGATTGTGGACACAGAGGGGATCGAGCGCGAGGTCGAGGTCAACGATGCGGAATCGCCGCTTGGCTGGCTCAGGCGGCGCAAGCTGATCGACACAATGCAGTTCGAGGCGGGTGAACGGCTCAGGCGCGATTTCACGCTGGCGCAACTGGAGCCGAAACTCGCACTCGATCTTTCTGCGCCCGTGATTCTGGGTGGCAGCGGGCCCAAATCGCCGGGCGATTTCTCGGACATGGTGATCGCGGCCAAGGAGCGATTTTCGCAGGCGATGAAGGCGGTGGGGCCGGGGTTGGCCGATCTGTTGTTCGATGTGTGCTGCCATCTGGTGCGGCTGGAAGGCGTGGAACATGCCCATGGCTGGCCGCAGCGTTCTGCAAAGGTTGTGTTGCAGATCGCGCTCGACCGGCTGGGCGAGCATTACGGGCTCTGCATCAGCGCGCCAAAAAGCGGCCGGACGCGAAGCTGGACGGCGGACTTGCCGGAAATGGCGGCACGATGAACCGGTCAGAGCCGCAGCAGGTATTTGTGCGTTCCCTCGAGCACGAGTTCGCGCTTCTGGTTGTGAACGGTCGCGCGCATCCCCACGATCGCCGTGGTGCGCTGGGGCGTGAGTTCGACGATTTCGAGCGCGGGGTACAGCGTATCGCCGGGATAGACCGCCTTGAGGAATTTCGCCGTGACCTCGACGAAGCCGATCAGGCTTTCGCCGACGACATGGGGAAAAAGGCCGGCACCGGCCGCGGTGAAGGCCAGCACCTGAAGCCCATGGGCGAGCGGCGCGCGATGGCCCTGCGCCTTGCAATATTCGACATCGTAGTGGATCGGATGATTGTCGAGGCTCACGGTCTGGAAGGCGGTGAAATTGCCATCGCCCAGTGTGCGCGAGGGATTGCGGTAGATCTCGCCGATGCGCAGGTCATGAAAGCCGCGCAATGCGACCACGCGGTGGTCTTTGGGATCGAAGGATTCGCTCATGGCCGCGCATTGAGGGCGGCGGGAACTTCGCTGTCAAATCATGGGCGGCAAATCCGGAACATTCAAATCCGGCTGAACAGGCTTCCGCCGCGTTCGCGCTGGCTTTGGGCGATATCGCGCCGGACCTGGTGGATATCGGTCAGCACGGCGGATTGCAGCGAGGCAAGCACGCCCGAGACGGGCGCGTTTTCGCCCGCCTGGCTTGTTTCGTGCGGCATCAATATGAGCACCGCGCCGAAAACGATTGCTGCCTTCAAGATCACTGCCACCACCTCGTTGTGAGGGACCATAGCGGCTTGAGCTTTGCCGTGAACTGAAATGAACGCTTAAAGTTGTAGATATTAAGGCCGTTCCAGCGGTTCCCGCACAAAAGAGAAAATGCCCCTCTGCGGTTTTGGTTCTTGATCGATTCAAATTTGAATCGAATTTTCGCGAGGCCGCGCAAAAAAAGGCGGAAAGCCGCCGGAATCTATTGCGTGGTGGAAGGGGCCGGATAGTTGACCTTCTTGGCGTGGCGGGTGCGCCGCTCGCCGCCGTAAAAAGTTCCACGCGCCTGGGCGCGACGGTCGGGGCCGAAAAAATCGGGCGCCGCGATGAACGGGCGGGGATGAAGAAGGGCCGTGCGCAATTTGCGGATGATGACCGCCGCGCTGACCGGCTGGGCCAGAACATCGGTCACGCCCTCATCGCGGGCGCGCTCCACATCCTTGCGACTTGGGAAAGACGCCAGCGTGAAGATGGGAATCATCGGATCGAGCACACCGGGCGTGCGCCTTGCCGCCAGCGCGAAGGGAACGCCATCCACATCGCCGGCCGCGCCATCGCAGAATACGGCCGTGAAGGGGTGCGCGCGCAACGCCTCGAGGGCTGCCGCAGCCGTCGGCATCACCACCACGCTTTTCAGGTTGAGCAGGCTGAAGGTCATGCGCATCACCTGCACGCCCTGCGCGCGGCCGCAAACGAGCAATACGCGCGCTTTCCTGATATCCGCCATACGACACCCCGTTCGGGTATTCCCGATGGCGCATCTTCGCGGGGGGCCCGTTAAACCGCAGTTAAGCTGTGGCGGAGGGGCGTTGTACGGACTGTGCCGAAACGATAAACCTGTTGCCATGAAACACTTTCGTCTCCTGACGCTTTTTGTGGCGGCGTTCGCCCTTTCGGCTTGCGGAATATTTCTCGCCGGCAAGGAAAAGGCGATGCGCAAGGACCCCAATTATCAAAGCGGCTATAGCGATGGCTGCGCCTCGGCCAATGCGCAGGATACCGCCTATCGCGGCAGCGACGAGCAGCGCGACCAGGCCTTGTTCAACACCAGCGCCGCCTACAGAAACGGCTGGCATTCGGGATATTCCGCCTGCCACAGCGGCTATGCCCACGATCCGGGCATGCGCCACGATCCCCTGCCCGGCCCGACCCACTGATCGCTGACGCCGCGTTAACTGTCGCCCGGAAATCCGTGGGCGGAATATTTCCGTCGCAAAACCGCAACCTGTTCCGTGTACGGTTCATCTGCCGTATGCGAGCAAAAGCGATGCTGGGTCACCTGGTCTTGAGCCACCACGACGCGGACGCAGAGACGAGGTTTCCCCCGCCCCTGCCATTCCGCTGGATCGCATGGCTGACGGCTGTTCTTTTCCGCCGCCGCTGAACCTTATTTGTAAGGCCGTTCTTCCCACCACGGGAAATAGGGCGGCATGTCAGCGGTGACGGCTTGCGGGAAGTTCGCCTTGCGCTTTTCGAGGAACGCCATGACGCCTTCTTTCACATCGGCGGAAGCGCCGCGCGAATAGATCCCGCGGCTGTCGATCTTGTGAGCTTCCATCGGGTGGTCGGTGGCCGAAAGCCGCCACATCATCTGGCGGATCAGCGCGACCGAAACGGGCGAGGTGTTGTCGCGGATTTCGGCGGCCAGTTCATAGGCGCGCGCAAGCAACTGGTCGGGGGCCACGATCTCTTTCACGAGACGGCCCGCAAGGGCTTCCTTCGCATCGAACACGCGGCCGGAGAAACACCATTCGAGCGCCTGGCTGATGCCCACGATCTTGGGCAGGAACCAGCTCGAACAGGCTTCCGGCACGATGCCGCGACGCGAGAACACGAAACCGAAACGCGCGGTTTCGCTGGCGATGCGGATATCCATGGCAAGCTGCATGGTGGCGCCGATGCCGACCGCGGGGCCATTGACGGCGGCGATCACGGGCTTGAGGCAATTGAAGATCGCCAGCGTCACCCGCCCGCCGCCATCGCGGACATATTCCGCACTCCAGTCGATATCGGTTCCTTCGGCGCGCATGCGATCGGGGCGATCGGTGCGTTTCTGGGAATCGAACGTATCGGCGCCCGACGACAGATCGGCACCGGCGCAGAACGCGCGGCCAGCACCGGTGACGACGATGGCGCGGATATTGTCATCCTTGTCGGCGCGGGAAAATGCGTCGATCAATTCGCTCATCATCGTGCCGGTGAAGGCGTTGAGTTTTTCCGGGCGATTGAGCGTTATGGTGAGGATCTGGTCTTTAACGTCGTAGAGGATTTCCTTGTAAGACATGACTGTTCTCCAGGTTGCGATGATGAATTGCGGGGACGCGCGCCACGCCTAGAGGCTGCGCGCGATCAGAAGCTTCATGATCTCGTTGGTGCCGCCGTAGATCTTCTGCACGCGGCTGTCGGCATACATGCGGGCGATGGGATATTCGTTCATGTAGCCATAGCCGCCGTGGAGTTGCAGGCACTCATCGACGATTTTGCATTGCGTGTCCGTCACCCAGAGCTTGGCCATCGAGGCCATGGTGGCATCGAGCTTGCCTTGCAGGTGCAGGCCGACACAATGATTGACGAAGACCTTGGCGACAGTCGCCTCGGTCTTGCATTCGGCGAGCTTGAACTGGGTGTTCTGGAAATCGAGCAATTGCTTGCCGAAGGCCTTGCGTTCCTTGACGTATTCCGTCGTCACCTGCAGCGCGCGTTCGATCACCGCCAAGCCCTGGACCGCGATGATGAGGCGTTCCTGCGGGAGTTGCTGCATCAGCTGGACGAAACCCATGCCTTCGCCCATGCCGATGAGGTTCGACGTGGGGATGCGCACATCGTCGAAAAAGAGTTCGGCGGTGTCGTTGGCTTTCTGGCCGAGCTTTTCGAGCACGCGGCCACGGCGGAAACCTTCCACCTCATCGGTTTCGACCACGATCAGCGAGGTGCCCTTGGCGCCCTTGGTGGGATCGGTCTTGCTGACGACGATGATGAGGTTGGCCGTTCCGCCATTGGTGATGAAGGTTTTCGAACCGTTCAGCACATAGTGGTTGCCATCGAGTTTTGCGTTGGTCTTGATGTTCTGAAGATCGGAGCCGGTGCCGGGCTCGGTCATCGCGATGGCGCCGACGAGTTCGCCGGTGGCCAGCCGCGGCAGCCACTTCTTCTTCTGTTCCTCGCTGCCGTAATGCAGGATGTAGGGTGCCACGATGGCGTTGTGCAGCGTGATGCCCCAGCCATCGCCCGCCTTTTTGCCAAGCTGGTCGATGATGACGGCTTCATGGGCGAAGGTGCCGCCGGAACCGCCATATTCTTCCGGCATGGAGGCGCAGAGCAGGCCCTGTTCGCCCGCCTTCTTCCACAGCGCGCGATCGACGCCCTGCTGCTTGATGTAATGTTCCTGGTTGGGCGCAACCTCGCGCTCCATGAATTTGGCGACGCCATCCTCGAAGATGCGAAGGTCTTCGGTCATCCAGTCTGGGGCTTCGACGGCCAAGGTGCTCATGCTTCTCTCCCGATTGTTCTGGGAGGAGTCATAACATCGTGCGCGCGAAAAGAAATAAGGCGAATTAGCTGCAGATTCCGGTGCTGCGGAGCTGGTTATAGGCCGCGTGCAGCCCGGTTGCCGAAGGGGATGCCGCACGCGCGCAATCGCCGGGTTCGAGGGCGGCCTTGGCTTCGGCGATGCGATCCTGGGCCGACAGGGTGACGGCCAGCATCAGGCGCAACGATATGCGGAAATCGGGGATATCGGCGATGCCGGGCACATCGCTTTTGGCCATGGCGACGCGCAATTCGGCTTGCGCCTCGGTAAGTTCATGCAGCTTGAGCAGGGCCATCGCGCGCAGCAAATGGCCGCGCGGATCATCCGGATAGAGGCGGACCAGTTCATCGGACCGCTCGATGCCTTCCGCGGTGCTGTGGGGCATTTGCGATTGCGGGATCAGGGCGAGTTGCAGATTCTGCCCGACATCGGGCGTGGGGAGCACCGCGACCAGGACGAAGGCGACACATGTCGCGGCGATGCCTGCAAGGGCGATGCCCCTTGCCAGTTGCGTGTGGCCGGGGCGCTGTTCGGATTCCGGCCAGAATATCTGCAACAGGAAACCCAGCACGCCGCCGGCAACCGCGCCGCCCAGATGCGCGCCGATATCGACATGGCCGCTTGAGGCCGGCAGCAGCGCGGATGCGAACATCATCACCGCCGTGGATCGCAACCGCTTTCCACGCCGCCTGTCCTCGAACGGCAGACACCAGACAAGCACGGCAGCCAGCAGCGCCATGATCGCGCCCGACGCACCGATCGAAACGATCACATCGGGGGAGGACGCAAGCGAACCGATGGAGCCCGCAACCGCGCCGATGAAGAAGATCGCGGCATACCAGCTACGCCCGATCATCGGCTCGAGAAGAATGCCCGCGAGCAGCAGGCCCACCGCATTCGACAGAAGATGAGACAGGCTGCCGTGCAGCAAGGGCGCGGTGAAGATTCGCCACCATTGCCCATGGTCGAACACAAGCTCGCGCCCGATGCCGCCGAGCGCGACCAGCGTTGGAACGGACGGTGTGCCGGGCCTTTCGGGCGCGGCCGCGATCAGTTCAACCGCGAAGCCGAGCCCGAGCAATGCGAGAATGGAAAGTGAAACGTAAGGAATGCGGCTTAGGGGAGCTTCGCTCTCATTCGCGCGGGATGGGAGCGCTGCCTGTTTGGCGCGCGCGGGCGGTTGGACCGATGCTGCAACCGCGCCGCGCTTTCCGAAATTCGTAGATGCCATGGCGTCCCCGCACCACCCTGCCGTGCAGGACTGTGCGGGGACACGCTTTAGATTTCATGAACGGTGAGCAGGGCCCGGTTCATCGGCTTTTCTTCAGGCTGAAGATCACGTTCACGCGCGTTTCCGTCGCCACCGGCTTTCCGTCGCGGGTGGCGGGATGGTAGCGCCAGTGCTGGCGCACCCAATCGCGTGCCGCTTCATCCAGCCTCTGGCTGCCGCTGGATGTTTCGATGGTAGCGCGATCGATCCTTCCGTCGGTTCCGATTGCGATCGCGAGCTGCACGGTTCCTTCTTCGCCGAGCCTGCGCGACAGCGGCGGATAAGGAGGCTCAGTGTGGGTCGCCGCGATGCTTCTGGCGGGGGAAGGTGCTGGCAACGCCGCCACTTTGGCCGGCAGCGCTGACTGCTGCCCCGCCATCGTGGCGGGAGCGTTCGCTTCCGGCGTTTTCTGCAGGACCGTGATGGCATGGGGGGCCATCGGCGCGGCTATGCGAATTTCCGGCGGCGGCACAAAGTCAATTCGCGGCTGCACCAATTCCGGTAATGGCGGAGGCGCGGGCAATTCGACCTGCGACGGCTGCGTCTGGAGGATGCGCACATCGATGATGTTCGGCAACGACTGGGTGATGCGCGCGGCGAGCCCGCTGAACAACCCATAGACGAACAGCAGGTGAATGACACCCACACCGGTAATGGCGGCGACCGTTCGCGAATTCATGCTCCGCGAAGGCAGGATATTTTCAAAATGATTTGGGCGGCGCACGATATTTACTCCTTTCCGTTTCGCCGCAAAACGCGCGGCATTCCCGACAGGAGCCATCCGACGGCGCATGCCGGACATATTTTATATGGGATGGCTCTGCCTATTTTGCGAGTGGCGTAACCGCGCTTCAGACATCGAGATAACCTTGCGTCTGGGGCTGGCCGAGCACCTTGAGAACGGTGAGGGTTTTCCAGCTGCCGTCGCGCGTCTGCCATTCGATGGACTGGCCTTCGCAAAGACCTATCAATGCCGCACCGATCGGCGTGAGCACCGAGATCCGGCCCACAGATGGATCGGCCTCCGCCGGATAGACGAGCTGCACGCTGCGCACGCGGCCTGTCTTGTCGTCGCGGAATTCGACATGCGAACCCATCCTGATGCCCGGCGCGCAATTCGCGGCGGTGCTGCAGATCGTGGCGCGGTGCAGTTCTTCCAGCAGATATTCCGCCACATTCGGCATGGTTCTGGTTGCGGCTTCCGCAATGTTCTGCAGGCGCTTGTGGTCTTCCGTCGAAATCACAATGTCGGGCAATTGCTCGAGATGGTGCATGGCTGCTTTCCTTTCGGGCGCGCCTTGGGCCGTGTTGCGGGCAGCATGGCTGCACGCGGCACAAGCGTTCGGGAACGGCCGTTGGTCGTTTCGCTGTTTGGAATGGGAGTGGAATAAACTTATCCCGGACGGGGAGCGGTGCCATCCGCCCGGGCTAATCGCCTTGGTGGAGGCGGCCTGCACGAAGCAGAGAACGAGGGGTGATGAGAGCGTTCATGGTACTCATGACATAAGGCGCGCAACACCTTTTTCAAGGTGTGCGCGCCTCATGAGACTTTATTCTGCGGCGAACTTTATGCTGCGGCGCGAACCGGTTCGTTCTCGCGCTCGAGGTTTTTCGAGGCGAAATCCCAGTTGAGAATCTTGCCGAGCACTTCTTCCAGATATTTCGGACGCGCGTTCTGATAATCGAGATAGTAGGCGTGTTCCCACACATCGACCGTCAACAGGCAGTTGACGCCCTTGGCCATTGGCGTTTCCGCGTTGGCGGTTTTTTCGACAGAAAGTTTGCCGTTCTTCGAGACGAGCCAGGCCCAGCCCGAACCGAATTGCGTTTTGCCGGCTTCGGCGAGCGCCGCGATCAACTTGTCCGCGCTCTGAAAATCGCGCTCGATGGCTTGCGCGAGTTTCGCGCTCGGCTTGCCGGGCTTCGGCGCGATGCTGCGCCAATAGAAATCGTGATTCCAAACCTGACCGGCATTGTTGAAGATCTTCTTCTCGTCGGCGCTATCCTTGCCGGCGGTGGCTTGCACGATCTGTTCGAGTTTCATGGATTCAAAGCGCGTGCCGGGAACCAGCGTGTTGAGCGTATCCACATACGCCTTGTGGTGTTTGCCGTAGTGGAAACTCAACGTCCTGGCCGAGATCACCGGCTCCAACGCCGCTTCATCCCATGGCAGGGGTGCTAAAGTGAATTTGCTCATCGCGCGCTCCTTGAAAAGAAATAGACAAATGGAGGCATCCGGAACCGACATGGTTCGCGCGGACGCCGCCCTATCTAGATAAGTGGTTGGGCGCGAAAGCGTTCCGAAATTCGCCGCGTCAGATGCGCGCGAATTTCACATGCCACAGTGATGTTTCTGGCGGTCGTTACGACGCGATCAGCTTCTCGCGCCGCACCCATTCGAGGCCGCGCGCCAGACCGCGGTCGAAGCGATCGAACAATTCGTCGATCTCGGCCTCGGTGATGACCAGCGGCGGGCAGAAGGCGATGCGATCGCCCATCAGCGGGCGCACGATCAGGCCTTCATCCTCGCAGAAGCGCCCGATGGTGGCGGCAACGGCTTTTGCGGGATCGAAGCCTGCTTTCGTTTTCTTGTCGGCGACGAGTTCGACCGCGCCGATCAGGCCCACGCCATTGGCCTCGCCCACCAGCGGATGATCGGCAAGCTTTTGCAGCCGCCGTGCAAAGGCGGGCGCCACATGGCGGACATGGCCCACGATGTCGCGTTCCTGATAGATCTCGATGGCCTTCAACGCGACCGCGCACGATACCGGATGGCCGCCATAGGTGAAGCCATGCCCGAAGGTGCCGATGCGGCCGGATTCATCTTCGATGATCTCGCTCAATTCGGGCGACAGCACGACGGCGGAAATCGGCAGATAGGACGACGACAGAGCTTTGGCGATGGACATGCTTTCGGGCTCGAAACCATAGGTCGAGCAGCCAAACCATTCGCCCGTGCGCCCGAAGCCGGTGATGACCTCATCGTCGATCAGCGGGATGTTGTGGCGGCCCAACACTTTGCAGACGGCATCGAAATACCCCTTCGGCGGCACGATGGCGCCGCCTGCGCCCATCACGGGCTCGGCGATCATGGCGGCGATGGTATCGGGGCCTTCGCGTTCGATCAGCGCGTTGAGATTCTGCGCGAGGCGGGCGGAGAATTGTTCTTCGCTCTCGCCTGCCTCGGCGCCGCGATAGTGGTGCGGGCATTCGGCGTGAATGGCGAAGGAAAACGGCAGGTCGAAGCTTTTGTGATTGGCGGGCAGGCCGGTGAGGCTGGCGGAGGCGAGCGTGACGCCATGATAGGCGCGCTGGCGGGAGAGGATTTTCTTTTTCTGCGTCTGCCCGCGCGCGTTGGAGGCATACCAGTAGAGCTTGATCTGGGTGTCGTTGGCTTCGGAGCCCGATGCGGCGAAGAACACCTTGCCGACGGCGAACGGCATGATCTCCTTCAGCTTCTCGGCGAGCGCGATGGCCGGTTCATGGCTCTTGCCGGAGAAGAGATGGCCGAAGGAGAGCTTGCGCATCTGTTCGGCCGCGGCCTCCGCCAGCGCATTCTCGCCCCAGCCGAGTGCGGTAGACCACAGCCCCGCCATCGCCTCGATGTAATCCTTGCCGCGCTCGTCATACACGCGCACGCCCTGGCCGCGCTCGAACACCAGCGAGCCCGTTTCGCGAAGCTTCACGAGATTTGTGTAGGGATGCAGGATGGAATTGACGTCGCGCGTCTGGGCGTTGGTCAGGGGCATGGTGGGCCTTCGGGTTGGGGCTGGCCGATTTAGAGACCCGGGGTACCTGCCCGTCAACGGGACCGCGTTGCCGCAAGGGCTGACGGTTCCTATGATGGAGCCAGAACTATCGCTGGGGTGAAACTTTCATGCTTGGGTTGATGCAGGATTGGCCGTTGCTGGTCCACAAGATCATAGATCATGCGGCGCTGAACCATGGGGACCGGGAGGTCGTGACCCGGCTGGTGGAGGGGCCGATCCACCGCACCAATTACCGGCAGATCGCCCGGCGCTCGCGCCAGGTGGCCGATGCGCTGGAACGGCGCGGGATCAAATTCGGTGACCGGGTGGCCACCCTTGCCTGGAACGGGCACCGGCACATGGAGACCTGGTATGGGATCACCGGGATCGGCGCGGTCTACCACACGCTGAACCCGCGGCTGTTCCCCGACCAGATCGTCTATATCGCCAACCACGCCGAAGACCAGGCGCTGTTCTTCGACACCACATTCACCGACCTGGTGGTGAAGATCGCGCCGCAACTGAAGCATGTGAAATTCTACATCGCGCTGACGGACAAGGCGCACCTGCCCGATGCCGATCTGCCGGGATTGATGGCCTATGAGGATTTCATCGCCGATGCCGACCCGGACTTCAAATGGAAGGAGTTCGACGAGAACACGGCCTGCGGGCTTTGCTATACCTCCGGCACGACCGGCAACCCCAAGGGCGTGCTCTACAGCCACCGTTCCAACGTGCTGCACGCGCTGATCGTGGCGCAGAAGGATGCCCATGGTCTGGGCAACACCGACACGGTGCTGCCGGTGGTGCCGATGTTCCATGCCAATGCCTGGGCGATCACCTTCGAGGCGCCGATGGTGGGGGCGAAGATCGTGTTTCCGGGGCCGAAGCTCGATGGCGCTTCGGTCTATGAATTGCTGGAGAGCGAAGGCGTGACCATGACGGCGGCGGTGCCGACGGTGTGGCTGATGCTGCTGCAATATCTGGAGCAGAACAATCTGAAGCTTTCGACCCTGAAGATGGTGCTGATCGGCGGATCGGCCTGCCCGCGTTCGATGATCGAGACCTTCGAGAAAAAATATGGCGTCGAGGTGGTGCATGCCTGGGGCATGACGGAGATGAGCCCGCTGGGCACGCTGGGCACGATGAAACATGCCATCGCGCATCTGCCTTATGAGCAGAAGCTCGATTACAAATGCAAGCAGGGCCATGCGCCGTTCGGCGTGGAAATGAAAATCACCGACGACGAGAACAACGAGCTGCCGCGCGACGGCAAGGCGTTCGGCCGGTTGAAGGTGCGCGGGCCCGCCATCGCCAAGGGCTATATGGGCGGGGACGGCAAGGATGCGTTCGATCACGAAGGCTGGTTCGACACCGGCGACGTGGCGACCCTGTGCCCGCAGGGTTACATGACGATCACCGACCGCGCCAAGGATGTGATCAAATCCGGCGGCGAGTGGATTTCTTCCATCGACATCGAGAATTTCGCGGTTGGCCACCCGGCCGTGGCGGAAGCCGCCGTGATCGGCGTCGCCCATCCCAAATGGGACGAGCGGCCCCTGCTGATCGTGATCCTGAAGCCGGGCATGAGTGCTACGCGCGAGGAGCTTCTGAAATATCTCGACGGCAAAATCGCCAAATGGTGGATGCCCGACGACGTGGTGTTCGTGGACGAGATTCCGCACACGGCGACCGGCAAGATCCAGAAATCCGCGCTGCGGGACAAGTTTCAGAGTTATCGCCTGCCTACGATTGCGGCGTAAGGGGATTGCATGCGGTTTCTGCCCGTTCTCGCGAAGCTTGCCTTCGCGGCGCTTGCGATTGCGCTTGCAATCGGAGGGGCCGCGGCGCTGGGCACGCGGGTTGGGCTGTGGGATCCGTATAACGGCCTGTGGCGCATCTTTCCGTGGGCGGTGCTGGCAGGCGCGCTATCGTTTGTGTTGGCGCTTTTGTGGGCCGTGCTGGCGCTGTTCCTCAACCAGGGGCGGAATGCCAGCTATGGCGCGATCGCCCTCGTTGGCGCCATCGCGTTTCTTTATACGCCGGTGAACGATGTGGTGATGCTGCGCACCATGCCGCCGATCCACGATATTTCCAGCGACGTGATGAACCCGCCGCAGTTCAAGGCGCTGCTGCCGCTGCGCAGGAGCGCGGACACGCCTGCGCGCTATGAAGGCCCGCTGACGCTGAATTATGACGGCAAGCGCACGACCGTTTCGGCATTGCAGAAGAAATATTACGGCTTCATCCGCCCCATCGCGATCCTCACCAAGGTGCCGGTGCTTTACTGGCGCGCCTTCTTCGCGATGAAACGGATGGGCTGGCATCTGGTGGCGTTCGACCCGGCCCAGGGCACCATCGAATGCACCGATACGAGTTTCTGGTTCGGCTTCACCGACGACATCGTTATCCGCGTGACAAAATCGGGCGAAGGCGCGCGGCTGGATATCCGCTCCAAAAGCAGGCTCGCAGGGCCCGACATGGGCGTGAACGCGTTTCGCATCAAGGCCTATGTCAAGGAATTGGCGCGGCGGTGACGGTTTCAAAGGCTTGAAGCGCGTTCACCCCTTCGGCTGCGATACAATCCGCATATAGGGTTTCGGCGCTTTCCAGCCTTGCGGGTATTGCTTCTTGGCCTCTTCATCCGTCACCGATCCGGAGATGATGACGTCTTCGCCGACCTTCCAGTTCACCGGCGTCGAAACCTTGTGCCTGGCGGTGAGTTGAAGCGAATCGATGACGCGCAGGACCTCATCGAAATTGCGGCCGGTGCTCATCGGGTAGACCAGAATGAGCTTGATCTTCTTGTCAGGGCCGATGACGAAGACATTGCGCACGGTTTGGTTATCCGCGGCGGTGCGTTTGGTCGGATCGCCCGAAACGGGCGCGGGCAGCATGCCGTAGAGCTTGGAGACGTTGTAATCGGTGTCGGCGATCATCGGATAGTTCGGCGCGTAACCCTGCGTCTCCTTGATATCGCTTGCCCAACCGACATGGCGATCCACCGGATCGACCGAAAGCCCGATGATCTTCACGCCCCGCTTGTCGAACTCCGGCTTGATCTTCGCCATGTAGCCGAGTTCGGTGGTGCAGACCGGCGTGAAATCCTTCGGGTGGGAAAACAACACCGCCCAGTTGTTGCCGATCCATTCGTGGAAATGAATCTTGCCTTCGGTGGTGACAGCCTCGAAATCGGGCGCGGTTTCATTGATTTGGAGAGTCATGATTTAACCCCAATGTTGTTGTGGTATATCAACGACAGGCTGCAACTTAATCAAAAACTCGCTAGCGCTACAATGTTTTTATGAGCATTGAAGACGCGGCTGAATGGCGCGAACGTCATATATCAGCCGAGCGTGTAGCGGCCATCGCTGAATGTCACCCGGCCTTCATTCGTCAGCTGTATGAGGTGCGCCAGCACAGACCGCGACGCGGCGGGATGCAGGCGCGTGTCAACGTCTGCATACATTCGCGCGACCATTTCGGGGATCGTGGAGACACCATTTTTCACGCACGCCATGATCTGGTGTTCGCGATCCAGGCGATGATCGAGATAGGCTTCGAGAAAAGGCTTGGGATCGGTGATGGGCGCGCCGTGCGTGGGATAGAGAATCTTGTCGTCGCGCGCGAGCAGCTTTCTGACGCTCGCCATATATTGCGCCATGTCGCCATCGGGCGGCGTCACCACGGTGGTCGACCAGCCCATGATGTGATCGCCGGTAAACAGCGCATCCTCCTCGCGCAGCGCAAAGCACATATGGTTCGAGGTGTGGCCCGGCGTGTAGACGCATTCGAAGGTGAAACCGTTTGCCTTGATGACATCGCCATCCTTCACGCGGATGTCGGGTACAAAGGCCATGTCGCCGCCCTCCTCCACCGTCACGCCTTCTTCGGCTTTGCCGGACCCGTGCGGACCGTAGGCGTAGGTTTTCGCGCCGGTCCATTGCTTCAGCGGTTCGGCCGCCGGGGAATGATCGTTGTGGGTATGGGTGACGAGAATATGGGTGACGTTTCTGCCTTCGAGGGCGCGCTTCAGCGCATCGAGATGTTCCGGGATCGCCGGGCCGGGATCGATCACCGCCACATCCTTGTCGCCCACGATATAAACGCCGGTGCCCTTGAAGGTGAACGGCCCGGGATTGTGGGCAAGCACGCGCGCGATGCGCGGGCTCAGCGGCACGCTTGCCTCGTAAGGAGTTTCGAGCGTGCGGATGAAGGGGATCGCCATCAGTTCTTCTTTCTTGCACGCCGGCGTTCGTGGCGCCGGAAGGCATGGGGGCGCGTGCGATGCAGGACCGCTTTCACCTTTTCAGGCGCGCGATGGGTGGCCCAATCCAGCGTGCGCGACAACCAGTCGTTCCTGTGGCGGATATATTGCACGAAACGCCGTGAGCTTTTGGAATGGGTGACGAGAATAGCGCATCCGAGAAGAAATGTCGCAAGACCGATGGGAAGCGGGATCGGCAGCGGTGACATCAGAAGGCCGGCCACCATCAGCACGATGGCCACAACCACCATGAGAATCCTGCGCGCTTCAGTGCCCGGCCGAGCCGGTTTGACCTTCATCGGTTTGGCCCCTTAACGTTGGTACATAGAAGCTTTCGCAACCAAGACAAAGGGAAACGCCATGAAATTCTACAATTCCTTGGGGCCCAATCCGCGCGTCGTGCGCATGTTCATGGCCGAGAAGGGCATCACCATCCCCTTCGAGGAAATCGACATCATGAAGGGCGACAACCGGCGCGAACCCTATCTCCAGAAGAATTCCGCCGGCCAGATGCCGGCGCTGGAGCTGGACAACGGGCATTGCGTGACCGAGATCACGGCGATCTGCGAATATCTCGAAGACATCCATCCCACCCCCGCGCTGATCGGCAGCAATCCCGAGCAGAAGGCCGAGACCCGCAAATGGACGCGGCGCATCGACCTCAACATCTGCGAGCCGCTGGCCAATGGCTTCCGCTACAGCCAGGGCCTGCCGCTGTTCAAGGATCGCATGATCACCTTGCCGGAAGCAGCCGATGGCCTGAAGCGCGTGGCCCAGGACAGGCTGAAATGGCTAAACGGCGAAATGGCGGACAAGGAATTCGTCTGCGGCAAACGCTTTACGCTTGCCGACATTCTGCTGTTCTGCTTCATCGATTTCGGCAATTCGGTGGGCCAGCCGCTCAATCCCGAATTCACCAACATCGCGAGCTGGTTTGCGCGCGTGGGAGCGCGGCCGACCGCGAAGGCCTAATTATAAGGTTGGCCGTCGATGGCGCGCACGAGGCCCTTGATGTTGCGGTAGAGATACCAGATCGCCAGCGCGATCATGATCGGGATACCGACCAGCACGAAGCAGAGCGGGATGCCCACGATCATCACCACAAGGCCAATCCAGAAGGTGGCGATCACGGCATCGAAATGGGTTTCCCAGATCGTGCCCCGCGCATCGCCGCGTTTGACGTAGGCCAGGATCACCGCCACCACGGCGGCGGTATGCAGGCTGACGAACGAGGCCAGCATCAGGGCGTAGACGATGATCGTCATCGTGCGCAGCGACTCGTGGTCTGGCACGGGGCGCGGCGGATAGGTGGTATCGACCATCGGGTGAACCCTCAAAACCTGTTCCCTCAAATGTGGGATGGGTTTTGGACGGATTCAACGCCCCGAAAAGCCAAACGGCGCCGGGCCGAAAGAAAAGGCGGCGGAGTTGCCTCCGCCGCCTGATCGGTATTCCACACTGAACCCGAAGGGATCAGAGGGCCTTCAAATTGGCAGCCTTGCTGCCGCGCGCATCCGGCTGGATGTCGAACTGCACGCGCTGGCCTTCATTGAGGCTGCGCAGGCCGGCTTCCTGCACGGCGGAGACGTGAACGAACACGTCCTTGCCGCCATCTTCCGGCGCGATGAATCCGAAGCCCTTGGTGGTGTTGAAAAACTTCACTGTTCCGATAGCCATCTTCTAGTCCCTAAGCATCGGGTGCCGCCCCTGCGACATGCGGGGACGGACGCTGAGGAGGCGTTGGGGAAGAAGTTGGCTGTTCGTCCAGGCGCGCACTAAAGGCGAGGTGGAGTGGTAACAGGTGCGCTTACATCCGACGGACGCCGCCGCGTGAGCCCGGATATACGGTTTTGAGGACCGAAACACAATCTCAGGAGGGGTATTACCGTGGCAGTTCCCCCCGTGCCCCTAGGCGGAAACCTTGCGCGCCTTGGGCTTTGCCTTGGGTTTGGGCGGGTTTTCGCGGGCGATACGGTCCGCCTCGATCTTGTCCTCGGCTTCCTTGGCCAGGCGCAGGGCCTTCAGCTTGGCGGTGCGGGCCAGGAGCGCGGAACGCTCCTTCTCGATCTCCTGCTTGACCAGCGCGTCGCGCTGTTCCGAGGCGGTGAAATGGTTCTGTGCCTTGCGCTTTGCTGCGTCCCGGCGGTCATCGGTTGGGTTTGCCATGGACCTTTGTAACACGTCCCGGCCGCAAAAGGGGGTTTTCACCGCAAATATTACCGGCCTCCGAGGGGCGATATTCGTTTTTCGAAAATGGGAGCCCCCCCCTCCCCCCGGTGGTGGCCGGGAACTCCAGGTTCCAGAGTTCCAGTACAACCGGAAGTGATGATAGGGGATAGTCGGAAAAATAACAGAATACGCACCGGAAACAAAAATAATTCCGTGCGATTGCGCACGTATTTTCCCCTTTTTACTGGGAAGTGTAGTACCTTCCTTTTTTCACCTATGGGCGGGCGGGAACACAAGCGGGGCGGCGACTTTGCCGGCTCTCGAAAGGATTTGTCATGCAACCAACCCCTCGGAAACGGACGACCACGGCAGGGCTTGGCCAGAGCAGGACAGCCACCTGGCACGCCCCCAAGAAAGCTCAGTCCGAAGCCAAGCCCCTTTCGCGCCGCGCTGCGGTGCGGTGCAAAGAGGCTCCGGTCGTCGCAACTGCGACCAAGGACTGAAGGTTGGCCGCGGGGGAGGATCCAGAAACCCTTCCCCGCGCCGCCTTCCCCCACCATCCCCCACCCCACCATCAAAGGAGACCACCAGATGCGCACCCGCCGGCACACAAGAACCATCACCTTCTGCCGCCCCTTCATTCTGGACGGCTTCAACAAGATGCAGCCCGCCGGGAGCTATGTGGTGGAGACCGAGGAGGAGGAGCTGGGCACGGCCTCGTTTCCCGCCTATCGCCATATGGCGACGACCATCATCATTAGTCGCCTGGGCAAGACCGAATATTTCCGCATCGATCCGGGCGAGCTGGACGAGGCGATCCTGCGCGACAGCGCCCCGCCCGTGCGGCAGGACAATCTCAGCGTTCCGGCATGGCGGGGGATGGACTGGGTGCGGCGCAATCGGGCGCGCGGCACCGGGGCGCAATAAGTTAGACAGGGGTCACGCTTTACCCGATTCTTCTGGAAGGAACCGATGACGATCACGATCTACCACAACCCCAATTGCGGCACCTCGCGCAACACGCTGGCGCTGATCCGCGCCGCAGGCCATGAGCCGCGCATCGTGGAATATCTGAGCGCGCCGCCCAGCCGCGCCGAACTTGCAAGCATGGTCACGCGCATGGATGTGCCGGTGCGCCAGGTGGCGCGCAAGAAGGAGCCGCTTTACGCCGAGCTGGGCCTCGACAAGCCCGGCGTGACCGACGACCAGATCCTGGATGCGATGGCCGCCAACCCCGTTCTCATCAACCGCCCCATCGTGGAATCGGACAAGGGCATCCGCCTGTGCCGCCCCTCGGAGCTTGTGAACGACCTGCTTTAGGAACACCCTTCCCGCACGGTGTTTTCACCACAACGGGGAGGATGTCATGGGACGGGTCATTTTCGCGGGCGCGTTGCTGGCGCTTGTTGCATCGGGCAGCGCATGGGCTTCCGATCAGGATGATGTGACGGCGACGGTTCACAGCTTCATCGACGCCATCAACAGGGGCGACATGGCGGCGGCCGCCGCAACGCATGTGGCCGCCCCTTCGATCATCGACGAATTCGCGCCGCATCATTGGACGGGCCCCACCGCCTTCGCCGATTGGGCCGCCGATTTCGGCAAGGATTCAACCGCCAACAAAATCACCGACAGCAAGCTTGTGCCCCACAACGCCAAGCGCCTGACGGTGGAGGCCGACCACGCCTATGTGGTGATGCCGACGGATTACACCTTCCGGCAGGGCACCAAGACGATGATCGAATATGGTTCGATCACCTATGCGCTGGACAAGACGACCGCCGGCTGGCGCATCGCGGCGTGGAGTTACAGCTGGTGAGATAGCCATTGCTTCACCTCCCCCTTGTGGGGAGGTCGAAATTCTTGAAGCGCAGCGCAAAGAATTTCGGGTGGGGGGCGGTGCCCGTCATAACGAGCGGCCCCCCGCCCGGATCGCTTCGCGCTCCGACCTCCCCACAAGGGGGAGGTGAAAAAAACACAAAAAAACCCGGCGCCTTTCGACGCCGGGTTTTCTTGATTGCGCAAACTCAATCGCATTCGTCGTGATAGGCGCGCGGGCCGCCGTGACGATCCCAATATTCGGGGCCGGCTTCGCAGACATCGCGGTCGTCATACTGGTGATCGCTGCGATCGCGGTCGTAACGGTCGCCATCGCGCGGCGTGGTGGCCACGCCGCCGAGCGCGCCGACACCGGCGCCAATCGCAGCACCCGTGGCAGCCGTGCCGGTGGCAGCGCCGATGATGGCGCCCGCACCGGCGCCAATCGCCGCCCCGGATACCGCGCGCTCGCCCGGATCGTGCCCACATGCGGCCAATCCCAGACACGCCATAAGCGCGCCCGCCGCAACCATGTTGAATTTCATGACCGGCTCCTCTTTTGTTCGTGACTGTCGGGAGAGGAAACGAGCGGAGCGGCGGGGAGTTCCGCCGCCGATTGCGGCGGGTTTGGGGCAAGCCGCCAAAACGCTAGCTCTCTATGGAGAGAACGACGATCTCGCCCAGCGGCTTTCCCGCCTCCACAATATCGCCCACGCGCGCGCCGAGGATGGCGGAAGCCAGCGGCGAACGAAAACTGATCAGCCCGCGCGAAGGATTGGCTTCATCTACCCCGACGATGCGAAAACTTTGCCTGCGCCGTCCGTACGCTGGCGCTACGGACCGTTCGACCGTGACCTGCGATCCAAACGCCACCGCCCCATCGCCCGGCGGCTGCACGATCTCGGCACTCGCCTTCTTCACCGACCAGTAGCGCAGATCGCGCTCCAGCGTGCGCACGCTGGCGCTACGCACCACGCAGCAACGGATTGGTTTCGGTTTTCAGCCCGTTCGCACGCTGCCGCTACGCACCGATGCGCGCGACATGGCCTGCGATCTGCTCATACCCCGCCTGGGTGACGAGGTTGGGGCCATCTTCCACCATCCGCTCAGGTGGCGGGGCGGAGGTGGCGGTTTCTTTTACGAAGGCGCGGGACATAAGTATTCATAGCTACTTAGGGCAACATCCTAGGAAACTAGCATAAGCTCGGGAGTAACCAATTCAGATGGCCCATTATTGAAAGATAAATATATGCTGTATATTGTCTACTTGGAAGTACGCCGTAGCGCTGCCTGCCAAAGGGGTAACTCAGCGGGGGGGCATAATCGCTGTGGTAAATCTAAACGGTACCAAGGATCGAGAGCGCTCTCGGTTCAAACGCCACGCGTCGACGGCTCTGCACCCACTTAGAAGTGGCCTGACCGTCCTATGGTATATAGTACCAGGATTACTGTTCCGCTGCGGCGTACTTCCACCAGACTATAAGATATCGCTCGATCGATTTTTTACGCCATCTGAAATTACGCGGCGACTTGTCAGATTACGCGTCCGAGTTGCAAAAAAAAGGCACGACCAGCACTTTCTATTTAATCTAAACACATCCAACCGAAAACCAGGCTCAAACAGTCCGGCAGAGGTAGCGGATATTTGTTCAATGATGCCTCCGCGTAGAACGTGGATTCGTCCGGGCGTCAGAGTTCGCCAAAAGCGGACAGCACAACAGGTCGCCGAACTAAGTGTTCTCAACAAGATAGAGATTTCACGGCGGGATGGGGAAAATCATGAATGGCAAAGAAAACTCACTGCCTTCACCACGGAGGTAACGGAGAGGCTTAGAAATATTAAAAACATTGCCTTTTGCAGTCCGACGCTAGCTTTTAAAATTAAAGATGCCGCAGAAAATACATTTCGCCCTATCGCCACATACAATCTCAAAGATCAAATATTCTTGGGTCTCGCGGCCAATCAATTACGCGAAACGATTGACCCCCTTCTTCTCAAGAATTCTTATGCATTTCGCGTAAGGAACAACTCCCTTGGAAGGGCGCCACAGCATCATGACGCTGTTACCGATCTGAGGAGCTACATCTTAGCCCACAGAAGGCAATCGCTGTACGTTGCAGAATGCGATATCCAGAAATTCTTTGACACCGTTAATCACGATGTTGCGAAAGCTTGCCTGAAGCACTTGCTCCGTGAGCTTCGCCACAAAGGCGAATTTTACGATAGGAGACTTGAAATAATATATGAGGCATACCTTCAGTCATACAATTACCCTAACTCTGTCGATGCTGTTGCATCTACCGAACTCGAGCGGAAAGGTATCAAAGGCGGATCAGTTCCCTGGGTTCGACCAGCCCTCATGGAAATTTACGGAGGCCAGATTCCCGACGGAATAGGTGTCCCTCAAGGCGGCGCACTTTCACCAATCATTGCAAACATAGTTCTTCACTCGGCAGATTTGGCCGTTCACAATTGCGCGTATTCAAACAACATCAAAAACTATTTTTATGCGCGCTACTGCGACGACATGGTTCTGATAACTACAGAAGAGAGTGATACGGCAAAACTGTTTGAAGCTTATCTTTCTGAGTTAGCCAAGCTGAAATTGCCCTTTCACAAGCCAAAACAGGTTTCAAAGTTCTCGAAGGATTTCTTCGACTATAAATCGAAAGCAACGTACAACTTTGGTCCAATTTCCGCGGGCGGCATCGTCCCTTGGATTGCATTTTTAGGTTACCACGTCAGATATGACGGAAGGCTAAGAGTGCGGAAAAACTCGATCACCAAAGAGATCGAGAAACAAATAACTGTATGCAAAGACGTTGCGCGATCAATCAGCCGAAAAGGGAACAAGATGCGCGTTAGCCCTAAACAAGCGCACCATCGCGCAAGAATGCGACTATTGGCAATGTCGGTCGGAAGATCAGACATTCACGCTCATGGCCCAGAAATAGATCATGAAATGTGTTGGACGAGCGGCTTTTTATTGCTGAAGAAGCATCCTCATGTTCGATCCCAACTAAAAATCTTGGATCGCTCTCGAAAAAAGCTCCTTCTGCGTCTCGAAAAAAAGCTGGACGCCGCAAAGGCACCAGCGCATACCACAAAAAATTCGGCCAAAGATTTTTTGAAATACTATGGTCGGCCATTTAGTTACTATGCACAGTTTAATCCATCGAAGTCATCTCAACAGAAACCTTCCGCTAATACCGACAGTGAGTAGACTGCTGACGGGCTCGAGAACTTAAGCTGGGTAAGACCACCCAACGACTATCGCGATCTACTCCCAAACGTCTTAGGCCGTCCCGGCCTATCCCCTACCTTGCGCTTCACATAGCCGCCGCTCGCGCCGCGCGCGGATTTGCCGGCCACGGCGGCGTCGGCTGCGTCATCCACCGCGCTTTGGCGGGCGAAGGGGTCATCGGCGATTTTCAGTTCGACGGCTGTCAGCCGCTTGATCTCGTCGCGCAGGCGGGCGGCGGTTTCGAAATCGAGGTCTGAGGCGGCGTTGCGCATCTGCTTTTCGAGATCGGCGATGTGGGCGCGGATGTTGTGGCCGATATATTCCTTGCCGTCTTCGCTCAGGCCCGTATCCACCATCACGTGGTCGCGCTCATACATTGAGCCCATGATGTCGGAGATGTTTTTCTTGATGCTGAGTGGCGTGATGCCGTGGGCCACATTGTATTCCGTCTGCTTCTGGCGCCTACGGGATGTTTCGGCCATCGCGCGTTCCATCGAGCCGGTGATGCGGTCGGCATAGAGGATGACCTTGCCATCCACATTGCGGGCGGCGCGCCCGATGGTCTGGATCAGGCTCGTTTCGCTGCGCAGGAAGCCTTCCTTATCGGCATCCAGGATCGCCACCAGCGCGCATTCGGGGATATCGAGCCCCTCGCGCAGCAGGTTGATGCCGATCAGCACATCGAAGGCGCCCAGCCTGAGATCGCGGATGATCTCGATACGCTCCAGCGTTTCGACATCGGAATGCATGTAGCGCACGCGGATGCCCTGTTCGTGCATGTATTCGGTGAGGTCTTCGGCCATCTTCTTGGTGAGCGTGGTCACCAGCGCGCGGTAGCCGCGTTTGGCGATCTCGCGGCATTCGGCGATCAGATCGTCCACCTGGCTTTCGACGGGGCGGATTTCGACCGGGGGATCGATCAGGCCGGTGGGGCGGATCACCTGTTCGGCGAAGATGCCGCCCGTGCGCTCCATCTCCCAATTGCCCGGCGTGGCGGAGACGTAGACGGTTTGCGGGCGCATCGCATCCCACTCCTCGAACTTGAGCGGGCGGTTGTCGATGCAGCTGGGCAGGCGGAAGCCATATTCGGCGAGCGTGGCCTTGCGGCGATAGTCCCCCCGGTACATGCCGCCGATCTGGGGCACGGTGACGTGGCTTTCATCGACGAACACCAGCGCCTCATCGGGCAGATATTCGAACATGGTGGGCGGCGGCTCGCCGGGTTTGCGGCCCGTGAGCCAGCGCGAATAATTCTCGATGCCCGCGCAGGAGCCCGTGGCCTCGATCATCTCCAGGTCGAAGGTGGTGCGCTGTTCGAGGCGCTGGGCTTCGAGCAGCTTGCCGTTCCTGCGCAGGTCTTCCAGCCGCGCGATCAGCTCGGCCTTGATGCCCTTCATCGCCTGTTGCAGCGTGGGGCGCGGGGTGACGTAGTGCGAATTCGCATAGACCTTCACCTGATCCAGCTTGCCGGCCGATTTGCCGGTGAGCGGATCGAATTCGGAGATGCTATCGATCTCATCGCCGAACAGTTCGATGCGCCAGGCGCGATCTTCATAATGGGCGGGGAACAGGTCGATGGTGTCGCCGCGCACGCGGAAAGAGCCGCGCACGAAATTGTCGTCGTTCCGGCGGTATTGCAGCGCGCTTAACTCGCGCATCAGATCCATACGGTCGATCTTTCCGCCGCGCGCGAGCGTGACCGCCGTGCCGGAATAGGTTTCGACCGAGCCGATACCATAGATGCACGAGACGGATGCCACGATGATCACGTCATCGCGTTCGAGGATCGCGCGGGTGGCGGCGTGGCGCATCCGGTCGATCTCCTCGTTGATCGAAGAGTCTTTCTCGATATAGGTGTCGGTGCGCGGGATGTAGGCTTCGGGCTGGTAGTAATCGTAATACGAAACGAAATATTCCACCGCGTTTTCGGGGAAGAAGCTTTTCATCTCCGCATAAAGCTGGGCGGCCAGCGTTTTGTTCGGCGCCAGGATCAGCGCCGGGCGCTGCACGGCTTCGATCACCTTGGCCATCGTGAAGGTTTTGCCCGAGCCGGTGACGCCGAGCAGCACCTGATCGCGCTCATTGGCATTGGCAGCGGCGACGAGATCGCGGATCGCGGTGGGCTGATCGCCCGCCGGTTCATATTCGCTGACGATCCTGAAACGCTTGCCGCCTTCGGATTTTGCGGGCCGCTGCGGGCGATGGGGAACGAAGTTCACATCCGCTGGTGGAATTGTTTGATACTCGGCTTCGCCGACGGGGGGCGGCGCGGGGTCATAGGCCGTGCCGGCGGGCGGAATCGGAACCTGCGCGGCGGCGGCTTCGAATTTCGCCGCGGCTTTGCTCACGCCCGAGGGCTTGCGGCCCGACCGCCGCGGTATCTGTCCGTTGTTGTGTGCCATGGCGGAAATATAGGCATTGGAGCGGCTTCCTTCCAGCCGAGCCGCCGCCAGCGCTCCTATGTGTTAACGGCGGTGAAACCCCTGTTCCCCGATAGTGGCCACCGAGCGCGGATCGCAGGGAGAAACATGGCAGTCGTCCTGGGGCGCTTCGTCGATGGGTGGCATTACGAGGCCGAGCACCGGTTCCGCATCATCGCTGAGCCCGTGCATCCCTCGACCCTTTTGCTCCTCAATCATTGGCAGGGTTGCGAAGCCCATGGCGGGATGCGCATGGGCCGCGATATCCCCGCGCGCGCCATCGCCATGCTGATGAAGGATCTCATCGTGGCCGAACCGGTGGGCGACTGGGCCGATGTGCATCTGCGCCTTGTCGGCTCCGGCATGGCGGCCCATTTCGGGCGCGACGTGACCGGCATGCGAATGACCGAAGTGTTCGCAGGCGAAATGCGCGACCGCGACATGCTGCTGGCCGGCGCCAGGCACACCGTGGAAATGAACTTGCCCGGCACGGTCGAACAAATCATCGCCAAGGATGGCAAGGACATCCTGCGCCAGGAAATGACCGTGTTGCCGCTTCGCGCGCCGAACGGCGATGCGCGCTGGGTTCTCATCGCCACGTTCAACTTCTAGGCCCGCCAGGCCGCCGGTCACGCGGCCTGTTCCATGTGTTCGGGATAAAACCGCGCCATCATCCGATCCACATAGTCGATCAGATTGGCGTGGCTTTCCGCGCGGCGCCGCAAGCCGCCGGTGAAGAACGGCGTCAGCGCGCTGGCTGCGAAGGCGAAGGCGGTGGCATCGGCACCGCACGGCACATCGCCGAACAGGAAGGGCTTGTCGCCCAGGATCGCGGCCAATGCGGCCAGAGATTTTCCGCCCAGCGCCTCGATCTCTTCGCCGCGATGACGGCCGAGCCCATGGCCCTGCAACGCCATACGCACACGCTCCCGCGCGGCATCGCGGATTTCGGATGGCATGCCATCGAAGAAATGCGAGGGGCCTTTGACGAAATTCTCGTCATCCATCCAACGCTCGTTCAGAATCGCGAAATAGAGATGATCCTCAAGCATGCGCTCGATGGCCCAGGCTTGCGCGCGCTGTTCCGGCGAAAGCCCATGGTCGAAATCGAAACCGTGATCGCGCTCGATATGCGCGCGGATGAAGGTTGAATCGCCAAGGCGATGGGCACCGACCTGGATATAGGGAATCTTGCCCTTGGGGGCTTGCTGCGGGCGGCTGCGCTGGAATTTGTAGGGCACGCCCGCCATTTTGAGCTGGACTTCGCTTTTCATCACGAACGGGCTGGGGTCTGGCAGGCCGAATGCGGGGCCGGAACCATAGAAAATCAACATGGGCTTTGCCTCCAATTGAGGGGCTGGTCATACTGCCATCCTGCTGACAGCATGGTGTCAGCAGCCTGACATCATGCTCGTGCCATGAGACGTGCCGACCGCCTGTTCCGCATCATCCAGACGCTGCGCCGCAAGCGCCGCCCGGTGACCGCCCATGAGATCGCCGAAGAGATGGAGACATCCATTCGGACGATCTATCGCGACATCGCGCAGTTGATGGCCGACCGCGTTCCGATACGCGGCGAGGCCGGAATGGGATATGTGCTGGAAGGCGGCTTCGACATGCCGCCGCTGATGCTGACGGCCGATGAAATCGAAGCCGCCATGCTGGGCGCGCAATGGGTCATGGCAAGCGCCGACGCAGCACTCGCCGATGCGGCGAACGATCTTGTCGCCAAGATCGCGTTGGTGGTTCCCGAACATCTGCGCCCGCTTCTGGGCGAGCCCGCGCTCACCACGCCACCGCGCAAACGCGGCCCGCCCGACGCCATCGACATGGCGCGCCTGCGCACGGCGATCCGCGCCGAAGGCAAGATCGCGCTGGATTACCGCGACGAAGCCGGTGCCGCGACACGGCGCGTGATCTGGCCCATTGCGGTGGCCTATTTTGAGACAGTGCGGGTGATCGTGGCGTGGTGCGAGTTGCGCAAGGGATTCCGCCATTTCCGTACCGACCGCATCGCAGCCGCGGAATTCCTCGAGACACGCTATCCGCAATCGGGCTCCCGGCTGCGGGCGGCCTGGAAAAAAGAACGGGCGGACAATTCAGGCAGCCCCGAAGCGTGACGCAATCGGTTGCGCGGCCGCGCCCCGCGGGAAGCCGGATGTCTGGGACCGTGTGACCAATATGAAACGCGCCACGCTTTGTTCTACCTGCGACTTGCGGTAAAGATTTCAGAATTCGATACTATCCTCGGTTGAATTGGTGGGCGGTATGGTTGGGGACAAGATGGTATTCGGCCAGTCTCTTCACGAGCCATCGGCCGAATTCGACTATCCGACGGCCTTCAAAACCGCACCCGACCTGCCGGCGACCAAGGCGCTGCTCCAGATTTGGGAAAGCTATGAGGCGCGCGGCGGCATGCAGATGGGCCGCGATATCCCTTCGCGCGAACTCGGCAAGTTCCTTGGCAACATCACCATCGTGGAGCCGATCGGAGATTGGGAGGATTCCCATGTCCGGCTTGCGGGGCAGATATTGATGCTGCGTTTCGGGCGCGACGTGACGGGGATGCGCGGATCCGATGTGTTTGGTGACAATCCAAAGGGCCACCTCGCCCTTTGCGAAGCCTCGCGCAAAGCGGTGGTGACGCGCAAACCCTTCCTGGTGGATTCACGGGTGATGCGAAACGGCGAGCAATTGATGCACCTCGAATCCCTCAACGCCCCCATCGCCGGGCCGAATGGCGAACCGGGGTGGATGATGGGGGCGATGTTCCTGTTCTGAACCGCCCCGACCGCCGCACCTCCCCTTGGTACGATGACCGTTGTCTACATATCGGCCAGCCCAGCGAAATGGCGGTTTGCCCTTCTTTTTGCGCTGTCGTGGGGGAATCCGGGCCGCTGGCCTTTTAGCCAAATCGCAACTACTTTTGGTTGAATATTACCCTCGATATGCCTTCCGGGGTTGTGGCTATCAGGATCGGGTTTTCAGGCGGAACGAAGCAAACCGTGCGGGCGCACAGCCGCGCACGGATGGTCGCGTTTGTGTTCGTGGGCGTGCAGCTTCTGATCGTGCTTCTCGGCACGCTGGGGCTCGAGGGGATCAACATTCTGCGCTCCTACGCGGCGGGAGAATCGCACTGGTCCAAGGCACAGAGCACCGCGATGCGCAGCATCGAGCGGTTCGCGCAGACGCGCGATGAAAAGAACTTCCGCGATTTCGAACATGCTCTCACCGCGATGGAGGGCGACCGGATAGCGCGCGAGACATTGCAGGCCACACATTTCTTCGGCACGCAGGAGCAACGCGCACGCGCCAGGCGCGGCTTCATACAGGGCGGCAACGATCCGCTCGACGCGCCGGGACTGGTGTGGGGATTTCTTCTGTTTCACAACTGGCCGGCCTTCAATGCCGCCGTCACCGGCTGGTCGCAAGGCGATTTGCGGGAAAGCGAATTGCATGCGCTGGGACGGCAGATGCATCGCGCCGCCGCGCGCGGAGCCACGGATGCGGATATGGGCGGCTACCTTGCGCGCGCCACTGTGCTCGACGGCGAACTCTCGGCTGCTGCAAACAGTTACGCCCAGGCGATGGCAGAGGCCTCACGTATTGCCGAGCGCGTGACGCTTGCGTTGTTCATCGTGTTGAGCGGGCTTGCCTGCGGAATCGGGGCGATGTTCGTTTGGCGGATCACCCATCAAGGCGAACATGCCGAAACGCGCGCCATCGAAAACGAGGCGCGCCTGAGCGATTTCGCAGAGCTTGCCACGGACTGGTTCTGCGAACTCGACAAGGATTTGCGGCTGGGCTTCATCGCCAGCCGCGTGCGGGAGCAGCAAGACGATAGCATTGGCGTTACCGGGCGGCACTGGATCGAGGCGGGATGGGCCAATGGTTTCCGGCCGCTTTCGAAGGGGCTGCACGAAGAGGCGCTCGCCGCGCACATGCCCTTCCGCGAACATCGCTTCCGCCAGACCAGACCGGATGGAAGTGTTTTGCACTGGTCGGTTTCGGGCAAGCCGCGCTTCGACAGGGACGGCGCTTTCGCGGGCTTCCGCATCACCGGCACCGATATCACGAGCATGATAGGTGTGCAGGAAGAACTCGTCCGTGCGCGCGACGAGGCCGAACGCGCCAGCCGTGCGAAATCGGCGTTCCTGGCCAATATGAGCCACGAATTGCGCACGCCGCTCAACGCGATCCTGGGATTTTCAGGCTTCATCGAACATCAGGCGATGGGCGAGATCGCCAACAAGCGTTATGTCGAATATGCAGGCGACATTCGCGAATCCGGCGAGCACCTTCTGGCCATCATCAACGATCTTCTGGAACATTCGCGCATCGAAGCGGGCAAGGCGGAACTGCGCGAAGGCCAGTTCGAACTTTCGGCCGCCATCGAACAGGCGCGCCTGTTCTGCCGCCCCCGCGCGCAACGGGCGGGAACGACGCTTAATGTGTGCGTGGTGCCGGACCTGCCGCTCATTTATGGCGACGAGCTGCGCTTGCGGCAGGTGTTGATCAATCTTGTTTCCAACGCGGTGAAATTTGCGCCAAACGGCATAGTCGACATCGTGGCCAGAGTGGAAGACGGCGGCAATCTGCGCGTGGATGTGAAGGACACGGGTATTGGAATGGATGCGGCGGGCATCGCCCAGGCGCTGAAACCTTTCGGTCAGGTGGATAGCGGCCTCAGCCGCAGGTTCGAAGGCACGGGATTGGGATTGCCGCTGGCGAAATCGCTGGTCGAATTGCACGGCGGCGCGCTCACGATCGCCAGCGAACAGGGAATTGGCACGGTGGTGAGCGTGGTGCTGCCGGCCTGGCGGGTGGGCGCTGCGGGGCCGCTTTCCGCGGCGGTTGCCTGAACGCGATTTTGCATCGCCTTGCCGAACATCCGATGCAATTGGGCGGCTGACGATCTCAACGAAGCCTAAGCCGGTTTCACCGGACGCAGGAAGGTTCGCGCCTCACGCAGGATCAGGCGTTCGCGCTCGGCAAATGTGAAGTTCGCGACGCCTTGCGGGCTGGCGCGCAATCGGGCGCGATAGGCTTCATAGGCGGCCAGGCTTTCAAAGCCGATCATGGCGTGGGCGATGTTGTTGGTTCCCTCATGCGGGAGAAAATAGCCCAGCAGCTCACCGCCATTGGCGGGGATGATGGAGAGCCAGTTGCGCGCATATTCCTCGAATGCCTTGCGTTTGAAGGGATCGATCTCATAGCGGATGTGACAGACGATGTTCATTGGCGATCTCCGGCGGTTGGCCCATCCTAACGCTTGCCGGAACGAAGACAGTTCGCTTACCATCGAAGTATGAAGGTAGGCCCCTCACTTGCCCCCGTTGCGGCGCTGGCCGGCGATCCCGCGCGCGCCAACATGCTGGCCGCGCTGATGAGCGGCAAGGCGCTGACGGCGAGCGAATTGGCCAACGAAGCGGGCGTGACGCTGCAAACGGCGAGTTCCCATCTTTCAAAGCTCGAAACGGGAGGCCTGATCGCGGGCATCAAACAGGGGCGGCATCGCTATTTCCGGCTGGCGGACAGCGATGTGGCGGAGATGCTGGAAAAGATGATGGGCGTTGCCGCCCGCGCGGGCCACATGCGCACGCGCACCGGGCCCGGCGATCCGGCGCTGCGCAAGGCGCGCGTCTGCTACGATCATCTGGCGGGAGAAATGGGCGTTTCGTTGTTCGACAATCTCGTGACGGCGGGATTGCTTGCGGGCCATGACAGTGATTTGCGCGTGACGCGGCGCGGCGCGGAATTCTTCGGGCGCCTCGACATCGATCTGGCCGCGCTTTCGGGTGCGCGCCGCGCGCTGTGCAAGACCTGCCTCGACTGGAGCATGCGGCGCGAACATCTGGGCGGCAGCCTGGGGGCCGCGTTGCTTGACCGCATGTTCGCGCTCGGCTGGGCGCGGCGCGCGCGGCAAACGCGCATCGTGCAATTCACGCCCGAGGGCGCGCGAAAGTTCCATAAGGTTTTCGGGCGCGCGTAATTTGCCGCAATAGCCTTGTGTGTTAACGCCCATTAAACCGTGGGATGGTCTTATCGTTCGCGGAAAGCGAGTATCGGTCATGTCGGGTGCTGTGTTGCTGGGACGAATGGCGCTTCTCGATCCGGCGGCGGATTACAGATATGTGCTGGAACCGCGCAAGGAACCCGAACATCCTTCCTCGCGCCTGCTGATCGATTATTGGAAAACCTGCGAGGAACGCGGCGGCATGCGCATGGGACGCGATATTCCCAACCGTGCGCTTTCCAAGGTGCTCGCCAATGTCGCGGTCACCGAACCGGTCGAGGATTGGCGCGACGGGCGGATGCGGCTGGTGGGATCCGCACTCACCCATCGCTTCGGGCGGGACATCACCGGCGTGCTGATTTCCGAACTCTTCGTCTATGACGATCCGCAGATGCTGGCGACAATGCTGGGTGGGGCGAAGATGGCGGCGACCAAACGCAGGCCCGGCATCGCGACGGACCGCGTGCTGCTCGACGGCGTGGAAAAGATGCGCAACGAAGTCGTCGTGCTGCCGGTGCTTGCGCCCAATGGCGAAACGATGTGGGCGCTGACAGGAACGTTTCAGTTCTAGAAACGCATCGTCTGCCGCGCCCTACTCCACCTTCTTCAACATCTCGGCTGCCGCGGCGGCATCCTTCTGGGCGATGGCGAAATCGGTGGCGGCGATGCCTTCGCGCGCTTTCGCGGCCGCGGCTTCCAGCGACTTCTTTTTGGCGGCATCGGTCGTATCGGGAATGGCGCCTGAGCCTGCTTGCGCGCAAGGGTTCATCTGCTTGGCATCGAAGCCTTCGCCCATCGGACCCACGAGACAGTTCAGCGCGTGATGCAGATGGACATGCACGCCTTCGATCTTGGTGGAGGCGGCCGCAAGACCCGCATGGGTTTGCGCATTCACCACTTCGGAAGCGGGATCTGCAAACGCCTGTTGCACCATTGGCGGGACCGACATGATCGCCGCACCGGCGATGAAGGGTACGATCGTTTTCAGGTAGCGATTTTTCGCCATGTGACCATGCCTCAATAAAAATTCGCGCGCATGAGGCGCGCGCGAAGATTGCATGTCAACCAATTCGGCGCGTAACGAATGATGAAATTGTGGAACGTTTTTCATACAGGATTCACGCGGCAGCGCAGCTCGCGTGTTTACAATGTTACGCGCAATTATTGTGCAGGAACGGGCGCGGCACCTGCGCCATAGCGCAACTGATTCCAGCTTCCGAAAAGGCGGAACGGCGCGCTGAAATCGCTGATCGTGTTCATCGGGCGGTCGTCATGTTCCAGCCGCGCACGCGGGCGGAAGGCGAAATCGAGCTTGCGCGCGCCCAGATCGATGCTACCGCCGCCCAGGATCTCGACGATCGGCGTGGAGAGCCCGAAATCCTCGTTGTGCAATTCGCCATGGGCAAGCGTGAAGCTGCCGCGCAAGGTGCTGAAGCTCATCGAGGCGACCTTCGCCAAGGCCGCATCCGGCGCACCCAGATGGGCGGCACGGCCCGCAAGTTCGAGATCGGCGCCCTTTATCGCGCCGGTATCGAGCGCAATATCGCCATGGCCCCAGAGGCCTTTCATTATTGCAGCAACGCTGTTGCCGCGCGCGGTGGCATCGACGGTAAGCGCACCTGTGCCTTCGAGGCCGGTGACACCCAGCATATCGTCCAGAAGCTGCCGGGCGGCGAAATGATGGATGCTGACGCGCGTGTGGAACGCCGCTATGGGCTTCGAGGCATCGACATGCAGATCCATCGTGCCGTTGCCGCCATAAAGCGCAAGCTGTTCGAAGCGGGTATCGAGCACGCCTGCGCGCACCGTCACCGGAAGCCGTGCGTTCTGCAGGGTGATCGAACGGATGTTCAGCTTGCCGATATCGAGCGTCAAATCGGCGTCGAACAATGTGAGCAGCGTGAGGTCCAGGGGGGTTGTGTCCCACGCGTCGGCGCGGGTGGAGGGTTTGACGCCGGGCGCCATGATGTAGGGATCGACATCGAATTTATCGAGCGCAAGCGCGCCTTTCAAAAGCGATGTGGATTGCGAATTGTCCACGCTCAAAGAGCCGGTGATGGTGGTTTCGTCGAGCGCCAGCTTGAGATTGGTGAGCGTGTAGCCGGTGTTGTTGCGATCGAGCTTCGCCTGGATGGAAAGCGGGCCGAGACCGCCGACATTGGGCAGGCCGCGGCCGCGCCAGGCGGCGAGCTTGCGCAAGGAGGGCGTATCGAATTTCAGCGCGCCGCTTGCCGGGCCATTCAAGGTCAGCGCGCCCTTGAAGCTTGCCTGCACCAGATCGGAGGTGAGCGAAAGATCGACATGGGATGCGCGCGCGCGGACCAGGGCCGTGGGATCGAACGCCTTGGCGACGAAGGCGATGCGTTCGCCGCCATCGGTCAATTCGCCTTCGAGCGCGAGCGTCGGCCCGAACCAGTCGAGCGTGGCATCGAGGTTCTGCACATCCTCGCGGCTGTTGGAGCGGGTGTCTTCATAGCGCGCCGTGCCATCGGCGAGCTTCACTTCGGCGACCGAGGTTTTCATGCGGTCGAGCAGGCCGCTGCGCCGCGCCTGGACGGGCGCGATGTTCCAGTTTGGCCGGCCGGCCGCATCCACCTCGAAGCGGAAATCGGGGTGGTCCACCACGATCTGGGACACCTCGATGCGCCCGGCAAACAGGGCCCGGAAGCTGGCGGCGATGCGGATATCGTCGGCCTGGGCGAGATAGGGGGCCTGCCCGCCCGGCACATTGGCCACCACCACCTGCTCTGCCCTTATGCCCAGATCGGGGAAAATGGTGAGCTTCATCGGCCCCTCGATTCGGACCGGGCGGCCGATGGCGGCGGAAAGTTCGGCCTCCACCCGGTCCTTGTAGACCGAGAGCGGCACCAGGAACGGGAGCAGCACCAGCAAAAGCGCCACAATGCCCGCTGCAATCAGGGCAAATCGCAATGGGCGGCCCATGCGGGGGCGGACATCGTTGGCAGGCGACATTAGTATGTACCCGGCGGCACCGCCGCCTTGCTTTTGAGGGGTCGGGCTCATAGTTTCCGCCCCTCTTCGAAAGACTTGTCCTCTCTGGAAGACAGGCAGTTGTAGCTCAGTTGGTTAGAGCGCCGGATTGTGGATCCGGAGGTCGGTGGTTCGAACCCACCCAACTGTACCAGTCTCCGCTGCGCAGCGGCGGAGACTGCCGCGGCGTAGCCCGTCAGGGCGAAGCCGGGCTGCATCCGGGGTCGCGCAGCTACGCCTTGGCCAGCCAGTCTTCGCTGCGCAGCCGTGGAGACTGCCGCGGCGAAGCCCGCAGGGCGAAGCCGGGCTGGGTCCGGGTTCGCGCGTTCGCACGCCGCCCCTACGAACCGCCTCGGCAAGCCAGCCATCATTGTCCGGGTATTGGGCCGGTGGCCGCGAGCTACGGCGCGGCACGCCAGTCTCCGCAGAGACCTTCCTGCCTGGATTTGCCGGTTTTTGCCCACGCCGATCACGCTATGTCTCGAACCTCATGGCCCTTTCTTACCCCAATATGGGGCGAATGGGGCGTGCTTTGGGCGCAACGGTGTTGCGCTGAAGTCCTGTGCCCGGGTTTAGGCTGGGGGAGACAGGCCATTGCCAGCATCCGGCGCTTATAGCCGGACCGCCGGGTTCCCGAAATTAAGGTTTAGACAACCATGTTGTTGCCGCAAGTATCTTACGGGGTCAGGCTTGGGCAAGGGCAAAGACCCGGGGGAGACGCGAGCCATGACAAGACCCATACCAAAATTCGACGTGAAAAATAGCTGTCCACACTGCCACGAGCCGCTGCGGCTGGTGGCGATGCGCTCGGCCACGGCGCTGCCCAACCGGCGGCATCTGCTGGTCTGTTCGTCGCCGAGATGCAGCTATTCATCGGGCGTGGACGCGAAGAATATCAGCGCCGGATTGCGCAAGGTCGTGGGCGACTGAACGCGCCGCCGGCCCGATCAACGTGCCTTCAAAAACCTTTCGACATCTGCGTTGAACTGATCCGGCGCCTGAATGAAGGCGAAGTGGCTGACATCGGGCTCGATCAGCAGGCCTGCACCGGGCATCCAATCTGCCATGGTTCTCGGCTGATCGGTTTTGACCATCTCGTCGTGATCGGCATCGACGATCCAGGTGGGCACCGTGATCTTCGCGAAATCGGCTTTGGCCCAATGCGGCTGCGAATTCCACATGCCGGTGATCTGCACGACAAATTTCCGATAATCCTTCGGCGTCGGCGATAGCGCCGCATATTCCTTCCCGGCGCGCGCGATATAGGCGTTCACCACCGGGCTCGATGCGGTCTGCACGCCGGTGGGATCATAATTCGCGGCAAAGGCGAACAGTTTCGACAAGCGCTCGGGATGATGCATCGCGATATCGAGGCCGATGATCGCGCCATCGCTCCAGCCGACAAGCGCAACTTTTTTAATCTTCAGATAATCGAGCAACGCGATCACATCGCTTGCCATCAGATCATAACCATAGGGCTTCGCATCGCGGGTGGACCGGCCATGACCGCGGCTATCCATCACGATGACCCGGTGATGGGCCATGAGCGCACGCACCTGGTTGCCCCAGTAATTCGCATTCGCAAGACCGCCATGCACCAGCAGAACCGGATCGCCATGGCCGAAGGTTGCGTACCAGATGCCGATACCGTTGACCGGCGCGGTGCCGCTTGTTTCAGGCGCGGGCAATGTGGGCGTGGGAGGCAGCGTCATCCAGCGCGGCGCGCCATGCGCCGGAAACGCTGCGACTGCGAACAGCATTGCAAGCAGCAATTTGCGCATTTTGCCCCTTTCTGCCTGTTGCGCCGCCCAGATTGTCAATGCGGGGCGGCTTCCGATAGCCTGCCTGCCATATTGCCATAAGGCCGCAAGGCCAGTCGAAGGGGAAACATCATGGACAAACATCTTTTGAAGGCGGGCGCGTTTGCAGCTGCCCTGCTTCTGCCGCTGGCGGGATGGGCCGCAGCGGCCAACGACACGAAGCCCACCAAGGCTGCCGATGTGGACGGCGCAGCAATCGCCAATGCGGCGCCGGGCGACTGGCTTTCCTATGGGCGCAATTATCATGAGCAGCGCTTCTCGCCGCTCGACAAGATCAATCAGGCCAATGTGGGCAAGCTCGGCAAGGCCTGGGAATATCGCACCTATACGGTGCGCGGACTTGAGGCGACGCCGATTGTTTCGGACGGCGTGATGTATGTCAGCGGATCGTGGAGCAAGGTTTGGGCGCTCGACGCCAAGACCGGCAAGGAATTGTGGGCCTACGATCCGAAAGTTCCCGGCAGCTGGGGGCGTTATGCGTGTTGCGATGTCGTCAACCGCGGTGTCGCGTTGTGGAAGGGCGCGGTTTATGTCGGCACGCTCGACGGCCGCCTGGTGAAGCTGGATGCGAAGACCGGCAAACCCGTTTGGGACATCAACACCATCGACCGTTCGCGGCCCTACACCATCACAGGTGCGCCGCGCGTTGTGAAAGGGCTCGTGCTGATCGGCAATGGCGGCGCGGAATATGGCGTGCGCGGATATTTGTCGGCCTATGACGCCGATACCGGCAAGCTGCGCTGGCGGTTTTATGTGGTGCCGGGCGATCCCTCCAAGCCGCCGGAAGATGCGGCGATGGCGGCGGCGATGAAAACATGGTCGACCGGCGGCACCGACAAGAAGTGGTGGGTGCAGGGCGGCGGCGGCACGCCATGGGATTCCATGGCGTATGATCCCAAGCTCGATCTTCTTTATCTCGGCACCGGCAATGGCGCTTCCTGGAATCGCAACCTGCGTTCGCCGGGCGGCGGGGACAATCTCTATCTCTCCTCCATCGTGGCGTTGAAGCCCGAGACCGGCGAGATGAAATGGCATTACCAGACCACGCCGGGCGACGATTGGGACTACACCGCGACCCAGCACATTATTCTCGCCGATCTCACCATCGACGGAAAACTGCGCCACGTTCTGATGCAGGCGCCGAAGAACGGCTTCTTCTATGTGATCGACCGCGAGACGGGAAAGCTGATCTCCGCCAAGCCCTACACCACGATTACCTGGGCCAAGGGCATCGACATGAAGACCGGACGGCCGATCGAGAATCCTTCGGCGCGTTATAAGGACGGCGCGCCATCGGTTCAGATTCCCGGGCCCATCGGGGCGCACAACTGGCAGCCCATGTCGTTCGATCCGCAAACCGGGCTTGTTTACATTCCGGTGATCGACGGCAATTTCATCTATGCCCAGCAGCCGAAGCTCGCCTATGAGCCAGGCGCGTGGAACGTCACCGATTTCGCACAAGTGGGCCACATCGTCACCGCCGCGATTGCCAAGGGCCAGATTCCGGCGCCTGCGAAAGGCTTCATCCGCGCGTGGGATCCCGTTGCGCAGAAGATGGCGTGGCAGATTCCGATGACGGGGGCATGGAACAGCGGAATGCTCACCACCGCGGGCGGCCTGCTGTTCGCGGGCGGATCGGATGGCATCTTCGCGGCCTATGATTCCAAGACCGGCAAGAAGCTCTGGTCCATCGATGCGAAGACCGGCATCGTGGCACCCGCCATCACCTATACGGTGGACGGCGAACAATATGTGGCGGTGGCGGCCGGCTGGGGCGGCTCCGGCGGATTGGGTGCGACCGGCGACACGCAGACCGCACTTCAGAAATACGGCAACAATCAGGGGCGCATCTTCGCGTTCAAGCTCGGCGGCAAACAACAGATCGCGGCACTGCCTTCGGAAACGCCGCAGAACCTGCCCAAGCCGCCGGACGAGAAGATCGACACCGCGACGGCCGCGAAAGGGTTCGACCTTTTCCACCGCCATTGCGCGGTGTGTCATGGGGTCTTGCTACTCTCCTCGGGCGAGGTGCCGGATCTGCGTTCGGTGCGGCCGGAAATCTGGGGGCAATATGACGACATCGTGCTGGGCGGCGCGCTTGCCGATGCCGGCATGGCCTCGTTCAAGGATCTCCTCAACAAGGACGATGTGGCAGCGATCCGCGCTTATGTTCTGCAACAGGCCCATGTGGCATGGGATGCAAAGCAGAAGGCGAAAGCAAAACCGCACTGACCTTCTCTTACAAAGAGTGCGTACATGAAATGGCGTAACATTGCGCTCGTTGCGGGCGGGCTTCTGATCGCGGGCGCAGGTGCTGTGTGGTGGTTGAGCCGCACAGCACCTGTGCTGACGGTTGCCACATGGGCGGGGCCATATGGCCGCGCCCAGGCGAGCGCCATGTTCACGCCCTATTCCTCGCAGGCCTGGGTCGATGTGCGCATCGCGCAATATGACGGCGGGCTCGAGGAATTGCGCGGACAGGTGGGCGCCCATCGCTATGACTGGAACGTGATCGACCTTGAACTGCCCGACGCGATTGCGGCGTGCAAGGAAGGCCTGCTCGAACCGATCGATGCGGCAAGCTTTCCCAAAAGTGACGACGGCGTTGCGGCCGAGAACGATTTCGTGCCGGGCGCCTTCGGGCCGTGCTGGGTGGGCAGCGTGGTCTATTCGCAGATGATCGGGTTCGCGCCCGACCGCGTGAAGGGCACGCCCAAGGTGATCGCGGATTTCTTCGATCTGCGGCGTTATCCCGGGCCGCGGGGTTTGCGGCGTTCGAGCGCGAAACTCAATCTGGAACTCGCGCTTCTGGCATCGGGCGTGAAGCCCAAGGATATCTATTCCACGCTTTCCACCCATGACGGGGTGATGCGCGCGCTGGCCAAGCTCGACACCATCCGGCCCTTCATCGTCTGGTGGTCGAAAAGCAGCGATCCGCTGAAGATGCTGGCCGACGAGAAGGTGGTGTTCACCACCATGCCGAACAGCACGCTGTTCGATGCGGCCACCGGCAAACAGAAGATCGGCGCGATCTGGGACAATCAGCTTTACGAGATGGACGTGTTCGCCATCCCGCGCGGCGACCCCAAGAAGCCGATGGCGATGGAGTTCCTGCATTTCGCGACATCGACCAAGGCGCTCGCGAATGTGGCGCAATGGGTGCCTTATGGGCCGGTGCGGAAATCTTCCATCGCGCTGGTCGACAAGAACCCGGAACTGGGCATCGCGATGCAGCCGTTTCTGCCGACCACACCGGACCACCTGCGGCAGGCATTCCGCGTGGATGATTCGTGGTGGGCCGCCCATGGAAGCGAAATCGCGCCGCTCTGGCGCGTGTGGGTGGAAGGCGCCAGCGCGAGCGATCTGCCCTGAAGATCGCAAACGGCGGGCCGCGAAGATTGCGAGATGATGAAAAGTTTCGCGCTCGCTCCGACAAATGAAACGATAGAACTCCCACAATCTTGTTCGCTGCCAGCATTGACAGACGGGGCCGGCTCGTCGACGTTGGAGTTGGCCGCTCGGGGCAGCGGCAAGGGCTGGGACAATCATGCTTTCCTATGCGGCGCGGCGCCTTCTGGGCGCGATCCCGACATTATTCATCGTCATCACGATTACCTTTTTCATGATGCGGGCGGCTCCCGGCGGGCCGTTCGACAGCCAACGCCGCCTGCCGCCCGAAATCGAACACAACATCAATGCGGTCTATAACCTCGACAAGCCGCTGATCGTGCAATACGGCCTTTATCTGGAGCGGCTGGCGCATTTCGATCTGGGCCCTTCGTTCAAGAACCGCGATTTCACGGTGACGGAACTGATCGCGCAGGGCCTGCCGGTGAGCGCCAGACTCGGCATCACCGCCATGGCGTTTGCGCTTGTATTCGGCGTGACGCTTGGGGTGCTGGCGGCATTGAAGCAGAACAAGCCAGCCGATTATGGCGTGATGACGCTTGCAATGGTCGGCATCACCATTCCGACTTTTGTCACCGCACCGCTGCTGACGCTGGTGTTCGGCGTCTACGGACTTTCGATCTTTGGCCATGATATCACGCTGCCGGTTGCCGGCTGGGGCGGCGGCGCGGGCATCAACCTGATCCTGCCGGTGACGGTGCTGGCGCTTCCGCAGATCGCGATCATCGCGCGGCTTGTGCGCGGAAACATGGTGGAAGTGTTGCATTCCAATTATGTGCGAACGGCGCGCGCGAAGGGGCTGCCCAACACGCTGGTGGTGACGCGCCATGCGCTGCGCGCCGCATTGCTGCCGCTTGTCAGCTATCTGGGGCCTGCGATTGCGGCGTTGCTCACCGGATCGCTGATCGTCGAAACGATCTTCGGCCTGCCCGGAATCGGGCGCTATTTCGTAACCGGCGCGCAAAACCGCGACTACACGCTGGTGATGGGTGTGGTGATCGTTTATGCCGCGCTGATCATTCTTTTGAACCTTGTGACCGACCTGCTCTATGCGGTGCTCGATCCGCGCGTGAAGTTCGACCGATGATCGCAACCGGCACATCGGCCGCCAACGCCGAAGCGATGATGAGCGCACAGAACGTTCAGGGGCGCAGCCTTTGGGTGGATGCGCGCCGCCGCCTCTTCCGCAACAAGGCGGCCGTGGTGAGCATGATCATATTGGCGCTCATCACGCTGGCTGCGATCTTCCTGCCGTTGATCTGGCCCTATGGCTATGAGGATATCGACTATGCGCTGGTGAGTTGCGCGCCCGACTGGTGGCCCGATCCCGATGTGATGTGCCATTCGGGCGGGATGCACTGGTTCGGTTCGGACTCGGTGGGGCGCGATCTGTTTGTGCGCGTGCTTTATGGCGCGCGGGTTTCGCTGGCGGTCGGGCTGGTCGCGACATTCGTGAGCCTTGTGATCGGCGTAACATACGGCGCCACCGCAGGCTTCCTTGGCGGGATGATCGACAATCTGATGATGCGCGTGGTGGATATTCTTTATTCGCTGCCGTTCATCTTCTTCGTGATCATCCTGATGGTGATCTTCGAGCAGAGTTTCATCCTGCTGTTCGTGGCCATTGGCGCGGTGGAATGGCTGACCATGGCCCGCATCGTGCGGGGGCAGACGCTTTCCATCAAGGAAAAGGAATTCATCGAGGCCGCGCGTGCGGGCGGGGTGACGCAAGGCGGCATCATTGCGCGCCACATCGTGCCGAATGTGGTGGGGCCGGTGATCGTTTACGTGACGCTGACCATCCCCTCGGTGATCCTTTCGGAGAGCTTTCTCTCCTTTCTCGGGCTTGGCGTGCGCGAACCTCTCACCTCCTGGGGGGTGTTGATCGCCGATGGTGCCAACCAGCTTGAAACCGCGCCGTGGATGCTGATCTTCCCGGCGTTCTTCATGGCGGTGACGCTGTTCTGCTTCAACTTCATCGGGGATGGGTTGCGCGACGCGCTCGACCCGAAGGATCGCTGATGCCCACGCCGATCTTCGAAGTGAAGAACCTCGACGTGCGGTTTTCGACGCCCGATGGCGAAGTTCACGCCGTGAAGAATGCCAATTTCCGCATCGACGAAGGAGAATGCCTTGGCGTGGTGGGGGAATCCGGTTCGGGCAAGAGCCAGCTTTTCCTTTCGACCATCGGGCTTCTTTCGGGCAACGGGGTGGCGACCGGAAGCGTGCTTTATCGCGGGCGCGAAATCCTGGGGCTTTCCGAAAGGAAGCTGAACGAATTGCGCGGCTCGAAGATCACCATGATCTTCCAGGACCCGCTGACCTCGCTGACGCCGCACCTGACGGTGGGCGCGCAATTGATGGAGACGTTGCGCGTGCACCAGCGCGTGCCGCCCGACGAGGCCCAGCGGCGCGTGCTGGAAGCGCTGGAACTGGTGCGTATTCCCGAGGCCAAACAGCGGATGCGGCAATATCCGCACGAACTTTCGGGCGGGATGCGCCAGCGCGTGATGATCGCCATGGCAACAGTGTGCGGACCGGACCTGCTGATCGCGGATGAACCCACCACCGCACTCGATGTGACGGTGCAGGCCCAGATCCTCGACATCATGCGCGATCTGAAAAACGAATTGAAAACCGCCATCGCCATCGTCTCCCACGATATGGGCGTGATCGCGGGGCTGGCGGATTATGTGCAGGTGATGCGCTATGGCGAGATCGTGGAGACCGGCTCGGTCGACGAGATCTTCTACAAGCCTGCGCACGACTACACCAAGATGCTGCTCGATGCGATGCCGCGCATCGACCGGCCGGACCGGCAGGGCCACGCGCAATTGGCGCCGATGCCAACCGGTTCGAAGACGCTGCTGGATGTGCGCGATCTGAAGGTGCATTTCTCGGTCAAGGCCAGCATGTTTGCGAAGAAGAAGCCCTTGCGCGCGGTGGATGGCGTGAGCTTCATCTTGCGCGAAGGCGAAACGCTGGGCGTCGTGGGCGAATCCGGTTGCGGAAAATCGACACTGGCGCGCGCCGTGTTGAAGCTGTTGCCCAAGACCGAGGGCGCGGTTGTATGGTGCGGGCACGACCTGGCGCCGATGACGCAGGAAGAAATCAGAAAGCTGCGCCGCGAATTCCAGATCGTTTTCCAGGATCCGCTGGCGAGCCTCGATCCGCGCATGACCATCGGGCAATCCATCGCCGAACCGCTTCGCACCCTGAAGCCGGAGCTATCCCGCAAGGAGGTTCGCGCCGAAGTGAGCGAGATGATGGCGCGGGTGGGGCTGGAGCCCGGCTGGATCAACCGTTATCCGCATGAATTCTCCGGCGGGCAGAACCAGCGCGCGGGCATTGCGCGCGCCATGATCGTGCGCCCACGGCTTGTGATCTGCGACGAAGCGGTGAGCGCGCTCGACGTTTCGATCCAGTCGCAGATTGTCGATCTTCTGGTGCGATTGCAGGCGGAATTCGGCATGTCGCTGATTTTCATCAGTCACGATCTGTCCATCGTGCGCCAGGTTTCGCATCGGGTGATGGTGCTTTATCTGGGGCGCGTGGTGGAACTGGCCGATCGCGATGCGATCTACCAGAACCCGCGCCACCCCTATACGCGCGCCCTGATCGGCGCGGTGCCGGTGCCGGACCCCAAACTCGAACGCAGCAAACCGCGCGCGAAGATCACGACCGACCTGCCCTCGCCGCTCGACACGCGCGCGCAATTGACCTTTCTGAAATCGAAAGTGATCGACGATCCCGATGCCGTGCAATACCGCCCGCAACTGATCGAGGTCGCGCCCGGCCACCTGGTGGCCGAGCACGATTGATTATTTGATCCGTCTCACCTTGAAGAGTTTGACGTTGCCGCTGATGGTCATCGAATAGCTGCCCATGAAGGCGCGCTCGATGTGAACCACGTTGTCTTTTGCGGATTTGGCGAATTGCGCCTTGCCGGTATCGCCGGTGAGCTGCGCCCAGACCTGCCCGTTGTCGAGAAAGACGATGAACTTGCCGAAAGGGTTTCTGGCATAGTCTGTGAGCCGGGCGCTGATGCTTTGGACTTCTTCCTTCTTGGCTTCTTCGGCCTGTTGGGGCGTTTTCTCGACACGCTCTTCGCCAAATTGCTGAGGCGTGGTTTGAGGCTTGTCTTCGCCGCCGCCAAAAATGTCGAGGCCGAACCAGGACTCTTTTTGTGCTTTCGTAACGGGCGCGGGCGCTGCGGCCTGGGCCGCCGGCTGGAACTGGGGCGCGAGCTTGTCATAACAAGCGAGGCGCGCGGGCGCTTCGGTGAGGGCTGCGCATTGGCCAAGCGCATTGAGCAGCGTATCGCGCGGAGCGGCTTGCGCCAAAGCAGGCGCGAGACTCAAGGCGGCGGCGAAGAGGAGCGCTTTGCGGTTCATCTTTGGGATATCCTTCCGTCACGCGGAATTGCGGTCGATTCGTGCCCACCCGCGGCGATGATATGGTATGCAGCGCTCGTGTTCGAGAGGTTCCGCACATGGTTCGTTTGAAGGTTCTGGCGCTGGCAGCCCTTGCGATGGTGGCCGCTTCCTGCTCGCCGCCGCCGCGTGGCGATGGACCGATGACGTTGAATCGCGGAAATGGCGGCGAGGTGAAAAGCCTCGATCCGCATTACATCGACCTCACCACGGAAGCCAATGTGCTGGGCGATCTGCTGACCGGGCTGGTGACGGAGGACGCAGCGGGCGAGCCGATCGCCGGGGCGGCCACAAGCTGGGAAGTGAGCCCGGACGCCAAGACCTGGACATTTCATATGCGCGACGAGGTGTGGTCGGATGGGGTGCCGGTGACCTCGCACGATTTCGTTTACGCCATGCGCCGCCTGCTGGAGCCGACACGGGCGGCGCCTTATGCCTACAACATCTGGATCATCAAGAACGCCCATGACGTGAACACCGGAAAATTGCCGGGCACCGCGCTGGGTGCCGAGGCGCCGGACGACAAGACGCTGATCCTGCATCTGGAACATCCCGCACCCTACCTGCTCGAATTGCTGATGCATCAGACCGCCTATCCCGTTCCGCGCCATGTGCTGGAGGTGAAGGGCGATGCGTGGTCCCGGCCCGAGAACTATGTGGGCAACGGCGCATACCTGCCGAAAAAATGGGTGCCGAACGACAAGCTGACGCTGGTGAAGAACCCGCGCTTTTACGACGCGAAGAACGTGAAAATACAGGTGGTGAATTATTATCCCACGCAGGATACGCAGGCCGCGTTGAAGCAGATGCGCGCGGGCGAACTGGATACGCAGACCCCCCTGCCCGCGACAGAGATCATCTGGCTGCGCAAGCACATGCCGCACACACTGCAAATGGCCGATTATCTCGGCACCTCCTACATCACCTACAACAACGCGCGCAAACCTTTCGACGATCCGCGCATGCGCGAGGCGCTGAACCTTGCCTTCGACCGCGAGTCGATCAACAACGATGTGCTGCGCTTCGGCGAGAAATCGGCCTATTCCTTTGTGCCGCCCGGCACTGCGAACTATCCCGGCACCGCGCATTTCCGCTTCCGCTCGATGCCGCAGGCAGCCCGCATCGCGCGCGCAAGAATGCTGATGGCCGAAATGGGCTATGGCCCGAAGAAACATTTCCACACCACCTTCGAGACCACGCAGGATCCCGATGGCGTGCGCGTGGCGGCGGCGTTGCAGCAGATGTGGCGCAAGATTTATGTGGACATCGAGATCGTGAAGATCGACTTGCCGATCCATTACAAGAACATGCAGGTGCACCAGTTCGACATGGCAAGCGCCGCCTGGATCGCCGATTTCAACGATGCCTCGAACTTCCTCGACCTGCTGCGTTCGGACAGCGGCAACAATTACGGGCAGTACAAGAACACGAAGTTCGATGCGCTGATGAACGCGGCCCAACAGGAGCCGGATGCGAAGAAGCGCGGCGAAATCATGAACGAGGCCGAGCAGATCGCGCTGGACGAGAATGCGGTGCTGCCATGGCGCTTCCGCAAGACGCAGGATCTTGTGCAGCCCTATGTGCGCAACTGGATTCCCAACGCACGGAATTTCAACCACACGCGCTGGCTCTGGATCGACCCGACGGTGAAACCGGAGCGTTGAAGGAAGGCTGTGGCATTCCTATCTACTGCTCTGTCATTCCGCCTCGTCCGGCGGTAGAGTGGATATTGCCTCAGGAGGGAATTTCCCATGAATGTCAGTGGTTTAGCTTCCCGTTGGAAGAGCTTTCTGCTTGTTCTGGCCGTGCCTGTGCTGCTGGCGGGCTGCGGCGTCAACACGATTCCCACCAAGGACGAGCAGGTGAAGGCAGCCTGGGGCGATGTTCAGACCCAGTATCAGCGGCGCGCCGACCTCATCCCCAATCTCGTTTCGACCGTGCAGGGTTATGCGCAGCAGGAACGCACCGTGCTGACCGATGTGGTCAAGGCCCGCGCGAGCGCCACACAAGTGAAGGTGGATGCCTCGACCATCACCGATCCCGAGCAGTTCAAGAAATATCAGGCAGCACAAGATCAGCTTTCGGGCGTTCTGGGGCGCTTGCTCGCGATCACCGAGAATTATCCGGACCTGAAATCGAACCAGAACTTCCTGGCGCTGCAATCCCAGCTTGAGGGCACGGAAAACCGCATCGCGATTTCGCGGCGCGATTACAACGAGGCCGTTCGGCAATACAACACCGAACTGCGCACCTTCCCCGGCGTGATCTGGGCGGCGACGCTCTATCGCGCGCAGAAGCCTGCGCTGCCCTTCACGGCAACTGCTGAAGCGCAGACCGCGCCGAAGGTCAGCTTCCCGCCGCCGCAATAATGCTCAACCCGCTCGTCTTGCTGCGCCGGTGCGCGATCGCGCTTGCTTTGGCTTGCGCGTTCGCGATGCCGGCGTGGGCCGCCACCCCCACCTTCCCCGCGCTCACGGGCCGCGTGGTGGACGATGCCCATGTGCTTTCGCCCGAAATTGTGACCCAGCTCACGCAGAAGCTGGAAGACCTTGAAGCGCGCACTTCGCGGCAATTGGTGGTGGTGACGCTGCCTTCGCTGCAGGGCTACGAGATCGAGGATTATGGCTATCAGCTCGGGCGCGCCTGGGGCATAGGCCAGAAAAAGCTTAACAATGGCGTGCTGTTCATCATCGCGCCCAACGAGCGCAAGGTGCGCATCGAAGTGGGCTATGGGCTTGAACCCATTCTCACCGATGCGTTGAGCAGCGTGATCCTTCAGACAAACGTGCTGCCGAAATTCCGCGACGGCGACATGGCGGGCGGCATCGTTGCCGGCACCGATGCGATCACCGAACAATTGCTGCTGGATGCGCCCGCCGCCAAGGCGCGCGTGGCAGCCGCGGAAAAACAGGTTTCGCAGCCGCAATTCAATCCGGTCATTCTCATCTTCATTGCGTTCATCATCTTCACGATCTTCGGCCGCATCTTCGGGCGGCGTGGCGGCATGGGCGCGCTGCCCTGGATCATCCTTGGCAGCGGCATGGGCCGCGGCGGATGGGGTGGCGGCGGTGGCGGCGGCTTTGGCGGCGGTGGAGGATCGTTCGGCGGCGGCGGATCTTCGGGGAGCTGGTGATGCTGACCGAACAGGATCGCCACCTCATCGCAGACGCCGTGGCCCGCGCGGAAGCGGACACATCGGGCGAAATCTCCTGCGTGCTGTCTGGCGAGGCTTCGCATTATCGCGAAGTGCCGCTTGCCTGGGCCGCGTTGGGTGCGCTTGTGTTGCCGCCCATCGGGCTGGTGCTGGGCCTGCGCCCCTTGGCGCTGGCCGAAATGGTTTCCGGCTGGGCAGCGGCGCAGACCGCAATCATGGATCGCGAGATATTGCTGGCGCTTTCGGCTTACGCGGTGGTGCAGGTTGTTCTGTTCGCGGCGATCGGGCTGATCGTTTCGATACCCGCAGTGCGACGCAGATTCACGCCCGCATTTCTCAAACGCCATCGCACCGGCCAATCGGCGCGCCATCATTTTGCGGCCCTCTCCGCGCGGCTGGGCACCGATTATCCGTATGTGCTGATCTATGCCTCACGCGACGATCGCAGGGTTGAGATCGTGGCAAGCGATGCCGCGCACCGTGCGGTGGGACAAGCCACCTGGCAAGATGCAGCCCAGGTGCTGACCGCCGCGATGCGGGATGGGCGCGCCGGCGAAGGCTTTGTGCGCGCCATCGAAATCTGCGGCGCAGCCCTTGCCCGCCACTTCCCGCCCGGGCCGGAAAATCGCAACGCCGTTCCCGATACGCTGTTGGAGACCTGAGCCTCGCGCATTATAAAGGCGGCGAGTGACCCCGTAGCTCAGCAGGATAGAGCATCAGATTCCTAATCTGAGGGTCGGACGTTCGAATCGTCTCGGGGTCACCAGCTATTCTATCCGCCCAGCCCTACGCTGATTTTGGCAAACGGCCCGTGGAAAACGATGTTTTCCTTGCTCCGCTGCTCGAGGCCGCCATCCAGCGCACCGAAGAAGAAATCGGCGCGATAACCAAAGCTCACCTTGGCGTCGGCGCGTTGCAGCGTCAGCCCCGCGAAGCCACCGACATTGGGTGCGACCACAGATCTGGAGCGGCCGAAGGCTCCGTGCGCGGTGGTGTGATCGGTGAGAGGCGGCGGCGCGGCAAAAGGGCTACCGTGAAAATATCTGGTAGAGATATTGTATCCGCCATGCACCTTGGTGCGGCCGAACAAAATGGCGGCGTTGGCGCCCCAATCGAAATCCAACATCGTGCTATCCGGCTGGCCGGCGATGGCGGCCGAAGCATTCCAGGCAATGGCTGGACCGATGCCACGGAAATTGCGCTCGGCCTGCATCGTCGCGAAATAGGAGTGATGATGGGCGCCCACATCATTGAGGAAGGCCTGTGTGGAATAATGCGGGTCGGGAAACGACTTGAAGCCGAGATTTTGTTTCGACTGGAATTGCGCGATCCGCACGCCCAAGCCTACCACCGATGAACTGTTGTGGCCGACCATGCCGAGACCCACATCCTTGCCTACCATGAAATCGAGAACGGCATGGCTTTCCTTGGTTGTGGCGTCCGCGCGGTTAAAGCGCGTCACCTTTCTGGTCCCGAATGCATGACGGCCCCACACCGGATCATCGTATTTTGCGGTTTTCTGAACAAGGTTCGTCGTCGTCTGCTGATGCAGTGCCTTGGTGCCGTTGGAACGGCCGAAGCGGACGGCAGCAGAGAACGTCCAATCCGTGCCACGCGGCGTGAAGGAGATTTTTCCTTCACCGCCGAAGCCATAACGCGGCGGCCTTTGAGCGGTTAGCGGCGAGACGGCGTTGAAAGGCGCGGTCTCATGGGCAAGAACAAAATCGGGCGCGAAGACGGTTTCGGCTCTATCGATACGTTCGAGTTGACCGCCCAATTCGACCCACACGGTCGGCCGGTCGGCATCTTCGGCGGCGTGCGCCCCCTGGCCCATCACCGAAGTAAACAGAGCAAGCGCCGAAGCTGTGGTCAGCAAATGCCAGCGCAGATCGCTGGTCTGGCTTTTGGATTGTGTCAATTCGCTCATTGTTGTGCTCCCCCCATGCGAACGCCATCGAGACCAAATTTATCTGTCATGGCCCGCAAATGCGGGCCACCCAGCTGGAGTTTTTCCGGCGCTCGCAATTTCATTGAAATTCCCTCCTGTTCCTTCAAGAACAGGGCAACGTCACCCGGGTGGCCCGCATTTGCGGGCCATGACAGGATTGGGGCGTGGAGATTGTTTCTCATCGCGCTCACCAGTTTTTCGTCACGCGCAGGCCGATCAGTTTGGGATCGGTCAGGAAGACGTTGGTCGTCAGGCCGGAGTCATCGCTGTTCAGGAATGCGCCGGTGATGGCCGTGGTGTTGAATACGTTCTTCATGAACGCCATTGCTTGCCAGCCGCTCTGATTGGTGAGGATCAGGGTGAGGTTGACGTTGGAATAGCCGTGCAGACGGTTGTATTCGCTGTCCTCGAACACACGCCACCAGGAATTGGATTGCCAGTAGAAATCACCGCGCAAAGTCGCGGCCCAGTCGGCGGAGACAGGCAGGCTGTATTGCACACCTGTCGACAGCGTCCATGGTGGGGCGTTGGGAAGCATATTGCCACCGACATTCTTTTCGATGCCCTGGCCATTGTTGGGAACGGTGGAGGGATCGAAGCCCGGATAGCCAGGGACAACGGGATTGTTAAAGAATGCGTCGGTTGCAGGCACAGGAACCTGGTAGGGTTTTCCCGTCAACGGATCGTTGCCATCGACATAGGCCACACCGCAGGCGAGCGGCGCAGGGCTGCCTTGCCCATTGCCGTACCAATTTCCGAGCTTGATGATCCACGCCATTTCGGACACCGGGAAAATGCAATTGGACGCCTGGGTAGCGAAAGGCTTCATCACCATGTAATTCGGATCGCCTGCCGTGCGATCCATCAGGTCGATGACCTTCTGCCCCTTGGCCAGGCGCGCATCTTCATAGCCGCCCGACATATTGAACCTGAGGCCGGGGATGGGCTCCCACGTCGCCTCGATCTCCGCACCTTTGACGTGGGCATCGAAATTGCGGTTGATGGCGGTGCGGTCGACAATTTCCGATATCTGGTAGTTGATGTAATTGTAATAGAAAGCGCCTGCGTTCACCGTCATCGCGCCGTCCAGCAAGGTGTTCTTGGTGCCGAGCTCAAAGGCGTCGATATATTCCGGCTTGAAGGTCAGCGGGTGCGTGGGGTTGGGGTTGTTTCCCAAACCGCCATACAGCAGCAGCACCGCGCCCGGCGGATTGGCGCCACCGGCTTTGTAGCCATGGGCGAATGAGCCGAACAGCAATGTCTGGTCGGTGAAAGACAGTTCGGGAGTCCAGGTGACATTCGCCCGGCCCGTGATCGCATCCCATTGCTGATCGACAACGCCGGTCGATCCATAGCCCCAGCCATCTGCGAGCAATTCGCTGGGGATCATGGTGAAATGCTTGCGATCCTGCGTCCAGCGCAAGCCGCCGGTGAGTTTGATGTCGCTGGTGAGGTTGTAATAGGTCTCGCCGAACGCGGCATAGGAATTGAGAACGTAAGGGTTCTTGCTGAGGAAGTAATTGTGTCCTTCGCCTGTCACGCTGCTGATCGGATTCGGGTCAATCGAGACGCAGGCGTTGACGTTGGTCGTGCCGCCGCCTTGCGAAGGATCGTGCTGGCGATAGCCGCCATAACGGCCCAGACATTCGTGATTGTCCGAAACACCCGGCTGCCAGGGCGCGCGCTTTATCTGACCACTTCCGCCATCACCGCCCTCGCCCCAAGCATAAGCGGTCAGCGAATTGATGAAGACATAATAATCTTCATGCGTCTCATAGTGCAGATAGCTGCCGCCGACACTGAAATTGAACGGTCCGTCGAAATGCGACGCCAGGCGGAATTCCTGGCTTGCCTGCCAGGATTTTGCCGTCACCAGATCCTGCGCGAGCAGCTTGTTGCTACAACCCAGTTGCGGATCGCAGAACACGCCATTCGAGATGAAATCCTTTACGTTCTTCTGAAAAACGCCCGGGGCCGTGTTGAAGCGGTTGTAATCCTGTGTTGCCCAGAGAAAATCGTTGTTGAAGCCCGTCTGTGAGGTGAAGGTGAGCGCAGGTGTCAGCTTGTAGTCGGTGTTCCATTCGACGACATCGCTTTTGACCTTGTAGTTTGGCTCGATCTGCGACTGCATGACCCGAAGATTGGTGGACTGCACAGTCGACGCATAAGGATTGACATCTGTCATCATGTTCATGAACTGCGGGCCCAGATAATAGGGCAGAGAAAATCCGTTCGGCACCTGAAAGGCATCGGGGGAATAAAGCGAAGCGCGCTGGCAGCCCTGACTGAGATAGCCGCCCATGTTGAAGACGCCACCGGCCACCAGAACCGGCTCGCCGCCGACTTCGCTGGGAATAGGATCGGTCTTGCAGAGCTGCTTGGAGCTGCGCAGGCGATCGTCGTTTTCGGAGAAATGTTCCCAGATCAGGTAGGATTGAACGGATTGAACGGGCTTGAACCCGATGGTCGCGCGCCCTGACCACAAATCCCGGCCATCCGTCCGTTCGCCAGTGGTTTCATTGAAGGAATAGCCCTGACGTTTGGTCCACTGGCCGGCGAGGCGCAGATCCAGCCAATCGTCCACGATGGGGAGGTTGACCATGGCTTCAAACCGGCGCTGGGCAAAATTGCCCATTTCGGCAGAGGCCATCGCTTCAAACTGGTCTGTCGGTTTGGCGCTGGTGAGGTTCACCACACCGGCAGTCGCATTGCGCCCATAAAGCGTGCCTTGCGGCCCGCGCAGAACTTCGACCTGCGAAACGTCGTAGAATTCCTGTTCGAAGAAGTGATTGCGGATGAAGGGTGTGTCGTTGAAGGCAACCGCCACCGCTGGATCGGTGGTGACCGAAATCGCCTGCGTGCCGATGCCACGAAGCTGGATGCTGTAGCCCGAGAAGTTCGTCTTCGTGAAGGTCATGTTCGGGACCTGTTTGATCAGGTCTGGGCCACCGGCCGTCTGGGTGGAGGTGAGCTGTTCCTGGCTCAAGGCGGTGATCGAAATCGGGATCGACTGCACATCGGCACCACCCAGTTTCGACGACGTAACCGTGACGGTTTCCACCGCGCTGTGCGGCGCGGGTGTCGATTGGGCGAGCTGGATCGGCGGAATGTCGATCTGTTCGTTTTGCGAGGATTGGCCGCGCACAATGCCCACCTCGCCCGCATCGGTGCGATATTCCGAAAGACCGGTGCCGCTTAAAATGTGCGTCAGCGCTTCGTCGTTGGAGAGGTTGCCTTTGGCACCCCTGCTGCGTGCGCCGCGAATGGCTTCGGGCGAATACATCAAGGTGATGCCCGATTGCTTCATGTAAGTATCGAGCGCCGTTTTCAGATCGCCGCTGGGAATGTTGAAGCTGCCGGCTTGGGCCGCGGTCGCGAAAGACAGCGCACAGGCCGAGGCGAGCAGCACGGTTTGTAATTTTGTGGACGTTTTCATCTTCCCCCCATTCGAGAAATAGTTCAGCGCGAAATCGAAATCTGCTGGTCGCGCGTTTCGACGCGCAGACCAAGGACATGGCGCGTCAAATCCGAGAAGCCTTTGACGCCGTTGATCGGAAAGGTGCCCGCGATCTTCAACTGCGCGACGGATGGATCGGCAATGATGATCTGGGTGTGGTTGTAGCGGTTGAATTCAGCGGCCGCGGCGGCGAGCGTGACGTCGTCGAACACGATCATGCCGCGGCGCCATGCGAGTTCCTTGACAAGCTTGTGAGGCACATGCCGCGCGATGGAGACACGGTCGCGCGTGGCGATGGCCGTGTCGCCGGCGGTGAGAACGGGCGATTTCTGCGCGTTTTCTTCGACCTGTACGCGGCCTTCGAGCACGGCGATCTTCAGGCGATCGCTTTCGCGGCGCACGGTGAATTCGGTGCCGAGATCGGTGATGCGGCGATCCTGGGCTGTGACGGTGAAGGGATGGGCCGCATCGTGCACGATGTGGAAATACGCCTCACCCTTGTCGAGCCAGACTTCACGCCGGTCGGTGCGGTTGGAAACGCGCAGCACCGTGTCGGTGTTGAGTTCGATCTGGGAGCCGTCTGCGAGGCTGAGGATTTCGCGGCCGCCGATGGTGGTGGCATAGGTCGTGGTGTTGTCGCGTAATGCGTAATAGGCGGTGCTCGCGCCGATGGCGGCAACAACCGCGAAGCCTGCGGCGACGCGCGCAAAGAGACGCGACCAACCCCGTTCGGATCGCGGGGGTTGCACAGCTTGCGGCACCGCACCGCGCAGGGCGGCAAGGCGGCCGGTGCGTTGCCAGCTGGAATTCAGGCGCACAAAGGCCACGCGATGAGCGATCTCCTGCGCGAGCCAGGTATCGAGCTCGGATTGGTCGGCCGCGCTCCATTGGCCAAAATGGCGGCGCTCGATCCATTCGGCGGCGCGGGCCTCGATCTCGCGGACGCCGGTCATGTGGCCCGCCGGATGTTGGCGGGTTCGCCGTGCAGAATGTCGGCCAGCGCGCAGATACCTTGCGTAAGATAGCTCGACACCGTGACTTCGGTGATACCGAGCCGTTGGGCGATTTCGGTGCGGGAAAAGCCCTCGATGCGGGCCAATATCACCACCTGGCGGCAGCGGGGGCTGAGACGATCAAGTGCGGCCTGCAGGCGGCGCAACTCATCTCGCGCCATCACGATGCGCTCGGGGCCCGGTGCATCAAGGGCGACACCCAGCGTTTCAAGATCTGCCGCGGATTCGATGGGCACCACCTGTTCGTGGCGAACGCGATCGATCAGCAGGTTGCGGGCCGTGGCGATGAGGAATTGGCGCGGCTTTTCGGGCAGGTTTTCGAGAGCGGCCTGGTAGACGCGCACGTAGACATCCTGCCGGAGGTCGGCCAGGTCGCTGCGATTGCGCCAATTGTGTTCCAGGTACTGCATCAGCAAAGCCTCAAGCGGCAACACCTCACGATCGAACCAGTCGTCCACGCGTGCAGAAGGGTTATCGGCTGCCATATCCGACTGAGGCCCGTCCGCGTTGCCGTGATGGATGTCCGCTTTTTCGACCATTCCCCCCGTCCAATCCGTTTGGGGCTTATCCTTATGGACGGGCGAGTGTGGGGGAATTAGGTGGTCGGGGCCCAAAGAATTTCTGGCCGCGCAAGGATGTTGCGCAAAAGAAAATAAGGACGGCGGTGGATACCGCCGTCCTTATGCTGCCTGCCCCCGGAATTTGGTGGATGCGCGCGCCTAGCCGCCCAGACCGATGCTGATGGTGGCGAACGGGCCATGGAAGCTGACGGTACTCGAGTCCCGCGCCGCGACTCCGGCATCCATGGCGCCGAAGAAGAAATCCGCGCGGTAGCCGAAGCTGACCTTGGCATCGGCATGGCGGAAGGTGAGGCCCGCGAAGCCGCCAACATTGGGGACGATTGTGCTGCGCGAGCGGGCAACCGGGGCGGCATGGCTGTAACCGGATTTGGGGGCGTAGTTGAAACCCGTAAACAACGATCCCTTGGTCGCGAAATTGCCTCTTACCTTCTGACGCCCGAATAGCACCGCAGCATTGGCGCCCCAATCGAAGGCGATTTGCACATCTTCCTGGTTGCCAAGCACCGGCGATGAGCCGGTCAAAGAAAGAGAAGGCCCCACGCCCGAGAAGCTGCGCGTTATGTTGCTGTGCGCATAAAAGGTCTGATGGGTGAGAGTGGTGTTGTATTTGAGCTGGTTGGGCAGAAACGGATTCGGCGGCGCCGGAACGCGGAGGATCGTCGGATTTTCGCGGTTTTGTATTGTTACCGTGCTTTTGGAGGTGAATTGCGCGAACCGCACACCGAAATCGAATGTCGCGGTCGCGTTGTGACCGAGGCCCAGCCCCACATCCTTGCCCGCCATGAAATCGACGATCAGGTGACGTTCCGCATTTGCCGCAACCGTGTCGCCATACTGCGTGAGTGGCGCATAGAACGGCACATGCGCCCCGGTGGCGTTGCTGCCCAGACCGGTCTTCTTGAACGCGGTGGTCTGCATATGGTCATGTTTGGAACTGTTGGACCTGCCGAAGCGGACCTGACCCAGAAACGACCAATCGGTGCCTTTGGGCGCGATCGTCACCTTGGCTTCGCCGCCGATGGCGAAACGCGCAGGCCTTTGGGTCGAGGCAGGCGTTGTGGTTTCAAAGCCGGGCCGAGGCTGCGTCTCCAGGAATGGAGGCACAAAGGCATCCTGCATCCCCTGGACACGCTCGAGCTGACCGCCAAGTTCAATCCAGACGGTGGGACGATCGGCATCGCCGGCCTGGGCCGCATCGCCCGCATACAACACGCCGCTGAAGGCCAATACGGAAACGGTGGTCAGCAACTGCCAACGAAATTCGCCGCGGGTGTTTTGTGTGTTTATCAACTCGCTCATTTTTATCCCCCCTTACCAGTTCTTTGTGACGCGCAGCCCGATCAGACGCGGATCGGTCAGGAACACGTTTGTCGTCAGGTTTGAATCGTCGCTGTTCAGGAAGGTGCCGGTGATCGCGGTCGTGTTGAAGACGTTCTTCAGGTAGCCCATCACCTGCCAGCCGCTCTGGCTTGTCATGATGAGCGTGAGGTTGGTGGTCGAATAGCCCCGGATCCGGTCATACGGATTGTCGTTGAAGATGCGGGCCCAGCTATCGTCCTGCCAATAGAAATCTGCACGCAATGTTCCCGCCCAGTTCGACGTCAGCGGAACCGAATACTGCGCGCCCGCAGACAGTGTGAACGGCGGCGCATTGGGCAGCAGATGATGGCTCAGATCTTTGTCGAACCCTTCGCCGAAATTGGGCGCCTTTTCCGGGTTGAAGCCAGGATAGCCGGGCTGGATCTGGAGCGGTGCGCTGTTGCCATTCACAGAAAGGACCGGGTCTTTGATGTAGGGGTACTGAGTGACCGGATCGAGGTTTCCTGTATAGGCGTGGCTGCATGCGAGGACAGGATTGGTTCCGCTGAGATTGGAACTGAGATAGCCCGGAAGCTCCTGCGCCGATTCATAAAGCAACGCCGCCACCACATAGGTCGGCAGGATGCAGTTGGAGGATTGCGTCGGGAACGGGCGCACGACAATCCAGTCCGTGTTACCGGCCGTGCGATCCATCAAATCGATGGATTTGTCGCCCTTCGCGGCGCGCGCATCTTCATAGCCGCCACTGGCATTGAAACGCAGACCTGGGATCGGTTCCCAGGTCGCTTCCAGTTCCAGCCCTTTGACGTGCGCATCGAAGTTCAGGTTGATCGCGGTACGGTCGACAATTTCCGAAATCTGATATCCGATGTAGTTGTAGTAGAACGCACTCATGTTCAGCGTAAGCGCGCCATCCAGAAGCGTGTTCTTCGAACCCAGCTCGAAGGCATCGATGAATTCGGGTTTGAAGGTCAGCGGATGAATGGGATTTTCATCGCCCGCCGCGAATTGCGGCAAGACCGGCCCGGGCGGATTGGCACCGCCTGCCTTATAGCCATGTGCAAACGAACCATAGACAAGGGTTTGGTCGGTGAAGGACAATTTGGGCGACCAGTTGAGCGCCACCCGGCCCGTTATTGCATCCCATTGCTGATCAACTACAGCACTCGTGGGATAGCCCCACCCGCGTGCCAATAGCTGGCTTGGAATATCGGAGAAATGCTTCTGGTCTTCCGTCCAGCGCAGGCCGGTGGTCAGTTTCAGGTTCTCCAGAATGTCGTAATAGCTCTCGCCGAACGCGGCATAGGAATTGAGGACGTAAGGATTCTTGCTGAGGAAATAATTGTGGCCGTTGCCGTTCAGGCTCGTGATCGGATTGGGGTCCACATACGTGCAGGCGTTGACTTCCGGCTCGCCACCGCCCAGTGCGGGGTCTTGATATTTGTATCCGCCGTAACTGGCCAAACACTCGTGATTGTCGGATACGCCGGGCGTCCAGAAAGATCGCCCCGACCTGCTGCCACCTTCGGCAAAACCAAACGCCGTCAGCGTGTTGATGAAGACGTAGTAGTTCTCCATCGTTTCGTAGTGCATGTAGTTGCCGCCGAGACTGAAATTAAATCGGCCGGACAGGTGTGAGGCAACCCGCAATTCCTGGCTTGCCTGCCAGGAATGTTGTTCGACGAGATCTTCCGCAACGATCCTGTTGCTACACCCGAGCTGCGGGTCGCAGAAAACACCGCCCTGAAGGAGTTGGGGATCATAATTGTCATGATCCACAAATATTCCCGGCGACGACGCAAAGCGGTTGTAATCTTCCGTCGCCCAGAGGAAATCGTGGTTGAAACCGGTTTCGGACGTCACCGTCAGCACAGGCGAGACGTTGTATGTCGTGCTCAATTCGAGCGTGTCGTTTTTGGCTTTGTAAGTTGGCGTCAGTTGGGTGTTGATGACGCGCAGATTCGGGTTCTGCTTGTCGCTGAGATAGGGATTCACCTTTGTCATCAGGCCATGAAAATTTGGCGCCATATAATATGGCAAGGAATATCCATCCGGCACGCCATAGGCGCTTGCATCATAGAGCGAGCCCATCTTGCAACCTTGGCTGAGATAGGACCGCAGGCTGCCGAACAAGGCACTGCCATTAACGATTTGCGGCACCGGCTGACCGTCAACCGAGAGGGGGCCGTTGTCGGTGGTGCATAGCTGCTTGCCGCTGCGAAGCCGATCGTCGTCTTCCGAAAAATGTTCCCAGACGAGATAGGACTGCAGATTTGACGAAGGCTTCCAGCCGATGGACAGGCGGCTTGACCACAAATCGCGGCCATCTATGCGTTGGTTGGTCTGTTCGTTGAAACTGTAACCCTGGCGTTTGGTCCATTCACCGGCAGCACGGATATCGAGATAATCATCCGAGATCGGGATATTGACCATGCCTTCGAAGCGCCGGGAACTGAAGTTGCCGACCTCACCGCTCGCCATCGCCTCAAACTGGTCGGTCGGTTTAGCGCTGGTGATGTTCACCACGCCTGCCGTCGCGTTGCGCCCATAAAGCGTGCCTTGCGGCCCGCGCAGAACTTCGACCTGCGAAACGTCGTAGAATTCCTGTTCGAAGAAGTGGTTGCGGATGAAGGGTGTATCGTTGAAGGCGACCGCCACCGCCGGATCGGTGGTGACCGAAATCGCCTGTGTGCCGATGCCGCGAAGCTGGATGCTGTAGCCCGAGAAGTTCGTCTTCGTGAAGGTCATGTTGGGGACTTGCTTGATCAAGTCCGGGCCACCCGCGGTTTGGGTGGAGGTCAGCTGTTCCTGGCTAAGGGCTGTGATTGAGATCGGGATCGACTGCACATCGGCACCGCCGAGTTTCGATGACGTGACCGTGACGGTTTCCACCGCGCTGCGCGCGGGGGTGGCCTGTGCGAGCTGGATGGGGGAGATTTCCATCTGTTCGTTGAGCGATGCCTGATCGCGCACGATGGTCACCGCACTTCCTTCGTGGCGGCGAACACTGAAACCCGTGCCGGTGAGGATGCGCGAGAGGGCCGCATCATCGCTGAATTGGCCGCGCGCGCCATGGGTTTGCACACCCTTGAGCGCGGTTTCGGAGACAACAAGCGAAACGCCCGTCTGCTGGGCATAGGCATCGAGCGCGGATTTGAGATTTCCGCCGGGAATATCGAATGTGGCCGCGTTTGCCGATGCGGCGAGGGCTGCGATGCTTGCCCCCAGCATCAGTGTCGCGATGGTCTGATGAACGCGTGTCATGCTACCCCCTCTTAGCGTGCGGAACTTTTCGTTCGCACAAATCTCCCCGCAGGCCTTACCGCGAGATCAGAATTTCCTTGCCCCGCTTTTCGACACGCAGGCCGAAGATATCCTGCGCGACGTTGACAATGGCGTTGGTATCGTTGGACGGAAACCGGCCATGGATGGTCAGCCGGGCCACGGCCGGATCCAGGATCACGATCTGTTTGACATTGTAGCGGTTCATTTCGCTGACTGCTTCGGCGAGCGTCGTGCGATCGAAGATGATGACGCCATGACGCCAGCCGAGCGCATTGGCGAGCGTGTGTTCGGGCGCCTTGGTCACCGACACCGTGTCGGCGGTGGCATAGGCGATATCGCCGGGTTCCAGGATCGCGGGTTTTGTGCGCGCGATGGTGGATTCGAAGCGCGCACTCCCTTCCATCAGCGCCACTTCGGTGCGTGCGGAATCCTGGCGAATGAGGAATTTCGTGCCCAGATCGACCACGCGATGTTCGCCCGCGATCACGAAGAACGGATGGGCTTCATCATGTTTGATCTGGAAGAACGCCTCGCCCCGGTCGAGCCATACCTTGCGCGTGTTGCCGCTGGCGATGCGCAGGCGCGTGTCGGTGTTGAGTTCGATCTGCGATCCATCGCCCAATGTCAGCGTTTTGCGTTCGCCGACGGCGGTGGTGTAGAGCCGGGGCGCGGGCTCGGCGAAATAGATCTTGGCGGCGATACCCACCATGGCGACCAGAGCGAAGGCCGCGGCGGCGCGAAACATCAGCGGGCGCATGCGGCTGCGCGGCGTGGCCGGCGCACTCCTTTCGGGCGATGCGGATTTCAGCGCCACAAGGCGTTCGGCCTGGCTCCACGCGGCTTTCAGGCGCCAATAGGCGGCGCGGTGGGCATGGTTTTGGGCAAGCCATGCCTCGAATTCGGCAGATTGCGCATCGCTCCAGCCTTCGCCATCGCGGCGCTCGAGCCACTGGGCGGCGATGGCTTCTATATCGGCCGCGCTCATGCTTCACCCTTTGGCGTTTCGCCGAACAGCGTGTTGGCGAGGATGCGCATGCCATGGGCGATGTGATCGGCGACGGTGCGTTCGGTGATGCCCATGCGTTCGGCGATTTCGCGGCGCGACATGCCTTCGATCCGGCGCAGCACGACAGCCTCGCGCGCGCGCACCGGCAGGCGATCGAGCGCCAGGTGCAGCTTGCGCAGCGTATCGCGCGCGATGACGTTGCGATCGGGGCCCGGTTCTTCGCTGGCGAGGCCGAAGGATTCCATATCCGCCACCGCATCGATGGGCACGATCTGCTCGCGACGGACGCGATTGATGAGAAGGTTGCGCGCGGTCGCAAAGACGAACGGCTTCGTGCGCTCGGGAAGCTGAACTTCGGCGGCTTCAAGGAGCTGGGCATAGATCTCCTGCCGGAAATCTTCCAGGTCGGCCTTGTTGCGCCAATTCTGATGCAGGAAATGCATCAACATCGCCTCCAGCGGCAAGACTTCGCGGACGAACCAATCCTCTACGGCAGACACAGCCATGGCCTCGCCCGCGCGGCGCGGGTCGCCCTGTTCAATGCTGGTCTCCGGCGTTTTCTCGGCCATCCCTGCCAGTTTCCGCCCTGTTACGAGGTCAGGTGACTGGGTTCAGGCTATAGGACAATCGGGGCGGGCCGCAGTACGGGTGGCGCCCAGCAAAAAAGGCGAGCCCAAAAATGGAGCCCGCCTTCAGCGTCGAAGTTACGGCTGGCGGGCGACATCGGCCGCCCAAAGCGTCACCGGCACCCGCACCTTCACCTGTCCCCCGGGTTTCGCGAAACGAAGTTGCCAGCTCCGCCCCACACGGATGCGCACGAGCTCGCACCCTTCCCTGTATTTTCCCGCGTTGTGCTCGCGGCCTTCCGGGGGCGCGAATGGGGTATGTCTGCCGTCCTCCAAAGTTTGGAGAACGAATATAGAACAATTGGAAAGAGGTTTCAAGGCCTATAAAGGATTTTTTTCTTTCTCGTGTTTCAAAGGCTTATCCAGCTGGCCAAAACAAAAGGGCGGCAGATCGCTCCGCCGCCCGAGACAAAAATGGGCCGTACCGCGCCTACCCGCCCAAGCCGATGCTGATCGTAGCGAAGGGACCGTAGAAATTGCGGTCGTAGGTTTTGCGGGTGTCGATCCCACCATCCATCGCGCCGAAGAAGAAGTCGGCGCGATAACCCATACTAATTTTCGCGTTCGGATAACTGAAAGACAAGCCGACAAGACCGCCGACATTTGGAACGACCACTGAGCGGGTTCGCGTATGATCGGGAACCGCAGGCTGATTATAAACTGTGACCAGACCTGGTTGCGTAAAAAAAGCTCCCCCTACATGAGACTTCCCGATTGTCTGATGATGCGTTTGCGCTTTCTGCCGTCCAAACAACAGCGCCGCATTTGCTCCCCAGTCGAAGGCAAGCGTACCGGCATCTTTGTTCCCCACCACCGGTATTGACCCCTTCCAGGAAACCGAAGGCCCAATCCCATGGAAACTGCTTCGCGTGGCAAGGTGGGCAAAATTGCTATGATAAGACTGACCGTAGACAGCCTTGAAATTTGTGAAGCCCAAGGAAGGATAGTTGAGATACCGGTAGTTGAAATGCCAATCGGGATCCGACCGAAGCGTGATATTCGACTGCCGGCTAAATTGTGCAAATCGAACACCAAAGCTTACGGTCGAAGTGGCCTTCTCGCTGCCGAACATTCCAAGACCAACGTCCTTACCGACCTGGAAATCCAAAATGGTGTGCTGTTCACTGCTATGCGCTTCTGTATCAGCGAATTTTTCAGCAATCGGATTCTTTGTGGTAGCGTTCCCAAAAAGATATTTCTGAAAAGGCTGGGGGCTCGTCTGCTGAACGACATGCTTGCCCGACTTAGAGCGGCCGTACCGAACCGACACACTAAATGCCCAACCGGAATCACTGGGCTGAATGGATATGTCTCCGAAACCATCGAAGCTGGAGCTCGGCGGCTTTTCGAATTTCTGCGATGGCTCGAAAATCGCTGGACGACCATCCATGAGAGGTGGCGCGAACGTTTCCTGACCACCCTGCAGGCGGCTAAGCTGGCCACCAAGTTCGATCCAAACCGTGGGGCGGTCGCTGTCTTCTGCTCTTGCCAGATCTGCCGAGGCGATGCACCCCGTCAGCGCGACAGCGGAAACGCCCGCGAGCAGCCTCCAGCGGATCGAAGTGCGATGGACTTTGTCCTGAATCAGTTCGCTCATTGATATTTCCCCCTCACCAGTTCTTCGTGACGCGTACGCCGAACAGGCGTGGGTCCGTCAGGAACACGTTTGTCGTCAGGCCGCTGTCATCGCTGTTCAGGAACGTGCCGGTGATATCGGTGGCATCGAAGACATTCTTGACGTAACCCATCACCTGCCAGCCCTCCTGGCTGGTGAAGATCAGCGCGAGATTGACGCTGGTGTACCCGCGCAGACGGTCATAGGGATTGTCGTTGAAGACGCGCGCCCAGGAATAATCCTGCCAGTAATAGTCGACATGGAAAGTGCTCGCCCAATCGGATGTCAGCGGAATGGTGTAATCGCCGGACATCGAGATCGTGAACGGCGGCGCATTGGGCAATTCATTGCCGCCGAGGTTTTTCCCCCAACCTTCGCCATTGTTTGGTGCTGCCGCGGGATTGAAGCCGGGGTAGTCGCCCGGATCATATATGGCTATTCCATTATCCGCGTAGTCCGTCGGGTAAACTGGGGGTCCGTCGGTCTTGAAAGGCTTGCCGGTGACAGGATCCAAACCAAACTGATATGCATTGGCGCAAGCGCCGGGGATACTGCTTGTGCCGTTCGCTACTCCGGGTGGATGCGATTTGAGTATGGCGGCGACCACATAGATCGGCAGGATGCAATTGGATGCCTGGGAAACCCAAGGTTTCACGACCATCCAGTCCGGGTGCTCTGCTATATCGGCGCGATCCATCAGGTCAATCGAACTTTGCCCGTTGTCGATATGCGTGTGCTCGTAACCACCGGCGAACTTGAATCTCAGGCCCGGCGCCGGTTCATAGGTCGCTTCAACTTCCGCACCCTTTACCGTCGCATCGAAATTGTCGTTGATCGCCGTGCGATCCACGATACGGGAAATCTGATAGCCTTTGTAATCGTAGAAGAAGGCACTGCTGTTGAATGTCAGCGTACCGTCCAGCAGGGTGTTCTTGGTACCGAGTTCATAGGCGTTGATGAATTCGGGCTTGAATGTCAGGGGATGTATCGGATCGGAGACACCGACGTCGCCAAATTGCAGGAGCTTCGCTCCCGGCGGATTGGCACCACCTGCCTTATACCCATGCGCAAACGACGCATAGAGTAGCGTCTGGTCCGTGAAATCGAGCTTGGGACTCCAATTCGCGGCGAAGCGGCCGGTGAATTCCTGCCAGCTCTGATTGACGGTACCAGAGATGGGATAGCCGTAGCCGGCAATCAGAAGCTCACTTGGAATATCGACGAAATGCTTGTGGTCGTCGGTCCAGCGCAAACCGCCAGTCAGCTTTAAATCGGGAGAAACGTTGTAGTAAGCCTCTCCGAACCCGGCATAAGAGTTAAGCGTGTAAGGGTTCTGGCTCAGAAAATAATTGTGCCCCTGGTTGTTGAGGCTGGTGAGCGGATTGGGATCGATATACTGACACGCAGAACCGCCTTCAGTGCCCAATTTGTTGGGTATATTGGGATTTGGTGGGGCGAAACCGCCAACCAGGCAATTCGAATTATCCGACACACCAGAAACCCAAGGAAGCGTCTGATCGGGCGAACCGTTGTCCTTCGACCATGTGTAAGTTGCCAGTGTGAGTGAATTTATGAAAACGTAATAATTTTCTTCCGTTTCATAATGGAGGTAATTTCCGCCAACACTGAAGTTGAGTGGACCACTGAAATTCGACGCCAGGCGAAATTCCTGATTGAGCTGCCAGGAACGTTCGTCGTTCAAATCCTGCGCGACCAACCGGGTGCTGCATCCCAGTTGAGGATCACAGAAGACCCCATTTGCAACGCAGGCCGGTGCGAAGTTGGCGGGTGGCGGAACAGTTGCGTCGCAGGGCGCGGCGATGGACGAACCAACGCATTGGAATGCCAAAAATTGGCAGGTCCCCGCGCCACTCGGATCCGGTGTGGTCGCATGAGTCACATTATCGTCAACGGTGAAGGCCCCAGGCCTGGTGTTGAAGCGGTTGTAGTCTTCTGTCGACCAGAGGAAGTCCTGATTGTAACCCGTCTGCGATGTAAACGTCAGAGATGGAGTGACGTTATAATCGACACTCCATTCCAGCGTGTCGTTCTTTGCCTTGTACTGTGGATCGACTGTCGACTCGATGACACGCAAATTGGTTGATTGCGTGGTGCTTGCGTAGGGATCGAAGCCCCCGCTCACGGACTGAACAGGTACACCCTCGAACCCTAAAGGTTCGTAATATGGCAACATCAGACCGTTCGGCACCTGGAATGCGCTGGGGGAATAAAGAGAGGTTGGGAGACATCCCTGGCTCAGATAAGGCGGGGCCGCATAAGCCAGTGGCGGACCCGCTGGCGGTACCGGCACACCTCCAATTACACTGGGGCCGGGATCGGTTTTGCAAATCTGCTTGGCAGTGCGCATGCGATCGTCGTCTTCGGAAAAGTGTTCCCAGACAAAGATCGTTTTCAAACTCTCGGTTGGATTCCAGGCAAGCGTTGCACGGCCAGACCACAGATCGCGGCCGTCGATGGGATTGCCTGTGATGTCGTTGGTCGAATAGCCATTGCGCTTGGTCCATTCACCGGCAACGCGCAAGTCGAGGCGATCGTCCACGATGGGCAGGTTGATCATGGCTTCGAAGCGGCGGTTCTTATAATTTCCGATGTCGGCGCTTGCCATGGCTTCGAACTGATCGGTTGGCTTGGCGGTGGTAAGGTTCACCACGCCGGCCGTGGCGTTGCGCCCGTAAAGCGTGCCTTGCGGACCACGCAGCACCTCGGCCTGGGCGAGATCGTAGAATTCCTGTTCGAAGAAATGGTTGCGGATGAAGGGAATGTCGTTCAGCGCGACGGCAACCGCAGGATCGGTGGAGACGGAAATGGCCTGGGTGCCGATGCCGCGGATGTTGATGCTGTAGCCGCTGAAATTGGTTTTGGTGAAGGTGAGGTTCGGCACCTGCTTCACCAAATCCGGGCCGCCTGCGGTTTGTGTGGCGGTGAGTTGTTCCTGGCTCAATGCAGTGATCGCGATGGGAATACTTTGCACATCGGCGCCGCCGAGTTTGGAGGAGGTAACGGTCACCGTTTCCAGGGCAGTGCGCGCGGGTGTGGCCTGCGCCATTTGCAGCGGGGCCACTTCCGGCACGCTTGCCGATTGGCCGCGCACGATGGCGAGCGCGCCGGATGCATCGCGGTGGACGGCAAAGCCGGTGCCGGACAGCAGGCGGATCAGCGCGCTGTCAGCCGAGAAATCGCCCTTTGCGCCCTGGCTGCGCACGCCCTTCACGGCGGTGCCCGCATAGAGCAGTTCCTGGCCGGTTTGGGCGGCGTAGCTATCGAGCGCGGTTTTCAGGTCGCCGCCGGGGATGTTGAAATTTTCGGCGCGCGCGGGATTTGCGAGCGTGATGATACAGGCGCTGGTCATCAGCGCGGTCTTGACGATGCCGGACGTTTTCATTTGCCCCCCTGAACTCCTGGCCGCAACGTCGCGGCCTTCCCTCGGGCTTAGACAAGCAGATGCGGCTTATCCCCCAACGCGCGATTGCGAAATCACGATGTCGTCGCCACGGGCCTCTACCCGCACACCCAGAATCTCGCGCACCACGCGGGTGAAGGCTTCGACATCGTTGGTGCGGAAGGTGCCGCCGATGATGAAGGCGGCGGTTTGCTTGTCTGCGATCACGAGTTTGCGGGTGTTGTAGCGATTGAGTTCGGCGGCCGCATCGCCCAGCGCGCGCTGATCGAAGATCAGCAGGCCGCGGCGCCAGGCCATCTCCTCTGTGCGGGCGCGCGGGGTTTTGCGGGTGACGACCATGGCGGTTTTGGTGGCCACCGCATCATCGCCGAGCGTGAGAAGGGCCGAGCGTTGCTGGCCGGAACCTTCGGCGGATTCCAGCCGCACGCGCCCCTCCATCACGGAGACTTCCAGACGCTGCGGCTCCTGGCGCATGAGGAATTTGGTGCCCAGCACCGTCACCTTCCGGTTGGCGGCGGTGACGGTGAAGGGGTGATGCGGATCGTGCGCGATCTGGAAATAGGCCTGGCCCTTGTCGAGCCAGACTTTGCGTTTGTCATCTAGGCTGATGCGCAGCACCGTGTCGGTATCGAGTTCGACCTGCGAACCATCGGAAAGTTTCAGCACATCGTGGCCGCCGAGTGCTGTGGCATAGGTGCGTTCGCGCGGCGATTGCGGGGCGGCCACGAAATAGCCGATCACGGCGATGGCCGAGAGCGCGGCGGCGGCTTTCGCCAACACCGGCCACAGGCGCGGCAAGGAGAAGCGGAAACCATGCGCGGGCGGGCGCAGGGCGGCCAGCCTTGCGGTGCGGCCCCAGGCGTTGTCGAGGCGCAGATACGCAACCGTGTGCGCGGGCGATTGTGCGAGCCAGGCATCGAGTTCGGCTGCCCTGGCATCATCCCAATCATCGCGCACGCGGCGGGCGACGATCCATTCGGCGGCGCGGGTTTCGATATCGTCGGCGGCGGTGAGGATGGTTTCGCCCGCGTCGCTCATGGGAGCCTCCGCAGATCGTCGGGCCCGCCATAGAGATAATCGGCGAGGCCCTTGAGGCCGATGGTGATGTGACGTTCGACGGTTTTCTCCGCGATGTTCATGCGCGCCGCGATCTCGCGCAGCGGCAGACACTCGATCTGGCGCAGCACAATGGCCTCGCGGGCGCGCGGCGGCAGGCGGTCCAGCGCATCCTGCAGCACGCGCAATTCCTCGCGCGCCATCACCACGCGGTCGGGCCCGGCCTCGCCCGAACCCGCGCCCAGCACATCGAGATCGGCGAAGGTTTCAATCGGCACGATCTGCTCGCGCTTGACGCGGTTGATGAGAAGGTTGCGCGCCGTGCGCAGCAGGAACGGTTTGGGCGCGCGCGGAATTTCCTTTTGGGCGGCTTCATAGACGCGCACGTAAACATCTTGCCTCAGATCGGCGAAATCGCTGCGGTTGCGCCAGTTGCGGCGCAGGAAGTGCATCAAGGCGGCCTCCAGCGGCAGCACCTCACGCACGAACCAGGCGTTGACCTCGGCCAAAGCTCCGCCGCCGGGGCGTGGGCCGCCCTCGCCTTCGGATTCCGGATCCGGTTTTTCGGCCATCCCCTTGGCTTCCCGTGCGCCCCAAACCAGACGGTCTGCGGCGCAAGGTTAGACAATCGGGAAACGGAAATCCCCCAAGACGTGGCTCAAACAAAAAGCGGCGGAGCGAGGCTCCGCCGCTTTTCGCGCAATAAAATTAAGCTAGCCGCCGAGACCGATGCTGATGGTGGCGAAGGGGCCGTGGAAGCCGACGGTTGCCGCGTTGCGGGCATCGATCCCGCCATCCATCGCGCCGAAAAAGAAATCGGCGCGGTAGCCGAAACTGACTTTGGTGTTGGAACGCCGGAAAGTCAGCCCCGCGAAACCGCCAACATTCGGCACGATGACAGAACGGGAGCGCGCGATGGGCTTGGCGTGGCTGTAGGTCGATTTGGGGCCGAAGGAAGAAGCAGGAGTAAAATATTGACCGGTCGTCTTCTGGCTGCCCTGTACCTTCTGACGCCCGAACAGGACGGCGGCGTTGGCGCCCCAATCGAAAGAAATTTCGCCCGCCTCTTCATTGCCGATGAAGGGCTGCGATCCGTTCAAAGAGAGGGTCGGGCCGATGCCGGAGAAGCTGCGTGTGACCAATTCCTGCGCATAGTAGCTGTGATTGTGTTTGTTGGTTTTGTATTTGTGCCAATTCGGCTGGAAGAACGTCGGTGGTAGCGGGACGCGTTCGATGAACGGATCCGGACGGTCCCTGATCGTGGCCGCGCTTCTGGCGGTGAACTGTGCGAAGCGAACGCCAAAATCAACAGTCATCGAACTGCGGTTGCCCCACAAGCCCAGCCCAACATCGCGGCCCGCCATGAAATCAGCGACGATATGGCTTTCCCTATGCGCCGATACGGTGTCGCCGAAACGGGTCAACTGGACATACCACGGATCGTCGTTTTGCAGAGCCCTGCCGCTCTGGCGCACTTCGGTCGTTTGCTGGTGCAGATGTTTGTCGGTGTTGGAACGGCCATAACGGATCGCCGCGGACAGGGACCAATCCGAGCCTGCAGGGGCAAAGGTAATCTTGCCTTCGCCACCGATGGCATAACGCGGCGGGCGCTGGGTCACGGCCGATGGCACGACCTCAAAGGCTGGGCGAGGATCGACGCGCAGGAAGGGCGGCAGGAAGGCATCCTGTTTGCTATCCACCCGTTCGAGTTGCCCACCCAATTCGATCCAGACGGTGGGACGATCCGCATCGTCGGCTGCATAAGCGGGAAGGCAGGTACAGGCCGCCAGCGCCAGAGAGGAGACCGTGGCCAGCAAGGTCCGGCGCATATCGCTCTGGGTATTTTGTGATTGGATCAGTTCGCTCATTGTGTGTTTCCCCCCGTGAGAATCGCGAATAGTGAGTGGTGAGTGGCGAATGAGGGGTTGGGGCATAGCGCTGTTCCCCATTCGCTATTCGCCATTCGCTCTGTTTTCCTCGTCCCCATCGCGCTCACCAATTCTTCGTGATGCGCACGCCGATAAGGCGTGGATCGGTCAGGAATACGTTGGTGGTTAAATTGGAATCGTCGCTGTTGAGGAACGCGCCGGTGATGGCGGTCGTGTTCATCACATTCTTGATATAGCCCATCACCTGCCAGCCGTTCTGGCTTGTGAGGATCAACGTGAGATTGAGATTCGTGTAGCCGTGCAGGTGATCGTAGGGATCATCGTTGAAGATGCGGGCCCAGCTATCGTCCTGCCAATAGAAATCGGCGCGCAGCGTGCTGGCCCAATCGGTGGTCAGCGGCATCGAATATTGCGCGCCTGCCGAGAAGGTAAAGGGCGGCGCATTGGGCAATACGTGATGGCTCAGATCCTTGTCGAAGCCTTCACCGAGGTTGGGCGCGGTCAAAGGATTGAAGCCGGGATAATTTGCGGGAACGCTGGTCGGCGCACCGATATTGACGCCGCTTCCAATCGTGAACGGCGGCAGCGAATAAGGTGATTCCGTAACGGGATCGAGGCCTTGCGTATAGGCGTGACTGCAAGCGATCACGCTGTTGCCGTTTGACTCGTTGCCGCTGGCGAAATTGTTTTGTTCCAACAACGCGGCCACGACATAAACCGGAAGGATGCAATTCGACGCCTGAGTCGGGAACGGACGCACCACCATCCAGTCGGGATGGTTCGCATGGTCGGTGCGATCCATCAGATCGATGGCTTTTTCACCATGGGCTGCGCGCGCATCTTCATAGCCACCGCTCGCATTGAAACGCAGACCGGGGATCGGCTCCCATGTCGCCTCCACTTCCGCGCCTTTCACATGGGCATCGAAATTCTGGTTGATTGCCGTGCGGTCTACGATTTCGGAAATCTGATAGCCTTCGTAATTGTAGTAGAAGACGCTGCCGTTCAGCGTCAGTGCGCCATCAAGCAAGGTGTTCTTGGTGCCGAGTTCGAAGGCATCGATGAATTCGGGCTTGAACGTCAGCGGGTGATCCGGGTTGGCATCGCCCACTGCGAATTGCGGCAACACCGGGCCCGGCGGGTTGGCGCCGCCAGCCTTGTAGCCATGCGCATAGGAACCATAGACAAGCGTTTGATCGGTGAAAGTGAGTTTCGGTGTCCAGTTCAGCGCGGCACGGCCGGTGATGGCATCCCATTGCTGATCCACCGCGCCGGTGGATGGGTAACCCCAGCCGTCATTGATAAGCTGGCTCGGAATGTCGGTGAAATGCTTCTGGTCTTCCGTCCAGCGTAGACCCGCCGTCAGCTTGAGGTTTTTGAAGATGTCGTAATAGCCCTCACCGAACGCAGCATAGGAATTGAGCGTGTAGGGATTCTGGCTCAGGAAATAATTGTGCCCGTTGTTGTTCAGGCTGCCGATCGGATTTGGGTCGATATAGACACAGGCATTGACCGACGGTTCGCCGCCGCCCAGCGCCGGATCGCGATATTTGAAGCCGCCGTAACGGGCAAGACACTCGTGCTCATCGGTGACGCCCGGCACCCAGAGCGGGCGAGAAGTTGGGAGCGCCGGGTCAACGCTCTCCGCGTAGATCATTGCCGTCATCGTGTTGATGAAAACGTAATAGTTCTCAGCCGTCTCATAGTGGAGGTAGTTGCCGCCGACACTGAAATTGAACGGCCCCGAAAAATGCGAGGCGAGCCGGAATTCCTGGCTGAGTTGCCAGGAACGCTCCTCAGACAGGTCTTCGGCCACAATGCCCGAACTGCAACCCAACTGCGGATCGCAAAAGACCCCATTGGCATCGGTGAGATGTGTTGTGACACCATTGGCCGTCGCGGGACGCTGATTTGCCTTGAAAACTCCTGCTGAGGATTCAAAGCGGTTGTAATCCTCGGTTGACCACAGGAAATCGTTATTGAACCCGGTTTCCGACGTAAAGGTCAGGCTTGGCGTGACCTGATAGTCGGCCAAAAACTGGACGGTATCGTTCTTGGCTTTGTAAGTTGGTGTGATCTGCGAACTGATTGTGCGCAGGTCCGGCGATTGGAAAGTGCTCAGATACGGATCGATATTGTTGACAAGCCCTTCGAATTGGGGCGCCGTGAAATAGGGCAGCGAATAGCCGTTGGGCACTCCGAATGCTTGCGGCCCATAAAGCGGCCCCATCTGGCATCCCTGACTGAGATAAGCGCCAAAACCGCCGAGCAATGCGCTAGCCGGATGCGGCACTGCCACGCCACCAACAGAGTCCGGAATCGGCGCGGTCGTGCAAAGCTGTTTGGAGCTCCGCAGGCGGTCGTCGCCTTCCGAGAAATGTTCCCAGATCAGATAGGTCTGCACATTCTCGAAAGGCTTCCAGCCGATCGACAGGCGGCCCGACCAGAGGTCGCGCCCATCGATGTCGTTGTCGGTGTGTTCGTTGAAGGTGTAGCCGTTGCGCTTGGTCCATTCGCCGGCGGCGCGGATGTCGAGATAATCGTCCAGAATCGGCAGGTTGATCATGCCTTCGAAACGTTTCTCGCCGTAATTGCCGAATTCTGCCGACGCCATCGCTTCGAACTGGTCGGTCGGGCGCGCGGAGGTGAGGTTCACCACGCCCGCCGTCGCGTTGCGGCCATAGAGCGTGCCTTGCGGTCCGCGCAGCACCTCCACCTGGGCCGTGTCGTAGAATTCCTGCTCGAAGAAATGGTTGCGAATGAACGGTGTGTCGTTGAAGGCTACCGCCACCGCCGGATCGGTGGTGACAGAGATCGCCTGTGTGCCGATGCCTCGGATCTGGATGCTGTAGCCGGAGAAGTTTGTTTTGGTGAAATTCATGTTCGGGACCTGCTTGACCAGGTCCGGGCCGCCCGCCGTTTGGGTGGAGGTCAATTGCTCCTGGCTGAGCGCGGTAATGGAAATCGGGATGCTTTGCACATCGGCGCCGCCGAGTTTCGAGGAGGTGACGGTCACCGTTTCCACCGCGCTGTGCGGGGCGGGTGTGGCTTGTGCGAGCTGGATGGAAAGATCTTCGGCGTTGTTGCTGCTTTGGCGCCCGCCCGGCACCACGGCGATCACACCGGATTCGCGCTGGATGGTGAAGCCGGTGCCGGAGAGGATGTGGGACAAGGCATCATCGGCCGAGAGATTGCCACGCACACCTTTGGACTGAATGCCGCGAACGGCCTCGCCCGAGATGACGAGCGATTGGCCGGTCTGGGCGGTGTAGGCGTTGAGCGCGCGGGCCAGATCGCCGCTTGGGATGTTGAAATCCTGCGCGCTCGCCGCCTGCGCCAGCAACAGCGCGAACAGGCTTGCGGTGGTTGCCTTGAGAAGTGTGCGCGTTGCCATTTGCCCCCCGGTGATATTCATGATTCCCCCTGTTTGATCTTCGCGCTCAGCGCGAGATCACGATTTTGTCGCCATGGTTGGCGACATGGACTTTGAGAATGAGCGTGGCCACACGGCCGAACAGCTCCACATCGTTGATGGGAAACGTGCCGACCATCGTCAGATGCGTGGGCGCGCCGGGCGCGAGCACGATTTTCTTCTGGTTGTAGCGGTTGAATTCGGCCACCGCGTCGGCAAGCGTGGTGTAATCGAAGATCACCACGCCGCGGCGCCAGCCCAATTCGCTTGCGAGATGTTTTTCGGTTTTCCGCGTCACCGAGATGTTTGTCGCGGTGGCGACCGCCACATCGCCCGGCGTGAGGACGGCGGGTTGCGCGCCCTTGTTTGGCGATTCCACGCGCGCGCGGCCTTCGACCAATGACACTTCGAGGCGGCCTGGCTCATCGCGCACCACGAATTTGGTGCCGAGATCGACGATGCGATGGCCAGCCACGGCCACGACAAAAGGATGGGCCGCATCGTGTTTGATCTGGAAATAGGCCTCGCCCTTTTCCACCCACGCCATGCGTTTGGCGGGCGCGACGCGGACGGCCGTATCGGTGTTCAGTTCCACCTGCGAGCCATCGAACAAGGTGATCACTTCGCGCCCGCCGACCGGGGTTGCGTAGCGTTCGCCTTCGGGCTGCAACAGCCAGGCGGCACCTGCCGCACCTGCTGCCGCGATCACGATGGTTGCGGCAACCGCGCGGCGCAGGATCGGCCAGACATCGCGGCGCGGTTCGTGTTTTGCAGTTTGCGGCTTGAAGGAGCGCAGCGCGCTCAATCTATCTGCATCGGCCCACACCGCTTCGAGGCGCCAGAACGCGGCGCAATGGGCGGCGGATTGGGCGAGCCAAGTGTCCAGCTCCGCCTGATCGGCATCGCTCCAGCGGCCGAGATCGCGCCGTTCGAGAAAACGGGCGGCCTGCGCATTGATATCGGCGGCGCGCATCAGCTTCTCCGCAATTCGGCGGCTTCGCCGAGATAGATGTCGGCGAGTGCGGCCATGCCGGCGGTGATATGATCGGAGACGGTGTTCTCGCTCACGCCCATGCGCTCGGCGATTTCGCGGCGCGACAGGCCTTCCACCCGGCGCAGCAACACCGCTTCGCGGCAGCGCGGCGGAAGCAGATCGATGGCCGCTTGCAGGCGGCGCAACACATCGCGCGCGATCGCGCTGCGATCGGGGCCCGGCATATCGAACGCGATGCCCAGCTCATCGAGATCGTTGACGGCATCGATGGGCACCACCTGATTGTGGCGGATGCGATCGATCAGCAGATTGCGCGCAGTGGCGATGAGGAAGGCTTTGGGCTTTTCGGGGATTTCCCGGCGCGCGGCTTCGAGCACATGGGTGTAGACATCCTGGCGCAGATCTTCGATCTCCGCCTTGTTGCGCCAGTTCTGGTGCAGGAAATGCATCAACATTGCCTCCAGCGGCAGCACCTCGCGGACAAACCAATGCTTCACGTCAGACGCAGCCATCGTCGCGTCCGCGCCTTGCGGTTTTCCCGAGCGGTTGAATTCGCCCGCCTGATTGAATTCGAATGTCTCGCCCATCCCCCGACAGCGTTCCCTTGCCTTTAGGGGTTCAAGTGTCCGACTTGCCTATAAGACGGGGCAAGCGCGCGCTCGTGTGGGCGGGGGGGCAATTTTTTTTGGCGATATTATACTTGACAAACCCACCGCCTAGCCCTAGATTTGGCTCACGATATGGAGCCGGTCATGGCAAGCGTTCTGAAAGAGGCATATTTCCACGATGAAGAAGCGGCGTTTGCCACTTTGGAGGCGATCATGTGGCCGGAAGGTAAGCCGCCGCACTGCCCCCATTGTGGCGTGCCCGACAAGTGCAATCGCCTTGCGGTTCAAACCTCTAAGCCCTCCAAGCGGAACCCGAAGGGCAAGCCGGTTTACGGCCTTTGGAAGTGCTACGCCTGCCGCCAGCAATTCACGGTTCGCAAGGGCACAATCTTTGAGGAAAGCCGCCTAGAGCTTCACCTGTGGTTTCAGGCGGCGTTCTTGATGTGCAGCAGCAAGAAAGGCGTCTCTGCAAATCAGCTTCACCGCACTCTTGGCGTGACTCTCAAGACAGCTTGGTTCCTCGCCCATCGCCTGCGCGAAACAATGGCCGAAGGCGTTTTAAATCCGTTCGGTTCTGGCGGCGGCGCAGTTGAAGCCGACGAAACCTATATCGGTCGCTGGCGTCGTAAGGGCGAGAATGAACGCGCCTCCGGCCACAAGATGAAAGTCTTGACGCTGATCGACCGCGACACCAAGCGCGCAAAGTCCACCGTCTTGCAGAATATTACTTCCGTCACGGTTGGCGAAGTGGTTGCGGCGAACGTCGCAAAAGAAGCTCGGCTTATGACGGACCAATCCAGCGTTTATGGCCCGATTGGCCGCATGCTGGCGAGCCATGAAAGCGTCAACCACGCCAAGGAAGAATATGTTCGTGGCGACGCCTACACGAATACTGCGGAAGGCTAACTCAGTGTCTTCAAGCGCGGCATGAAAGGCACCTACCAGCATTGCCGCGAAAAGCATCTTCATCGTTATCTGGCAGAGTTTGATTTTCGCTATAACCACTGCATTGCGAACGGCGTGAACGACGTTGTTCGGATGGATACCGCAATCAAAGGTGGGAAGGGAAAAAGGCTGACTTATAAGGCAGCTGGTATCTAAAAAAGTGAATCGCAATCAATGACTTACAAGTCCCTAGAGAATCTCTTCGGAGTGAGTTAGATTCTCTATGGCGGTCGTGCGTCGGAACCACCTAGAGCACCCGAAAGGCTGCGGGCGGCAGGAGTCGCAATCATAGGCCGAGGGACCGCCACTTTTTACTAAGCGAACAAGGCAGTGAACTTTTTCTGATCCTCAGATAGTTCAATAGTTTCGATCTTCGGAACGACCTTTACGCCGTAGCTAAAATAATTCCGGTTCGAATTGTAAATTATGGGCTTTAAATTCTCCGCATAGCGACATTCACAGTTTCCCAAATGATCCACGTCAAGGCCGCAGGCAAGCGCAGATGCAATCACATCGGCGACTTGCAACCCTGCTAGTTTCGAATGGTCTTGTGCGTCTATCCCGTCAATGTCGATTGCGCTCCAGTTTATTCTGGTTTCTGCCTTTTTGAGATGCTTCAAGTAATCTTGGAAGTCGTAATAAGACATCGTACCCCGACGAGAGAAAATGATCTTTACACGCCCGTCGCCGTCGCCGCGAATCGCGTGTGTGTTACACATCCACGATATTCGCTCGATTAGATACCGTGTGATATACCAATAGTATTGATAGTTATCTCTAAATGTTCCGTTTCTGACGCTGTGTTTGCTCGATAGAACAGCCATCGCTCGAAGTGACTTTCCGCCCAGTACTTTCGTGACGGCTAATCGCTGTGTATGAGACAAACTTGAAAAATGAAGCGTTTTTGTATTCTTTTGTGCAGCCTTTAAAGCTTCATTCCGCCATGCCACTAATTCGTGGTCGCGTCCTTTTCGAACTACGCACGCTCCAACAGTAAGCCAACGGGAAGACCCCCCACGGCCACCCGATTGCCCGCGGTAAGCCCCCGTCAGGCCTTCGTCGCCCGATTCATCAATATATGCTACGAAGCTATGCCCCATCCCTAAAGGCTAAGTCATGGCTGCGAAGTCTTACAAGAGAAGTAAAGTAAACAACCCCAAGGATTCTTTTGAGCAAACCGCCAAGCGCCTCGAATGCGACGAGGACAAGGGACGGTTTGAGAAGAAATTGGGCAAACTGGCGAAGGCAAAGCCGACAGCGGGCGCGAAATGAACTTCTTTCGAGATTTATTCGGAGGAGAGCCGCATCCGAATTCCATAGTCGGTACAGTCCCGATATTGGCCAGGGTTAGCGGCAAGATGTATTTGGCGTTGGCAGACGGGCACAGAACCACATTCGTCGTAGGAATGATCGATATGTTCGACGTCATGGCCCGTCATACCTATCCCGAGAATAGGAAGGGAATGGCCGCTGCGATCAAGTATGCAGCTAAACTTGAGAGCGATGCACTTCGAAAAGCATTTGATGCGTATTTGGTTGTTCACCCAGCGCCGGATGATCTGGCCATATGCAGTCCCTTTGTTGAATTTTTGTATGCAGGCGGGGCGAGCGGCTAGGACCATCCTAACCCGCCATTATCTTTTCATCGCTGAAAGACAGAGTTTTGGGTTTGTAAAAGATAATATCGCCATTTTTTGGCGAAAGATTATTCCAAGCAAAAGCGCGCGGGGTTAGCCGCGCGCCCTGGCCGGAAGATGTGTTCTGTCAGTGGTGGTGGTGCCAGTGACCGTGGCCACCGCCGAACCCGAAGCCGAAGGAAATGCCCGGTCCATAATAATAGGGCGGCGGGTAGTAATAGTATGGCGGATAGTAGGGGCCGTAGCCGTAATAGGGTGGCGGCGGCGGAGGCGGCGGGCCCTCGGCATAATCGCCGCCGCGCGGCGGTGGCGGGCCATCGGCATAATCGTCATCCGCATTGGAAGCGCCGCCCGAGGCCATGCAATCGTAATAGGCGGCGGCATAACGCTGCCGGACATTGGTGGCGGCCTGGCGCGCATTGTCTGCACCGACCGCGGTGCCGGCGAGCAGGCCCGTGCCTGCGCCGATGGCGGCACCGGTGCCTGCGTGACCGCTGGCGGCACCGATGATCGCACCGGCCACAGCGCCGAGCGCCGTTCCGCCGACCGTTCCCCTCGCCTGTTCGTTGCGCGCGGCCTGGCTGGGCGTCACATAGCCGACGCGGGCTGCTGCATCGCGGCGGCAGAACAGATCGTCACGATGATATTGCGCCGAATCCGAAGGCGGTGGCGGCGGTGCATCGGAATCGGAGTCCGCTGCTTGATCCGGCGATGGATCGGGGGGTGCGGGCTGCGCCAACGCGATCCCGCTCGACAACAACAGACCAAGAGCCGCAAGGCCGAACTTCCGCACCATGACACTGTCTCCAAAGAACGCCTGACGCTTTATATCTATATGCGCATGGACCGGTTCAATGGTGGGACACGGCGGTTACAAAGAATTTAGCGCTCGGCGCCCGCTGAAAAATACAGTACTTTCAATGGCCTGCCTCAAGGGGCAAGTTGGCCTGCATCTTCACTTCCCTGCGACCATGAGAAGACGATCTTGGGCTCCGGGCGAACGAGCTTCTTGTCCTGCCCCTTGTAGTCAAAGCTGCCCAGGAGATCGCGCAGGAATTCCAGACGCGCGATCTTTTTCACATCGGTGCGCACGATGGTCCATGGCGCAAGCGCGTGGCTGGTGTGCGCCAGCATTTCATCGCGGGCCTCGCTGTAAGCGTGCCATTTCTTCTGCGCGGCCTCATCGACGGGGGAAATCTTCCAGTTCTTGAGCGGGCTTTCACGGCGCGCTTTCAGCCGTCTGGCCTGCTCGCTTTTGGTGATGTCGAGATAATATTTGCGCAGGTGAATGCCGTCGCGCACCAGAAGCTCCTCGAACGGCACCACGGATTCCAGAAATCCTTCGACCTGTTTGGGCGTGGCGAAACCCATCACGCGCTCAACGCCCGCGCGATTGTACCAGGAGCGATTGAACACCACGAACTCCCCGCCCGCCGGAAGTTCCGGGGTGAAGCGCTGGAAATACCACTCGGTCTCCTCGCGGTTGCTGGGCTTGCCGGGCGCAAACACACGCGTCTCGCGCGGGCTCATATGTTCGACGAGGCGTTTGATGGCGCCATCCTTGCCTGCCCCATCGCGGCCTTCCATGACGACCAGCACGCGCGTATTTTCGGCGATGAGCTTGCGCTGCAATTTCACCAGTTCGACCTGGAGGGCGTAGAGCGTCTCTTCGTATTCTTTTTTGTCGGCTTGCTTGGACATGGATGGCCTCGGGGCGCGCGCGGGCCGAGCATAGCAAAGCCGGGCGGGGTTTAAAGCGGCGTCCACGCCAGCACGGCGGAACCATCGCCCTCGCGCACGCGAAGGGCGCGGATGGCGAAGACGCGGGCGAGCGTTGCATCGTCCAGCGCCTCGTGAGGCACACCCTGGGCCGCGATGGTTCCTTTTTCCAGCACCACGATCTCGTCGCAATAGCGCGAGGCAAGTGCGAGATCGTGCAAGGTCACCAGCACGGCGGTGCCTCTGTGGGCTTCGTCTTTCAACAGCCGCATCAGGCTCAACTGGTGAGCGGGATCGAGATGGGCCGCAGGCTCATCGGCCATCAGGATGGGGGCCGCTGTTGCAAGCGCGCGGGCGAGCAGCACGCGGGCGCGTTCGCCCGCCGAAAGCTGGTCTATCGGGCGATCGGCGAATTCACCGGCCTCACAGCGCGCGAGCGCATCTTCGATGGCGGCTTCATCGGCGGCATTGGACGGCGCGAAGGCTTTGCGGTGCGGCAGACGGCCCAGCGCCACAAGCCGCTTTGCGGTGATCGGCCAATGGGCATCGGTGCCTTGCGGAAGATAGGCGATGGACCGCGCCAATCCCTCGCGCGACCAGCTTTTGAGATCGTGGCCGAGGATGCGGATTTCGCCTTGCGCGGGCAGCACGCCAAGGGCTGCACGGAACAAGGTGGTTTTGCCCGCGCCATTGGGGCCGACGATCGCGGTGACCGCGCCGCTTTTGAATCCGGCCGTGACGGCGCGGAGCACTGGACGCGTGCCGTAGGCGGCCGAAACGCCTGCGAAGGAGAGCGCGCTCATGCATCCCTCCGTAGACGGAGGATCAGCCAGAGGAAGAAGGGTGCACCCAGAAGGGCCGTGAAAACACCAAGCCGCAGCTGCTCGGAAGGATCTGCGAACCGCACGATGATATCGGCCAGCGCGATCAGGGCCGCACCACCGAGTGCGGACGGAAGGATAAGGCGCGCAGGCTCATAACCATAAAACGGGCGCAGCAGATGCGGCACCACGAGGCCCACGAAACTCACCGCGCCCGCAGCCGCCGTTGCCGCCCCCGTTGCCAGCGCCACACCGAACACCACGCGGCGGCGTACGCTGCCGACATCTATGCCGAGGCTGTGGGCGGCTTCTTCGCCCAAGGTCAGCGCATCGAGGCCGCGCGCGGCGCTGGCCAGAAGCGCGATGCCGGCCACGGTAAGCGGAACGGCGAAAGTGAGATCGGCGAGCGTGCGATCTTTCAGCGAGCCCATCATCCACAACACCATTTCGCTCATCGCATAGGGGTTGGGCGCGAGCGAAAGCGCAAGTGCAGTGAGCGCGGTGGCAAGGCTTGCGATGGCGACGCCAGCCAGCACCAGCGCCATCACGCCCGCACCTGCGCGCGAAAGGAAATAAAGAATGGCGGCGGAAACAAGCGCGCCCGCCACCGCGCAGGCGGGAAGCACCGCGGCGCTGAGTGTGGCGAGGCCGAAATAGAGCGCGATCACCGCGCCCAATCCGGCGGACGAGGTGACGCCGGTGATGCCGGGCTCCGCCAGCGGATTGCGGAACAGCCCCTGCAAGGCCGCTCCGCTCGCACCCAACGCAGCGCCGACGAACAATGCGAGAAGCGCACGCGGCAAGCGGATTTCGCGCGCGATCACGCTGGCCGAACCATGGTCCGAAAACAGGCCCGCGATCAGATCGGCGGGCGCGATGTCGGCGGGACCGAGGAAAAAGGAAAGCGTGGAAAGACCGAGCGCGAGCGCCAGCAGCACAATCGTCACGCGCGTGGAAGAATTTCCGCGCGCCGCATATCCAAGCCGTCTGTCCTGCCGTGTTGCCACGCCGTGCATCGCCGCCTCTTTGGCTTGTCGGCGCACGCAGGGTTCGGGCCTGCGATCCATCTGGCCGCCCGCCAGGGGGATGGTCGACGGCGACGGGCAGGTCTCCTGGCTCGCGGCTTGTAACGCAGACTTCCGCCTTCCCGGTTGCCCAGTGGCATTTGGAGCCTACTCGCCGCTTACAGTTGCGGGGGCAGCCGTGGATTACCCACGTTCCCTTGACCGTCGCGTTGGCGAAACTCTTAGAGCAGGTATCTGCCGGGTTCAATTCATTACCTGTCATCCCGGCCAAGCGGCATCAGCCGCGCAGAGCCGGGACCTATCGTGCCGCGTCTCGATAGGTCCCGGATCGCGCTACGCGCGTTCGGGATGACAATCGAGGTTAAATTTTAGAACGCTGCTTTATCCGTGACTGGCGCAAGCGCGCGCGCCTCGGCCCCCAGTTTTGCCAGCGGTTCCGTGGCCTTGGCCGACCACGGGCCGGGGCAGAGCAGCGGGGTCAGCGACACCCACCTGACCAGCGTGTGGCCGCCAAGGGCGCGCAAGGCCGGATGGCGCAACACCAGATCGGCGCGGGAGCGGGCCGCCTCTCCGTTCAGCAGCAGCAGATCGGGATGGGCCGCGATCACCGCTTCCACGGGGATGGCGCCGGTGCGGCCCACCTTGAAGTCTGGGGCGATGTTCCTGAGGCCCGCCAGATGCAGGATTTCCTCGGTCACGCCGCCCACGGTCGCGTAGCCATTGGGCTCATAGATCAGGGTACGTATGGCCGGGCGGGGCGTGTGGGGGGCCGAAAGATCGGCATCCATCTGTTTGAGCAGGGCGACCGCGCGTTCTTTCGCGCCCAGTTTTTCGCCCAGCATCAAGGTGATCTTGCGGATGTCGGCGAGAGAATTGGCCCACGGCACATCGAGGATCGGTGTGCCGATTTCCATCAGATGGGCGTGCAGGCGCGGATTGGTGCCCTCATACATCACCACCAGATCGGGTTTCAGGGCGAGCACCGTTTCGGTATCGGGGCGGATCAGCGTCATGCCGCCCACGAAATCGCGAATCGTGGAGACGACGGGATGTGTGTCGGCGGCGAGGAAGGACAGAGCCGCAATGTTCTGCCGCGGCAGCAGGCGAAACACATATTCATCGGTGCATAGAAATGTCGAAACCACGCGCGTGGGCGCAGCAAAGCTGCGCGGCGCGAACGCGAATGTGAACAGCAGGACGGCTACAACCCAGCTATGCTTCTTGCGCATATTGACCCACTAGTTTCACCCGCCCCATGTCATGCGGGCTTCATCGGGGAGAATACCATGCGCCGTTTGTTCGCCATTGCCGCCATTGCCGCACTTTATGCCCTGCCCGCAATCGCCGCGCCGACCGCCACCGAAATCCTCACGGCAAACAAGGCCGCATCCGGCGGCAGCGTTTGGGATGGCAAGGCCACATTGACGACCTCTTACGATTATGTGGGCCAGGGCATGACGGGCACGACCCGTTCGACCGCGGATCTTTCGAGCGGTCACTTCGTGGACGATTTCCACATCGGGCCGATGACGGGCGCCAACGGTTTCGACGGCAAGGACGGCTGGGCGAAGGATCCTTCCGGCGCGGTGACGGTGCAGGCGGGCGGCGATCAGCGCAAGCTTGCGGTGAACGAAGCCTATCGCTGGGCCAATGGCTGGTGGAAAAAGGATTTCGGCGGCGCGGACATTCGCTATGAAGGAACCAAGACCGATAACAATGTCGCTTACGACGTTCTGAAGGTCACGCCGAAGGACGGAAAGGATTTCGAGGCCTGGTTCGACGCCAAGACGCATCTGCTCATGCGCATCGTCGAAAAGCAGGGCGCGCAGACGGTGACCACCACCTTCTCCGGTTACAAACCGTTCGACGGCGCGATGCTGCCGGAGAAAACGCTGATCGATGACGGCAGCGGCGCGAAATACATCCAGACCGTGACGCTGACCAAAGCGGAATTCGCGGCGAAAGCGGACAATTCCACGTTCTCGGCGCCGAAAGTCGAGCTGAACGATTTCACGATAGCGGGCGGCGCCAAGGAAGCGACCTTCCCCATCAAGATCATCAGCAATCACATCTACAGCGATGTGATGGTGAACGGCAAAGGCCCGTATTCCTTCATCTTCGACACGGGCGGGCACAATCTTCTGACGCCGGAAACCGCCAAGGCGCTGGACCTCAAGATGGAAGGTTCGATGCCGGGACATGGCGTGGGCAATGGCGTGAAGGACATCGGCATCACGAGGCTCGACACGGTGAAGATCGGCGATCTCACGCTGGACAAGCAGCAGGTCTTCGTTCTCGATTTCGCGGGCACCGGAACCGAAGGCTATCCGATGCAGGGCATGATCGGCTTCGAAGCCTTTCGCCGTTTCGTGACGCGCATCGACTATGGCCGGGGCACGATGACCCTGATCGAGCCTGCCGCGTTCGATCCGAAGGATGCGGGCACGGCGATCCCGTTTGAGATGAACGGCCAGATTCCGCAGATCAAGGGCACGTTCGAAGGCATTCCCGGCCTCTTCGACATCGACACCGGCGCGCGCGATGAAATCACGCTCACCGGGCCGTTCGTGGCGAAGGAAGGCTTGCGCGCCAAGCATCCCAAGGGCGTGGAAGCGGTGGATGGCTGGGGCGTCGGCGGACCGGCGCGCGGTTATGTGACCCGCGGCGGCGAACTGGCGCTGGGCACCGTGAAGATTCCAAACGTGGTGGCCTCGCTTTCGGTGCAGGAAAAGGGCGCGTTCTCCGATGCATCCTATGCGGCGAATGTGGGTGGCGGCGTGCTCAAGCGCTTCATCGTCACCTTCGATTACGAACACCGCATCATGTATCTGAAGCCTTCGACCGAACCTGTGACCGATGTGGGGACGTTCGACCGCTCGGGCATGTGGGTGAACGAGGCCAAGGGCGGGCTTGAGATCATGGACGTGACCAAGGGCGGGGCGGCAGAGGCCGCGGGCCTCAAAGTGGGCGAGATCATCACCGCCATCGACGGCAAACCCGCCTCGAAGACGCCGGTCTATGCCCTGCGGCGCGACTGGCGGAACCAGGCGGCCGGTACGGCGGTGGCCCTTGAGATTGGCACCGGCAAGGCCGCGCGCAAGGTGAAACTGGTTCTGAAGGACCAGATCTGAAGCCGCCTTCCTACCTCCCCCTCGCGGGGAGGTCGGCGGCGCGCATCGGCGCGACGACGGGTGGGGGACGGTGGTGCCGTTTGGGGCACTGCGCTTGTTGAGACTTCCCCCTCGCTTCGCGATGTCGACCTCCCCGCGAGGGGAAGGTAAGGGCCACGGACCGATTGCCGCCCGGCCTTGCAAAAGCGCGCGGATTGTGCAATTGACATTTATGTCAGGGAAGGGCGCCGGGTGACGATTGCGCGATGCGCGCGGTTCGTTCACAGCTCTTCCCGAATACCAATCATCTGCCCAAAGGCCATCGTCTCTAAAGGGAAAAGCCACATGCCGGTTTATCGCGCGCCAGTCGAAGACATGAAGTTCCTCATCAACGAACTTCTGGAGCTGGAGACGCTCAAGGACGTTCCGCAATTCGATGAGCTGACGCCGGACCTGGTGGACGACGTTCTCACCAACGCCGCGAAATTCGCCGAGGAAGTTCTTCAGCCACTCAACCAATCGGGCGACGAGGAAGGCTGCCATTATGAAAACGGCGTCGTGCGCACGCCGAAGGGTTTCAAGGAAGCCTACAAGCAATATTGCGAAGCGGGCTGGGGCGGACTGGCCGCACCCGTGCCGTTTGGCGGTTCGGGCCTGCCGATCATGCTGACCATGGCGGTGGCCGAGATGGGGCTTTCGGCCAACCAATCCTTCGCGATGTATCCCGGCCTGACCTCGGCTGCCTATTCGGCGATGATCATGACGGGCGCCGATTGGATGCGCGCGCAGATCCTGCCCAAGATGATCTCCGGCGAATGGGCGGGCACGATGTGCCTGACCGAACCCAATTGCGGCACCGATTTGCGCCTGATGAAAACCCGCGCGGTCGAACAGCCCGATGGCACCTACAAGCTCACCGGCACGAAGATCTTCATCTCCGGCGGCGAGCAGGATCTGACCGACAACATCATCCACATGGTGATCGCCAAGATCGAAGACGAGAACGGCAAGATCTACGACGATCTCTCCACCGTGAACTTCTTCATGGTGCCGAAATTCATCGTGTCGGAAGACGGCAAGATGGGCGCGCGCAACGGCGTGATGTGCGGCGGCATCGAGAAGAAGATGGGCATCAAGGCCTCGGCCACCTGTGTGCTGAATTTCGACGAAGCCAAGGCCTGGCGCCTGGGGCCCAAGCCCGCGCCGAAAGTGCCGGGCGAAGAGAAAAAGAAATCCGCCGGCATGAGCGGCATGTTCGGCATGATGAACATGGCGCGTTTGGGCGTCGGCGTGCAGGGTTATGCGATCGCCGAAGCGGCCTACCAGAACGGGCTGGCTTACGCCCATGAACGCCGCGTGGGGCGCGCGCTGACCGGCCCCGCAGAGCCCGACAAATCCGCCGACCTTCTGATGGTGCACCCGGACGTGCGGCGCATGCTGCTGCATTGCCGCGCCTTCACCGAGGGGGCCCGCGCCGTTTCGTTGTGGACGATGCTGAACATGAACGTGATGCGTTCCAACCGGCCGGACGCCCATGACGCGGCGCTGATCTCCGACCTGTTGACGCCGGTGATCAAGGCGTTCTTCACCGACATGGGTTTCGAATGCGCCAACATGGCGATGCAGATCTATGGTGGCCACGGCTATGTGCGCGACAATGGCGTGGAACAGTTCGTGCGCGACGGCCGCATCAACCAGACCTATGAAGGTGCCAACGGCGTGCAGGCGATGGATCTTGTCGGCCGCAAGCTGGGCCGCAAGGGCGGCGAGGCGCCGATGGCCCTGTTCAACCATATCAATGGCTGGCTCACCGCCAATGAGGGCGATGCGAAGCTTGCGCCCTTCATCAAGCCGATCCAGCGCGGGCTCGGCACCTTGCAACAGGCCACGATGTGGCTTGCACAGCACGGCATGGCGAACCCCAACGATGCGGGTGCGGGCGCTGTCGATTATTTGCGCATGATGGGCATCGTCGTTGTGGGCTTCATGTGGGCGCGCATGGCGAAAGTGGCGCAGGCCAAGCTCGCGGCTGGCACCGGCAACAAGGCGTTCTACGAAGCCAAGCTCGTGTCGGCGAAATACTGGATGGAACGGCTGATCCCGGAATGCCCGATGCTGTTCGAACGCATCCAGGCCGGCAGCGAAACCATCATGGCGTTCGAAACCGACGCCGCTTAAGGAAAAACCCGGGGGGCGGGCGAAAACCCGGCATGGGCGCAATGCTCATGCCGGGTTTTTCATTTTTCAGGCTGCTTCGGCGAGTTTGGATAGTTGCGTGAGCAGGGCCTGCACGCCCTTCAGCCGTTGTTCTGCCTCCGGCCAATCGCGGGCGATCACCACTTTCTGATCGGGGCGGACCTTCATGGTCTTCTGGTGGGCGCTGATGAGGCGCACGAGCGCGATGGGGTTGGGGAATTCGTTGTTGCGGAAGGTGAGGGTGGCACCCTTGGGGCCTGCGTCGATCTTTTCCACCAGCGCCACGCGGCACAGGCGCTTGATCGCCACGACATCGAGCAGGTGCTTCACTTCATCGGGCAGCGGGCCGAAACGATCGATCAATTCGGCGGCGAACTGGTCGATCTCGGCGCGGCCTTCCACACTGGCGAGGCGGCGATAGAGCGACATGCGGACGTTGAGATCGGTAACATATTCCTCGGGGATCAGAACGGCAGCCCCGATATTGATCTGCGGCGACCATTCATCGGCGAGTTCCACACCTATTTCGCCCGCGCGCATCTGGGAAACGGCTTCTTCCAGCATCTCCTGATAAAGTTCGATGCCCACTTCGCGGACGTGGCCTGTCTGCTCCTCGCCCAGAAGATTGCCCGCGCCGCGGATATCGAGATCGTGGCTGGCAACCGAGAAGCCCGCGCCCAGTTGATCGAGCGATTGCAGAACCTGCAGGCGGCGCTCGGCGGTTTCGGTGAGTTTGCGGTCGGCGGGCGTTGTTAAATAGGCATAGGCGCGCTGCTTGGAACGGCCGATGCGGCCGCGCAATTGATAAAGCTGCGACAGGCCGAACATATCGGCGCGATGCACGACCATGGTGTTGGCGGTTGGGATATCGAGGCCGCTCTCGACGATGTTGGTGGAGACCAGCACATCGATCTTGCGTTCGTAGAACGCGGTCATCACGTCTTCCAGCGTGCTTGGCGGCAACTGGCCATGGGCGATGGCGAACTTCACTTCCGGCACGGTGTCTTTGAGGAATTGGCCCGCATCGCGCAGATCGGAAACGCGCGGGGCGACATAGAAGCTCTGGCCGCCGCGATAATGTTCGCGCAGCAACGCCTCGCGCACCACCAGCGGATCGAAGGGGGTGACGAAGGTGCGAACGGCAAGGCGATCTATCGGCGGGGTGGTGATGAGGGAGAGATCGCGCACACCGGAAAGCGCCAACTGCAAGGTGCGCGGGATCGGTGTTGCGGTGAGCGTGAGCACATGCACATCGGCCTTGAAGGCCTTCAGGCGCTCTTTGTGAGAGACGCCGAAATGCTGTTCCTCATCGACAATCAGCAGGCCGAGATTCTTGAACGAGATGCCTTTCGCGAGCAGCGCGTGCGTGCCGACGACGATATCCACCTCGCCTGCCGCGAGCGCTGCCTTGGTTTCGGCGGCTTCTTTCGCATCGACGAAGCGCGAAAGCTGGCGCACCTTCACCGGGAAACCCGCAAACCGTTCGGCGAAATTGCGATAATGCTGGCGGGCAAGCAGCGTGGTGGGCACCACCACCGCCACCTGTTCGCCGCTCATTGCGGCCACGAATGCCGTGCGAAGCGCCACTTCGGTTTTGCCGAAGCCGACATCGCCGCAGACGAGGCGATCCATCGGGCGGCCCTTGCCAAGATCGGCGATGGATTCGGCAATCGCTTTTTCCTGATCCTCGGTTTCCTGATAGGGGAAACGGGCGCAGAACTCATCATAGATGCCCGGCGGCGGATCTATTGCCGGAAGCGAGCGCAATTCGCGCGCTGCCGCAATGCGGATGAGTTCGCCCGCGATCTCGCGGACGCGCTCCTTCATCTTGGCCTTGCGCAATTGCCAGCCCGCGCCGCCAAGGCGATCCAGTTGCGCCGTGCCTTCATCGGCGCCATAGCGCGTCAGCAATTCGATATTCTCGACCGGCAGGAACAGCTTGCCGCCATCATATTGCAGTTCGAGGCAATCGTGCGGGGCGCCCGCGACATCGAGCGTTTTCAGGCCGAGATAGCGCCCGATGCCATGTTCGATATGGGTGACGAGATCGCCGGGTGCGAGGCTCGAGACTTCGGCAAGGAAATTCTGCGCCTTGCGGGATTTGCCGCGCGACCGCACCATGCGGTCACCCAGAATATCCTGCTCGGACACGATGGCGAAATCGGGCGCTTCGAAACCATGTTCGAGGCCGAGCACGGCCACGCCAACGGCCTTGGCATTGAGCTTTTGCGAATCGGCCCAATCCTTGACCGCGCGCACGGCATCGAGGCCATGATCGGAGAGCACGCCGCCAAGACGTTCGGCAGAGCCTTCCGTCCACGCGGCCAGCAACACGCGCTTGCCGCCTTCCTGCAACGCTTTCACATGGGCGGCGGCGAATTCAAAAACATTCACCTTGCCTTGCGCGCGTTCGGGCGCGAAGTCGCGGCCCGTTTTGCCGCCTGCTTCGGTGGAGATTTTGGATTCAGGGGCCTGAAACGGCGAAAGCGCGCGCACCTGATGGTGTGAAAGCAACGCTGCCCATTCCCTGGCATCGAGATAAAGCGTTTCGGGCTTCAGCGGCTTGTAGGGCGGGGCCTTGATGGCATGCGCATCGTCGCCGCCACGCATCATAGTTTTGCGGGTGTCGTAATAATCCGCGATCAGGGCGACGCGCGCTTCCTTGGTTTCCTCGGTCTGATGGGCGAGAAAGATCAGCGCGCGCGGCACATAATCGAACAGCGTGTCGAGATGATCGTGGAACAGCGGCAGCCAATGTTCCATGCCCTGATGCTTGCGGCCCGCGCTGACCGATTCATAAAGGGGATCGTCATTCGCGGGCCCGAACGACGCCACATAGCCGCTGCGGAAGCGGCTGATGGTTTCGGGATCGAGCGGGGCTTCGCTGGCGGGCAGCAATTCGATTTCGGCAATGGAGCCCGCCGACAATTGGGTTTCGGCATCGAAGCGACGGATGGCATCAAGGTCTTCGCCAAAGAAATCCAGCCGCAGCGGTTGTTCCGCGCCGGGCGGCCACAAATCCACAATGCCGCCGCGCAACGAGAAATCGCCCGGTTCGCGCACGGTGCTGGCGCGCGCATAACCATTCTTCGCCAGAAATGCGACGAGCTTGTCGCGATCCACGCGTTTGCCGGATTGCGCGAAGAAGCTGGCGGTTGCAATCGCATCTTTCGGCGGCACGCGCTGAAGGGCTGCGTTCACCGTGGTCACCACGATGGCGGGTTCGCTCTCCTTGGTGCGGCGGGCGAGTGCGGCCAATGTCGCCAACCGCCTGCTTTCGATATCCGGCTTGGGGGAAACGCGGTCGTAGGGCAGGCAATCCCAGCTGGGGAACGACAACACGGCGAGTTTGGGATCGAAGAAACGCAGCGCCTCTTCCACCGATGCTGCGTGCACACCATCGGCCGCGATGAAAACCACAAGCCCCTTGCCGCGACGCGCAGCCTCGGCGGCCAGATAGGCATCATAGCCTTCCGGTGCGCCGGTGACCGCGAAGCGGCCTTCGGCGCGCGCGATGTAGTTCAGACGTTCCAAGTTGGGTTCTTGCGCGAACAGAGCGCCTTCATCTGGGCGAACACCGCATTGTCATGGGCGGGGGGCACGGGCGCCTTGTCGCGGAACCAATCGTAGATTTCCTGATCGGGCACATCGAGCAGGGCCTCGAACGCATCGAGATCGGCATCGCCCAGATCGGCCAGGGATTGCGCGGCAAATGTGCCGAAAATCATGTCCACCTCACGGAAGCCCCGGCGGGCCGCGCGAAATAGCAGACGCTTACGGCGCACATCGAGCGTGCCGCTTGAAACGGTAGTAGCCATGGCCGGGGATATAGCGCGCGGACCCCGGCCTTGCCAGTGGTGTTGGAAATCAAAAAAAACTCCCTCTCCCCCTTGGGGGAGAGGGCTGGGGTGAGGGGGTTGTGCCTGACAAAGGCGCTAACGCTTCAGGGATTGGTGATGCGGAAACATCCCCCCTCACCCCGACCCTCTCCCCCAAGGGGGAGAGGGAGGAATTTGATGTGATACCTGCTTAGATTCGCGCTTTTAATGTCCAGTTCTTATTCTGGGTTCCTATGCGGCCTTCGATTCTGTTCCCCCTTTTCGCCGAAACGCGGACGCTTCCGGGCGTGGGCCCGAAGGTGGAAAAGCTTATCGCGCGCGTGGCCGGCACCAAGGTGGTGGACCTTGTGTTCGATCTGCCTGTGGGTGTGGTGGACAGGAGCTATCGCCCCAGCCTGATCGACGCCGAGCCTGGGCGCATTGTGACCGTGACGGTGAACGTGCTCGACCATGTGCCCTCGCGCGATAAGCGCAGGCCCTATCGCGTGCGCTGCTCCGATGACACGGCCCTGATCGATCTGGTGTTCTTTCACGGGCATGGCGATTACCTGACCAAAACGCTGCCGGTGGGGGCCAAGCGGATCATCAGCGGGCGCATCGAGAAATTTCGCGACCAGCTTCAGATGGCGCATCCCGATTTCATCATGGCGCCGGAACAGGCCGCGGAATTGCCGCAGCACGAGCCGGTTTATGCGCTGACCGAGGATCTGGCGGGAAAGAGTCTGGTCAAGGCGATCCGCGCCGCGGTGGAGAAATTGCCGGAGCTTGCGGAATGGCAGGATGCGCCATTTCGCAAGACGCGCGGCTGGCCTTCGTTTCGCGACGCGATTCTGGAAGCCCATGCGCCCGAAAACGAATCCGATCTCGCGCCCACCACGCCCGCGCGCTCGCGCCTGGCTTATGACGAATTGCTGGCAAACCAACTGGCGCTGATGCTGATCCGGGCGCGGGTGCGGGCGACCAAGGGGCGCGTGCTCAAGGGCACCGGCGAATTGAAGGCGAAAGCGATCTCCGCCCTGCCCTTCGCGCTTACCGAAGCGCAGACCACCGCCCTGGCCGAAATCGAAAGCGATATGGCGCGGCCTTTGCGGATGTTGCGGCTGCTGCAGGGCGATGTGGGATCGGGCAAGACCATCGTTGCGTTCCTGGCCCTGCTTTCGGCGGTGGAAGCGGGCACACAGGGCGCGTTCATGGCGCCCACCGAAATCCTTGCGCGCCAGCACATGAGCGCGCTGGAACCGCTGGCGCGCGCGGCGGGCATTCGCATGGCGCTGCTCACCGGGCGCGAGCGCGGGCTTGGCCGCTACGACACTTTGAACGCGCTGGGACAGGGCGAAATCGACATTCTCGTGGGCACCCACGCGCTGTTTTCGGAAGATGTGACGTTTCGCGATCTGGGGCTTGCGGTGGTGGACGAGCAGCACCGCTTCGGTGTGCACCAGCGCATGCAATTGCAGGGCAAGAACGAAAAGCCCACCGATGTGCTGGTGATGACGGCGACACCCATTCCGCGCACGCTCGCACTCACCGCTTATGGCGACATGGATGTCTCGCGCCTTCTGGGGCGGCCGCCGGGGCGCAAACCGGTTGAGACGCGCGTGCTCTCCGCCGAGCGGATCGACCAGGTGGTGGAGAGTTTGCGCCGCGCCATTGCGGGAGGGGCACGCGCCTATTGGGTGTGCCCGCTGGTGGAGGAATCCGAGAAGATCGATCTGGCGGCGGCGGAAGAACGCGCCTCGATGCTGAAGCGCGTTCTGGGATCGAAAGTGGGTCTGGTGCATGGCCGCATGAAAGGGCCGGAACGCGACGCGGCGATGGCCGCGTTCAAAGAAGGCAAGACGCAGATATTGGTTGCGACCACCGTGATCGAAGTTGGTGTGGATGTGCCGGAAGCAACGATCATGGTGATCGAACATGCCGAGCGGTTTGGGCTTGCGCAATTGCATCAGCTGCGCGGGCGCGTGGGCCGGGGCGATGCGAAATCGAGTTGCCTGCTGCTTTACCATGGCCCGCTTGGCGAAACCGCGAAGGCGCGGTTGAAGACCATGCGCGAAACCGACGATGGCTTTGTGATCGCGGAAGAAGATTTGCGGCTGCGCGGCGCGGGCGAGCTTCTGGGTGTGAAGCAAAGCGGGATGCCGGAATTCCGGCTTGCCGACATTGCTGTCCACGGCGAGCTTTTGCAGGCGGCGCGCGACGATGCGGGGCTGATCCTCAACCGCGACCCGGACCTGAAAACTTCCCGTGGCGAAGCGTTGCGGGTTCTGCTTTATCTGTTTGGACGAGACGAAGCCATTCGCTACCTAAGGACCGGTTGAAACATGCAGCCTGATTTCGCAGCCGCTCTCGAGACAGCGCTTCGCAGCGCCATTCCCGGCCTTACGGGGCTGGACGCGATGGCGCGGCTTTCGGGCGGGGCGAGCCAGGAAACCTGGGCGTTCGACGCGGTGGCGAACGGCGCTCACATTCCGCTGATCCTGCGGCGCAGCCCGGGCGGCACGGCGCGGATCATCACCGAAGGGTCTTCTGCGGTGACGCTTGCCAACGAGGCGCGCACCATCGAGGCGGCGCGCGCCATCGGGGCGAAGGCGCCCGAAGTGCGCTATGTGCTGAAACCGGAAGATGGCGTCGGCGAAGGCTATGTGATGGCGCGGCTGACGGGCGAAACAATTGCCCGCAAGATTCTGCGCGATCATGAATTCGACGCGGTGCGGCCCGATCTGGCACGGCAATGCGGCGAAATCCTCGCGCGCATCCATCAGGTCGATACGGCACCGCTCAAATCCTATCTGCCGGTGGTCGATGGGCCGATGCAGCTTCGCCAGTTTCGCGACCGCTATGATTCCTACGATTATCCCCATCCGATGTTCGAGCTGGCGTTCAAATGGCTGGAACCGCGGCTGGCAGGCGCCAAACGCGAAACGCTGGTGCATGGCGATTTCCGCCACGGCAACATCCTGATCTCGCCCCATGGCGTGGAAGCAGCGCTTGACTGGGAACTGACGCATATCGGCGATCCGCTGGAAGATATTGGCTGGATCTGCACCAATTCGTGGCGCTTCGGCGTACAGCAGAAAACGGTGGGCGGGTTTGGCGAATTGGGCGATCTGCTGGCGGGCTATGAGGCGGCCGGCGGCGGCAAGCTGAGCGTCGACGATGTGAAGACATGGATCGTGTTCGGCTCGCTCAAATGGGGCGTGATGTGCATGAGCATGTATCAGGGGTTTCGCATGGATGGCTCTGTCGAGCGCGCGGCCATCGGGCGGCGATCCTCCGAAACGGAAATCGATCTTGTGAACCTCATCATCCGTGGAGAGCTTTGAGATGATGGACCAGCCCTCGATGCTCGAACTTGTGGAGGTGGTGCGCGAATTCATCGAGAAACGCGCGATGCCAGAATTGAAAGGCCACACCGCGTTTCATGCCCGGGTGGCGGCCAATGCGCTTGGCATCGTGGCGCGCGAACTGGCGCAAGGGCCGAAATCGCTGACGGAAGAAAAGGCGCGGCTCGCGGCCCTGCTCGGCCATGACGGCACGCTGGACGAACTGAACCGCGAATTGTGCAAGCGGATTCGCGAAGGCGCGATGGGACTTGAAACGCCGGGCCTTGCCGCACATCTGGAACAGACCACGCGCGACAAGGTGGGAATCGACCAGCCGAATTATTCCGGATTGCGCTAGCGCGCGGGCAGCGGGGAGGGCGAATGCGCCCGATCTTCTTCCACCGAGAAGCGATAGAGCGCAAAACCCCACACCGCGATGCTTTCAACCCACGCGGCGGCCACGGCAATCCAGGGTGCCGCACCCTGTTCGGGGCGGAAGAGAGATACGAAATCCTTTGAGGTGCCGGAGACCACGGCGGGGATCAGGAGATAGATCGCCAGCAGCGTGAAGACCGCAGCCCAATCGCCGCGTCTGCGCGTGCGGCCTGCGGCAAACCACAGCACGATGCCGATATCGCGCGTGAGAAAGCCGCAAACCGCCAGGATATCGGCCCTGCCGACATCGCCTGACCATTCTGGCGATTGAAAAAGCAGACAGAGCGCGGCTGCAATAAACAGCACATAGCTCGTCATCCAGCCTTGCACGCGCGAAAACACACCCGCGAAATTGCGCGCATTCCAGGCCGCGCGAAGCCAGCGATAGAGAACCCTGTCCTTCGGTTCGAGCAGGACGGAGGCATAGGTGAGAAGGCCCAGCGATCCGGCGGCAAGGCAGAGATGGGGCAAGGCCGGGTTGCTCATCCCCGCAATGTGCGGGGCGAAACCTCCGGCATAGACCGCCACAAACACGGCGAAGACCAGCCACACCAGCGGGCCGTTGACCGTCTGCAATTCGACGCGCATCTGGCGGTAGCAGGCGACAAACATCCAGCCGACGAAGACCGCAAGCGACACGAGGAGGAATGGCCGCGCAGCATATTCGGCGCCCCACCACGCGATGGTTTCGAGTTTTTGCGAACCGCCCGGCAGGTTTGCGGTTCCCCACACCAGCTGGAACGCGCCCGCGGCGGCAAGGCCCACGATCTGATAGATGAAGATGTCGAGACGGGAATGCGCGCCCTGCCGCCTGCGGATGGCGATCAGGCTTGCGAGCAGGGATGCGGTCTGCGCGAGCGCGCCCAGGGCGATCAGGCGAAAACATTCCAGCACGGCCGAGGACGCATCTTTGGACGTCACCGTGCTGATGAAGATCACGGCAAGGCAGATGGCGCCGCCAAACCAGTTGTAAATCGTCGATCCAAGCAGCTTTCCGATCGTCATCGCAGCGGGGCCGATGGCGGACAGGCGCTGGGAATCCCATGTGCGCTCGCGGATTTCGCCGACGACGGAAAGGGCGGCGTTGCGCGTGCCCCACAACAGCACGATCAGATAAAACAGAGTCTGCCCTGCCGCCGCGGGACTGGTGAGTTGCCCCGAACTTTCACTCGCCAGGAAAACCAGCCCCAGAAGCACCGCCATGATCGCCATGCGGCGGGGCGTCAGCTCAAGCCAGACGTTGCGGAGAAATTCCGGGTTCACGCGTTTCCCCGCGTCTGCGCGAAATAAAGATCTTCGAGGGATTTGCCGGATTCGCTGAAACCCGCGACATCGAATTGCGCCTCGACAAGCGCACGCAACAGGGCGGCGCGCGCCGCCAGGTCGCCTGCAAATTCGATCCGCGCGTGGATGGTATCGGCTTCAACGACCGCAACATCGGATCGCGTGGCGAGGAATCCGGGCAAACCTTCCGCCTGTTTCGCCAGCACGATCAAGAGCTGGCGTTTTTCTTCGGCCCGCACGGCTATGCTGCCGCCACCCGAAACCAGGCCATGATCGATGATGATCATCTCGGAACAATAATCTTCGAGTTCGGCCAGGATGTGCGAGGAGACCACCAGCGTCATGCCCTGATCGCGCAACGCCAGCAGCAGACCGGAGAGATCGCGCCGGGCCTGCGGATCGAGACCTGCCGCGGGTTCATCGAGCAGCAGTACGCCGGGCTCGTGAACGATGGACTGCCCGATGGCGAGGCGCTGGCGCAGGCCCCGCGAAAGCTCGCCGGCCTTTTGATCGAGGCGATCGGACAATTGCACGCGCGCGGCGGCGCGTTCGACCGCGACAAGCGCATCGCCCTCGCTCAAGCCCCGCGACCGGGCCGCATAGAGCAGGCAACGGCGAACCGAAAGATCATCGTAGAGGCCGAAGAAATCGGGCAAATATCCCAGACGCTCGTGGATGCGGCGGGGCTCATCGCGCGTGTTCTGCCCTTCGATCAGCACATCGCCGCTATAGGGCGTTTCGAGTGCTGCGAGACAACGCAACAGCGTTGTCTTGCCCGCGCCATTGGGCCCGACAAGCGCGGTGATGGTTTTTGGGCGCACCTCGAGCGAAATGCCGTTGAGCGCCCGCGCGTTGGGATATTCGTAAATGAGGTCGCGGACGACGATCATGGCCGCCCGCGTTCCTCTTACGCGCCCTGAGCGCCGATGATCGCCACCGAACACACATTCATCATCGGCGCGCCGCCGAGATTGTGTGTCAGCCCGATCTTCGGGTTCGCAAGCTGGCGAGCGCCCGCACGGCCCTGAAGCTGCAGATACATTTCATACAGCATGCGCAGGCCGCTGGCCCCGATGGGATGGCCGAAGCATTTCAGCCCGCCATCGATCTGGCAGGGGATCTGGCCATCGGCATCGTAGAAGCCGTTCATCACATCCTTCCAGCCTTCGCCTTCTTTCGAGATGTGCAGGTCCTCCATCGTGACGAGTTCGGTGATGGAGAAGCAATCGTGCACCTCGATCATCGAGACTTCGCTGCGCGGGTCTTTGATGCCCGCTTCGTCATAAGCGCGCTTGGCCGCGATGCGGGCGGTGTGGAAATAGCTGCCATCCCACGAATTGTGCTGGCTTTCGAGGCCGTTCGACAATGCAAGCTGGATCGCCTTGACCGTGATGATGTTCTTTTTGCCCATGGCGCGCGCGATTTCCGGCGTCGTCACAATGGCGCAGGCCGAACCATCCGACACGCCGCAGCAATCGAACAGGCCCAGCGGCTCCGCGATCATCGGCGCCTTCAGGCATTGTTCTTCGGTGATGGGCTTTTGCAGATGGGCTTTGGGGTTCTTCGCACCGTTGGCATGGCTCTTGACCGAGACATGGGCGATGGCGCGCTTCAGTTCATCCTTCGAGACGCCGTGCTTGGCGCGATAGGCCGATGCAAGCTGCGCGAAATTTCCCGGCGCAGACCCGTTGGCGCTCCACAAGGGCGACAGCGTGGCCCCTTCGCGTTGCGGCAGGCCGCCGTAACCTGTGTCTTTCAGCTTCTCGACGCCGAGTGCGAGCGCGATATCGCACGCCCCCGCCGCCACGGCATAGACCGCGCCGCGAAACGCTTCCGAACCGCTGGCGCAGAAATTCTCCACCCGCGTGACGGAGATGTTGGGAAGCCGCAGCGCCACCGACATGGGCGTGCCGCCCTTGCCGACATGCTGTTCCTCGATGGCTGTGCCAAACCAGGCGGCCTGAATCTGGCTGGTCTCGATGCCCGCATCCGCGAGCGCTTCGATATAGGCCTCGACCATGAGTTCCTCGGCGCCGGATTCCCAGCGCTCGCCGAATTTCGAGCAACCCATCCCGAGGATGGCAACTTTGTCTCTGATACCTGTGGCCACTTTGTTCTCCCTGTTCCGACTGGCGCCATTTAGCTGCCGGTTCCGGCCGCTGTAAAGCGCAGCTGTTGGCGGCGGTCACACGCAAGCCTTTGAAAGGACAGCCGAAGAAGCGGAATCCGAGGGGGGAATTTTTCCGCGCATGGCGTGCGGCCCCGAACGTATGTGGGGATGTAATGGAACATATGCGCCGGATTCGGGAACATTGGCGCGCGCCCCACGTTCTCTGCGGCGGCGGACTGGATATGATCCGGGCTCGCCCACCGGGTTCCCATGCGGGGGCCCGGCCCAATACCGGGAGAGCGAGCGTCTCGTCTGGGAATACCTTGAGCAACAAAAGGAGCTATTGCATGACGAAGAAATATTTGAGCGCGGCCGCTGCCGCCGCCATTGCGTGTGTGTTTGCGATGCCCGCGTCCGCCGCCACCGGTGGTGTGAAGGTTGGTACGCTAACCTGCAACGTGGCAAGCGGCTGGGGTTTCGTGTTCGGTTCGTCGAAAGACATCCGCTGCAACTACCGCCCCAACAAGCACCGTGCGGAACATTATGAAGGCAGCATCGACAAGTTCGGCGTCGACATCGGTTATACCGAAGGCGGCGTGATGGTCTGGGCCGTGGTTGCACCGACCTCAGACATTCGCCCCGGCGCGCTGGAAGGCAATTACGCCGGCGTGACGGCGGGTGCATCCGTCGGCGTTGGCGCTTCGGCGAACGCGCTGATCGGCGGTCTCGACAAGTCTATTGCCCTGCAGCCGCTTTCCATCGAAGGCAATACGGGCCTCAACGTGGCGGCCGGTATCGGCGCGCTACATCTGAAATATGCGCCGTAAGTTTTTCGGCATGTGAAATGCGAAAGGCCCGCCGGGAAACCGGCGGGCCTTTTGTTTACGCAGCCACCAGATGCGCTGGTCGCCGCAAATCGGACGCTAATCCCTCGCCCATCAGGTCTATGAAATTGTCGCAATAGAAACGCTCGACGGCGCGCGGCGAAATGCCTGCAAGCGACTCGTTGAAACGCTTGAGCGGATTGCGGCCGCCTTCCACATGGGGGAAATCCGATGAGAACAGGCAGATCTCCTCTGCCGAATTGGCGATGATCCAGCCGGAATCCTCATGCGGATAGGGCGTTACGCGGATTTGCCGCTTCACGAATTCGCTCGGTTTCAGCGAGAGTTTCTTCAGCCGTTCCTCATGCTTGAAGAACGCGCCATAGCCCGCATCGAGATAGCGCATCCAGCTTGGCAACCACGAGCCGCCCAGTTCGATGGCGCCGAATTTGAGTTTCGGAAAACGGTCGAGCACGCCATCGAAGATCAACGCGGCCAGCGTTTCCATCACCGAATGCGGAATGGTCATGAAACTGAGCGAGGTGAAATTCTCCTCGCCGCCATGAAAATCCTTCACGCGCGGCAGGCCGTTTTCGAAATAATCCGGGTTCATCTTCATCTCGCCGCCGACATGGAAGACGATCGGAAGCCCCGCTTCCTGCGCCATCGCCCAGATCGGATCGAAGGCGATGTGGCTGGGCGAATGGCCCCTGGGGCATTTTGACGGAATGAGCAAAGCCTTCGCGCCAAGCGCGATGGCTTCGCGCGCCGTGGTTTTCGCGCGCTCGAAATCGGCGAGCGGAACATAGCCCGTGGCAAGCATGCGCCGATCCGCCGAGCAGAACCATGTCATCATGCGGTTGTGGGCTTGGGCTGCGGCATAACAAAGATCGAGGTCGCCGGATTCATCGAGCCCGAAATTGCCCAGACACCAGGTGGTGAAGATCAACTGGCTGGCGAAGCCCAGTTGATCGAGCGCGTGTGGCCGGTCATCCCGGCGGAAGCTGCCAAGCGCTTCATAATTCTTGCGCGTCAACAGGTTTTCGACATCGCCCGCGCGAAAGGCCGGATCTTCGTGCAGCTTTCGGGCATGGGTGGCGAGTTTGCCGTCGCGCGGCCAGGCCTTGACCTTGGGCAGTTCATCGTAAGCCGCGCGGAATTTCGGATCGAGGAAATCGTCCAGGCAATCGGTCAATTCCATCAGATGGGAATCGGCATCGTGAACGATGCGGTTCTCGACATAGGCCATGGCGCCACTCTCCCGATGCCTTTTGCGGGATGTTAGCGCAGCCACAAATTCTGTCATCCCCGGCGAGGCGCGAAGCGCCGAGGGAAGGGGATCCAGGCGTTCGAAAGCCGAGACGGCATCGAACGCCTGGATCCCCTTCCCCTCGCTGTCGCTCGGCCGGGGATGACAGGTATCTCTCTAAGCCGGAACAGCTTTCCAGAAGTACCTTCGGAATCCGCGCTTGTCGTCGAAATCCTTGATGCGGAAGACCATTCGCACTTTCATGCCGGAATCGACCTGGCCCTGATCCACATCGCCGATATCGGCCATGAAGCGGCCGCCATCGGCGAAGGTGATCATGCCGTAATGATTGGGCGGGTCCATCGAATAGGTCAGGAAGTCGGCCGACCACGACAGCACCGTGCCGGGAATTTCAGAGAAGCCGAACGGTTCCTGACTATCCACCGCCTTGCAGTTCGGATTGACGCAGATGCGCGTGCGCGGAAACTGCGCCGTGCCGCAGACGGTGCACTTGCCGCCGACCAGGCCCATCAGCATGTCGTTCTTGCGATAGAGCACGGTCAGCGCCGTGCGCTTGTCGACTTCGGCGCGCATGCCCTTTTCGAGTTCGATCAATCCGTTGAAGGCCAGATATTTCAGGTAATTGGTTTCTTCCTTGCGGCGGGCAAGCGATCCCGTGACGCCATTGCGTTTGGGCAATTTTCCGATCTCGTCGGTCACCTCGAAGATCGCGGCATCGCAGCCCTGACCGAATTGCGCGACGAGGATTTTCTCGCCGGGCTTTGCCTGTTCGAGCGCATGGACCAGCATCAGCAGCGATTGGGCGGCGCCCGCATCGCCAACAGTTGCCGCCAGATTGTCGCGCGTTTTCGCGGGATCGAGGCCCGAAAGTTTGGCGATGGTCTGATCGAGCTTGGCGAAGGGGCATGGCAGGATGAAATGGGCGATATCCGATGCGGCGATGCCCGTTTTCTCCAGCAGCGCCTTGATCGCTGTGGGAACGATCTTCGAATAGCCCTCATCGCGGATCCAGCGTTCTTCCCAGCCATAATCGAACTCTTCACTTTCGCCGCGGAAGTGATCGACGAAATCGAGGCTCACCGAATGCGAGCCCAGAAACTTCGCGATCACCTTGTCTTTGCCCAGCAGCAGGGCGGCGCCCGCATCGCCATAACGCATCTCGTCGGTGGAGGCGGCACGGGCTTTGCGCTTCTCGCCCGCGGCCACCAGCGGCGCCTTCGCCCGGCCCGAAGCCACGGCATCGAGCGCGGTCAGAAGGGCGGTAATTCCTGCGCGCTGCGAACCCGCGATGTCGGCGGTTGCGGCGGTTTGCGGCAGGTTCAGCGCGGCGGTGAGGATGCCCGCGTTCTGGCGATCGGAGAACGGCATCGTGGTGGAGGCGAAATAGGCCGCATCGACATGGGCGCGATCCTTCAACACGTCCACCGCGGGCAGGCAATCGCGGGCGGCTTCCACGGCAAGCGTCACCGAATCCTCATCCCAGTTCGCCATGGCGCGCTCGCCCACGCCCTTGAGGCCGGGAGCCACCCAGGCATTTGCGTCTGAGATCGCCTTCCTCTGGAGACGGCGCAACGGGATGTAAGCGCCATAAGCGGTGATACCTGTCATTTCCTGCCCTTCCGATAGATCTGGCCCGAAGAAATCAGGTTTGGGCGGCAGCGGCAATCAGGGCGAGGCAGCGGCGATGGATTCCGCATCGCGCGCCGGAAAACAGCCAAATCCGGCTGCCCGCACCGCGCGGCAGATATCGCGGGGATGATCAAACGGGCCCGCCTGCAACCGGTAGAGGCGGCGCGCGCCCTGATCGATCGGCAGGATGTGGGGCGTGAAACCCTCGAACAGGCTGCCCAGCTTGCCCACGATCTTCTTCCACTCGGCCGAGGCCATCGCGGAATCGCGGAACGCCCCAAGCTGGACAGGTGCCGGCGCAGTCGGCAACGGCGCGGGATTGGGACGCGGCTCCTGCACGGGTGGCTTGAGCATTGGTGGTTTGAGAGATGGTGGTTTGAGAGATGGTGGTTTGAGAGATGGTGGTTTGAGAGAGGGCGGTTTGAGCGCCGGCGTCACCTGCATGTCAGGCTGGGCCAGCGGCTGCGGTGGCAGCGCCTGCGGGCCATTGAGAACGGCAAGGCGCTGTGCCGCCAGATCGAAATGCGGATTGGTTGCAAGCGCCTGTTGATAATAGCCGCGTGCGGCATCGCCCCGGCCAAGCGCCTCGGAAATCTGGCCGAGGCCATAGAGCGGATATTCCGGCTGTGCGTTGCCCGAGGCGAGCGAGGCGTTGTAATCGGCCATCGCCTCATCGAGCCTTCCCAACCGGCGATAGACATTGGCGCGGTTGTTGAGCGCGGCGGCAAACCGCCGTTCGAGATTGATCGCGGCGGTGTAATCGGCAATCGCCTCTTCGGGGCGGTTCAATTCCTCCAGCACCACACCGCGATCGAAGCGCGCGCGCGCGATCTCGCCCACGGGCAGCGCATGCAGGCTGAGCGCATAGGTGAAATCGTCATACGCGTCCTTTGGGCGGCTCAATGCTTCGCGCGCCAGCCCGCGCGTCACCAGCGTCTGCGCGCGTTCGATTGGTGCGAGCGTATCGGACGACAGGATGCGCGTGGTCGTGCCTTCGACATGCGCGGGGTCTTCCTCCGCGAGCGCTGCGCCCGTGAGAAGTGCGAAGATCGCGATGGCGGCAAGCGTTCTGCTCACGCGCCCCTTCCGTTTGACCCTAGAGTTGACGATAACGCCGGAACCACTCCACAAAACGGGGAATGCCTTCGGAAAGTTTCACCGTTGGCGCGAAGCCGAAATCGCGCATGGCGCGGGAAACATCGGCATAGGTTTCGCGCACATCGCCGGGCGGGCCTTGCGTGTGTTCGATGATGGTTTTCTTGCCCGTGGCCTCTTCGATCACCGCGATCAGATCGAGCACTTCCTCGGGATGGCTGTTGCCGAGATTGTAGATCCGGTGCGGCGCGCCCTGCCCTTCGGGGTAAGGCGTTTCGAGGATGCGCACCAACGCCGCCACGATATCGTCGATATAGGTGAAATCGCGCCGCAGCTTGCCGCCGCCGAACACCGGGATCGGCTTTCCCTGCAACACCAGATCGGTGAACGACCAATAGGCCATGTCGGGGCGGCCGAACGGGCCATAGACGGTGAAGAAACGTAAGCCCGTCTGCTTCAGGCCGAACAGATCGGCATAGGAATAGGACAGCAATTCGCCTGCGCGCTTGGTGGCGCCGTAATAGGAAACCGGATGATCGGCGCGCGCATCTTCGCGGAAGGGCGCCACGGTGTCGTTGCCATAGACCGAACTCGACGAGGCATAGACGAGGTGTTTCAGCGGCGCGTGGTGGCGCGCGAATTCGAGCACGTTCTGGTGGCCGACCAGATTGGAGCGCGTGTAGGCGGCGGGATCCTTCAGCGCATACCGCACGCCCGCCTGGGCGGCCAGATTGAGGATCGCATCGAAGCTTTCGCCGTTTGCAGCGGCATCGAGCGCGCCGGCCGCTGCGATATCGGCCTTTACGAAGCGGAAGTTCTTTTCGTTCGCCAGTTCGGCGAGGCGGGCATCCTTCAGTCGCGGATCGTAATAGGCGTTCAGCTCGTCTACGCCGACGACATGGTGACCCCGGGCCAGAAGGGCCCGCGCGGTGTGGAAGCCGATGAACCCGGCCGCGCCGGTGAGAAGGATATTCATGATCCGCCTTGGGTGTGACCATCCTTATGGACGGCTGCTGGCCCAATATGCCATGAAACCGTCAGCTTCAACCCGGCGTTCCAAAACTATGACTTTTCAACCCGTTCGCAAAGCCGTGCTGCCTGTCGCAGGCATGGGCACCCGTTTCCTTCCCGCCACCAAGGCGGTTCCGAAGGAGATGCTGCCGGTGGTGGACAAGCCAGTGGTGCAATATGCCGTCGAGGAGGCCCGCGAGGCCGGAATCGAGCAGTTCATCTTCGTCACCGGGCGCGGCAAGCATGTGATCGAAGATCACTTCGACCATGCCTATGAGCTGGAATCCCTGCTGCTCGACCGCGACAAGACGGCCGAACTGAACAGCCTTCTCGAAGGCCTGCCCGACACGGGCTCGGTGAGCTTCACCCGCCAGCAAAAGCCGCTGGGGCTGGGCCATGCGGTGTGGTCCGCCCGCCATTTCGTCGGCAACGAGCCCTTCGCGGTGCTGCTGCCGGACGATCTGCTGGTCGGCAAGCCGGGCGCGATGGCGCAGATGATCGAGGCCTACAACCAGGTCGGCGGCGGCATGATCGTGGCGGCCGAGGAGAAGCCGCGCGAGGAAACCAGCCGCTACGGCGTGATCGACCCCGGCAAGACGACCGGCAATATCACAGAGGTGAAGGGCATGGTCGAAAAGCCCGATCCCGACAAGGCGCCCTCTACGCTGTGCATCATCGGGCGCTACATTCTGCAACCGGAAATCTTCGCCGAACTCGAACGCAAGGAAACCGGCGCCGGCGGCGAAATCCAGCTCACCGATTCCATGGCGCGGCTGATCGGGCGCATGCCTTTCCACGCCGTGAACACCAATTGCGCCCGCTACGATTGCGGCGACAAGGTGGGCTTTCTGCAGGCCAATATCGCGGTGGGTCTTTCACGCCCCGATATCGCGCCGTCTCTGAAAGCGCTTCTGAAGAAATTCGATCTTTAGGCGAGCACGATCTTGCCGCGGTCGCGCACCGACTTGGTGACGTTGCGCGTATCCACCACAAGCTTCGAATGGGCGACGAGAGCCTCGTAATCCACCGCGTCGTGATCGGTGACGATGAGCACCGCATCGAAGCCTGAAAGCGTGCGCGCATCCAGCGCCACGCTCTGCATCCCCATGAGCCCGCCATATTCGCGCGTCGGCTTCATCTCGGGAATGAAGGGATCGTGATAGGAAACACTGGCGCCCAAGCCGCGAAGGATTTCGATGATGCGCAAGGCCGGGCTTTCGCGAATATCGTCGATATTCTTTTTGTAAGCCAAGCCGCAAACAAGAATAGACGCCTCTTTCAGCGAGCGCGCGAAGCGGCTGCTCAGCGCATCCTGCAACACCTGCACCACGAGGCGCGGCATGGCGCGGTTGATTTCGCCCGCAAGCTCGATGAAACGGGTATCGACATCGAAGGCGCGCGCGCGCCACGAGAGATAGAACGGATCGATGGGAATGCAATGCCCGCCGAGTCCGGGGCCGGGATAGAACGGCATGAACCCGAACGGCTTGGTCTTTGCCGCGTCGATCACATCCCACACATTGATGCCCATGCGCGAATAGGCGACCTTCAATTCGTTGACCAGCGCGATATTGACCGCGCGGAAGATGTTCTCCGTGATCTTCACCGCCTCAGCTGTGGCGGCATCGCGCACCGGGAAAACCTTTGCGAACGCCGCTTCGTAAAACCCCGCGGCGATGGCGCCGGAGGCATCATCGATCCCGCCGACGATCTTGGGGATCGTGCTGGTCTCGATCGCGCTGCCGGGATCTTCGCGCTCGGGCGAGAAGGCGAGCCAGAAATCGCGGCCCGCCTTCAGCCCGCTCTTTTCGAGGATCGGCTGCACGATCTCCGCTGTGGTTCCGGGCCAGGTGGTGGATTCGAGCACCACTAGCGTTTCCCGCGTCAGGTGTTCGGCAATCGCTTGGCTGGTGGCGATCACAAAGCGCAGATCGGGTTCGCGTGTGGCGGTGAGCGGGGTCGGCACGCAGATCAGGATCGCATCGGCCTTTTTCAATTCCGCGAAATCGGCGGTGGCGGCGAACCGCCCCGAATGCATCATCGTGCTCACGCGCTGATGGGGGACGTGATTGATGTAACTTTCGCCTGCTTTCAGGCGCGCGATCTTTTCGGGATCGGTATCGAAGCCGGTGACCGAAAATCCCGCCTGCCAGAACACATGGGTGAGCGGCAGCCCGACATAGCCAAGCCCGATCACGCCCACCCGCAACGATTTCGCGGCAAGTTTGGCTTGCCAATGCGCAGGGCTGTGCGGGCCGGGCTTCATCCGGCGAAGATTATTTGGAAGTTGTTAAGGAGCAGTTTGGGTGGTGGCGGGGCTAGAAAAACCGCTCCCGCACACGAATGATGTCTCCCGGCAGGACCTTGCCGCCCGCGCCGACATCGACCTCTTCTTCCTCGGCCGAGCCTGCGTGCTTGATATAGACCTCGCCCTCGCGGGCGCGATAGGTGAACCCGCCCGCAAGCGCCACCGCGTTCAACACATTCATGCCCACGGCAAAGGGATATTCGCCGGGCTTGTTCACTTCGCCGATGATCGAAAACGGCCGGTAATTGACGATTTCGATGCTGACGCGAGGATCTTTCAGATAGCCTTGCGCGAGCCTGGCCGCGACATCGCCCTCGAACTGATGCAACGAGCGGCCCGCAGCCAACACCTGCCCGATCAGCGGCAGGCGGATATGGCCCGTATCATCCACCGTGAACTGGCCCGAAAGATCGGCCTCGCCGAACACGATCACCCGCAACTGGTCGCCGGTTCCCAGCGTGTAGTTTACAACCGCCGTCTTGTCGTCGGCGTGGGCGGCGAGCATCCCCAGCACCGCCATGCCCAAAGCCAGAAATGCCGTTCGCGCGTGTCTGAGCCAGGTCATGGAACGAATCCCTTTGGCGAGGCGAACTATACAACCTGCGACCCCTTAACGAATTAACCCGGGGGTTAAGGTTCCGTGGTAGTTGGGCTTCGAACGGCCGGGCCTTGAAACGGTGCTGTGGCCGGGCCAAAGAGTGCCGGTTCTTGAAAAGGGTTCTTGCGCATGCGCATCGCGATGATCGGGACGGGATATGTCGGGCTTGTATCCGGCGCCTGTCTCTCGGAATTCGGCCATGAGGTCATCTGCGTCGACAAGGACCAGACCAAGATCACGGCTCTCGAAGCCGGACAGATTCCGATTTTCGAGCCCGGTCTCGACGAAGTGGTGGCCGCCAATGTGAAGGCGGGCCGCCTGTCCTTCACCAGCGACCTGACGAAGGCCGTGCCGGGCGCCGATGCGGTGTTCATAGCGGTGGGCACGCCTTCGCGCCGCGGCGATGGCCATGCCGACCTCACCTATGTGTTCGCCGCCGCCGAAGAGATTGCGGCCTCGCTCAATGGCTATGCGGTGGTGGTGACCAAATCCACCGTGCCCGTGGGCACCGGACGCAAGGTCGAAGAGATCATCCGCAAGAAGCGGCCCGATGCCGATTTCGACGTGGCTTCCAATCCCGAATTCCTGCGCGAAGGTTCGGCCATCGGAGATTTCCGCCGCCCCGACCGCGTGGTGGTGGGGTGCGATACCGAACGCGCCAAGAAGGTGATGCGCGAAGTTTATCGCCCGCTCTATCTCAACGAAACGCCGATCCTGTTTGTCAGCCGCGAAAGTTCGGAGCTTATCAAATACGCCGCCAACGCCTTTCTCGCCACCAAGATCACCTTCATCAACGAGATGGCCGATCTCTGCGAAAAGCTGGGCGCCGATGTGCAGGATGTGGCGCGCGGTATCGGGCTCGATGGCCGCATCGGCAACAAGTTTCTGCATGCGGGCCCCGGCTTCGGCGGCTCATGCTTCCCGAAAGATACGCTGGCGCTTCTGAAAACCTCGCAGGATTCGGGCGCACCGACCCAGATCGTGAGCGCCGTGGTGAAGGTCAATGACGAGCGCAAGCTTGCGATGGCCGAAAAGATCGAACGCGCCTTCGGCGGGGTGAGCGGCAAGACCATCGCCGTGCTCGGCCTCACCTTCAAGCCCAACACCGACGACATGCGCGATGCGCCGAGCCTTGTGATCGTGCCGCATCTGCAGAAGAAGGGCGCGCGCATCCGCGCCTACGATCCCGAAGGCACCAATGAGGCCAGGAAGCATCTCGACCTCGATTATTGCGCCGATGTGAACGAGGCGCTTTCGGGGGCGGATGGGGTGGTGATCCTCACCGAATGGAACGAATTCCGCGCGCTGGATTTCGCCAAGGTGAAGGCCCTGCTCAAGACCCCCCTGATGGTGGACCTGCGCAACATTTACCGCCCGGCCCAGATGGCCGAGGAGGGCTTTACCTACATCAGTGTGGGCCGCGCCGCGGCCACCCCCGCCAAAGGGTAGAAAAGGCGTTTACGGGGCTGGACTTAGGCCTGCCGCGCACTTCGCCATCTTGCCATCGCCAACCCTGCTTGCGATAGAAAACCGCCCAGCAAGAGAGCACCGGATTGGTGGCCAGGAAGGATCGCCGCAAAGCCTTTGCGCGCCTTTTGGCGGCGCCCGGCATGGCATTCGCGCTGGGCGCGGGGCCGGCGCACGCTGCCACCATCCTCGACGGCCCGCCCTGGCAGATCCACAACATGTTCGGCGAGATCGGCCTCATCGACATGCCCTCGGCGCATATGGCCGAGGATGGCCAGATCACGGCCACGATCGGCGCGCTGAAGGACGCCCAGCGTGTCAGCTTCAGTTTTCAGGTGTTGCCATGGCTTTCGGGCTCATTCCGCTACAGCCACCTCTCCCACTACGATCACGACAGCTACAACGACCGCGCCTTCGGCCTGAAGCTGCGCCTGCTCGAAGAAAGCGCGAACCTGCCCGACATCTCCCTGGGCATTCGCGACATCCTGGGAAGCGGCGTTTACGGGTCGGAATATCTTGTCGCCAGCAAGCACATCTTTCGCGATTTCGACGTGACGGCGGGCGTGGGCTGGGGGCGGCTTGCCTCCTCGGGCGCTTTGCCCAACCCGATCGGTGAGATCTTTTCCGGCGCCAAGACCCGCCAGCCCCCGCACAAGACCAGCCAGATCAGTTTCAGCCAGCTTTTCCAGGGCCCCGATCTTGGCGTCTTCGGCGGTGTGTCGTGGCACACGCCGATCCCGCATCTGGATTTCATCGTCGAATATTCGTCCGACCGCTACACCCAGGAAAAGCGCTTCGGCATGCTCGACGAGCGCATGCCGATCAATTTTGGCTTCGCCTATCGCCCGATCAACCACGTTACGCTGGGCGCGGGCCTGCTTTATGGCAGGACATACGGCCTTTCGCTCACCATCGACGCCGATCCCACCAAGCCATTCGATTCCTCGCGGCTGGGCGTGCAGCCCCCGCCGGTGATCGCGCGTTCGCCGGAAGAACAACAGGCCGCGGTCGTGGCGCTGGCCGATCGCAACGTGATCGGTCCGCGACGGGCAAGCGCCAAGCCATGGCTGCCCGCGCGCTATGCCAGCGGCGACGACCGCAACGCGCTGAGCGATGCGCTGTCGGACATGGGCGACAACGTGCAGGATTACGAGATCGACGGCTACACCCTGCTCGTCAACGCGCGCGCGCGCCCGACGCAAAGCGATTGCCACTCCTATGCGCGGCTGCCCGCGCTTTCGAACATGAACCTCAAATCGGTGGCGGTGGCGGATCTGCGCAAAGGCGACGGCCATGTCGTGACCTGCAATGTCGCGCGCCCCAACGTGCAGCTTGCCTCCACCAGCTATCCGCTCACCGATGCCTATTCGGGCGATGCGCCGCCGCCCCTGCCGCGCCATGTGCCGGACGATGAGGTCGAACGGAAAATCCGCAAGGATGCGCGCGAACAGGTTTTGTTCGTGGACGCGGTGCGCTCCGGGCGCGGCGAGATGTGGATTTATTTCACCAATCATCACTATTTTCTCGAAGCCGAAGCGGTGGGCCGCCTGGCGCGCATCGCGATGGCCGATGCCTCGCCGGATATCGAGATCTTCCATATGATATCGGTCGAACATGGCGTGCCGCTGCGCGAGATCAAGGTGTTGCGAAGCTCGCTGGAACGCACGCTGCTCGCCAATGGCGGCATGGCCGAATTGCGCGATGCGCTCAGCGTCGACCCCGCGCCGATGGACAATCCCGCGCTCGATGCGGTTCGCGACAGAAGCTTTCCGCGGTTTTCCTGGGCGATCTCGCCGGAGACCAAGCAGAGCCTGTTCGATCCCGATCTGCCGATGCAGGTGCAGCTTCTGGTGGGCCTGTCGGGAAGCGTCGATCTCTATCCGGGCTTCACGGTGGCGGGCAAGTTCGACGTCAACATCTACAACAATTTCACCAACGGGCATGCAAGCGACAGCGAGCTTCCCCATGTCAGAAGCGACCTGCAGAAATATTACAAGCACAGCATCAACGGCATCGCCAACCTGGAAGCCGATTATCGCGCAAGGCTTGCGCCCGACGTGTTCGTGAAATTCCAGGGCGGCTATCTGGAAGACATGTTCGGCGGCGTGGGCGCGCAGATCGTGTGGCGGCCGGAGAATTCGCGGCTGGTGGTGGGCGCCGATGTCTATGAGGTGTGGCAGCGCGATTTCGACCGGCTGATCTCGTTCCAGCCGTATCATGTGTTCACAGGCCACCTGAATTTGTATTACGAATCGCCGTGGTACGGGTTGAACTTCAATGTCCATGCGGGGCGCTATCTCGCGGGCGATTATGGCGCGACCTTCGAGATCACGCGCCGCTTCGAAAGCGGTGTGGAGATCGGCGGCTTTGCCACCTTCACCAACGTGCCGTTCAAGAAATTCGGCGAAGGCAGCTTCGACAAGGGCGTGATGGCGCGCATTCCGCTCGAATGGCCGCTGCCCGTTCACACCCAATCGGCCTACCATCTGGTGCTTCGCCCGCTTCAGCGCGACGGTGGCCAGCGGCTGGACAATGACGATTCGCTTTACGAAGAAACCAGCAGAACCAGCTATGGCGCCTTTGCCCAGCACCTCAATGACATTCCGAACCCATAAGGCGCGCGGGCTTGCGGCCTGCCTTGCCCTCCTCGCGCTCTGCGGCTGCAGCTCGGAGCGCTCCGATATGGGCCTGCTGATCGGGGCTGCCCGCAATGTGTTCACGGGCGCGGGCCCCTCCCATGTGACGCTGAAGCAGGCGGCGGCTGTTCCCTATGCCTCGCTCGGCGTGCGGGTGGATGACGGCCCGGAGGTCCTCATCGTGCTGGTCACCGATGCCCCGCATTCGCGGCTGTGGACCGCCGGCAAGACGATTGCCGTGCAGACCAATGATGGGCGGATCGTGCGCACTTCGGGCCTGCCCAAAAACCTTTCCGGCATCGGCGGCGACCTGGGCGCGGAGGTTTCTCCGATCGACGCGCTGCGCCGCAGGGAAGGCACACGGACGCTGCTCTACGATTTCGCCGATCTCAACGCCTACTCGGTCAAGACCGTCTGCCAGACCACGCCACAAGGCCATGAGAACATCCAGATTCTGGGCAAGGCCATTCCCACCGAGCGCATCGCGGAAGACTGCCGCGCCGACGCGCTCGGCTGGTCCTTCACCAACACATTCTGGGTGGGCGAGAAAAGCGGCCTGGTGTGGCAATCGGTGCAGCACATCCATCCACGGCTGGGCCCGATAACGACGGAGATCCTGCGCCCGCCCGAAACGCCCTGACGGCTGGAGGGGGAAGGATTTCTTCTTCGGGAGATTCCGCTCGCCTTACGACGGCGCCCCTGTTGGCGCGTGCGTGCCGTTGCCGCTGCTGGTCACGATCAGAAGGATGCCCGCGACAACGACCGCGGCCGCGAACAGGCTCATCGTCGTATCCACGTCCATGCCTTGCGCTTCATGGATGTCTGCCGCAGCGCCTGGTGCGAGCGCGCCCTGCTCCGCATCATCAGCCGCGAAGGCGGCCGAGCTCACGAGCATCGACGCCACAGCAATAGCTGAAGCCAGTTTGCGGACCACGAGACAAACCTCCAATACCCTTGCGGCCGGCTGACCGGCCTTTGGAACGCAACGTCTAAAACCGCGCCGCGATCCGGGGGAACAATGGGGTTCAATCTCTTATTATGGGATTAATCCGCGCCCTTTCAGGAACGCAACCGCCTCGGCCGCCAGGGTTTCCGCGTCGGTTTCCACCGTTTTGAGGGTGAGTTCTGCGGCTTCGGGGGCTTCGTAGGGGCTGTCTATGCCCGTGAAGTTCTTGATCTCGCCGGCGCGCGCCTTCTCATAGAGGCCCTTGGGATCGCGCCCCATGCAGACCTCGATGGGCGTATCGACGAAGACTTCGATGAACTCGCTCTCCCCCACCAGCCCGCGCGCCATGCGCCGCTCGGAGCGGAAGGGCGAGATGAACGACACCAGCACGATCAGGCCCGCATCGACGAACAGTTTCGCCGTTTCGGCCACGCGGCGGATATTTTCCACCCGGTCGGCATCGGTGAAGCCAAGATCGCGATTGAGGCCGTGGCGGACATTGTCGCCATCCAGCAGATAGGTGTGGCGGCCTTGCGCGAACAGCGTGCGCTCCACGATGTTGGCGATGGTGGATTTGCCCGAGCCAGAAAGCCCGGTGAACCAGAGCACCGCGGGCTTCTGCCCCTTCTGTTCGCCGCGCACGAACTTGTCGATATCGAGTGCCTGCCAATGGACGTTGGTGGCGCGCCTGAGGCCGAAATCGATCATGCCCGCAGCGACCGTGGCATTGGTGAAGCGGTCGATCAGGATGAAGCCGCCGGTGTCACGGTTCTCCGTATACGGATCGAATGCCAGTGGTTGCGACGAGGAAAGATTGGCGTATCCCACCTCGTTCAGTTGCAGCGTTTTGGCGGCCAGCGAATCCAGCGTGTTGACATCGACCTTGTGCTTGAGGGCCGTGATGGTGATGGGCGTGGTGCGGGTGCCGATCTTGAGGAGGTATTGGCGGCCCGGCAGCAATTCCTCTTCCGCCATCCACAGCAGATGGGCCGCGAACTGATCGGACACTTCGGGACGCGCGCCGGGTGCCGCCAGCAAATCGCCGCGCGAAATATCGACTTCGTCGGCAAGTGTCAGCGTCACCGCCTGGCCGGCCACCGCTTCATCCAGATCGCCATCCATCGTGACGATGCGGCGAACCTCGGAGGTGCGCCCCGAATTGGCCACCACCACCGTATCCCCGGGCCTCACGCGCCCCGAAACGATGGTGCCCGAGAAGCCGCGGAAATCGAGATTGGGCCGGTTCACCCATTGCACCGGCAGCCGGAACGGCTTTTTGGCCAGCGCGGTTTCGACATCCACCGTTTCGAGATGGGCGATCAGCGAGGGACCATCATACCAGGGCGTGTTTGCGCTTTTTTCCGTAACGTTGTCGCCATAGCGCGCCGACATCGGGATCGCGACCTGGCTCTGGAAGCCCAGCGGCTTGGCGAACTGGCTGAACTCGGCCACGATCTCGTCGAATATTTTTTGCGAGAAATCCACCAGATCGATCTTGTTCACCGCCAGCACGACATGACGAATGCCGAGCAGCGAGGCGATGAAGGCGTGGCGGCGGGTCTGCGTGAGCACGCCTTTGCGCGCATCGATCAGGATCACGGCGAGTTCGGAATTGGACGCACCCGTGGCCATGTTGCGGGTGTATTGCTCGTGGCCCGGCGTATCGGCCACGATGAATTTGCGCGCGCCGGTCGCGAAAAAGCGATAGGCGACATCGATGGTGATGCCCTGTTCGCGTTCGGCTTCCAGCCCATCCACCAGCAGCGCGAAATCGATATCGTCGCCCGTGGTGCCGTGCTTGCTGGAATCCTTCTTCAGGGCCGCCAGCTGATCGTCGAACAGCAGTTTGGAATCGTAAAGCAGCCGGCCGATCAGGGTGGACTTGCCGTCATCCACGCTGCCGCAGGTCAAAAACCGCAGCAACGACTTCTTTTCCTGCTGGGCGAGATAGGCCTTCAGATCGGCGATGGGGGTTTCGGACGCGAGAGTGGCCATCAGAAATACCCCTCGCGCTTTTTCTTTTCCATCGAGGCGCTCTCGTCGCCGTCAATCAGGCGGCCCTGGCGCTCGGAGGTGCGCGCGGTGAACATTTCCGCCACGATCTCTTCCAGCGAGGCCGCAGGCGATTCGATCGCGCCCGTCAGCGGGTAGCAGCCCAGCGTGCGAAAACGCACCAGGCGGGATTGCACCTCTTCGCCATCGCGCAGTTTCATGCGGCCGTCATCGACCATGATGAGCGTGCCGTCGCGCGCCACAACGGGGCGTTTGGCTGCGTAGTAAAGCGGCACGATGGGGATGTTCTCCATCATGATGTATTGCCAGATGTCGAGCTCGGTCCAGTTCGACAGGGGAAACACGCGAATGGATTCGCCCTTGGCGATACGCGTGTTGTAGACGCGCCAGAGTTCGGGCCGCTGGTTCTTCGGATCCCAGGCATGGTTGGCGTTACGGAACGAAAAAATGCGCTCCTTCGCGCGCGACTTTTCTTCATCGCGCCGCGCGCCGCCGAACGCCGCATCGAAGCCATATTTGTCGAGCGCCTGCTTCAGCCCCTCGGTCTTCATCACCTGGGTGTGCAGCGACGAACCGGAATCGAAGGGATTGATCCCGCGTTTCACGCCATCTTCATTGATGTGCACCAGAAGCTTGAGCCCGAGCCGCTCCGCCGTCTCATCGCGAAACCGGATCATCTCGCGGAATTTCCAGGTCGTATCCACATGCAGAAGCGGAAACGGAGGCTTCGAGGGATAGAACGCCTTCATCGCCAGATGCAGCATCACCGACGAATCCTTGCCGATGGAATACAGCATCACCGGATTGGCAAACTCCGCCGCCACCTCCCGCATGATGTGAATGGACTCCGCCTCAAGACGCTTGAGATGGGTGAGGCGGGCTGACGTCTCGGTGGAAGGCAAATTCGGGCTCACAGTCTGCGCGGTGGACGGAGATTAAACACAACACAATTGTGTTGAATGTTATAATGGACACCTTCAGCTAGTAAATAAGGAGACACGCAGCCGGGCGCAAGCCTGCACTTTGTCCTATCACGGCAGGCCCTTCACGGGCACCGTTCCAGGGCCCCGGCCCTCGGTTCAAATGATGGGGAAGACCGTCAATTCCGGCTCACCACCGAGATCGACGCTGCCGATACTGCGAGATCCGAGAGGATCTTGCTGATGCTCACCGCGAACTGCTGCAAATCGAACGGCCGCAGGTCGCGCGGCACCACGATCAACGATCCCGGCGGCAGCCGATCGGAGCCGAAGTGGAAGAGGCTCGACTGGACCGGGCGTGAAGACCCATCGGGGTTGATTATGTAAACATAACTATCGTCGGCATAGCGCCCATAGCCGCCAGCCAGTTCAACATAATCTTCAACCGTGCGGTCGGCCTTCTGCGGGTAGCTGCCTGGATTGAGCACTTCGCCGATAACGGTCACCGAACTCGGCCGCTGCGGAATGTAGAGAAAATCTCCCGGCTGCAGCACGACATCATCTTCGGGGTGGGTCGCAAGCATTGCCGGATCGGCTATCACGGTCACCCGGCCGGATGGCTGGGTGTTGTGGAGCTGCGTTACCAGCCCCTGCAGGAACGCGGCTGCATCACCGCTGGGGCCGGAAGAGGTGGAATTCGTGTTGGCCACCGCCATCGCAAGCTGTTTCTCGATGTCATCGGCCGAACGCTCGTAACCGGTCTTCTGGGTGGCGGCTGCCGATTTGCGCAGGAACACCGCGCCATAGGGATAGGCTTCCTGCGTCAACCCGCCTGCCTCTTGCAGCAGCTGCGAAAGCCGCTCGCCCCGCGTCATGTCGAATGCGCCGGGAAAACGCACTTCGCCTTGCACGACCACGGTGCCCTGCCCGAAATCGGTGTAGACCGGATTGAGGCGAAAGATGTCGCGCGGCTGCACGGCAATGCTCGCAAGGTTCTGGCCGGTGACCGGCAAGGTGGATTGCTGCGTCTTCGCAAATCCGGTCGCCGGATCGACATCGGTGCGCGACAGCGCAACCTTGGACATATCCGCCCATTTCAAAGGCCCGCCTGCAGCTTCGACCAGCTCGTCGAGCGTGATTGGCCCGCCCACGAGATAGATGCCGGGGCCGCGCACGGCTCCGTTCAGCGTTACCCGATGGTCGGCAAGGAAGCTGATGAGCACCACCGGATCGATGCCGATCTGCTGGCCCAATCCCGCGACGTTGTTCATCTCTCCGGTGATCGAGACATTGCCTTGCGAAGAGGTGCGCTGGTCGAGCGTGAACGGCCCTGCCGTCGCCTGCTGGATCAACTCATTCTGTTGCAGGGCGGCGCTGTATGGATCGAGCGGGCCCGGGCGCATGGACGGTTGAGCCGAATTGTAATTGTTCGGCCCGTATGGGTTGTTTTGGCCGTAAGCGCCGTTTTGTCCGTAGGGACTGTTTGAGCCATAGGCACCGTTTTGCCCGCTGGGGATGTTTTGCCCATTGCCGGCCCCATTGGGATAGGCGCCTTGCTGAGACATCTGCCCGTATTGTCCGCCGGATTGCGGGTTCTGATTCTGGTTCAGCGCGCCAGACGGCACCCCGGCCATGCCGCCGCGCGTGCTGGCCATCGCCGCCAGATTGGCGCTTGCGGCTTGCGTTCCCTGGCGGGTTTGCGGCGCGTACCCGCTGACACTTTCATCCGTCGGCTCGGCGAAAATAGCGGCATTCACCGCCCGCTTCAGGGCCGCCGAAGTCGCGGTTGCCGCCGAATCGTTTTCATCCGGCTTTGCCGCCACATCGAGGAAATCGACCTGTTTCACATAGATGTCGACCGCATTCGTCATCAGGGCGGATTCGCGGCGGTTGAAGATGCGCACGATGTCTTCGCTTTGCAGCGCGATGTCGCCGATTCCGGCGCGCACCTCCGTTGGCGAAAATGCGATCACGCGGCGCTGAAGGGTTTTTGCATCTTTCCGCGAAACAATCCCCAGAAGCATATAGGGCGATTCACCCATTGCGCCCGGCGCGCGCAGGAGATCGGAAAGATTGCGATAATTGCTGAGCGAATAATCACCGGCCAGGTTCGTCGGCCCGAAGAATTCGAAGCGGCCGACCTGCGCGGAAACCGATTGCTCGACGAACAGGATGTCGCCGTCTTGCGCGCGCCCTGTGGGCGAGGCCAATGCGTTCAACGTCAGCCTGCCCTCGGCATCGGTTGTTTGCAGCGCATAGCGGAAACTGCCGCGCACCTGCAGCCCGCCGGCAAGTTGCAGCAATTCCTTCACCGGCATGCTGCTTTGCCCCGGCGCCAGTTCATAAATCGCGGGGCGGCGCACCCAGCCGCTGACAGCCGCGACTTTGCCCAAAGTGGGGACAACAATGCGGTCACCATCGGCAAGCAGCACCGCGGGTGCCGCGCCATCGTTCAACAGCACGTGATAGAGGTCGTAAGGGATCGTGCGGCCGCCGCGCAGAATGCGGATATTGCGCAGACTGCCCGACTTCTTGACGCCCATCGCCAGGATAAGCGCATCCAGCGGCGACGACATGCCGGTCGCGAGCTTCACCCCCGGCGCATTGACCTCGCCTGCCACCGTGACACGCACCTGCCGGAACTGCCCCACCGAGACATAGGCGCTGGTCGAAATGTAAGCCTGCTTGACGGCCGCATCGAGCGACGCCTGAAAATCGGCAAAGGTGCGCCCCGCGGCGCGGATGGGCGCAAGCTTCGGCAGCGTGACGTTACCATCGTTGCCGACCACGATGTCATAGCTGGAGTTTTCCTGACCGCGCAAACTGATATGAAGTTGGTCGCCGGGCCCAAGGACGTAGTAGCCCTGCACGGACCCTACCTGCGGCACCGTGATCTGGCTCAACCCGGCGAACACGTCGTAGCCGAACTGCTGGAGCGGAAGGTTGGCGCGTTTCGATAAAATGAGCTCGATGCGCGAGGGCGGGGTCAGTGCCGGGGGACCATTCGGGACCTGGATGGTTTGCGACTGCGGCTGGGGCATGCCGGGGGAGCCATTACCGCCGTTGGCCCTCTGCTGCTGTAACTGCTGCAAGATTCCCGAAACATCCTGCCCTCCGATATCGGAGGACTGGGCATAGGCAACAGGAACGACAACGGCCAAACCGGTCACAATTGCCGCAACCAGACGCGACAGGGACCGGATTGCGTGCACTGGTCGGATATCCCGCTTTTTCGCCGCCTGACTTGCCATGCACCACCTTCACAGCTGCGGCGGCTTCTTAACACACTGCCGGGACCTCGCAAGGCTTAGGTCAGTTCTTCAAACAATATCAACAGACTGGAGCAAAAATCGATCGAAACAGCCGCGAGCAGGCGGAGCGGCTAGGACCTTGCCATTGGAATTGACACCCTCCGCACGGGACAACCGGGCAAACGGTAAGGATCAATCAACCTCCTACCCACGAAATTGTGACCGACCGGGAAAATTGATATCGCTGGTCGCGAAAGCCGAGGTTATCAGCAGGCCAATGATTTTAATTACAGGCGGAGCCGGGTTCATCGGCGCGAATTTCGTTCTGGAGTGGCTTGCCCATAGTGATGAACCCGTCATCAATATCGACAAGCTCACCTATGCTGGAAATCTCGAAACGCTGAAGCCTGTCGAGCGCGAAGTGCGCCACAGGTTCGTGCGTGGCGATATCGGCGACCGTGGCCTTGTGTCCGCGTTACTTCAGAAACATCAACCCCGCGCAATCATCAATTTTGCGGCGGAATCTCACGTCGACCGGTCCATCCACGGCCCCGGCGATTTCATTCAAACCAACATTGTGGGCACGTTTCATCTTCTGGAAGCAGCCCGCACCTATTGGTCGGACTTGTCGGAAGAGCAACGCACGGCCTTCCGGTTCGTGCACGTTTCCACCGACGAGGTGTTTGGCTCTCTTGCTGCGGCAGATCCCGCCTTCTGCGAAACGAGCGCCTATCAGCCCAACAGCCCCTATGCGGCAAGCAAGGCATCGGCCGACCATCTCGTGCGCGCGTGGCGCCACACCTACGGCCTGCCCGTGATAACCACAAATTGCAGCAACAATTACGGACCTTATCAGTTTCCCGAAAAGCTTATTCCGCTGGTAATTTTGAACGCGCTGGGTGGAAAAAGGCTACCCCTCTATGGCGATGGCCGCCAGGTTCGCGACTGGCTTTATGTCAAGGATCACTGCGCCGCCATTTGCCGGGTGCTCGAAGCAGGCCGTATCGGGGCGACCTATAATATCGGGGGGGGCAACGAAAAGCCGAATATCGACGTCGTCCGCGGCATTTGTTCCATTCTCGACGAATTGCGGCCCCGTAGCGACGCGCGATCCTACGTCGACCAGATCGAATTCGTGACCGATCGTCCCGGCCACGATCGGCGCTATGCGATAGACGCGACAAAGGTCGAACGCGAACTCGGCTGGACCCCTGCTGAAACGTTTGAAACAGGGTTACGCCAGACGGTGCAATGGTACCTCGACAATGATGGTTGGGTGCGGAACGTGACATCGGGCGCCTATCGCGCCTGGGTGGACAAACACTATGGATCCACCCTGCCCGCGTCCGATACCTGATGGAACACATCTGATGCCGAGCTCGACCATACTCGTCACGGGAAAATCCGGTCAGGTCGGCCATGCGCTTTTGCCCGTTCTGGCCACGCTCGGCACGGTGGTTGCGCTCGGCCGCACGGATTGCGATCTTGCCGATCAGGCAGCAATCGCGCGCACCGTGCGCGAAATCCGGCCCGACATCATCATCAATCCTGCCGCCTATACCGCCGTTGACAAGGCCGAAAGCGACAGGGACGTAGCATTCGCCGTCAATACGCTGGCGCCAGGCATCATGGCGGAAACAGCAAAGGAGTTGGGCGCGGCAATGATCCACTATTCGACCGATTATGTTTTCGACGGGCGAAAGACAGAACCGTATCTCGAAGATGACGAAACCAACCCGCTTTCGGTTTACGGTTTGAGCAAGCTTGACGGCGAACGCGCCGTTCGCGCGAATCTGCGCGAACACTTCATCCTGCGAACATCATGGGTCTTCAGCACGGCGGGCGCCAACTTCCTCAAGACAGTGATCCGGCTGGCAGGCGAGCGTGAAAATTTGGCCGTTGTCGCCGATCAGGTCGGCGCACCGACCTCCGCAGACCTTCTGGCAAGGATCACAGGCAAGATCGTGCGAACGATCCTCGGTAACCGGGAGGCGCCCTACGGCACCTATCATCTGACCGCGGCAGGCCAGACGAGCTGGTACGGCTACGCTGCCTTTGCGATCGAGGAAGCCCGGCGCAACAGCCTGCCGATTCGCTTGGAAAAGGATGCGATCAGGGCGATCCCGACCAGTGCCTTCCCAACTCCTGCGGCGCGCCCGGCCAATTCGCGCCTCGACACCACCAAGCTTCGTGGGATGTTCGGCATCGATCTGCCGCCATGGCAGGATGGCGTGCGTTTGGCCGTGGAGGCGCTAGCCAATCATGACTGAGGGCAATTCCAAGACCCGCAAGGGAATCATTCTGGCCGGCGGATCCGGCACACGGCTTTATCCGCTGACGAAGGTGCTGTCGAAGCAGCTGGTGCCCGTCTACGACAAGCCGATGATCTACTATCCGCTCACCACACTCATGCTGGCGGATATCAGGGACGTTCTTGTCATCTCCACCCCGCGCGATACGCCGCGGCTGGCCGAATTGCTGGGCGATGGCACGGCATGGGGCATGAATATCGAATATGCCGTGCAACCGAGTCCCGATGGCCTGGCGCAGGCTTTCATCATCGGCGAGCGCTTCATCGGTGCATGCCCAAGCGCGCTGGTGCTCGGCGACAATCTTTTCTTCGGCCATGATCTTGCGATCCAGCTCGAACGGGCCAATGGGCGACACGAAGGCGCCACCGTCTTCGCCCATCATGTACAAACGCCGGAAGCTTATGGCGTGGTGGAGTTCGACGAACACGGCAAAGCGGTCAGCATCGAAGAAAAGCCCCGGTTGCCCAAATCCAAATATGCGGTGACCGGCCTTTACTTCTACGATACGCAGGTATGCGATATCGCCAAGTCGATCCGACCCTCGGCGCGCGGCGAACTGGAAATCACCGATGTGAACTCCCGGTATCTGGAGCGTGGCGAACTGCGTGTCGAGGTCATGGGCCGCGGCTTTGCATGGCTGGACACGGGCACCCCTGAAAGCCTGATCGAGGCAGGAACGTTCATCGAGACGCTGCAACGGCGGCAAGGCCTGATGATCGGTTGCCCGGAGGAGATCGCGTTTCGCAAAGGCTGGATCGGGGCCGATGCACTTGCACGGCTGGCAGAACCGCTGGAGAAGAACGGCTATGGCCGCTATCTGAAAAGCCTGTTGTCCGACAAACCGTTTTAATCGGCAGCCAACGATGCCCTACACCGCGACAGCCACGAACCTGCCCGGAGTGCTCATTCTCGAGCCGAAGGTGTTCGGCGATGCGCGCGGGTTCTTCTACGAAAGCTTCAACGCGGGGGATTTCCGTAGTGCCACGGGCCTGGAAGTGGAATTCGTTCAGGACAACCATTCGAAATCGGCGAAAGGCGTCCTGCGTGGGCTGCACTACCAGATCGCCCACGCGCAGGGAAAGCTTGTGCGCGTGACAGCGGGGGAGGTGCAGGACGTTGTCGTGGATCTGCGCAGAGCATCACCCGCATTCGGAAGGTGGCTTTCCGTCAATTTGTCGGGTGAGAACAAGAAGCAATTGTGGGTTCCGCCCGGCTTCGCGCACGGCTTTCTTGTGCTCTCCGATAGCGCCGAATTTCTTTACAAGACGACCGACTATTGGCACCCCGAGCACGAACGCAGCATCCTGTGGTCCGATGCCGAAATGGCAATCGCATGGCAACTCGATGCGATCGCGCCTGACAGGCCGCAGCTTTCCGCGAAAGATGCCATCGGCGTGCCCCTCGCCGTTGCCGAAACCTATCCCTGACCGGGACCGGACTGCATCAATCCGCGCTCTTTGAGTTCTTCAAGCGACCGATCAAAACCAGCATCGCCGGCCGCATAGCCTTCCGCCCAACTGAGGAATTGCGCGAGCCCATCGCCAAAAGCCCATTGCGGGGCAAAGCCGGTGAGACCGCCAATGCGCGAGAGGTCCGCGAAATTGTGGCGGATGTCACCGACGCGAAACGCGCCGGTTACGGCGACGGGAACATCGGCCTTGAAATGACGCACGATGGCGTTGGCGACATCGAGGACGCTCGTACGCACGCCCGAGCCGACATTGAGCGCGGCGACGCCGTGCACGCCCGGATCGGCGCAGGCGGCCGTCGCCGCCACGACATCGTCGATATAGACGAAATCGCGGCTTTCCTTTCCGTCTTCAAAAATGTTCAAGCCTTTGCCTTGCCGCACCAGGTTCGAGAAGATCGCGAGAATGCCCGTATAGGGATTGGTAAGGCTTTGGCCCGGGCCATAGACGTTCTGATAGCGCAGCGCGAAACCGTCGATTCCAATGGCGCTGGCAAACATCAGCACCATCTGTTCCTGCACCTGCTTGGTCAGTCCGTAGAAAGACGAGGGCCCGAAAGGCGTGACCTCCCTTGTCGCGGTCGGCGCAACGTCTTTTCCGCATTGAGGGCAAAGCGGTTCGAAGTGGCCTGCCGCCATGTTTTCGGCCGTGCGGGGCATGGGAAAAACACGGCCATGCACGGCACAGACATACTCGCCCTCGCCGTAGACCGCCCGGGAGGAGGCCACGATCAGTTTCGCCAGCGTCTTGGGACGCTCATTGACGATCTGGTCCAGCAACACCGCGCTACCCTGCATGTTCACGCGCCCATAGCGCTCGACCGCATACATGGACTGGCCGGTCCCGGTTTCCGCCGCCAGATGGATGACCACCTCCTGCCCCTCGAGCAGGCGCTTCACCAGCCCGGCGTCGCAGATATCCCCCTTCACGCAGCGCGCCAGCGCCGACAGGGGTGCGGCGAATTGCGCATCCGGCCCATGGACCTGCGGACTCAGATTGTCGAGAACAGTGACCATGGCGCCCTGCCCCGCCAGCCGCATGGCCAACCGCGACCCGATGAAACCAGCGCCCCCGGTAATCAAGATATGCATGGTTTTTCCGTTAGCTCATGGAAAGCGACGCGCCAATATGGCCCGACAACACAATGAAACGCCGTTGATGGCAAGCTGAGGCTCGTCAACGCGTTTGCGGCATCACCTCGTCCAACCAGCTGTCCAGACTATAGCGCTGCAGGATTTCCGCGGGCGGCGGCTCGTAGGGCATATGAAGAAACTCTTCGGAAAATTTCGGCGCCTTGCGGTCAACGATTGCGATATTGGCCGGATTGTAGAAATCGGCATTGGCCATTTCGGGATTGGTTGTGATGAGCTTGCGCCCGGCACGCAAAACCTCGATGGCGCGTATCGTATAACCGCGCTGAACCGGCCGCTCGATATCCACGACGATGCGGGAACGCGCCGTGAGTATCGCGATCTCCGCTTTGGTCTTGGGCGCATAGATAAAATCGCGAGCGCTCCCCCACAGCAAGGTAGGATCGCGCAGCGCACGCACCGGATATAACCAAGAAGCCGGAAGATAGAGAACTTTCTGAAACTGCAGATGCTTGGGCAAAACCCGCTCGATCCGTTTGAGGACGGCATGCCGGTCACCATGCATGGTGCCGAAGAAGAGAAGATCGATATCCTGTTCGGCTACCACGGGCCGCGCTTCGTCTTCCACATAAAAAAGCGGCCGATAGGTCATCCGCCTGTCCTGTGCGGCGTCCCGCGGGTCGAAGGTCAGAACGCGATCGAACAGCGCCACCTTCTTGCGACTATCGCGCGGCATGTTGAGATAGGCATCCCAGAAATAGAGCGTGAAGCGCGCGCTGGGGAACGCCTTGCGCATCGCGCGGATCGCGGCCTGGGACAAAGCCTCGCCCTTAATGACCAGTACATCCTTGATCGGCCACGCTTGGGCTTGGGCGATGATCGAATCAAAATAGGCATCCGCCTTGGCGCGCAGGATCGAGGGTGCAACCCTTAAGACCCCCTTGGTCAGATTGCCGATGACGGGCCTGTCTTCAAAAAGCGCCACGCTGCGCCCGCGCATCTCAAGATGACGCTTTATTTCGCGCGCATAACCGAAAAAGCCAGCGCAGATGAGAAGGGTGTCGGCTGCCTGTTCCACGGAATGATACGCTGGGTCGGTTCAGGTTTCGTTTATTATTTCAACGGCTTTAGCCGGTCGACGAGAACGAATATTGCGTTGTCGCATCGAAGCGGTGCATATACCGGGTCAGTGGCAAATGCAAACGCCAGCGCTCAAATGTAAGAGTCGGAACCAACCTATGCATGAAGAGATACGGCACGACGGCAAGATCATGGCGATCATTCTACGTGCGTCTTTTTCAAAGCCCGGCGTCCACTTCTTCACCCCGGATGATTACTCTCAGCAACTGGGTTATATGCTCCATCCCCGCGGCAAGCTTATCGAGCCACACGTTCACAACGAAGTCCCGCGCACCATCACCTTGACGCAGGAAGTGCTGTTCATTCGTCGCGGCAAGGTACGCGTGGATATTTACAGCGACCGGCAGGTTTATCTGGAAAGCCGAATTCTCGGCGAAGGCGACGTGATTTTGCTGTCCTCCGGTGGTCATGGCTTCGAGGCCCTTGAAGAGCTTGAAATGATCGAAGTAAAGCAGGGGCCCTATGCAGGTGGTCGCGACAAGACGCGCTTCTCTGCACCAAAACCAGCCAAAATTCTTCTCGGCTCAGAAGCCTAAGCAGGTTCTCCATGATCCCGGTCAACGAACCCGTTATCGGACAGCGTGAGCGCGAACTGGTTTTGGAGTGTCTGGACACGGGCTGGATATCTTCCGATGGCCCGTTCGTCGCCCAGTTTGAAAAGCGTTTTGCCCAGGCCGTCGGCCGCAAACATGCCATCGCGGTGATGAACGGCTCGGTCGCGTTGGATGCGGCCCTCGGCGCGCTGGGCCTTAAACCCGGCGACGAAGTGATCCTGCCTACCTTCACCATCATCTCCTGTGTCACCGCCATCCTGCGGGCAGGCGCGGTGCCCGTGCCGGTCGATTGTGATCCAGCCACATGGAACAGCACACCGGAAATGATCCTTGCTGCGGTGACAGAGAAGACGCGCGCCATCATGCTGGTTCATATTTACGGTTTGCCTGTGGACATGGACCCTATCCTCACATTTGCCAACGAGCGCGGCATTGCGGTTGTAGAAGACGCAGCGGAAGCCCACGGCCTCACCTACAAAGGCCGCCCCTGCGGCTCATTCGGCGACGTGAGCACATTCAGCTTTTATCCGAACAAGCATGTAACGACCGGCGAAGGCGGCATGATCGTCACCGACGACGAGAAGATCGCGGAAAAATGCCGGTCGTTGCGCAATCTCGGCTTCAACGCGAAGCGACGCTTTGTGCATGAGGAACTGGGTTGGAATTTCCGCATGACCAATCTCCAGGCCGCACTCGGCCTAGGTCAGATCGAACGTCTCGATCAATCCATCGCGAAGAAACGCGCGATGGGACGGCGATATCGCGAATTGCTGCAGGGCGACAACAGGCTTCAACTTCCTGCCGAGCGAAGTGTCGGCGCGGAAAATGTCTATTGGGTGTTCGGAATGGTCCTCTCGGATGCCGTGCCCTTCGACGCCGCGGAGATAATGCGCCGCCTGGGAAAGAAAAAGATCGGCACGCGTCCATTCTTCTGGCCGATGCACGAGCAACCCGTTCTCCGCAGGATGGGCCTGTTCGAAGACATGTCGCTGCCCGTATCCGAGAACATTGCACGCCGCGGCTTTTACATCCCGTCAGGGCTTGCGCTCACCGAAGCGCAGATGGTCGAAGTCGCTGCCGCCGTTAAAGAGGTTCTTGCGTGAATTTCGGCGAAGACTATGCAAAAGCCTATGATGCCTTCTACCGAACCAAAGATTATGTTGGGGAAGCCAAGTTCGTTCGTGATCGGCTGCGCCTGGTCACTGGCGATGGTGCCTTGAACATACTCGATCTGGGCTGCGGCACCGGATTGCACGATGTAGAGCTTGTATCGGCCGGCCACACGGTAATGGGCGTCGACATGTCGACACAAATGCTGGCCCACGCCGTAGAGCGCCGCAGAAAGCTTCCAGCCGCTGTGCAACAAAGGCTCGAATTTCGGTCCGGCGATGCTCGAACAGTTCGCGCCGAACAGACTTTCGATGCCGTGATATCGCTTTTCCATGTGATGAGTTATATGGCGGGCGATGGCGATTTCGAGGTGGCGCTTGCAACCGCGCGATCGCATCTGAGCCCGGGCGGCGCGTTCTTGTTCGATTTCTGGTATGGCCCCGCCGTCAACGCCGATCCGCCGCAAAAGCGCGAACGTGTGGTTGAAGACGCGGGCACGCGTATCCGGCGCACCACGACGCCGCACCAAGACATCTCGCGCGACATCGTGCGAATTGTCTTCGACGTGGAAGAAACCAAACTTGCGACGGCAGAAACCCATCACGCTTCCGAAGAACACGTGATGCGTTATTTCTTCGAAGAGACTTTGCGGAAATCCCTGCTCGCCGCACATTTTGAGGTAGTTGAAATAGGCGAATGGCTCACCGGCCATTCCCCGGGAACGTCTTCGTTCGGCGTTTACGCTCTTGCGAAAGCAACATGAGCGTCGCCCCACAGAAAGAATCTTCGCAAGCTCGTTCTGACGCGCGTCGCCCGCGAGCGTCCCTTTTTTTCTTCGATGGCTATATCAGTATATCGCCTAGCGTTTTAGGAGCTGCTCTGGAACTGCAGGCGCGGGGATACGACGTTGACCTCTTCTACAATTCTCCACCCATAGAGGTACTGCCGCCACAGCTCGCAGACGGAATCGTTCTGCATGAACATGTTCCGTGGACCCGCGCCATCCTGGGCGCCATTATGAATCGTTTGAGGCGGAAAAAATTGCGTGAGCTAAGCGCGATCAAAGCCGATGACACGGTTCGCCGGAAGAATGCGCGACTTCGCGCACTGGCCAAGGCTTTCGTGGCTTTCATCGAGATACCACAATTTGCCCTTTATTGCCGCCGCCATGTCAAACCCACCGATATTGCAATCGCCTTTGATATGAACAGCCTCGCGGCGATGGACTTCGCAATCCCCAAAGCAGTTCCCTTCGCCTACTGGTCATTGGAAATTATGATGCTGGCGGATGCGCCGGACCCGTTCACCCGCTGGATGAAGCGGCACGAATTGCATCGCCTCGAACAGGCCCGAGCTGTCGTCGTACAATCGCCGGTGCGCCGCGCCCTTCTCGAGGAAGACCTGAAGGCACCCCTCTCTCGATATGTCGAGGTACCAAATGCGCCGTCGCAGCCCATACCGGCCGATCTACGGCGGGACTTTTACAGCAATCTGTTCCCCATACCTTCCGGCGCTCGGATTGTTCTGCATTCCGGGTTTATCAGCACGTCGCTCATGAGCCTGGAGATCGCGCAAACCGCGCCCGCATGGCCGCGCGATTTTGTTCTGGTCTTCCACGAAAGGCAGCAGCGCAATCCGCAAGAGCCATATCTGCAAGCTGTGCAGCGTGCCGGTGCAGATCGCGTATTCCTGTCGTTAAATCCCGTGCCCTTCGACGAGGTCGACACAGTCTACGCCGGCGCAGATATCGGCCTAGTCTGCTATCAAACCGCCGAGCTCAACGAAGCGACGGCATGGGCGTCGTCCGGCAAGCTGGTTTATTATTTGCGACATGGACTTCCTATCGTCGTCGTCATGCCGCAAAAGCCGCCCATCTTGGCGGATTGGGCCTGCGGAGTATGGACGCCGAATGTAGAAGGAATTGGCGCCGCTTTGACGGAAATCGCCGCAGACTACGATACATACTCGCAATGCGCACGCGACGCCTACAACGCGCTGTTCAACTTCAGTACCGCATTCGACCACCTGATGATTGCGGCGACAAGTACCTGACTACGCCCCAGTGATAGGTTTGTGTGCTGCCCATACTATGCTGCGGCGCACACCCTCCGGTCCTTTGACCAAAGAGAAAACCAGGCCACTATTTCCAAATTGTTCCTGCATGTCCGGCCCGTAGTGCCAGAATGCGAGGATGCCTTTGGGGTCGAGCGGGTCGGAATGATATTCGGGTTCAGCAAAATGCCGGATAGCACCGTTTTCGATCGCAGCGCGCCGGAAGGTTCGAGATTCGAACGGGACGGTGAAGACATGAGCACCTCCAGGCCTCAGCACCCGGAAGCTTTCCCGAAAAGCGGCAGCGGCGTCCGGCACGTGCTCAAGAACATCGCTTGAAACGATCAGGTCGAGAGTGCAATCCGGTAAAGTGAGATTTGTGATATCTTCCATGCGCACACCGTCTTCGCGCACCGAACCAGGTTCGAGATAAGGCCGAAAATACGAAGGCGTGTAAGAGCGCGCCCGCGATAGAAAGGGGCGCAAGGGCGAAGCTGGGTCAAGTTCGAGAACATCAAGACCCTCGGGACGATAAGTCTCATGTAGATACTCGGCCTGCAACTCGTATCGCAGATTGGCACTGCATCGCAGACACAATCTGTACTCCTCGTCAGGGCCGAATTGGAGAAACAGTGTCTGCTTTTGGCAGGCCCGGCACTGCCGCATCTGTGACTTGGTCAGCACATACTGCAAATTCGGCAGCACATGCTTTCGCAGCCGCCTCATCATACCAGCATTGGCGTATTTCGAAAGTAGGTTCAACGAATGCTCCGTGGGCTAACCATCACGAGGTTCGCTACCTAACCGATCAGATCGCGAACACGGATAGTGGCGCCAGTCTCAACGTCCACGAGCGGCATATCGGCAATTTCTTTTAACCGGGCGGCTCCGGCGATATAGGTGAGTCGACCGGAGTGATCCCGCGATTCCCGAAAGCGGGATTCCACATACGCTCGCTCGGTCGTCAATGCAGGTTGACCATTGAGCCGGTCATGCTTGACGAAGAAGGCATTGTTGCCCGCGCTATTGGACCCAACAAGCGCATAACCTTTTCGGCTCGCAACAATCTCAAGCGCCTTGAGCGAACAGCCGAAATACAATCCCGAATGATGGGCGTTGACACGATAAAACTTGGGATCATAAGGCACGGTGACGGCGCGGTTGGGTCCGAAAACACTGTTGTACTCCGCAACGACTATAACAGGATCAACGACAGTGATCTTATCCCAGACCCAATAATCGTTTCCATCGATATCGATGCTCAGGAGCCCGATCCTGCCCTTGTAGCCTGCGCCCCCTATCACATCATTGATGTTATCCGCGTCGATAAAGGCGGCGACGGTGGTCAAATCATGAGCCCAAAAGAAGGGCTGCTTGCGAATCGTCTTGATGCTTTTTTCGCTGCCGTCGATCAGCAGACCGCGCCAATTGTCGTTCGTCACGAGAAAGCGCGTGTTCGCCTCACCGTAGAAATCCGCTCCGAATTCCACCAGATCTCGTTCGTCGGATGCGATCTTCGCCTGGCGAATAAGATATTGAATAATACCGTCCTCCCCGAATTGGGAGAAGACTTTGAATTCCGCCTGCTGAATGTCGGTAAGCAAGCCACGCTCGGCAATACGATCTACGAGAAGCTTCGCCGTGAGCATTTTGGCTTCGGTAACGGACTTGCCGATGGTGATAAGCGCTCGTCCGTGAATCGCTATTTTTTGGAGAACGCTGCCAAAGATTCCCATTATCCGACCGCTATTATATGAGCTTTATGGTGCTAAGCGTTTATCACGCCGGGAAGACGACGCTCAACTAGCAATTTTGATTGAATTGTAAAGCGCCCCCCGAATCTTGACTTTATGGTCCCATTATCTTCGTTTTTTGGATTGATTGCACTACCCTATCGCTTGTATCCAATCGAAGTGGCCGGTCCGTCACGCGGGGCCCTCACCCCTTCATATCCGACAAGACAAAGGCGAATCGATGAGAATCCTCATCCTCACTGCTGATTATCAGAGCTTTTTGAAGTGGTTTTATATACGCAATCCGGGACTTGGCCAAGCAAGCTACTCAGAGCAACACAAGGCGCGAGTAGACAGCCTCTTCGGGGTAGCCGACTTTTATTCGCGCAATTTTGCCATGTTTGGGCATCAGGCAACCGATATCTTTACAAACAATATATGGATGCAGAGCGCCTGGGGGCGTGAGCATGGCATGGCTGTTCCACAGCCTAAGGCCCCCACGGAAGTGGCGTTACCCGAGTCCAACGAACTGGTCATGACATTGAAGCGCAAGTTGCGCCCTTACAAAACGATTCTAAGTCCGTTGGCCAAACGCCTTGGCTTTATGCCCGCTGTCAATCCAATCGAGCGCCGCATCCTTTTGGCCCAGATAATGGATTTGAATCCGGATATCATTCTGAATCAGGTGCCAGAAATCGTTGGCTCCGACATTATGCATGCCGTCAAGCGACCTGGCCGTGTCTTGATTGTTCAACATGGCAACCAACCGCCGGACAATTTGGACGTGACACCGTACACTTTCGGAATTTCACTAATTCCATGGGTCGTTGACTTCTTCCGTGAACGTGGACTGCCGGCTGAGCAATGTCATCTTGCATTTGACACAACCGTTCTGGAACGGCTCGGCCCGCCACCGGTAAAAGATATCGAAGTCTCCTTTGTTGGTGGACTTTCCGCAGGGCACGGCAAGAGAATCGAACTTCTCGAAGCCATCGCCCGGGAATTCCCAATACAATTGTGGCTTTCAAGCTTCAAAGGCATCCCGAATAGTTCTCCACTGCATGCCCGCATGCGTGGCGAAGTTTGGGCACATGACATGTACAACGTTCTGCGCCGTTCCAAAATCACGCTGAATTCCCATATCGATGCCGCAAGAGGGATGGCAGGAAACGTTCGTCTTTATGAGGCAACGGGTGTCGGGACATTCCTTCTTACGGATAATCTGCCGAATTTGCCCACGCTGTTCGAGCCCGGCACTCATGTCGCCGCCTTTAATTCCGTTGAAGACTGCATCACCAAGATCAAATATTACCTAGCGCACGATGCAGAACGAGAAGCCATCGCCCGAGCCGGGCAGGAACATACCCTGAAGGCACACAACTACCGGCTACGCGTTGAGCAAATCCTAGCACTAGCTAAGAAATATGCCCGTTAATGCCCTCGGATCCACCCGTCCCAACCAATAAGGTATTCAAATATTTTCAAGCGTTTCTCGAACCTCGGAAAACCAAAATATCCGTATTCTGAATATCCTTTAACTGTTCAACCACGGCATTCAAATCACTTATGGGGCGACGCCGTGGTTGAGGCCGCTCATTCAAATCATAGAAGTGCGTATATGCTTCGCGCAAAATATCCAACAAACGCCGTGTACCGCCAGACCGTTCAAGTGCGTATGGCCACAACTCCAGCAGAACAGGCACGTTTGCCCGACGAATGGACGAAGCTCCGGCAAGAACTGCGTCTTCGTGCCCCTGAGTATCTGTCCACAGCATAGAGATTTCGGCAGTTGAGATGCCGGCTGTTGCGAGAAGTTCATCAAGCGGAGCACGCGCAACGGAAATTCTCGCCCTTCCTTTCTCGTTAAATTCGCCATCATCATTTGTTAAGCTGACGCGATGATCTCCAATGTTCTCGATGGATATCTCAAATTCTACATTCCCAGCTATATCAGAGACCGCCATTTGAAACGTAGATGTGGCGTTCTCCAATCCGTTCAGAATGATGTTTGCTCTCAAGAGCCGGTAGTTGCGGGGTTCGGGCTCAAAACATATCGCACGCGTAAAGCCAGCTTGAAGCGCGTAAACAGTCTGAGTCCCTATGTTCGCACCCACGTCAATGAATGTTCCGTGCGTGGAAAACCCTTCGCTCTGAGCGATCTTAACCGCGAGCAAGAGGTCGTCTCGTTGAAAATGCCCCTTTGCCAACAGCTCCGTTGTAATGTGGCCGCCTTTGGCATAGGTGAGTATTAAATTGCTTCCGTCTCTTATTCCGAAGAGCTCCACATTCGGCAACGTAGATGCGGCCACCGAAGCTGAAATTTTTCTGGCCTGAATTTGGCGAAATTCCTTGTGATACAATTGACCGAGTTTGGAGAGATGCATCGAGATAGCTCCAGAATCTGCTCCAGACAATACGACGCTGAAGCTTCGAGAAGTCGAACAGGGATAATTACAGTAACGATTCCGTTTACTGATCGGTCTACCAAATCCCTTTAAAATGTTCCAGCAGAATATCCCATCTTGGCGCTTGTCGATCACCCCTGACAGAGCTGGTTCGCAGTACTCGAGGCTCGCCCCCAAACCTTGCTTGATGACAAACCATCCGGCATTTGCCAATACCGCTCTTAGAGTAGGGACGGGGGCGAGCGTGCCCCTCAAATTGGTCGGAGACGCGTCCAATGAGCTTGGAGGTTCAGATCAGGGTTTTGATTCCTTTTTTATCTGGCAAGGCATCGGCACAATCAGCTATTAGGTAGGCTGAACTCATGATCTCAGAGGTGACCTTGCAGGATAATCCCAAAGTCGCATTCATCACCGGAGTTACCGGCCAAGATGGCGCCTATCTTGCCGAGCTTCTGCTCGGAAAGGGTTATATCGTCCATGGGATGAAGCGGCGGTCCTCGTCATTCAACACGGGGCGCATCGATCACCTCTATCACGATCCTCACGAAGAGAACGTCCGCTTCTTCCTGCATCACGGCGATATGACGGATCCGACCAATATCATTCGCCTTATCCAAGACATCCAACCGACGGAAATTTACAATCTCGCCGCGCAAAGCCATGTGCAGGTGAGTTTCGAAACGCCGGAATACACCGCCAACGCCGATGGTCTTGGGACGCTGAGGCTGCTTGAAGCCATACGCATTTTGAAGCTCGAACAAACGACCCGCTTCTATCAGGCTTCTACTTCTGAGCTCTACGGAAAGGCGCAGGCAGTTCCACAAAGTGAAACAACACCTTTTTATCCGCGTAGCCCATACGCAGCCGCCAAACTATACGCTTATTGGGTCACCGTAAATTATCGCGAAGCATATGGGATGCATGCGTCGAACGGCATTCTTTTCAATCACGAAGGTCCAACACGCGGCGAAACCTTCGTGACCCGTAAGATCACGCGGGCCGTGGCCGCCATCTATCACAAACGCGCAAGCAAGCTCTATCTTGGAAACCTCGACGCCAAGCGCGATTGGGGCTTCGCCCGCGACTATGTCGAAGGCATGTGGCGCATTATGCAGCAGCCCGAGCCAGACGATTACGTGCTAGCGACGGGTGAGACCCACAGCGTGCGAGAATTCGTCGAGCTGGCTTTCCGCGAGATCGGGCGCGAAATTCAGTGGCGAGGCGCAGGCGTCGAAGAAAAGGGGCTCGATACCAAATCCGGCGAAACGCTGGTCGAGATCGATCCCCGCTATTTCCGTCCCACCGAAGTCGACCTGCTGCTTGGTGACCCGACAAAGGCATATGAGAAGCTCGGCTGGAAACACACCACCACTTTCTCGCAATTGGTGAAAGAAATGACGGCCCACGATCTCAAATTCATTCCTCTGGAAGCGGACCGGCAGATAAGGGAATACTGAGTTTAGAGATGACACCCTTTTCCCTCTTAGGTCGCCGAGTGTGGGTCGCGGGGCATCGCGGCATGGTCGGCTCTGCTCTGGTCCGCCGCCTACAGCGCGAGAATTGCGATGTGCTGACCACAGGCGAACTGCGGCTGGACCTGCGCCGCCAGAACGATGTTGAAGAATGGATGGGGGAGAACCTTCCAGATGTCGTATTCATCGCGGCAGCCAAGGTGGGCGGCATCCACGCCAATGAGACAAGGCCGGCAGAATTCCTCTATGACAATATTATGATCGAGGCGAACATCATCGAAGCCGCACATCGCAAGCGAAGGCCCAAACTGATGCTGCTGGGTTCATCCTGCGTCTACCCTCGAATGGCGCCTCAGCCCATGACCGAGGACGCGTTGCTTACCGGCGCATTGGAAAAAACCAATGAGGCCTACGCTGTCGCCAAAATTGCCGGCATAGAACTTTGCAAATACTACCGCCAACAATATGCGGATGACTTTATCTCTGTGATGCCGACCAATCTTTACGGCCCGGGCGACAATTTCGACTTGGCTCAAAGTCACGTGCTGCCGTCACTGATGCGCAAAGCGCACGCCGCCAAGCAGAGTGGTGCCCCCATGATCCAAGTCTGGGGCACTGGTGCGCCGCGCCGCGAATTCCTTCATGTCGACGATTTGGCCGACGCCTGCGTCTTCCTTATAAAAAATTACTCTGCGGATTCTCACATTAACATCGGCACCGGTGAGGATCTGACGATCGCGGATCTGGCGCAGTTGGTATGCGATGCAGTCGGCTATGCTGGAACGTTGCACTTCGACCCAAGCAAGCCGGATGGCACACCGCGTAAATTGCTGGATGTTTCGCGGCTGCATGGTCTGGGCTGGCACCACAATATCGGCCTGCGTGAAGGCATCGCCGGTACATACGACTGGTTTAAAACCCACTACAACTCTGCCCGGCTCAGCACCAACACACAGCCGACCTAGCTCCATGTTATGGGCAAGCAAAACGACCCTACTTCGTCTATTCAGCAAATGAATATCCGTCGAAATTCGCTGTGGAACGTCGCTGAGGTAGCCCTAACTGCGCTAGTGCAATTTCTCATCTTGCGCCTCATCATTCAGGGAGCGAGTATCAGTGCACTAGGCGTGTGGTCATTGGTTTTTTCTGCACTGTCACTGGCCCGAATTGCTGACGTTGGTGTAGCCGCAAGCCTCGTTCGCTACATCGCCAGGCCAGCGGAAGAAACACCGATCAAGCTTTCGGCGCTCCATTATATTGAGACAGCCATCCTCACAACTGTCGCGCTCTACCTCGTGCTCGGAATATTGATCTATGCCCCAACACACTATGCCCTATCCTGGTCTCTGAAGGGCGACCTGTTAGTCAAAGCCCGCGGGTTGCTTCCTTACGCTATCGCCTCTTTCGTGCTGACCAATGTGGCAAATGTCGTATTATCGGCGCTGATCGGTCTCAAACGTTCCGACATCAAAAGCATACTCGTCATATGCACGCTGGCGCTACAGCTCGCAATTTCATGGTTCAGCATTGCACCCTTTGGGCTGGTCGGCCTAGCGTGCGCCGTCATTGTGCAGAACGTCTTCATCCTTACTTTCGGCTGGATTCTGCTATTCCAACTCATGCCCGGCGAGCGCTTACGGCTTCCCTGCCAGTTTCATACCCTAGCCTTTCGAGAGATGTTCGGCTTCGGCGCGCGCTTACAACTTCTGACAATTGTCAATTTTCTCTACGACCCGTTCACGAAATTCGTTTTTTCCGCTGTCATGGGCCCTTCCGCGCTTGGACTGTATGAGGCGGCCTATCGCCTCGTTATCCAAGCGCGGGCGATCGTGGCGGCACCGGCTCAGAATCTCACGCCTATGTTTGCGGCTATTTCCAGTGGCGATACTGCGGCACAGTTCCATCTCTATCGCACAGCGACAGTATTGATGGTTTTGGCGTCTGCCCTCGACAGCCTAGCGCTGGTTGCGATTTCTCCGATTGTTTCGCTTCTCCTGCTTAAGCAGATCAAGCTACTTTATATCGCGCTGGTCACGATCTTGTGCTTGGGCTGGAGCATCAATATTTCAAGCATTCCAAGTTATTTAATGGGCGTCGGGCGCGGTTATTTGAAATGGAACACCATTGGCAGTGCAAGCGCCACACTTCTCAGCGTGCTACTGGCCTATATCCTAGGTAGCCTTTACGGCATTGTTGGCGCTGTGATAGCTGCTTCGGCTGCGACCGCCATTGGAAGCATCATCACTATGATGGGAAACCGCTATGCGATGGGATTGGGGGCGAGTCTGCCCACCAGACACGACTTCCATGACGCGCTTACCAAACTAAAAAATGACCTCAGCGCTATGTTAATTCGCAGATGATGCTGACATGACCGAAAAGAAAGCCTTGATCTTCGGGATATCCGGACAAGACGGCGCCTATCTAACGCATCTCCTGCTCAGCAGAGGCTATTGTGTCTACGGCACTTCGCGCGATGCAGGCGTAAACAATTTCGAAAACCTAATGCGTATGGGCATTCGGGATAGAGTGCAGATATTCTCGGCCGCCACGACGGACTTCCGGAGCATCTTATCGATACTTACCGCGGTGGGCCCAAGCGAGATATACAATCTGGCCGGTCAATCTTCGGTGGCGATGTCTTTCGACCAACCGATAGAAGCATTCGACAGCATCGCAGTCGCCACGCTCAACATTCTGGAATGCGTTCGCTTCTCTCGGCTGCCCATTCGTATGTTCAATGCGGTGTCCAGCGAATGTTTCGGCAATACGGCCGAACCAGCTACAGAAGAAATGCCTTTCCAGCCTCGCAGTCCATATGCGATGGCCAAGGCGGCTGGCTACTGGGCCACCAAGACCTATCGGGAAGCCTATAACATGCATGTTTGTTCGGGCTTGCTCTCCAACCATGACTCGCCTCTGCGCCCGCCCCGCTTTGTTTGCAAGAAGATCGTAGCGACGGCGGTACGAATAGCGAAAGGAAGCTGCGAAAAACTGCAATTGGGAAATGTCAACATACAGCGCGACTGGGGCCTAGCAGCAGAATATGCCGATGCAATGTATCGAATGCTACAGCAACCTTCGCCCGATGACTACATCATCGCCACTGGCGAGACCAATTCCTTACGAGAATTCATTGACACGGTTTTCTCGACGCTGGGATTGGACGCCGACAAACATGTTGAAATCAATTCCACGCTTTACAGGCCACTGGACTTGCCAGTCAGTAGGCTGTCGCCTGCTAAAGCCCAAAATGGGTTGGGCTGGACAGCCAAGACCAAGATGCGCGATCTTGCCAAACTACTGGTTCGTTGCGAACTGGATGGTACCGTCGGCCCCTTACCTTGGACCAGTCATTGATCAACAAAAAGGGGCGCGATCGCGTCCACAAACTGCCGGGTGTGACCTTGAGCATTTCTCAACCTGGCGAGTCTTTCCGGCGAAACCGGATGACTGACCGCAATACCTTTTAACTTACCGAATTCCGCGTCTAACGAGGCAAGATTCAGGTCGAAGAATTCCGCGACCCCGCCGTAAAGCTCGCGATAGACAGGAATATCGCTCAGCAGAATAGGGACACCGAGCAAGGCAGCTTCCATCGGCGGCATGCCATATCCTTCCTTGAGCGAAGTGGAAATGAGCATGCCCGAAGAAAGAATCAAATCCATATACTGCATGGAGGTAATCGCGCTAAACGTCTGCAGGTTTGGCGGCAGTTTATTCTGTTCCTCGAACTCCCGGACATAGCTTCTGTTCAGAACGGCGGCAAACCTGTCCCGAGGGTGCAGGCGGCACAATTCTAGATAAAGGCCTAGATTTTTGTGTACGGCACCCGTGCCGCACCACACTGCAGCGAATTCAACGATGGGGCGTTCGGCGGCCCCGCGCGCCAAATAACCGCTTTCATTGAAAAAAACATGGATAACGCGCGCGCGAATACCGAATTGCCGTATATCATCCGCCGTAGCCTGCGAATCGGCTATGTTCAGCGCCGATCGACGCGCCAGCATCCAGTTGAAAGTAAGCATCCATTTGATCTTGCTGTTTCGCGGATAGAAAATTTGGATAGCGTCATGGATGACATTTACCGTCCGCCGGAGGAAGAAGGGAAATATATACTCCTGGCTTACATTGAGGACGATGAACGTGCCTCGCTTCTCGCGAATCAGCCGGAAAAACATCACGGCATACTGGAGTAACATGTTGACGCGATCGCGCGACGTTCTCCAACGCGCCGGAACATGGAGATTGCGGCTTCCCAAACGAGCGGGACCAATTGAACAGAATATGACCTCATAACCCGCCTGCATGAAGGCGTCAGCGAGACTCTCACAATAATGCCCCATACTGCCCATCCCTCCGTCAAACGGGGGAAAACTGAGATATATACGCTTGATCGACACACGCGTTGTCATCGTTTATCCCGTGCTGCCATCACTCGCCCCGCTCCAAAAGAATGTCGATGCGAGACGACCGCCACCAGTTTATCGGGGAACAGTTGCAGACCATCCGCCCCATGCCTGTGAGACGTTCGCTACCTCAAAAAAGCCTCAGATGTCTACCGTCGTTGATGGAATGCGTATGTTGCACCACCTGTGGAGCCAATCATCCGACGATTCTGGGCCGGATCGCCAGACCACGGATTATCTCCATGTAGAGCGCCTGACATCAGCACGGAGGAAAGGCCTCTCGCGATAGCCCCCCTCCTCCAGAGCCTCCCGTCAGTCCAGCGGGCCTTGCTTCCCGCTGGACTATACGGACGCCGTTAGGACCGGGCTTGGGTGCGTTCAATATTGAGATGACGCGACCTCGCGACGCGTTGGCCCAAGAACATTTGGACAAGTCGCGATGCCCACGAATCAGGCAATGGACATAGCCGAGCCACTGCAACTATATTGCGGTGACTCTCGCGCCACCTCCCAAATCAGAGGCAGTTGAATGCCCGCATTCCTGCAGTTGCTCGTGACACTCCATCAAGTGCTTCTACAAATGCTTCGGCGTTGGTATGTCGTTGCGGGCTGCACACTGCTCTGCCTATTGCTCGTGGTTCTCTTCGCGCGCTTCAGACCACATCAATACACAACCACTATGGTCGTCACATCCGCTGAATCCAGCAGCTCTGGCCTCTCAAGCGCTATGAATGCTCTGAACTCCGGTGGAGGTTTGCTCGGCTTGGCGGTAGGCGGCGCGCGCTCGCCCCAATTCGCCAATTATCTGGCCTTACTCCAGTCATCGGATGTCAGTGAGAAAGTGATGCAGGACCGGCATCTAATGACGAAAATGTTCGGAGACGTGATCGACCCGGCCACAGGCGCATGGAAGGTGAGCTTCAGACGCCGCTTGAAAACCGCGATCTTCAACATCTTTGGCGTTGATAGATCCCCGAAGCCGACCCTGGACGACGTCCAATACGTATTGAATTCGATGCTGGTTATAAACCCCGACCCCACCAACAAGAGCCTCGCGACAATCAGCTGCTCTTCGTCTGACCCGCAGGCATGTCGGGAAATCATGTTGGCAGCGAACAAATTCGCCCAACAACGGTTGGACGACACGGCGCTGGATAGCACCCGCCGTATGACCCACTACCTAAATTCTGCTGTATCGAATATCGATGAAGTATCGGTGCGTCAGGCTCTGACAAACGTAATTGCAAATTCGCGGATGCAGGAGACGCTCACAAGCGTCGGTCAGGATCACGCCAATCTGTTGGATGGCCCGAACGTCCCGACGATGCCGTCATTTCCCAAACCAGTGCTTTTAATCGAACTGGCTGTCACTTTAGGCTTTGTTCTTGGAGGCGCGCTCGTTTGGTTCACCCAAAATACACCATTTGACCGCGCGTTGGCCCGCCGGGCAAAATATTTAAATTTTGGCCAGTCCGGCGCTGGGAAATGAGTGCGTTCCTGACATTGGCCGCAATCGGATATATCATTTTCGCGGTTCTTAATATCTTTTCCCGGCCAGGGCACTTTGCAGCCGTCTATCTTCTCAGTTACGGCTTAGCCGTGTTTTTCGGCTCGATCGGGCCAATAGCCGGGGCCGTTTCTCTTGTTGCAACCTTCGCTGCCTTCAACGCACACAAGGAGCGGCTTAGCGTCTTACCAGCCGAATGGTTTCTCGCGGTTTGGATCGGGACAATGCTGCTTTCCATGTTCACGACACCGCAGATGGACATAACCGTTGTGTACGTGGCCAGCATCGTGTTGCTGGCAGCAGGAAGCTATTTGTATGCCCGCGCATTTGCGACCGCTCCCCACTTTTTTGAAGATTTGTTGCTTGGTAGCGTAATCATCACAACCCTCTGCGCGATCCGCATTTTTCAGATGACCGATACAATAGGCGTGCTGGGCGACAGTATCAATATGACACATGTTGGCCTTGCAACCCTTCCGGAACTGGCGCTCCTGGGCGTCATTTCCTTTTTGATATTTCATCGTCCGCACCCCTGGTGGGTATCAGTAGGTCTTTTGCTTTTCATGTTCGGTCTTGTTTTCCCTTTCACGGCGGCGCTCGGCACACGCAGCGTGATACTTTCAGTTGGGATTGCGTCCGTATTACTGCTGGGGTTGCGCATCTTCCAAGAGGGTGGTGGTAAGATTATTGGTATAATCAGCGTCGGACTGGGCCTCATCGTCACGCTCATAGCTGTGTTCTGGACAGAGCTCCAGACGAGCAGGTACGGCATTCTCGTATTGGTAGGTAGTAGCAGGCTCTCAAGCGGAGCTGGGGCCGGCAATTTGGAAGGCGACACCTCGGCCCAGCTTCGGTTCGAATTGTATGATCAGGCTTGGCGCATTTTTTTCCGCCATCCCATATTCGGCAGTGGTGCCGGATCGTTCGGATATTTGGCGGACGGAGCGAACGGCGCCTATCCTCACAACATGTTTCTGGAAATTCTCGTTCAATCAGGGCTATTCGGCCTCGCTATATATTCACTTTTCTTCATCCCGCTGGCCGTCAAAGGCCTGCGCCAGTCACTGCAAAGTCCTGCCTCCTGGAACACGATATTTCCGCTCTCCATTTTCATTAGCGCTCTGATACGTCACCAGGTCAGCATGACGATCACACAGGGAAAGCTCTTCTTCTTCGCTTTGGGCTGCTTTGCGGCCTATGCGGTAGCTACAGAAAAATCGGCCAGCCGAACCTCGGAGAACGGCACTCCCCAAACGCAACCATCCTGATGAACACCTCGTCTTTTTCGAAATCTCCACTCGTTTACGATATTTCCGCAAGCGGACACCGCCTGCGAGATGCAACTATCATCGCGGAGATCGTGGGCGGCACGGTGCTCCTGGCACCTGTGCGGGCATCATTGTGGCGCCTCATCTGGCATCCTGCAGCGCTCATCTGGCAAACTGCGGACTACGAACTGTCTTGGTTCTCACTTGTTCTAATCCTGCGCGCACTAACATGCCGCAGAACGGTAGGCATTTGTTACCGCAATAATAATGTTGCGGACGGCAAGCGCCTACTGCATTTGGCACGGAAAATCCTCTTTGCACTCTGGAACCTACTGCCTTTTTCCGCGGCCTTTACCACCTGCGCTCCGACATCGCAGCACCAACGACGGACATTTCTCTACGACACGGAATGGTGGGATCTTCTGTTTTCACCGCTTGCCGAAGCTACTCCTCCGCGCATCGAAGGTGGCGGAAAAATATTGATGTACATCGGCAGCATCAGCGACTTAAAAGGGGTCGGCTTTTTTATTGATGCTGCTATCGCCGCAGCAGAGCGAGCCTTGGCTTGGCGTTTTGTGCTCGTGGGATCTATCGACGAATTGACGCTGGAAGAAAAAGAGAAAATTCGCAAGTCCAACATCATCTGTTTTGTGGGTCCCGAGGAGGATACGACCTTCGTATCCTACATTAAGCAAGCTGACGTTTTATGGTGCTGCTACAACCCGATTTACGATCAGTCTTCGGGTATCTTCGGCCGTTCGCTTCAGTTGAACAAACCGACACTGACACGTAAGGGCTCTTTATTGAACGAATGGCAGACAGCATACGGTTCGGGATTGGCAGTTGGCTACCAAGACATCGATGAACTTCTTGACGGACTGACCCAACCCGTTCCAACTCGCTCAGAGCCCTATCCCTGCACACGCTTTTTACAGGAAGCTAAAGAACGCCTTGTCGCCGCATGTGGCTGATGCCTCACGACCATTCTTGGCCTTCAACCCATGTCCTAACATCCGGTCTTGCAAAATAAGCTCGCGCTGCAACTAACCAAATGGACGGATGACTGCACGCCGCAAGCAGTCCTCGTCGTCCGCGATATCCATAAGGCCCTCGCTGGCCAAGCCAAAGCAGGAGAGCTTCCGGAAAGGTTAACTCCAAATCGCCGCATGTTTGAAACTGGCATCCGTCGATTGAGAATTGAAATATTTCTGGATCTATTTCCCTCAATAATCGCACCACGCTTCTAGTCAATCTGGAAAGGCCAAAAAGGTCTGCCGCGCGTTCAAGCGCTCGCACGTCGGGCGCACCAAACGATCGGCATAGAAAGTAGCAATCAACGAGCCAATCCAGGTCGTATCTATGAAAATCGTAAGTCGCCCGGCCGATCCTTTCTATAAGATCGCCCCACACGGCTGGTATCCTGATCTGGCCGCCACACCAATCGGTCCCTGCATCATAGGTCAGATCAAAAAGACTTTGATTGTCCCCCCCCAAAGCGGGAAATCCAACCTGTAGTGAAACGACAAACCCCGTCTCATGGCGCAATCTGATTCCAGGCACAGTTCCCCGTACGGGAAGGGCAGCCATTGCATATCTTTCGCGGAGTAATGCCGCCACAGCAGTGCCCCGCGCAGCACTTGTTTCAAAGGCGAACTGGCACAATCCATGATGACGAAGACTCTGCCGGGGATATCGGCGGCCAACCGAGCTTCCTGCAACGTGGAGCGCCCGTCCGCAGGACGGCGCTATAATTTCTGCAGCTTGCAGCGCCAACGCCTCCCAACGCTCCGACCGAAAACTCTCATGTATCTCAGCTGCGCGCAGTAAGTTCGAAAAACTTTCTGGCTGTGACAGACCCGCCTGACGGAGTGCCTCCCCCATCATAGGGAAAATATTTCTTCGTCCCTGCCGTCGCCCGGTCGCCCCAACTACAGGATCTCCTACGTTATCCAACCATCTTTCGTAGTGCTCTTTAGGATTTCGCTCTAGGGTCCACTTTAGCAGTAATGCATCGCTATCGCGCGGCAATAAAATCCGCTCCAGCAAGACTTCCAATGCCGGACGCACATCCGGCATCTCAACCTTCTCGGCGGCGCATACGGATCAATCGCTCGGCTACGATTTGCGCCATCTCACCATCTATTTTTTTCCCACGGCTCAAATTCGAATGGTGAACCCTGCGCAGATAGAGAACGGCGTCGACATGCCCAATGAGACAACCAGCGTCCTTCAAGCGCATGAGCCATTCGTGCTCGCTGCAATTTCGGTAACGTTCGTCGAACATCCCAATCCGATCGAAAACGCAGCGCCTAAAAAGACCCGCTGTTACGGTATTGCGCAACCGATCAGCCCAGATTTCGCCGCTGGATTCCATATCCCTGCGTTCTAGGTCCGGGTCGTCCCAGAAATTCCGGGCACCTCCGAAGCAAGCACTTAATCCCGCCTCCTGCTTAAGAACAGCGACCAAGCACTCGAGTCGTTCCGCTGGCCACAGATCATCTGCATCGATGAACGAGACGTACTCTCCTTTCGCCGAGCGCAAAGCACGATTGCGCGCGGCAGCCATACCACCATGATCCTGCAAGATTAGCGTCATGCGGTTGCCATATGCCTGGAGCAAATATTCCACCGAGCCATCGCAGGAACCGTCGTCGACCGCAACGATCTCCAAAGCTCCATATGTCTGTGAAAAAACGCTTTCTATCGCAGCGGCCACATACGGCCGCGCATTGAACACAGGAACGATACAACTGACCAAACCGCCCACGGCGAGGTCTGCGTTCATCTCAATGATTACCGCGCTTATAAAGCTGAGCTTCCGGTAGTGGTGGATCCATCGCGATCATGTCGGCCACGTCGTCATAAACAACCAAATCAGGAACGGCATACAACGGAGGCAAAGAAGCTGAAAGGGCGCCCGTTACAGGTGGTCCGAGCACTGCAATCTTCTCCGCGACTAGCCGATCAGCGAATTTTTCGATGTCGCCAGCGGTGTCGCTACCCGGATGGGCGGCGACCAGTTCTGAGTACACCTGGCCGAGAGATGCTCCTTCGGCGCAACGCATCCAAATAAAACTTCCCACCGGATTGAAGCTGTAATAAATTCCGGTCCCCATATTGACGACCACAACTTCGCCCTCTAATTCCTTCGCTACGATCTCATCCGAAGCGGCTGCCAATCTCGCATCGCTATTACGCATTCCTCTGTCCTTTGCTCGCCCTACCCGGAAATGAAAACTTCAATTAAATGTTGACGCTCGCTTTATTCCCGGCAGTATGTTCGTTTTCCGGAACCAAGTGGTGTCGCCCAAAGAAAAAGTCAAACCGAACATACTGCACCTTGCGCACATAGCGCGAGTGGCCGCTTACAGCAATATCCCCGGCCTCGGCCACTGCGATTTCGGCCGATTCGTCGTGCTCAGCCAGCCGCGATCCGGTTCCAATTTGATTGTCAGGCTTCTTCAATCTCACCCCAACATTGACTGTTTCGGGGAGGTTTTGGGGGACCGGATATACTGGTCCAAGCGCGTTGGCTCCCAGCACCCCGCGCTCTACGCGATGAGAGGGCATGACCCCGCGGGGTTTGTCGAGCGCCATGTTTGGTATCCCCACCCCAGGGCGATTCGGGCCGTCGGCTTCAAATTGCTCTATTCCCAGGCCGGCTTCCGGCCCGCCAGTGACGGAAGAGGGCTCGTTTCCGAAGGCATTGTCGAGCGCCTTCTGGCGCTGCCGGGCCTTTCCGTTATTAATCTGGTGAGGCGCAATTCGCTACGCAAACTGCTCTCGCTAAAAAAATCCCGCATTACGGGCCAGGATATTGCCCTGAAGAAGGAAGATTGGCGAGACGATCCACCTGCCCATTTGACGATTGGGGAATGCGAAGCCTTCTTCCGTCAACAGGAAGCACACGCCATCTTCATAAGGCAGAAATTTCTTGCCTCGAGATTTATGGAGATTTTTTACGAAGACACATTGCGCGACCGACAAGCGGAAACCGACAGGATTTGCGGTTTCCTGGGTGTACCCAAAATGCGCCTTGTTGTGGGGACTCACCGCCAATCGCACATGCCACTGATGCAACGCGTATTGAATTTCGATGAATTAAGCCAACATTTCAAGGAAACCCGCTGGTCGCATTTTTTCACGGAAGCGCAGGAAGCTGAGCTTATAGATTAGCGCAATAAGTCTTCCAACGGGAGCGTAATCCCATCGACGTCCCTCCCTAACTCGAGGTGAAAGCACGGAAGCTCTTTCAGCATTTGGTGATAAAAATCGAACCTGCTGGGTTCACGCCATGGGCTGGAATATACTGAGCTGGGAGCCAGCGCGCGAAGCGCCGCAGCCTTCGACATAGGCGCCAAGCGGGTTTCAGCATGATCCGAAAGCAATGGAACGATCACCGCGACGATGTTCATCGAACGTTGAACTTGGCCAGGAAACAACCTCATGGGGTAGACTACCGCCTTCGTCTCCAGATCCGATGGTGGAAACAATGCAGCTTCGGCAAGCTTGGGAAACCGCCTGATGTGGCCAACGTCGAGCATGAGCGAGGCAAAAAGTGTCTCTCCCACGAAGCGCGCACCCTGCTTGCTCATGCAAACATAATCGTCGGAAACGAAATCGAACCCCCGCAGCAACGCAGCCGCGGACGTTGTCGTCTTTCCGCTTCCGCCGCGCCCCGTAACGACAATCCCCTTATCGTTGCGCCCAACCAATGCGGCATGTGTCACGAGCTTGTTCTGTGCATAGAGCGTCAAGTATAGAAAGCGCAGCAGCGGCTTGGCCACAGCATAGCGGGTCAATTCATCGGCGGCCCAACAGACTGTGAAAATCGTTTTCGATGCAGGCTCGAAAACGCTGTCGCACGTCAATTGCCGTTCCGCAATCAGATCGTGATCGCGCCCAGCGAAGATAACACCGTGAATTCCCGGCGCTGTGGGCGAAGGCGATACATCGCCGCGGTTCAGGTTGGTCGGCGCTTCAAAGGCGCGCCATATCAGATCCGCAGGGCCCTTTAGCCCGTCGTCACGCATTGGTTCGAAAGCGCACAGTAATTTGTCGGCCAGCACCGGATCCGGCATTTCCGCCTGAAAATGAAGGCCTGCTATAGAATAGTGCCGAATCGGGGCGCGCAGCGCGCCGCGATTTTGGGCCGCTTCATAAAAAACACGTAGGCGATCTAGCAGCAGCGGTAGAAGCGGGTCGATATTTTCCAATTGCTTAATCGCTTTTTCTTCCATCTCCGAAAAATTCTCGCTCGCAAAATCATCCTATGACGTTGTAACCTCACCAACACTGAGAGGCGAGCGATTTGAATGGCTTGGGGCGGCAGCATCAAGGGAGCAGGTTGCTGGCCCAGCGCCCCACAGCGGGAGCTGATAGAAGCCATCATTGGCCGTCACCCGGTTACTGAGACGTGGCCTCGATACAACACCTCGATAGACCTGAACACCGTTAACTCAGGCGAAGCCCGCCTTTATCCGATGTTGGCCCCACGCCTGGACCGGCAGCACCGAGCCGATCCCCGCTTTGCCCCCTTGATACAATCCCAGATTCGAGCAAATGCCAGATATCTGAGAAATCTGAAAGAAATCGACCGGCTTCTCGCAGATCTTCGCGAGCACGGCATCGAGACCATCGTGACCAAGGGCTTTGCTTTGCTGGCTAGTGTATATAAGGATGGCAGCCTCAGACCCGCCGCCGATATAGACCTTCTGATTCCACCCGGGAAGGTCTTGCTTTTCTGCACTTTGGCCGAAAACCGTGGGTGGAAACCGAAACACGTCCACCCGCAATTTAACGAGAAAATCTTGCGCTATCGTTCCACGGGTATCGACTTTCAGCTGTCGCCGTTTCTGGATGTCGAGGTACATGCGCATTTTCGTACCGAACTACTGTTCGAACCGGAAGTCACCACGATGGTATGGCGCGATGCCCGCATGGTGCAGTGGGAAGGACGTTCGTGGCAGATACCAGGCTCGAGCTGGCTTCTGATCGAAACGATCCTCCACGGTACTGTGTGGAATGTCGTCCATTCTATGCGCTGGATTGTGGATGGATATCGTATCCTCGAGCGCGATGATGCGATCGACTGGCCGTTGATCATGGATCTGACCCGGCGCGCTTCGCTGAGCGTCATCTTTCGTAACGCCCTGGAATATCTTTCAGAGCTTGGCGCCCGGGTGCCGGACAATGTGTTGGAGGAATTAAAGGCCCGCAAACCCAGCAGACTCGAACGGCTGGACTATCGCTTGCGACTGAAGCCCGAAGGCTTTTTCGCCAGATATTTTCCACGAGAGCCGGTTAACTACTGGCTACGAAGCAAAAGCACAGGCTGGGCAAAGCTATCGGGTTTTTTCACGTACTTTTTCGTTTCCCAATTGGGAATAAGCCAAGTCCGCAGTGCTCCGCGCGTAGTTGGGAGGAAATTTCTCTCGCGCATTGCTTCGTTACGGCAATTGCACAACGCCCATTCGGATAGCTGAGGCGCCCAATGTTGCTCAAGATTATTGCTCATTTGAGCCGGGCCCTTTTGTTTCGGCTGGCGATCTTCGGGCTGATCGTCGCAGCGTTGGAAATTCTTTCGGTTTGGGTTCTACGCCTTCTGTTTCTGCTGATGATCGGCGGACCTGACGCGGCCTTGCACATGGCTGCCAAATCCTCTTTCGTCCTCATCCCCCCCGAATGGGTGCAATCCATTGTCCCGCTTCTTATAGCGACGTTCTCATTCATCGTCGTCAAAAGCTTGATGTCCGCGGTCTTGTGGCGCTCAGTCGCTTTCGACTTGGCAGGGGAGCAGGCGAATTTCGCGCAGCGTCTTTTCGAAAAATATCTAAGGGCACCGTATGCGTTCCACATCGCCCGGTCCTACACTATGGCTCAACACAATTTGAACGTCGTGACGAACCAGATGTTTGTGCAATTGACGATTCCATTGCTGCAAACCTACTCCGAAGCGCTAGTATTGTGTGCGCTCGTCTTCTTTATGCTTGTCCAGTCTCCTATTGAAACAATGCTGCTGGGCTTGTGGCTCCTCATAATTCTTGGGCTTTTTCGTGCGGCTGTAGCCCAAGCATCGTATTCGGCGGGGCGCGAACGGCGCGACAATTCCGACCAAATGCTGCGCCTCGTCCACGAAAGCCTGATCGACTTCAAATCGATCAAAGTCTGGGCTCGTGAATCTTTCTTTATCAGACTGTTTCGAGAGGCGGCTACGAGCCACGAGCGCGTTCTCGCGAGGGATCGTTTTCTACAGTTCCTGCCGCGCTTCATTCTCGAACCAGCCCTGATCGGAGGCTTGGTCGTTCTGTACGTTGTCTTGACCACGGTCCAACATGCCGATCATGCCCGTATCATCGCCGAACTGAGCCTATTCTCAGCCGCCTCCCTACGCATATTGCCTGCCGCACACCGCATTAGCAGCCAAGTTCAGACGATTGCTTTCAACCGAGCTGACATCGATGCGGTTTTTGCCGATCTCAACGAACGCTCCGAAATTTATCCTGAGCGCCCGGACGGAATCCTTAGTCCTCCGTTCGAGCATTCGATCGCTCTCAGACATGTCACGCTGAAATATGGAACGAGTGAATTGTCTGCTCTAAATGACATTTCGATGGAAATATTCAGGGGCGACAAGATTGCCCTTATAGGTGCGACAGGTTCTGGCAAGACCTCGTTTCTCAACCTGCTTCTGGGCTTGCTGCAACCGGAACAGGGAGAAATCCTGATCGATGATCAAGCAGAACCACCACTTGCCAGATTCAGAAGTACCTCCACGGCTCTTGTGCCTCAAGATGCCTTCCTTTTGAACAACAGCGTTGCAGCGAACGTCGCCTTTGGCGTTCCCGCGAACCGGGGCGATATTGACAGGATATGGGTAGCCTTGCGCACCGCGAAATTGGAGGACCGTGTCCACGCTATGCCAAAAGGCCTAAACACCAACATCGGAGAAAACGGAACCGCGCTTTCGGGTGGCGAACGTCAACGGCTTGCAATTGCACGGGCGCTTTATGCGCGACCAAAATTCCTTGTACTGGACGAAGCAACTTCCCAGCTCGATACCGAGACGGAAAAGGAAATCCTGGACAACATATTGGATAGCAGTTCCGACTTGACCATCGTGATGGCCACCCATCGACCTTCAAGCGCCACACGGTTCTCACGTTGCCTGCGGATAGAAAAAGGGCAGTTGTCGGAAGTCGAAACTGTCGCTTCCCATCAGCCGGACAAATTCGCCAGCTCGAAATAGACCTTTTCATGGCTATCCACAAAATTGTCGAAAGAAAAGAGCGATTGGGCGCGCGCGAGCGCCGCCTGCCCCATCCGTCGGGCCGTATCGGGGTTGTTCAAAAGCGAAAGAATTGCACCTGACAACGCCTTCGGATCATTGTGAGAAACGAGAAGGCCCGTTTGTCCGTCCGCTACAATTTCGGGTAAGCCGCCTCTTCGGGTGGCCACCACAGGCCTTCCGGACCATGCGCCTTCAAGTCCCACAAGACCAAAAGGCTCCTGCCATCGGGATGGAACGGCAACAACCGCCGCTTTTCGCATTTCACTGCAGACGTCCTGCGGCGCGATCCAGCCACGGAATTCGATCCGATTAGCAATGCCGAGCGATTTGGCCTGTTCCTCCAGGGCAGCCCGCTCCGGCCCGTCCCCGCCGATCACAAGGCTGGCTTCCGGCGCTCCATCGAGAATCGCCGGCATCGCAGCAACGAGAGTGTCGAAGCCTTTGTCAGAAACCACCCGGCCGAGCGACAAGATGCGGCTGCCGGAAGATTCGCGATACGGCTCGTTCTGGCTCTCGATAGCGTTGATGATCGCATGGACGGTCGTCAACCCTGGGATCATGCGATGTATCTGTTTCATCGCGAATTCCGAAATAGCAACAACACGATTGGAAGCCTTGAACGCCGCGCTCAAGGCGCTGTGACGGCCGGAGATCAGAACCCGCTCCAGATCCATATGCACCGTAGTGACGACCGGGACATCCAATGCGCTCTGCACACGCAGAAACAAAAAACCTTCCGGACCGCTGGGATGAAAATGAATGATGTCCGCGCCAAATTCTCGGATAGTTGTACGGATACGGGAAACGATCTCGAATATTTCCGAAATATCGTTTCGCTGTAGGGCGTCGGTCATACCGAACCGCCAGACAGGCATACCATCAATATCACTCCGCGCCTTTGCCTCATGCCCAAGTAAGTCGGCGACAAATCCGATCTGATGACCGCGCTTCCGAAGGGCTGCGCTCAGCTGCCCGACAAGACGTTCGATACCGCCAACTTCGGATTCTGCGTCACGAACCCACATCAATATGCGCATACTATTTCCGAAGCATGTCGACCTCAGGCCATCGGTCGAAACTTGGTGAGCCCGGATGGGTTCGAACCATCGGCCCTCTGATTAAAAGTCAGATGCTCTACCGCTGAGCTACGGGCTCTCCAAAAGCGGGCGGACCATAGGTGTGGGGGCCTGCCCGGTCAATCAAGCAGCCGCGGTATTTGGGTCTCGCGGCTGCGAATTCGGGGGAACGTTTGGGGCATGGGCCTGGGCCTGCCCAAAACGTCAGTCAATGCCGGTGTCGTTCTCGTCGAGGCTGGCTTCGGTTCGGGCAGGGATCACGGCCCACACTTCGCCGGCCTTGTCCTTCGGGCGGTAGAAGAATTCGTTTTCCGGCGCGCAGGTGCGCGTCTTGGCGCTGTCGGCGTCGGCGCAGAAGCGGCGGAAGGTCCGCTCGATCTCGTCCTCGAATTTCTGGGGAATGTCGCGCGAGGCATTCTCGCGTTCCTTGCGGATGGCCCGCATCACCGACCAGCGGCGAAGCCCGCCCGGATGGGGCGCCAGCACCTTGATGAGCTCGAGGAGGATCGCGCGGTCCGAACGCATTCGCTGGGAATCGCTATCCGACCCAAGCCTGGTTTCGAACTGCTCAATGCGCTCTTCGTAAGTCATCTGTCTCCTCGCATCGCGTTGGATGCAGCGCCGGGGGGTGGCGCAAAAAAGGGGAAGCGGCGGAGGGCTTGCACCCTCCGCCGTTCCTGTCGGTCAAAAAGCCGGTTTAGACGGCCTTCAGATTGACGGCCTTCGAGCCGCGCGCATCCGGCTGGATGTCGAACGACACCTTCTGGCCTTCGGCGAGCGAGCGCATACCGGCCTGTTCGACGGCGGTGGCATGGACGAACACGTCCTTGCCGCCATCTTCCGGCGCGATAAAGCCGAAGCCCTTGGAAGTATTAAAGAATTTCACGGTTCCGATCGTCATGACTGCTCCTGGTTTGTAACCGCCAAAACACATGCTTTGGCGTTGCGAACGGAAACAATCAGGTCTGAAAAGTTCGGCTGTCTCGTCCAGGCGCGCATTGCGAGTGGGGGAGTACAACAGTGCGCTTCATCTGACGAAAGCCGTCGCGCCCCGTTTATAGGCTGTTGCGGGTGTAATCACAACCCGGGGCCGAATCAGGCCTCCGGGGCGGCTTCTGGGGGCCTGGCATAGGCCGCCAGAACCTTTCCCGCACAGGCCGCCACCGTTCCCCCCAGGATCGCCTGCCGCAGGTCGGCCACCAGGTCCTGATAGTAGGTCAGGTTGTGCCAGGTGAGCAGCATGGAGGCGATGATCTCGCCCGCCTTCACCACATGGTGGAGATAGGCCCGGCTGAACTGCCGGCACGCCGGGCAGCGGCATTCGGAATCCAGAGGGCCCGTGTCCTCGGCATGCCGGGCATTGCGCAGGTTCAGCGGGCCGCCGCGGGTGAAAGCCTGCCCATTGCGGCCGGAGCGCGTGGGCAGGACGCAATCGAACATATCGATCCCGCGCAACACCCCACCGGCGATGTCATCCGGTTTGCCCACACCCATCAGATAATGCGGCCGATCCTCGGGCAGGTGGGAAACGGTCGCCTCGAGAACCTCGAACATCGCGCCCTGCCCTTCACCCACGGCAAGGCCACCCACCGCATATCCGTCGAAGCCGATCTCCCTGAGCTCATGGGCGGAACGCTGGCGCAGATGCGGATAGACCCCACCCTGCACAATGCCGAAGCATGCGTGCCCCGGCTGTTCGCCGAACGCCGCTTTGGAGCGCGCGGCCCAACGCATCGAAAGCGCCAGCGACTTTTCGATCTGGGATTCATCGGCGGGATAGGCCGGGCATTCATCCAGCACCATCTGGATGTCGGAGCCGAGCAGGCGCTGGATTTCCATCGCGCGTTCCGGCGAAAGAAATTCCTCCGCCCCGTCGATGTGCGAGCGAAAGCGCACGCCATCTTCCGAAATCTTGCGAAGCTGCGAAAGAGACATCACCTGAAACCCGCCGGAATCGGTGAGGATCGGGCGTTCCCACCCCATGAATTTGTGCAGGCCACCGAGCCTAGCGATGCGCTCGGCGCCGGGCCGCAGCATGAGGTGATACGTGTTGCCCAGAACGATATCCGCCCCTGTTTCGCGCACGGAAGAAGGCAACATCGCCTTCACGGTTGCAGCCGTCCCCACCGGCATGAAGGCGGGCGTTCGGATTTCGCCACGCGGCATGGAAAGGACGCCGGTGCGTGCCGCACCGTCTTTGGCATGGATGTCGAAGCGCAAGGTCATTTGGCCCGGAATAACAGACAGGCATCGCCATAGGAATAGAAGCGATATTGTTCGCGGATCGCTTGCGCATAGGCTGCGCGCATCACCTCGGTACCCGCGAACGCGCAGACCAGCATGAACAGCGTCGACCGCGGCAGATGGAAGTTGGTGAGCAGCACATCCACAGCCTTGAAGCGATAGCCCGGCGTGATGAAGATATCTGTCTCGCCCTCGAAAGCTTCGATCCGGCCATCCTGGCCCGCAGCCGTTTCGAGCGTGCGCAGCGATGTCGTGCCCACGGCCGCGATGCGCCCTCCCGCCGCGTGCACATCGTTGAGATGTGCCGCCGTCGCGGCGCCAAGTGTCGCCCATTCGGCATGCATCTTGTGCGCGGACGTATCGCTTGCCGTCACCGGCAGAAATGTGCCCGGCCCCACATGAAGGGTCAGCGTTTCGCGCGAGATCCCCGCCGTATCGAGGCGCGCCAGAAGCTCCGGCGTGAAATGCAGCCCGGCGGTCGGGGCCGCCACAGAGCCGGGCGCGCGGGCGAACAAGGTCTGGTAATCGCTTGCGTCCCGGGCGTCGGTTTTGCGTTTGCCTGCGATGTAGGGCGGCAGGGGCATTTCCCCTTCGACCGCGACGGCGCCATCCAAGGCCGGCCCCGAGAGTGTGAAGGCGATATCAAATTCGCTGCTCCCGACAGGGCACAGGACCTTTGCCTCGAGGCTGTGTCCCAGCCGCAATGAATCGCCAGCCACAAGCTTCCGGGCGGGGCGGGCGAAGGCGCGCCATGTGTCGGGGGCGATCCGGCGGTGTAGCAAAAGCTCGATCTTGGCAGGCAGCGCCTGTTCCCCGCGCGGTAGCCTTTGACCCCGCAACCGGGCAGGGATGACCTTGGTATCATTGGTGACCAATGCGTCACCTTGGCTCAAGACATCAGCCAGATCGCGGATATTTGCGTGTTGCAACCGGCCGTTTTTGTGTACAACCAGAAGACGCGCGGCGTCACGTGGGGCCACCGGCCTGAGCGCGATCAGTGATTCTGGAAGTTCAAAATCGAAGCCGGAGACATCCATGGGCCGCGCACTATATCGGCGGGCTTTTCAGACGCCAGCGGGGGCCGCAAAAGTTCCCTCATCAACACACTTTAGAAACAAATGAACATTAGGGTCGCGCCGGGGGAATCCAATCCCGACCTACAGCCTTGACACAAAAGGGGAGTTTTGGTCCTTTGCCGGTGCTGACGGAGACGTTGCTGCAAAGCAGCGCACAACAAGATGGGCAGGGGCCCGCCTCAGTTCGGATGGGTCAAGTCCGGGCTGCCACCGGTGGAATTCAAGGGAGAAAAGTTGGCCGGTCCGGATGCAAGCGGGCCGGATTTGTTGTTTCAACCGCCAACGGTCCGGAGCGGGAGTTCTTATGAATATGGATGTGCGTACCGCCCTGCTTTCGGCAGCCATGTATTACCCGGCGGAAATATCCCCACCCGCGGTCAACCGGGTGAAAAGACTGATCGACGCCGTTCTGTGCTTCCTGGCGATGCCGGTGGTTCTGGTGATCGGTATCCCTATCGCACTGCTCATCATGCTGGACGGCGGCGGCCCCTTCTTTGCCCAGACCCGCATCGGGCGCGGCGGCAACCGCTTCCACTGCCTCAAATTCCGCACCATGGTTCCCCATGCCGAGCGTGAGCTGCAGCGCATCCTCGACAGAGACCCGGTCGCGCGCGCCGAATGGGAGCGCGACTTCAAGCTCAAGAACGATCCGCGCGTTACCTTGATCGGCCGCTTCCTGCGCAAGACAAGCCTCGACGAGCTACCGCAATTCCTCAACGTTCTGGTCGGCGAAATGAGCGTGGTCGGTCCGCGCCCGGTGACACCGCAGGAACTGAGCCTCTATGGCGAGAACGCCCAGATCTATCTCGCCTGCACCCCCGGCATCACCGGCCTGTGGCAGGTCAGCGGCCGCAACGATGTCAGCTACGCCAATCGCGTGGCGCTGGATGTGCGCTATGCCCTGACCTGGTCGCCCTTGCAGGACCTGAAGATCATGCTCTTAACCTTACCGGCGATGTTAAGCAGACGCGGCGCGTACTGAACGCGGGATCACGCCTCACACACTTTCGAGCACCGCTTCGATGATGCGGGCCTGCGTGGCCTCATCGAGATAGGGATGCATCGGCAGGCTGACGACCGTCTTGCTCAGTTTCTCGCTTGTGGGAACGGGTGCGCCCGGAAAATCCCGATAGCCCTTCTGATGCGATAGCGGGATCGGATAATAGACCGCCGTCGGAATTCCCCTTGCCTTGAGATCGGCCTGGAGCTTGTCGCGATCGGGCACCTGGATGGTGTATTGCGCCCAGGTCGATTGCGCGCCCGTAATCATGTGCGGCACGCGGATGCGGTTGGAACGCGACAGCGCCTTGGAATAACGCTGCGCCACAACCTCACGCATTTCGATCTCTTCGGGAAAAATCTTCAGCTTCTCGATTAGGATCGCCGCCTGGATCGTATCCAGCCGCGAATTCACCCCGATGCGCACGTTCTCGTATTTGTCGGTGCCTTGTCCGTGGATGCGGATCGACCGCAGCAAATCGGCAAGCCCGTCATCGTTGGTGAAGCTTGCCCCACCATCGCCGAAACAGCCCAGCGGCTTGGCGGGAAAGAAGCTCGTGGCCGCCGCATCGCCGATGCCGCCCGAGCGGCGCCCGTCCAGCAAACCGCCAAACCCTTGCGCGGCATCGCACAACATTTTCAGCCCTTCGCGCGCAACGATGGGTTCCAGCACGCGGTAATCCGCCGTTTGCCCGAACAGATCGACCGGCATCACCGCGCGCGGACGCAACTTGCCTTCACGCTTCACCATCGCAATGGCGGCTTCGAGGCTTTGCGGATCCATGTTGAAGGTGTCTTCCAGCACGTCGACGAACACCGGCGATGCGCCCACCAACGCCACCACTTCGGCGGACGCGGCAAAAGTGAAGGCCGGCACGAACACCGCATCCCCCGGCCCGATACCCCAGGCGCGCAACACGATGAGGAGTGCATCGGTGCCGTTGGCGCAGGCAATCGCGTGTTTGACGCCGGCAAATTCCGCAAGCTGCGCTTCCAGCGCGGCCACTTGCGGACCCATGATCCACTGACCGCCTTCGACCGCATCGGAAATGGCTTTGGTGAGACCTGCGCCCATGCGGCGGCGCTGGGCCTGCAGGTCGATAAAGGGAATCACGGAACCTCCGGCAGACGACGACGGGCGGTTCTAGGCGCGCCGATAAACCATGCGCGACAAACTTAATATTGCAGAATGCGTCAGGCCTACCTGCGGCGCGTGAAACCCGCGATGAAGCTGGCAGCCATCAGGCCATAGAGCAGCCAATCCACAGTATCGTTCATCGAGTCCGGCAGAACGAATGTGGCGATACCAAAACAGAGGGACGCCATCAGCGACAATTGCCGCCACGGAATCCGCGACAGCCGCGCCCGCCTGCGCTCGGCTTTCCACGCCTGCAATTCCTCATCGGGCGAAGGTTCCTGCGTCTGCGATTGCTGCGGCGGAAACGGCGTTTCCGCGGCGATCACATGCTCGAAATCGGGCACGCCATCCTGCGCCGCCGCCCCACGTCGCGGCGGACGATAGGTGGCACCCCTGCGGCCGAACGACTCTACTCTCACCATCGACGCTCCGTAAGCGCCCAGAGTGTTCCACACCCGGTTTAGGGATGGTTTAAGGAAATCGTCCGCTTTCGCTCTATTCAGCTATCGGCTTCGACGCGGGCTTTCAGAATCTTGTCTGGATCGCCGGAGATTGCGCCGTTGTTATGTTCGCCGCCCTTCTTGATGGCGTCGACATGTTCCATGCCCTCGACCACCTGGCCCCACACCGAATATTGCCGGTCGAGCCAGGGCGCATCGCCGAAGCAGATGAAGAACTGGCTGTTGGCACTGTTGGGATTGTTGGTGCGCGCCATCGAGACGGTGCCGCGCTTGTGCGAGGTGGCGGAGAACTCGGCCTTGAGGTCCGGCAGATCGGAACCGCCCGAACCTGTGCCGGTGGGATCGCCCGTCTGCGCCATGAAGCCGGGAATGACGCGGTGGAACACCACACCGTCATAGAAACCGGACCGCGCCAGTTCCTTGATGCGCGCCACATGGTTGGGCGCCACATCAGGCTTCAGTTCGATGACCACCGGCCCGGACTTGAGATCGAGAATGAGTGTGTTTTCAGCGTCGCGGGACATGAGGTCTAACCCTTTCTTCTGCGCTCGTTGCAGCGTTTGACGAGCAGTTTGGAAACATAAGGACTGGTGAACGCAGAAACGTCACCTTCCAGCATTGCGATTTCCTTGACGAGGCGGGAGGCGATGGCCTGATGCCGCGGATCCGCCATGAGGAACACGGTTTCTATTTCCGGATTGAGGCGCTGGTTCATGCCTACCATCTGGAATTCATACTCGAAGTCGGACACCGCGCGCAGGCCCCGCACGATCATGCTTGCGCCCACTTTCTGCGCGAACTGAATCAGCAGACTCTCGAATGTTTCCACAGCGATGGTGGCGCGGCCGTCGCCCGCGAGCGGACCGGTTTCGTGGCGCACCATCTCCATGCGCTCCTTGAGCGAGAAGAGGGGCGTCTTCGAGGCGTTGGTGGCAACCCCGATCACCAGATGATCGACCAGCTTCACAGCCCGCTTGATGATGTCGAGATGACCCAGCGTAAGCGGATCGAACGTGCCCGGATAAAGGCCGATGCGCGGTTTGCGCTCGGCTGCCCCCATCTTCTTTGTTGCCACTATGCGTCCCCGTCTTGCGAAACGTCCTCGATCCGCTCGACGGATACGACGCGCTCATTTTCCTCCACCCGGAAAATGGTCACGCCGCCGGAGCCGCGCCGCTGAATGGAGATACCCGCCACCGGCACGCGAATGATTTGGCCCTGATCGCTGATGAGCATGAGATCGTCACCCTCCTCGACCGGGAAACCCGCGACGATGGCGGTGTTTTTCTTTCCCATGTCGAGGGCCACGATGCCCGAACCGCCGCGGCCTGTGATGCGATATTCATAGGAGCTGGAGCGCTTGCCGAAACCATTGGCCGAAACCGCGAGCACGAACTGTTCGCGCGCGCCCAGCGCCGCATAGCGTTCGGGCGTGAGATTGGCTTCCTCGGTGCCGTCATCGGCATCGTCGGCCACCTCTTCGATGGCGTCTTCGCCGGTGGCCGCCCGGCGCGCCGCCGCCGATTGCTTGAGATAGGCCCGACCCTCCGCCGGCGTCGCATCGCCGTGATGCAGCAGCGAAAGGCTCACCACCTCGTCGCCCTCGGCGAGTTTGATGCCGCGCACGCCGGTGGAATCCCGGCCCTTGAACACGCGCACATCCGTCAGCGGGAAGCGGATGCATTTGCCAAGCTTGGAGGTCAGCAGAACGTCATCCTGATCGGTACAGGTTTGCACGCCGACGATGCCATCGCCCGGCTCCAGCTTCATCGCGATCTTGCCGTTGCGATTGATGTTCACGAAATCCGAAAGCTCGTTGCGCCGCACATCGCCGGACTTCGTGGCGAACACGACATTGAGCTTGCTCCATTCGGCCTCGTCTTCCGGCAGGGGCAGGATCGTGGTGATGGTCTCGCCCTGTTGCAGTGGCAGCAGGTTCACCATCGCCTTGCCGCGGCCCTGGATGCGGGCCTCCGGCATGCGCCAGACCTTCATCTTGTAGGCCATGCCGATGGAGGAGAAGAACACCAGCCAGGCATGAGAGTTCGCCGCGAAAATATGCGTGACGAAATCTTCCTCGCGCGTGGACATGCCCGCGCGGCCCTTGCCGCCGCGGCCCTGCACGCGATATTCGGCAAGCGGCGTGCGCTTGATATAGCCCGCATGGGTGACGGTGACGGCCACATCCTCGCGCTCGATCAGCGCTTCGTCCTCGATCTCCACATCGGCATCGATCAATTCGGTCAGGCGCGGCGTCGCGAATTCATCGCGGATCGCGGAGAGTTCTTCGCGCACGATGGTCAGCACGCGCGGCCGCGACCGCAGGATATCGAGATATTCGGCAATCGCCACGCTGAGGCGCGTCACCTCATCGGCGATCTCATCTCGCCCAAGGGCCGTCAGCCGTTGCAGGCGCAAATCGAGAATGGCTTTCGCCTGCTCTTCCGAAAGCCGGATCGTGTTGTTCTCGGAAAGCAGGTGGCGCGGATCGGCGATCAGCGCGATCAGCGGCGCCACATCCTTGGCGGGCCAATCCCGCGCCATCAATTGCTCGCGGGCAATGGTTGCATCGGGGGCGGCGCGGATCAGCGCGATCACTTCGTCGATATTCGCGACCGCGATGGCAAGACCCACCAAGATGTGGCCGCGGTCGCGCGCCTTCTTCAATTCGAAGCGCGTGCGCCGCGTGACGACCTCTTCACGGAAGGCGACGAACGCGCCCACCATGTCCTTGAGGTTCATCAGCCGCGGCTGGCCGTTGTCGAGCGCCAGCATATTCACGCCGAAGCTTGATTGCAGTTCGGTGAAGCGATAGAGCTGGTTCAGCACGACGTCGGAAGATGCTTCGCGCTTCAGCTCGATCACCACGCGCATGCCCTGGCGGTCGCTCTCGTCGCGGATGTCGGCGATACCTTCGAGGCGCTTCTCGCGCACCAGATCGGCCATGCGCTCCTGCAGGCGGGCCTTGTTCACCTGATAGGGAAGCTCGGTGACGATGATCGCCTCGCGATCCTTGCGGATCTCTTCCACATGGCAGCGCGCGCGCATCAGCACCCCGCCGCGCCCACGCGCCAGCGCCGCGCGCGCGGCCACCTTGCCGATGATGAGGCCGGCGGTCGGGAAATCCGGGCCCGGCACGATCTCGGTCAGCGCATCCATGCCGATCGAGGGATCTTCGATATAGGCGAGGCACGCATCGATCACTTCGCCCAGATTGTGCGGCGGCACATTGGTGGCCATGCCCACCGCGATGCCGCTCGATCCGTTGACGAGCAGATTGGGAAAGCGCGACGGCAGAACGACCGGCTCGCTTTCCGAAGCATCGTAATTGTCCTTGAACTCGACGGTATCCTTGTCGAGGTCTTCGGTCAGTGCGTGTGCGAGTTTGGCCCGGCGCACTTCGGTGTAACGCATGGCGGCGGGTGGATCGCCGTCGACCGAACCGAAATTGCCTTGTCCGTCCACCAGGGGCGCGCGCATCGAGAAAGGCTGCGCCATGCGCACCAGCGCATCGTAGATCGATTGGTCGCCGTGGGGATGATACTTACCGATAACATCGCCCACCACGCGGGCGGATTTGCGATAGGGCTTGTTCCAGTCGTTGCCCTGCTCGTGCATCGAAAAGAGGATGCGCCGATGCACGGGCTTCAGCCCATCGCGCGCATCGGGCAGCGCACGGCTCACGATCACGCTCATCGCGTAGTCGAGATAGGAGCGTTTCAGCTCCTCCTCGATCGCAATGGGACTGACGCTACCGCCCCCCGCAGGCGCGCCGGACGCCGGCTGATCGCTCAAAAAACACTCCCCAAAAGAGGTTCGAAAAGCCCCATACGGGAGGGGCAGAATCCATATGCAGGAGTAGCATTTCCCGGAGCCCCGAGGCCAGCGCCAAAGGGCCTCACTCGGGCACGAAATCCCGCGAGAAATCCTTCAGATCGTTGCGGAAATTCTTGGCCTTGAGGTTCTTGTACTCCTCCATCACCCAGCCGATCCGGTAGGCCAGCATTTCGCGCGGGCCCTTTTTGTTGGGCGAATCGTAATAGGCGAAGGTGATGCCCACCAGATGCCCATCCTTGGCATCCACCACAGGCCCGCCGCTGAAGCCCGGCCCGGCATCGGCGGTGATCGTGAAACGGGAATCGCGCAGCCCCAGAACCGGCCCCTTGGCCATCCGCAGCGACCCGCCCGCGCCCTGGCCATAGAGGATCACTTCCTCCCCCACCTCGGGATCGGCCATTTCGAGCGGCCCGGCCCCCCCGATGGGCTGTTCGTGCACCCGGATGAACATCAGGTCCTCGCCCGAAGGGGCGCGGCCCAGATCGTCCTTGTCGTCGACGAGGTTGGCGTTGTGGGCGTTGGTCACCGCCACGCCCGAAAGAATGATAGTCGCCGCCCCCCGGCGCATGCCCGGCAGGCTGAAGGCATGTAGCGGAATATAGGCAGCCGCGACCTGTGCGGTCACGAAGCGATCTGTGCCCTCGCCTGCGCCAACCCAGGTTCCATCAACCCGGGTTGCGCAGCCGGCTATTGCGATTGCCGCAAAAAAAGTTCCGGCGATCGCCAAACGACGCATAAGCAAAACCAAAAGTCAGAACGGGATTTCATCGTCCATGTCGTTGCCGCGGTCAAAATTGACCGGCTCCGACCGTCCGCCGCCGCTTCCAACCCCCCCAAAACCACCTTCCGAGCGTCCCCCGCCCTCGCCCTTCCCGTCAAGCATTTGCAGCTCGCCGCGGAAGCGATTGAGCACGATCTCGGTCGAATATTTCTCGGCGCCGTCCTTGTCGGTCCATTTCCGGGTCGAGAGCTGGCCCTCGATATAGACCTTGGCGCCTTTGCGCAGATATTGCTCGGCAACCTTGGCGAGGTTCTCGTTGAAGATCACCACGCGGTGCCACTCGGTCTTTTCCTTGCGCTCGCCGGACGCCTTGTCGCGCCAGCTTTCCGAGGTTGCGATGGAGAGGTTCACCACGGGCTCGCCGCTGGTCATGCGCCGTACCTCCGGGTCTTTGCCCAGATTGCCCACCAGGATCACCTTATTGACGCTGCCTGCCATTGTTCTGTCCTTCCATCACCGGCGGGCACACTAATCGGCGTGCCCTGCCGGATGCCAGTTGCCAGCTCCCTGTGTTCTTATTATGTTCTTCAGCAAACGAGTCAATCCCCAGCAAAAAGCGCGCGGCGCGAATCCGGGTTCGCAGACGTTTGCGTAAGCGCCGCATGGTCTTTCAATCGCGGAGTTGCATCCTATATGGAAACCGTCCCCGAACCCCATGAACCCGGCGCTTGCGCGGCTCGAACCGGCCCGGCCAAGCTTCGCGTTTCGCACCCAGAGTTCCCATGCTGAAGAACATCTCCATTCGCGGCGCGCGCGAGCACAATCTCAAGAACATCGATGTCGAAATTCCGCGCGACACGCTGACCGTGCTCACCGGCCTTTCGGGTTCCGGCAAATCCTCGCTCGCCTTCGACACAATCTATGCCGAGGGCCAGCGCCGCTACGTGGAATCGCTCTCGGCCTATGCCCGCCAGTTCCTCGAACTGATGCAGAAGCCCGATGTGGATCACATCGAGGGCCTCTCGCCCGCCATCGCCATCGAACAGAAGACGACATCGAAGAACCCGCGTTCGACGGTGGGCACCGTTACCGAGATCTATGACTATCTGCGCCTGCTGTTTGCGCGCGTGGGCGTTCCCTATTCGCCGGCCACGGGCCTGCCCATCGAAAGCCAGACCGTCAGCCAGATGGCGGATCGCATTCTGGCGCTCGATGAAGGAACGCGGCTGTTCCTGCTTGCCCCCATCGTGCGCGGCCGCAAGGGCGAATACCGCAAGGAATTCGCGGAGCTTCAGAAGAAGGGCTTCCAGCGCGTCAAGGTGGACGGCAAGTTCCATGACATCGGCGAAATTCCGGCCCTGGACAAGAAGCTGAAACACGACATCGAAGTGGTGGTCGACCGCATCGTGGTGAAGAAGGATATCGGCAACCGCCTGCCGGATTCCATCGAAACCGCGCTCAACCTTGCCGATGGTCTCGTCATCGCCGAATTCGCCGACCAGAAGGAAAAGGGCGAACCCAAACAGCTTCTGATGTCGTCGAAATTCGCCTGCCCCGTTTCGGGTTTCACGATTCCCGAAATCGAGCCGCGCCTTTTTTCGTTCAACAATCCCCATGGCGCCTGCCCGGCCTGCGATGGGTTGGGCACCCAGCTCTATTTCGATCCCGCACTCGTTGTGCCTGACGAGACGATCACCCTGCGCAAGGGCGCCATCGCGCCGTGGTCGAAATCCTCCTCGCCCTATTATCTGCAAACGCTGGAGGCGCTCGGCCGCTATTACAAATTCTCGCTCAACGATCCGTGGGAAGACCTGCCGAAGAAGGCCCGCGATGTCATTCTGAACGGTTCGGGCGAAGACGAAATCAAGTTCATCTATGACGATGGCCTGCGCCGCTACGAAACCAAGAAGCCGTTTGAAGGCGTGATCCCCAATATGGAGCGCCGCTTCAAGGAAACCGATTCGGCCTGGGTGCGCGAGGAACTCGAACGCTTCCAGGACACCAGCCCCTGCGACGTCTGCAAAGGCTATCGCCTGAAACCGGAAGCGCTTTCGGTGAAAATCGCCGGGCTGCATGTCGGCCAGGTCTGCGAACAATCGATCAAGAGCGCCGATGCCTGGTTCCGCGATCTCGACAAGGATCTGAACAAGCAGCAAAAGGAAATCGCCGCCCGCATTCTGAAGGAAATCCGCGCGCGGCTGAAATTCCTCAACAATGTGGGCCTGGAATATCTCACTCTGGCGCGCGCCTCGGGCACCTTGTCGGGCGGCGAAAGCCAGCGCATCCGGCTTGCCTCGCAGATCGGTTCGGGGCTGACGGGCGTGTTGTATGTTCTGGACGAGCCTTCCATCGGCCTGCATCAGCGCGACAACGAGAAACTTCTGGAATCGCTGAAAGGTCTTCGCGATCTCGGCAATACCGTGTTGGTGGTGGAGCACGATGAGGAAGCGATCCGCGTTGCCGATCATGTGATCGACATGGGGCCGGGCGCGGGCATCCATGGCGGGCACATCATCGCCGAAGGCACGCCCGAAGACATCATGCGCTCGCCCAAGAGCCTGACCGGAAAATATCTCACAGGGCTGGAACAGATCCCGATCCCGGCGCGCCGCCGCAAGGCCGTGCACGACCGCTGGGTGAAGGTGATCGGCGCACGCGGCAACAATCTGAAGAATGTGTCGGCGCAAATCCCGCTTGGCACCTTCACCTGCATCACCGGCGTCTCCGGCGGCGGCAAATCCACACTCGTCATCGAGACGCTGTTCAAGGCTGCCTCGCGAAAACTCAATCAGGGCCGCGAACATCCTGCCCCGTATGACAGGATCGAGGGCCTGGAATATCTCGACAAGGTCATCGACATCGACCAGAGCCCCATCGGCCGCACACCGCGCTCAAACCCGGCCACCTATACCGGCGCATTCACGCCGATCCGCGACTGGTTCACCGAACTGCCGGAATCGAAAGCGCGCGGTTACCAGCCGGGCCGCTTCTCGTTCAACGTCAAGGGCGGGCGCTGCGAAGCCTGCCAGGGCGATGGCGTCATCAAGATCGAGATGCACTTCCTGCCGGATGTTTACGTTCAATGCGATGTCTGCAAGGGCAAGCGTTACAACCGCGAAACCCTGGAAGTGAAATTCCGTGACCATTCCATCGCCGACGTGCTGGACATGACGGTCGAAGCGGGCGCGGATCTGTTCAAGGCCGTGCCCTCGATCCGCGAAAAGCTCGACACGCTCAAACGTGTCGGCCTCGGCTATGTTTCCATCGGCCAGCAGGCGACGACCTTGTCTGGCGGCGAGGCCCAGCGCGTGAAACTGTCGAAAGAACTGTCCCGCCGCGCCACCGGACGCACGCTCTATATATTGGACGAGCCGACCACCGGCCTGCACTTCCATGACGTGAAGAAGTTGCTCGAAGTGCTCCATGAGCTGGTCGACAACGGCAACACGGTGGTGGTGATCGAACACAATCTCGAAGTCATCAAGACGGCGGATTGGATCGTGGACCTGGGCCCGCAGGGCGGCGATGGCGGCGGCGAAATCGTCGCCACTGGAACGCCCGAAGAAGTGGCCAAGGTCGCCCGCTCCTACACCGGCCAATATCTGAAGCCGCTGCTCAAAAACCGCGCCCCGGAAAAACCGGCATCCGCACGCAAGCTGAAAGCGGCGGAATAAAAAAAGGGCCGGACATTGTCCGGCCCTTTTCGATTTCGCAACCGGCAAATCTATTTCTTCGCCAGCACTTCAATGCGCACCGAACGGCGATCCAGCGGGCTGCATTGCATCACCACTTCGCGCAGATTGCGATTACCGCCCGGCAGATCGAACGAATAACCGCGCCCCTGGCGCATCCGCATACCGCGATCGACATTGAGATCGCGCGTCCGGCCGTTGCCGAAGCGTGCGGTGATGCGGGTGCAGCGCGCATCGCCATTGAGCGGTTTGACGGCGATGCGTTCCACACTGCGCCCACGCCATCCGGCCACTACCGCGTCGCGATCGTTGTGGCCCTGGAAGGTCTGCGTGCCGATCCTCACCCAGTCATTGTCGCTCCAGCCCGGGCCGCCCGAGGGCCGATCCCAGTTGAAGATGCCCGCCCAGGAACGATTCCAATCCGGGCTGCGCCGCCACTCGTCGCGATAGGACGAGACATCGGCCGAGATCGCGATGGTGGCGCCCGCGCGCGAGGACGCACGGCAGGTGAAATCAAGTTTGGTCACATGGGCACGATCGCCGGGAAGATCGACATCCTGCGGACGGCCGGGCTGCAGCCTGCCCCGAAAAATTTCGTCTGAAGACCCATTTGCAAAGGTCGCCCGCACGCTGCGGCAACGAACATCGCTGTCACGCACATCGAGCCTCAACTTGTCGACACCGCCGCCGAAGCGGGAATAGCTGGTATCGCGATCCATCCCATGGCTCACATCGACCGAGCCGATGCGATACCAATCGGCCATCGCAGGCATCGCCAACCCGCAAGACAAAGCGCCCGCCATCAGAACGGTTTTGGATAAAGTATTCATATTTCTCTCCCGAAATAGCACATGTGAAAACGCACGCGGCCGCGTGCGCATATCCCTCGGAAAGACAAACGTCTGAGGTAACGCTTCTGTTCCCGAAAATGTCAGACAGAAATCGCCTGCGCGCGCACGCGCAACCAGCGCAGAGCCACCACCAGTGAAACGAGGAACACCGCGGATGACACGAAAAACGCCGCCCCCGGAATGATGATGGGTGCTGCCGGGCTCACGAAATAGCCGAACAATCCCGTCCAGATCGGCGGGCCAATGATGCTGGTGAGGCTGGTCAGGCTCGCGAGCGCGCCCTGCAGCAAACCCTGTTCATTGGCGGGAACGGCTTTCGACATGATGCCCATCACCGCGGGCTGCGCGATCACCCAGCCGAACACGCCAAGGGCAATGAGCGGATAGATCATCCAGCCTTGCGGAATGATGCCATAAGCCGCCATCAGAACCGCGCTCACCAGCAGCCCCATCACGATGGCGCGCCTTTCGCCGATCCGCGGCAGCAGCAGCCGCACGAGAAATCCCTGCCCCACGACAAACATCACGCCAACGGCGGCAAGCGAAATGCCAATCTCCTTCGGCCCCCAATGGAATCGATAGGAGGAAAACAACACCCATGTCATTTCCGAAACGCGATTGGCGAACATCGCCAGGATGTAGACCACCATCAATCCCGCGACATCGCCATATCGCCCAAGTTCGCGCAATGCGCCGAACGGATTGGCGCGCGACCACGCGAACTCTTTGCGATGTTCGCCATCAAGCGATTCCGGCAAGACGAAATAGGTGAACACCAGGTCGACGAAACTCAATCCGGCCGCTACCAGAAACGGCAGATGCAGATCGATCGCGCCAAGGATACCGCCCAGCACAGGCCCTGTGATGAAGCCGAATCCGAATGCCGCGCCGATCAGCCCGAAGCTCTGCGCCCGTTTCTCCGGCGGTGTGATGTCGGCGAGATAGGCGTTGGCGGTGGAAAAGCTCGCGCCCATCGCACCCGAGATCAGGCGGCCTGCCGCGAGCCACAGAAGATTGGGGGCCAGCCCCAGCAACACATAATTCAGCCCCATGCCCAGAAGCGCTACCAGAATGATAGGCCTGCGGCCGAATCGGTCGGACAGCGCGCCCAGAAGCGGGGCCAGCAGAAACTGCATCAGCGAATAGGCGCCCGCCAGCAGGCCGAAGATCACCGAGGCGCGGCTGACATCGCCGTGCTCGAACTGTTCGATCAGCTTGGGCAGAATGGGATAGGCAAGCCCGATGCCGAGCATGTCGATATAGACCACCGCCAGAACCGCGATGGTCCTCATTCGCGCCGATACCATGGCCTACGCGCCCCCCACTACACGCTCTATTTAGACAAATCCGTGAAGCGCTTCTGCATTTCCTTTGGGCTCACCTCTTCCTTGCGCGTCGCAAGCAGCCAGTGATGGCCAAACGGATCGGCGATCATGCCCGAGCGGTCGCCATAAAACTGGTCTGCCGCCGGCCTCAGGATTGCCGCACCCGCGGCTTCGGCCTTTTTCATCGTGGCATCCACGTCCGCAACATAGAGATGCAGTTTCACCGCCGTGCCGCCGATGGATGGCGGGCTGAGCGCGCCGAAATCGGGATATTCGTCCGAAAGCGCCAGCTTGCCGTCACCGATGGTGAGTTCGGCGTGGCCGATACGATCCCCGGTATCGTTCAGGCGAAATTCTTCCTTCGCGCCGAAAGCCTTCACATAGAAAGCGATGGCCCTGGAGGCGCCCTTCACCGTGATATAGGGCATGAGGCCCAGGGGCTTTTTGTCTGTCACGATTGCCTCCTCTTGCATCCGCAGATATATTACGTTACGTACCGTAACGTAATTGAAAGTCCTGTCAAGCATGGCCACTGCAAAATCGGCGAGAGGCCGCCCACGCGATCCCACGATCCGCAGAAAAATCCTGGCGGCTGCCGGCCAGCTGCTCAATGAAGGCGGGCTCTCGTCGGTCACGATGGAGGCTGTCGCCGCAAAGGCGGGTGTGGGCAAACCCACGATCTATCGCGAATGGCCCAATGCGCATGCGGTAGCGATGGCGGCGTTCCTTGAGATTACGCAGCCCGCACCGCAGGAAATGAAAAAGGGAAAGGCGCTCGATGCGCTGCGCACACAATTGCGTTCGATCGCGCGCGCCTTCTCCACCAATATCGGCCGCAGCACCGCGATGATGATCGCCGCCGCCCAGAACGATAGCGAACTTGCGAAAGTTTTCCGCAACCAGTTCATCATGGGCCGGCGCGAGGAAGGCCGCGCGCTTCTGGCCCGCGCGGTCGCGGCGCACGAATTGCGCGCAGACATCGATTTCGACGTGACGCTCGATCTGATTTACGCGCCGCTTTATTTCCGCCTTCTCATCGGCCACGGCCCGCTGGATGCGACCTTCACAGATGCGGTGTTCGATGCAGCCCTCAAGGGCCTCAAGGTACGTCGAGGATGACGCCGCGCGCGGCCGGCGGCGGCACCAGCGTGCGATAGGCAAACGCGCTCGCCCCCAGCAGCAGCCCAAAGAGAAACGGCGAGAACACGAAGCTGAGGCCATAAAGGATCGGAAGATTGGGGCGCATCTTTTCCATGCGCGCCGCGGTTTCGGCGAAACTGCCATCCCCATGCGGCAGCATCGAATCCGGCCCCAGCACAAAGGCCTGGCAGATCACGATCACGACAAACAACGGACCAAGCGTCGCCACCAGAATTGCGAACAATCGCCAGAAATTTTTCGCCGTGAGCTGCCAGCCGCGCCCGAGGCTGATCTGTTCTTCCGCCACCGTTACCGGCGCCAGAACGAAAAACAGCCGCACGAACACATAGGTCGCGGCGCACACGATGAACAGGCTGATCAGCGAACCGACCGCCGCCACCGGCGCGCTCACGGTTTTGGGTGCAATGCCCTTGGCGGCCTGCGCCACCTCCGGCGCCATTCCGGCCGCGCCCAGTATCGCGGTCGCCAGCACCCCCAGCAATGTCGCCGCCAGCACAATGAAAATCAGCAGAATGATCAGCACGAACGCCAATGCCAGCAGCGCGCCATACATGCGCCACTCCGCGGCCCCCAGCGAGAAATGCAGCAGCGAATGGCTGTGGGGCTGCCCAAGCGCATGGCGCGTCAACGTCACATAGATCATTGCGTAGAAAATGAGCGAGACCAGCGAATATAACAAAAGTGTCACCGCCGCCTGCCCCACCAGCGCGGTGTTATCTTCGGCAACAGCGCGCGAGAAACTTTCGTAATAGGGCGAAAGCACGAAATAGCTGCCGAGCGTCAGGAGCAGCATGGGCAGCCAAATTTGCCCGATGATCGCACCGATGTTGCCGAGGGTGAAACCGTAAGAAAACGCAATGGTCTTGCCGACCGGGACTTTCGCCATCAGGGGCCTCCAGGGCCGAAGAGTTTACGGGCGGGGATATGCACCCGCAATCGCGCCCGTTAAGCTATCGCCAAACAATATCAGGGGTAGGAACATGGCAATCACCGAATACGGCACATTCGACGCTCTCGGCCTCGCCCAGCTGGTGACCCAGCGCGACGTCAAACCGAGCGAACTTCTCGAAGAAGCGATCACACGCACCGAAGCGATGAATCCCAAACTCAACGCCATCGTCTACAAGGATTACGACAACGCGCGCAATGCGGCCAAGGCCGCAGATAACAGCGCTGCGCAGGCAAAGGCCATGTTCGCGGGCGTGCCGTTTCTCCTGAAAGACATCATGGCGATGACCACCACCATGCCCACGCGCCAGGGCTCTGCCTTCCTGCCGCCGATCCCGTGGTTTCACGATTCCGTGTTAACGACGAAATTCAAGGCCGCGGGGCTGATCCCGTTCGGCAAAACCAACGTGCCGGAATTCGGCCTCGTCGCCACGACGGAATCCAAACTCTATGGCGCCGCCCACAATCCCTGGAATCTCGATCATTCGACCGGCGGCTCGTCGGGCGGCTCCGCCGCCGCGGTCGCTGCGGGAATATTGCCGATGGCACATGCCAATGATGGCGGCGGCTCCATCCGCATTCCCGCATCGTGCAACGGCCTTGTCGGACTGAAGCCGACGCGCGGACGCATCAGCCAGGGTCCGGATCTGGGCGAATCCGTCGACGGGTTGGCAACCGATCTCGTGGTGTCGAAAACCGTGCGCGATACGGCCGCCGCGCTGGACATCGCATCGGGCCCGGTGATGGGCGATCCCTATTGGGAATCACCCAAGCCCAAATCATATCTCGAAGCGATAAAAACCCCGCCGAAGAAACTGCGCATCGCCATCGCGCTGAAGAAGCTCGATGGCGGCGCGCTGCACGCCGATTGCATCGCCGCGGTCGAAAACGCCGCCAGGATCTGCCGCGATCTGGGCCATGACGTGGAGGAGGCCTCGCCCACTCTCGATCAGGCAAGCCTCATTCCCGCCTTCACCGCGATCTGGACCGGCAACCTCGCCGCCGGAATCGACACCATCGCGATGCTGATGGGCCAGACGGCGACAGAGGACAAATTCGAAGGCACCACATGGGGCCTTTATCAATTGGGCAAAACGATCACCGCCTCGCAATATCTGATGGCGAAGGCCGCGTTGCAGATGGCCGGCCGCGAAGCCGCACGGTTCCACGAAACCTATGATGTGTGGATCACGCCCACCTTGGGCCGCCCGCCGGTGACCCTGGGCACCTTCGACATGAACGAACGCGACGTGATGAAATCCTTCGGCGCGCAGATAGATTATGTGCCGTTCACGGCGATGCAGAACGCCACGGGCGAGCCTGCGATCAATCTGCCGCTCTATTGGAACGCGGCGGGGCTTCCCATCGGCACGCAATTCGTCGGCCGCTTTGGCGATGAAGAAACTCTGCTGAAGCTCGCCGCACAGATAGAACAGGCAGCACCCTGGAGTGGCCGCTACAAATCCGTGAAGGTCTGAGCCATGGCTTTCGCGGAATACGACACATTCGATGCGCTCGGCCTTGCAAGCCTGATCGCCAAGAAGAAGCTCTCGGCCCGCGAAGCGGTGGATGAAGCCATCGCGCGCGCGCAAGCCCTCAACCCCCGGCTCAACGCCATCGTGTTCGAAGCGTTCGATCGCGCGCGATCCGCCGCGAAAGCCAAATTGCCCAAGGGCCCCTTCACCGGCGTGCCGACCCTGCTGAAGGATATGCGCGCAGGGGCTGTGGGTATGCCCACGCGCAACGGTTCGCGTTTCATGCCTGCCGTGCCGGCCGATCATGATTCCACGCTGGTCGCGCGCTACCGCGCTGCCGGGCTCATTCCGCTGGGCAAAACCAACGTGCCCGAATTCGGCATTTTGCCGACGACGGAATCCAAACTCTATGGCCCCGCGCACAATCCCTGGAACCTCGATCATTCGACCGGCGGCTCGTCGGGTGGATCGGCTTGCGCGGTTGCGGCAGGCATTGTGCCCATCGCGCACGCAACCGATGGCGGTGGTTCGATCCGCATTCCGGCTGCGTGTTGCGGGCTTGTGGGCCTGAAAGTCTCGCGCGGCCGCATCACGCAAGGCCCGGATTTCGCCGATGCCACAAGCGGCTTGTCGGTGGACAATGTGGTGAGCAGAAGCGTGCGCGATACGGCAGCTGCCCTCGATGCCACTTGCGGTCTCGATTATGGCGATCCCTATACCGCGCCGCCGCCCGAAGGTTCCTATCTCGAAGGCATCAAGCGCAAGACCAAGCGCCTGCGCATCGCCGTTTCCTATAAGGCGCTCAACGGCAAGCCGCTGCACCCCGATGTCGTTGCCGCCGTGAAGAAAACAGCCAAGCTGTGTGAAAGCCTGGGCCACATCGTCGAGGAAAAAGCCCCGCCGCTCGATCCGGCGATCCTCACACCCGCCTTCATGACGTTGTGGGCCGTCAACGTTGCCTATGGATTGGAAGGCTTGGCCAGGCTCACCGGCATCGCACCCTCGACCGATGTGGTCGAAGGGCTGACGTTTGGCCTTTATCAGGCAGGCAAGCGCATCAGCGCCATCGAGACGATGGCCGCCAAACAGGCGATGGATCGCGCCGCCCGCGCCATGGTGCAATTCCATGAGACCTACGATGTGTGGCTCAATGCAACGCTAGGCGCGCCGCCGATCAAGCTCGGCACCATCGATATCGATGAGCAGAATCCTCAACTCGCCTTTGCACCCATCCTCGATTATGTGCCTTACACCGCGATGCAAAACGCGACCGGCCAACCCGCCATCCAGTTGCCGCTGAATTTCAACAAGGCGGGGCTTCCCATCGGCGTACAGTTTGTCGCCCGTTATGGTGGGGAGATGACTTTGCTCAAGCTCGCAGCCGAGCTTGAAAAAGCGCAGCCCTGGGCCGGGCGCCGCCCCGATCTGAAAATTTGAACCGGAGACATCCCATGTCCTTCTCGGAATATGACGATTATGACGGCCTGGGCCTCGCCCATCTCGTGCGCCGCGGCGAAGTCTCGCCGCTCGAATTGCTCGAAGAAGCCATCGCGCGTGTGGAACGCCACAATCCGAAACTGAACGCGGTCGTCTACAAGGCCTATGACGAGGCAAAGGCCACGGCAAAATCCAGATTGCCCGACGGCCCGTTCAAAGGTGTGCCGTTCCTCATCAAGGATATCGGCATGGCGGTGAAGAACTGGCCGATGACCAATGGCTCGGCTTATTTGCGCAACAACGTGACGGCTTACGATGCCGAACTCACGCGGCGCTACCGGGCGGCCGGTGTGGTGCTGATGGGCAAGACCAACACACCGGAATTCGGCATTCCGGGAACGACCGAAGGCCGCCATCTCGGCATCTGCCGCAATCCGTGGAATCCTGCGCACAGTTCGGGCGGTTCATCGGGTGGGGCTGCATCCGCTGTCGCCTCCGGCATGGTGCCGATGGCGCATGGCAGCGATGGGCTGGGATCGATCCGCATTCCGGCCGCGCAATGCGGCCTCTTCGGCATGAAGCCCACGCAATATCGCAATCCCGGCGCGCCCGATGATCGCGGCCGCGCCCATGGCTTCGTGCTCGACCATGTGCTGACCCGCAGCGTGCGCGACAGCGCGGTGATGCTCGACTGGACGGGTTATCCCGAAGACGATGCGCCCTATGCGCCGCCACAGAAATCGCGGCTGTACGCCGATGAAATTCAAACGCCGCCCGGCAAGCTGCGCATTGCATTCTCGACCGAGAATCCCAGCAACACACCGCTGCACCCCGATATGCAGCGTGTGTTCGACGATACGGTGAAACTGCTCGGCGATCTCGGCCACACGATGATCGACTTCCCGAAATTCGGTATCGACTGGCGCAAGCTCTATATGGCGCAAGGTTGCGTATCGGGTGCGATGTTCGCGGCCTCCATCGACGAACTGAAGCAGACGCTGGGCGAGCCGCAGGAAGGGGACATGGAGCCGCTTGCCTGGGCGAGCTATCGCGGTTCAAGCAAGCTGACGGCCGGACAAGTTGGCTGGGGGTTGCAGACGCTGCGTCACATCAGCCGCGAAATTCTGGCCAAGTGGCGCGATTTCGACGTGCTGCTTTCACCGGTGACGATCACGCCCGCCCCGCCCATCGGCCATCTCGATCCGGTGAATGTGGAACCGCGCGAATTCAACAAACGCCAGGCCCGCGTCTTCGGCTACACTCCGCCTTACAACATAACGGGCCAACCCTCGATGTCGGTGCCTTCCGGCTGGTCGAGCGACAACTTGCCCATCGGCATGATGTTCACCGGCCGCTACAGCGACGAAGCCACGCTCTATCGCCTCGCCGCTCAGCTGGAACAGGCCCGGCCCTGGATCGACCGCCGCCCGCCGATTTGGGGTTGATCCCCCGCCAAACGGGGTTATGGAGTGGTCGCCATGACCACACTTCACATTATTGGCGGCGGGCTCGCCGGATCCGAAGCTGCCTGGCAGGCCGCCGAGGCCGGTGTGCAGGTTGTGCTGCATGAGATGCGCCCCGTGCGCGCCACCGATGCCCACCAGACCGATAGCCTGGCCGAACTCGTCTGCTCCAATTCGTTTCGCTCGGACGATTGGGAGAACAATGCGGTCGGCCTTTTGCATGAGGAAATGCGCCGCGCGGGATCGCTGATCCTGCGCGCCGCCGACGCGCACAAGCTGCCCGCAGGCGGGGCGCTGGCGGTGGATCGCCATGGATTCTCCGCCGAGGTCACCCGCGCACTGGAAGATCACCCGCGCATCGAAATCTGCCGCGAAGAAATCGCGGGGCTTCCGCCGGAGGATTGGCATTCGGTGATCGTGGCCACCGGCCCGCTCACCTCGCCTGCGCTGGCCGAATCCATCCGTACACTGACGGGTGAGGAATCGCTCGCCTTCTTCGATGCCATCGCGCCTGTCGTTCATCGCGAATCCGTCAACACCGATATCGCCTGGATGCAATCGCGCTACGACAAGAAGGGCCCCGGCGGCGGCGATGCGGATTATCTCAACTGCCCGATGGATGAGCCTCAATATCGTGCCTTCATCGCGGCGTTGATCGCCGGCGAGAAAACCGATTTCAAGGAATGGGAAAAATCCACGCCCTATTTCGAAGGCTGCCTTCCCATCGAAGTGATGGCATCACGCGGAGAGGAAACGTTGCGCTTCGGCCCGATGAAGCCGGTGGGCTTGGCTGACCCGCGCAGCGACCGGCGGCCTTATGCTGTGGTGCAATTGCGCCAGGACAATGCGCTCGGCACCTTGTGGAACATGGTCGGTTTTCAGACCAAGCTGAAACATGGCGAACAGACGCGCATCTTCCGCATGATTCCCGGTTTGGAGAATGCACAATTCGCCCGCCTTGGCGGCCTGCACCGCAACACCTTCCTCAACAGCCCGCGCCTGCTCGACGCAACCTTGCGGCTGAAGGCGCAACCGCGTTTGCGGTTTGCGGGCCAGGTCACCGGCGTTGAGGGTTATGTCGAAAGCGCTGCCATCGGCTTGCTTGCGGGCCGCTTCGCATCCGCCGAATTGCACGGCCAACCGGTGATCGCGCCACCGCCGACAACGGCGTTCGGCGCGTTGCTGGCGCACATCACTGGCGGCGCGGACGCAAAAACCTTCCAGCCGATGAACGTCAATTTCGGCCTCTTCCCCGATTTCCCCGCGTCCGAACGTGTGCGCGGCAAGGATCGCAAAAAGGCCATGGCGCACCGCGCGATCCGCGATTTGCAAAACTGGCTGGGTGGCGCGCGCGAAGCCGCCGAATAATCAGAACTTTCCGCGCGTCGCCGCCGAGAGCAGGGCCCATTGCTTGCGTGCCTGCGAGATTTGCGCGGGATGGCGGAAGGCATCGAACCCTGGCCGCGCCATGCATTTGAGATAGGCAGGCACCAACGCCACCGGCAGGAGCGCGGCCAGCGCCCGCTTCGGCCGCCCGAATTTTCGCGCCGCCTTCAGATGATCCTGCGCCCGCAGCGAAAGCTGCGCCATCACCGCCTTCAGCCTTTCGCCGCCCTGCCCCGCAAAAATCTCATCCGGCGAAAGGTTGACCGTGTTCAGCAGGTCCATCGGCAGATAGAGCTTCTTGCGCAACGCGTGATGCGGGATCGCGCGCAACACGCCCGTCAACGCATAAGCGATGCCGGCTTCGCGCGCCTGCGCATCATGGCGCTCGCCGCCGCCCACCACGCGCGCAACCAATTGCATCAGCGCGCCCACGGTTGCCGCGCCATAGGCTTCCAGCGCGCCGACATGGGCGAACGTATCGGGCGAGACATCAAAACTGCGCGCATCGATCATCGCATCGAACAATTCCTGCGGCAGATCGAATTGCCCCAGCAGGGCCGCAAGCGCCTCCGCCACATCATGCCTGCGCGGATTGCCCGCGCGCGCGCCTTCCACCGTTTCGCGCCACCACGCAAGCCTGATCTCGCCCATCATCGGCTCGCGCACCGTTTCGCCCACCCGCGCGATCTCATAATTGAAGGCATAAAGCGCGATCAGATAGAGCCGCACGTCCTTGGGCGCGAACAGGACCGAGAAATAGCGGTCGGGATCGTGACGGCGCACGAGTTCGATACAGGCCGCGAAGGATGCGTCAGCGTTCATGTCCGCCCAAGAAAAAGCCGCCCGGTTTCCCGAGCGGCTGATCCTATGACATATCCCAAAGCCTCAGAGAATGTTCTGGGCGGCGACCATGCAGAACAGCATCGGGATCGAGAGCAGCGTGTTGATGCGCGAGAATTGCCCCGCCGTCTTGCCCGAAGCCGCTTTGGCGGGCGCCGCCAGATCGGGATATTTGCCCCCGATGTTGAGCGCCTTCTGCTGGTTCGGCCAGATCACGAACCACACGTTGAACCACATGATGATGCCCAGCCACATGCCGATGCCGATGATGATCGCCTTGGGCGACACGAAGCCCTCATTCGAATCCAGCGAGAGCGCCTGCAGGATGTAGCCGTTCATGTAGGCGAGGATCAGGCCGAAGATGATCGTGCCCATCGCGCCCCAGCGGAACCAGAAAAGCGCCGATGGCGTGATATAGCGCCCCAGTGCCGGACGAAGGTCTTCGGGAATCTTGGGTGTCGTCGGCGTCGACACGAAATTGAAATACCACAACAGCCCGATCCACATCACGCCGCAGATCACATGCAGCCAGCGAATCAGGAACGGCCAGAACGAGGCCGCATCGAACCCTTGCGTCTTCACATAAATGCAGAACACGACAGCCGCGAGCACAAAGCCCGCGATCACGACGTTACGCAGATTTCCAAGAAACGCAGCCATACCGGTATCCCCTGCCCTGATTGAGTCTGTGCGTCAGTTTAGCGCAAGTTCCCGGGCGGGGTTAGGGGCGGCTGCCTAAATTGTAAGGCGCTTGGGCCGGCGCAAGGTGAGCCAGCCCACCACGATCAGCCGCGTCACCATCACGGCCGTGAAGAACGAGGTGATGATGCCCAGCCCCAGGGTCACCGCGAACCCGCGCACCGGGCCCGAGCCGAGCTGGAACAGGATCAGCGAGGCGATCAGATGGGTCATGTTCGCGTCCACGATGGTCGCCATGGCGCGCCGGAAGCCGGCGTCGATGGAGGCGACTATGCCCCGCCCATTTTTCTGTTCCTCGCGGATGCGCTCATAAATCAGCACGTTGGCATCGACGGCCATGCCCATGGTGAGCACGATACCCGCGATGCCCGGCAGGGTCAGTGTCGCGCCGAACAGGCTCAACGCCGCCATCAGGAGCACGATGTTCAGGGTCAGCGCCACATCGGCAAAAAGCCCGAACATCCCGTAACGCAGGATCATGAAGAGGGCGACAAGCGCCAGCCCGGCCATCGCCGAATAGCGCCCGGCTTTCACCGAATCCGCGCCGAGTTCGGCGCCCACGGTGCGCTGTTCGATCACTTTCAGCGGCGCCGGCAGCGCGCCCGCGCGCAAAAGCACCGCCAGATCGTTGGCCGTTGCCGAGGTGAAGCTGCCCGAGATTTCGCCCTGCCCGCCCAGGATCGGTTCGCGGATCACGGGTGCGGAAATGATCTTGTTGTCGAGCACGATGGCGAAGCGCCGCCCGGTATTCGTCTTGGTCACGTCGCCGAACTGGCGCGCGCCGACGGAGTCGAACCGGAAGCTGACATTGGGCTCGCTCGTCTGCGGGTTGAACCCGGCAGTCGCGTTGGTGAGGCGATCGCCGGAGACCATGATGCGCTTCTGCACGACCAGCGGCGGCAAGGGCGGCTGGCCGGCCTTGGTTTCCTGCGGCAGCAACACATCGCCGATGGGAACGATTCCGCGGGCCGCCTGGCCGATATCGGCCGTTTCATCGACCAGCTGGAACGTCATCTTGGCGGTGGTACCAAGAAGGTCGATCAGCCGCTTGGGATCGGAAAGCCCCGGCACCTGCACCAGAATGCGTTCGTCGCCCTGCCGTTCGATGGTGGGTTCGCGCGTGCCCATTTCGTCGATGCGCCGGCGCACGACTTCGATGGACTGGTTCAGCGTCTGGGTTTGGGTCTGTGTCTTGTATTCTTCGGTCAGCTTCATCTCCAGCCGCTTCTGGCCGGGCTCGGTGATGCCGAATTCCTTGGTGCCGCCGCCCAGCAACGATCCGGTCAGCACCGGATTGAGGTCGGCCACGATCTTCTTTGCGGCATCATATTGCAGCGGATCGCGCACCGTCAGCGTGATCGTATCGTCCTTGGCCGCGACGTTGAACGCGATGCGCGCCTTGCGCATGGCGACGCGGATGTCGCTCATCACGGATTCGAGCTTGTCCTTCTGGACCTGGTCGAGCTGCACTTCGAGCAGAAGGTAGGAGCCGCCCTGAAGGTCGAGGCCAAGGTTCACCGCGCTGTGCGGCAGCCAGGCGGGCATCTTGCTCAGGAAGTTGTCGGACAAAGCATTCGGAAGCGCGACGAGAATACCCGCGAGCACAACAAGGCTCGTGACGATGCGGCTCCAGAGGGAAACGTGCAGCATTCCCGCGATCAGTCCTTATCCGCTTTGGCGTCGCCCTTGGCGCGGACTTCGCTGAGCGTCGACTTCAGCACGCGGACCTGCACATTTTCGGCAATGTCGACCATCAGTTCGGCATCGTCCTTGACCTTTGCGACCTTGCCGACGATACCGCCCGCGGTGACCACCGTGTCGCCACGGCGCACATTGTCCACCATCTCGCGATGCTGCTTCACGCGCTGCTGTTGCGGACGGATCATCAGGAAATACATGATCCCGAAGATTGCGATAATCGGCACGAAGGATGTGAGAAAAGACGTGTCCATAAGGCGATCCAGCGGTTTCAGGCGCGATGCGGCGCGGGCGGACTATAGCGGCGGCCCCCCGCATTGCAACCGCAAGGCAGAAAGAGGCTAAGTCCATGGCAGCACGAAAGAAATCGAACGATACCGGCCATCTGGCGCGCATTGCTGCCGCCCTGGAGCAGCTGGCGCCCGCCTCTGCATTGGCGCCGGCGCCCGTCACGGGTGCAGCCTTTGTCTGGGAGCCATCCCAGGGCGGGTTGATGGCCGTGCCGGAAGTGGCCCATGTGCCGCTCGGCCTTCTCAAGGGCATCGACAGCGCCCGCGACACGCTTCTGGAAAACACCCGGCGCTTTGCCGAAGGCCTGCCCGCGAACAACGCCCTGCTGTGGGGGGCGCGTGGCATGGGCAAGAGTTCGCTGGTCAAGGCCGCCCATGCGGAGGTGAACCGCTCCCGCAAGGGCAAGGCGCAGCTGGCGCTTGTCGAAATCCACCGCGAGGAGATTTCGAGCCTACCGCAATTGCTGCGGCTGCTGAAGGATTCTGGCCGCCGCTTTCTGCTTTATTGCGACGACCTCTCCTTCGACCGCGACGATACCAGCTACAAATCGCTCAAGGCAGCACTCGAAGGCGGCATCGAAGGCCGCCCCGCCAATGTGCTGTTCTACGCCACCTCGAACCGCCGCCACCTGATGCCGCGCGATATGATGGAGAACGAACGCTCCACCGCCATCAATCCTTCGGAAGCTGTGGAAGAAAAGGTTTCCCTGTCGGATCGCTTCGGGCTGTGGCTCGGCTTCCACAATTGCGGGCAGGACGAATATCTCGCGATGATCGATGCCTATGCCAAGCACTACAAACTCTCGCTGAAAGGCGAAGACCTTCACGCGCGCGCCATCGCATGGGCGGCCGGCCGCGGCAGCCGTTCGGGCCGTGTCGCCTGGCAATTCGTGCAGGATCTGGCGGGAGAACTCGGAAAAACACTCGGCTAGGCGCCTGCGCAATCTAGCGCGAGGCCACCATCAGCGGGCGCGGATCGACCGGCTTGGTGTCGTGGCGGATTTCGAAATGCAGCTGTGGTTCGGTCACGTCGCCGGTTTCGCCGGTGTAGGCGATCACCTGCCCCTTCGAAACCTTCTCGCCGCGATTGACCATTGTGCGTTCGGCATGGGCATAGGCGGTCACATAACCATCGTCGTGCTTGATGAGCACGAGATTGCCATAGCCCTTCAACTCATTGCCGGAATAGGTCACCACGCCATCGGCAGCAGCCCGGATCGGCGTGCCGAGACTGGCGGCGATATTGATGCCGTCATTGCGCTCGCCCGTGACCGATTGGCCAAATGGCGAGATCACGCGGCCGGCAACCGGCCAGGCGAAACGCGCCGTGCCGGAATCGCGCGACGTATCCTGATAGGCGGTGACATCGCGATCGTTGGGTGTGTTGCCGCCCAGACGGTCGATCACCGATTGCGCCTGATCCATGAGAGAATCGTTGTCGTCCCGCGGTTTGTAGGAGGCGAGCGTGATGGCAGGCGCATCGTGGCCATAGCGCGGCTTGGGCTGCGGCACGGGCACGGCGCGGGCGACATCATAAAGGGGTGCACGCGGCTTGCCGGGAACGCGCAAGACTTCGCCTGCATAAATCCGGTCACGGTCGGTGAGATCGTTGGCGTCGATCAGATCGGCGGTGCGCACATTGTAGCGGCGGGCGATGTCGGAAATCGTGTCGCCGGCGCTCACGGTGATGGTGAAATGCTTGCCCGCGGCCGGGCCATCGGCAATGGGCGGTTCCTTGTCGAAGTGCGAGCAGGCGGAAAGGGCGATCGCGGCAAAAAGGATCGCGGCGACCTTGCGGCCCCGCTTGGCTTCAAACCTTTCGCTCCGTTGCACCCGCATTCTGCGGCTCCTGGGGCACGCCCGGTAACATGGGCACGAACATGACGGGGATTAGCGGTTCTCGCGTCACGCCCGTTTCGGTCTTAATAATCTTGGTTAAAAGTTGAGAAATGCTTTCCGCCGACACTTGTTCGCCCACCGGGACAATCATTTTTCCCCCGATTTTTAACTGTTCGATAAGACTTTCGGGAACTTTCGGCACCGCGGCCGTCACGATGATGCGGTCGAAGGGGGCCTGTTCGGGCCACCCCTTGAAGCCATCACCAAATCTGGTGGTGATGTTGTCGAGCTTCAGGGCGTTGAAACGATCCTGGGCTTTTCGCAACAAAGGCCGGTGCCGCTCGACGGTGTAGACCCGGCGGCAGAGCGGCGAGAGAACGGCGGCCTGATAACCGGAGCCGGTGCCGATCTCCAGCACGCGCATCTTGTCGTCGAGTTCGAGGGCCGCGGTCATATAGGCCACCACATAAGGCTGGCTGATCGTCTGCCCGCAGGCGATGGGAAGGGCGGTGTTTTCATAGGCGCTGCGTTCGAAGGTTTCCTCGACAAAGGCTTCGCGCGGGATTTTATCCATCGCGGCCAATACACGTTCGTCGGTGATGCCCTGATTGCGCAGTACCGTGAGAAGGGAGGTGGCGCGCGCGTTGGTCACGTCTTGGCGAACTGCTCGCGCAATTTCTCCAGCACGCGATATTCGGTGAGATTCAAATGCAGCGGCGTGATCGAGATACGCCCTTCATAGATCGCGCGCAGATCGGTGCCCTTGGGCGGGTTGGAGCGCACGCGCTTGAAGCCGATCCAGAAATAGGGATTGCCGCGCATATCGACCCGGCGATCCATCACCGCGGTCTGCAGATCGCGCTTGCCCTGGCTTACCACTTCCACACCGCTCACATCGCCGGGCTCGCGATCGGGAAAATTGACGTTCATCAGAACTTCCTGCGGCTCGGGCCAGCCCACTTCCATCAGGCGCCGCACGATGGAGGGGCCATGGGCCTCGGCGCAGTGCCAGCGCACTTTGTACCCTTCCTCAAATCCATAGGCCTGGCTCAACGCTATGGAGGGGATGCCAAGTGCGGTGCCTTCCATCGCGCCCGCAATGGTGCCGGAATAGGTCACGTCATCGGCGATGTTGGAGCCGCGATTGACGCCGGAAAGAACGAGGTCGGGCTTCTTGTCCTTCGTCAATTCGGCAACCGCCATCATCACGCAATCCGTCGGCGTGCCGGTAATCGCAAATCGCTTCTTCTCGATCTCGCGCAGCCGCAAAGGCTGGGTCAGCGTGAGCGAATGCGAAGCACCCGATTGTTCGGTCTCAGGAGCAATCACCCACACATCGTCGCTCAAGGCGCGCGCGATTTTTTCGGCAACCGTAAGCCCTGGCGCGTGAATGCCGTCATCATTGGTGACAAGAATACGCATCAGGGCCCGATCTTTTCCATGCCGCCCATATAGGGCCGCAACACATCCGGCACGCCAATCGAGCCGTCATCGTTCTGATAGTTCTCCATCACCGCGATCAGCGTGCGCCCAACCGCAAGCCCCGAACCGTTGAGCGTGTGCACGAAGCGCGTGCCCTTGCTGTCCTTGGTGCGGAAACGCGTGTTCATCCGGCGCGCCTGGAAATCGCCGCAGTTCGAGCAGGATGAGATTTCGCGGAAACGGTTCTGGCCCGGCAGCCAGACTTCGATGTCATAGGTCTTCACCGCCGAAAATCCCATGTCCCCGCTGCAAAGCGTGACGACGCGGTGGGCGAGGCCCAGACGCTTGAGCACTTCCTGCGCGCAATCGGTCATCCGCTCATGTTCGGCAACGGACTGTTCCGGCGTGGTGATCGAGACCAGTTCGACCTTGGAGAACTGATGCATGCGGATCATGCCGCGCGTGTCTTTGCCGGCCGATCCGGCTTCGGACCGGAAACACGGCGTCCACGCGGTGAAGCGCAGCGGCAATTGCGCATCTTCGAGGATTTCTTCGCGGACGAAATTGGTAAGCGGTATTTCGGCCGTCGGAATGAGCCAGTAATCGTTTGTCGTGCGAAATAGATCTTCTTCGAATTTCGGCAACTGCCCCGTTCCAAAGGCGGCGTCATCGCGCACCATCAGGGGAACCTGGAATTCCGTGTACCCGAACTCGCCCGTCTGCAGGTCGAGCATGAAATTGCCCAGCGCGCGTTCGAGCCGCGCAAGGCCCGCTTTGAGATAAACAAACCGTGCGCCGGAAACTTTTGCGGCGCGTTCGAAATCCATCAGCCCCAATTTTTCGCCAAGCTCGAAATGCTCCTTGGCGTCGTTCCTGCCGGGGCGCGAACCGAAGCGGCGGTATTCGGCTTCGACATTGTCGTTCTCGTCGGCGCCCTCGGGCACATCGCTTGCGGGGATATTGGGAATGCTGGCCAGAAGATCGTCGAGCGCTTTCTTGAGCCTGCGTTCTTCCTCTTCGCCTTTCTGAATCTCTTCCTTCAGGCCTGCCACTTCGGCCATCAGCGATGCGGCCTGCGCCTCATCTTTCTTCGCCTTGGCTTGCCCGATCAGTTTGGAGGCTTCGTTGCGGCGGGCCTGCGCCTCCTGCAAGCGGGTGAGCAGCGCGCGCAAGCCGTGATCGCGATCCAGAATATCGGCCGTCAGCGATTGCGCGTCGGCGATGTTGCGGCGCTTCAGCCCGTTGGTGAAAGCTTCCTGGTCTTCGCGGATGGCGCGGATGTCGTGCATGGGCAGGCGGTCCTTGCGGCTGTGCCGGTAATGGCATTTGCGTCGGCAAGTTCGCAAGCGGCGGCCGCACCGAGGCTTATATTCTTAACCCTTCCGGCCGGGCGAAAAGCAAAACGGCGGCCTCATGGGCCGCCGTTTTCAATCTTCAAAATGTGCCTGCCGTCAGGCTTTGCGGCGGCGGATGGCACCCATCCCTGCCAGCCCCGCGCCGAGCAGGGCGAGAGTGAAGGGTTCGGGGGCCGCATTGGCGGCGCGAACGGAATAGATGTTTCCAAACGCCACGTCGGTGTCGCTTGAGATGGTGAAGGAGTCGATGGTCTCGCCGGTCCAGCCGAAAAATTTGGCGCCGCCATTGCCATCCACGGATTGGATGATGGTCTGTCCATCGCTCAGCATCAGGGTGATCGTGTGCAGCGATTGCGGCGCGGGTTCGATCTCGAAACCAAAGGCGGAAACGCCCGACAGGCTTATCGTGATCGAATTCGAGAAATTCACGTCGTACACAACGCCCGAATAGCCGCCCGACCAGGTGGCCCAACTGGTGGGCACAATTCTCACGACGACGAGATCGCCGTTCGCATCGAGTGTCGTCCCGTCGTCGAGTTGAATGGATGAGAGGATGGCGCTATCGCCGTTTGTATCGGTCGTTGTGTTGGTCACCGGGCCGCCGGCCGCCGCCGCCCACGTGGCATGGTCGGTATAGGTGATAACTGTGGCATTCGCCGTGGCTGTCACCAGCATCGCGGCACCGAAGACCACGGCCAGACTCGCCGATCTCAAAAACATGGATACGCCCCTCAAACACACGGATTCGAATATGGTTAAGCAATGTCCGTGCCCCTCGAGGGAACTCTTGGGTTTTCAGGAAAACAGGGTGAACAACCGTAAACACGGTTAACACTATTCGGATCGGGCCAGCCGAATCAGGAGGGGGTGGCGGCGTCCCGCTTGGCGCGGCCGCGCTCGATGGCTTTCACGCACCAGATCGAGATCTCGTAGAGCAGCACAAGCGGGATGGCGAGGCTGATCATGCTCAGCGCATCGGGCGGCGTGATGATGGCGGCCAGCGCGAAGATGCCCACGATGGCGTAGCGCTGCAGGCCCCTCAACTGGGCCGCACTCACAATGCCGACACGGCCCAGAAGCGTAAGCAGCACCGGCAATTGAAAGGTGAGCCCGAACGCGAAGATCAGCGTCGTCACGAAATCCAGATATTCGCTGACCTTGGCCTGAAGCTCGATGCCCAGCGTGCCGTTGCCGCCATGGGTTTCGTAACCCACGAAGAATTTGATCGCGAAAGGCAGCATCACATAAAAAACGAACGCCGCTCCGGTGAGGAACAGAACCGGCGTCGCGATGAGGAACGGCAGAAAGGCATGGCGCTCATGGCGATAAAGGCCGGGCGCCACGAACATGTAGATCTGGGTCGCGATGATCGGAAAGGCGAGACAAATGCCCGCGAACAGCGCGAGCTTCACATAGGTGAAAAACGTCTCATAAAGCGCGGTATAGATCAGGTGTGCGTTGGGCTGGCCCTTGAGCGCATGGGCCAGCGGTTCGGTGAGGAAGGCGTAGATTTCCCTGGCGAAGAAGAAGCACAGCACCGAACACGCAAGCAGCGCGAACACCGAATAGATCAGGCGTTTGCGCAATTCGACCAGGTGCTCCATCAGCGGCGCCTTGGTCGCCTCGATGGCGGCTTCGTCGTCGGGGCTGGGCTTGGTCACGGCGTGTCGACTTTGGCGGGCGCTTCCTGCGCCGGCTTGGGCATCATCACCTCGGCGGGATCGGCCGCGCCTTCAGGCTTGGGCGCGTCCGGCGGCAGGATGCCGTGTTCGAAATGCTGCTGGATGTCGGCAAGCGGGCGTTCGTTGCGAAGGGCCGCGATCTCCTTGCGCAATTCGTCGAGTTCGGCCTGACGGGCCATCTCGTCGAAGCTCTTGCGGAATTCGTTGGCCATGGCGCGGGCCTTGCCCATCCAGCGGCCAATCATGTGCATCAGGCGCGGCAAGTCCTTTGGCCCCACCACGATGAGAGCCACGATCAGGACGAGAAGGATATGGCTCCAGCTTAGGTCGAACATGCGATGCCGATTGCGCTGTTAGCGCCCGACAGTATCCTTCTCGTCGCGGCGATCGGGCAACGGATGCGCCGTATCGTCGTGATCGGAGAGGCCCTGGCGAAAACTTTTGATGCCTTTGGCGAAATCGCCCATCAGATCGGAGACCTTGCCCCTACCCCCGAACAGGACAAGCACAATGACCGCCAGAATGATCCAGTGAATCGGTCCGAAACCACCCATTTTCTGTGCTCCTTACGCCCCACCCCCACCTCTTAAAGCCCCGAAGGGGCGGCGATGCAAGGGAAAGGGGCAAATGGCGCGGGGTAAGCGGCGAACGGGCCGTTTTCATGTGCCGTTCGCCATGCGCCCTGCAACCTAGCCGATCAAAATCTCCGCCTTGCGCCCCAGCACAGATGCCAGCGCATTCAACCGCTTGTGAACCGGATCGGCCGCAATCGCTTCCCGCCTGCGGGGCACTTCGAGCACCACCCGGTTGGGGGTGAGCCTGAGGCGATAATGTGGCAATTCGCCGGACGCCGAGGCCGAAAGCGCAAAGGCGAGCCGCAGGGTCAGGCCCAGGATTTTCGCATAAAGCTCGTCTTCCTCGTTGAGCAATCCCGCCTGTTTGAGCTGGCGGGGAAAATCCTCATCGCCCGAATAGCGGTGGTAGACGGCGGTGGCGATCAGCGCGCGCGCGCGATGATCGGCGCCGGAAAACGGCGCGGTAAGTATCTGGTTGAAGGCGCCGAACGCGCGGTCATCAGGGTGGCGGCGCCAGTTCACATCCGAGAACAGGCAGGTGGCGCGGCGAATGCGGCGCAACTCATCGGTCTCGGCGGGAAAGATTTCGGCGCACCAGGCGAATATCTCGGCCGCGTGCAGGGGCCCGCGGGATTCGCGGGCGTTCATGTCGATGGCGAATTCGATCAGGGGGTCTTTCGCGCGCTCCTCATCGGACAATTGCGCGTGCAGCAAACCTTCGCGCAAACCGAAGGCAGAGACCACGATATCCTTGAAATTGCCTTCCAGCAGCAGACGCTCCAGCACGATGGCGCCATAGGGCAAAGCTTCGGCGCGGCGCTTGGAGATCGACTTCATCCGCTCGACGGATTTTCGCGAAAGTTGCGACACCACCTTGCACAGGCGCAGCGCCCGGCCGCGCGGGATTGTGTAGTGATGCAAAACATGGAGGGGGTAATTGCTTTCCTCCATGTCGACGCGTGCAAAGCTGCGCCAGATGCCGCCCACCGCGTAGAGCGAGCGGTTTTCGAGATTGCCGAGCTTGCGCAGCTTGTCCAATCCTTCATCGACGATCTTGCGGGCTTTCTCGGAATCGTCCTTCGCCAGATCCATCAGCCGCAAAGGGCCGTAAGGCAAAGTCATCGCGGCACCCGTGCGGCCTTCTTTCACCGTCACCATGTCGAGGCTGCCGCCGCCGAGATCGGCGACAAGCCCGTCGGCTTCTGGCGTGCCTGCCAAAACACCTTCGGCGGCGAGGCGCGCTTCTTCTTCGCCGGAAAGAATGCGTATGGGGCTGCCCCATGCGGCTTCGGCGCGGCGGATGAAATCCTGCCCGTTGGAGGCATCGCGCGCGGCGGCGGTGGCAACGGCCTCGCGGATGGGCGCATCGAGCGCATCGGCGATCATGCGGAAGCGCGCGAGCGCATCGAACGCCATGCCGATGCCATCGGCATTGAGCTTGCCGGTGGTGACCATGCTGCGGCCGATGGCGCAGATGGCCTTTTCATTGTGCAGGGTGGCGGGGCTTCGGGTGTAGGCATCGAACACCGCAAGGCGCACGGAGTTCGAGCCGATATCCACGACAGCCACATGGCCTTTGCGCGCGGGAGGTCGCGCGGAAGGGGTGGGCTTCGCTTCGTTTGAGGTCAGGGCGGTCACGGGATCGGCAGAATAATGGGCGGCGGGCCGGATTGCCACCCGGACGATTATTTCTTCAGCGCGCGCCCGCGCCCCGAAAGCGAGGGGTTGGTCATGAAATAGGTGTGGGCCGAGAAGGCATGTGGATCGGCGCCCGCCGGATCGCGTTCATAGGTTCCATCGCCATGCATGTGCCAGCTTTGGGCGGTGTCCTTCAGAAGTGCGACCATGATCTGGTCCTGCACCTGCTGGTGGACGGTCGGGTTGTCGATCGGCACCAGCGCCTCGACGCGGCGATCCAGATTGCGCGGCATCCAGTCCGCCGACGAGATGTAGAGTTTGGATTTCGGCGACGGCAGGCCATGGCCCGCGCCGAACGCGATGATCCGGCCATGTTCGAGGAAACGGCCGACGATGGATTTGACCCGGATATTCTCCGAAAGGCCCGGCACGCCGGGGCGCAGGCAGCAAATGCCGCGCACCACCAGCTCGATCTTCACGCCTTCGCGGCTTGCCTTGTAAAGCCAGTCGATGATTTCGGAATCGACCAGCGAATTCAGCTTGATCCAGATCGCGGCCGGGCGGCCTTCGCGCGCGTGCAGAATTTCTTCACCGATGGAATGGATCAGATGCTTGCGCAAGGTGAGCGGCGAGATCGCGATCTTTTCGAGGTTCGCGGGTTCGGCATAGCCGGTGATGAAATTGAACAGCTTGGAAGCATCGCGCCCCAATGCCGGGTCGGCGGTGAACAGCGAAAGGTCGGTGTAAACCTTGGCGGTGACCGGATGATAATTGCCGGTGCCGAAATGGACATAGGTGCGCAGATGCCCGCTTTCGCGGCGCACCACCAGGCTCACCTTGGCATGCGTCTTCAGTTCGATGAATCCATAGACGACCTGCACGCCCGCGCGCTCGAGATCGCGCGCCCATTTGATGTTGGCAGCTTCGTCGAAGCGGGCCTTGAGCTCCACCAGCGCGGTGACGGATTTGCCGGCTTCGGCGGCTTCGATCAGCGCCTTGACGATGGGGGAATCCTGCGAGGTGCGATAGAGCGTCTGCTTGATCGCCACCACATTGGGATCGAGTGCTGCCTGCCTCAGGAACTGCACCACCACGTCGAAACTTTCGAACGGGTGGTGGACGATGAGATCCTTGGCGCGGATGGCGGCGAAACAATCTCCGCCATGGTCGCGGATGCGTTCGGGGAAGCGCGCGATATAGGGCTTGAACAGCAGATCGGAGCGTTCATCGACGATGATCTGCTTGAGATCCGAAAGGCCCATCATGTGCTGGATGACGAGTTCGGTCGGCTGCAGGTCGAGTTGCTCGGCAATAAAATCGCGCAACTCGATCGGCATCGAGGCGCTGTATTTCATGTGGATGACGGAGCCGCGGCGCCGCCGCTTGAGCAGGGATTCGAACAGCAGCACCAGGTCTTCGGCTTCTTCTTCGACTTCCACATCGCTGTCGCGCAGGATGCGGAACATGCCCACGCCGGTCGCCGTGTGATCGGGGAACAGCTGGTCGAGGAACATCTCGATCGCGCTTTCCAGCGCCACGAAACGCACGGTCTTGTCCTGATCGGGCAACCGCAGAAAGCGTTGCAACTGTGCGGGCACCGGCAAAAGCGCGGTGACGAACTTGCCATCGCGGCGGCGCTTCAGGCGCAGCGCCATCGCGAAGCCGAGATTGGGAATGAACGGAAACGGATGCGCCGGATCGATGGCGAGCGGCGTGAGCACGGGGAAAATCTGCTCGCGGAATTCCTTCTCCAGCCATTCGCGATCGGATACCAGAAGTTCGGCCGGTTCGAGAACCGAAACCCCGGCCGCCCGCAGATCGGCGCGCAATTCGACCCAGATGGTCTGCTGGTCGGCGATGAGCTGGCTTGCCACCTGCTCCACCTGCGCAAGCTGCTGGGCAGGGGTCAGCCCATCGGCGCTGGGCGTGGCAATCCCCTCCCGCACCATGCCCTTCAGGCCCGCAATGCGGACCATGTAGAATTCATCGAGGTTGGAGGCCGAAATCGACAGGAAGCGAACCCGCTCCAGCAGGGGGTGGGCCTTGTTCTGGGCCTCCTCCACCACCCGGCGGTTGAAGGCGAGCCACGAAAGCTCCCGGTTCACGAACCGATTTGATGAAGCAGAATCAATAGGTTGCGATCCTGGCGCGCCCATCGCCTCGGCGGCGGGCACTTCCCGCCCTTCAGAAAACTCGATCTTCGGCTCGGCCATGGCCCCAACGCTAGCCCAGCTTGATTAAGCTGTCATGACGGCGGGCTGATGAGATCCCGGATCAGCGCCGTCGTCACGGCGCGCTTTTCGGCCAATGCGCGCGCATCCGCCCTGGCGACAAGATCCCGGATGGCGGCGGGCGAGCGCTCCAGCGAAACGATCATCTGCGCGATCACCGCTTCGGGGACCTGAAGCTGGCGATCCGCGAACAGTTTGCGCGCGATGGCCGCGAGCAACGCATCATCGGGCGCCCAGAGCGGAAAGGACAGCACCGCAGAGAAACGCGACGCGAGATCGGGCAGAACGGTGGGCCATGTCGCCACGGGCTCGCGGCCGGTGAGAAGGAAGGGCATGCCGCGTTCGAACAGCGCGAAGATCGCGCGGTCGCGGATGTCGCTCGGCAATGCGCTGTCAACGTCTTCGACGGCAATGGCATCCTGCGCGCCAAGGGTGGCCACCGTTTCGAGACTGAGGGCAGCCCCTGTGAGAACTTTCGCATTCGATGCGGCGGCCCACGCCGCGACGAGATGAGATTTGCCCGAACCGGCGGGGCCATGGATCGCCGCCGGTGCCGCCCAATTCGGCCAATTGTCGATCAGCGCCACAGCTTCGCGGTTGCCCGCGCCCACGATGAAATCGCCGCGGCCGAGCGCGGGTGACATTTCCCAAGACAAAGTCAGCTGCGAAACCATGGATCAGGCAGGCCGGCTGTGCCGGATGGCGATGGTGCGCACCAGCACCTGCCCATAGGAAAGCCAGGAGGCAAGCGTGAAGACCGCCGTTGCAACGGCGGCGATGTAGGCAAGCCTTGGCATGTCGATCTGGGCGGCGAGCATCACCAGCATCAGGCCCACATAACTCACCTGCACGGCGGTGGTGATCTTGCCGAGAAGCTGCGGCTGCACGCGCAGCGGCCAACCCATATATTTTGCCAGCAGAACCCCCAGCACGATGGCCGCATCGCGCGCGAGCACCAGTGCGGTGAGCCAGGACGGGGTTACGGCAATGAAGGTCAGCGCCAGGAACGACGCCAGCATGAGCAATTTGTCGGCCGCCGGATCGAGCCATGCGCCGACGCGCGTATCGAGGCCATAACGCTTGGCGAGAAACCCGTCCGCCGCATCGGTGAGGCCCGCAATGGCGAAAACGCCAAGGGCCGCGGGATAGGCTTGTTCCTGCAGCAGCACCGCGATGAATGGCGCGCAGGCAAGCCTGAGCGCCGTCAACGCATTGGGTATCTGCCGCAGCAGCATCATTGCGCAGCCCCATCGGCGCGGGTGAGCCACCAGATGCCATCGCGCGAATTCATGTTGATGCCCGCATCCGCCAGCGTGCCGCGCAACTGGTCGAAGCTGCCGACATAGGCGATATCTAGACGGGCCTCGTTGAGGCTGAAGGCAATCATGTCGATTCCCACAACGGTCTGGACCGTGCCGAGTTTCGCCTGGAGCGACGCCCAATCCGAAAGCGACGAGAATTTTGCCTCAGCTGTGATCTTGGCCTTCTGGCTGAAATCGACCGCCGATTTGTTCTTCCAGAAATCGGCGATAGCGCCGAAGGCCGCATCGGCGGCGGAAGACGGGCTTTTGCCCGGAACATCGACGCTGGGCACAATCGGCTGGCCGGCCGCAAGTCGCTTCAGGCGCACGCTTGCATTGCCCGGCGCGAGGTCGGCAACCACCACATCGCTTACGTGCATACGCCCGGCAATGGCCGCGACCATGTTCCAGTTCGCGCTGTCGAACGTCATGCCGGAAAGCGAATCGGCATCGCCGCCTTCGGGCACGACCGCGGTGATGAAGCCACCGGCAAACCGCGGATCGGACCACGCCATCGTCCAGGAATCGCCCGGCTTGAAGGTGGGCGACAGGGGGATCACCAGAATGCGTTTGGTCTGGGTCGTGACATAGGAAATGTTGTTGGCACGCAGCAGCCGCTCCACGGCGGGCTGGCTGAAGACATAGGTGACCTTGGCCACATAGCGGGTGGTCGAACGGCGCTCATCGCTCACATCGAAGGTGCGGATCAGCCGACCGACGGCGGCATCGTCGAGCTGGGGCTGGCGGGCCCAGTCTTCCTGCCGGGTAAGGCGGCGATAGAGGATCGACCACGCCTTGGGTCGCCCCCCATTGATGGCGATGGTCTGGGCCTCGACGGAGGCCGCCGCCGTGGCGTCCACGGGAACATTCTTGACCGTGAAATTGCTGTCGGCGGCGTGGGCAGGCAGAGCCCCCGCCAGTTCAAAGGCAAAAGCCAGGGCGAAGGCGAGGCAGAGGATAAAGCGGTGCATGGGTGACCTATAGCGCATATTGAATATAGAGGCCGCAGGGGTGTCGCGAAAGCGCGGCTTGGCCTGAACGCCCGCCTGCTTTAACAGGGGCCGGACATTCCTTCTCTCGGATTCCTGGCCATGGCCACAACGAAAAACGGCCGCAACAGCCTCACCTACAAGGACGCCGGCGTCGATATCGACGCTGGCGAGGCGCTGGTGGCGCGGATAGCCCCCGCCGCCAAGGCCACAAGGCGGCCCGGCGCGGATGCCGATCTCGGCGGCTTTGGCGGTTTGTTCGACCTGAAGGCGGCAGGATTCAAGGATCCCGTGCTGGTCGCCTCCACCGATGGGGTGGGAACCAAGCTCAAAGTGGCCATCGACACGGGCCTGTTCGAGGGAATCGGGCAGGATCTGGTGGCGATGTGCGTCAACGACCTGGTGGTGCAAGGCGCCGAACCGCTCTTCTTCCTCGACTATTATGCGACCGGCAAACTCGAGGTCGAATCCGCGGCCGTGGTGATCGAGGGCATTGCACGCGCCTGCAAGGAAAGCGGTTGCGCGCTGATCGGCGGTGAAACCGCGGAGATGCCGGGGCTTTATCGCAAGGGCGATTTCGATCTGGCCGGTTTCAGCGTAGGCGCGGTCGAGCGCGGGAACATCCTGCCCAAGACCGCCACGATGGGCGAAGGCGATGTGCTGATCGGGGTTGCCTCTTCCGGTGTGCATTCCAACGGCTACTCGCTGGTGCGCCGCGTGGTGGCCGACAGCGGGCTTGGCTATGACGCGCCCGCCCCTTTCGACGCGGGCAGAACATTGGGCCAAGCGCTGATCGCGCCAACACGGCTTTACGTGAAAAGCGCGCTGGCGGCGATCCGCACCGGTGCCGTGAAAGGGCTGGCGCATATCACCGGCGGCGGCATCACCGAGAATTTGCCTCGCGCCTTGCCGGATGGGTTGGATGCGGCTGTGGATCTGGACGCGTGGACGCCGCTGCCCGTTTTCGGCTGGCTTTCCAAATCGGCAGGCATCGCGGCTTCGGAAATGCTGCGCACCTTCAATTGCGGGATTGGGCTCGTTGTCGTGACATCCCCCGACACGGCCGGACAGGTGATCGACGCCTTCGGCGATACGGGCGAGAAAGCCGTGCGTATCGGTTCGCTCGTCAAGGGCGATGGCGAAGCCAAAGTGCGTTACACGGGAACGCTGAAACTCTGATGGCGCGCGTTCGCACAGCCGTGCTGCTTTCCGGGCGCGGGAGCAATCTCAAATCGCTGATCGCGGCCACTACGGCCGCGGATTTTCCCGCCGAGATCGCGCTGGTGCTTTCCAACGTCGAAAACGCGGGCGGGCTCGAGGTGGCGCGCGCCGCGGGCATTCCCGCAGTTGCGATCTCGCATCGCGATTTCGAAAGCCGCGAAAGCTTCGACCGCGCGATCGACGCGGCGTTGCGCGAAGCCAATATCGGGCTTGTCTGCGAAGCGGGCTTCATGCGCATCCATTCCGATTGGTTCGCGCGGGTGTGGGAAGGCAAGCTGCTGAACATCCACCCATCGCTCCTGCCCGCCTTCAAGGGCATTCGCGTGCACCAGCAGGCACTTGATGCGGGCGTGAAGATTTCCGGCTGCACGGTGCATTTCATCGTGGCGGAACTGGATTCCGGGCCGATCATCGCGCAAGCCTCGGTACCGGTGCTGCCGGGCGATACGGCGGAAACGCTTGCCGCGCGCGTGCTGGAGAAAGAGCACAAGCTTTATCCGCACGCATTGCAGCTTGTGGCCGAAGGCAAGGTGAAGCTGGAAAACGGACGCGCGGTTTTCGTTTAGCCGATCACGTTTCCCGCGTTCAGCTCCTTGCGCCAATGCAGTTCACGCTCTTTCAGCGCGGCGTTGAGCAGATAGGGTGTCAGGTCTTTCGCGTCGATTTCTTCCAGCGGTTCGTAAGCGAACGCATCTTCGCCATGGGCGTTCCAGGCGGCCAGCATCTTCTTGTTGGTGTGGCTGCCCTGCCGCAACATGAAGAACGTGCCGTTGCGCTGGCTTTCGAGATCGCGCGTCACGCCGACCCAGACATCATCGGTCGGCTTGCAACGCACGGCAAAGATGCCAGGGGCGGATTTTCGTTCCTTGTATTGCTGCACGATTTCGCGTTTGCGGGCTTTTTCCATTTCAGGCACCGATCCCGGATAGTTTGACGGAGGCATCCCACAGGCGTTTGGCGGATGCATCGTCCTGCGCTTCCGCGGTCGGCGTCGCGAGTTTGCATTTGTAGAAATACTCGCCGCTCACATTCGCCACCTCGGGGGACGACGCCAGATAGATCATCGTTTGCGCGCCCTTTTCGGGCGAGATCGCACCGATGGGTTTGACCACGCGCACCGCGACCGAAACGATGCCGCCCGATTGATCGCCGAACCGTGTGGCGACAAATCCGGGATGCAGGCAATTGGCGGTAACGCCGGTGCCTTCGATGCGCCGCGCAAGTTCGCGGTTGAACAGGATGTTGGCGAGCTTGGATTTGCCGTAGACGCCGAAACCCGAATAGTTCTTCGCCGATTGCAAATCGTCGAAATTCAGTTTCGCGCCCTTGTGCGCATCCGATGCGGTGGAGACGATGCGCGCGCCGGGTTTGAGATTGCCCAGCAGAAGGTTTGTCACCACGAAATATGCCATGTGGTTCATAGCGAAGGTTTTTTCCAAACCGTCTTCGGTGACCTGGCGGGAATTGAACAAAGCGCCCGCATTGTTCATCAACACGTCGATGACAGGCTCGGCAGCGGCAATTTCGCCGGCGACGCGCTTCATCTCGCTCAGCCGTGAAAGATCGGCGATGTGAACGGTGTGTCTTGCGCCTTTTAATTTCTTCAGCGTGGCATCGGCGCGCGATTTGTCACGCGCGACGGCCACGATGCGCGCGCCCATTTCGGAAAGGCGAATGGCCGCGACCTCTCCGATACCGGAGGTCGCGCCCGTGATGACGATGGTCTTGCCTTGCATGTCTGCCTCCGGTTGGAGAGCAAACTAGCGCATTTCGTGTCGCGCCACAGCCAAACACAGCATCGTCATCGCCCGGTTCATCCGGGCGACCCATTTTTCTTTCCAAAGGGGGAAATTGGGTCCCCCGGACCGCGCGAAAAGCGCGGCCGGAGGATGACGGAGTGGTTTACGGGTGGATTTCGAGATCGCTGAAGAAAAAGCGGATTTCGTTGGCGGCCGTATCCTGCGCATCCGACCCGTGGACCGAATTGGCCTCGATGGATTCGGCGAAATCCTTGCGGATTGTGCCGGGGGCAGCCTTGGAAGGGTCTGTCGCGCCCATCACTTCGCGGTATTTGGCGACCGCATTTTCGCCTTCCAGCACCTGCACCACCACCGGGCCCGAGGTCATGAACGCGACCAGGCTGCCGAAGAAGGGGCGTTCGCGGTGGACGCCGTAAAACGCCTCGGCCTGGTCTTTCGACAGGCGGATGCGGCGCTGCGCGATCACGCGCAGGCCAGCTTTTTCCAGCCGGTCGACAATGGCGCCCGTGAGATTCCGGCGCGTCGCGTCCGGCTTGATGATCGAGAACGTGCGCTCAAGCGCCATGGCAGGCTCCAATTCGGTGAAAGCGGGCGCCTTATAGCCGCGCGGTTTGCACCCGCGCAAGCCATTGGGTAAAGGCCCGCCCATGCTAGTCATCGACGACATCACCTACCGGATTGCGGGGCGCGAGATTTTATCGGGCGCCACCGCGCAGCTACCCACCGGGCGGCGCGTGGGGCTTGTGGGGCGCAATGGCGCAGGCAAGACCACGCTGCTCAAGCTGATCCTGGGCGAACTCCATGCCGATGGAGGCGATATCTCGCTGCCCTCCGGCGCGCGGATGGGCGCTGTGGCGCAGGAGGCACCGTCGAGCGCTGTGAGCCTGCTCGACACCGTGCTGGAGGCCGACAAGGAGCGCGCCGCGCTATTGGAGGAATCCGAACACGCAACCGATCCGCACCGGATCGGCGACATCCATTCCCGCCTCGAAGCCATCGACGCATGGTCGGCCCCTTCGCGGGCGGCCTCCATTCTTGCGGGCCTCGGCTTCTCGTCGGAAGACCAGATCCGCCCGTGCTCGGAATTTTCGGGCGGGTGGCGGATGCGCGTGGCGCTTGCCGCCATCCTGTTCTCCGCGCCCGATCTTCTGCTGCTGGACGAACCGACCAACTATCTCGATCTCGAAGGCGTGTTGTGGCTGGAGGATTTTCTCAAGCGCTATCGCGGCACGGTGCTGATCGTCAGCCACGACCGCGATCTGCTGAACACGGCGGCCGAATTCATTCTGCATCTCGATAAGGGCAAGCTCACGCTTTACACCGGCGGCTACGACAAATTCTCCGAAGTGCGCGCCGCCAAGAAGATGCTGGATGCGGCCTTCGCCAAGAAGCAGGAACTGACGCGCAAACACCTGCAATCCTTCGTGGACCGTTTCCGCGCCAAAGCCTCGAAAGCACGCCAGGCGCAAAGCCGCATCAAGATGCTGGAGCGATTGGGCCCGGTGTCGATTGCGCTCGACGAGCATGTGGCGCCGATCAAGATTCCGCAGCCCGAAGAAGCCAATCCGCCGCTCATCACGATGGATCATGCATCCGTCGGCTATGAGCCCGGAAAGCCGATCCTGACGGGGCTTTCGCTGCGCTTCGACCCCGATGACCGCATCGCGCTCTTGGGCAAGAACGGCAACGGCAAATCGACCCTGGCGAAATTGCTGGTGGGCAAGCTGGAAACGATGGGCGGCGAGATGGTGCGGGCGCGCAAGCTCATCCCCGGCTATTTCGCGCAGCATCAGCTCGATGAACTCGACGGTTCGGTGACGCCGCTGGTGACGCTCTCTCGCGTGCGGCCCAAGCTCACCGAGCAACAATTGCGCACGCAATTGGCGGGCTTCGGCTTTTCGGCCGACAAGGTGAAAACCGATGTGAACAAGCTTTCGGGCGGCGAACGCGCGCGCCTGATGCTGGCGCTCGCCACGCTCGACAAGCCGAACCTGCTGATCCTCGACGAACCGACCAACCATCTGGATATCGACGCGCGCAACGAATTGATGACCGCGCTCAACGATTTCGAAGGTGCCGTGGTGCTCGTCAGCCATGACCGCCGCCTGATCGAATCCACCGCCGACACGCTTTTGCTCGTCGCCGACGGCATGGTGCGCCCGTTCGAAGGCGACCTCGACGATTACAAGCAGTTCCTGCTTTCGGGCGATGGCAAACGGCCACCTGCGGCGAAAGAAGACAGAGGCACGAAGGGCGCGCGCCGCGATTCCGCCGACAAGCGCAAAGCGCTCAAGCCGCTGAAAGAACGCGTGGACACCGAGGAACGCCAGATCGCGGCCCTGACGGCGGAAATCCAGAAATATGACGCCGCACTCTCGGACCCGCTGATCTTCGTGCAGGACACGGCGAAGGCAAATTCGGTGTCGAAGAAGCGCACCGAAGCCCACCGCAAACTGAAAGCGGCAGAAGAACGCTGGCTCAAGGCGAATGAGGAATATGAGACGGCGGCAGCCGAATAATAATTCTACCCTCCCCTTGAGGGAGTGTCGAACAAATCTGGAGCGCAGCGGAAGATTTTTCGGGGAGGGGTCCGCTGGTCGTGACATTGACCCCCAGATTTATCTCTTCAAATTCCGCCTTGCGATATCTCCCCATTCTTTTTGCATCGCCTGAATTCGCTTCGGCGCACCGTCCAGCCTTTTGAGAATTTCGGCGTAGATCGGCTGGGCATCTTGGTCGCGGCCGTTTTTCTGCAACAGCATGGCGTAGCGGGCACGCGCTTCCTCGCCGGAATAATAGGGCACGAGGCGCGCATATTCGGTCATCGCCTCTTCGTTCTTGCCCTGCATCTCGAGCGCCCGCGCATAGAGCAGATGCCCATCAGCCGAGACAAAATTGGGATCGGCGGCTTGCAGCTGGTCGAGGCTGGCCTGCGCGCCCGCGCCATCGCCGTTGGCGAACTGCGCGCGCGCCAGCCCCATCAGCAGCGCGGGATCGTCTGCGAATTGGCCCACGGCGGCATCGCGATAGATTTCGATGGCTTCGCCATATTTGCCGCGCCTTGCATATTCTTCGGCGAGCACGCGCTTGGAATCGACCGAGCCCGTGATCTCGGCTGCCCGGCGGGCTTCGCGGAAGGATTTGTTGGGATCGGCGATGGCCTTGGCATTGGCGCCCAGTTTCTGCGCGGCGCGGCTTTTGAAGAACGAAGGCACGATCTCGATGGCGAAATAGGCAAGCGCGCCGAACAGCGGGATGAAGATCACCACATAGACCCAGATGAAACTGCGTCCCGTCTTGATGATATGCACCGCGGCCGCGATCATGATGGCGATGGGCAAAAGATAATCGATATACGCGCTCAACCCTGTTTCTCCCATTTGCCGGTGGCGCTTTCTTTCCAGTAGGTCACCTCGTGCGAAGCCTCTTTCGCCGCGCGCCAGGCTGTGCGCGCGCCATCGACGGCCTTGGTATCGCGGCCATCGAACATCACGACGATGCGGGAAAGCGCTTTGGTACCGGCATCGTTCCATCCGGGCGATGCAGCCCCGCCCACCAGGAACAACACGTTGGCGTTGTTGGCGTTGGCGTCTTCCACCGTGATGAGCACAGGCTGGCGCGAAGGCTCGCCATCGCCCAGTTGCGCGTGGGGAAGAAAGGATTCTTCGGAATAGCTCCACAACAGACTGTCGATCGCCTGCGCGCGATCCGCCGATTCCGCGCGGATCAGCGCGCGCCAGCCGCGCTCAAGCGTCTTCTCGACGAGGCCAGGAAGAACATCGTCGAGCGTGCGGCGTTCGAGGTGATAGAAGAGGACTTCGCTCACGTTTCGTAATTGTCTGCGATCAATCTGTTCAAAACGCGCACACCCCAGCCGGTGCCCCATGTGGGCATCAGCGGCTTCTGCTCGCCGTCCTGCCAGGCCACGCCAGCGATATCGAGATGGGCCCAGGCCGTTCCCTCTTTGACAAAACGCTGGAGGAATTGGGCCGCTGTGATCGACCCCGCGAAGGGGCCACCGATATTCTTCATGTCGGCGATCTTGGATTTGATCAGCTTGTCGTAGCCGTTGCCCATCGGGAAACGCCAGACAGGCTCGCCTTCTTCCGTGCCCGCCGCGGTGAGCTGGTTCGAAAGCTTGTCGTTGTTGGAGAACAGGCCCGCATATTCGCCGCCAAGTGCGGCGATGATCGCGCCGGTGAGCGTGGCCAGATCGATGATTGCGGAAGGTTTGTATTTCTCCTGCGTGTACCAGAGCGCATCGGCCAGAACGAGACGGCCTTCGGCATCGGTATTGAGGATTTCGATGGTCTGGCCCGACATGGATTCCACCACGTCATCGGGGCGCTGCGCCTTTCCATCCGGCATATTTTCGACAAGCCCAATCACGCCCACCACATGCGCCTTCGCTTTGCGCGTGGCGAGTGCCAGCATCGTGCCGGTGACGGCGGCAGCCCCGCCCATATCGCCCTTCATGCCCATCATGCCCGCGCCGGTTTTCAGCGAGAGACCGCCGGAATCGAAACATACGCCTTTGCCCACCAGCGCGATCGGCGCCTTGGTTTTGCCGCGCGTGCCATTCCATTCCATCGCGACGACATGGCTTTCCACTTCGCTGCCCTGCCCCACGCCCAGAAGCGCGTTCATGCCGAGCTTTTTCATGTCGGCTTCGTTCAGCACCGTCACCTTCACGCCAAGCTTGGTCAGCACCTTGGCGCGGCGCGCGAATTCGGCCGGCGTCAGGATGTTCGGTGGTTCGTTGACGAGATTGCGGGCGAGGAACACGCCTTCGGCCACCGCCGACAGCGAGGCCCAGCTCCGTTTGGCGGCAGCGCCATCCGGCGTGGCGATGGTCACCGTCTTCAATGTCTGCTTGAAATCGTCGAGATTCTTGCGGCGATAGGTGATGAACTGATAGCTGCGCAGCTGCGCGCCCAATGCCAGATGGGCCGCAAGCGCAGGCGCTTTCAGCTTTGCCCCTTTCGGCAGGTCGATCTCGAATGTGGCGGTTGTCTCGCCGCTGGTGAGAAGGCGGCCTGTCACCGTGGCGGCCAGGATTTCGGCCTTGGCCGCCGTGAAGCCCTGGGGCTTGCCGAGGCCAACCAGCAACAGCCGTGTGGCTTTTATACCGTCGGGCGCGATGATCTCGAGGATCTCGTTGGGCTTGCCCTTGAAGCGGCTGGTTTTCAGCGCGCGGGTCAGGATACCGCCCGCCGCCTTGTCCGCGCGAAGGGCAGCCGGCGTCAGGACGCCATCGGCGAGCGCGCCGACCACCCAGGCACCGGAGGTTGAGGCCGAAGGCGCGGCAAAAGAGAACTGCATCACAATTTCTCCAAACCTGTTAATGGCAGATGGTGCGCCGATAGCGCGCATGTGGTTCTGATTGCAAGCTTTTCCCGGGTTGGAAATTTTCCGCGGGATTGTGGGGCGGCGGGGCTCAAGTGCTAGTTTAGGTCGAATCTTCGTGAGCGCGAAAGCCCGGGCCATGCCGCGTCTTTCCTTTTATGTCCTCAGGCAATTGGCGGGGCCGACCGCACTCTTCGCGCTGTTGCTGACAGCGGTGATCTGGCTCACCCAATCGCTGCACCTGCTCGATCTGGTGATCAACCGGGGCCAATCGGCGCCGACCTTCCTCTATCTGACGCTGCTGCTGCTGCCGAGCCTGCTTGTCGTCCTGTTGCCGGTGGCCTTCTTCGCGGGCGCCCTCTACGCGCTGTCGCGGCTCAATGCCGACAGTGAACTCGTTGTCATGTGGGCAAGCGGCTACAGCCGGGCGCAGCTGACCGTGCCGGTGTTCATCGCCGCAGCGCTCACCATGGCGCTCACCTATCTCTGCGGGCTCTATCTCATGCCGCTCGGCCAGCGGCTGATGAAAGAGAAGGTGCTCGATATCCGCGCCGATATCGGCACCGCCATCTTCAACCCTGGCGAATTCAACACGCCGGTGAAGGGGCTCACCGTTTTTATCCGCGACCTGACCGCGGATGGCGATATTCGCGGCGTGCTGGTGCATGACAACCGCAACGCGAAGCGGCCCATCACCTATCTGGCCGAAGGCGGCCAATTGGTGCAGACGCCGGTCGGCGCGCGCCTCATCATGAACAAGGGCACCATCGAGCAGGCCGATACGGGCGGTGCGCGGCTCTCGATGCTGAAATTCGATCGCTATGTGTTCGATCTCGATCAATTCTCAAGCCCGCAACGCTATTCGGAACGCGCCGCCAGCGAACGCTACCTGCCCGAATTGTTCTGGCCGAATTCGACACATCTTTCCGACAAGGCGCGCGCCATCTATCTGGCCGAAGGCCACAACCGGCTGGCTTCGCCGCTTTATTGCCTGACCTTCGCGCTGATCGCGCTTGCCGCCGTCACGCGCGGCCGGCGCGGGCGCGGTGCCCATGCGTTGCGGTTGACCATCGCCTCGCTTCTCGCCGTCGGCTTGCGGATCGCGGGCTATGGCTTGCAGGGCTTCGCGGCCAATCATCCGTTCTGGAATATCCTGCTCTATCTCGTGCCGCTTCTGGGCGCGGGTGCGGCCCTTGCCGTTCTGATGGGCTTTGATCCCGAAGAGATGTTGCAGCGCCGCGCTGTTCCCGCGCCGGAGGGCGCTGCATGAGCTGGTCCTGGACGCTCTATCGCTATCTGGCGCGGCAATATTTCGTCGGCGTGGGCGTGATCTTCGCAACGTTCATGGCGCTGGCCTATTCGATCTCCCTGGTGGATTTGCTTGGGCGCACCGCGGGCAAGGGCGTGCCCACAAGCATCGTCATCGGAATGGGATTTCTTCACCTGCCCGATCTGGGGCAGAAACTTCTGCCCTTCGCGGTGCTGCTGGGCGGCGTCTTCACTTTCGTGCGGCTGTCGCGTTCGCAGGAACTGGTGGCAACGCGGGCGGCTGGCGTTTCGGCATGGGATTTTCTGGCCCCGCCGCTGGTGGTGGCTGTTGCGCTCGGCGTGCTTGCGGTCACGATCGGCACGCCCGTTTCGGCGAAATTCCTTTCACGGTTCGCGGCCATGGAAGCGAAATATGTCCATGGCGAAGCCTCCCAGCTTGCGGTTTCGATCAACGGGCTGTGGCTCAGGCAAGGCGATGCGCAGCATCAATCGGTGATCCATGCCTTGCGCGTTTCCGACCAGGGATCGCGCCTCGACGAAGTGATCATTTTTCTTTACGGCCCCCACGACAAATTCCTCGGGCGGATCGACGCGAAGTCCGCGCAGCTTGAGAAAGGCGCGTGGAAACTTTCCGATGCATGGGTCAGCGGCGCCGACGGCGCACCCCAGAAACACACCGTCTATCAACTGCCCACAACCCTCACACCGGCGCGCATCCAGGAAAGCTTTGCTTCTCCCGATACGCTTTCGTTCTGGGATTTGCCGGGCTTCATTCGGGCAGCCCAGGCCGCAGGTTTCGCCGCAACCCGCTATCAGCTTTATCTCTACACGCTGCTGGCCCTGCCAGCGATGTTCGCGGCCATGGTCTTCATGAGCGCGAGCTTTTCCCTGCGGCTGGCGCGCTATGGCGGAATTTCGCGGATCATTCTCTACAGCGCGCTCGCGGGCTTCGGCGTCTATTTCTTCGGCGACCTGACACAGGCGCTCGGCCAATCCGGCGTGCTGCCGCTGCCGCTCGCAGCCACCGTGCCGGCCGCCGCCGCCATCCTCATCGGCATGACGCTCGTCTTCCATCAGGAGGACGGATGAGAGTCCGCTGGGGAGCTCTCGCCGGCCTCGCAGCACTGCTGGCTGTGTCTGCGCATGCGGCCGAGACGCTGCGCCCGCGTCCGGGCGACAATGTGCTATTGCAGGCCGACAACGTCGTCTACGACATCAACAATCGCGTCGTGACGGCGCAGGGCAAGGTCGAGATCGACTATGGCGGCCGCATTCTGCTGGCCGACCGCGTGTCCTACGACCAGAAGACCGACACGGTGACCGCCGACGGGCATGTGAGCCTGACGGCGCAGAACGGCGATGTCGCGTTCGCCAATCATGTGGTGCTGCACGACAAGATGCGCGACGGCGCGCTTCAGGGGTTCGCCGCCCTGATCGGCAAGAACGGGCGATTGGTGGCGGCTAGCGCCAAGCGCACCGCAGGGCGTTTCACCGAGGCGATGCGCGCGGCCTACACGCCCTGCAAAGTGTGCGCGAAGGAGGGCCGCCGCACGCCGTTGTGGCAGGTGAAATCCTACCGCATCGTCTACGATCAGGCGCGCCACAAGATCGAATTCCGCGACGCGACGATCGAGTTCTTCGGCGTGCCCATTCTCTACACGCCGTATTATTCGCAGCCGGATCCGACCGTGAAGCATTCCACCGGCATCCTTTCGCCGGTGATCGGCACATCGACCACCCTTGGCTGGTTCCTGAAGGTGCCGGTCTATGTGTCGCTTTCGGATTCGCAGGATCTCACCATCGAGCCCTGGTTCACCGCGCGCAATGGCGAAGTGCTGGAAGGCGAATATCGCCAGCGCTTCGACAATGGCGGGTTCTGGCTGCAATCCTCCGTCGCGCAAAATCCCAATGGCGGCCTCACCGCCAACAAGTCGCAGACCTACGGGCATCTGTTCGGCGGGGGACGCCTGCAACTCAACGACCATTGGGATGTGGGCTTCGATGCCCAGCTCACCACCAACGACACCTATCTGAAACGCTACGACATCTCGACCGAAGATCGGCTGGTGAACGACATCTATCTGGAGAGCTATTCGGGGCGTTCACGCTTCTCGGTAACAGGCTTCTTCTTCGAAGGCCTGCGCGCCAGCGACAACAGCCGCACCATTCCGTTCGTGCTCCCGCTCGTCGAATACACCTATATTCCCGAGCGCGATCTCATGGGCGGACAGTTCCGCTTCGATTTCAACACCGTGTCGCTGGCGCGCGAAGACCCGACCGATGTGCTCGGCACCAACGACCAGCGGCTGACGGCGGAAGTGCGCTATCGCCTGCCCTATATCACCGGCAACGGGCAGATGCTCTCGATCACTGCGGATGCGCGCGGCGATGTCTATCACACCGATCCCGCCAATCCGCTGAACATCCCCGGCTTGCCCGGCAGCCCGAAATTCATCTCGCGCGGCATTCCCTATGTGGCGCTGGATTGGCGCTGGCCGTTTATTTCGGCGGCCGGCCAATCCACCTCATTCGTGCTCGAACCTATCGTGCAGGGCATCCTGCAACCCTATGGCGGAAATCCCGCGGGCATTCCCAACGAGGATTCCACATCCTTCGAATTCTCAGACGCCAATCTCCTCAGCTTCGACCGCACGCCGGGCTATGACATTGTGGAAAGCGGGCCACGGCTCAACGCGGGCGTGCGGGCCGCGGCCATCTTCGACAGCGGCGAACTGGAAGCCCTGCTGGGCCAGACATTCCGGCCCAAGCGCGACAACCAGTTCACCGAGCAATCGGGCCTCAACCGCACGATTTCGGATCTGGTGGGCCGGATCGATCTCAAGCTGCCGCCCTATCTCGATTTCACCGAGAGATTCCAGATCGACGAATCCACGGGAAGCATCGAGCGCAACGAAGTCTATTTCACCGGCACCTACGACCGCTCCTCGGTTCGCGTCTCCTATGTGCGGTTGCCGCAGGATGCATCTCTGGGTCTGGCCGCGCGCGAGGAAGCAAATGTCCAGACCATCATCGGCCTGTTCGATCATTGGGCGCTGCTCGCCGCTGCCGACCGCGACCTGAAGAACGGCAAGCTGCTCGATACGGAACTCGGCGGCGGCTACGAAGACGAGTGCCTGAACATTTCCATCGCCTATCGGCGGCGTTACACCACCGACCGCGACGTTCCGCCCTCTACCTCCATTATCCTGCGCTTCAACCTGAAAACCGGCGACCAGCCCATCGGTTCGTTCGACCTCTTCCCGGCAGATGTGTTTGCGCTGCACCCGTAGACCAGCATCTCTGCGCGCGCGCCCCCGCGACGCTCATGTCCTTGAACCAAACAGGGAATTGCTTTATCTCGCGAACCGGCGCTCCTTCCGGGGACGGGGCTTGGAGCAATCGAATTTGAAACAGCGGCCGAAGAACAGTCCCTTGCGCAACTCTCTGGTTTTATTGACTGTTTTTGGCGCCTTGAGCGCTGCCTGGTGCTGTCCGGCGCTGGCCGCCAAAGCACAGACCGCCCAGGTCGCCACCACCGAACAACCCAATCGCAACGTCAAGGAAACCGTGGTCGTTCATCCCGGCGATGGGGTTGCCGCGATTGTGAACGATTCCGTCATTTCGGATTACGACATGAACCAGCGCATCGCGCTGTTCCTGGCGACCTCGGGCCAGCAGCCCCCGCCCGACAAGATGCTGCAGATCCGCGCCCAGGTTCTGAAGCAGCTCGAAACCGAACGCCTGCAGCTTCTCGAAGCGCAGAAGAAAAACATCTCCGTGTCGGCCGCCGATGTCGACAAGGCGGTGGACAACATCCTGAAGGAAAACGGCCTCAAGAAAGAACAGCTCGAAGAAATGCTCACCCGTGGCGGCGTTGCGATGTCGACCCTGCGTGCGCAGATCGCGGTGGGCATCGCCTGGTCGAAGACGGTGCAGGATCAATATGGCGACCGCATCAACATCACGCCCGAAGACGTGAACGCGGAGTTGAAGCGTATCGCCGAAGGCGCGAACAAGCCGCACTTCCTGGTGGCGCAGATATTCCTCGCGGTGGACAATCCCGAGCAGGACGAAAAAGTGAAGAAGGATGCCGAAGGGCTGATCGCGCAGATCCAGCAGGGCGCCCCCTTCTCGGCGGTTGCCCGCCAGTTCAGCCAGAACCCATCGGCAGCCCAGGGCGGCGATATCGGCGTGGTGCATGAAGGCCAGTTGCAGCCGGAACTGAACAACGCACTCCTCAAATTGAAGACCGGCGAGATTTCGCCGCCGATCCGTTCGACAGGCGGCTATTACATCCTGCTGCTGCGCGAACGCCAGGAAGGCGCGAACACGAAACTTCCCGATCCCGCCACCCTTGTGACCAGCACGACGCCGCCGGGCACGTTGCCGCTTTCGCGCATCCTGCTGCCGACCGGCGACAAGCCCGACAAACAATTGCTCGAAAACGCCTTCAAGGCGGCGGGCATGCTGCATGAGCGCATCGAAAACTGCGAGATGGCGTCCAAGGTGCCGCAAGCCGTGCAGGGCGCCATCTACATGAATCTCGGCGTGATGAAATTGTCCGATCTCAGCCAGCAGATGCAGACCGCACTCGCCAAGACCGGCCCCGGTCAGGTCACCGAGCCGTTCCAGTCACCGGCGGGCATCGAACTGATCGTGCGTTGCGACAAGGCTCCGCCGAAAGTCACCGCCTTCAAGATGCCGAGCCGCGAACAGGTGGAACAGCAGCTTTTCGAAGAGCAGATCACCACGCTGTCGCGGCAATACATGCGCAACCTGCGCCGCACCGCCAATGTCGAAACCAAAAGCAACTAACAGCGCGCGCCCCCGCGAAGCGGATGCCGGTTCGCGCCAGCCACGCCGATCGACAGAATCCGCTTTGCCCATCCTCATCACCATGGGCGAACCTTCGGGCATCGGGCCGGAGGTTGCGGTGTCGGCCTTCATCGCGCTTGGCGGCCATGTCGGCGCGCACGCGCTTAAGCTGGTGGGCGATCCCGATGTGTTCCGCGCTTGCGGACCGGTGCCGGATGGCGCCCTGATTGCGACCACGGCAAAAGCCAAACGCACGCCCGGCACCTTGAACGTCGCTTTCGCGCCCGCCGTGATCGAGGCCATTGATGTCGCGGTGCGCGCGGCGATGGAGGGCAAGGCCGCCGCAATTGTCACCGCACCCATCCACAAATGGGTGCTGACGGAATCCGGTTTCGGATTTCCCGGTCACACCGAATATCTGGAACATCTGACCGGGGCCAAACGCGCGGTGATGATGCTGGCGAGCGACTTGCTGAAGGTTGTGCCGCTCACCATCCACATTCCCGTGCGCGAAGTGCCTTCGCGGCTTTCCAAGGAACGCATCGTCGAAACCGGCGAGATCATCCTGGCCGCGATGACGCGGGATTTCGCCGTGGCCAAACCCCGGCTGGCGATTGCGGGTTTGAACCCGCATGCGGGCGAGGCAGGCACCATCGGGATGGAAGAAGACACCATCATCGCACCCGCCATCGAAGAATTGCGCGCCAAGGGCCACGATGTGCAGGGCCCGCTTTCGGCGGACACGATGTTTCATGAGGAAGCGCGCGCCCGCTATGACGCAGCACTCTGCATGTATCACGATCAGGCCTTGATCCCAAGCAAGACGCTGGCGTTCTGGGATGGCGTGAACGTGACGCTTGGCCTGCCGATCGTGCGCACCTCGCCCGATCACGGCACAGCCCTCGACATCGCAGGCACCGGCAAGGCCGATACGCGCAGCATGATCGCCGCCATCCGCCGCGCCGCTTCGATGGCCGACGCGCGTGGATGATGGCCTGCCGCCCTTGCGCGAAGTGATCGCGGCGCATGGGTTGGCCGCGAAGAAATCGCTGGGGCAGAATTTCCTTCTCGATCTCAACCTGACGCGCCGCATCGCGCGCGCGGCAGGGCCGGGCGAAACATTCTTCGAAGTGGGGCCGGGGCCAGGCGGCCTGACGCGCGCGCTGCTCGCCGAAGGCGCGGCCCGTGTGGTGGCGGTGGAGCGCGATGCGCGCTGCATTCCGGCACTTGAACAGATCGCGGCGGCCTATCCCGGCCGGTTGGAGATCATCGAGGGCGATGCGCTTTCGCTCGACGCGGCAACGCTGTTCGATGGGCCGGTGCGGATTGCTGCGAACCTTCCCTACAATATCGGAACCGCATTGCTGGTGAAATGGCTGACGGTGGAGAACTGGCCGCCCTTCTGGTCGAGCCTGACATTGATGTTCCAGCGCGAAGTCGCCGAACGGCTGGTCGCCAAACCCGATACCGAACATTACGGGCGGCTTTCCGTGCTGGTGCAGTGGCGCGCAAAGGCAAAAATATTGTTCGATGTTTCGCGTTCGGCCTTCGTGCCGCCGCCGAAGATCACCTCCTCAGTTGTGCGGATCGAACCTCTGAATGAGCCCGTCGCGGATGCGCGACTGGCCGATCTGGAAAAGGTAACGGCGGCCGCGTTCGGCCAGCGTCGCAAAATGCTGCGTCAGAGCCTCAAGGTTCTTTCGCCCGATGCCGAGAAACTGATCCTGGCGGCAGGCCTTGATCCCACAGCACGGGCCGAAACGCTTTCGGTCGCCGATTTCGCGGCACTGGCGCGTGTTTTTTTCGACTAACGCCACTGTCATGGCCCGCGAATGCGGCCATGACAATTGGGGAGTTGAGAGGGAAGATGCACCGTGCCACACTGACATAAAGTCACTCAGGGAGACGCTCATGCACAGCCAGGCAATGGTGGAATTCGGAAAGCCGCTTCAGGACATCGAGACACCGACGCCGGTGCCGCAGGGCAGCGAAGTCCTCCTCAAGGTCACCAATTGCGGCGTGTGTCACAGCGACGTTCACATCCATGACGGCCATTTCGACCTCGGCAACGGCAACAAGCTGCCACTGGGCAATCTGAAACTGCCGCACACGATGGGCCATGAAATCGAGGGCGAGGTGGTCGCCATCGGCCCCGATGTGAAGGGCGTGAAGATCGGCGACCGGCGCGCGGCCTTCCCCTGGATCGGTTGCGGCGATTGCCCGGCCTGCCTGCGCAATGAAGAGAATTACTGCCTGCGCCCGCGCAATCTCGGTTGCTCGGCCAATACGCCCGGCGGTTATGCGACCCATGTTCTGGTGCCGCATGCAAAATACCTGCTCGATTACGGCAGCACCGCGCCCGCGCTCGCAGCGGCTTATATGTGTTCCGGCCTCACCGCGTTCAGCGCCATGAAGAAAGTGGGCAAGCTCGGGCCGGAAGATCAGGTTGTCGTTCTGGGTGTCGGCGGTGTCGGCATGATGGGTGTACAGTTCGCCAAGGCGCTGTTCGGCAAGGGCCCGATTGCCGCCGATATCGACGACGCGCGCCTCGAAGCCGCAAAGAAGGCAGGCGCCAGCGCCACCTACAACACCAAGGATCCCGCATCGGCCAAGAAGCTGATGGCCGATACGCGCGGCGGCGCTTTTGCGGTGGTGGATTTCGTGGGTTCGGAGGCGACGTTCGCCTTTGCCAATTCCATCGTGCGCAAAGGCGGCAAGATCATCATCGTGGGCCTGTTCGGCGGCGCGATGGCTATGCCGATCCCGATGTTCCCGATGCGCGCGCTCACCATCGCAGGCTCGTTTGTGGGCTCGCTGCCGGAAACCGAAGAAATGATGGCGCTGGTGCGCGCCGGCAAAGTGGACGCGATCCCCTATCAGACGCGCCCCCTTTCCGAGGCAACCAAGACATTGGACGATCTGCGCGGCGGAAAGATTGTGGGCCGGGTGGTTCTCACCCCTTGAACGCGCTCTACGATACGATCGGGAAGGGTTATGCGCAGTATCGCAAGCCCGACCCGCGTATCGCAAAGCAGATCGGCGATGCACTCGGCGACGCGCAGACGATCGTCAATATCGGTGCAGGCACGGGCTCCTACGAAATTCCCGGCAGGCATATCGCCGCCATCGAGCCCTCGGCGGAAATGCTCGCGCAGCGCGCGCCCGGTGCCACAAGAGCCATTCAAGGCTTTGCCGAAGCCATCCCCTTCCCCGACAAGAGCTTTGATGCGGCGACCGCCTTCCTGACCACCCATCACTGGGCCGATCTGGACAAAGGCCTTCGTGAAATGAAACGCGTATCGCGCAAGCGGTGCGTTTTCTTCGACCAGGATTTCGCCGGGATCGATTTCTGGCTGCTGAACGATTATTTCCCGGACATGCTGCCAAAGCTCGCAGCCCTGCTGCCGCTCGAAAAAGCCCGCGCAGTGTTTGGGACGGTGCGAATTGTGCCCGTTCCGGTGCCGCATGATTGCACCGACGGTTTCATGTGCGCCTATTGGCGAAGACCCCACGCCTATCTGGACCAGGCGGTGCGCAACGCCATCTCGTTCTTTTCGCTGGCGCGCGATGTTCCCGGGCGAATCGAAAAATTGCGCCGCGATCTCGAAGATGGAACGTGGGAGCGCCGCAACGGGCATATCCTGCATGAAACCGGGAGGGATTTCGGCTATCGTCTCCTCATCGCTGAAATCGGGTGAACCATGACGCATGAAGCCATCCTCGAACCGGATCTGCCCATCGTCGATCCGCACCACCACCTTTGGGACCGGCCGACGGAGGTGTTGCGCAATCTACCGCCCTCAGATCACGGCTTTATGGATATCATCCGCAACATCCCGCGCTATCTGCTGGATCAGCTGCTGGCCGACCTGCGCACAGGCCACAACATCCGCGCCACCGTCTATATGGAATGCGGCGCGATGTATCGCGCATCCGGGCCGGAGCGCCTGCGTTGCGTGGGCGAAACCGAATTCGTCAACGGCGTCGCCGCGATGACGGCAAGCGGGCTGTACGGAAATGTGCGCGCCTGTGCGGGCATCGTCGGCCATGTCGATTTCCGCTGGGGCGCGGAGGTGGAAGATGTGCTTCGCTCGCATATCGGCGCGGGCCACGGCCGGTTTCGCGGCATAAGGCAGAGCGCCTCTTATGACGACGATCCCACCGTGTTGGGCCCGCTGCATGGCCGCGTGCCGCCCGGCCTCTATCGCGATGCGAAATTCCGCGAAGGGTTCGCGGTGCTGCACAAACTCGGCCTTTCGTTCGATGCCTGGCTTCTGGAACCGCAATTGCCCGACCTGATCGATCTCGCCCGCGCCTTCCCCGAAACCACCATCGTGCTCGATCATGTCGGCACGCCGCTCGGCGTCGGGCGCTATGCGGGCAGGCGGGAGGAGCGTTTCGAGGAATGGCGCGGCAACATCCGCGCGCTTTCCAAATGCGCCAATGTGAACGTGAAGGTTGGCGGCCTGCCGATGCCCTTTGCCGGATTCCGCAAGCGGATGGATGGGCCAGATGAAACAAGCCAAACCCTCGCCGCCCAATGGAAACCCTATGTCGAAACCTGCATCGAGGCGTTCGGCGCCAACCGCTGCATGTTCGAAAGCAATTTCCCGGTGGACAGGTTCGGCGCGAGTTATGCCGCCCTCTGGAACGCCTTCAAGCGGATCGCAAGCGGGGCAACGCCTTCGGAAAAAACCGCGTTGTTCAGCGGCACGGCGATGCGGGTCTACCGGATCGGGCTGGAATGATCTCTTGCCTCCCCACGAGCGGGAGGTGAAATCAACTCTTGCGGGTGAGTTCTCCGACGAAAGTCGAAATCCCCAATTGGCGGCCGCGTTTCAAACGTTCGGCGGCGAGGATCGTTTCAAGCTGCATCTGGGCGGCCCCCACATCGTCGTTGATGATGATGTAGTCATATTCGGCCCAATGGCTGATTTCATCGGCCGCCTTGGCCATGCGGCGCTGGACGACGTCTTCTTCATCCTGCGCGCGGGCCCGCAGGCGGCGCTCGAGTTCGTCGTGGCTGGGCGGCAACACGAACACACTCACCACATCGTCGCGCGCCTGCTGCTTCAATTGCTGGGTGCCCTGCCAATCGATATCGAACAGCACGTCCTTGCCGCTCGCCAGAATATCTTCCACCGCCTTCTTCGGCGTCCCATAGCGGTGATCGAAGACGTTGGCGTGTTCGAGGAATTCGTTGGCCTTGGCGCGGCGTTCGAATTCCGTGCCGTCGATGAAATAATAATCCCGGCCTTCGATTTCGCCCGCGCGCGGTTTGCGCGTCGTGGCCGATACGCTCATCTGGATGGCGGGATCGCTCTCAAGCAGCAGGCGGGAGAGCGTGGTCTTGCCCGCGCCCGAAGGCGAGGAAAGCACCAGCATCAACCCTCTGCGTTTCATCTGGCCCCCGCCCATCGCCATTACTCCACGTTCTGCGCTTGCTCGCGGAACTGGTCGATGGCGGCCTTGAGCGCGAGGCCGGTGCGCGTGAGCTGGATATCGGCGGATTTCGAACACAGCGTGTTGGCTTCGCGGTTGAATTCCTGCGACAGGAAATCGAGCTTGCGCCCCACCGCGTCCCCGGACGTGAGAAGCGATCTGGCCTCATGAACGTGGGCGGCCAGCCGGTCGAGTTCTTCGCGCACATCGGCGCGCGTGGCCAACAGCGCCACTTCCTGCGCCAGCCGGTCTTCGGAGAGCGTGCCGGGCGAAAGCAGATCGTTCAATTGCGCCGTCAGCCGGTCGCGCAAGGCGGCGGGCTGGGTTGCGGCGAGCTTTGTGGCCGTCATCACAAGATCGCTGATCTCGCCCAGCACATTGTTCAACACGTGGGCGAGCTTGTTGCCCTCGGTCGCACGGGCCTTTGCCAGCGCATCGAAGGCAGACGCCAGACTTTCGAGAATGGCCGCATCTCGCGCGCCGCGTTCGGGGGCGGATGCCGGCAGCATGTCTTCCTGAACGATGACGCCTTTCAGCGCCAGCAATCCGTCAACGCGTGCAGGCGGCAGGCCGGTCTCGGCGGAAATCTCGCGCGCGATCTTCACGGCGGCGGCGAGCGCCACCGCATCGATGCGAAGCCCGCGCGCATTGTCCCCCATGTCCAGCGTCAGCGTGGCCTGGATGGTGCCGCGCTTGAAACGCTCCGCGGCGAGTGGGCGAGCGGCGACTTCCACGCTTTCAAAACCCGGCGGCGTGCGCAGCCTGAGGTCGAGCCCGCGCCCGTTGACGCTTTTCGCCTCCCATCTCCAGCGCATGTTCTCGCGCGCGCCTTGCGATTCGGCGAACCCGGTCATGGAAACGATAGCCATCAGGCGCCTCCGGCCATGCGGCGCGACTCTAGCGTCATGGCGCGGGCGGCGAAAGCTTTTGCTGCCCGCGAATCTTGCGCCAATTGGCGACGTTCTTCTCATGCCCCGCGATGGTGGCGGAAAACACATGCCCGCCGGTTCCATCGGCCACGAAATAGAGATCCGGGGTCTGATCGGGGTTGAGCACGGCGGCGATGGAATCCGCGCCCGGATTGCAGATCGGCAGCGGCGGCAGGCCCGAAATCGCATAGGTGTTGAACGGCGTGGGCGCCTTGATCTCGCTTTCGAGGATGGCGCGCCCCAGCGGATAGCCCTTGGTGATGCCGTAAATGATAGTGGGATCGGATTGCAGCGGCATGCCGATGCGAAGGCGATTCACGAACACCGAAGCAATGTGGCGGCGCTCGGATGGGATCGCGCTTTCCTTCTCCACGATGGAGGCAAGGATCAACGCCTGTTGCTGCGTCTGGATCGGAAGATCGGCCGCGCGGTCCGGCCACAGCTTTGCGAGCAAGGCTGCTTGCGCGGCTTTCATGCGGGCGAGAAGGTCTGTGCGCGTGGTGCCGCGCGTGAAGAGATAGGTTTCGGGCAGCAGCACACCTTCTTCGGGGACCGCGCCGGCATCGCCGTCGAGCGCCTTGTCGTTTTTCACGATGTCGTAAATCATCTGGCTGGTCAGGCCTTCGGCGGCGGTCAGCTTGTGCTGCACGACCTTGCCGGAAATCAGGATGTCGGCGATGGCCTTCAGGCTGGCCTTGGGCGGAATGGCATATTCGCCCGCTTTCAAAGCCGCCGCCTCGCCACGCAGGCGCACACCAATCCAGAACAGATAGGCGTGTTTGATGACATGGGCGTCTTCCAGCCGGTGCGAAATCGCCGAGACGCCGGAACGCGGCTCTATGAGAACGACCGTTTCCTTCGCGGCCGGGCCCGGCGCATGGAAGTTCGCCGCTTCCCATTCGAATGCGCCCGCGACGATCACGGCCACCGCGATCAAGATGGCAATGATGCGGTTCATATGGCGGGTCTATTGCGCTTGGGTGAAGATCAGCGAGGCATTGGTGCCGCCGAACCCGAAGGAATTGGAAAGCGTCGTCTTCACGGTGCGCTTCTTCGCGGTCTTGGCGACGAGATCGAGCTTGGTTTCGACATCGGGGTTGTCGAGATTGATGGTGGGCGGCACGATTCCGTCACGCATGGCAAGCAGGCAGAAAATCGCTTCCACCGCGCCTGCGGCCCCCAGCAGGTGACCGATGGAGGATTTGGTCGAGGAGATCGACGTTGCGGGTGCGGCATTGCCCATCAGCCGCTCGACCGCGCCGAGTTCGATTCCGTCGGCCATGGTGGAGGTGCCGTGCGCGTTGACATAGTCGATGTCCGAAGCAGAGATGCCTGCGCGCTTCAACGCCATCTGCATCGCGCGATACCCGCCTTCGCCATCTTCGGCGGGCGCGGTGATGTGATGGGCGTCGCCTGAAAGGCCATAGCCCGTCACTTCGCCATAGATCTTCGCGCCGCGCGCCTTGGCATGTTCATATTCTTCGAGCATCACCATGCCCGCGCCTTCGCCCATCACGAAGCCGTCGCGATCCTTGTCGTAGGGGCGCGAGGCGCGTTCGGGCGTGTCGTTGAACGCGGTGGAGAGCGCGCGGCAGGCGTTGAAACCCGCAATGCCCAAACGGCAAATGGCACCTTCCGCACCACCGGCCAGCATCACATCGGCATCGTCATATTGGATCAGCCGGGCAGCATCGCCGATGGCGTGCGCGCCGCTGGCACATGCCGTGACCACGGCATGATTGGGGCCTTTGTAGCCGAAACGGATCGAGGCATAGCCCGAAACGAGATTGATAAGACGGCCCGGAATGAAAAAGGGCGAAAGGCGGCGCGGGCCTTTTGCTTCGACCAGAAGGGCCGCTTCCTCGATGCCCGGCAAACCGCCAATGCCCGAACCGATCATCGTGCCGGTGCGATTGCGGTCTTCCTCGGTCGCGGGCTCCCAGCCGGAATCGGTCACCGCCTGTTGGGCGGCGGCCAGGCCGAACAGGATGAAATCGTCGATCCGGCGCTGTTCCTTGGGATCGACCCATTGATCGGCATTGAACGTGCCGGCGGTTCCATCGCCGCGCGGCACGTCACACGCGATCCTGGTCGCCAGGTCGTCGGTGCGGAATCGGGTGATGGCGCGCGCGCCGCTTTCACCCGCCAGCAACTTCGCCCACGTTTCTTCGACGCCGCAGGCAAGCGGCGTGACCAGCCCAAGCCCAGTGACGACGACGCGACGCATGGGAAAGGATCAGGCCTGCGCTTTGTCGATGAACTTCACCGCATCGCCGACCGTGACGATGGTCTCGGCGGCGTCATCGGGGATTTCGATACCGAATTCTTCTTCGAACGCCATCACGAGCTCGACGGCATCGAGACTGTCCGCACCCAGATCTTCGATCAAGGACGCGCTCTCGGTGACCTTGTCCGCATCCACATTGAGGTGCTCGACGACGATCTTCTTCACGCGTTCCGCAGTATCGCTCATTGTTCTTTCGAAACCTCTCGATGTTGGCATCACGGGCTTGGGTTTAAACCCGGAGAACCCGCAATGTTTCCTCGCAAATGGCGGGCGAGGAATGGCCGCTTGGTAACACAATCCGTTTTGGCCTGCCACCAAGGGCTTAAGCCCTTGGTTAAACTGTTAAATCATCGCCATTCCGCCATTGGCGTGGATGGTCTGGCCGGTCACATAGGCCGCTTCTTCGCTCGCCAGATAGACCACGGCGGCGGCGACCTCCTCCGGCCTGCCATAGCGCCCTGCCGGGATGCGTTCGAGCGAGCCCGTCTTCTGGGCCTCGGTCAGCGCATCGGTCATGGGGGTGGCGACGAACCCCGGCGCCACGCAATTGACCGTGATGTTGCGCGAGGCGACTTCGGCGGCGAGCGATTTGCTCATGCCCACAAGCCCTGCCTTGGCGGCGGCATAATTGCCCTGCCCGGGATTGCCCATCGCGCCCACCACCGAGGTGATGTTCACGATGCGGCCCCAGCGCTTCTTCATCATGCCGCGCAGCACTGCGCGGGAAAGGCGGAAGGCGGCGGTGAGATTGACCGCAATCACCTGATCCCACTCTTCATCCTTCATGCGCAGGAAAAGATTGTCGCGCGTGATGCCCGCATTGTTCACCAGAATGTCGATGGGGCCCGCAAAACTTTCCGCCGTTTTCGGCAGCGCCTCGACGGAAGCTGGATTGGAAAGATCGCAAGCCGTGACATGGGCGCGTTCGCCGAGTTCATGTTTGGCGCGTTCCAGCGCATCGGCCCGCGTGCCGGAGAGAACAACCGTTGCGCCCTGCTCATACAGCGCCTTGGCAATGGCGCCACCGATGCCGCCAGAGGCGCCGGTGACAAGGGCTACTTTTCCGGTGAGATCGAACATCTAGAGCGCCTTTGCAAAAGCTTCGATGTCGGCAGGCGTGTCGAGCGCGATATTGGCAAGGTCGCGGTCGATGCGCTTGACCATTCCGGTCAGCACTTTCCCGCCACCCAATTCCACAGTCGTCTCAACGCCGAGCAATTTCATCTGCAGAACGCTTTCGCGCCAGCGCACCCGGCCCGTGACCTGCTCCACCAATAGGCGGCGGATGGTTTCGGGCTCGCTCGTTTCGGTGGCGGTAACGTTTGCCAGAACCGGGGCCGCGGGCGGGCGGATGGTGACGGCGGCCAGCGCCTCGCGCATCTTTTCGGCGGCGGGCTGCATCAGCGACGAATGGAACGGCGCGCTGACATTCAGCAGCATGGCGCGCTTCGCGCCCTTCGCCTTGGCAATTTCGCCCGCGCGTTCGACGGCGGCCTTGGTGCCGGAGATCACCACCTGCCCCGGCGCATTGTCGTTGGCAACAACACAGACGGGATTTGCTTCATCCGGCGGTGCCGTTTCAACCGCCTCTTTCGCGGCGGCTTCCGCAAGTTCGATTTCCGCACCCAGCAAAGCGCTCATCGCGCCCTCGCCCACGGGCACCGCCTGCTGCATCGCGCGGCCGCGTGTTTTCAGAAGGCGCGCGGCATCGGCGAGCGTGAACGCGCCGGCCGCACAAAGTGCCGTGTATTCGCCCAGTGAATGGCCGGCGACGAGGCGGGCATGCCGGGCGATGTCGAGGCCGCCTTCTTTCTGCAGCACGCGCACGATGGCGATGCTGGCGGCCATAATGGCGGGCTGGGCGTTCTCGGTGAGCGTGAGATCGCTTTCCGGCCCCTCCCACATCAGGCGCGACAGGCGCTGGCCCAGCGCCTCGTCGATTTCCTCGAAGGTCTCGCGGGCGGGCGCGAAAGCTTCCGCCAGCGCCTTGCCCATGCCGACGGCTTGGCTGCCCTGGCCGGGAAAGATGAAGGCCCGTGACTGAGATATGGATGTCATGGCGCGGGGGATTACCGATGGGCGGGCGCGAGCGCAAGAGCGCGCGTGCGCCCCAGCAGCACCACCACAACCGCCGGTACGATCAGGAACCCTGCAAGCACAAACATCCCCGCAGCATAGCCGCCGGTCGATTGCTTGAGCCAGCCCATGAGGGTGGGCCCGAAGAACCCGCCGAGATTGCCGACCGAATTGATGAAGGCGATACCGCCAGCCGCCGCCGTGCCGCCAAGGAACGAGGGCGGCAACGTCCAATAGGTGACGAGCGCCGCATAGATGCCTATCGACGCGCCTGTCAGTGCGAGGATCGCCCAGAGATTCGCGCCCAGGAACCCCGCCGCGATCAGGCTCGCGCTGGCGAACAGGGCCGGGATCGCCACATGCCAGACGCGCTCGCGCAAAGTGTCGCTCGACCGCGCCCACAGGATCATCGCGATGGTGCTGGCGACATAGGGCAGCGCCACGACGAATCCGGTTTCGAGATTGCTGAACCCCATCGCCTTGACGATCTGCGGCAACCACAGCCCCAGCCCGTAAAGTGCAATGATGATGCCGATATCGGTAACGGCGAGAATCCACACCCGGCGATCGCTCAACCCCGCCCACAGGCTTGCGGGCGGGGTCGCCTCCCGGGCAAGCGTGGTGGCGACGAATTGCTTTTCCGCGTCAGTGAGGAATTTCGCGCGCGCCGGTTTGTCGGGCAGCACGAACAACACCGCGAACGCCAGCACGCAGGACGGCAAGCCTTCCAGCAAGAACAGCCACTGCCAGCCATGCAGGCCCTGAAAACCATCGAACCCCAGAATATATCCCGAAAGCGGGGACCCCAGCGCGCTCGACAATGGGATCGCTGCGAAGAACAGCGAATTGTATTTCGCGCGCTGCGATTGCGGGAACCAGTAGGTGAGATAAAGCATCATGCCCGGAAAGAACCCGGCCTCCGCAACGCCGAGCAGGAAGCGCAGTCCATAAAAGCTCCACGGTCCCTGCGCGAACGCCATCGCCATGGAGACAAGCCCCCAGGTGAACATGATGCGGAACATCCACAGCCGCGCGCCGACCTTTTCCAGAATCACGTTCGACGGCACTTCGAAGAAAAAATATCCGAGAAAGAAAATTCCGGCGCCGACGCCAAACGCTTCCGCACCAAGCCCCAGATCGTTATTCATCGTGAGCGCTGCAAAGCCGACATTCACCCGATCGAGAAAATTCACCACATAAAGCAGGCCCATGAACGGAATGATCCGCCAGGCGATTCTCGTGAAGATGTTTTCCATCGCGCGCGACTCACATGCCGCGGAGAACATGACGCATTCGTCAACGATGCGGAACTCCGATCACATTTTTCTTCAGACGGTTGACCGCATTCCACGACGGGTTCTTACTTGCCTTGCCCATAGCTTCGGATCCCGAGGCGCGAGGGCACAAAGACGGGCCCGCCCTGCGGGCCGGTCGGCCTGAGCGAAAACGGCTTTCGAGCCTGATGCTACAGGGCCACACAGAGGGCGCTGTCTTTTGAGGCAGCGCCCTTCGTCTTTGGCCTCCAGCTATGGCGTGACGATCGGAAAATTCGGCGTGATCGGTTCGATGAGTTCGACCAGCGCACCATAAAGTGCGCCATCGCCTTCAATTGCGATGTCGCCGGATTCGATGCGCGGGCCATAGGGCATCCCGATAAACAACGTCATCAGCAAATCTGGCCGCTTCATGCGGATGGTGGCGCCCGCGGCAGGATCGCTGACGCCATGTTCGTGAACCAGCACGCCATTGCCCACGGTGATGAGCACCTTCTCCTTGCGGTCGGTGAGTTCGATGTTGAGTCTGAAGGCACGCGCGGCCGCCTTCTGCGGGTGAACGCGCACGGCCGCGAAATCCAGCAGCATCGCCGTGGTGGTGGCGGAAAGCACATCCGGGCTCAAACCGCCCGGCGGCAACTGCACCGGGCCGTGGCGCAACTCCTGCGCACCGGTGAGATAAATGTTGCGCCATGTGCCCGCTTCGGATTCGAAGCCGAGGCGGGTGTAGATCGCGGCCAACTGCTCGCGCGCGTCCGTGTTTTTCTCATCGGCGAAAACGACATGGTTGAGCAGCATTGCGGCCCAGCGCAGATCGCCTTCCTTCACCGCCTTTTCGGCAAGGCCCATCACATTGGCAGTCCCGCCCATCGCTTCGACATATTTCTTCGCGGCGGGTTCGGGCGGCAGCGGATTGAGATTGGCGGGATTGGCATCATACCAGCCGAGATAGCGCTGATAGATCGCCTTCGCATTGTGGCTCATCGTGCCGTAATAGCCGCGATTGAACCATTGCTTCGCCAGCACATCGGGCAAGGCCAGCACTTCGGCGATTTCGGAAGATGTAAGCCCGGAATTCATCAACCGCACGGTCTGGTCGTGGAGGAATTTGTAAGCGTCGCGATGATTGGAGAGGAATGCCACGATCTCCTCTTGCCCGAAACGCGGGATGCCGTGGGCGGCAAACATCACATCGCTTCTGTCGCCATAGAGGCGGATCGATTCGGTGAGGTAATCCGCCCAGGCCTTCGCATCGCGCACCAGCGCGCCGCGCGCGGGCAAAAGATTGTGCATCGTCAGATTGGCATTCTCCGCCATGAACACGGCGCGGAATTGCGGCAGGTAGAAATTCATTTCGGCGGGCGCTTCGGTGCCGGGGGTCAGCTGGAACACCATCGTCACATCGCCAACGGTGATTTCCTGCCCGGTATGGGTGACAAGATCTGTGGGCGCGATCAGCGACAGCGAACCCATCGACGGACAAGGACCAAGACCGGACGTGATCTCGCCTTCCGCCGAACGCGGCAGCGTGAAACCGAACTGAAAGCGCGCGCGCCGCAGCATGGCGGGGCCCGCGATGATGTTTTCCGACACGGCATGTTCGAGGAAGCCTTCGGGCGCAATCACCTTCACCTTGCCCGACGCCGCATCCGCCGCGGTGATGACACCGCCGACGCCGCCATAATGATCGACATGGCTGTGCGAATAGATGACGGCGAGCACCGGCTTGGTGGCGACATGTTCGGTCACGAGTTCGAGGGCCGCGCGCGCAACCTCCACCGTGGTCAGCGGATCGACCACGATCCAGCCCGCGCCCGCATCGATGAAGGTCACGGTCGAAACATCGAACCCGCGCACCTGGAAGATACGGTCCGCAACCTTGAACAGCCCGTTTCGGGTCAGGATCTTCGCGTGGCGCCACAGGCTGGGATTCGCAGTCGTGGGCGCCTCGCCCTGCACGAAGCCATAGGACGAAAGATCGAAAGCCAGCCTTCCATCGTCGCGCATGATCTTTGGATCCTTGCGCGTGGCGATAAAGCCGCGCTCGGCAAATTCGAAATCGCGCCGGTCGTCGGCGGCGACAAGCTGGCGAACTTCGGCCAAAGCATCTTTCGCTGACCCAACCATCGTCTTCTCCCCGATATTTTCTGCAAGTCTAAGCGGGTCGGCCTGTCACACAAGACAATGTTATTCCTGGGCCGAAACGCGGATAATCCGAACCATGAAGTTCGACGGCGCCTGCCATTGCATCGGGATCGGCCACCCGGCGAATATCTGTCCAGCCAAGCTTCGGTGTCACTCCGCAATGCCCTGGGTCATGGATATCAGCCGCTTCCCGCGGGCCCGCGCGCAGGGGCCCGCCTTGCGATGAAGAAGATCGCGTCCGGCCATATCGCCTTCTGGGAGGGCGGCAGTCTCTGGGTGTTCGACGTGCCGGTCGCGGCGGAATCGCCCAGTCGCAACGCCATGCATGCACACCATGCCTTTCAGCTCACCTTCTCGCTCGGCGGCGCTTTCAGCCTGCATCTGGATGATCGCGTCTTGGCGGGGCCGGCGGCCCTGGTGGCGCCCGATACGCCACACGCGTTCGAGGCGCGTGGACTCGTGGCTCTCCTGTTCGTCGAGCCGGAGAGCCATGCCGGACGTTCGCTTGCGCAATTGATAGGCGGCCAGCCCGCCACAACGATCACCGCAGAACAGGCGCGGGACGCGCCGGCCCTCATCAAACATGCGTTCGAGCATCCAACCGACCGCAAAAACGCATTGCGCGAAACAGGCGTGCAGATTTGCAACCGCATCGCCGGTCACGTTCGCACCTCCGAGCTCGACCGGCGTGTGCGCCTGATGATCAGGCGGGCGAGCGAAAATCTCGACAGCGCGCTTGGCGTCCAGGATGCGGCCAAAGATGTGGGGCTATCGCCGAGCCGCGCCAGCCATTTGTTTGTCGAAGAGACGGGCCTGCCGTTTCGAACCTATGTGCTGTGGCTGCGCCTGATACGCGCCGTGGATGCCTGCACGGGCGGCCTCAGCCTCACCGAAGCCGCGCATCAGGCCGGCTTTGCCGATTCCGCGCATCTGAGCCGCACGTTCAAGCGGATGTTCGGAATGCCCGCGGCCTCCCTTGAGATGTCGTAGCTGTTTCGTTCAAGCAGCGAACGCACTGTCGCTATAGCTATGGGCTTGCGGACGATCCGCGAAGCCAATTCATGGAGACAGACAATGATCAACGCACTGAAGACCTTCCTGGCGAAACTGAGCGATGCCGGCTGCGGCTGCGGCGCAACCTGCCGCTGCGGCGATGCCTGCCGCTGCAAAGCCGGCCGCCGCTGCGGTGCGGACTGCACTTGCGCAATGTAAATGGAGGCCCGGGGCCGCGAGCCCCGGGCCCGTTTGCGCCCAAATCCGCCTGCCGCCGAAAGCCGGCCCAGCTTGCCCTGCCCCACCCCTTCGGCTATACGCCGCGCCTTCATGGCGACTGCGGTCGTGGGAGGCCCCCTCTTTTGGTTCGATAGACCGGGGGTCTATGCCGGATGTCCGGCGTCCTTGCGATCCAAAGTTGAGCCCGGCCCTCCCGGCAAGGCTTAATTCCGTAGCGCAAACAGGGACTTATGAAACATGGCTCTTTACGAGCATCTCCTGATCGCGCGCCAGGACATCAGCGCGCAACAGGTGGACGCGCTGGCGACCCACCTCAAGACCATCCTTGAGCACGAAGGCGGCAAGGTCGAGAAGCACGAATATTGGGGCCTTCGCGGCCTGGCCTACCGGATCAAGAAGAACCGCAAGGGCCATTATGTTCTGCTGAACATCAATGCGCCGGCCAACGCGATCCAGGAACTGGAACGCCAGCTCAAGATCAACGAAGACGTGCTGCGCTACATCACCGTGAAGGTGGATCAGTTCGAAGTCTCCTCGAACAAGAACAAGCGCGAACGCGACGACAACAAGCCCGAGGGTGCCGAAGGCGCCGTTGTGGTGGAAGGAGCAATCCAATGAGTCACGCAGGTGGCAGCAGCGGCGGCAGCGGTGGTGGTGCAGGCGGTCAGCGCCGGCCGTTTTTCCGTCGCAAGAAAACATGCCCGTTCTCCGGCGCGGGCGCGCCCAAGATCGACTACAAGGATGTGAAGCTGCTCCAGCGCTTCATCTCCGAACGCGGCAAGATCGTGCCGAGCCGTATCACGGCAGTGTCCTCCAAGAAGCAGCGTCTTCTCGCCGTCGCCATCAAGCGCGCGCGGTTGATGGCCCTTCTTCCCTACGTCGTGAAGTAGGGGACACGCCATGCAAGTGATCCTGCTCGAAAGAGTCGAAAAGCTCGGCCAGATGGGCGAAGAAGTCCGCGTGAAGGACGGGTTTGCCCGCAACTTCCTGCTGCCGCAGAAAAAGGCCCTTCGCGCCACCAAGGCGAACCGCGAGTATTTCGCGGGCCAGAAGGCCCATCTCGAAGCCCACAACCTCCAACGCAAGAGCGAAGCCGAAAAGATCGGCAAGAAGCTCGAAGGCAAGGTCTTCGTGCTGCTGCGTCAGGCAGGCGATCGCGGCCAGCTTTATGGCTCGGTCTCCCCGCGCGATATCGCAGATGCGATCTCGGCCGGCGGCTTCGAAATCAGCCGCACACAGGTGCCGCTCGACAAGGCGATCAAGTCCATCGGGCTTGTTCCGGTGTCGGTGGTGCTGCATCCCGAAGTGCGCGTGAGCGTGACGCTGAACGTCGCCCGCACCGACGATGAAGCCGAACGTCAGGCCCGCGGTGAAAACGTGCTGGCCGAAAAGACGCCGGAAGAAGAAGCGGTCGTCGCCGCCGAAGAACTGTTCGAAGAAGGCGCAGGCCCGAAGGAAGAAGAGAGCGAAGAAGCCGAAGAGGCCTGATCGTTTCTCTCAAAGCCTTTCATGCAAAAGCCGCGGCCCTAAAGCCGCGGTTTTTTTGTTTGCCGCGGGGAATTACACGCCGCCGTGAAGAACGCGCTCCATCTCGCGTTGCTCGGCATCGTTGCCGCGCGCGAATTCGAACTCCTTGTCCCACATGAACACGAAGGCCCCGAAAATCATGTTCACGTTCACCCCGTCATCCGATAGCGGCGTCAGCATGGCATCGAACAATTTTGGGCCTTGCGCATAGATCGAACCCGCGCCGCGTATCCGAAGCGGGGCGCGGCGCGCGGCGACCGCATCATAGGTCTTGATCGTGCGCTCGACGGTTTCCCGTCCGAAGCCCGCGAGCGTTTCGCTCATCAGCTTGCCGGTCGGATTGCCCGCGAAATAGCGATGCAGCTGGCTGCCCACGAGGCGATAGCGGAAATCGGCGCCTCCCTCCACCACATCGGCGAGCAGAACATGGGGCAGATGCGCCTTCATATCCCAGGGCATGATGTCCATGCGGCTGGGCATGGCGCGCGCCCCGCGCAGGCGCTCCCAGTAATTGCGCACGAACGTCAGAAGCTCGGGCTCCTTGGCCGCCGGGTCGATCTCGACGTCTGCTCCTGCCATGCCGTCCCCGATCTGCGCACCCCACGATATTATATTTCACGCTTTTTGTGTACTGCCGGCCGCCGTTTGGCCCGCTTTGGCCGCCCGGCCGGGGGGGCAACCTGCACCCTTATTCGCGCCTGCAACATAGGCTAAGGTCGACCCCGTTGGTGTGGTCCAGGGAGCAAAACCATGTCGGTCGTCGTCGAAAACAAACGCGTCACCATCACGGACATCCGGGCAGCGAAGAACGCCCGACCCGTCGTGTGCCTGACCTGCTATCACGCCCATACCGCCAAGCTCCTGGATCGCCATGTCGATCTGATGCTGGTGGGCGACAGTCTGGGCAATGTGATGCACGGGCTGGAGACCACCGTTCCGGTGACGCTGGAAATGATGATCCTGGCCGGGCAGGCGGTGATGCGCGGTTCGCGCCACGCCCTCATCGTGGTCGACATGCCGTTCGGCTCCTATGAGGAAAGCCCGCAGATCGCCTTCCGCAACGCCGCCCGCATCATGAAGGAAACCGGCTGCACCGCGGTGAAGATGGAAGGCGGGGCCCGCACGGCGGAGACCGTGCATTACCTCACCCAGCGCGGCATCCCGGTGATGAGCCATATCGGCCTCACCCCGCAGAGCGTGAACACGATGGGTGGCTTCAAGACGCAAGGCCGCACTATGGCGGAATGGCCCGCCATCGAGGCCGATGCCAAGGCGGTGGCCGAGGCGGGCGCGTTTGCTGTGGTGCTGGAAGGCATGGCCGAACCGCTGGCCGCCAAGATCACCCGCGAGATCGCCATCCCCACCATCGGGATCGGGGCGAGCGCGGAATGCGACGGGCAGATCCTCGTCATGGAGGACATGCTGGGCCTCAATCCCAACCCGCCCAAATTCGTGCGGCAATATGCGCAGCTTGGGCCCGATATAGAGGCCGCCGTGAAAGCCTATGCGACGGATGTCCGCGAACGGCGGTTCCCCGGCGTGGAAAACGTCTATTCCATGAAGAAAGCCGGCTAGCCCTCCCCCTGCTGACCGCTAGTTAAGTTGCGACTTGGCGCTGGCCAAGCTAGTTAACCCGCGCCCTCAAGGGCTTGAACGCGGCTGAACGGCCCCAGTGAAGGATCCCCGACGTGACCGACATCTTCCATGAAGTCGAGGAGGACGTCCGGCGCGAGCGCTATGCGCAGCTCTGGAAAAAATACGGCGACTATGTGATCGCCGCCGCCGCCGTTGTCATCGTGGGTGTTGCCGCCTGGCAGCTCTGGCAGCGTTATCAGCTCAACCAGCGCATCGAAGCCTCGAACGCCTACATCATGGCGGTCGAAACGCAGGATCCCTCGAAAGCCGCCGCCGCCTTCGCCAAGCTGGCGAAAACCGCACCTGCGGGTTACGCCGTCATCTCCCATATGCAGGAAGCAAACGCCCTGCTGGCCGCGGGCGAGCATGACAAGGCGACCGCGCTCTACCGCACGCTGATGACCCAGGGCGATCCGCTGTTCGCAAGCGTGGCGCGGCTGCGGCTGGGCTGGGCCGAAGCCGACACGATGTCGAAGCAGGACATGCAGACCCTGATGGCCCCGCTCACCGATCCGAACGATGCCTTCCACTTCATGGCCGATGAACTTCTGGCCTATGTCGATTTCCGGCTCGGCAACGCCAAGGCCTCGCAAAGCGCCTATGAACGGCTTGCGAAAGATCCCGGCACTCCCGAAGGCATCAAGGCACGCGCAGCCGGAATGGCCGCGTTCATTGCCGCTGGCGGCAACAGAAATGTCGGCGTGGTGCCACCGCCCCCCGCCCAGCCCGCAGCGATCCCCCCGGCCCCCGCCACCGCACCTGCAAAGACACCATGAACTTTCGCACGCTTCGCATACTGGCGCCCGTCCTTGCCGCCAGCCTGCTGCTTTCCGGATGCAGCACGTTCGATTTCATGGACAGCTGGTTCACCGGCGTCTCGAAATCCAAGCTCAAGGGCGAGCGCATTTCGGTGATGGCGACGGACGAGTCGCTGAAGGCCGACCCGTCGCTTGCCGGGGTGAAGGTGACCCTGCCCCGTCCCTATGTGAACAGCGAATGGCCCAACCCCGGCGGTTACGCGGCCAACGCGATGTATCACCTCGAGGCGAGCGGGCATCTTCGCAAAGTGTGGGAAGTGGATGCGGGCCAGGGCTCGACCACGGAATCGCGGCTGACGGCCCCGCCGGTTGTCGGCGGCGGGCGCATCTTCGTGCTCGATGCGGCAGCCAAGGTGCATGCGTTCGATGCCCGTGACGGCAGCGAATTGTGGAGTCAGTCCCTTGCCCCAAAAGGCGGCGAGGCCTCGTTCCTCAACACCGCAACCCTGGGCCTGATGGGCCAGAACAACGCGATCGACCCGACCAAGGGGTTCGGTGGCGGGCTCGCCTATGAAGGCGGCAGGCTGTTTGCGACCTCGGGCTTCGGCACCGTGGTGGCGTTTGCGGCCCAGAACGGCGGGCGGCTGTGGAAGACGGATCTGGGCGTGCCGGTGGTCAACGCGCCGGTGGCCAATGGCGGGCGCTTGTTCGTCTCGTCGGAAGACAATCATTTCGTGGCGCTGGCGCAGAGCGACGGGCGCAAGCTTTGGGATCATCAGGGCATCTCCGAAGCAGCGGGCATCCTTTCCAGCACGAGCGCGGCTGTCGCGGGCGAATTCGTGATCGTGCCCTATACATCCGGCGAGCTTTACGCGATCCGCGTTCAGAACGGCCGCCCCGCCTGGAACGACATGCTGACACGCTCGGGCCAGGTAACCGCCCTTTCCGAACTGGATGACATCGCGGGCAGGCCTGTGGTGGATCGCGACATGGTGTTCGCGATCAGCCACTCCGGCGTGATGGCCGCGATCAGCCTTTCGACCGGCGATCGCATCTGGTCGCGCGACATTGGCGGCATCCAGACGCCATGGGCGGCGGGCGACTTTATTTTCGTGCTGACGACCGATTCCCAGCTCATGTGCCTGCAACGCAAGGATGGGCGCGTGAAGTGGATCGCCCAGATGGATCGCTGGCAAAACCCGGAGGCCAAGAGCGGGGCCATCGTCTGGGCAGGGCCGGTTCTGATCTCGAACCGCCTGATCGTGGTCTCCAACACCGGCGTCATCGCATCGGTCTCGCCCTACACCGGCAAGATGCTGGGGCGTGAGGATTTCGACGGCGGCACGATGATCGCGCCCGTGGTGGCCAACAGCACGCTCTATGTGCTGACCAAGCATGCCCAATTACTCGCCCTCAAATAGGGCGTAGGTATGGGCCATGACACTTACCCTCGCCATCGTCGGCCGGCCCAATGTAGGCAAGTCCACCCTCTTCAACCGGCTCGCCGGTAAACGGCTCGCCATCGTCCATGACGAGCCCGGCGTCACGCGCGACAGGCGCGTGACCGAAGGCCAGCTCGGCAACATCGCGCTGCGCCTGATCGACACCGCGGGGCTGGAAGACGACGAGCCGGGAAGCCTGCTCGCCCGCATGAAGGAACAGACGCTCACCGCCATCGACGAAGCCGATGTCGCGCTGTTTCTAATTGACGCGCGCGCCGGTGTGACGGCGGGCGACGAAATCGTGGCGGGCCTTCTCAGGCGCGCGGGCAAGCCGGTGATACTGGCCGCGAACAAATGCGAAGGCCGTTCGGGCAATGACGGGCTGGTCGATGCCTACAGGCTTGGTTTCGGCGAGGCGATAGCGCTATCGGCCGAACACGCGCTGGGCATCGGCGAACTCGAAGAAGCGCTCGAACCTTTCGCAGGCGAACGACCGCCGGAAGAGACCGAGGAAGACAAGCCGTTGCGGCTGGCGATCGTGGGCCGCCCCAATGTCGGCAAGTCGAGCCTGTTCAACCGCCTGCTGGGCGAGGACCGCGCGCTCACCGGGCCGGAAGCAGGCATCACGCGCGATGCGATTTCGGTGGATTGGGAAAGTGCGGGCCGCAAGATTTTGCTGCACGACACGGCGGGCCTGCGCAAACGCGCGAAAGCCGCAGGCCATGTTCTGGAGCAGCTCTCCATCGGCAGCACGCTCGATGCGATCCGTTTCGCCGATTGCGCGATTGTGTTGATCGACGCCACGCAGCCTTTCGAGGAACAGGATCTGAAGATCGCGGCCCTCATCGCCAAGGAAGGCCGCGCGGTGGTGTTCGCGATCAACAAATGGGACCTGATCGAGGATCGCAACAAAGCCCTGAAAGACCTGCGCGAAAAGCTGGACGAATTGCTGCCGCAGATATCGGGGGCAGCCATGGTCACCGTGTCGGCGCTCACGGGTCAGGGCGTGGACCGCATGATGGCGGCCGTGCTCGAAGCCGACCGCATCTGGAACACGCACATCTCAACCGCCGCCCTGAACCGCTTTCTGGAAGATGCGCTTTCGCGCCACCCGCCGCCGGCGATCAAGGGGCGCCGCGTGAAAGTGCGTTACATGACCCAACCAAAAGCACGCCCGCCGACCTTCGCGCTGTTCGGAAATCAGCTTGCCGCCCTGCCGGAATCCTATCTGCGCTACATCACCAACGAATTGCGCAAGGCTTTCGGCCTGAAAGGCGTGGCGATCCGCTATGTGCTGCGCGGAAGCAAAAACCCCTACGCCTGACACCGTTTTCGAAAAAATTCTCTGCGCGCGTTCAAGACGAGAAAAAAACGCAATCCCAAATCTTGCGTTCACCGCGCAGCGCAAACACAATAAAAAAATCACACATCGCGCGATTTCAATTGCTTAACCCCCACCAGCGTTACGCTGCAAATAAATTCATGCGCACTCTTGCAGCGCAACGCTCCACGAAGCATAATATTTAAATCCCAACAATTGCGAATGAAGCGATGCGAGCCGCAAACGGCTCAGCGTTTCGTGTCGCGATAGTTGACGAGCGTGGCGTTGTCGTTGAACGAAGGCGAAAGCATCTTCACGATCAGCGGCGCGATGTCGTCCGGCTTCGGCAGCGTGTCGGGATCTTCGCCGGGCATGGCCTTGGCGCGCATCGCGGTGCGCGTCGCACCAGGATTGAGGAGGTTCACACGAACATTTGTCGTTTCGCATTCCGCCGCATAGGTGAGCGCGATGGATTCCAGCGCCGCCTTGCTCATCGCATAGCCGCCCCAGAAAGCGCGATGGCTGCGCGCCACGCTCGAGGAGACGAAGAGCACGCGGCCCGCATCGGAGAATTTCAGCAGCGGGTCGAGAGACCGGATCAGGCGATAATTGGCGGTCACATTGACGTCGAGCAGTTCCTGAAAGGCCTTCGGCTGGAGATGGGAGATCAGCGTCAGCACGCCGAGAACGCCGGCATTGCCAAGAAAGCAATCGAGCTTCTTCCAGCGTTCGAAGATCGAGGCGCCGAGGCGGTCCAGCGCCTCGAAATCCTTCAGGTCGAGCGGAACAAGGGTGGCGGTGCCGCCGACGGATTTGATCTCGTCGTCGAGTTCTTCCAGCCCGCCCACGGTGCGGGCAATCGCGATGACATGGGCGCCTTCGGCCGCAAGCGCCTTGGCAGCGGCCCGCCCGATGCCACGCGATGCGCCGGTGACAAGAGCAACACGGTTAGAAAGAAGCTTTTCCATCACACGCTTTTTCCGAAAAACCCACACCTACGCCGTCAAAAGGCAATCAGCAATGGGCTTTTCTCGCCCGCACGGGCCGCCACAGATGGCGGCCCGCGAGGCAGGAAAATTGTGCAATTGGATCGGATCGGACGCCGGGTTTGCTTACCCCAGCGCAGCCACGCCCTCGGCGGACCGCTTGCTGCGCTTCCACCAGCCCAGCACGCCGAACAATCCCGCGCCGAGCAACGCAAGCGTGCTTGGTTCTGCCGTCGTCGCAGTCACGCCATCGAACTGATAGGCGAGCAGGCTGCCCCCACTCGTCACGCCCACGCCATAGGTGAGGCCAAGACCAGGCTCGTTGCCGTCGCCCCACATATTGACCGTGTATCCGCCATCAACCGTGAAGGCCACGCCGAAGACATCCAAAAAGGTGCCGTAGAAAGGATAGTTGCAATCGATCGGCGACCCGTTGGGGAAGAACAGGTTGTTATAGGTAAGAGCCTTACCCGGCGTATAATCGATGAAGCTGAGGCTGGAAGGAACCAGCGGATCGAAAACCGGATCTCTTTCATTTGCCGGATTGATCGGCACCAGGCCGGTGATGGCTGCGTTGGCTATGCCGTTCGAAGTATCCGAAAACGTTCCCGTGATGCCGACAATCGCATAGGCGCCAGCGGGATCGGTGCGGCAAGGATTGTTGCCAACTGTTCCACAGCTCGGATTGGGATCGGCCGGTGCCACATTGGGCGCCACCGTGAAATAGCCGCTGCCGCTGAACCCGCCGCCATTGAATTGAAATGAGATCACATCGGCACTGGCCTGTGGTCCAAACGCCATTGCCGCAACCAAAGCTGCCATGGCCGAAATTCTGATTTTCATACCCCGATTCCTTCCGCTGTCTGCGGTCGTTAACGGGCCGCGCGCCGAGTTACAGCACCATCGCGATATGCCCGCAATCGAAACGCGCGGATTTTCGCAAAATTTTACCTATCGCGCCGCGATATTTTTCGTAATGAGCAAGATTATGTGGCGAAACGGGAAGCGCGGGCTAAGCCACTTCGGCCAGCAGCGAGAGCTGGGCCTCTTTGTGACCACCGGTAATGTCGGTCAGCTCGATGGGATAGGTGCCAGAGAAGCAGGCGTCGCAGAATTGCGGGTTCTGATTGTTGCGGCCTGCCTCGCCCGTGGCGCGGTAGAGGCCATCCATCGAGACGAAGGCCAGCGAATCCGCATTGATGAAGCGGCGCATCTCTTCCACCGTCATGCGATGGGCGAGCAGATCTTCTTCGTTTGGCGTGTCCACGCCATAGAAGCAGGAATGCACGGTCGGCGGGCTTGCGATGCGGAAATGCACTTCGGTCGCGCCTGCGTCGCGCACCATCTGCACGATCTTCTTCGAAGTCGTGCCGCGCACGATGGAATCGTCGACCAGGATCACGCGCTTGCCCTTGAGCTTGGCGCGATTGGGATTGTGCTTCAGCCGCACGCCCAGATGGCGGATACGGTCGGATGGTTCGATGAAGGTGCGGCCCACATAATGATTGCGGATGATGCCGAGCTCGAACGGAATGCCGGAGGCTTGTGCGAAACCAAGGGCTGCGGGTACCCCGGAATCGGGCACCGGGATCACCATGTCGGCCTCGGCGGGCGCCTCACGCGCGAGTTCTTCGCCGATGTTCTTGCGCGCTTCGTAGACGTTGCGGCCTTCGACGTTGGAATCGGGGCGCGCGAAATAGACATATTCGAAGACGCAGAACCGATGCGGTTCCTTCTGGAAGGGATGATACGATTCGATGCCATCCTTGCTGATGACGATCACTTCACCCGGCTCGATGTCGCGCACGAATTCGGCGCCGATGATGTCGAGCGCGCAGGTTTCGGAGGCAAGAATCGGCGCACCGTCGAGTTCGCCCAGCACCAGCGGGCGTACGCCCCAGGGATCGCGCGCGCCGATAAGCTTCTTGGCGGTCAACGCCACCAGCGAATAGGCACCCTCGACCTGCTTCAACGCATCGACCAGCCGATCGACGATGGGGCCATAGCTCGAACGGGCCGCGAGATGGATGATGACTTCGGTATCCGAAGTGGATTGGAAGATCGCGCCATCGCGCACCAGCGTCTCGCGCAGAGTGCGCGCATTGGTGAGATTGCCGTTGTGCGCGAGCGCCACACCGCCTGCCGCAAGATCGGCGAACATAGGCTGGATGTTGCGCACGACGGAGCCGCCCGTGGTGGAATAGCGAACGTGGCCGAGCGCGTTGGCGCCTTTCAGCTTCTGGGCATGAAGGCTGCCTTTGCCGAACACATCGCCCACCAGCCCTGCATGGCGTTCGGCAATGAACTGGATGCCGTCATAGGTGACGATGCCGGCTGCTTCCTGGCCGCGATGCTGGAGCGCGTGCAAACCCAGCACCGACAGCGCACCCGCATCCGGGTGGCCGAAAATGCCGAAGACGCCACATTCTTCATGCAGCGTGTCGCCGTCGAAAGGCGTGTCGTCGCGAAGTCCGGTCATGGTTTTCCGTCTTCGGATTTGTCTGTGTTTTCGATGAGGCTGTCTAGCGCGCGGCGCTCCTCGACGCCATAGGTTTTCTTCTTATGCTTTCTGGCCTGTCTATCCGTCGCAGCCGACGTTTCGTTGCGCAATTCGTTGGCTTTGTCGGCGATTCTGTCCCCGGTTTCGGCGGGAGCCAGCGACAACACCGCCGCACTCGCCTCCTGGATGTAGGGAAAGGTCCGGGCGTTCACCATCCAGCCGGGCTGCTTGCGGACCGGCTGGAACGAGGAAAAGGCGAAATAGAGCAACCCGATCACCACCGCGCCCCGCACCAGCCCGAAGAAAAAGCCGAGCGCGCGATCCAGCCCGCTGACCGGCGAGTGTTGAACGGTTTGGGAAATACGGTGGCTCAGGAACTCAAGCGGCACCAGAACGATCACGAAAACCGCCAGATACCCCAACACCGCCCCCAACCAGGGTGGCGACAAATAAGGTTCAATCAGATTCACCGCGATATAGCCGAAATACAGCGTGGCAAAGACCGCGGCGATCCAGGCGAAAATACCCAGGGTCTCCGCCACGAAGCCGCGATAGGTCGCGTAGATGGCTGATCCCAGCATGATCAGGACCACCAGAATGTCGACGAAGGTGAAGCCCGAACCGTCCATGATTCCTCTACTCTACCACGCCCACGCGCGGTTTCCGGCCCGAGCCACGCACGTTGGCCACCGCCAGAAGCTCGTGCACCGATTTGACCGGGATGAGTTGCAACCCGGCATCAATCTTGGTGCCTTCCGGCACATAGGCCCGGGTGAATCCCAGCTTGGCGGCCTCCTTCAGCCGCAATTCGGCCTGAGGCGCAGGCCGCACGTCGCCCGAAAGGCTCAGTTCCCCGAAAAACACCGTCTGCGGCGGCAAAGCCTCCCCGGAGAAGGACGAGATGAGGGCGGCTGCCGCTGCCAGGTCTGCCGCGGGCTCGCCGATCTTCAACCCGCCCGCGACGTTCAGATAGACATCGTGGGCGCTGATTCCGAGTCCCGCGCGCGCATCCAGCACAGCCAGGATCATCGCCAGCCGCCCGGTGTCCCAGCCCACCACCGCGCGCCGCGGGGTGCCATAACCGGCGGGCGCTACAAGGGCCTGGATTTCGACCAGCAGCGGGCGGGTGCCTTCAAGACCGGCGAAGACAGCCGCACCCGGCGACCGCGCATTGCGATCCCCCAGGAACAGCGCCGAAGGATTGGCGACTTCCGTGAGGCCGGCGCCGGTCATTTCGAAGACGCCGATCTCGTCGGTGGGTCCGAAGCGGTTCTTCACCGCGCGCATCACCCGGAAGTGATGGCCGCGTTCGCCTTCGAAATAGAGAACCGCATCGACCAGATGTTCGACCGCCTTGGGGCCGGCGATCTGCCCGTCCTTGGTGACATGGCCGACAAGCAGCAATGCCGCACCGGAGGATTTCGCGTAACGCACCAGATCGAACGAAGCAGTCCGCACCTGTGCGATGGTGCCGGGGGCTGCCTCCAGCGCGCCTGTCCAGATCGTCTGGATCGAGTCGATGGCGACGACGCCGGGGACGGGACCGGATTCGAGGGTTGCGAGAATGTCTTCGATGCAAGTGGCCGACCCCAACTGCACCGGGCAATCCGACAATCCCATGCGGGCCGCGCGCATGCGCACCTGCGCCATCGCTTCTTCGCCGGAGATATAGACCGCGCTGCCGCCATTCTTCGCGTAGGACGCAAGCGCCTGCAGGATCAGCGTGGATTTTCCGACACCGGGATCGCCGCCGATCAACAGCGCAGAGCCCGGGACCAGGCCACCACCGCAAACGCGATCGAATTCCGCAACACCGGTGGAGCGGCGCGGTGGCGCTTCGTCGGCGGTCTTCAGGTCTTCCAGCGCGAAGCGGCGGCCTTTGGTGTTGCGTCTGCCGCCACCGCCGATGGGAGGAGCAGCCCCTTCCTCGACGATGGTGTTCCAGCCGCCGCAGGCATCGCAACGGCCGGACCATTTGTTGTGAACGGTACCGCAGGACTGACAAACGAAGGTGGCTTGCGACCGCGCCACGTCAGGCCCTGACCTCCATCTTGATCGGGCCTGTGGCGCGCCCATGAATGAACTGATCCACATATTCGTTGCCGTTCGCGTCGATCTGCGAGGTCGGGCCTTCCCAGATGATCTTGCCTTTGTAGAGCATCGCGATGCGGTCGGAGATTTTGCGCGCGCTTGCCATGTCATGGGTGATGGAAAGCGTGGTGACGCCGAGATCCTTCACGGTCGACACGATCAGGTCGTTGATGACATCGGCCATGATCGGATCGAGGCCAGTGGTGGGCTCATCGAAGAAGATGATCTCGGGGTCGGATGCAATGGCGCGCGCAAGCCCCACGCGCTTCTGCATGCCGCCGGAAAGTTCGGCGGGAGAAAGCTTCGCCACATCGGCGCCGAGCCCGACCTTGGCCAGCTTGTCGACCGCGATGTCGCGGGCCTGCTTGCGATTCATGCCGCGGCCCTGGATCAGACCGAAGGCAACGTTTTCCCAGACGGTCAGAGAGTCGAACAACGCCGCGCCCTGAAACAACATGGAGAACTTCTTGAGATATTCGTCACGCGCACGGCCGCGAAGATTTGTGACTTCCTCGCCATCGACGAAAATCTGGCCTTCTTCCGGGCGCAATATGCCCAGCACGCATTTGATCATCACCGATTTGCCGGTGCCCGATCCCCCGATGACGACAAGAGATTCGCCGCGGCTGATCTTCAGATCCACGCCATCCAGCACGACTTTCGAGCCAAAGCGCTTCTTGACGCCGCGAAGTTCGACCTTGGGTGTTGCGTTCGCCATCGCTCAGGTCTCGAACAGGAGAGAGGTGAGGAGGTAGTTCGCCGCCAGGATCAGGATCATGGAAGACGTCACCGCATCGGTTGTCGCCGCGCCCACGCCTTGCGCACCGCCCTTCGAATGGAAACCGTGATAGCAACCCATCAGCGAAACGATGAAGCCGAACGCGGCCGCCTTGATAAGGCCGGAGAACACATCCTGATTGGTGAGGAAGTTGACCGAATTGTTCAGATAGACATAGCCGTTGAAGCCGAGGCTTCCCGTCGAGACCGTGTAACCGCCGAAGATGCCGATGGCATCGGCGATGCCCACCAGCAGCGGCATGGTGAGGACGGCAGCGAGCACGCGCGGCACGACAAGATATTTGAACGGGTTGGTGGCCAGCGTGGTCAGCGCGTCGATCTGTTCGGTGACGCGCATGGTGCCGATCTCGGCGGCGATTGCCGCGGCAACACGGCCCGCGAACATCAGGCCCGCGATGACGGGGCCAAGTTCGCGGCAGATGCCGAGTGCTACGACCTGCGGAACAAAAGCCTCGGCGCCGTAGCGAGAGGAACCGATGTAGATCTGCAGCGCGAGCACGCCGCCAGTGAAAAACGCGGTCATCCCCACCACCGGCAATGACAGCCAGCCGATGCGGAACATTTGCTTCAGCAACAGCGACCAGTAGATCGGGGGGCGCACACAATGGGCAATTGCCGAGCCGGTGAAAACCGAGAGTCGGCCGACCATTGCGAAAAACGCCAGAAGTGCGCGACCGACCGGTGCGAATATGTTCATCGAACGGCCTCGTAACGGTGATGCGCGCGGTGGCTCAAGGATGTGAGGATTTCATAGGGCGCGGTGCCGGAATCAGCCGCCAGCTCTCCGAGGGAAATCACATCGCCCAGGAATTCGGCTTCGTCGCCCGGTTTGGGCGCTCGCGGGAGATCGGTGACATCCAGGGTGATCAGATCCATCGACACGCGGCCGACGATGGGCGCGCGAATGCCCGCGACGCTTGCCTTTCCGCGATTGCCAAGGACACGCATCAGCCCATCCGCATAACCCAAAGCCACGGTTGCGAGCATTGAGTTCCGCCCCGCCCGGTAACTCGCTGCGTAGCCAACGGTTTGGCCGTAGTCAACGCGCCGCAACTGGAGGATCTTGCCGGTCAGCCGCACAGCCGTGCGAAAGGGATTGGGCTGGCCCGCCTGCGGATTGCCGCCATAAAGGCCAAGGCCGGGGCGCACGAGGTCGAAAGCATAATCCCGGCCCAGCAAAACCCCGCCGGTGGAGGAAAGGCTTGCCGGCGCTGGCGGCAATTTGGCGAGCGCGGTGCGGAAACGATCCCGTTGGGTCCTGTTCATTTCGTGGAGAGGATCATCGGCGCAGGCCAGATGGCTCATCAGCAGGACGACATTCACCCCCGCAAGCCGCTTTTTCGATTCGGCGATCAGGATGGCCAGCTCATCGGGTGCCAAGCCCAGCCGGTTCATTCCCGTATCGATATGTATCGCAGCATCGCGCCGGTCGGGCGATTGCCAGCTGGCGAGATCGGCCAGCGAGTTCAGCACCGGGGTAAGCCGATGGGCGATCAGGGCGGGGACAGCTTCGGCGGGTGCGCCGTCCAGCACATAGATGCGGGCTTCGGGAACGATGGGGCGCAGCGCGATGCCTTCTTCCAGGCGGGCGACAAAGAAGGTGTCACAGCCGGCAGCCTCCAATACGCGGGCAACAGGTGCCAGACCCACACCATAGGCATTCGCCTTGACCACGCCAGCGACGGCCGCGCCGGAGAGGCGGCCGCATTCGCCCCAATTGGCGACGACCGCGCCCAGCCTGATATCGAGGCGGGAGGCCTCGAAGCCTGGGGAAAAAGAGCTTTTGGGGATGGTGGTCCGGTCCATGGGGCCGGGAGAATGACGGCGAGACTCCCCCGCGTCAAAGCCTGTGAAATCTTGGGATACAATGCCCTCTCCGACCCTGCGAGGCGCGTAGAGCGCAAATTCCGGGACTCACGAAACGGCGGCGTTTTCCCGGGCAAGCGTCGCCAGGTGGGCATCGGCGTTTTGAGCGTTCGAATCGCTGGCCACCCAGGCACCGAATCTCGCGCCAGCCGCGCGCACCAGATCCCATTGGGTGAGGGTTTCGATGTTGTCGACGCTCGAAAGCGCACCTTGGCTCATGCAGAATCGGATCAGCCGGTTGGTCTCCTCGGTCACCTGACTGTCGGCAAGACCATTGCTGAGGCTGAACACGAATCCCGTCGCCCCGAGCAGCCCCGTTTGCGACAGCGGCATGGTGCGTTGTGGCAGGTGCACGAAGACACGCTTGGCGAACGGCCTCAGGCAATGGACGATATCGGCAAGCCTGCTTGCGGTGATGCCGACGGGAACGGCATCCACCTTCAGCAAAAGCAATGGATTTCCCATCGCCTGTTCGTCGCGCAGCTTCTGCTGATAAGCCTCGCGCCAGCGCGGGCGCGACAATGTTTCGTAACCGACAGACGTTCCGACCGCCGCATACAACCCGGATTGTATCAGGCGACGTGTCAGCGCGAGCGCGTGTTCAAGCGCCGAGAGATCGAAAGCGGGATCGCTCTTCAACGATTCCGAAAGCGCGCGATAGCCATAGGTGGTGCCGAACGCATTGCGGCGAAACGGCGTGCAGAACAGCGACGATATCCGGCCGGTGCGAAAATCCTCGATGGGCGTGAAGGCGAATTGAATCCCTTCCGAAACCGCAGGCGCTTCGCCTTGACGGGTGCTCTCCTTCACGCGGACAGGCGGCCTGAAACCGGGGCTGGCGGCACGCACCTCTTCTTGTGTGGCAGCACGGAACATCCTGACAATCTGGTCGGGTGCCAGGCTTTGGCCGCCGAAGAAGAGTTGCAGCAAGCCAAGATTGACCTGGCCCGCGCGGATATGCGCGTCGGCCTCAGCACCCGCTGCGGCAACGAGAAAGAACCCGGTTTCAGAAAATACAAGGAGGTCGCCGGGTGCAATCGTTTTGACTTGGCGCTCGCAGATCGTTTGCAAACGATCGCGGTTGTTGAGCCAACGTGATTTGGCGCGCGACAACACGGCTTCGAGATCGAAAAAGAAAACGCAATCGCCTTCAAAACGTGAAAGGTCGAACAAACCATCGAGGCGGCGATGCGATGACCCGACAACGTTCTCCACACCGCCCTCCCCGGATCGCAGAATCGCGCCGCGTCCTGGCGCAAAGTTTCAGGCGAAATCCCTTACCTGAAACTTAACCGAGGGAGAAAAGATCAAAAGTATCCGTGGGTTACGGAAACTTCTGCGGCTTCTGAATAGAGGAAGATTAAAAATTTTATCAAAGCGTGCCAAAGCGTTAGGCGCGCAAACCGTGTTCGTTTCGTTAACGCATTTGTGAAAATTCGAACATCATGTTTCGCTCGCCAGATTGCTGAAGCGCGTGAAACGGTCATCAAAGAAGAGTTCGATCTTGTTGGTGGCGCCGTGACGATGTTTTTCCACCAGAACTTCGGCGCGCCGGTGACAGCGTTCCATCTTTTCAAGCCATTTGGAATGCTCGGTGGTGCCCGCTTCGGGTTCGCGCGATTTCAGATAATATTCTTCGCGGAAGACGAACATCACGACGTCGGCGTCCTGTTCGATGGAGCCGGATTCACGAAGGTCCGAAAGGACGGGCCGCTTGTCGTCGCGTGCATCGACCGCGCGCGAAAGCTGGGAAAGCGCCAGCACCGGTACGTTTAGTTCCTTGGCCAGCGTCTTCAGGCCCTTGGTCACTTCGGTGATTTCCTGCACGCGGTTTTCGGCGCGGCGCGAGGGCTCGATCAGTTGCAGATAATCGATCACGATGACGCCGATGTTCTTCTCGCGTTTGTAGCGGCGCGCACGCGCGGCAATCTGGGCGATGGAAATGCCACCCGTATCGTCGATGTAGAGCGGCAGAGTCGAAAGGTCCTGCATGGTGAGGACAAATTTTTCCCACTCGCTTTCGGAGAACTTGCCCGAGCGGATACGCCACATTTCGATTTCGGATTGCTCAGACAGAATACGGGCCGAGAGTTGTTGCGCCGCCATTTCGAGCGAGAAGAACAGCACCGGCGCACCGCGCGAGACCGCGGCGCCGGCTTCCTGATCTTGCGTATAATAGCGCGCGGCATGGAAGGCCATATTGGTGGCGAGCGCGGTTTTGCCCATGCCGGGCCGGCCGGCGAGGATCAGAAGATCGGAAGGTTGCAGCCCCTGCAGCAATCCGTCGATTTCGGTAAAGCCGGAAGAAACGCCGGAGATCCGCCCGCCGCGCTGCTGGGCGCGTTCGGCGGATTCCACCGCACGGCGCAAGCTCTCCGCAAAATCGATGGGGCCTTCGCCATAGCGCGAGCTTTCGCTGACAGCATAAAGAGCCTTTTCTGCGGATTCGATCTGAGCTTGTGGCGGCTTTTCGTGCGGCGCCTCATAGGCGGTATTGACGATATCTTCGCCAATCTGGATCAGCGCGCGCCGAACATTGAGATCCGCCAGGATCTTTGCGTAATCGCGCACATTGGGAAGTGCGGGGGTGGCTTCGGCCAGCCCTGCCAGGTAGGCGTGGCCGCCCACTTCCACCAGGCCCGGATCGTTCTTCATCGCGGCGTGGAGCGTGAGCGGGGTCATCACCATGCCACCGCGCTCGAAACCCTGAAGCATGATGTCGTAGAGCCGCTGATGCAGCGGGTCGTAGAAATGCTCAGGCTTCAGCGAACCCGAGACGCGCTCCAGCGCACGGTTGTCCACCAAGATCGATCCGAGCAGAGCCTGCTCGATCTCGATGTCGTAAGGGACGTGGCGGTAGACTTCCTGTTCCATCTGGGTTCCGGGCGTGACTGGCGTTGCTTGCTTTGGGGCGGCATTCAAAGAAGCCGCGCCGCGCTATGGCAAGGCGTGCGAGTCGGTTGCTCACAAGGATATTTCGGAATTCATCAACAGGAAACTCCTGCCAAGGCGCCCACCAAATCAGGCCAGTCCAAGCAAGTCATTGCTCCAAAAGCGCAAAGCGGGATGGAACGACAACATGTCGGCCAGCCGCTCCAGATGCCGCGGGGAAAAATATGTGCCGGCCCTGCTCTCCACGCCTTTGTTGAAGCGCAGTTCGGAACGTGCGGCCCAGGCTTCCTCGACCGCGCGGCTGCAAGTATCGGAGGTTGTGGGAATGCCAACATGATTGAGCATCTGGCCAAGCACCATGCCGGGCGCCGAACGCAGATCACGATCGGGCTTGATGTCGAATGCTTCGAGGATGCGGCAATTGCCGGTCAGCGCCTGCATGTAAAGATTTATGCGATTTAACCGCACGTTCAGGTGTGAAAGGTCAGGCCGCGCGATTGTTGCGGGGCATATGATCGGTGCCCGAGAAAGACATGCTGCGCTCAAGGTCGTACATGTAATCGCGGGTGATGGGCAAGGCGTCCACACGCTTGACGAGCTGGATCTGGAAATTCACCAGGCCTTCGCGGCGGAAGCCCATCTCCGCGCCCGCGAGATAGAATTCCCACATCCGGCAGAAGCGCTCGTCATAGATCGTGGCAATCTCGTCCCGGTTGGCGGTGAAGCGGCGGCGCCATTCTTTCAGCGTCTCGGCATAGTGCAGGCGCAGGATTTCGACGTCGGCGATCATCAATCCGCTACGCTCAATGACCGGCAGAATTTCGGAGAGTGCGGGCGTGTAACCGCCGGGAAAAATGTATTTGGCGATCCAGGGATTGGTCGCAGCGGGCCCATCCGACCGGCCGATCGTGTGGATCAGCGCCACACCATCATCCTTCATCAGGTCGCGCAACTTGGCGAAGAAGGCCTCGTAATAGGGCACGCCCACATGTTCGAACATACCGACCGAAACCACTCGATCGAATTGACCTTCGATCGAACGGTAGTCGATGAGATCGAACTTGCAGCGTTCGGCGAGGCCGGCCTTGCGGGCGCGCTCTCGCGCCACCGCGATCTGCTCCTCGGAAAGCGTGACGCCCTTCACTTTCGCGCCGGTGTCACGAGCAATGTCGAGCGCCAGGCCGCCCCAGCCGCAACCGATGTCGAGCACGCTCAAATCCTGTTCTGCAAGATAGAGCTTGGCGGCGATGTGGCGCTTCTTGGCGACCTGCGCTTCTTCGAGTGTGTCGTCGGCAGCATCGAAATATGCGCACGAATATTGGCGGTCCTTGTCGAGAAAGAGATCGTAGAGCCGTGCGGAAAGATCGTAATGATGAGAGACATGCGCCTTGGAGCGGGAGGCGGAATTGTATTGCGCGAAGCGGCGCATGGACCTGCGCCAGATATCGGCGACTCGCAACAGTGCGGAGCGGTGGCGATGCTGGGCGAGGTTGGTCATCAACAGATCAAGAAAGAGCGCGATATCGCCCTCTTCCACCGTCAACCGCCCATCCATGTAGAGTTCGCCGAGCTTCAGATCGGGACGCAGCGCAAGTTCGCGGGCCGCACGCTTGTCCCGGAGCCGGATGGTCACCCGCGGTGCACCGGTGCCGAAGGTATGGCTTCTGTCCCCAGGCGCAATCAGCGTCAGGGTACCTTGATGGACAATGGAACGAAGCAACTGGACAAGCATTTTTGCTTCCCCGCTTAACCCCACTTTGGAATGCTAAACCCGCACGCTGGTTCCCTAAAAGAGGTAAAAATCCCTGGCCGGGGCAAAGATTTGTTTACATACAATCGCTTATCTACGGCCTGGAAATATCTGGCCATAGATATCGGGCTTGAAGCCCACGACCGGCTTTCCATCTGTCTCCAGCACAGGGCGCTTGATCATAGAAGGCTGCGCCAACATGAGCGCAATGGCCTTCTCCTCTGTAAGACCTCCGCGATCCTTCTCCGGCAATTTACGGAAGGTGGTGCCGCTGCGGTTGAGCAAAGTTTCCCAGCTCACATCGTTCAGCCACTTTTCGAGTTTTGCGCGCGCGATGCCTTGAATCTTGTAGTCGTGGAAAGTGTAGGCAACGCCGTGAACGTCGAGCCAGGCACGCGCCTTCTTCATGGTGTCGCAGTTCTTGATCCCATAAATGACAACGCTTACTCCCACTCGATTGTTCTGAAGCATCATAACGCCTTGATCCATTGAGGAAAATCTTTCCGCTGACGACGAAGGATCCTATCCCAGATCCGCCAGAAATTCTCGCTCTTGAATTCAAAGGAGAATTTCAGCGATCAGCGATTTGCTCGGTTTCAAAGACTATCGATATCGGTTGGTCTATTTTCCTCGGAGTTCTCCGCTTCAAGCGATCGCAGTTCGGCTTCCGACCGAATTACGGCAAGCGTCACCGGCGACCTGCCGGGCGTCAGTCGCGCGATATGGACAGCGCCGCGAGAAGCGGAGCGTACGCGGCGAGCCTGCGGGATACGAACTCCGTGAAGAGCCGCACGCGCTTCGTCTTGCGTGTCTCTCCCTGTGTGAGAAGCCAGAGCGTTCCGTACATGTGCAGGCCGGTGCCCGGCACCCTCACCAGTAGGGGGTCGGCATCGCCAACGAAGCACGGCAATGTCGTGATCCCGAGCCCTTGGCGTACCGCAACGATCTGCGCCTCGCCGTCTGTGGTCCGGAACGGAGCGCCCGTGGTGCGAACCTCAGCCGCGCTGGCCCAGTCGGGGATTCCATGAAGGCTTATGACGATCCACCGGATGGGATCAGCCGCACCTGCACGCCACGCGGCGAGCCGATCGCGGGACATGTAGACGCCTCCGAACAGCTCCGGTCCCTTCAGGCCGTGAAGATTGAGCGGCAGGGTTTTGCGATCGTAGACGACGCGGATCGCCACGTCGGCCTCTCGGTTGGTCAGATTTGCCAGCTCGCCGGACGACAGGATTTCCATCTCGATGTCCGGATGCAGCCGCGCGAAATCGGCGAAGTCCGGCATGAGCAGGTGCGTCGCGAGGGTCGGCGCCAGTGTCACCCGCAAGAGTCCGCGCACGTTCTGATCGCGCCCGAAGATTCGCGTCTCCAGCCGGTTTGACGACGCCTCCATCTGCTCCGCGAACTCGAGCACCTCCTCGCCTGCAGCCGTCAGGCGGTAGCCCGAAGGCAGCTTTTCGAACATGTGCACCCCGAGGCGTTCCTCGAGCTGGGCGATGCGCCGCAGCACTGTGGTGTGGTTCACCCCCAAGCGCTCGGCGGCAGCCCGCACCGAACCTCCGCGCGCGACGGCAAGAAAGTAGCGAACGTCATCCCAGTCGATCATGGTGCAATCCGGCACCGCGGGGTGCGCCTTCCAGAGCCCGCATCCAACACATCGAACGGCAACACGGGCGGTTATCATAGCCTATCGCCCGGCGTCCGTCGCCCAGCCGGATCGATTTCGCACCACTGGTGTGCGCGCTTCCGCACTCAACAACCGACGCCGGCGGGCCCATTTCGAGGTTCTCGGAGGCAGATGCTGTCCCGACACCACGAAAGGAAAAGTCATGGGAAAGCTGGACGGTAAGGTTGCAGTCATCACGGGCGGATCGAGCGGCATGGCGCTGGCGAGCGCCAAGCGGTTCGTTGAAGAAGGCGCCTATGTTTTCATCACGGGCCGGAGGCAGGAGACGCTTGACGAGGCCGTCAAGCTGATCGGCCGGAACGTGACCGGCGTGCGCGGCGACGCAGCCAATCTCGACGACCTCGACCGCCTGTTCGAAACAGTCAAACGGGAAAAGGGCAAGATCGACATCCTGTACGCGAGCGCCGGCATGGGCGAAGCCGTCCCACTCGGCGAGATTACCGAGCAGCATTTCGATGCGACCTTCAACCTGAATACGCGCGGCACACTGTTCACGGTTCAGAAGGCGTTGCCGCTGTTCAACGATGGCGGCTCGATCTTCATGACCGGGTCCGTTGCTTCGATCAAAGGTTTTCCTGGTTACAGCGTCTATGCGGCGAGCAAGGCGACGCTGCACGCATTCGCGCGCGGGTGGCTCAACGAACTCAAGGGCAGAAATATCCGGGTGAACGTGCTGCACCCAGGGCCGATCGCCACGCCGATGCAGGACCAGGTTCTCACCGCGGAGGCGAAGCAGATGTTCGAATCCCTGATCCCGCGGGGAAAGATGGGCCGCCCTGAGGAAATTGCGGCGGCTGCGCTGTTTCTTGCGTCAGACGATTCGAGCTTCGTGAATGGCGTGGAACTGTCTGTCGACGGCGGCTTCTCCGCCATCTGAAGCGCCGCAAATCCATATCAACACCAATCGGAGAAATATCATGAGCTATGCAATTGTAGGATTCGGTTCGGTGGGCCAGGCCCTCGCCCACGCCTTCGCCCGTAAGAGCATCGAGGTGGCCGTGGCGAGCCGCCGGCCGCCAGAGGCGTTGGCGCCACAGGCTCGAGCGATTGGTCCCGCGGTCGTCGCCAAGTCACTGCGGGATGCACTCGAAGCCGACACGATCTTCCTGGCGGTCCCGTTCGGCGAACATCGCGCGGTCGCGAAGGCCCTGCCGAGCTGGAAAGGCAAGACAGTCATCGACGCGACGAACGCGTTTGGAATTTCACCTGAAGAACTGGGCGGCCTGCCGTCCTCCACCGTCATCGCGAAGGCGTTCACCGGCGCCAGGCTCGTCAAAGGCTTCAATCATCTGATTGCGGCCACCCTGGCTGCCGATCCGATCGTCGAGGGCGGCCACCGGGTTGTCTTTCTGTCGAGCGACGACGAGGACGCGATCGCTCCCGTGGCGGCCTTGGCCAAACAACTCGGGTTCGCACCCGTCAAGCTGGGAAAGCTCAACGAGGGTGGCGCGCTGGTGCACGCACGCGGCCGCAACTGGGGCCATCTCATCTTCCAGGATTTGTTCAAGAAGGAGCAGTAATCGATCCACGACCGTGATCGACACCGAGAACCGGTCGCGCGGGCCGTATTCCTGTCGAGCGATGACGACAGTATGACTGCCACGGTCGCCCCCATGGTCGAGCGGCTCGTCGACGCCGAGAACTGGTCGCGTTACTTTCCTGCCGAAGACAATCGGAGATGAATGACGTGAATATCGAACTCAAGGGTCGCAAGGCAATCGTTACGGGCTCAACGGCGGGCATCGGCCGCGCCACCGCGGAAGGACTGGCGCGTGCCGGCGCATCGGTCGTCATCAACGGCCGTGGAAGCGCCCGCGTCGATCAAGCGGTGCGGCAGATGCGGGACGCCTTTCCGGCGAGCGACATCACGGGCATCGCTGCTGATCTCTCGACGACGGAGGGTGGAGAGGCCGTCTTCGCGCAGGCTCCCGACGCCGACATCCTCGTGAACAACGTGGGGACGGCGCACCTGCGCGACTACAACGGCATCGAGAGCATCGCGAATATCCCCGACGAGGACTGGCTCGGCCTGTTCCAGTTGAACGTGATGAGCGGCGTGCGCATGGCGCGCCATTACCTGCCGCGCATGGTGAGGAAAGGCTGGGGCCGCGTCGTGTTCGTCAGCAGCGAGTCCGCAGTCAACATCCCCAAGGAGATGCTCGACTACGGCATGACCAAGACCGCGCAACTCGCGGTCTCGCGCGGGCTTGCCGAGGCGGTCGCGGGCACGGGCGTCACCGTCAACGCCGTCCTGCCGGGACCCACCCGCTCTGAGATCCTGGGCGACTTCATGGCGAAGCAGGCCGTCGCAAACGGCATCACGCAGCAGGAAGCCGAGCAAGGCTTCCTGAAGGCGATGCGTCCGACCACCCTCATCCAACGCTTCGCGACCACCGATGAGGTAGCCAACATGATCATCTACGCATGCTCGGAGCAGGCTTCGGCGACAACTGGCGCGGCTTTGCGGGTGGATGGCGGCGTGGTCCGTTTCGTCGCGTAGCTGGACGACCAAGTTGTTCCAAGGGAATACGGCGACACGATACCTATTACGCAAAGACTTGCTCACTTCGTCTCGATATCTGGAATAGGTATCGTGTCGCCGCATTTCGTACTATTTCGATGTAAAATATATAAGCGGTATCAGCGGAAGCACCACAGAAGACAGCGGCCAAAAATAGAGATCGTAAAATTTCCAAAGGGCGTACAGCGTAAGCCTCGTTGCCGGAGGTTTGCCCCTCTCCCTCAGGATCGTGAGAGACGTTGACTCCCAGTCAATGGGGTCGTGATTGAAGGGGAATTTGTCTAGAATGAGTTGATACTGCGCCCGAATAGACTCGACCGCGTCGAGGGAAAGCGCTTCGTGCGCATCCACCACGCGAAGCTTATATGAGTGGTACAGATCAGCTATATCTCGAGCGTTATCATGCATGTAGTTGCTTCTGAGCTTATCCTCATCGAATAAGCTGACAACGCTAAGTACCAATAAGAGAACCGCAGCCGCGAGACCTACTAGCCCGAA